>PPCM01000012.1_pt1 | contig 554942 bp, 457 predicted proteins | sample 1555541 | NCBI WGS metagenome assembly PPCM01 (sample SAMN05284479, study PRJNA326546) | Marine sediment metagenome, whole genome shotgun sequencing project. | isolation source: marine sediment | place: Germany: Wadden Sea | collected 2012-09-05
GTCGGCGGGTACTTGTCGAAAGGCTGCTGCTGCGATGGCGAGGTCGCCCAGCCCCATGTGAATATCGCCCTTCAGCGCGAGCGCCTCGCCGTAGCGGGCGTGATCAGAATAGTTTTCGATGAGGGATTCGACGGTTTTGAGCGCCGATTCGTAGTCGCGTTGCGCGTAGTAGAGGTTTGCGATCCGGTAGTTGATTTCCAGATACATTGGGTGCTTTTTGCTTTTCGCTTGGAGATCGAGCAGCAGCTTGAGGCTTTCGTCGTAGTTGCGTTCGAAGAAGTAGGTGAGCCCGCTCCAAAGTTCGAGTTGAGTGGCGAGCTCGCTCTTTGGGTAGTTGTCCAGTGCGGTCTGGAAGTTTTCGCGAGCGGTGGCTTGTTGTTCCAGCACACTGTAGTTGTAGCCACGCGTAAAATACCATCGAGGCGCTTGTTTGTCCTTCGGGAAGTTGGCGATCAAGCTATCGAGCACTTCGATCGCATCGAAGTAAGCGCCTTCACCCTGATACGCGCGTGCGATGAGAAAGAGTGCGCTGTTGGCCAGTGAGTGATTGGGATGGATGTCGAGAAATTGCTGCGCGGTGTCGCGGGCGGTTTCCCATTGCTCGGCCTCGCTCAGCGCGAGTATCCAACGGTAGTGCGCTTCCGCGCGGAGGTCGGTCTCGTAGTCCGGGTCGAGCGCGATGGTGCGGAAGAGGATCGCCGCCTCGCGGTAGCGACTCGCGAGAAGGTAAGCCTGCCCTGAGCGCAGGTAGAGCCCCGGGGTGTAGTCGTCCATATTCTCCAGCCGATCCAGTTGACGCTGTAGGCGGGTGATGACTTGAGCCGAGTGACTTTTCCAGATACTGGAGGCAAACGCAGCCTGCTGGCGGAGGGATTGCTGTGTGGCCGTCAGGCGCTCTCGCTGTTTCTCGATCAGCACATCGCGCGGGAGCGTCAGGCGGTAGGCGCGAGTCGCTTCCAGGTGGAGACCATCGCCCAGCAGAACGTCGCCCGCGTCGAGCGCCGCAAAGCTAAGCACCGCGATGTCGGGCATGGCCGCTACGTTCCAATCGGTTCCGAAAAGAATGGCGCGCGCCCGGGCGGCGTCGCCCAGTTCGCTGGCGATTTGCAGGGCGCGGAGTCGTGCCTGCATGCGCAGGGTGGCCGGGGCTTCCGAGGTGTAGAAGTCGTCGAGCTTGGCGTTGGCGGTTTCTGTCTCGCCGATCTCGTAGAGTAGGTCGGCTTCCTGTAGGCTGGCGAGCGCGGCCTCATTTGAGCCAGGGAAGGCTTCTTGGAAATTGCGGAAAGCCTCGGCCGCCGCAGCCAGCGCGTCGGTCTGGGCGAGCGCGATGGCCACGTTATATAGGGCAAAGGCTCGCACGCCGTCGCGTGGGTCGTGTTCGCTGACCAGTTCGTTGAAAAAGACCAGCGCATCCGTTGGTCGCTCGGTCATCAGTGCGGCGTAGGCGCGCACCGGGAGGACGGTACTCTGAAACTTGGCGTTGAGGAACTCCGGTTCTTGTCCGTAGTCGAGCTCGATATTTTCAAATGCCCAGTAGGCCTGAGCGTAGTCACCCTCGCCAAAAGCCGCGACCGCAGAGTCCACCTGCTCTTGTAAAGTGTTGGCCAGGAGCGTCGAAAAAGTGCAAAGTCCAAGCGCAACCCAAAGGGCTGTCAGTGTGGCTTGATTCCTCGAGCTGAATAAGGGCATAGCTTGAGTGGAGAGGCTGTGGGGGCGTGGGCAAATCGCCAACCTAAATTTCCGGCAAAATGTACGTTGACAGAGGGCCAAAATATGATGCACTTCGCGCTTCTTTTGGTATCGGGGCGTAGCGCAGCCTGGCTAGCGCATCTGCTTTGGGAGCAGAGGGTCGGGGGTTCGAATCCCTCCGCCCCGACCAAAGAAAACCTCCGCGAAAGCGGAGGTTTTTTTGTGTCGCTAAGGGCGGGGGATTGGTGGCCTTCGGCCAGTCTTTCAGACTCGCACGTGGTGCGCCCCTTCTCCACTTCGTTCCGTCGAAAGGAGTTCCGCTCGCGGGACGATGCGACGCAGTCGCACCCTCAGGGTTCGACGAGCGTAGCGGGATGCCTACTGTTGGGCAGAAGTGTATACGCCTGAGCGTGATCGTTACTCTACCTCTGCAAGCGCTGATTCCGACTCTTCAGCTTGTTTGAGAGTCAGTGTGCCGATGGAGAGTGTGCGGTTCCCGTCGTTTGCCTGCGCACTCAGCAGATAGCTGCCATCAGCTTCGTCAGTTTTGAGTTTAAGTCTCGCATTCGCTTTGCCGACCCATGCGTCTGGTTGTTCGAGAGCTTGTCCGTAGCCGCGCTTAATGAAGTCACTATCTGTGATTTTCAGTTTCGAGTTTTTCAGAAGTGTTTGGGTGAGTGTGGCCGTGACTTCATCGGTGGCGAATCCATCAACCAGTTCGAAGGTATAAGGGGTGCTCAGGTTTGAGAATATCTCGATGGTCTGTGATTCGTCGCGTAGTGCCACTTGATCAGAGATGCCGTCCTTCAGGTTTTCGCCTTCAAAGCCGAGTACAGCGGCCAGATCAGTAATTTTGACCAGTTCTTGCAGGGCGACCGTATGGCTTGCGAGATCGATCGCGCGGATGGATAAGAGTCCTGTGCTGGAACCTTCGGGCACGATCATTTCGATCGCTAGGAGCGCCTTTTTATCTTCTTCGAAGATAGCGAAATTCTCGTAAGTAAAAATCTCATCGTCTGCCCCCGTGGTGTCGGCCTTGAGTTGGAGGTCGACCGGTATGGTGACGCTAAAAGTAGTGCCGTCTATCTTAACGAGAATGTCATAGATTTGGTTGCGAATCTCGGCACCTGCGCGCTGGGTGCCTTCGCTGTCTTGGATGAATGCACCATCGAAAAAGAGGGTTTCATAGCCTAGCCCCCAAGCGGCCTCAAGGAGTTGGCGGCAATGGGGTGCCAAGGCTTCCTCGTAGCTGGCGGCCTCTAAAGTGTAGTCGTATTTGGTGAGGTCGACCGCTTGCTGCTCCACCTTCTGAGTTTCGACTCTGGTCAGCAGTTGCACGAGTTGTCTTTGGGCGTCGTCGATCTCGGCCTCAGCTTTCACGACGAGTTCCTCGCCTCGCTTGATGATCGGTTTGAGATCGCGATCGGGGTCAAAGGTAGAGGGCTTCGTTGAAGCGAGGTGTTGGCCGCTTCGCAAGTCGGACTCTGCTGACTCGATGGAGACTTCCAGCTTGAAGTATTCAATTCGCTGGGCGGCTGTCATATATGGGAGCAGCCCGTCGCTTTGTTCGAGGATGGTTAGATCCACGGGTTCCTTTTTAGAGGAGCTTTTTGCGTCGGCTATATGCGGCGAAATAATAACGACTATAAGCAATAACTTAGCCCAAGATCTTAGAGTGGATCGTAGCATTGTAATAGGTGTGGGGATTGTAAGGGATTAAGGTAAGAGTATCTAGAAAGCTTAGGCACTTTGCCAAGGTAATTCCTTCATCAAGGCGGAGGTGTTCTGCCTGAGATTTCAATTTCTGGGGTTTATCCCCGCTGTGGATTGACAGAGAGCCCTGTAGTAGTGTTCCTTTCGGACATGCAGTTTAACGAAGAATTAACTCTGGTTCGCGATACCGAAGCGACGATTATTCCCGCTGGTGAAACACAGGTGCTGCCTGCGGGAACACGAGCTGTTATCTCACAAGCACTCGGTGGCACCGTTACCATACGCACGGACTCTGGGCTCTTTCGTCTTTCGAGTCAGGATTGGGATGCGCTCGGTGCGGCAGCGCAAGCGCAGTTGGACGAAGCGGCGAAGGTGGCTGAAGCCGAACCCGAGGATGCCCCGTTTAGCGAAGAATTGGTCTGGGAGGCCATGAAGGGCTGCTTTGATCCCGAAATCCCAGTCAACATCGTCGACTTGGGATTGATTTATGATCTGCAAATCAACGACGCCGATGCGGAGGGGCGCCACTCGGTGAATGTGAAAATGACTCTAACCGCTCAAGGCTGTGGTATGGGGCCAGTGATTGCAGAAGATGCGAAGAAGAATATCGAAGCGCTCAACGGAGTTTCCAAAGCCCAAGTCGATATCGTCTGGGATCCGCCCTGGACGCCGCATATGATCTCCGAGGCCGGCCGCCAAAAGCTGGGGCTGGATTAGCCGATGAGCGTCGGTTGAAGTAGGCTCGATTTTTTTGAACCGTGAATGGACGTGAGTTTATTAGTTAAAACCACGGATGGACACGGATACACACGGATCATAATATGACTCTGATTGTGAACCGTTAATTTACGTGAATGCACGTTAATTAACGGTTTAACTCATCTATGCAGGATTGTCGAAAGTGGGCGTCGGCAAGGTGTGGTGGCTGTGGGGACGCTCGCTAAAGCGTCGCGTTACGTTGGCCGTTGGTCGGCTCTAGTTTCTGGAATCGTGCGAGCACGGTTTCTAGGATTGCTTCGGCGCTGAGACCATTTTCTTCGCGGAGTTTGCTCACGGAGCTGCCATGCTCGATAAAGGCGTCCGGCCAGCCGATGCGCTGGACGGGGCAGAGTGTGTCCGCATCTTGCAGCGCTTCCATGACGGCGGTTCCGAGGCCGCCGGTGATGACGTGGTCTTCCATTGTCACGATCAGGCGTGTGGATGCCGCTGATTCGGCGAGCAGGTCTGTATCGAGCGGCTTAACGAAGCGGGCGTTGACTACGCCAGCTTCGATGCCGTGCTCGCTGAGGCGGGCGGCGAGCTTTTCCGCGTCGGCCACCATTGAGCCGATCGCCCAAATATCGATGTCCTTACCCGTTTGCAGTCGCTTGGCTTTGCCGATTTCCAGCGCCGCGGGCGTTTCTTTGATCGGCGTGCCGATCGCATTGCCGCGCGGGTAGCGGATGAAGGCGGCGCCTTGAAATGCAAGCCCAGTGGCCATCATGTCGGCGAGCTCGTCCTCGTCGGCCGGTGCCATGACGACGACGCCCGGCACGCAGCGTAAGTAAGAGAGATCAAAGAGGCCGTGGTGTGTTGCTCCATCGTTGGGCGAGAGCCCGGCGCGATCCATACAGAAGAGTACGGGCAAGTTTTGCAGGGCGACGTCGTGGATGATCTGGTCGTAAGCGCGTTGGAGGAAGGTCGAGTAGATGGCGCAGACGGGATGGAAGCCGGAGGTGGCCATGCCTGCGGCAAAGAGCACGGCGTGCTCCTCGGCGATGCCCACGTCGAAGAATTGATCGGGCAGGGCGTCTTCTAAAATATTCAGGCCGGTGCCAGCTGGCATGGCGGCGGTGATGCCGACGACGTTCGTATCGTTGCGCGCGAGTTTGACAAGCGTTTCGCCCATCACGTCTTGATACTTCGGTGGTGTGCCGGGCGCGGAGGGGGCACCTTTGCCGGTTTTGATATCAAAGGGGCTGGCTCCGTGGAAGCGCTCGGGATTCTGAATGGCCACATCGTAGCCGCGTCCTTTTTCGGTGAGCACGTGGAGGATGACGGGCTGCTCGGCGTTCTTGGCGAATTCGAGGTAGTGCTCGACTTGCTTATGGTCGTGCCCATCGATGGGGCCGATGTAGCGGATGCCGTATTGCTCGAAGATGGAGGAGGAGACGAAGAAGTCCTTCGTCTCTTGTTTCCACTTGGATCCCATCTTGATGATCGAATCGCCACCGGGCATCTTTTGCAGGAAGCGCTCGATGTCGTCGTTCAGGCGGTTATACCCCGGGGTGGTGATGAGCTCGTTGAAGTAGCGTGAGAGTGCGCCCACATTTTTGGCGATCGACCACTTATTATCGTTGAGGATGATGATGAGCTTCTTGGTCGAGCTGGCTACGTTGTTCAGCGCTTCCATCGTGATGCCGCAGGTAAACGCGGCATCGCCGCAGAGTGCGACGACATGTTCATGGCTGCCGCGCTGGTCTCGGGCGGTTGCCATGCCGAGGGCGGCGGAGAGTGCTGTGCCTGCGTGGCCTGCGCCGAAGGCGTCGTGCTCGCTCTCTGCGCGCGATAGAAAGCCGCTGAGGCCCTCGCTGAGGCGGATGCGGTCGAAGCGCTCGTCGTTGCGCCCCGTGAGGAGCTTATGGATGTAGCCTTGGTGGGCGACGTCGAAGCAGAAGCGGTCTTCGGGCGTGTTGAATACGCGGTGCAGCCCGATCGTCAGCTCGACTACGCCCATGTTGGGGCCTACGTGGCCGCCGTTTTTAGCTGTGGTCTCAATGACGCGCTGGCGAATCTCCTGTGCGAGTTGCGGGAGTTCTTCGGGGGCGAGCTTTTTAACGTCAGCAGGCGAATGTATCCGGTCTAAAAGGGACATTGGGAGCCGTGCGGTGCACGGAGTGAGAGTGAAAGTGCGGGTGGCTAGGGAGGTGTGCGCGGCTAAAAAGCCATGACTTGCGATGATTAGTCTTCGCTGGCGTCGTCAAAAGCTTCGAGCTGACCTGTTTTGAGGTTGAGTTGTTCGATCTTGAGCTCGGCTTCTTTGAGCTGTGCCTGACACTGCTTCAAGAGCTTGGAGCCTTCCTCAAATTGAGCCACCAAATCGGCGAGTGGTGTGTCGCCGTTTTCCATTGCTTCGATGAGTGCTTCGAGACGTTCGACCGATTCTTCGAATGTGGGTTCTTGCTTTTTGGTGGGCATGGTAAAATTACTCCTGCGAATCGAAGGCGTTTATGATCACTTCGAGGTCAATATTCTTTGTGATGAGGTCTTTGATGATTGGAATCTTATCCTTATCGCTCGGCTGTGTTTTGACTGTCATGCTATTGACCTTGGAAGCGACGACATAACTATCGTGTGAGCAGAGCACGACGGGGATCGAAGTCTGCGCGAGCATTTCCATGAGCTTCGGATGCGGTAGGATGCTCCGCGTCAGGATGATGCCAGCGATCGGCTTGGACTCGCCGATGCTTTCCGATGCGATTGCGGAGAGGATGATGTCTTCGCGGTCGCCGGGAGTGATGATGAGCACGCCGGTATCGAGATGCTCAACGAGCCCCTTGGCCGCCATGGCTCCGATGATGACTTTATCGATTCGATTGCTGCCGCCTTCGGTTTTGCCGTTGAGCCAGCGACCGTTGGTTTCTTCGACAACTTGCTCGAGATTGGGCTGGGTCAGTTTACTCTCGTGCGGGATACAGCCGAGTAGGGGGATGTCCATTCGCTCTAGTGCGATCCGGCAGTATTTTTCGACCATCTCGATCTTGTCGGGTTCGACCTTATTGATGATGGCTCCGATAATCTGCACGCCAGCGGCTTCGAAGACGGCTTTGTTCAGTGCGATCTCGTCGACTGGGCGTCCGATCCCCCCTCGTGCGACGATGATGACTTTTGCATTTAGATTCTTGGCGACATCGGCATTGGACAGGTCGAATACCGAGCCGACCCCCGCGTGCCCCGTACCTTCGATAATGATATAGTCCCGTTCGAAAGCCGCGCGGTCGAAGGCGCGGCACATCTTATCGATGAGCTCGCCGTGGTTGGACGAAGGGTTGTCTAAGTAATCGCGTGTGAAGGTCGGGTGGATCGCGATTGGGCTCATCGCATGGATGGGCGTCTTTACGTCGAAGATCTGATTCAGTAGGATCGAGTCTTCGTCGATCTGGTGCCCCTCGATTTCAACGACGCGCTGGCCGACAGGCTTAATGAAGCCGACGCGCTCTGTAATGCTGCGCAGCGCGGAGAATAAGGCGAGGCTGGTGGTCGTCTTCCCGTCATTCATCCGAGTCGCCGCGATGAAGATACGCTTGGTTGTCTTGTTGCGCGGGGCAGTCAAGATCTCGGTATCGTCGGGCTCGGTGAAGTGCTTTTGGGAAGGTGCCATGTTGAAAAATGAGCGGAGGGCTGTGTGTCCTCTGTATTAGAGGATGGTCACATCCTCGTTCAGGTCGTCGCTATTTTCGGTTGGATAGAGGAGCTTATGGTCGATTGCTTGCGAAGCGACCATCACGGCAGTGCCGAAGATGTCACTGGCCGTCGCGCCACGGCTGATCTCAGCTGCCGGCTTTGAGAGGCCGGTCAGGATGGGGCCGTAGTTGCGAGCACGGGTCAGTGTGTCGACGAGTTTCGACGCGATGTTGGCCGAGTGCAGATCGGGGAAGATGAGGACGTTGGCATGACCGGCGACAGGACCCTCGATCTGCTTGACCTTTGCAGTGATCGGGTCGAGCGCGGCGTCAACTTGGAGTTCGCCATCAATCTCCATCGGGATGCCGAGGGAGCGTGCCTTCTTACGCGCCATTTCGGTAGCGGCTTTCATCTTGGCCACTGTTGGGTCTTTGCTGCTCACGCTTTTACTAGAGTAGCTGAGCAGTGCCACGTAGGGCTTGTTGTTGGTCAAGTGGTAGCGGAGCGCCGCTGTAGTCACCGCGATGTCGGCCAGTTGCTCACTGGTCGGGTTGGGCACCACGGCGCAGTCGGCGAGGAAGAGCTCGCGGTCTTTACCGCTTTCTGGATCTTGGAGGTCGAAAATATTCAGCGAAGAGACTGTCGATACGTCCGGTAGGCGCGGCACGATCTGAAGGAGTGGACGCAGGGCGCTGGAAGCCGAGCTGGTGGCTCCGGAGACGATGGCGTCGGCCTGCGAGGTGGCGAGCATCATGGTGGCGAAGTAGTTCGTGTCTTCGAGGTATTGCTCTGCGTCTTTGTCCTTAAGGTTCTTGAAGCGGCGTAGGCCTTGGAACTGCTTGACGAAATTATCCCACTCGTCGCTGCGGCGAGGCTCGATGATGCGGATTCGCTCGAGGCTGACATCGAGCTTTTCGGCGTTAGCCTTAATCTTTGCGCGGTCGCCCAGCAGGATGGGGATCCCCAGATTATTCGAGGCGAACTGACGCGCGGCTTGTAGGATGCGGGGGTCGCTGCCTTCGGGAAAGACGACACGTTTCGGGTGGCGTTTGAGGCGCACGGTGAGTTTTGAAATAAGTGGCATAGCTACAAAGTTAGTTTAAATAAGGGCACTTTTAGGAGAATGTGGATGATCGACGAAGAACTAAGAGGATTAAATATACAATTGCCAAAGTTTTTTACGCCGTAGTTTCTAGTCCCTAAGCAAGAAACGTGCTTCGCCTCTTCCTGCAAACTGATGCTCCAAAATCTTAAAAACATCGCCGTGGTCAGCCTTTCGACAGTGGGCTCCCGCCTGCTCGGGCTCTTACGCGATGTTTTGGTCTTTGCCGCGCTCGGCACGAGCCTCTGGAACTCCGCCTTCATTCTGGCATTTACGCTGCCCAATCTCTTTCGCCGTCTGCTCGGGGAGGGGGCGTTGACCTCAGCCATCGTCCCGATCTTCTCAGATGTGCTCGAGCGTGAGGGGCGCGAGGGTGCCTTCCGTTTTTTTAATCAAGTCCTCATCCGTCTGCTGCTCGCGCTGCTCGTCATCGTCAGCGTGGGGATGTGTCTGCTGGCCTGGGCGGCCGGCAGCGACTGGCTGCCCGAGCGCTGGGTGACCGGTGCCGGTCTAGCCGTATGGCTGCTGCCCTACATGCTCTTCATCTGCCTCGCTGCGATCATTTCAGCGGGGCTGAACCTCGTGGGGCGCTTCGCGGTGGCCGCCTCGACGCCGATTTTGCTCAATCTTGCCATGATCGGTGCACTCTCCGCCGGGCTCTGGCTCGACGCAGAGGCCGCGCGCATCGTTTACTGGCTTTGCGGCGGTGTGCTCGTGGGCGGGCTCTTGCAATTTCTGCTACCCGCGATCGATTTCATGCGCCAAGGCTGGCGCCCGCGCTTCGAGCCCAAGGGCGGTGCCGCTCTAGCCGAACTCTGGAACCTATTTCTGCCTGGCCTGATGGGCGCCGCCATTTTACAGGTCAATATCCTCGTTTCGCGTCTGCTCGCTTACTCGCTCGATGAGTCCGCAGTGTCCGTGCTCTATCTGGCTAGCCGTCTGATGGAGCTGCCGCTCGGCGTCTTCACGATCGCGGTGGCGACAGTCTTTTTTCCGCTTTTGGCCAAAGCACTCTCCGCCAGCGACGAAGCCGGCTTCTCGAAGGCCTTTCTGCAAGGGCTGCGCCTTGTGGTCGGCATTTCACTGCCGGCGGGCGTGGGTTTGATTGTGCTCGGCCAGCCGATCGTCGAACTGCTCTTTCTCTGGGGAGCTTTCGATCAGGCTGATGTACTCGCCACCGTGCCGCTGCTTGCCATCTACGGCATTGGGCTTCCTTTTTACTCCGCCGCGACCTTCGCCACCCGCGGACTCCATGCGAGTAAGGACATGCGCACTCCCGTGCGCGTCGCCGGATGCTGCCTATTGATCAATCTCTTTTCCGGATTACTCCTGATGCAGTTCTGGGGCGCGGCCGGTCTAGCCACCGCCAACGTCCTCGCCGCTATCGCGCAGAGCTACCTGCTCTGGCGGTCGCTTTCGAGCGGGCGTGAAGCCCTCAGCTTTCGAGCCCTGCGCCCTGCACTCTTCAAGGTCTGCCTCGCCGGTACGGCCATGGGGTTGGCCTGCGCCTTGGCATGGCCTCTACTTGCCGGTTTCGGCCTCGGCGATAAACTCGACGCGGCTCTTATCGTCGGCGTCTGCGTGCCCGGTGGCGTCTGTGTGTATTTTGCAGGCCTCTATCTCCTCCGCTTTGAGGAACTCGACGCACTTAAAGGCATGCTGCTGCGGTATCTGCCGAAGTCGAAGTGACGAACGACTGCGAATCTATCGACCGCCGTCGCCTAGTTTAGAGTCCTGGTATGTAATCCAGAGGGTTGTAGCTGCCGCTTTTTTGGATGGAGACGCCGTTTTCTGTGCGGGTCGACCCGCACGCGGTTAGGCCAAGTAGGGCAAGGGCGAGGCTGAAACTGAGGGCGAGTTTTGTGATGCGTGTTTTCATGTTCTGAAGTAGTGGCTCGAAGCGGATATGCGTAGTGACGAAAGCGTAGAATACGCGTGCAGGACGGGGAAAGTCCAGCCTTGCTCTTCGGAGGTACGCGCTGTGCCTCGCGTTTTTTCTACGCCCGCTATTGCGCGGCGGAATCTTTCGGCTATAACGCTTCCATATGTCCGAATCTCCTGCTGTCGAAACTTTGCTCTCCGTTCGCGATCTGAAAGTGCATTTCCCTGTCAAGGGTGGCGTGCTCCAGCGTACGGTCGATGTGGTCAAAGCGGTGGATGGCATCAGCTTCGACGTGCCACGGGGCAAGACCGTCGGTCTTGTCGGCGAGAGCGGTAGCGGTAAGACCACGACCGGCCGCGCGATCGCTCGACTCGTCCCGATTACGGCGGGCTCGGTGCACTATGGTGGGCGTGATCTGGCCATGCTGGCGCGCAGTGAGTTCTTTGCTTACCGCAAAAAGATCCAAGTCATCTTTCAAGACCCCTTCGGCTCGCTCAATCCACGGATGACGATCTATAGCATCATCGCCGAGCCGCTCGATATCCATTTCAAGGCGTGGTCGAAGGCGCAAAAGCAAGCACGCGTGGCCGACCTCCTCGAAAAAGTCGGCCTCAGTGCGGACTTTATGCAGCGCTATCCGCACCAGTTCAGTGGTGGTCAGCGCCAGCGCATCGGCATCGCCCGCGCGCTCGCGGTGGAGCCGGAGTTTATCGTCTGCGACGAGCCCGTCAGTGCGCTCGACGTGTCGGTGCAGGCGCAGATTGTCAATCTGCTGCAAGATCTGCAAGACGAGCTAGGGCTCACCTACCTATTCATCGCGCACGACCTCGCGGTGGTCGAGCACATTAGCGACGAAGTGCTTGTCATGACCGAGGGCAAGATCGTCGAACAAGCCAGCGCCGACGCGATTTATAACAACCCGCAGCACCCCTACACGGTGAAGCTGCTCGAGGCGGTGCCTCAGTTGTAGTGCCTGCGGCTCTCGACCGCTTACCCCTGCTTCGACTGCGAAGCCAGTAGCTCTTTGAGATGATCCTTCTTCGAGTTATCCATCTTCGGGCGGTGCTCGGCCATCTCCTCTTCATGCTCTCGATAGCAGCGGCACATGTCCTGCGATTCCATGACTTGCTTATTAAATTTTCCGCAGAAAATACATAATTTTACATGCAGACGCAGGAAGAAGCGCCGCATGGGAGGCAGCTTCTCATAGTCCTCTTTGGACAGTGCGTTGGATACTTGTTTGCAGGTAAACATTTGTCTTTCAGCTATTTAACGTCTTTTCCAGTCCAGTTGGCCTCGAGCAAAGTTTTCAGTTGTTCACGCGCTCGATGCAACAGAACCCATAAGTAATTCGGAGTAATGTCCATTGCCTTACAAACTTCTTCAGTTGTTTGGTCTTCGAGCACTCGGAGGACGAAGGCCTCGCGGGCGGGGTCTTTGACCTGAGCGATGCATTTTTCGAAGACGACCCAGAACTCGCCGTTGTCGTAATACTTGCGCGGGTTGAACTGCCAGGGGTCGGGATTGGTTGTGGCGATTCCGCTGTATTTAAACCAAAAGCTCTCCAGTAGCGCCTCATCTTCGGCCTCGATATCGACCTTGTTCTCTTTGATCGATTTGCGAATCTGGTCGACGATCTTGTTGCGCATGATCCCGCGCAGCCAAAATTTAATATCGCGGCTGCCGTCGAAGCGGTCGAGCGCCTTGATCCCTGCGAGAAAGGTGTCTTGCACACAGTCTTGGGCGGCCTCGGCGTTCCTCAAGCGTGACATGGCGAAACCGTAGAGGTAGTCGCCATACAGATCGACCCACTTTTCGGGTGGGGTGATCGGCACTTTCGGGTTTTCGTTGGTGGGCACGGGGTGAAAAGTATCTGAGCGTTGGACGGCGTCAACTCTTGTCGGTTGGATAGGAAGTGTGCGTGGGAGTGCTTGCTGCCTTCGGCTTGGCTCAGGCCAGGGAAGCAGCGCACTACTCGAGCCGGAACTCCACCGTATCGTCGAGCAGACCGAGCGCGATCTGCTCGGCCTCGCGCATTTTGGCGCGGTCGGCGTCGTTGCGATCGTCGTAGCCGGCGAGGTGTAGCCAGCCGTGGACGAGGTAGAGGCTCAGCTCACGGCTGAAGGGCTCGCCGAGTTCGGTGGCGCGGCTGCGGGCGTGGTCGACGGAGACGATGATCTCCCCTGCTGACTCCATCTGTGGATCGGCGGGGAAGGTGATCACATCGGTGGGCGTGGGGTCGTCCATGAAGTCGGCGTGGACTTGAGCGATCTGCGCATCGCTAACGAAGGCGATGGAGAGTTCCCCTTCGGTGATCGGAAAAGTGCCGGAGGCGTGGATCGTCTCGAAGAGCTGTGTGGCCGCAGCTTCGGGATCGACGAGCGCGTTATACTGGTTGTTGATTTCCAGACTGAGCATTGGCATCGGTAGAAGTCTCGGTTGTTTTGGAGGCGTTTTCTTTTTCGAGTTCTTTGGCCTTTTCGGCTTCGCTCTTCGGATACTCGATACGGGCGTGCAGCATATTGAGCACGGTGTAGATGAAGCTCTTACGGATCAGGTCGAGCTCGTGGAAGGTCAGCGGGCAGTTGTCGAGCTGGCCGTCCTCGATCCGGCTCTTGAAGATGCGGTCGATCAGGTCTTCGACATTAGGTTGAGTGACTTTCTTCAGGCTACGGCTGGCCGCTTCGACGCTGTCGGCGAAGAAGATAATTGCGCTCTCCTTAAACTCAGGCTTGGGGCCGTCGTAGCGATAGGTGCTTTCATCGACTTTCTTGGGCTGCTCTTCGCGAGACTTCTTGCCATTTGAATTCTCGGGGAAGGGCGCACGGGTGCTGCTTTGCTTTTCCTTCTCTTGCGCCTGATGGTAGAAATATTGGATGAGCGTGGTGCCGTGGTGCTGGCGGATCACATCCATGATAATGCGCGGCAGCTTGTTCTTACGCGCCATCTCGACGCCTTCTTTAACGTGTGCTTTGATCACAAGCGCACTCATCGAGGGGTTCTTCTCATCGTGCGGGTTGACGCCGTCGCGCTGATTCTCAGTGAAGTATTCCGGCTTCACCAGCTTGCCGATGTCGTGGAAGAGGCAGCAGACGCGGCAGAGTAGGGGGCTTGCGCCGATCTCGGCGGCGGCGTTTTCCGAGAGGTTGGCCACCATCAGACTGTGGTGGTAGGTGCCGGGCGCTTCCATCTGCATGCGGCGCAGCAGTGGGTGGTTAAAGTCAGTCAGTTCCAGTAAGGTAATTTCCGTAGTGATCTTAAAGAGCTGCTCGAAGACGGGCAGCAGACCGACTGCGAGAATACCGGTGAGCAGGCCGACGATGAGGGCGACCAGAGTTTGCTGTCCCACCAGACTGAACGAATAGCCATTGAGCAGGCCGACTGCAGTGCCGGCGATGGCGGCTGTGGCACCGGCGATGAGGCCGGCGCGGACGAGCTTGGCACGCTTGCGGATGTTGTTCGACACATAGCAGCCGACGACGCCGGAAAGAAAGGCGATGAGGATAAACTCGACCGAGTTATTCTGGATGATGCCGAAGACGACTGCGATGATCAGCGCCGATAGAACGGCTGGCGCACCGCCGACGAGTACGGCCACGAGGATCGGTGCGAGCGCATAAGGCGCCACGTAGGGCAACATGCTGAGCGAGGGACGGCTGTTGACCAGAGCGCTTTCGCCGATCTCCATGATTACGCGGATGATTAGCAAGTTGAGCAGAATACTAACTGCGGTGATGGCGATCGCGCGGTTGCGCTTATGCAGTTCACGCAGGCCTTGTTTCACATAGACGAAAACGGCGATGAGGAGTATCGATGTGAGGATCAGTCGCTCGATGAAGAGTTGATTGAAAACGAGCGAGTTGCCCCGACGTTTTAACTCGACTGCGCGGTAGGCGGCAAGTCGCTCAATGTCGGCCGGGGTGATCACTGCGCCGGGCTCGATGAGCGTGTCGCCCTCTTTGAAACTCACCACGTTGGGTTCGAGCTGGTCGATGGCGCGATTGATGGCGCGGTTCGTGCCTGCTGCGCTGTAGAGTAGATTCGTGCTGAGGCCTTCGCGGAAGATGTCGAAGAGGGTGCGCGCCGTCTCCGAGTTGGGCGAGAGTGCGTTGATGCGTACGCGCAGTGCCACGAGTGCATCGGTCTGCGAGCGCGCATTGGGCAAGTTATAGCGCCCATCTTCATCGACGAGTTGGATGACGGTGACTTGTGGTCCCGCACTTTCGGATTGGTTGGCCGAGTAGATGCCGTCGTCGTAGATCGATTTGAGCACGGAGAGCGCGTCATGGATGAGCGCGGAGCGCTCCCTCGGCATGGTTTGAGTCGAGAGCTTGGCAATCGCTTCGGGGTCGATGGCCAGTTTGCTCGATTCGATGAGGCTGGTCGCGGTTTTAAGGAGCTCGGCTTGTAGGACTTCGTTGCCTTCGTCTTCGAAGTCGATTTGGGTTTTCGCGATGCTTGAGCTGAGGTCGTTGATGAAATCGCGGAAGGTATTATAAGGTTCGAAGGTGCGCTGGAATACGGGAGGCACCTGTGCGCGCACGGCGGCGGCGGCCGCTTCGGCCTGCACCTGACTCTCATATTCGAAATGAAACTCCGAAACGACCCGAGACTGGGCGGCTTGATTCAGGATGATACGTGGCCCCTTCGGCTTTTGGCCGAGAAAGCAGATCATCACGACCAGCGCCGAAAAGAGCACGAAGAGACTAATCTCGATTAGCTGACTGGTCTCGAAAAAGTGCGAAGTGGCCGAGTCTTTGCCGCGGCCAGCGTCCTTGCGGTGGGCGCCGGGAGCATCTTTTGACTTGCGACTAGTTTTCTTCTTAATGGTTAGAGCCATAGGAAATTGTGGTTAAGGTTTTTGGACGCTTGGGTGGGCGTTGATCTAAGCACCTTCACGTGCGTAGGCGTTGATGATGTCTTGCACCAGCGGGTGTCGGACGACGTCTTGCCCGTCGAAATAAAAGAGGCGGATGCGCTCGATGTTTTTTAGGATACGGGTGGCCTCCTTGAGGCCGGATTGCTTACTTCGGGGTAAATCGACTTGGGTGATGTCGCCCGTTACGACCATGCGGCTGCCGTCGCCGAGGCGGGTCAGGAACATCATCATTTGCTCGTGCGTGGTGTTTTGCGCTTCGTCGAGCACCACGAAGGCGTTGGCCAGTGTGCGCCCGCGCATGTAGGCGAGTGGTGCAATCTCGACAATGCCGCGCTCGACCAGCTGCAGCGTTTGCTCCTTGCCGATCATGTCGTTCATCGCGTCGTAGAGCGGCGTGAGGTAGGGGAGGATTTTTTCCTGTAGCTCACCGGGGAGAAAGCCAAGCGCCTCGCCGGCTTCGACAGCCGGACGGGTGAGGATGATGCGTTCGACGCGGCCTTCGAGTAGCTCCTTGAGCGCCATGGCCATGGCGAGGTAGGTCTTACCCGTGCCGGCGGGGCCGATGCCGAAAGTGATCGGGTGCGCATCGATTGCTTGTAGATAGCGCTTCTGGTTGAGCGTCTTCGGCACCACGCTCTGGCGCTTGAGTTTAATGACGAGCGGATTGCGGTAGATCTCGCGCAGCTCGTCGGCTTTGCCTTCGGCCACGCAGCGCAGCGTGTAGTGGAAGTCGGAGCTGCGAATGCGCAGGCCTTGCGAGCGCGCCGACTCAAGTAGTTCGAAGACTGCCTTCACGCCGGCGATGCCTTCGGGGCTGCCATCGATTTGCACCCAGTCGTCGCGGCTAGCGATGCGGACGTTCAAGCTGTGCTCGGCTTCTTCGAGGTTGCGCCCGTCATCCGCGTAGAGCTGGCTCAGCTGGCGGGCATTGGGAAAGTGGATCGTCTCAGACGGCATCGTTTAGTTATTCAGTTTCCACGCAGGCATGCAGACGTTCATACATGGCGTCCATCGAGTCCGGTAGCACGCGTGTGTTGCCGATGACCGGCATGAAGTTGGTGTCGCCGTTCCAGCGTGGCACGACGTGGCAATGCAAGTGGCAGGGGATGCCCGCTCCAGCCGCATCGCCGAAGTTAAAGCCCGTGTTGAACCCATCGGGGCGCAGGGCGCGGGTCAGAATTTGCTGTGCTTCCACGATTAGATCCATTAGCTCGTGGCGCTCCTCACTGGTGAGGTCTTCCAAGCGTGGCACTTCGCGAAAGGGCAGCACGAGCAGGTGTCCCGCATTGTAGGGGTAGCGGTTCATCACGATGTAATTGTGCTTCCCGCGCTGGAGGATGTACTCGGCGGCATCGTTACCCGTCTGCGTGATGCGGGTAAAGGGGTTGCCGCCCTCGTCCGGGTTCTTAGGCGCGAGGATATAGGGCATACGCCAGTAGGCGTGGAGCCGCTCCATCGAGGGGGGGAGTTGTGCGGATGTCTGCTTAGGTGCGGATTCGTCCATAAATTGAGCGGCAGAAAGTAGAGACTCCGTTCGCCCGCGTCGATGGCATAATTCCATGCCCAAAATCCCCTTTTCGGGGTTGCTTTGGAGGCTCTGCGGGGCAACTGTTCCGGCTTCGCATAGATGCTTTGATCAAGAAGTTGACCATGCTCGTAGCCGAATTCGTGAGAATTTGGAAGCGATGCGGCAGTTGCCCCAATCGCCCAAAGTCTTACGACTTCGGCTACAGAAAATACTACTGTTCCCCAAGCCAGACACGTGACGACGCCCACCGATAACCAAACATTCAAAAATCTCCTGCCCGAGCAAATCGCGGCGGCCTGCTTGATCGTCGGATTCGCGCTCTACACCGTGTGGGATCAACTTTACTGGTGGGGCAACCGCGAAGACTATAGCTTCGGCTACCTCGTGCCGCTCTTTGCCGCTTACGTGCTCTACGACCGCTGGCCGGTTATTCGCAGCTATCTCTTCCGCGGAGATAAGCCCAGTGAGCCGACACCGCCCCCCTGCGAGCGCAGCGGCTTCCTGATTCTGCTCGAATGGGTCGCCGTGGCGGGCTTCGCCGCCTGCCTGTTGCTCTTTGCGATCGGCGCACTCCTGCGCGCGGCGACTGGTCCGCAAAACCCCGCCTCCCTCGCCATCGCGGCCAGCCTCGGCGGGCTCACGCTCAGCGCCGTCTTTATTTTTACGAAGCAAACCGTCGACGGCCAACCCATGCCACTCAAGCAGCGCATTGCGGTGACCGCGCTCTTTATCTTCCCGGCACTCATCTGGATGCTCTCCGCGCCGCTCGTCTCTGTCTTGGAGACAAAAATTCGCGTCTTCCTTCTAACGAAGGTCACCATTATCGTCTTCCATTTATTTGACTTTCTCGGCTACGAGCTCGAGCGCGAGGGCAACGTGCTGATCCTGCCCGAAGGCCAAGTCGGCGTCGAAGAAGCCTGCTCCGGCATTCGCTCGCTCACTGCCTGCCTCTTTGCCGGTTCCTTCTTAGCCGCCGTCTTCCTCGATCGTTTTTGGAAAAAGATCCTCCTCGTCGCGGCTGCGATGGGCTTTGCCGTGCTGACGAATTTGATCCGCAGTATCTTCCTCACCCTCTGGGCGTATTATAATGGTTCGCAAGCCATCGACGAACACTGGGTGCTGCCGCTCGTTGGCGACATCGGCTCTGTGCACGATGTCACTGGCATGGCCATCCTCGTCGTCACCTGCATCGGCCTCATCTCCCTCCTGCCGATTTTCAACTTTAAGCTCAAAGACTTCGACGATGACGAAGAGTGGGATGCGCCCGAGGAGCCCGAAGCGCAAGGCTAGCGTGCTGTCCGATTTTCACTGTGAATGTGGAGGGCAATGCTTCGCCATTGCCGCAAGTTCGATCGGCGGAAACGACGGAGCGTTTTCCTTCAAGTAAAACGATGAAAAAACAACGCATCCTCATGGTGTCGCCCGAAGTGGCACCCTTTAAAAAAGTAGGCGGCCTCGCCGATGTCGTCGGCGCGCTCTCCAAGTCGCTCGCCTTGCGCGGGCACGATGTGCGCATCCTCATGCCGCGCTATACCGAGCTTCGGGCATTCGACGGCGCCGAGCCGCTCGAACGCCCGCTCATTGTCCGCCTCGGCGGGCATGAAGCTTATGGCCGCCTCTGGCAGCAGACACTGCCCGGCTCCCAAGTGTCCTGCTATTTCGTCGAGCACAATCAATATTTCGGTGCCCCCGGCGTCTATGTCGGCCCGACCGGCAACGAGGACGACAACGGCCAACGCTTTACCTTTCTCAGTCGCGCCGCGATCGACTTCTGCGAACAGATGGACTGGATCCCCGACGTCGTGCATTGCCACGACTGGGCCTGTGGTCTCACGCCCGTCTACATGAACACCACCGAGGCCGACCGCCCGTTGGGGCGCGCCGCCTCGGTCTTTACCATTCATAATCTGGAGCACCACGGCTGGTTTCACCACAGCCTTTTGCAATTTTCCGGCCTGCCCGACTCCGTCTTCCGCAGCGACGGGCTCGAATCCATGGGCGCGGTCAATATGCTCAAAGGTGGCCTTTACCACGCCACCAAAATCACCACCGTCAGCCCCACCTACGCAGCCGAGGTGCAGACGCCCGACGGCGGTTGCGGTCTCAACGCCTTGCTCCGTTTCCGCTCCTCCGATCTCATCGGTGTGCTCAACGGCGTCGACCTCGACGAGTGGAACCCACAAAAAGACCCGCACATTCCCGCGTCTTTTAGCGCAAAAAAAATGGCGGGCAAAGCCGAGGCCAAAGCCGCCCTGCAAAAGGCCTACGGCCTCGAAGTCGATCCCAGCATCCCGCTCTTCACCGTCGTCTCCCGCCTCGCCAATCAGAAGGGGCTCGACCTGCTCGCCGCCATCGGCGACCGCCTGATGTCCGACATGAAAATTCAGATCGCTGTGCTCGGCACGGGCGAGCCCTCGCTCGAACACGCTTTCCACACTCTGACTGCCCGCTACCCTGGGCGCTTCGGTTCCTACATAGGTTTTAATAACGAGCTCGCGCATCTCACGATCGCGGGTGCCGACTGCTTTCTCATGCCCAGCCGTTTCGAACCCTGCGGCCTCGGCCAAATGTATGCCATGATCTACGGCACCGTGCCTGTGGTGCGCGCCACAGGCGGTCTCATCGACACCGTCCAGCAATACCAAGAAGGCCGTGGCGTCGGCACCGGGTTCGTTTTCAACCACGCCACCGTCGACGCCTTCTACTACGCCATTGGCTGGGCTTGCGCCACTTACTACGACCGCCCCGAAGAGTTCAAAAAACTTCAGCAAAACGGCATGGCCGGCGACTACAGTTGGGACGCCTCCGCCCACAAATACGAAGCCATTTACAACTGGGCGTCCGAAGTCCGATCAAACGCGTTTCGCTGACAAGTGAAGCCCGCTTGCAAGCATAACGTGGCGACTTGAGCCGCGATCACGCCGATGGAGCTTCGCAACAAGAACCGCGCTTACAGTTGCCGCTTCCTTTGGAAGATTTCCCCTTTTGCATCTTGTGGCCTTGGCCGCCTTTGCCTGAGAACGCGCGCAGGTGATTTTCGGAACCGCGCCGCAAGTTTTCGTAGATGCTACGGAGTGTGTCTTCGGGGGAGGCGGCCAGCGCTTCATCGAGATCACGGATGTCCAGCTCTTCGACTTGCACGCCTGCCCTTAGCGCATCAGCCGGGCTTTGTTTACCCGCCTTCAATAGTTTTTGGTAGAGCGCTTCGGTTTCCGAGTAGAGGAAGTCGCCGGTTAAGGAGCCGATCTCAGTAGCGGGATATTTCGTCTTAGTATAATTCGCCAGTGCATTGAAATGACGACTCTCCGCACGCGGGATATTTTGAAATTGCCGCAGCTCGGGGTAGGCCGTGCCGAGCTCTGTGTAGAGTTGATAGGCGAGCCGCTCTTCATCGAGTTGACGCAGCAGGAGCGATTCCGGGCTGGTTTCAGCCTCCGCCGAAAAGCTCGAAGTCAATGGCGCGGACAAGCCGATTGCCGTGAAAAGAATTAGATAGATCGTGCGCATAACAGGTATGTAATCGGTCAAAACTCAGAAAGGTTTCAAAGTCATGGGTTCGCGCCCTAAATGGGCGAGCAGAGCGCCCTATTGGATCGAAAACTCGATGCGGAACGCGCCCCGCAACTGTCCGATTTCATAGCCGGTGGCCTGATCGTCCGGATAGAGTTCATCAAGTTCGGCTTGTAGTTCTTTCGAAAAGCCCGCGGGGTCGCCATGACATTGGAGGCACACCTGTTGTATCAGGATCGGGTGGTGCACTGTGATCGTCTCTTCGTTGCGGATTAAGTAAGCCGCCGGGGGGGATTCTCCGCCGGCAAGCATCGCCTCCCAATACTCCAAGATGCTAGTCGATTGGGCGTCGGGGCTGTTGGCTGGATTTCTCACTCGCAGTGCTGTGCGGCTCACCCGGGCTCCTTCGTGTGCGTCGGATGTCTGCGTCGTCAGCGGTTGCGCCATATGTTGGCAGACTTGCATGGCTTTGACCGGGCCTCCTGCTTTCATCGCGAGTCGGAGTTGCGAGCCCAAGTTGGCTTTGAGCTCATCGGCCACGACTGCACTTTGGTCGATGTAGGCTTGCTCGCTCTTCTCTTGCTGATTGGAGCATGCACTGAATGTCAGGCTAGCGATAAGTAAGGGGAGCCAAATTTTCAACATAAGTTCAGCTTATGTAAAAATTATATAAAAATAAAGCGATTAATACTCGAGCCTGTGCTTTTTTGCCCGCGACTGGATTTGAAGGTAAATCCGTTGAACGTAGAGATCCGCGGATGCGAGCCGAACAAAAAGATCTGACACTGAGCCCGCTGGATGCTTTGTGATGAATGAAGAGTGATGGGGGCAAAGTTTCTGAAAAATGACTTGCCCTCCTCATACTCAAAATACGCGCCTCAGGCTCCAACCAGTGCTTCGGTGTCCGCAGCCTTGCTGGCTTCCATCTCGGCGAGCATCTTGTTGCGGCGGGCGCGGACGTCGAACATGTCGGACTGTTCGTCGGCGTGGTAGGAGGAGCGGATCATGGGGCCGGACTCGCAGGCGCCGAAGCCGATTTCGAGGGCGTATTCTTTCCAGCGTTGAAACTCCTCGGGTGTGACCCAGCGGTCGATGTCGACGTGTTTCTTCGAGGGCTGTAAATATTGGCCGATGGTCAGGACATCGACGCCGACGTTGACCATGTCTTGCAGGACTTCCTTGATCTCGTCTTCCTTCTCGCCGATGCCGAGCATGATGCCGGACTTGGTGATGAAGCCGCGCGATTTAGCGTGTTCGAGCACCCAGAGCGAGCGGTCGTAACGGGCGGTTTTACGGATCGGGCGCTGGAGGCGCTTTACCGTTTCAAGGTTGTGGTTGAAAATGTCGGGGCAGGCGTCGAGCACGACGTCGAGGTATTCCTGCTGGCCGCGGAAGTCGGCCGTGAGCACTTCGACTGCACATTCGGGCATGCGGTGGTGGACGGCGCGGATGGTGGCCGCCCATACGGAGGCACCACCGTCTTTCAGATCGTCGCGCGCCACGGAGGTGATCACGGCGTGTCTGAGATTCATGCGGGCGATGGACTCGGCTACACGGGCGGGCTCGCCGAGGTCGAGCTCGGTCGGGCGGCCGGTTTGGATCGCGCAGAAGCGGCAGGAGCGCGTGCAAATGTTGCCCAAAATCATGACCGTGGCGGTGCCGCGCGACCAGCATTCGCCCATGTTCGGGCACTGGGCACTCTTGCACACGGTGTGCAGGCCGTTGGTGTCAACGATCTCGCGCACTTCTTTATATTCGTGGCTGGTGGGGAGCTTGGCTCGCAGCCAATCTGGTTTTCGGTTATCCATTTTGCGGCGCAGTGTTCCCGAAAACTTGTTTAAATTCAACCGCTAATCGTGATTTGACCTCGGCTATGTCCACGTCCTTATCCAGTTCATTGGCGAGCGAGGTCACGGTGCCGTCGGTGATACCACAGGGCACGATGCCGCTGAAGTGGCTCATGTCGGGGCACACATTGAGGGCGAATCCGTGGTAGCTGATCCACGAGCGCACGGCCACGCCGATCGCGCAGATCTTGCGTTCGTTGTCGATCCAGATTCCTGTTTTGCCCTCGCGACGGGCGCTCGCCAGCCCGTAGGTGGCGAGGGTGCGGATGACGGCTTCCTCCAGGTCGCGGAGGTAGGCGTGGAGATCGCGGCGGTGTTGTAGCGAAAGGATCGGGTAGCCCACGATTTGCCCCGGGCCGTGGTAGGTGATGTCGCCCCCGCGGTTGGACTGTACCACGGTGATGCCACGGTCGGCACACTCGGCCTCCGTCCAGATCAGGTGCTGATCGGCACCCTTTCGCAGCCCCATCGTATAGACGGGTGCGTGTTCGGTAAAAATGAGTGCATCGCGGCAGTGGCCTGCGCGGCGTTGATCGACGCGTGCTTTCTGGCGTTCAAACGCGTCTTCATACTCGGTGCGCCCCCAGTCGATCACTTCGAGCGGCGCGGTCATCCGATCGAGTATTTGAAAGAGCGCGCTCTGCATCTGCGCGTAAGTTTCGGCTGGTTCGCCAAGTAGCTGCTCGGCGGACACCACGAAGTCGCCGCCTGCAGCTAGCTCGTCGCCGCAAGCCTCGGTCAGCGAGGCGAGGCTCTCGGGTGTGGCTTCGAGGTGGCATTGCCAGGCGAGCACGCGCGCGCCGTAGGCGAATCCCTGATGGTCGCAGGCCGTGCTGGAGGCGATACAATGAGCCCCCTGCGGGATGTCGAAACGGTCGCCGTGCCAGTGCATGACGCGTAAGTGGTCGGGGAACTCGCACCAAGCGGGGCATTCGGCCGTCCGCTCGATGGAGAACCAGCCAATCTCGGCTTGTGTGCCTTGCGTCACTGCCGCGCCGAGGGCATCGGCGATCAGTTGCCCGCCCAAGCAGATGCCGAGCACGTATTTACCCGCATCGATCGCGGCGCGGATGAACGCCTTTTCTTGGATGAGCCAGGGATACTTCGCTGTCTCGTAGATATTCATGGGGCCCCCCATGATGAGTAAAAAGTCGAAGTCCTCCACTGTCGGCAGTGGTGTGTTTTCATACAAGGCGTGGCTCCGCATCGTGTGGCCGCGTGTTTGCGCCCAGTCGGCCAGTGAAGCCGACCCTTCGAAGGGCACATGTTGGAGAGTGAGGATTCGCATGGCTTTTTTCGTAGGGGCGACACTGAAAACGGTTCTAAAAATCGAATTGCCCCGAATACTGTCTTCCTAATCCTAATCTTACTCTTTATCTTAATCTTCTGGGTCAATCGTAAAGCCCTCTTTAACAACGCTTAGATTAAGATTAGGAGTAGGAGTAAGGTTAAGAATGCCACAACGGATCATCGTAGCCCGCAGCTTTAGCAAGGGTTTCTGTCGAAGTCGCCCCTTACTAAATTGGAGTGCTTGCTGAAACTGCGCACTACGGATGCCTGTGCTACATTACAGAGAAGACGGTTGTCTTTATCGGCGTAGAGTCTAGATTAAACACTTATGAAATACCCCCGTCTGCTTTGGATTCTCCTCGCGCTGGCTCTGCTGGGAGCGATGATCGGTTACCTCATTTCTACGGAACGCCCGTTCTTTCCGAAGTCGAAACCTGAAGAGGTGGCGAAAGACGCACCGGTGCCCGAGCAGGTGGTGTTTGATTTTCCTGCAGTGCTGACAGAGCAACCGACCTTTGAGAATTTGACATTTCCCAATAACGCGATCGAGGGCGAGCTGGTCGTGCATTTCGCCAATCGCAGCGACTACCTCGCCTACTTGAAGGCACTCACGGAAGCAGGCATGGCGCCACTCGGGCAGATCGACGAGCTCCTCGTGGTCCGTATTCCCGAGGGTGCGCTCTTACTGGCCAACTTCGGACAATACGGTGCCCGTGCCAGCTATTCCTATCGCGTGGAGCGGCCATTGCCGCCCGTTGAAATCGCACCTGAAGCGCTCGCGAGTCTAACAGCCTTCGGCGCGTCGGCGCGTGTTATCACCGGCGGCACAGCTTCCGGCACGGGGGAGGGCGTCATCGTCGGCATTCTCGATTCCGGCATTCAGGCGCACCCGCAGTTTGACGACGTTTACATTGTTCATATCGATCTCGCCGGTGGTGGCGTGGCCGGCCCCGGTGCCGCCCATGGTACCTCGGTGGCCTCTATCATTACCGGTCGCGAGGGCATTGCGCCCGATGCCGAGCTATTCGTTGTGCGCGTGCTCGACGACGAGGGGATGGGCAATAGCTACCACGTTGCACAAGGCATCGTGCAGGCCGTCGATCTCGGTGTGAAGGTGATCAATATGAGCCTCGGTGTCTATCAAGACACGCCGCTGCTCCGCCAAGCTGTCAGCTATGCGCACGAGCGTGGCGTCTTGATGGTTGCAGCGGCCGGAAACGACGGCTACAACCGCATGCCCTATCCGGCCGCCTATCCGGAGGTGCTCGCGGTCACGGCAGTCGATGGCAGCGGTCAGTATGCACGCTTTCCGAATCAGTCGAAAGAGATCGATTTTGCGGCGCCCGGCGTCGGCATACTGACCGCGAAGGAGGACTCCGGCACGATCCTCTTTTCCGGCACCTCGGCGGCCGCCCCTTTCGTCAGTGGCACCTTAGCGTCGCTTATTTCTGGTACTGAGGCGCTGCCTCCCAAGGAAGCGGTGGCCTTGCTGCAACGCCTCTTAAACGATCAAGGTGCGCCCGGTGCGGATCCGGTTTATGGCGGCGGGGTCGTCGACTGGAACCGCCTGCGTGAGCGCGGCACACTCGGTCTCCTCGATGTGGCTTTGGCCGACATCCACTTGCAACCGGACGCCTTGCCCGGCACGACCATGCCGATCGAAGTCACTGTGCAAAACCGAGGCACTAAATGGTTCAGTGATACCCAACTCGAAGTTTTTATTGGTGAGGCCGATCCGGTTAGCTTTACCCTAGGCTCCCTCGGCCCCGGGCAAACCACCACGCGCAAAGTCTTTACGCAGATCCCCTCGCTCGACAGCGACGAGACGATCAGCCTTGCTGCTCGAGTCATGCCCGAAAATATGTCGGAAGACATCCGTTTGGAGAATAACGTTAAGGCCGTCACCTTTCGGCCGGCGCGGTAGCTTCGGGTAGCGGCGGTCGTCCCCGACCGCCATGCGTTCGCTCAAGCATGATTCGGTGTCGCTCAGGGACGAGCGACGCAACCTCCGACAAGCTCCGTTTTTAACTGGATTTGCCCGCGCTCTGCCTATACCGCTATCAGGCAAACGATTCTTCCTGCCTAATGAATGATTCCGAACAAGCGCCGCTAATCCCTGAAGAGGGGGAGGTCGGCTTCGTCGAGTATCAGGATTTTGTCTCCAACGAACCTTTCCGCTTCGTCTCTGGGGGCAGCATCCCTGAGCTACGCTTGCGCTATGAGACCTACGGCCATCTCAATGCGGCCAAAGACAATGCCATCCTCATTTGTCACGCTCTGAGCGGCGATCACCACTGCGCCGGCGTGCACGGGATTGAAGAGCGCAAGCAAGGCTGGTGGAACTTCATGGTCGGCCCCGGTAAGCCCATCGACACAACTCGTTATTTCGTGATCTGTACCAATGTGCTGGGTGGTTGCCAAGGATCCTCGGGTCCCGGTTCGATCAATCCCGAAACTGGAAAACCCTACAATCTCGATTTCCCTAAGCTCACTGTGCAAGATATGGTCAAAGCGCAGTCGCTCTTGATCGACTCGCTGGGCATCGACCGCTTGCATGCCGTGATCGGTGGTAGCATGGGCGGCATGCAGACACTCCAGTGGGCGATTGATTTTCCCGAGCGTGTCGGTCGCTACATCGCCTTGGCTAGTGGAGCGCGCCACACCGCGCAGGCTATCGCCTTTAACGATACCGGTCGCCAAGCCATCATCTCCGACCCCGAATGGAAGCAAGGTGCCTACGATCCCGAGAAAGGCCCCGACCAAGGTCTCGCGGTGGCACGGATGATGGCGCACATTACTTACCTTTCCGATGTGGGCATGGAGAGTAAGTTCGGCCGGAAGCGCCGCAATGCCGATGAGTCAAAAGAGCACTTCGACGTCGAGTTCGAAGTGGAGAGCTATCTGCGCTACCAAGGCGCAAGCTTCGTCTCCCGATTCGATGCCAATACCTATTTATACCTGACCAAAGCGCTCGACCGTTTCGATCTGCACAGTCCGGAATCACTCGATGCCACACTCAGCGTCGTGACTGCGCCGGGGCTCGTCGTTGGCTTCACTTCTGATTGGCTCTACCCGCCGCATGGCAACCGCGAAGTCGTCGAAGCCCTCCTTCGTCAGGGTAAAGATGCCACCTACGCCGAACTTGCCATGGACTTTGGGCACGACTCCTTTCTCGTGCGAGCGCCCAAGCTCTACGAACTCATCCACCGCTTCCTCTCTCGCTGATCCGCCATGACCCCGACCGATAAAAAACGTCAGGCCGACTTCCAGGTCATTGCCCGTTGGGTTCAATCGGGCGATCGCGTGCTCGACCTCGGCTGTGGCCGCGGCGTGCTGCTCGAATACCTGAAGCAGAAAAAATCCATCTATGGGGTGGGTGTGGATATCGACTTCGATAAAATCCTCAGCTGCGTAAAGCGCGGCGTGCCCGCCTATCAGGGAGATGTTCGAGCGATCCTCGCGACCTTCCCCGATGACTCCTTTGATCGCGTGATCTTTAGTCGCACCGTCGAGCAGCTCGACGATCCCGATGCGATCCTCGCTGAGGGTTTACGCGTCGGTCGGCATGTCACCGTCGGCTTCGTCAATAAAGGCTTTTGGGTGAACCGGATGAATACATTGTTTAAAGGCAGCCGCACGGTTAACGAAGTGTATCCAAAACCATGGTACGAGTCGCTGCCGGCAAATCCGTTCTCTATCACAGAGTTCGAAGAGTTTTGCCACGCCCGTAAGATAATTATCGAAAATCGAGTCTGTCTTGCTGGTGATTGGCGCAGTGAATGCTCCACCTTGCCCAACCTCCTTGCGGGGTACGCAATTTATGATTTAGCCTCGACCGACTAAATGGCCTCGAAGAACAAAATCGAAGAACTGGAGCAAGGGGTTGCTCGTTTTTACGAGCGGTATTCCGCGAAACGCGTGGCGCTCGCTACATTTCTAGTCGGGTTCGTGAGCTTAGCGGTCGCACTCGCTGTGTATTGGTGGCTGGGCAATGGGCTCTTCGCCGCGATCGCCGGTTTATTTGTCGGATTCGTCGGTATTAATGTCGCTTTCTTGACCATTGTGCCGCCTGACAGCTCGCTGGCTAAATGGAAAAATCTCATCTGTGGCGCGCTCCATGAACCATCGCGTATCAAGTCCTACGATATGCAGAAAGTGCAGCTGGCCGATGCGAATGGTAAGGTGCAGACACTCGCTGCGCGCGAGTTGGGCGTATGGACTTCGCTCGTGGTGCCTTATTTGATCGAGTGCCAAGCCAGCGGCCAAGAGCCGACCCGCCGTAGGTCGCAACGCAAGCTGACTGCCTCTGAGCGAAAATACATAGAGCAGCGCCGCAAGGAGGTGCTCGATATGGAAAAGAAGATCGAAGAAGAGCGTAAGAGTTTAGAGAAGGATCGCCGCGAACTGGAAGTCCGTGGTGCCGACCTTAGGGATGCGGAAGAACTGGTCATCGCTCGACTGACGGGTGTGGAGAAAGCTGAGGCCGAGATCGAGCAGCTCAGGATTGTTGCCGCAGAACGAGCCGATAAAGATACGACTGCCTACGACGCCAAAGCGGCCGATGCGAAAGCAGCCGAGTTACATGCGAAGGAAGCCGAGCTCGTCCAACTCAAGGAGCGCCTCGCTGAAGATCGCCAGAGCCTGGAAACCCAAAAGACCGAATTGAAGCGGCTACAAGAAACGGTCACACGTACACCATTTCCCAAGGCAGATAGTTCGAAGGCTGCAGAAAGTATGGAGGAACGCGAAGCCGCTCTCGAAGCTCGCTACAAGAAACTTGAAGAGGAAGCACAGACTCTCGCAAAAAGAGCTAATTATGTGACCGATAGTGAAAACTCGTTGATCGAGCGTCTCGATGCCCTGAGCCACCGTGAAGCCACCGTGGAGCAGAGCGAAATCGACGCTGGCCTGCGTAAGGATTGAAACGCCCCGCAGAGTCGATGTCTGCGTCCGAGCATGTGCTCTAATCCGATCAATGAATAAATAAAGTGCTTTACACCGCGATCAGTCTCACGATGCCCTCCTCTGACCTACGGCCGCTCGCCTTGCTTGGTTTTATCACGAACCGGGTCGACGTAGATGGAAACGTTGGCCTGCTCGTCGCCAAGGTGTTCCTTCGCACGTTTGAGTGCCTTGGCGGTGGACATCGTTGGGTTGCTCGGTTCGTCGGTAAAGATGTTGCGCTCCTCGATCTCCTCATAGAGACCTGAGTTTTTGAGTACGCGGATCATGTCGGCCTTCACTTCGCTGAGAATCAGGTAGCGCCCTTTTTCCTCCATGTAGCGCATCAGTTCTTCCAGTGCCATCACGCCGGTAGCGTCGAGATTGTGCGCGTTGCGCATTTTTAGAACAACGATTTTTAAGTTAGGCTCTTCGCAGATGCGGCGCATTTGATCGCGGAAGAGGTCGGCTGCGCCGAAGAAGAGTTCGCCTTCCACGTGTACGATGGAGACTTGCGGCATCGAGCGTTGCTCGGGCTTATCCATCTCGGCGAGTTGTCCATCGTCCTTAAAGGTGTATTCCACCATTTCAGGACGAGCGACTTTTTTCAAGAAGAGCACGATTGAGGTGCCCACGCCGATATAGATGGCCGTGTCCAGAGGCATGAACAGGCCGCTCACGAAGGTCGCGCCGAAAACGGCGGCGTCCGACTTCGTGGTCAGGTTGACGATGCGGATGGCGTGCTTATCAATCAAAGAAATGCCGATTGCGATGACGAGCACGGCGAGGGTGCATTGCGGGACATATTGGGTGAAGGGGCCGAGCACGAACGCGCCGATGAATACGATGACGCCGCTAATGTAGCTGGCCAACACGGTGCGACCGCCGCTCGTCGTGCTGAGGGTGGAGCGGGTGAGAGAGCCCGAGGCGGGCATGCCGGAGAGGAATGCGCAGCCGATGTTGGCCATGCCGATGGAGAACATGGCTTGGTTGGCGTCCAGACGTGCGCCGGTTTTGGCGGCGAGCGACTTGCCGATCGAGATACCTTCCAGAATACAGAGTAGGGCGATGGCCAGTGCCGGGCTGGCCAGTGTCTGGATGTCACTCAACGAAAAGTTGGGGGCTTGGAAAGACCAGTCGGCCGCGTTGATGCCCTCGAGGAAGCGGATCTGGCTGTCACCACCGAAGAATCTGAGATGCAGCTTCTCGACCACGAATTCGGTGAACGCGGAGATCGCGAGCAGGCAGATCGCGACGTTGGGCAGGGACTTAAACTTCTTGTTCAGCAGGAAAAAGAGAATCGCCGTCACCACGCTGACTGCAACGGTCGCCCAGTGGACGGTGTGAATCGCTTGGGACATCAAGACCGCCGATTCGTAGAAGGTGGCGCCCTTGCCCGCCAACTCGAGGCCGAGCGATTTGGGGATTTGGTTGGTGATGATGAGCAGCGCCGCGGCCGTGATGTATCCGGTGATGACCGAGCGCGAGATGTATTGCACCAGGTTGGCCACTTTGAAATAGGCACCGACGACCACGAAGGCGCCGACCATGAATATGAGCAAGGGCACCATGCCCAGCTTATCCGCACCGACGATCCCTAGGCTGGCAAACGCACTGAGCAGCATGACCGAGGTGGCATTGGTTGGCCCTAGTGTGATGTAGTGGCTCTTGGCAAAGATCGGTGCGACCATCGCGGCGATCGCCGAGCCGTAGATGCCGTATTGGATGGGTAAGCCCGCTATCAAGGCGTAGGCCATGCCCTGTGGGAAGGCCAGCAGGGCAACGTTGAGCCCAGCACGCATGTCGCCGCCGAAGTAGCTTTTCTGGTAGCCCTTCAGCGACCGGCGCAGTGGCCAGAAATCTAGCGTGTTATACTCTTTGGCCGCTCTCAGACCTGTGCGTAAGTGTTGAAAGAGAGCAGCCATTAACTATCGATTTGTTCGCGTGTGGGATTCAATCAAGCAGGATAGAGAGTCGCCATCACTTCTTCGTGCAGCGGTGCCTTGGCCGCTATAATGCAACGTTCGTCGAAAGCGTCGCCGCCTTTCCAGCCGGTGACCTTGAAGCCCGCGCCTTCGAGGCAGGGCAGGATCGCCGCGCAGTCCCAAATCTCCATCATCGGGTCGCACATGATGTCGATAAAGCCCGAGCAGAGCAGGATGTAGCCGCCTGCGTCGCCCCACGAGCGGTAGAGTGCAGTCTTCGGTGGCAGCGCAGTCCAGTCGGCATCGTTTTGCCAAAGTGTTTTGCGGATCGGGTCGGTCGTGCAGAGTGTGGCTTCATTCAGGGGGCAAGGTGCGCGACCGCTGACCGGTTTGCCGTTCAAAGTGGTGGTCTCGCAGTCGCCGATCACCATTTGCTTTAGGATGGGCTGGTTGATCGCACCAATCACGGGGCGCCCTTTATACATCAGGGCAATGAGGGTGGCGAAAAGCGGCACCCCGGAGATGAAAGACTTGGTGCCGTCGACCGGGTCGAGCACCCAGACGAAGTCGGCGTCGTCGCGCTCGCGGCCATATTCTTCGCCGATGATGCCGTGCTCCGGGTAGCGTTCGGCGAGAATCTCGCGGATGCGTTTTTCCGCGTTGCGGTCAGCTAGCGTTACGGGCGTGGCATCGGATTTACGCTCGATTTCGACTTCAGGGCCATAGTGGGGGAGGATCTCTTTGGCCGCTTCATCGCAGAGATAGGCGATGAATTCGATAAATTCGTCTTTTTGTGCTCGGGTGAGTTCGGACATGGTTCTGTGCGTTGTTTATTAGAATTAAACCCCGAAAGTGGGGGTTCCACTTGTGCGAGGCAAGTTAAGATTGAGCAGTCGTCGCACGACGCTTCAGCGAGCGAACGTATACTGAGTCCACGTTTAGGAGCGTGGCGGGCGGATATCCGTCGACCCCGCTAGCGCGGGTTCGCTACGAAGTGTAGCGCCGCGACGCCAGTCGCGTCGACGTGTGGATAGGTCGAACCTGAAGCCATTTCAAAAAGTACGTTTGTCTTCTGCGTCGATCAATGCCTACTTTCGGAGCATGGAAAGAAGACGTTTAGGCCGTAGCGGCATTGTTGTATCAGAGATCTGTATGGGCACGATGACTTTCGGCTCTACGCTGGATGAGCGCGCATCCTTTGAGATCATGGATCACGCTTACGAGGCGGGCATTGACTTTTTCGATACGGCCGAGATCTACCCTGTGCCGCCCAAGGTGGAGTGGGCCAATCGCACCGAAGAGATTGTGGGTAAATGGCTCCGGAGCAAAGACCGCAGCTCTGTGATTCTCGCGACGAAGGTGGTCGGCCCTAGCCATGGTTGGTTTGTACCTCCGATTCGTGGTGGCAAGGCCGCGCTCGACCGAATCCACATTCGTAAGGCAATCGAGGGTAGCCTCCGTCGCTTGCAGACCGATTATGTCGATCTCTACCAAACCCACTGGCCGGATCACGACTTTGGCTACGAGGAGACGCTGCAGACGCTGACCGAGCTGCAGGAAGAGGGCAAAATTCGTGTGATCGGCTCCTCCAACGAGACGGAGTGGGGCACGATGAAGGCCAACCAAGTGGCTAAGGAATGCGGCCTTTCCCGCTACGAAACCATTCAAAATAATTTTTCGATCAACAACCGTCGCTTCGAAGATGCGCTGGCCGACATCTGCCGCCGCGAGGGCATCAGCCTGCTGCCGTATTCGCCCATCGGCGGTGGGGTGCTCAGTGGTAAATACAACGACGGCGCATTGCCAAAGGGTGCCCGCTTCACCGACTACCTGCAAGGCGACGGCGAGCGTCAGCGCCAGATGGCCGAGCGCTTCGTCAACGAAAAGAGCCTCGCCACCACCGCCGAGTTGATCGAACTCGCCAAAGAGCTGCAGATCGACGTCGTCACCCTCGCCGTGGCCTGGAGCAAACAACACGACTTTGTGGTCTCGACTATTATCGGAGCCAATTCCATCGAACAGCTCAAGCCCAGTCTTGCCGCAGCCGATCTTAAGCTGAGCGACGAAACGCTCAAACGCATCGACGCGATCAGCGCGAAATATCCATATCCAATGGGGTGAGCCTTCGTCTGAATCATAATCCTACTCTTAATCGTAATCCATCGTCATGATGGTTCTTCTTTCTCAATTCCAACGCTTTGATTATGATTATGAAAATGATTAAGAGTAGGACTGATGGAAATGTCTAAACACCACAACTACCACACCCCACGCCGCGACCTCCCGCTCGGCGGTAAGACCTACGTGGCGGGGATTCTTAACCTCACGCCCGATTCTTTTTCGGATGGCGGCGACTTCGTCGATCTCGATGCCGCGACCTTGCACTTCCACTCTATGGTCGAGGCGGGCGCGGAGATGATCGATATCGGCGGCGAGTCCACACGTCCCGGACACATCCCGATTCCCGTTCCAGAAGAGATCGCCCGTGTGGTGCCCTTTATTGAAAAAATCCGTCCACATACCGACGCTCTGATTTCCATCGACACCTCGAAGGCCGAGGTGGCCGAAGCAGCGCTGGCCGTTGGCGCTGACATCGTGAACGACGTTTGGGGCGCGCAGCGCGACGCTCGCATGGCGGAAGTGATCGGTGCCTCCGGAGCAGCTTGTATCCTGATGCACAACCGCCCCGCAGAAGAGGCTAGTGTCGGTGATGTGATGGAGGCGATTATTCGTTTTCTGCAAACATCCATTGAGCGAGTCAAAGCCGCCGGCGTGCGCGACGATGCAATCATGCTCGATCCCGGTTTCGGTTTCGGAAAAAGCTACGAAGAGAACTGGGCGATCATGCGCCGCCTACCCGAGCTTTGCGCGCTGGGCTACCCTGTTTTACTCGGTGCCTCGCGTAAGTCGATGATCGCTAAGCTGCTAGATCTTGAAAATCCGAAAGCCCGTCTCAGTGGTACGTTGGCTACGACTGCGCTTGGTATCCAAGCCGGCGTTGACTTCATCCGCGTGCACGACGTCCGCGAAAACCGCGAGGCAGCGGACGTGGTGGATCATTGCGTGCGTGGTGTTGGAGTCCCGCCTTTAGGCGGATTGCAACTTTGAAGCCTACGATTCCTTCTTCAGTTTCAGAATATCAAGCAAAGTCGCGCGGAGTTCTTTCAGGCCGACGGGCTTGGGTAGGTAGTATTTCATGCCGGCCTCTTTAAAGCGGCTACGGTCGGAGATCACATTGAAGGCGGTCACTGCGACGATCGGGATGTCTTTGACCTCGTCGCCCGCCAGTCCGCTGCGGATCGCTTGGGTCGCTTCGACTCCGTCCATGACGGGCATGTCGACATCCATCAAAATTAAGTCGAAGCTTGGGTCGTTCTGCAGAGCCTTGACCGCTTCTTCGCCATTGTGGGCTTCGGTTGCGACTTGCCCCATTTTTTTGAGGAGCATCAGGAGCAGATTGCGGCTGGCGCGGTCGTCTTCAGCCACTAAAATTTTCATTTTCTCCGGCAGTTCGCGCAGTGTCTTTAATCCGCTCTTACCGCTCTGCACGCGCAGGCCTCCGAGTGGTTTCGCTGCCGATGGAGAGGCCTCCATCTGCTCCATGCTAAAACGAACAGTGGTACGGACACCGCCCTCGGGTAGATGCTCAGCTTGTGAGCTGCCTTTATAAAAGCCAAGTAACGCTTGGGCGACCGCCATATGCAGGTATTCGATCTTTACACGGCTACGCTCGGAGCCGCTGGCTAGATTGAGGATTTCATTGATGCACTGTTGGCGTTCATCCTCCAAAATCTCAAGAGGGTTCGAGAGGGTTAAGACAATCTCGGAGCCAACGTTTTTCCATTCAATCGAGAGCGTGTTTTTTTCATCGGGTAGGCCAATCATCGGTACTGCCTCGATCGAGCCGAGCACGATGGATTTGATGATTGTTTCGATGTGGTCTTTGTCACCACGTAGGCGGATACGGTTATTCTCGTGCTCAGTCTGGATTTTGAGTTTACGTCCACCTGCGCGGAAAGTGACGTCCTCGCGAATTTGCTCGATGGTGTCGCGAAGGGAGACCCACTCGCGGAACTGTGGCAGGTATTCGTTCTCGTTCTGAATACGTGCGAGATTCGTCAGTGTGTGTAAGACCGAGTGCATGTGGTGGGCGCAGCCCTCCATCTCAATCAATTGCTCGGACTCTTCGTTTTCCTCGCGCATCATTTGCGCAATGCCCATGATGCCGTTGAGCGGTGTCTTTAACTCATGCGAGAGGGTGGCTAGGAGTGAATCGGATGTGTCGAAATAAACAGGAGTCGGCTCTTCCTTTTTGGGTTCAGCCTTGGCTTCGACTTTTGGTGTCTCTTCGGCAGGGGCTTCAGCCTGGAAGGGTGGCTGAGTGACGCTATCGCGACGTATAATCTTGGGCGCGGGCGCACTCAGCTTTCCTTTCAACTCCTCGATCTGCTTCGTCTTGTTTTGCAGACGGATGATCAGAAATAAGATACTGAACCCCAGTAGAAGCGTGGGGATGAGGGCTGCGAGTATTGGGTGCATGATTGTCTAAAAGAAGCACTGTGACAAAAACGGGGTACCTTTCAAGCTTCGGGATGCTCTCTTTTGTGGCCTTTTACTCGCAGGCTACGGATGAGCCCCTACGATTAATCTTTCTTCGGTTTGCGGCGGCGGTTCGGCTTTTTCGGGCGCTTGGTCAGCACTTTGCCTTCGCTTTGCTTGGCGGCCTTCTTCGCAGGGTTCTTGCGCGCGGGGCGCTCCGAAGATTTGCGGCGGCCTTTGAAGGGCTTGCCGGGCTTTTTGCCTGCATCGCGCGCATCTGTCAGCACCACACGGAAGTCGATTTGTCGTTTAAAACGATCCACGCGCTCGACTTGCACCATGATGTATTGGCCCAGTGCATAAGTGCGTTGCTTGCGCCGGCCGACGAGTGCAGTGCCCTCATGGTTGGGGTGGTAAAAGTCGTCGTCGAGCGTTGAGATATGCACCATGCCGAAGGCGAGTGTATCTGTGAGCTCGACGAAGAGGCCGTGGTTTTTCACGTCCGTGATGATCGCCTTGAAGTGCTGCTTTTGTTCTTTCTGTAGTTCGCGGTCGTAGAACTCGAGGAGCTTCGTTTTGACGGATTCACGCTCCGCATCGACAGAGTTGCGCTCGGTGATGCTGATGTGATCGCCGAGACTTTCCAGCTTGCCCTGCGTGTAGCGGATGTCCGGCTCGTCGAGCGCGGAGTCGGCGTTGATCTTATGCAAGTAGCTGTCGAGCACGCGGTGCACGATCAAGTCGGAGTAGCGGCGAATCGGTGAGGTAAAGTGAGTATAGTCGGGTTTGGCGAGGCCGTAGTGACCGTCGGCAGAGGCGCGGTATTGCGCCTGTTTTAGACTGCGTAGCACGTTGACCTTGAGCGTGTAGCCCTGCGGGTGGTCTTTGAGTTTTTGCAGTAGCTTTGTCATCTCGCGCGGCTTGGAGAGGTTGCCGCATTGCACGCCGAAGGTGATCATCGTCTCGCGCAGCTCTTTGAGTTTCTCCTCTTCCGGCTCATCATGCACACGATAGATGCAAGGAAAGTTCTGCTTCTTCATCGTGCGGGCGACTTGTTCGTTGGCCGAGAGCATGAACTCTTCGATCAACTGGTGGCTCTCGTCGTTGTGCTCTTTTTCGATACGGTCAGCGAAGCCTTCTTCGTCTACGTAGATTTTGACCGAGGTCATGTCGAGGTCGAGTGAGCCCTTGCGGAAACGGCGCTTGCGCAGTTGCGAAGCGATGTGCCAGAGCTTGTCAATGTGCTTCTTGAGCGCAGCCATTTCATCATCCGCCACTTCGTCGAGCGAGCGGCCGGTCGATCCGGTCTGGTGCTTGGGCGGTAGCGGCGTCTTGCGGATCGCGGCGAAGTCGTCCTGCATCATGAAGGCATAGGCCTGCTTGTAGGTTAGGCGCTTGTTGCTGCAGATCACCGTATTGGCAAACTCGACGCCAACCACATCGGCCTGATCGTTAAAGGTAACGAAGCAAGTCTTAGTCAGGCGGTCTTCCGCTTCGACGAGCGAGCAGAGTCCGTTCGAAAGTGCGTGTGGCAGCATCGGGATGACCGTTCCGACGAGGTAGGTGCTGTTGCCCCTTTCTTGAGCCTCACGGTCGAGGGGTGAGTTGGGCTTTACGTAGGCGCTGACATCGGCGATGTGCACGCCGACGCGCACCTTGCCCTCTTCGAGGTGTTCGAGCGAGAGGGCGTCGTCAAAGTCCTTCGCGTCGTCGGGGTCGATGGTGAAGGTGAAAAGATCGCGACAATCCTTGCGGTTCCCGATATCTTCGGGGCGCACCTTGTCGGGGATGCTTTCGGTTTGTTTCTCAACCGCTGCGGGAAACTGCGGGTTGAGATCGTATTTATAAAGGATGGCTTTGAACTCGGCGTCGGGTTCGTGGGTGCGGCCGAGCACTTCGATAATTTCGCCTTCGGGGTTGAGGTGGCGCTGCTTCCACTCGAGCAGTTTGACCACGACCTTGTCGCCTTTTTTGGGGATGGGGCGCATGCCGGAGTTTTTCGGGTCGGGCACGAGGATGTCTTGAATGATGCGTGGATCGTCGGGGATCACGTAGGTGGCGTGGCGGCCTTGCTCCAGCGTGCCGGGGATGGTGTCGCGGGCGCGCTTGAGGATCCGGATCACGCGTACATTTGGTTTTTCATCCGGGTCGTAGGCGGGACGCTTCTGACGGCCTTTGCCGCGATAGGCGCGGCGAGGTTGCTCGACCTTACGAGCGAGCACGGTGTCGCCGTGCATGGCGACGGCGGTGTCTTCGGCCTTGATCGGGTAGCCATCGCCGCTTGGAGCGGCATCGGGAATGAGGATGGCCGAGCCGCTCTGACGAAAGATGATGCGGCCGCTGACGAGGTCGGCGTCTTCCGGAATGCAAAGGCGGTCCTTCTTTAGGCGGGCTATTTCGCCGCGCTCCAGCATCTGGTCGAGCAGCGTGTGGGCTTTCTTTGTGTCGTCTTTGTCGAGTTTAAGAACCGTGATGATCTCCATGCGGCGCATGGGGACGTAGTCTTTGGCTCCGAAAAGTTTGAGTAGTTTTTGGCGTAAATCCATGGGAGTGGCGCAGTGCGCCGGTTGAGTAGTTGAGTAGTTGAGTATTTGAGTCGGGGGCGTCTTTGGTCGTGCGCGCTTAATTCTTTATTGTTCGACCTCCGGCTTCAACAAATGTGCTAAGGTTTTTTCGAGCTAGGCGCGCGGAGTTGGTCCGATGCTTTAGATGAGTTGTAATCCGCCCCACTCAACAACTCAACAACTTAACCACTCTACTCAGCTCCCGCCATCCCCCTCTGGGTAGTAGGCCGCGCTGCCTTTCAGTCCGAGGGTGATGGTGATGTTCAGAAAGGTGATTTCGCCCATCGATTGGCAGAGCATGAAGCGGTAGTCGTTGTGCATGTCGGCAAGCTCTTTGCGGAGCTGACGCATCTTCTCGGTGCTGGAAATTTGGTCGGCGCACATGCAGTTGCGCAGGTGTTGGACGCGCGGCAGTGCAAAATTAAGGCGGCGCTTCATCAGGGTGCGCTCCTCGCGTTGATACTGCTTACTGGTTTCGACATTGATCAACTCGGTGCAGAGTTTGACCACTGGGAGGTTGTTTTTAAAAAACTGCGGTAGGTAAAGCGAGCGTCGCCCCTCGTAGGTTTGTTGGTCGAAGTCGATCGCGCGGACACGGTACTGGCTCTCTTCGAAGTCAGGGGTGACTTCCACAACATAGTTATAGGCACGCATGTCGCCGAGTAGTCGGACAAAGCAACGCTCGTTGAATTTAATAAACTCTTTGGCGAGGCGTACCTCATGCAAATCCGGGCGGCTTAGATAGTCGCGGATGAAGTCGTCGCCGGGTACGCCGATAATATGTTCCTCGATTAGGGTGTCTTCGTGGACGAGGTAGTTGATGTCATTCGGCGAGAGTAGCTCTTCGAGTTCGAGTCCGTAGATGCGGGAGGCATCGGCTTTTTTGACGTAGAAGTAGTCGTGGTTGTCGTTGTATTGATTCACCACGCGCACGCGCATCGGCTTCGTGTTGCCAAAGGTGCAAAAGTCCACTCGGTCGATGTACAGATTCGGAAGGATGGTCTCGTCGCCTCCGGATCGAAGGATGACGTAGATGCGCTTGAGGCCGTCGTAGAGTTCGCGACCGAACTGCTGCTCGTAAATAAGCGTCTGCCAAAGCGTGTCCTCGCCCTCTTTGTTAATTAGGGGAAATGAGTCATCGTATTTTAACATGTCCTCATAGGTCACCGGGAGATCCAAGGCACGGTGATACTCCGCCAGATACTCTCGAAAGAGTCGGTTGATCGGGAAGAACTGTTTACGATGTTGCGTGGCAGCTACCTGCATGGGGGAGGACTTTCGAGGAAGTGCCCGCCCGCGTCCACACCGTATTGCGGAAAAATCTTCATTTTAGGGTTGCTGGGAACCAGGTTGTGGGTGTCTGTTGGAGGTGGCCGGGTCCTATGCAACGTTGGACAGGTTAACCTCGTCAGGCCCGGAAGGGAGCAGCGATCGCCTAATCCTCGTGTGCCGTAGGGTGCCTGGCCACTTTTGTGTACGGCTTTCGCCGTAAGGACGAATGCTGAAGGACGGATGACGAAAGACTGGGACAATGCTTATGAGACTGGCGACACGCCTTGGGATAAGGGCCGTGCCTCGCCTCCGCTGGTTGGGTTTCTCGCGCGGCACTCAGTAGCTGGCCGTATTTTGGTGCCGGGCTGTGGGTCGGGGCATGATGTGCGTGTGCTGGCTGCGCAAGGTACCGAAGTCGTCGGTATGGATATCGCGCCGGGAGCGATCCGTAAGGCGGAGACTTTTTCGGCCGCGGATGAAGAACGCTATGAGCTCGGTGATTTTTTGAATTTGGAAGCGAGCCATCTCGCGGCCTACGACTGGGTGGTGGAGCACACCTGCCTCTGTGCGATTGATCCGAGTGAACGTCCAGCCTACGCCGCGTCGGTGCGTCAGGCGCTCAAACCGGGTGGTCAGTATCTGGCGGTTTTTTTTCGGGAGGTCAGCGATTATATCGGCGACGGCCCCCCGCATCCGATCAGCCGCGAGGAGAGCGATGCTTTGTTTCTCGACGACTTTGAGCTGGTGGAATCGTTCGTGCCTGAGCAGAGCTATTCCAGTCGCCCTGTCGGGGCGGAAGAGGTTTGCTGGCTTCGGATGAAGCCGTAGGGGCGCGACTTGTCACGCCCGCCGGTTGAACGGCCTCATGCCCCTACCTTTTACCACACGCTCGGCGCTACGTAATTGCCGAGGGTGTCGCGGATGCTGAAATCGAGCTCGGGCAAAAACTGTAGGCCTGTCAGCTTTTCGATTTGTGCAATCGACGTGATGTAGTCGTTGAGGCTTTGACTCCCTTTGTCGGTTGGAATGAGCAGGGCGAGTGCGCGGAGCCCTCCGGCCTCGGTCAGATCCAGAGCGATGGCGTAGAAGGCGTCGGGGATGGCAATGTTCGATGCGAGCTTTGCGCTGTCGGGGCGATAGACAGGGCCGATGTAAACCCAGACCTCACCGAAGCGCTTCGGATAGCGCTGAGTGAACTCGCGCATCGCTTTTTGCCACGCGCTGGTCGAGAAGGCCTCGGTCATGGGTGCATAGTTCGTCGCCAGTGCCGCGTCGCTGGCGCCGCGCTCGCCATGCTGACCGATGAGTGAGGTGGCGGGCACCATCGGGAAAGGCTGCCATTGTCCCAGTGTCATGGCTTGTACGGTCAGTTTTGGGGCACGGGCATCGACCTGCAAAGCCCCCAGCGCTTTGGCTTTCTGGCGCGGTGTATCATCGAGTCGGAGTGCGATGCAGGCGGCCTGCAGGCTGCGCTCGTTGAAGAGGTTGACGTAGCTCGGCTGGACTAATGGTCGGATCGGTTGGCGGCTATGGGGCATACCGGCGAGGAAGGGAGAATCTTCGTTGCGCCCGAGCTCGCCGCCTTCGACGACCATGCCTTCGCTCGAGGGAATCCAGTCGTAAGGGATGTCGAACAGGTGAGCGATCGGGGCGGGCATGCTGCCATGTGTCCGCGGGCTGTTTAGAGTTGAAAGGGCGACACGCTCCATTTTGGCGCGGGTCTCGAAGGAGCCGAAATAGTAGAGCCCCCCGAGCAGAATAACCACGAGCACGAGCAGTACGCAGATACGCCTGAACCAAGATGCGCGCTGCGTCTTCTTCGCGGGTGCTCTCTTGCGAGGAGCGGCCCGCTTCCTAGCAGTTTTCTTTTTTGCGCGCTTGGTTGCCATCTCAGCACATACAAACGCACCGTTTGGAATTATTCAAGGTCGAGCTTTTGCAACTTCGGGCGGATGACCATCTGGCAATAGGGCGCACCAGGATTAAGCCGGTAGTAGTCCTGATGGGTGTCTTCGGCTGGGTAGAAAGTGCTCGCTTCGGATATTTCGGTGACGATGGGGGCGGCGAAGTGCTTCTGCGCCGTGGCTTTAGAGGCCTCAGCCGCTTCGCGTTGGGCTGTGTCGTGGTAGAAAATCGCCGAGCGGTATTGTGTGCCGCTGTCGGCACCTTGGCGATTGAGTGTTGTGGGATCATGTGAGCGCCAGAGCCAGTCGAGCAAGGTTTCGTAGCAGATGACTGACGGGTCGTAATGAATTTGTGTCACTTCCGCGTGCCCGGTCGTGCCGGTGCAGACTTCGCGGTAGGTGGGGCTGTCGATTTGACCGCCCATGTAACCGGATTCCACCGCGTGGACGCCTTTTAGGTTCTCAAAGACCGCTTCGACGCACCAGAAGCAGCCGGCTCCAAAAGTGGCGATGGAAAGATTCATATCGTTCATCCGCCGAAACAAACGGAGAAAGCCTTTTTTTACAAACTGCTTGTGCGCTTCTTCACTTGGCCCGACCTCGTATCCCGTATCCCGTATCCCGTATCCCGTATCCCGTATCCCGTATTACAACGAAATCACGCCCGGCACTTGCGCCACACGCTGGTAGATGGCGATCACTTCGTCGCTGGAGTGCATGTGCATCTCCATGGTGTAGGCGATAAAACGGCCGCTGGACGACTCGTTGGCTTTGACCGGATCGTCGGCGAAGAGATCGAGCACTGTCTGGCACTGATCCTTGGGCACGATAAACTTGAAGGGGAAAATGCACGGCCACTCGTAATTCGCGTCGAGCGAAGAGCGGAAGGAGTCGAGGGATGCGTCGTCTTTCATGTTCTTCTGTGTTCAGTCGTTTAAGTCGTGGCCTGCCCGGGCGTAGTTCCACTGAGCGTGTGGAGTCCGGCTACATTTCATTACGCCGGGACAGGCTTCGTTTCCCGAAACAAGTTTCGGACGAAGCCTGGTAGCTAGGGCGGGGCTCGAACCCGCACGCCCTTTCGGGCAAGGGATTTTAAGTCCCCAGCGTCTGCCAATTCCGCCACCCAGCCATAAGTGTTCTTCGGCAATGAAGCTGGGAAAAAAGCGGTCAGTGGGGTGCTTGGCAAGATTCTTTGCCCAACATTTTAACCTTGCACCGTCACGCGCCAAACCTACTTTCGCGCGTTCCTCTGCGGCGATTGGGATCGCCGGTCTCGCATTCTGCGGGATGAATCACCAAAACAATAACCACAAACCATACTGCCGCCCCGGCGCGCAGTCACACACAGAATATGAGTAATCTCATGGAAGAGCTGCTTGCGAGCAGCAACATTGATAACCTCGAAGAAGGTTCCATCCTTAAGGGAACTATTGTCGAGATCCGTCCCACCGAAGTCGTTGTCGACATTGGTGGCAAATCCGAAGGCATCGTGCACGCCAGCGAGTTCGTCGATATGAGCGACCTCCAAGTCGGCTCCGAACTCGAAGTCTTTCTCGAAAAGCTTGAAGACAAAGAAGGTAACCCGGTTATCTCCTACGACAAAGCCGAGCAAAAGAAGAACTGGGAGAAGATCGTTGAGAACTGCGAAGAAGGTTCGATCATTCAAGGTCGTGTCCGCTCCAAGGTTAAAGGCGGCCTGATCGTCAGCATCGGTGTCGATTCCTTCATGCCTGCCTCGCAGATCGATGTGCAGCCACCGAAGAATCTCGATCAATACGTTGGTCAAACTTACGACTTTAAGGTCATCAAGATCAATCTCGACCGCAAGAACATCGTCGTCTCCCGTCGCGAGCTCATCGAAGAGCAACGCATGGAGAAGCGCCGTTCGCTCCTCGAGGATGTCAAGCCAGGCGATACACGCCGCGGCCAGGTCAAGAACATCACCGATTACGGTGCATTCGTCGACCTCGACGGCCTCGACGGTCTCCTCCACATCACCGACATGTCATGGGGCCGCATCCAGCACCCATCCGAGATGGTGAAGCAGGGCGAAGAGATCGAAGTGATGATCATCGAGATCGACCGCGAGCGCGAACGCGTCTCGCTTGGTCTCAAGCAACTTGCCGACAATCCTTGGGAAAAGATCGAGGAACGCTTCCCGATTGGCTCCACAGTCAAGGGCAAGGTCGTCAACCTCGTGCCTTACGGTGCATTCATCGAAATCCAAGAAGGTGTCGAAGGTCTCGTTCACGTCACCGAGCTTTCCTGGACGAAACGCATCTCCAAGCCAAGCGAAGTGCTTAACATCGGCGACGAAGTTGAAGCCGTCGTTCTCGGCATCCAGAAGGAAGAGCAAAAGATCTCCCTCGGCACTCGCCAACTCGAAACCAATCCTTGGGAAATGGCTCGCCATAACTACCCAGTGGGCGCCCGTGTCCGCGGTAAGGTTCGTAACCTCACCACATACGGTGCCTTCGTTGAACTCGAAGAAGGTATCGACGGTATGGTGCACGTTTCCGACATGTCCTGGACTCGCAAGGTCAACCACCCATCCGAGGTGGTCAAGAAGGGCGACGAAGTCGATGCAACCGTTCTCGACGTGGATGCAGACAGCCAGCGTATCTCGCTCGGCATGAAGCAGCTCTCCAACGACCCATGGGACGAAATTGAAACACACTTCAAGATCGGCGACATGGTCAAGGGCAAGGTATCCAAGATCACCAGCTACGGTGCGTTCGTCGAACTCGACAACGACATCGACGGCCTCGTGCACATCTCGCAAGTTAGCGAAGATCGCATCGAGAAGATCAAGGACGTCCTCGACGAAGGTGCTGAAGTCGAAGCACGCGTTATCAAGATCGACAAAGACGAGCGCCGCATCGGCCTCTCGATCAAGGCTGCGAACTACAGCGAGGCTGACCTCGTTAAGGAACGCCAAGCCTTCGATAACGTCACCACTGGTGAAGACCTCACCAGCCTCGGCGACCTCCTCGACGAAGCGACCAAGTAAACTCTGGTTCGATTCAAAGTTTTACAAAAGCCCCACTCGAAAGAGTGGGGCTTTTTTTATGGAAATACCGTAGCCATCGCGGACGAGACAGAGCTCGTCCCTCCCAATTTGGAGCTGCTTGCAGCGGGAGGGACGACCTCCGTGTCGTCCGCGTATCCGGCGGTCGCCGCCTACCCCCGCTTCGCTGCGGCTCGGCTCAGGCGATCGTTCACCGCCACGCCGACACCTTCATTGCGTGCCCGCTCGATGTAGAGCTTTGTGTAGCCCGCGTTGTCCAGTTTCTGGATGAGCATAAATAAATTGTGCGCGACCTCCTTGGCGTCGCCGCTTTCCGAGAGCCAATAGGTGTGCGGCTTGATCGCATCCTCCGCTGGCTTTGTATTGTAGAGCACCGCTTCGCCTTCTGCTTCATTGAGGCTCTCCGGCTCTGAACCGTGCGCAAACAAAGTGATCGCTGCATTCGGGCTATAATGCTGTGTCAACATGCCCGGCGCGGCTTGCGCACTCTCGTCGGACGCCGCCTGCGGGGTATCCACTGCCTGAATGCCGAGCGCCTCCGCACTGATCGGCCCCGGTCGCAGAATTTTCGGCGCAGTCGGGTCGCGCAGATCGACGATCGTCGATTCCACGCCGTGTTCACAGGCACCGCCGTTGAGCACCGCTGGGATGCGTTCACCGAGGGTCGCCTGCACATGCTCGGCGAGAGTGGGGCTGACGTAGCCGAAGGGATTTGCACTCGGGGCGGCCAGTGGGAAGTCGAGCTGCTCCAGAAGGGCACGAAAGACCGGATGCCCCGGCACGCGGATCGCCACGCTCGGCAGACCCGCCGTCACAATGTCGGGGATGCTCGCCTTCTTCGGCAGCACGAGCGTCAACGCGCCCGGCCAAAACTGCATCGCCAGCTCACGTGCTCGATCATTGAGTTCCACGTGTGCCGCTGCTTCCTCGATCGAGTGGAAATGCACGATGAGCGGATCGATGAATGGACGCCCCTTGACCTCGAAGATTTTACGCACCGTCGGTTCGCAGAGCGCATTACCCGCGAGCCCATAGACCGTCTCCGTCGGCACGCCCAGCACTTCGCCCCCGCGCAACCAATCGGCGCAGCGCTGTAGGCTGGCCGCATCAGGCGGAAGGATTGGACAGTTGGAGGGCATGTCTTGTAGCGCGCAGCTTCAGCAAGCGTTGGTTGAGGCGTTAGCGTGGGCTCGCTTGCTGAAGCTGCGCGCTACGTTACCGGAAATCTGGATATAAAAAATCCTTCCCCATGTTGTGGAGAAGGATCGAAAGTTACCTGCGTCAGCAGCAGAACAATTACTGCATAGTCAGCATGTTACGAGCCTGCTTGATGCGGTTCGTGACGCGACGCTGATGCTTTGCGGAAAGTCCTGTCACTTTACGAGGAAGAATCTTGCCTGTCTCGGTAATGAAACGGGAAAGCTGCTCCACATCGTGGAACGTGTAGTCCATCGGGTTGCGGGAGCGGTTAGGTGTCTTGTTCTCAGTGCTCATGAAGCGACGGAAAGTAGGGGGATCGGTACACTGTGCAAGTACTAATTTAGCAAAATTTGAGCGCAAATTTTGCCAAATGAACGCCGAACATTGAACGTCGAACGCCGAATGTAGAATCAAATTTCGATGTTCGATGTTCGATGTTCGATGTTCGATGTTTCCAGTCTTAATCGTAATCTTACTCTTAATCCTAATCTAAAAGTTAGGGGATTAGGATTATGAGTATGATTAGGAGTAAGATTAAGGAGAACTATTATGCGCGGCGATCACTTCCAAAAACGGGGGTAACACAGTCTTTAGCTTGGCCGGGCCGATTCCGCGGATCTTGATCGCTTCGCGCTCGTCCTTCGGTTTTTGGTTGGCCAGCTCGACCAGCACCATGTTGGGGAACACGGTGTAAGCCGGTTTGCCTTTGGCAGCGGCCAGCTCGCTGCGCTTTGCGGCGAGTTTTTGGTAGAGATCCTCATCGAGAATACCTTCGGGCGCTTGCCCCCTCTTTAGCTTTTTAGGCTTCCCGCTTCCAACCGCACCCGCCGTACGCTCGGGCAGAGCGAGGGCGGGCTTTGTGGCGCCGCGCATCACTTCTGAGCCTAGCTCGGTCAATTGCAGTAGGGGAAAGCCGTCCTCCGTCACCACCTGCACGAGTCCGGCTTGTTCGAAGCTCTCAAAGAGCGCATCGACGTAGGCGCTGCCTTCGCGCTTCAAAATGCCGTAGGTCGAGAGCGCGTCGAGTCCCGCATCCAAAATAGGGGCGGCCTGACTGCCAAGGAGACATTGGATAATCTTTCGCTTGCCGAAGCGCGGCTCCCATTCGTCGCGTCCGCGTTTCTGGCTCATGCGCGCCACGCCGCTCAGCGCCATTTTGACTAGCGTCCACTCGTCGGCTTTGACTTCGCGATTGGCCAGCTGTTTGCGGCCGCGACAGCCGTCGCAATGACCGCAGGGCGCGCTGTCTTTTTCGCCAAAGTAGTTGAGGATCCATTGCTGACGGCAACCGGAGGCATAGGAAAAATCGATCACTGCTTTGAGCCGTGCTTCGTCCCGCTGCGCTTTGATCGCTAGCGCTTGCCCGTCGAGCGGCAGGTCGCGTCCGCTCTTGCCGAGCTGTAAAATGCGAGTGCCCTTGAGCCGTCGCCCCGGCACGTCGAAGCGCTCGATCCACTTCGTGCGTGAGAGCACAGAGATTGCGGTGCTCACTGCCATCGGGTTGACCTTACGCCCGATTCTCTCGCAAAGGTCGTCCACCGGTAGGCGGACTTCATGCGCTTCGTCGCTTTCTGCGCAGAGCAGGTCGAAGACTTCGGCGATCAATTCCTTGCCCGGGTTGGCTCCCTCGATGAAGAAGTCCTGCACCCGCTTATCCGCATAGGAAAAGAGCATTTCACAAACCGAGGGCGCGCCATCGCGCCCCGCGCGTCCGCCTTCCTGATAGTAGGCCTCCACGCTGCCGGGCATCTCCCAGTGGCAGACGAAGCGGATGTCCGCCCGGTCGATCCCCATGCCGAAGGCGTTGGTCGCCACTACCACGTCGGACTTGCGCTGCATGAAAATTTCCTGCGCCTCGGTTCGCTCTCTATCTGAAAGCCCGCCGTGGTAGCGGATCACTGATCCGGCTAGTGGTTCTATTAAGGCAGCGACTGCATCGACCGATTTGCGGGTCGCGCAATAGACGATGCCCGTCTTGTGCTGCTTGATCAGGCGCAGCAAGGATTCTTGCTTGGCGGCGTTGGAGCCGATCTTGCGCACTTTGAAGCTGAGGTTTTCCCGCGCAAACCCGGCCACAAACTCCGCGGGGTCTTGCATTTCCAGCACTTTCTTGATGTCGGCCTGCACGTCGGGCGTGGCCGTAGCGGTCAGCGCGATACAGGGGGGCGAGCCGAGTGCCTTGCGTGCTTCGCCCAGTCGCATGTAGTCCGGCCGAAAGTCGTGCCCCCACTGTGAGAGGCAGTGCGCCTCGTCGATCGCGAACAGGCTGATCGCGTCGCGCGGCAGCGCATTGAGAAAGCTCTGCGAGCGGAAACGCTCCGGTGCGACATAGACCAGCTTCAAGGTGCGCGCACGGATCGCGTCGAGCGTAGCGCGTTGCTCTTCCAGTGTTTGCGAGCTGTTGAGCAAGCCTGCGGGCAAGCCGCGTGCTTGCAGTGCATCGACCTGATCCTTCATCAGCGCAATGAGCGGCGACACGACCAGTGTCACTCCCGGAAGGAGCAGGGCGGGCAACTGAAAGCAAAGACTCTTGCCCCCGCCCGTCGGCATGACGACGAGCGTATCCTTCTTCGCGAGCACTGAGTCGATAATCGCCCGCTGCGGCTGCCGAAAGGTCGGCATGCCGAAATGTGTCTGGAGAGCGCTTTCAGGAGTCATTCTTATGAACTGTGCAGATGTTCACATGTTTGCCAAGCGGGAATTGGCCGCGGCTTAACGTAATCTGCGCTTGATCCGAAGCCGTGCGCTTTTAGTTTTCGCAGATTAGTCCGTCCCCTTAGTTTAATGGATAGAACTACTGTTTCCTAAACAGTCAATCTGGGTTCGATTCCCAGAGGGGGCACCAGGCTCCGTCTGGAACTTGTTCCAGCGAACGGAGCCTGTCCCGGCGTCGCGTAGCAAAGCCGGACTTCACAAGCTCAGTGGAACTACGCCCGGGCAGGCCAAACTACGGAGACATTCGCCTCGTCTCGCTCAAGACTTGCACCTCCAGGGATTACGGCGTCATGAAACGGCTTGGCAGGTCAGCTATGGCGTAGTCGGACGGGTTCTACCCTCCGACCTGAAGTGCAAGCGACTGTGACGACCCTGACGGGTCGGGGGATAAAATCCGCCCGACTACTTCTTCGGTAAAATTACGCGGCGGCGGGGGACGACAGTACGGCGGTTGCTATTATTGCTATTTTTGTTGGTCAGGTTTCCCAGACCGGGAGGAAGCACGGGCTGATTTGCGTTGGGCGTTGCGGTCTGTGTGACGGAGGAGACCACGGGTAAGGGCGCGTCGGTCGCGCTCATCAGGGTGAGCCGTTCGGAGCGGCCGTTCATGTTGACGGTGATCGTTTTTGATCTGGCATCGTAGCCGCGCACGGTGATGCCGCCTTCCGACTGGTTCTCCATGATCCAGTAGCTTTTGTTTTCACTCTTGTTGAAGACGCTAAATTGGTAATTGCCGTCGAGTTTGATCAGCCCGCGAAACTCGACCTCGCGACTGATCGGGCCGTTTACTTGCACGACGGGCTTGGACGGCTCGGGTTTCTCTGTGCCGTAGCCGGGGGGGAGAAAGGGGTTCTTGCTTTCGAGTGTGTCGGCGACCGCGCTTTGCGCGGAGGCGAAGGTGAGAGTGAGGGTGAGAGTGAGGGTGAGCCAACCACGTAGGGGCTTCACTTGTGACGCCCGTCGGGCATGAGCCAGTCCGCGACGGTCTTCACCCATGCGTCGCTTGCAGCTATGCAGGGCACGGCAAGTGAAGCCCCTACGTCGGGCCGCCGTGGCCACTCGAGCGAAATATGTCGAAATACAACCCATCAGTTAACGGCGGAGAGAGCGAGGTTTGGTGCGGTTCGGCTCTTCGCGGGGTTCTTTCTTTTCGAATTTGCTGCCTTCAAGGTAAATGTCGCCGGTGGAACTGGTGTCCAAGAACTCTTTGACTGCCTCTGTTTCGCTGATGTTATTCAACGATTTTTCGGTGAGTGCTGTTGCCTTACTTGGGTTGTCGAGGACGGTTGGTCTAATGAAGATAATTAATTCTCTTCTGGTCCAGTCGTCGGTATCAGTGCCAAGCAGAGATTCAATAATCGGCAGTCGTCCTATCAGTGGGAAATATGAGTTCCGGACTTCGTTTTGGTTCTCTTGAAGACCCCCCAATATAATGACTTGTCCGGAGTTCACACTGATCGTCGATGAAGCTTCGCGATTGCCAATGATGGGTCGGTCAAATGTGCCTCCAGGTTGAACGTTGTCTACGGTTTGTTCTATCTGCATTTGCACAGTGCCGTCTGCGCCAATCAAGGGTGTCACTGTTAGCTGAATGCCCACATCGCGGTATTCGACTTGGCTTCGCTCGAGTGAGTTGGAGTCGATGCTGTTGGTAGTCGATGTAACGAAAGGACGCGATTCGCCAAATTTAATAACCGCCTCCTCATTGTGGCTAACAACAATGCGAGGAGTTGATAGAATCCGAATGTCACTATCTGACTCTGCCTCGGAGATGACTCCGGATAAGGATATTGGATTCGATGTGCCAGTAAGACCTAGCCCAGGAATCGCTAATCCAGCAGCATATTGGGCTGCGATTGTCGCAGGGTCTCCTACCGTAGCATTACCCGCTGGGTCATAGGCAAAGTCGAATGCACTCAGTCCGAACTGTCGATTATCGTTAAGACTCACTTCGGTGATGATCGCTTCGATCAGCACCTGCGGCAGCGGAATGTCGATCTTCTCGATCAGCTCTTTCAGGGTCTTGAGATCCTGTTGGGTGCCGTAGGCGACGATTGAGTTGGTGCGCTCGTCGGCGGCCAGGCCGACGAAGTTGGAAAATTGGAGAGAGCTGTTCGCTTCAGTGCCGCCTGAGGGGCTGGTCGTGGGCACAGTGACCGTGATGCCGGGGGGTGTGTTATTGTTATTGGCGTTGTTGTTATTGTTTCCCCGGTTATTACTGTTCTCGTTCTCTCGGGCGACTTTGGCGTCTTCTTCGCGGCCTTCTTTCTGTCCGTCGATTATGTTCTCGATGATGGGGACGACTTCTTCGGCTTTAGCTTGGCGGAGTTGGAACACTTCGCTGGCGGTGAGGGGCGCGGCGTCGACATCGACACTTTTGATCACGTCCATGATCATGTCCACGTTGCCCGGATGGGTGATGAGGATGAGCTGATTGGTGCGTTCGTCAGCGGTCACGCTGGTGTTGCCTTCGAGGTAGCTATTCAGTGGGCCTTGAATCAGATTTTCGATGCGTTCTTGCATCTCGGAGGCCTGCACGAAGTCGAGCTTGATGAATTTGATGTTCTCGCGGACGGTCTGCGGTTGATCGGCATCGTCGAGGATCATCTCGATGCGTTGTAAGTTGACTAGGGCGTCGGTGATCAGGAGTGCATTCGACTTCGGGAATCGGAGGACGCTGGAGTTGAGCGAAACGAGGGATTGTACGAGGGGTTCGGCGCCTTTTTCTGCGCTGAGATAGTCGAGCTTAAAGAGCTTCGCGTAGATTTGCTGGCTAGGGTCGAGCTCGAGGGTGCTGCCGACGAGCATCTGTGGGACGTGGGTATTTACGTTGGTTGCGGGCACGGCCTTCATGAAGCGGCCACCCATGTCGGTGAGCATGACTCCGTTCAGAGTCAGTAAACTCTCCAAGGCGAGTACGGCCTCGCGATTTGTGATTGGTCCGCGGGAGTCGAAAGTGAATTTTGAGGCGGGCATATCCTGACGGCGCAGGATGATTTTACCGGTCATGACCTCCAGGATTTTAAGCACTTGGTCGGCGGAGTCTTCCACGAGCACGAGTTCGTCAATCATGGCTTCCGGCTCTTTGACCTCGGGTTCGGCGGGGATTATGGGCGAGGGTTCGCTTTGTCCGTAGCCGATTGTGGCGACGGCGAGCAAAGCGCTGAGAATGTAGAAATGGAAGAAGCGGATCATTGCAGGTTCTGGTCTTTTAGATCGAAAGAGTTAATTTCGTAGCGCACGTCGAGTTGCTCGGGATTGCGGTTTTTTTGAATGCGCACGCTCTGTACGTTGATGTAAGGTGTCTCTTGTTTGAGCAGGTTATTGAGCTTGATAAACTGGGCAATGGAAATTCGGCTTAGTCGGGCGTTGACGTTATGGTCGTTGAAAATCTCCCCCTCGCGTGTACGAACAGGGTCGATATCGGCCGCGAGACCTGTCTGGCGGATGAGGCTGTCGACACGGCCGGAGAGCTGCGCGGCGGCGTAGGTTTTGGCAGGGTCGACGCGTTCCAGCGCGATGGCGAGGCCTTCGGAGAAGAAGTCGCTACGGTCGAGCCATTCCTGCTGAGTGGCCAGCTCGATGCGGGTGAGATTGCGTTTCGCATTCCAATCGGACACGCGCCCGAGCCAATTGTTCGACCAGATGAAGAGAAGCACCAAGAGGAAGCAAAGGGAGAGGAGTTTCTCCCGCAGGCTCATGCGCTTATAGAGCAGGCGCGCTTTGTCTTTTAGTGCGGACATTAGGGCGTCTCCGTGGGTTCGGGGGTGGACTCTTTGCTCTCGGCGACGGTAGGGGCGGCTTCGGCCGGCGCCTCGCTGTGAACATAGTCGAGCGTGACAGCGAAGGTCGTCTTACTGTTGCGGGTTCGAGATTTGGGCGTGTCGATCAGCTGGAAGTTGCCGGATTTGCGAAGGGCGTCGGTATAGGCATTGAGCTCGTTGATTGTGTTGGCTTTGCCTTCGATGGTGATGCGGTTCCCGTCTTCAATAACGACTTCGTCGTATTCGATTCCGCTCGTGCCCAGGCTGATGCGTATTTGGTTGGCCGCTTCGAGGATAGCGATCGGGCGGAGCTCGTTTTGGGCGACTTGCTCCAGCTTGTTCATGAGGCTCTGCTTGTCCTCCACGCGGCGAACAGCGGTGGCTTGGTCTTCGATCTTGGCCTTGCGAGTGTCGAGCCAGAGCTCGCCGCCGAAGAAGAGACCTTCGAGGAGAATCAACAGCAGCATGAAAATCGCTGCGTAGCCCATGATACGTGTGATCACGGCAGTGGTGCGGCGAGCGCTGCGCTCGATGCTCTTAAAGCCGGCAGGGCGGATGTCGGCATGCCAAAGGCTGGCTTCGTCGGGAGTGAGTGGCGACCAATGGCCGTTGGCCGGTGCTTCGCCGAGTGTCTCGAAGCTGAAAATTGGCGTGCCATGATCGCTGAGTTCGACGGGCAGGAGGCGAAGACGGAGGGTTTGGGCAGAACGGCTGTCGCTGCGGTAGCGATCCCTCGCGAGCGGGGTCGTCGTGTTTGGGTTGGCCTCGCCACTGTTGCCCGTCGACGCGACCCTTTCGACAAGCTCAGGATCTTTGACTGGCGTCGCATCGCTACGGAGAGACTGGACATCTTCTGGAAGGCCCTCGCCTTCGGGGTGTAGGCAGTAGGTGTCGTATTGCTCCCCTTGGAAGACGACCTGCGTCTCACGGCTGAGGCGTGCACCTTGAAGCGTTGCGAAATCGGGGAGTACCCAAGTGTAGCTTTCGAGTTCTTTGTAGCCTGCGCGTTTGAGGCGATCGTTGAGCGCCGCGTAGATGAGGATGCTTTGGCCGTCAGGTGCGGTTAAAAAGCCCCAGCGCAGCTGCTCCAGCGGGAAGGGGGCAATGGCTTCTATGCTCAGTTCGGCGTAGTCGGCCAGCTCGCCGGAGGTCACCGCCGCGGGCACTTCGACCTGCTCGACGAAGAAATACTCCGCAGGCAGCACAAGCACATCCGGCAAAGGAGCGCTCGAAGGTTCGGAGGCTATATGGGTAGGATCGCTCACGGCTGGTTAATTCGCGTCAGAATGAATCGCTTTCTTCCCCAATGTCTAGTGCCGAATAGCGTGCGGGGGGGCTACTTGGCCGTCCTTGCGTGTATTCGGAGACTTGCAGGATTTTGAAAGGGTAGCCGATGGCCTCCTGCTCGCTGGTCGCGCCGGTCTTTGGCGCGCCGTCTGAGGAGCTGCCGGGCGCGCCGCCGCTGGCGCCCTCTTCGGTTTCGAAATTCGGTTCGACCAGAGCGCTGACGGTGAAGGGCACTCGCCCGCGCCAGACGCTAACAGTGATGCGGAGGATTCGCATTTGGACGTCGCTGTATTTGCTATCCGCTGATCCAGGGATATCGGTAAGCCAAGGCATCTTTAGGCCGTCGAAGATGTGCTCGCCGTCCTCTGTCAGCAACTCGAGCACCTCCTGTGGGCTGCTATTTAGATTGACCGTGCCTGAGTTGATGACGGACGCCATTCTGTCGAGTTTCTGGAAGAGTTCGTTCGGGCGGCCGTCTTCGTCGAAAAATTCCTCTTCCCATACCTCCAGCAGGCGGAGCTCCTCCAGTGATTGAAGTGGGCCGTTGGCCGTGCGGTAGGGCGGGTTGCGGCGCAGGTAGTCCTCCGACTCGGCACCATTGAGGCGGGCACTGTCGTTCGGATCGATCCAGTCGAGCAGCATGCTGCTCAACTCGCGGGAGGTACCGAAGTCGAAATCAAAGCTCTCTTCCAGCATGCGGTTGAGCATCGGCTCTTCCATCGTGTTGAGAGGGAGCTTCCCGCTTTCGTCTTGGATCTGGATATCGACTTCCCACCCGTTGGGGATCTCGATCCCGGTGTAGCCGATCGGATCGGCCCATTCTTGGTCGGGGGCGTAGAGCTTGCCCTCGTCGATGAGCGCCACTTCGTGGATCGCGGCCAGCGAGACTTCGAGCATGCTATAGGTAAACGAGCGCACATCGGCCGGCTCGTTGAAGATGGCGCGATACTCCAAGTCATCGACCGCTTCTTCCATAAAGCGTGTGATGATGAATGTGAGTAGCATAATAATGGCGAGCACTGCCACGAGCACGGAGCCGTCGCGGCTACGGCTGGATTTACCGATGGAGGGAAATACTCCGTCATTTCCAGCCGAAGGGGATGCGCGGCAACGACGGAGCGTTGCCCTCCATTTTGGCTGGGGTCTATGAACGTTATTTAGCATCAAAAAATAAGTGCGGATCGCGAGGACACGGGTATCGTCAGGGTGCGCTCTTTAGTTTCACCTTGGTATTCGAAAGTGAGTATTAAGAAGCGGGGGAGGATGAACTGATCATTGCCTTCACCCTCCATAGGCTCGGTTTCGGTTTCCCATTTCTCGAAGCTTTCGTCCCAATAGACATATTCAATCTTTGTGATGAGGTCGCTGATCGGTGTGCGGCGCAGATCGCCAAGGTCTTCCGAATCTTCCTGTAGCGGTGTGTACCAAAGGAGGCTGAGACCTTCGTCATCTTCGAAGTGAAGAAAGGCTTCGATCCCGATGATGGGCGCATCTTCGGTCTGAATGAGCAGTGGTGGGGTATCTTTGAGCCCAAAATGAAGGAGTGGATCTTGATAGGCCGCAAAGCCGGGAGGCTTCGACCAGCCGATCGGGTCTTCGGAAACGCGCACGAGTCCGGCGCCGCCGGAGGTGGGCTCTGAGTCTGTGTCGCCGGGATCGGTATCAATGGTCGTTCCGCCTCCAGTAATGTTGATCGTTACGCCATCGACCTCACCATCGCCTGCATTGTCTGTTCCATTTTCAGTGGCGTTCGGGTCGTCTTGCGTAGCCTCTTCGGAATCACCCAGCGCGATCTCAGTGCCCGCGTTGCTGAAGCAGGCTTGTAAGAATTCAGTGACGCCATCGACATGATCCTCGAAAAAGTGGCGATCCTGTCGATCCGTCCAGACAGTGGTCACGGAGACCATGAGGGAAGCCGCAGCTGCGATGAGAGCCCCTGCGATTGTCACGGCAAGGATGACTTCGAGGAGAGTGAAGGCGTGCGCGGCTTTGCCGCGAATGGAGATCCGACTTCGCTTTGCTGCGCCGTGACAAGGTGGGGAGTGGGAAGTGGGGAGTGATGTTGAAGGCTGAAGGCCGTAGCGAATTCGCGCCAGCGAGGTCGACGTGATGGCGACGCGTAGAGTCCCGGACGTCGACACGACTAGCGTCGCGTCGCTACGCTGTAGAGTCGGGCTCGATCTGCGGCTCGTAATCATATCAGAAATTATAATCCCCCCGGATATCTTCGAGTGCCTCTCGCTTGTCCTGTAGTAGGCTCGATCGATCTTCACTTTCCGACCATGTCGGGCGGAGGAGGTAGAGCGTTTCAAGGTATTCGGCGGCCTGCCCTTCGGGTGGCTCACTGAATTGTATGCTAAACTCCACTCGAAAGAGATCGACCACGTTGGTCGGCTGGATGATGGCCTGCCATGAGGCCTCGCCGCTGTTCAGGGTTTCGTATTCGTCGCCATCTTCGGCTGCCTCGATGTCGGGTTCGAGCAGTAGTTGCATGCGCACCGCGCGGATGTCGGCATTGACGAGGTCGTTGCTGACCGCGCTCTCGCGAGCCAGCAGGGCGTTGACGAAGGTCGACATCAGGACGGTCGCGGCTGTCGCAAAAATCGCCACCGCGATGACGACCTCGATCAGCGAAAAGGCAGAGCGCCTGCGGCGCGAACGTTGAACGTTGAATGTTGAATGTTGGATGTTCTCGTTTTTCACCCTCATTCTTCGCTCCTTACTAAGCTGGAAAAGGGGTCGAAGACGAGGCGCTCGGGCGTGCCTTGACCATTGTCGATTTCGGCGACGAAGGGGCTGGAACTGCGGTCGGGGGAGAAACTCACTTCCTTAGTCTCGAGTTTTGTGGCAGAGGCATCGGGGAAGCGCTCCATGCCCTCGGCGGGAGGCACGAGATAAAACCGGATTTCACCCTGACTTTCTTTGCTGAAATTTGCATTGAGCGGAAAGCTTTCACCTCCGCCGCCGACGACGAGCGCGCCGGTTTCTTTGTCAAAACGCAGAGTCGCCACATCCCTCTGGCTGGCGGCTTGGAAACGTGCCGAACGAATGGCGGCCCGGAGTGTGTCCTCAGGGGCAACGCGATCCTCGAAACTGAGGAAGGTGGTGAAGTTCGCAATCATCACGCTCGCTGTGAGCGCAATTAAGGCAAAAACCAGAATGATCTCGAGTAGTGTAAAGCCCGCGCGAGGCGCAGATGCTTTGCGGCTACTGACTCGAAGCCCAGTTTCCAATGTCGTCATTACTCTCAGTGCCGTCCTCTCCGAGAGACCAGATGTCGTAGCTCTTGCTGCCACTGATATTGCGCGTTCCGGGGAAGCTGTATTTATAAGGATTCCCCCACGGGTCGATGGCCTTTTCTTTCAGATACGGCCCTTTCCATCGCTGCTCTTTCCCTGCGGGCGCCTTCACCAAAGCATCCAGACCTTGTTCGGTGGTGGGATAATTGCCCACATCCAGACGGTAGCGGGTGAGTGCGAGCTCTGAGTTGCTGGTCACAAATAGTTTGGCTGCCTGTTCCTGATTCTCGCCAAAAACTCCGGTTAGTTGGTTGAGCGCAACACTGGCGAGCAGGGCGACGAGAGCGATCGCAATGAGGATTTCTAGCAAACTGAAGCCGCTCTTGCGGTGAGGTGAGGCGAGCAGGGGGGAGGTCTTCATTAAAGTAGCAGATTTCATGACTTTGGCTTTTCAGGCAAATTTAAGCAAATGGCGGGCGCGTGCGCTTAGGTTCTTCTTCGCGGATACGGACGACTTCATCATAGATCTCGGGGCTGAAGAATTGTTCCCCTTTCGATACTGCGTTAATCGCTTTTTCGAGTTCTTCGAGGCCGGAGATTTTATTAATAAACCCGTCCGCCTTACCGTGCACCGCGATCTTCACCGTTTGGTGGGAGGTTTTGCCGGTGAAAATAAGGATTTTGATATTCGGGAACTTGCGCTTAAGTAAGTGCAGAATCTCGAGGCCATTCACTTCGGGTAGTTGAATGTCGACGATGACCAGATCCGGAGCGAGCTCGAGGCACTTTTCAACGCCCTCACCGCCATCGCCAGTCATTCCAAGCAATTCTAGGTCAGGGAATGTGGTCGCGAAAAACGTGGAAAGTAAATTCCGCAGGATCTCCTCATCTTCGATTATATAAACGGTTTTCATGCGTAGCGTAGTAGGTAGTGCGTGGAGTGAATTAAGTTTTGAGCCAAAGCGGCTGTCGAGGGTTTTTTAGGCTGATTGATGCCATTTGGATCGCAGTCGTGAAGCCTTTGTAAAAATAGGAGATCTCTCGCCGCTAAAAAGACGCTCCTGATTGCCATACGCACAAAAACCTCCTAATTTACCTATTATGCCCGATACCTCAGTGATTCCCGCTCCGCGTGCCTTAGAAACCGTTGACCGGTTGCGAACCAATATCGAGCGCACGATTCGAGGTAAGACAGAGGCAGTCGACCGCACGATTGTCTGTTTACTCGCCGGTGGACACATCCTGATCGAGGACTTGCCGGGGCTCGGTAAGACGACGCTCGCTTACTGTCTCGCTCGTTCGATCGACTGCTCTTTCTCGCGTATTCAGTTCACGAGCGATATGTTGCCCTCGGATATTATAGGGGTCTCGATTTACGACGAAAAGTCGAAGGAGTTTCAATTCAAGCGTGGTCCGATCTTTGCCAATATCGTGCTGGCCGATGAAATTAACCGCACTACACCGAAGACGCAGTCCAGCCTGCTCGAAGTGATGGGGCGTGGTAAGCTCTCTGTCGATGGACAGACTTACACTGTGCCGCCGCCTTTTATGGTCATCGCCACGCAAAATCCCGTTGATTACGAGGGCACCTTTCCTTTGCCGGAAAGTCAGATGGATCGTTTCCTTATGCGTATGGAGATGGGGTATCCGGATTTTGAATACGAGCTTGATATTCTGAAGAGTGGCCACCTTCACTATGACCGTTTAGAGGCGGCACCCGTCGTGACGCGTAAGGATGTGATCGAACTGCAGGCCTACACGCGGCAAGTTTTCATCGAAGACACTGTCGCCGAGTACATCGTGCGCCTAGTTGCGGCCACCCGCGAAGAGCCGGCCTTTCGCTCCGGAGTGAGCCCGCGTGGTACGCTCTCGCTCAAAGCGGCGGCTCAGGCTTGTGCGCTCTCCAAAGGGCGCGCGTTTGTCCTGCCGGAAGATGTGCAATCGATGATCCATCCCGTCTTCTCGCACCGCCTTGCACTGCGTAAGTCCATGTCGGATCCGATGGAGGAGCGGCGCTCTGTCGAAGGCCTGCTCACGCAGATCGAGGAACGTGTGGCGGAGCCTGTGTAGTCGTGCCTCTAGACAATGTTTTCAAATTTGTAGCGAATTTACGCAGTAAGGTCGACGGGCAATCGGCTCGCTCGCCTTTACGTCGACACGGCTGGCGTCGCGTCGCTACGGTTCAAATTTCTCGAAGCGAACTTGATTATCGGGAGAACAGTCTGCCTTCAAAAAAAGATGTCTAACTCAAACATAGAGATGCGCCGCTGGCACGACTGGACGGATCCTGACTTTTTTATGGAGGGGCGCCAGCGCGAGCGTCGGTTGATCCCCCTGTTCTTGCGGCAAATTCTGCCCAAACAGTTGCAGAAGACTCGGCTCACCTTGACCGGGTGGATGCTGATCATCGTGGCGATGGGCATCGGCTCTGCTGCCTATAATACGGCGAGTAATATTCTTTTTATGACGCTCTCGCTTTTGCTGAGTAGCCTGATCTTGAGCGGCATCCTATCGCTTATCAATTTTCAAAAATTGAAATGGTCACTGCAAGCGCCCGAGCACTTGCAAGTCGGCGAGGTAGGTATGGCGGAGGTCGCGCTTGAAAATAGCAAACGAACTTTTCCATCGATGGGCATCGTCTTTCAGGTCGGCAGTTCTGCGAATACGACGAATACGCGGCTTTACTTGAAGCATGCCATCTCGGCGAGTGATTCGGCCTCGTTGGAATGGACCTTTGTGCCTGAGAAGAGAGGGCGCTTTCTAGTGTATCTGCATGGAGTGGAGTCTAAGTTTCCCTTTGGCTTTTTGCTCAAGGGAATGGGGGATACGGTCGAAGAGTCCGTCCTCGTCTGGCCAGCACGCGTGGAGTATAGCTTTAGTCCCATTGCGAATGGTCGCCGCTTTCAGACTGGAGTCTCCAGGCGTAAGTCTGGCGCGGGTAATGACCTGCTCAACCTGCGCGCCTATGAGCGCGGTGATCCGCCGCGATTGATCCACTGGAAGGCGACCGCCCGAATGAATAAGTTGATGATTCGCCAGCTCGCGCAAGAAGGGGAGAGTGGCTTTCACCTCTGGCTGGATCCCACCGGTTCGGATTGGACTATCAAGCAGTTTGAAGTCCTTTGCTCCACTGCGTGTGCTCTGGCCGAAGATCTCTTTCAAGCTGGACGTCTCGTGTCGGTGTGTGTCGGACGCGAAGATTCCATTTCAACGCGTGGCTTGCGTGAGCTGCACGACTTTTTCGACCAGTTGGCGCTCATAGATTCGACAGGCCACTGCGAAGCGAGCGGTAGCGATGGCGCGCTAGCGCCGTCGACCTTGCTGGACCAAGATCGCTACAAGATGCGGGATCAGGGCAGGGCAGTCCGGCCACTCGAACGGCGAAACACTATTACTTTCAAACCGTTAGGGGAGGGCGGTGTCTCGATCCATGTCAATGGCGCGCAAGCAGGTCAGGCTTAGCACTGAAGAGCTGCACGAGCTCAAACAACTGATGGGGGTGCTACTCGCGCTGCTTTCTTTCTGGTCGCTCATGTCCCTCGATATCGGAAGTTCGGTGGTCTTATGGGTCGGCGTGCTTGTTGCGGTGGTGGCCTTCCTGTTTCCCCGTCGAGTCTCGCGCATACCATCGGTCACATGGCGTTGGGCGGGGCCAGTCATGCTCCTCTTGATTGGTGGCGATTTCATTCTGCACATGCCGGAGTTTATCGCTCCCCTGATACGGATGGTCGTTTTGCTGATCATCTATCGCATACTCGCGCCTCGGAATCAGCGCGAAGACTTACAGGTTATTTTGCTCTGTCTCTTTTGTGTGATTATCTCCGGCGTGCTCACGGTGTCGCTTCTTTTTGCTTTTCAAATATTGCTCTTTGCCCCACTTTCGATGGCTTTGCTTTTTGTCGTTTGCCTTTTGGATCGCGGTAAAGATGTTCAGCCTCATATTATCAATTGGGAGCATTTTAGTTGGCCGCGCTTGCTCAGCCGCGTGTGGCAAGTCATTGATGTCCGTATTATTGGTCTTTGTGCATTGATGTTCGCATTGGTCGTCGCGGTTTCGACGCTGCTGTTCATTCTCACGCCGCGTTTCGATATCAATCAGGCGATTCCTTTTCTGGAAATCAGCACCACCGCGCGTTCCGGCTTTAGCGAAGATGTGAAGTTAGGCGAGGTCAGCGAAATACAAGAAGACAATAGCATCGCGCTACGAATTGATGTGCCCTCATTAGAGGCCGTGAGTGCTGCTCCCTACTGGCGCATGCTGGTGCTCGATAAATATGGTCAGGGGCGATTTCGTGTTTCGCAGAGTCTGAGAGCCCAGCCTCTGCGCATATTCGATGAAGTGAGGGAACTGCGCTCTCCTGCCTTGCCTATGTCAGAGCGTAGTGGTGCGCTTTGGACCTTCTATATGGAAGGTGGTATCAGTCGCTATCTACCCACGCCCGGTGATTTTTCCGCGCTGCGTTTTCAGAAGTATCAAGACGTTCAACTCGTCCCGAGTGTGCACGTGGTCGGTATCGACTCCGTCGGCCAGAACGTGTTGCACTACCAATTCGAAGACCTTAAATTCAATCGTCGTTTTACATCGAGTGTGGAAGATATGGAGGCCTTCGAAGCCTTACCCCTTGAGGTGGAAAGCAGAGAAAGCTTAGTCTATCCGCTGACGACATTGGAGCTTAGCCTTTCCGAAGCAGCCATCGAGGCGCTCGGTACAATTAATCGAGAGGTCGTCGATGGTGCCGAGCTCAATGTGGTCGAGTATAGTCAGAAAGTGACGGACTATCTCTGGCAGCGTTTTGCCTATTCGCTCAAGCCCAACGGCGATCGCTCTGGTGCCGAAGATCCCATTGTGGGCTGGCTGGAAAGTGGCTCCCAAGGGCACTGCGAGCTCTTTGCCGGAGCCTTTATCCTACTTGCACGTGAGGCGGGCTATCCTGCGCGTATGGTGGTGGGCTTTGCGGGTGGCTCTTGGAATTCGGTCGAAGATTATTTCGTCGTCCGCAATCGGGATGCGCATGCGTGGGTCGAAATTTATGATTCGGATTCGAAAGAATGGTTGCGGATCGATCCCACTCCGGGTCGTGGGTCGAGTGATCCGGAGATGATTGTTCAGAGTAGCATGGTATTCGAGTCCGGTTGGTCGGCTTGGGTGGATAGCTTGCGCATTCAGTGGTATCGGCGAGTCGTCAATTTCGAGCAAAAGGATCAGGTCGAACTGGCGATGACTTTGAAGGATGTGCTCACCGAGTATTACGCGGCGTTTAAAGAGAAACTCAGTGGGTGGGGGGTCGCCATTAAATCATGGGTCGCGCGCCCGATGAATGTCAGAGATCTGCGCCCGGTGGCTTTAGTCTTTGTGCTCATATCGGCGGTTTATTTTTCGTGGAGAGCGCGTTATGTTCTACTCGGTTGGCTCTATCGTCTCTTGCGCCGGCCGAAAGCACTCGATCCCGTTCGCCGTCAAGCGAGCCGCTATCTCAAGCGTCTGCAGGCAAAGGGCATTGAGTCGGAAGTCGTGGCCGAGTTGAAAGCACTTCGATTCGGCCCCGAGCAATCGGCGAAGGCGGCCAAGCCTGTGTTCGTTCGTGCGCGGGAGGCGCTTAAAATCAGGACGTAGCGGAGCGGGGAACCCGTTTCGACCTCAGGACGTAGCGGAGCGAGACTCCAAACGGATCTGGTGGCTCTGGTCTGAATTGATCGTCAAATACAGATGGAGGGCATCTTCGGGCAATGCGTCGGGGATGCGCTCGGGCCACTCGACGGCGAAGCACCAAGGCGATTTGAGAAAGTCTTCGATCATCAGTGCGTCGAGGTCGGCGCCGGATTCGAGGCGGTAGGCGTCTAGGTGTATGAGCTGTCGCTCACCATTATAGATCGTGTAGAGATTAAAGGTCGGGCTGGTGACCGCGTCATCGATGCCCCATGCGCGCGCCAGTCCGCGCACGAAAGTCGTCTTACCGGCGCCGAGATCGCCGTGCAGGGCGAGCACCGAATCGGCGGGCAGCACCGCGCCGAGGCGGGCGGCCAGTGCCTCGGTCTCGGCGGCTGTGCGCGAGCAAATGCCGGTGGTGAGTTGTTCAAGTATGCTGGCCATGTTGATTAGATGGATGTATGCGGAGACTGTAGCGAACTTGCGCTAGCAAGGTCGAATGGCAAGCGGCTAGATTTCACCCACGTCGACACGACTGGCGTCGCGTCGCTACAAATTTTTCGCCGATTGGAATTCTGTGCGAGGCAATCAACTCAAATGCTCAAAACCTTTGATCCATGGCAAGGCTTCTTTGGTCTTCGCGTCGACATAGGGCGTTTCGCCCATGGCTTTGCCCATCCGCCCGATTCGTGTCAGCGCGGTCTCCGGAAAGCGCGCTCCCCAGTTTTTTTCAAAGGCTTCGAGGTCGGCGTTCTTTTTCACGGTGAAGAGGAGTTCGTAGTCTTCGCCATCGCAGAAGGCGTGCTCCAAAACCGGGCGTCCGGATGTGGCTGCGCAGCGATGCGCGTCTTCAGAGACTGGAATGCTGTCCAGATTTAAGTGAGCCGCGCAATGAGCCGGTAGCAGCTCTCGGAGGTCTTTGGCCAGGCCGTCGGTGACATCCATCAGGGCGCTGCACACGTCCGACTGCGCGAGCCACTGGCCTTCGGCCAAGCGTGGTTCGAAACTATAGTGCTTGTGTAAAATGCTCCCGCCTAGGCTGCCGGTGATGTAGATCGAGTCGCCGGCCTCCGCGCTGCTGCGCAGAAGCGGTGCATAGTCCAAGTGTCCGCTCAAACTGAGTACGGAAGAGAACTGCCCATCGGGCAGCGAGCTGATGTCGCCCCCGACTAGGGGGACTTGATACTGTTCGCAGGCCTGTCGAATGCCTTCGATAAATGCTCGCAGCCAATCGATGCGCAGGTCGGCTCCGGTCAGTAGAGTGAGCAAGGCATGTCCGGGCTGTCCGCCCATCGCGGCGATATCGCTGAGGTTGCGCTTGATCAACTTCGCGCCGGCGTCGCGTGCCGATACGTTGTCGTCGAAATGCTGGCCGTAGCTAACGCTGTCGGTCGTCAGGAGTTGCTTACTTTTCGGCGTGTCGACCACCGCGCAGTCGTCGCCCATGCCCACGGGGCTTTGGGGCGCCACCGCGCCGAGCCAATCGCGGATTTGCGCGATCAGACCTGTCTCGCCGAGGGCACGGATGCTGTCTTCTTTGTTTTGCGTGAACATGGGGGGTGGTTTGGAGTCAATGCAGTGTTGATCGCTCATCGGCGTGACCGCCGATGCTACGGAGACCGCAGCATCCAGCGTGAGCTGGATGAAGTCATTTTGGAAGGTCGAATTACGTGAGTATGATTATGAGTGAGTGGAAACAGTTGAGTCAATGCGGTGCCGATCGCTCATCGGCGTGACCGCCGATGCTACGGAGAGCGTAGCATCCAGCGTGAGCTGGATGAAGTTATGCCTTCAACTCCAACAAAACCGGGCAGTGGTCCGAGCCCATGACTTGGTCGAGGATATCGGTACTGGCAATGCGATCGCTGATCGAGCCGGAGACGCAGAAATAGTCGATCCGCCAGCCGATGTTTCGTTGGCGTGCCGCAGCGCGGTAGGACCACCAGCTGTAGCGGTCGGTGGCGTCGGGGTAGAGGTGGCGGAAGCTGTCGATGAAGCCGGCCTCTATGATGGCGTCGAAGCGGGCACGCTCTTCGTCGGTGAAGCCCGCGTTTTTGCGGTTGGTCTTCGGGTTGGCGAGATCGATCTCTTGGTGAGCGACGTTGAGGTCGCCGCAGAAAACCACGGGCTTTGTGGCTTCCAGGCCTTTGACGTATTCGAGAAAGGCGACGTCCCACTCCGTTGTGCGGTAATCGAGGCGGCGGGGGCGCTTGTTCTCGTCGTGGTTCTGCGAGTTGGGCGTGTAGACCGTGACGAGGTAATAGTCGGGAAACTCCGCTGTGATCACGCGGCCTTCGTGGTCGTGCTTCTCAATGCCGAGGCCGTAACTGATGGAGAGCGGCTCGGTTTTGCAGAGGATCGCGGTGCCGGAATACCCCTTCTTTTCGGCACAATTCCAGTAGGTGTGAGGATAGCCCTCGAATTCAAAACCCGCGACCAGATCGTCGGAGATTTTGGTTTCCTGTAAGCAAAGTACGTCCGGTTGTTCGGCTTCCAAGAAGTCGTGGAAGCCCTTTTTAATCGCGGCGCGGAGCCCATTTACATTCCAAGAGAGCAGTTTCTGGTTTGGCATTCGCGTAGATTCGACCGTTGCGCGCGACGGGGCAATCCAGAATGCGCTACAATCACCATAGTGGTGTCCTGTTCGGCAGTCTATCGGAGGCAGGGCGTCTCGCCCTGCGAGGAGAAAAGCGTAATTTTCTCATGTAGCCAAGGTGGGGCGCCCTTGCTCCGATGAAGGGCAGTGACTCGTTCCGTATTGGAATGGCTTGTCGCCCCTACGGATAGAGTTGCTTAAAAAGCGCAGCGTAGTCGGTGCTGCCGAAGACGGTAGCTGCACTGGTGGATTTACCGGTGCTGCCGTTTTTGAGCAACTCGTATCCACTGAGCGAATAGCCGCCAAAGGGGAGCGCAAGGTCGGCGAGCGCTTCGTCGAAGTGAAAGGGGCCGGGGCTGCCTGTAAACCGAACATTCATCGCGACTACAGAACCGCTGGTGAAGCCTCCGTTGCCTCCGCCCTTGGCTTCGTAGTTGGCATACGGCGCGTAGACGGCTGCAGTCAAGCCGCCGTTACCATGTAACTTCCAAGTCTCGGTGGCATCGGATGAATCCTGAGTTCCGAAGACCAATAAGTTCGCGGGGACGCCTGTATTGTTGATGCTCCCATTGCCGCCGATGTCGATACTTCCGCTGACGTAAATTTCCATGCTGCCGTTCGACGAGAAGTCGATGGTGTTGTTGCCGATATCGAAGTCGCCGTCGATGACGAGTATGATGTGCCCATCGACAGTGTAATCTTTATCAACGTTCCACCCGCCAGATTTGTAGACTTTGAGAGGGTTGCTTTTCGTCGCGCCGGTTCCGATCAGCGTGCTGCTCTTCTTGTCGTCTTTATCATTTTTCTTGGAGTCAGTGTCCGCGGCGGTATCGGTGTCTGTGCCGGTGTCTGTGCCGGTGTCTGTGCCGGTGTCTGTGCCGGTGTCTGAGTCGTCTTTCTTGTCCTGCCCCGGGGGGGTCTTATCGTTTTTTGCTTCAGCGGGCGAAATGCACACGAATGCACTCAATAGTAGAAGCGTGAGCCATTTGCTGTAAGGTTTTGGGTTGATGGTCTTCATGGGGGAATTTGTTTAGAATGAACTAGACCAGCCGCTGGTATTGGGTTTTTCCACTTCTGGCAGATCCATGGTGAATTCCCAGATCGTGTCGCCGGCCACCGTAGCTTTACCGCTGGGGTCACTGCCGTCGTCTGTAGCTCCTGTCGCCAGATCACCGAAGATCGTTGCGTTGCTCAGCTGTAGATTCGCGATGAGATCGGACAGCGAACCGACGATAGCATTTGTGAGTGGCCCCGAACTGCTACCTGGGTTGTTCTGGTAATTAGAATTATAACTGTCGAAGAATGGCTGCCCCGCGTAATCCATGAGGTAGATAGATATCAGCCCGTAGCCGAATGGATTGGGGCGACGAAACTCCGTTTCAATAATACGCGAGATCTCGCCACTACGGACATTTTTGCCTCCGGTGACGACGCCTTGGCTCACAATGTTGATGGTACTGGAGCTCACCTTCTGCACGAGCACGCGGTAGAGGCCGGTGCGTCCTTCGTCGAGTTCGAAGTCTTCGCCTAGGTCTCTGGAGATTCCGGCGAGCGTCCATTCCCGGTGCCAAAAGTTGCCACCGTCGCTCCAGCCGTTGTCCGTCCACGCGTCGTCGTCATCGGCGAACTCGAGCACTGCCCATACGGCTTCGTCAACGCCGGATTCGGCGAGGGTGAAGGCGGCCTCTTGCGTGCTGATCTGCGCGCTGGCTTTCCAGTCGTTCACCAGCATGGGGAGCAATCCGCCGAGGCCGAGCATGATGATGGTGGTGAAGACGACCGCTACGAGTATTGCGGAGCCGGCGCGTCGGTCGCGAACCGGTGGTCGGGCAAGGTCTATCGCTGGCTGTGGCATTAGAGTTTTCTCAGTTTGATTGCGAATTGCTGCACAAGTAGGTCGGTCGCGTTGCCTGTGCCGTTGCTGGACTCGAACTCGAGTTTCTCAATGGCGATTTCGCCGGAGTCGAAGGTCATGCCTGCGGGGGCGTCGCCCGAGCTGGTCAGCACGTCAAAGGTTTTGACGTTGGTGAAAATATCCTGATTGGGGGAGCCGCTTTGCTGGCGGATCACCTTATTCTCGGCTGAGCGGTAGACGTAGGTGATGTTGCCATCATCCGAATTTCCCAAAACGAATTTTCGGTTCGTTCGGCCCTCGACGCTGTCGGCGTTGCGCACATCGAAGGCCATCTGCTCCATGCCGACGCGGATGTCGGTGCTGAAGTCGGCGCGGTTTTCGTGGTCGGCGGCGACCTTCGCCAGGAGTAGTGCGGAGGCGGTCGAACCGACGACAACGAGGCTGAAAATCGTGGACGAGACCAAGAGCTCCGGCAGGGTCATGCCGCGTTTACGGGCTGGGCTAGCTGTCTGCACTGAAGCCCCCTTCCGTGACTGTGAGTACGCGTGCCTCTTGGTGCTCCTTGCCGGATTTATCCTTCCATGTGAGGAGAATCTTGAAAATACTTCGTCCTAGTTCATCGCTGGACTGGAGCTCACTCCCGGTGACTTCCGCAGTGTAGCCCATTCCAGTAAGTGCATCCGCAGTGTAATTCTGGAGGGTCGGGTAGGGCTTGTTCGAATTCGATTTTTCGTAACTCGTGATCGTGTCATGCAGGCTGTCGATTTCCGACCAGTCCATGCTCCGTATGGCTTCGACCTCCTGTCGCAGGATGAAGTCGGCATGTACCTGCTCCGTGCTTTTTTCAGAGAGTAGTGTGGCTTGCCCCAAAGCAACCAGCCCACCTGTGATGACGAGTGACATGACCGCCGTGCCGACGATCATCTCGACGAGAGAAAATCCCCCGCGAAATCTGGATTTCGAGTTGCGCATGGTCTAGCAAGTTACCCTATATACAGCAGAAAAACCCCTTAGAGGACAAGTACATAGGGGGATACCGGGGTATTTCTGACATTTATTTTACAAATGCCAACGGTTGACCACTTAGGATGCAGGGGGGGCGTGACTCGTTGTAGACTGTGATATTTTTGCTGAATTCTTGAATGCAGTTTCTTTGGCGCGCGCTGAGGGCGAACCCGGTAGCCTGGAGGCATAGCCCCCAGTGCGACTACGGGATGGATGTGTGTCAATTTCGGTAGTTTCCGATCTTGGGCTTGGTGGCTTTGGTTCAGTATGTTTTATAGTTTGTAAAAACCTGATAAATAAGAATTTAGATCTTATAGCTTGGGGTGGTTTTAGGCAGAATTTAATTGTCTTCCTTTCGATTTCTTGATCTATTATCTATGTGAAGTATCCTCGGAACACAACTAAACCACAGCGTGGTTTTACCCTAGTCGAAGTCATTGTATCCATTTTCATTTTTGGTTTAGTGATCTCCGTTTGCCTAGTTTCCGTGGGGAAAGGTTTAGAGCTTGTGGATGCATCCCGTCAACACACTCGAGCCTCGCAGATTTTGCAAAGTGAGTTAGAACTGCTCCGCACCTTGCCTTGGGATACATTTAAGGATTTATCGGACGCGCAATTAACCACTCAATTCAAGTCTCAGGTGGCTTCTCAATTCGGCAGCGGTCAATTTGATGGAAAGGTTGAGATGACGGAGATTGATGCGGGGTTAATGCTTGTTTCGGTCACGGTTAACTGGACTGGGTTCAAGGGGCGATCCTACAGTAAGAAATACCATACCTATTTTGCGGAAGGAGGGATTAATGATTATTTCATCACGCCATAGTTTTGAGGTGAGTCGCTGTCCCCGCGGACGGTCGGCCTTTACGCTCGTTGAATTGCTGGTCGGCATCTCCTTGTCGGTCGTGTTGCTTGCGGTTATCTATAGCACATTTCTTGTCCTGGCTCGAGGAGCGGTGGGCACCGGTAATTATACGGAGATGAGTCGGCAGAGCCGCAATGTCATGGATGTCTTTTCTAGCGACGTGCGCACGGCCAATGGTGTCAGTGTCGCCAGTCCTTTGCAAACTGGAAGTGATGTGACTACGACGACAGGGATTACTCTGAGTTATCCCGATCATTTGGATGAAGGCAGTTCTCAGACGTCAGTGACTTATGCGTATACTCCACCTAATGCAGGTGATTCCGGGTATCTAACTCGCACGGAAAGTTATGGAGGTGCGACTAGTTCGCGCGTCATTTTGAACGATATAGTCAATTTTGAGCTAAAATTTTATAAGGCGCCGGGTTCTACCTTCAATGCAGTGGCCGGGCCGTTGGCTTCGGTCGATGCATGGGCGAAAAGTATAGAAATGGATGCAGAACTGAGCCGGAAGCTCGTCTCTACGGATAATACGGATTATATCATAACAACACGTTTTATGATGCGGAATACATCCATTGATTAATTTCAGAGAAGTCAGGCAATCGGGATAATAAATGGGAGGTCATTATGATTAAGACATGCTTCATCAATTCATCTAAAAATCGTGAGCAGGGAGCCATATTGCTTTCTGCCATCATCGTGACATTCGTCATCTCGATGTTGGCCGGTTCCTATTTGTATCTCAGTTCCGGAGAGTATCGAATGTCGAATCGAACATTTAACCGAGGCGCCAGCTTCGCATTGGCTGAGGGAGGTGTCGATTACGCCATACATGCTTTAAACGAAGATAGTTCGAGTGGCTGGACGGTGTCTGGAGATACTTGGGAGCGTACTTTGTCGGATTTTGTGATTAGCGAGGGTGTTGCGGGTAGTGCTAAAATAAAAATCGTAGATGTGTCGACTGGTGCCCCCATCGTTTACTCTGAAGGGATCGTTCCTAATGTCAGCGGTCCCGAAACCCGCCGACAAATCAAGGTTCAACTGGAAGCTAGCTCCTCTGGCGGGACACTGAATACATCTCTGTTCTATGCCAAAGCGGTCGATGCTGCGGGTAACAACGTTTTGGCTGTCATGTATAATTCCAATAATGGAGCCGAGGGCGTTGTGTATTATGATTCGGAAGCTAGGAGTTGGCTGACGAATTACGATGATAGTCTTAGGCTTGTAATTGATACTATCAGCGCCGATAGCCTCGGTAATATGGATGTCTTTGGGTGGGTGGTTACCGGTCCCGGTGGAATCGTTACCTTCAATTCGAATGGAGGTACATTTACTTTTAATTCTCTTTACGATATTGACCGTGGCGTGACGACAACGGATCGGGTGACTGACGATTTTTATGGATCCTTCGAGCCGCAGGAAGCTCCGACTGGTCTTGCTGATGTGTCAAATACCGCACCCACCTATGTAACGACAGGCAGCGGGAATAGTCGAGTGACTGCCGCAACCATGGATGGCACCAATAATTACATTTTATCAGGTGAGGGCGATGTCCTTACCGTTGCCAACGGAGATGCCTTGAACATTACTGGCGATGTCGTGGTGGTGGTGGATAATGGCGGCACCATTGAGATTAAGGGGGACCTCAATATTGAGCCTGGTGCTAGTTTGAAAGTTTACACTGATGGCGACTTTATTGTGTCGGGTAATGTGAATAATAGTAACGTTGCTGAGAATTTACAATTATACGGTACGAATAAGACTGAAAATGCACAGCTATTTAAGCTACACGGCAATAGTCGTATGACTGCTTTTGTTTATGCTCCGATGGCAAGCGCAGATTTAAAAGGGGGTGGCAATGAAGGTGAGTTTGAGGGGGCGATCGTAATGGACGATATAATGATCACCGGGAACTACTTCTTTTTGGGCGATGCGGCGCTTGGTACGCTCGATGGTCTGATCAATGTTGGCGGCAATCATATTGTTAAAGAGTGGGTTGAATTGGATGATCGCACAGTTCAGACTACGAAATACTCAATGTAGGTTGCATCAATTGGCGGTCGGCTTGGATGGCCGGCACGACCATTGCTTCCACGGCTAAAGGCTGGCGCTTTCCGAGCGGTGTCAAAAGACTGTAAATACTGACTGGAGCACTCTTTTAGGGTTGATACCCTAATAGAATTGAGGGATATTACTATTATGAAAAAGAATCGTAGAGTTCGGTTGGCCGGGGTTACGATTACCGAGGTCATCGTATCGATGGGTATTTTCACACTTGTGATTGCCGGGGGGTTGGCGGGCGTTCGCCGCGGGTTCGACATCCTGCAAGATTCCCGGAATTATACGCGTGTCTCTCAGATCTTGCAGAGTGAAGTGGAGACACTCCGCACTCTGTCTTGGGACGATTTGACGGATCTGCCTGACAATGCCTTGGTCGACGTCGACACCCAGTTCGACACCAACGCCTACGATATCTACATCGTGCGCCGTCGCATTGTTACAGTAGAGGACGATCTGCGCAGAGTGGTCGTCACCATCTCCTATGAGAATAGGCGAGGGAAGCCAGTCACTTTGCAATATGTCACCTTCTTCACTAAGGGTGGCGTCAACGACTACTACTACCGAACGATATGAAGCGTATAACTTCCAGATCCAAGCAAGTTTGCCGTCGTGGTTACACGATGATTGAGTTGATTGTGGCGACCGGTCTGCTGGGCATCGTCATGGTATCGATGGTGGGCACCTTCATGGTCTTCGCTTCCGGTTCCAAGGGCGTGGCTGCTTACACAGAGATGAGTCAACAGAGCCGTAAGGCGCTTGAGCTTTTCGCGCGTGACATTCGCGCCTCGAAGGATGTGACGACTGCGACTCAGCATAACGTCATCGTCGTCCTACCTGACGACGCTTATTATGCCGGCGGCACGGCTCAATATACTTTCGACGAAGATCTTGGTATCTACAGCCGCATCATTCGGGACACTTCGGACGCCGTGACATCGAACGAAATCTTACTCGATGGTGTGGAGCAGTTCGCCTTCGGCTTTTTCGACCCTTTGGGGCAGCCATTGGACTACTCTCAGGAGTCTCTGCTCCTTTCCGTCAAGAGCGTCCAGATCGACGCGGAGATGATTCGGCCTGTTTCTCAGAATGAGGCGACTGACTACATTATTTCCGCTCGTTTCATGATGCGCAATCGTCCCGTCACTCAATGAGAGGCCTACTATGAAACACTTCATCCAGTCAGATCGTTGCTCCCGCCATCGCGAATGCGGTTCCGCATTGCTTACGGCGATGATTTTTTCCTTCGTCGTGGTCACGCTCATGGGAAGTTACCTCTACCTTTCGACTTCCGAATACCGCGTCTCTTCCCGCTCCTACTTGTTAGGTGCCAGTTTTAACCTAGCCGAAGGGGGGCTCGATCGCGCACTCTACGCGCTCTATCAAGACGACAATTCCGGTTGGAGAAGCGGCACGGATGCGGACGGACGCACCTACTGGGCGAGGCGCTTTGGTTCCTACGACCTCGGAGGCAATATCGAGGGCTATATTAATGTGGTCATACTCAATCCCGGAGGCACGGCGCCGGAGATTTTCAGCGAAGGCGAAGCCGTCGGACATATCGCCGGTAGCTTGAAGAAGCAACTGTATGCGGGACTGAGTAGCGGCTTCTATCCCTTCCTCAACGGCTTTAATTCAAAGCGCGGGGTCGTGCTCAAAGGCAATAATGTGGTCTTTGACAGCTACGACTCGCGCAACGGCAATTACGGGCTCGGCAACACTAACTCTGAGATCACGGTGGCGACGATATCGGTCGAGAGTGACGCGATCGATATCGGCAACGCGGACATCTATGGCTACGTGGCCACCGGTGGTGCGGATCCGGATGTGGGGCCGCAGGGCTCGATCACGAGCTATGCCGATCCAGGTGAAGTGGATATGAGCCGGGTGACTACCGATTATTATGCTGAGTTCCCCAATGTGAGTGCACCTACGCTGAGTTCGCCGATGACGTCAATGCCGTCATCGGGTGTTATCACGGGCGGTGAATACCTCTTAAGCAGTTGGTCGTCAAACAGCAGTTCACCGCTCTTTATCACGGGTGATACGGTCATTGTATTGTCTGGAGATATGACATTGTCCGGGAATGGTTCGATCGTTATCAGCGCCAATGCCTCACTCACTATTTACGCGGATGATGACATTGATCTCGGTGGGAACGGTGTTCTGAATAGCAGTCAGAACCCTGCACAATTGATGATTTTCGGCACAGATCCGGGAGAAGGCGACGACGACATCAAGATCAGCGGCAACGGCTATCTCTCGGCTGCGGTTTACGCACCCAATGCCTACGTGACCTTGAATGGTGGAGGCACGTCCGGGCGCGTCTTCGGCGCGGTCGCCGCCTACGACGCGAAACTCACGGGTAACAGCCACTTTAGCTACGACGAAGCGCTTGAGGCCTACAATCTCGGAGGTGCGGGTTACGAGGTCGACGAATGGGTCGAGCTTTCCGGAGTCAGCCTGACCGCCATGCGTATGAACATGGCTGACTACGGGTTTTAATTCCGTAGGCTAAAAGACTACTTGTAAAAGCCGCCGCCGAGCAGCTTGTCCCCATCATACAGCGCGAGTATCTGCCCAGGCGAGAGTGCGCGTTGTGGTTCGTCGAATGTCACCTTAGCGCCGTCTTCGCCGAGTGGTGTGTAGGTGATCGCTTGTGAGGCATCGCGGTAGCGCGGCTTAGCCAGTAGACGGCAGGAGTCGGTGATCGGTTGATTGACGAAGCTCAAGCCGTAGAGTTCGACCTCAGAGGTGAAGAGTCCCGGCGAGTCTGGCTTGTCGAAAGCGACGACCAATTCGTTGCGCGCCATGTCGAGCGCGGTGACGACGTAAAACTCGTTGTCCGTGTTGGACGGCACGCCGATGCCGCGGCGCTGGCCGGTGGTGTAGCGGTGGAGTCCACGGTGGCGGCCGAGCACTTTGCCCTCGGGGGTAACGATGTCGCCCGGCTTGTCTTCGATATAGTGTTCGAGGAAGCGGCTGATATTCATATCGCCGAGGAAGCAGATGCCTTGGCTGTCCTTCTTCGTGGCGTTGGGCAGCTTTTGCTCCAGTGCGATTTCGCGCACGCGGGGCTTTTCCAGCTCGCCGACCGGGAAGAGGGCATTCTGGATTTGCGCCTGTCGGAGCAGGGCTAGGAAGTAGGTCTGGTCTTTGTTTTTGTCGAGACCTTCGAGTAGATCCTGCGAGCCGTCGGGTTGCGTGACTTTGCGCACGTAGTGTCCGGTGGCGATGCCGTCGAAGCCGGCGTTGAGTGCATAATCTTGAAAAATGCCGAACTTCATTTCCCGGTTGCACATCATGTCCGGGTTGGGGGTGATCCCGCGCTTGTAGCCGTCGACCAGATAGTTGACCACATGCTCGCGGTATTCGTTGACCAGATTGACGATCTCGTAGTCGATCCCGAGGTGGGCGGCCACCGCTCGGGAGTCTTCGATATCTTGCTGCGCCGGGCAGTCGGCTAGCGGCATCTCCTCGTTCATCCAAGTGCGGATGTAGGCGCCCGAGATATCGTAACCTTGCTCTTTGAGGAGCCAGGCGGCCACGGCGCTGTCTACGCCGCCCGAGAGCGCTACGAGAATTTTTTGCATATTCGGGCGAAACCTAAGTGCAGCCCTGCGATGGCGTCAACCCAGAGCACGGCTTGATTTTTAGGATTCCAAAAGAATGGGTATTGCGCTTGCTAGAGACTCTCGCAGAAAGAAGCCCACGCTATGGCCAAGAAAACAACACAGATCGCACACGCATTTTGGGAATCAAGAGAGACTGGCTTGATTCTCCTTTCGAACAATTGGCCGAGCACCACAACGTTGCCACCACTTTTGCTGGGCCCGTCGGGAAAGCCTTTTTCCAAGGTCGAGCGACTGTCGCCGGAGGAGTGCGGTCGCTATTGCCGCTACTATCGGCTCAAGAATAGCTGGGTCTTTGCGATTCGCTCGAATCGCTACCCGCAGCTGCTGGATCGTAAAGTCCGCGTCTTTTTGGGCGGCGATTTCAATGGATGGGCGAAGGCAATCGGCCAATCTAAGTGGGAGCTGAAGCCTGTCAGCGACGATGCAGAGACGATCTACGAGCTGCGGGTGCCGCTCAAGCTGATTCCCCGCGATGGGAAAGTCGCCTTCAAGTTTGTGACCGATCAGGAGGAGTGGCTCGATGTGCCCGACAGTGCGCCCAATCGCGTCATCCGAGATGGCGTGTCCAATTTTCAGTTCAATCCGGATCGAACCGGTAGCCACATCTTTCGCTTTCACACACCGGTCGGCTACGAGCCTGTTGGAAATGAAAAGATCATTTGGCGTGGAGCCAAAGCCGAAGAGGTGCATGAACTACCGCACACGCAGTTTCTCACTTCTGCGAAGACCGACTTGGAGCTCGGTGCCATCGTCGAAGGTGACGCGACGACCTTCCGCCTTTTTGCTCCCCGCGCGACAGCAGTCAAAGTATGCTATGGTCGAAAGCCCGACGGCTCGGATGCGATCCCGCTCAACATGCGCTGCCTCGATGGTCGCACTTGGGAACTCGTGGCCGACCAGAATCTAGACGGCTACTATTACAGCTATCGGGTGGAGGGTTCGAGTCTTGAGGGCACCTCGCACTTTGATGGTAAATTTCCGGTGCTGGATCCTTACGCCAAAGCCTGTCTCGGACGGCGTGGCCCCGGTATTGTCGTCGCTCCCGAGCGGATGCCCAAGATCGAGCAAAGCTACGCACCGCCGGCCTGGCATGATTTGGTGATTCTCGAGACGCACGTGCGCGATCTCGCGGCGCACGCGCCGATCGAGCTCACCGCCCAAGAGCGCTCCGGCTATGCAGGTCTGCGCAAGTGGCTTAAGGCCGAAGGCTCGTATCTGAAAGAGCTCGGCGTCAATGCCGTCGAGCTGCAGCCCATCCAAGAATTTGATAACGAAAAGCCTGAGGATTATCATTGGGGCTATATGACGGTAAACTACTTCTCGCCAGAGAGTAGCTACGCCGCCGAGCCGGAACAGGCTTCACAGATCGAAGAGTTTCGCGGGTTGGTTAATGACTTCCACGAGCAGGACGTGGCGGTGATCATCGATGTGGTGTATAACCATGTCGGCGAGCCGAACCACCTGCTCTTTGTCGACAAGTTCTACTACTTTCACCTCGATAAGGCAAACGATTTAATGAATTGGAGCGGCTGCGGTAATGACCTGCGCTGCGATACGCCGATGGGGCGCCGTTTGATTATTGATAGCCTCATACATCTCGTGGAAACCTACGATGTGGACGGCTTCCGTTTCGACCTTGCCGAACTGATCGGTATCGAAGTGCTCCGCGAGATCGAAATCGAGCTGAAGAAAGTCAAGCCATCGATCATCCTCATCGCTGAGCCGTGGAGTTTTCGTGGTCACATTCAAGACGAGTTGCAAGAGACAGGCTTCGCTTCGTGGAACGATGGCTTCCGCGAGTGTATCGCTAAATATGTAAAGGGCGATGGGAACCAAGACATGATCCGGCACTTTGTTGCTGGTTCGCCCAGTTCGACACGTTTTGCTGCGCAGACGATCAACTACACTGAGTCGCACGACGATCACTGCTGGCTCGACCGAATCACCGAACGCCCGAAACACGACGGCTCTAATCCGACACTCTTGGATCGTCAGCGTACACACCTGATGGCGTCGCTCCTCTTTAGTTCCCTCGGCGTGCCCATGCTCTCCGAAGGGCAGGACTTCCTGCGTTCGAAATTCGGCATCTCCAATACCTATCAACGCGGCGATGTTAACGCGCTCGATTATAACCGCCGCTTCGTTTACTCCGGCACGCATGGCTACTTCCGCGACTGGATTCACTTCCGTCGCTCGGATCTCGGTAAAGCGCTCCGCTATGATGGTGGCCTGACTGAGGGCTACATGCAATTCTTCTTCGCCGAAGGTTCCAGCGCTTCCGTGGTGCTCTTCAATGCCGACCGTTCTGTCGATACGCCACAACTCGTGTATGCGATCAACCCGCACTTCGAGTATGCTAACATTGAGTGCGAAGATGTGAAGCCGGAGTCACTTAAGCAGATCGCCGACCAAGAGCGCTTCTGCCTAGAAGGCATCCGCTCGGCTTGTATCCCTGTGACGGATACGCATATCAATCTGCCGCCACTGACCTGCGGGTTGTGGTTGGTGTAGGTTGAAATCGCGCCTAGTGTGCGAACTGATATTGCTTGGCTGCCGCGCGGGTGACTTCCACCCACTCATCCCAAGTCACCTTGAGTGAGGCGCGCAGCTGTTTCATCTCTTGCTGGATGTGTGCCTTCTGCTCCGCGCTCGCTTGTTTAAGTTCGCGGGCTTTGGCCATCAATGCGGCCGCCTTTTCTTCAAAGGCGACGGAGAGTTCTTCCAGCTTGGCTTTCAACTCGGTGGCGTATTCATCCATCTCGTCGCTGATGTGTTCGAGGATCATCTTCTTGTCCTTGGAGACGAGCGACTTTTGAACGGTCACTTCGTTGATCACGCGGAGGCCTTTGACCAATCCTAGTTTGGAGGCCACCCAGATCGTCCACTTCGATGGGTCGAAGTGATACCAGCGGATGCCATTGCGGTAGTCTGCAGCGAAAGCGTGGTGGTAGTTGTGGTAGCCTTCGCCGAAGGTGAGGACGGCCATGATCGCATTGTCGACCGCGCTAAGCTCACGGGCATAGGTCTTGGAGCCGTAAGTGTGGCAGAGAGAGTTGATGAACCATGTGCAGTGGTGGATCATCGCCATGCGCATCAGGAAGCCCATGTAGAACGAGGCGAGTGCGCTGCCGGTGAGTGCCCAGCCGAGCAAGAAGACCGCAAGGTTTACTCCCAGCAGAAATTTGCCGTAATGCTTGTCCTGCAACATTACGTGCGGGTTCTTCATGAGGTCGGCGACGAGGCTCTTATCAAAGTCGCGCTTGTAGTCGAATAGCCAGAGGATGTGCGCATACCAGAAGCCCTTTTCGATCGAGTAGGGATCTTTGTCCGTATCCACGTGGTTGTGGTGGATGCGGTGATCGTGCGACCACATCAGGGCGGACATTTCAAATGCCAGCGCTGAGGTCAACAGCACGCACCATTCGAAGAACGGATTGGCGCTGTAGGCCTTGTGTGCATAGAGGCGGTGGTAGCCCACTGTAATCGACATGCCGCCTAGGATATATGTCACGAGGAAAAACACGACGGCTGTCCAAGAGAATACATTAATAAAGGCAGGCAGTAACGCTACCAATGCAATGTGGTAGGCGACGACGAAGGCGAACATGTCCCAGTTTTTAATTTTCATACTAAATAAGTTTTTGGCAGAGCGGCGGGTGCCGCATTTTCTCTCCTTTGGGGCGACCTTTGTAAGTGCTTGTCGCTCAGTTGCTCCCGGCTTTCATGGTTCGCTGGAAGGGTAAGGAGTAGTTTTGCGAAGTGAGCTCATTAAGTCCTCTAATGTCAAGACCATTTGGACGCATGCTGGGGTCGAGGGCTGTCATCAGTTTGTTGCCAGCCTACTAAAAGATTGGACTTATGATTAATTTAACTTATAGCTTGACGTTTTAGGATTAGCTTAAATGTTTGCCGTGATTCAATTCGCCTGAATCGGTGGAATAACTCTTGCCAAGGCAATCTAGCTGCCTACAAGTGCCATTTTCACAAATTTCATCTCAACCTGAAACAAAACACATAATATAATGGCTACAAAAATCGGAATCAATGGATTCGGCCGCATCGGTCGCTTGGTCTTTCGCTCTCTCGTCGAGAAGGGTCTTCTCGGCTCGGAAATCGAAGTTGTTGCAATCAACGACCTCGTTCCTGCGGAAAATCTCGCATATCTTCTTAAATACGACACCACACAAGGTCGTTTCAAAGGCACTGTAGAAGCCAAGGGTGGTGACACTCTGGTCGTCAACGGTCACGAAATCAAGACACTCGCAGTTCGCGAAGGTCCTGCCGCCCTTCCTTGGAAGGAACTTGGCGTTGATATCGTCATCGAGTCCACTGGTCTTTTCGTCCAAGACGAAAAAGCTGCGGGTCACATCGCTGCCGGTGCTAAAAAGGTTATCATCTCCGCACCTGGTAAGGGTGACGGCGTGAAGACTGTTGTTCTCGGCGTGAATGACGACGAGCTCACAGCTGAGCACGACATCATCTCCAATGCATCTTGCACAACAAACTGCTTGGCTCCGATCACTAAGGTCATGCTTGAGAACTTCGGCATCGCTGAAGGCCTCATGACTACAGTGCACTCCTACACAGCGACACAAAAGACGGTCGATGGTCCTTCTCCTAAGGACATGAAGGGTGGCCGCACAGCTGCGCTTAACATCATTCCTTCCACAACAGGTGCTGCCAAGGCTGTTGGCCTCGTGCTTCCACAAGTTCAAGGCAAGCTCACTGGCATGGCGTTCCGCGTGCCGACTCCAACTGTTTCTGTTGTCGACCTGACAGTGAAGACAGAGAAGAGCACTTCCTACGAAGAAATCTGTGCAGCCATGAAGTCCGCTTCCGAAGGTTCGCTCAAGGGTATCCTTGGCTACACCGAAGACGAAGTCGCTTCCTCTGACTTCATCCACGACGAGCTCAGCTCGATCTTCGATGCTGGCAGCGGCATGGGCTTGAACGATAAGTTCTTCAAGCTTGTCTCTTGGTATGACAACGAATGGGGCTATTCTAACCGCGTTGTTGAGCTTGTTCAAAAGGTTTCCAAGTTCCTCTAATCCGGATCTCGGTAACAACTGATTGATTTTTCAGGCCGCCGCGGCAGTATCCCATCCGGATAATCTGTTGCGGCGGCCTTTTCTTTTATCCGTCCTAGCTTTCCCGACCTGAGCTTGTCGAAGGTAGTGCGGCTGAGGGCAAAAAGCCCCGGCGAAGCTCGACCCGTCACGCCGTAACTGGTGAAGGCGGAAGAGCGAAGACGGGTAAGTCTCAGACAATATCTTCTTTCCTAATTCTTAATTCTTAATTCTCCACCTATGGCCACAAAAACAATTAAAGACGTCAATCTCGCCGGCAAGCGTGTCTTCGTTCGCTGCGACTTCAATGTGCCGCTCACTGACGGTGTCATCTCCGATGATTCCCGTATCGTCGCTGCGCTGCCCACGATCAAGCATCTCGTCGAGCAAGGCGCTCGCGTGATCCTCGCTTCTCACCTGGGTCGACCCAAGGGCGAGAAAAAGGCAGAATACAGCCTCGCACCCGTCGCTGAAGATCTCGCGACCAAGCTCGGTCAGCCTGTCACTTTCATCGAAGACTGTATCGGCGAGGAAGTCGAAGCTGAGGTCGCCAAAATGGGCGACGGCGACATCGTTCTCCTCGAAAATGTCCGCTTCTACAAGGGTGAGACTGATAACGATCCCGAGTTTGCTGCCGCACTCGCCAAGCTCGCTGACGCTTTCGTCAACGACGCCTTCGGCACCGCGCACCGCGCCCACGCCTCCACTGCAGGCGTCGCCGCGCACCTTTCGCCCAATGTCTGCGGCTTCCTGATCGAAAAGGAACTCGCCTATCTCGGCGACAAGACAGCCAACCCTGAGCGTCCCTTCACCGTGATCCTCGGTGGCGCCAAGGTCTCCGATAAGATCAAGGTCATCGACGCGCTCCTCGAAAAGGCTGACACCATCATCATCGGTGGTGCCATGGCTTACACTTTCGCACTGGCTGAAGGCCGCACCGTGGGCGAGTCCCTCAGCGAGCCTGATTTCATCCCTACCGCCAAAGCCGCGTTGGCTAAGGCCAAGGAAAAGGGCGTTAAATTCCTCCTCCCCGTCGACAACCTCGCGGTCAAAGACCTCGACTTCGGTGCTGGCACCGTCGGCGAGACTCAGTTCTTCGAAGGTAATATCCCCGAAGGCTGGGAAGGCGTCGACATCGGTCCCAAGAGCATCGAGCTCTTCAAAGCCGAAGTCGCTGCAGCCAAGACCGTCCTCTGGAATGGCCCTATGGGCATCTTCGAGATCGACGCTTGCAACAAGGGCACCTTCGCCGTGGCCGAAACCATCGCCGAGTCTGACGGCATCTCCATCATCGGCGGGGGCGACTCCGTTAAGGCGATCAAGATGTCCGGCTACAGCGAGAAGGTCACCTTCATGAGCACCGGTGGTGGCGCGTCCCTCGAATTCCTCGAAGGCAAAGAACTCCCTGGAGTCACCGCCCTTGATCAAATCTAATATCCGAAATATGTAGCCGAATTCGTAAGAATTTGGACGATCGACACGCCTCGGCACATTCGTCCAAAGTCTCACGACTTCGGCTACAATCCACGCACTAAGCGTATCATTCATCCGTCATCATTAATCATTCATCTAATACTATGAGCAAATCCGCACGCAAATACCTCATCGCAGGTAACTGGAAAATGAACCTCGACTCGGCCGAAGGTGCCGCGTTGGCCGAAAGCGTTGTCAGCATGGTTGGCGCACAAACCGACGTCGCCGTCTGTGTCTGCCCGACCTTCACCACACTGGAGTCCGTCTCCAAGGTCGTGAACAACTCCAACGTCCAACTCGGTGCGCAGAACATGCACTTCGAAGCAGCTGGTGCCTACACTGGTGAGATCTCCGCTGAGATGCTTCGTCACCTCTTCGCCAACTTCGTCATCCTCGGTCACTCCGAGCGCCGCGAATACTTCGGCGAGACTGATGCCATCGTCAACAAGAAGACCCTCGCTGCCCTCGCTGCCAACCTCAAGCCCATCGTCTGCATCGGCGAGACACTTGACGAGCGCGAAGCCGGTAAGGTCAACGAAGTGATCAAGACGCAACTCGAAGGCGCCCTCGTCGGCGTCACAGCCGCTGCGGCCGACGCCCTTGTCATCGCCTACGAGCCCGTCTGGGCGATCGGTACCGGCAAGACCGCCACACCCGAGATGGCCGAAGAAGTGCACGCGGAGATCCGCTGCCTCCTCGCCGGTCTTCTCGGCACAGAAGCGGCTGAGAAAGTCCGCATCCTCTACGGCGGCTCCATGAAACCCGGTAATGCCCCTGAGCTCCTCGCTCAGAAGAACATCGACGGCGGCCTCATCGGCGGCGCAGCTCTCAAGGCAGTCGACTTTGCCGGCATCGTGGAAGCCGCGCAGAAGCTTACCAAGTAAAGCGGTCTATTTCGACTAATCTTTCAAAAGCCGGGGCGGAAACGCCCCGGCTTTTTTAGTGTATTTGCTGTAGCCTCGAAACTCTGTTTCGGGGTTGCTGGCGCTTATTCGGCCTTCGCAGCTTCTCTTTCCTGGATGAACTTCATCAGCTTTTGCTGCAAATTTTGCGAAGCACTCATGATCGCGGGCATCATCACTTCCATACTTTTTGCCTGCACTTCCGGCATCTTCTCCAGGCTGGCTCGCCCGGCAGGTGTGGTGTAGAAGTTCGACATTCCCTTTAACTCTTCTTCGGTAAATACTTCGGAATAAGCTTTGGCCATGCCTGCTTGACTGCTGCCTGCCATGCTCAATTTCACTGTCGCGCCGTCCTCTGGTTCTAGTTTGAGCTCTTTGGTTTCGGGGTCATAGGCGATGAGTTCGTATCCTTGAAAGCTCTGGCCGATTTCGAGCCATTCGTGGCCAGATCCTGAGAAGTCGCTGAGCGAAAAAGTTTGCTCTCCACCCATGTCGAGCACTCCGCGAAGTAGAAGGTCGGCTTTGGCTGATTCTGCGTTGAGTAGGGCGGGGGCGAGTGCACCGGCGGCGCTAAGTAGAATGAGGTTCAGTGTTTTCATGTTTTAATCTGTAAACCGTTAGTTCGGTCGAGTCACTCTTATTTTCCCGGCCCTAGGGTCATGTTGAGATTGCTGGGTCGCGATCCTTCGCTGAGGGCACAAGCGGGTCTGAATCCCTCGAATTAGTGAGCCAGCTGATGGGCGGATTCTTTTCGGATTAGCATTTTTTATTGGGCTAGGATGGTCGTTGGTTGCCCTGTTTTCGTGCAATGTTCCGATTTTAGGCTCGACAAAAGGTGCCTTAGTGCCCATTAATCAAAGGTTTATGCCGCTTCGGGCGGTTCATCCAACAGTAGACAACGACTCATATAATGAGAAAAAAGATTATTAGCGCACGTAAATTCATCAAGCCTTCCTTCAGCTATTTAGTTGAGAAGAAGCGCGATGGTGGCGAATTCTCCGACGAAGAAATCCGTTTCATCGTCGACTCAATTCTTGACGAGGAAATGCCCAAGTTCCAGCAAGCTGCTTTTGCGATGGCGGTTTATTTCCAAGGTATGTCCGCCCAAGAAACTGCTATTTTTGCAGAAGAGATGATGCTTTCCGGTGAGGTCATCGACCTGACTAAGATCACACGCCCGAAGATCGACAAATACTCGACCGGCGGCGTCGGCGATAAGACCACACTCGTGCTGGCGCCTCTGGCGGCGGCCTGTGGCGTGGTCATGCCGACTATGAACGGTGTGGACGAAGAGCACATTATCAGTAACTTGGATAAGCTTTCTGCAATCCCCGGTTTCAATCCTGTGCTCGACCTCAAGGGTTTTCACAAGCAATTGAAGACGGTCGGGTGCACCTTTATCCAACAAGATCCGGAGATCGCGCCGGTCGACACGATCCTTTACAAAATGCGCACGGAAACGGGCACCATCCCCAGCCTGCCGCTTATCACGGGCAGTGTGCTCAGCCGCAAGTTGGCCGAAGGTGCCGAAGGCCTCGTCATCGACGTCAAGTGGGGCAATGGCTCCTTCATCAAAGATGTAGAGCAAGCCAAGCAGCTCGCGCGTTCGATTACTCGCGTAGGCCGCTCGATGAAGCGCCGCTGTGTGGCTCTCGTCACCGATATGAATCAACCACTGGGTGATACCGTCGGCACTTCGCTTGAAATCAAGGAAGCGATTCAGCTCCTCAAAGGCGAAGGCCCCGAAGATCTGCAAGAGCTCGTGCTCAAGCTGGGCATGGAAATCGTCCGCCTCGCTGGTGTGGCCGGTTCTACGCTCTCTGCGAAGCAGACCGTGCAGCGCCACCTCAAGGATGGTTCCGCACTTCAGAAGTTTAAGGATATGGTCGAAGCTCAAGGTGGCGACACTTCCGTGATCGACGATCCAGAGAAGTTTCCCACCGCGAAGCATGTGCGCAAACTGCCCGCTCCGAAGCGTGGCTATGTGCACACGATCAACGCCGGCCTCATCGCCGAAGGTGTGGCCAAGCTCGCGATCAAGAAAAACGGCAAATACGACCCTGCGGTTGGCGTTTCCGAGATCAAGAAGGTTGGCACGCAAGTCAAGCAAGGCGAGCCGCTGATGATGATCCACTACAACGACGAAGCGAAGATGGAAGAAGCACTTGAATACCTCAAGACAGCCTACCGCCTCGCGCCCAAGCGTCCGAATCCACCGGAACTGATCGTCGAGCGCGTCGCGTAACTCGCAGCATACTCTTTACCAAAGCCCCGCCCGAAAACGGCGGGGCTTTTTTGTCAAAGTTTAGGCGCATCGGAGCAAGGGCATCCTGCCCTTGTCACTACGTTCCGCTTCACAGTCTTGCAATCAGCTCGCGGCTGGCGCAGCTTTTTGATTCCTGCTACCTGTGAAGATTCTTCGAACAGTTTACCCCATGTTACTTGCGGCCTTACTTGCGCTGCCTGTCTTCGCCGTGCCGGATCATCGTGCGCAGATATGGAAGCCGCAGAGGATGCTCGGATCGTCACAGCTTTCGCTGGATCAGATTCTTTACATTGTTCGACCGGATTCCGAGTCGAAAGCTTTGGTCGCAGCGATCGAAGATTTTTCTAAGCTAATGGAAGCTCGTTATGGGCAACGGCCAGAGCTTCTTTCGGAAGGAGCTTTTAAGCGCTCCCTCCAGTTTAAGATTGTATCAGATGGCCGGGAGGGGGGCGCTTTCACAGTCCGTCGTGAGCGCACTCGAGTCGCCATTCAAGCGGTGGACGCTGCGGGGTGGTGCAACGGCCTCTACGCGATCATGGGCGATATGCTCGGTGCTCGTTGGTATTGGGCGGGGGAACTGGGCTTCGAATGGGTGGAGCCCCGCCGACGGTCGCTGTCCAATCGTCCTTGGCGAGAGGAGCCGGCCTTCGTCCAGCGTAAGATGTATCCGATGCAAGGTGACTTCGGGCGACGCAACCGCCTGAACTCGGTCTACTCATTTAACCACAACTTGGCCAAGGTCTTTACGCCCAAACTCTTCAAATCGATGCCGGAGGTCTTTGCTGAAGTGAATGGACGCCGCAGTGCGCCAAAGGGGCATGGGGGGACAGATCCGCAGCCAGACTTTACCCATCCTGATGCGGTCGAGATTGCCGCGCAGGCCGCGCTCAAGCACTTCAAATCCAAGCCAGAGAGCACCAGCTACTCGCTTTCGATTAATGACAACGCTCTCTTCGACACGCGGGCACGAACAGAGGCTGTGGTTAGCCCGCTCCGCTATTTTCGAGGACGCCCGAGCTATACCGATCTCGTCTTCGGCTTTATGAATCAAGTGGCCGAGCGGGTCTTTGATCAAGAGGGCGCTTGGCAGACGCCTTCTGGCCAAGATCGCTTTCTGACGGCGCTTGCGTATTATTGGACGGAGCCCGCGCCCAGCATGCAAATACATCCACGTGTGATGCCCGTGCTGACTTCCGATCGCGCGCAATGGCACGATGCTGACTATCGTTCCGAGGATAAAACGCTGATCCGTGCCTGGATGAAGTCGGGCGCCGAGCGTGTGGCGACATGGGATTATTATTTTGGTGCGCCCTATCTCTATCCGCGCCAGTTTAATCAGTGGATCGACGAGAGTTTAAAACACATGGCCGATGCCGGTGTGGATGTGTTCTTTTCCCAGCTGCCATCCTTCTGGGGGTTGGATGGGGCAAAGGCGTGGCTTGCTTCAGAGCTTCTCTGGGATCCCCGGCAAGATGCCGAGCAACTCTTGGCTGAATATTACGATAAATTTTTCGGTGCGGCGTCTGAGCCGATGCGCGCTTTTTACGAAATCGCAGAGAATCATCGGAATGTCCACGAGGGTGCCGCCGATTGGATCAAACTGTATAAAGACGAGTCGGGAATTGCGCTCTTCACGCCTGAAGTGTTGGCCGACATGCGCCACTGTCTCGATGAGGCCGAGCAGAAAGTTGGAGTCCCGACTTTAGGCGATCATGATCCGGCGTTAAGCCGCCTGAAGGCGGGACTCCCACTCGTAGGCTCCGCGCGTTACGCCGCGCGCGTCCGTGTCGTATCCGAAGCCTTTCAGTTGACGGAACTCTATGCCCGTTACGACGGAGCCCGTCGTCAGCTTGTTGACCTCTGTCTGGACGACGGAGTGCCTCGCACTCGCATCGCGTCGCAGCTGGAAACCTTTCGTCAGTCGAGAGCCGCCTATCAGGCCTACTTTGAAAGCTATTTGGCGACTTCTGAGTATGCCCCACAGCGTCGCCATATTGATTTAGGGCAATCGAACCCGGAGCGTTTCGCGATGGGAGTTTTGCAGAGAGAGGAGCCACGCTATAAATATTCCTTTTCGGACGATCCTGATTTGAAGCATCTGGGAGCGGGGTCTCGAAACTTTCTAGGGCCGGTGCTTCCCGAGTTAAGTGATTGGCATTTGGACTACCGCCCGAGTGAAGATTTTAAAGTTGTCGCCAGTGAGTGGGGGGAAGGCTCGGCGGGGTTGCGTATCGAGGACGCAGATATTGTATCGGTTTTCTCCACTTTCCCAGTCGTTTCGAACAAGCGCTACGAGCTGCGTATGCGAGCGGCATGGCATATCAGTCTGGATAATCGTGTCCACCTCCACATCAACTGGCTGGATCGTGAGGGGCAGAGCCTCGAATCTGAAGTGATGCTGCGTTTGCCTTACGGCCAGCGCGACGAGCCAGTGACCATCCGTTTGCCTCTGACCGCTCCGAATAATACCTATAATGTGCGTGTGCGCATGGTCGTTTCGCGTCAGTATCTCGGTGACTTTTGGGATATCAGCGAACTCGATTTCAGCTCGGTGAATTGACTCAATCGTAGGCGGGTTGGCTTGTTGTAACCCTGAGCTCGTCGAATAGGCCGCCCGCCTAGTCTGGCCAAGTGATCCGCCAGCTCCTGACAGGGCAAGCCAACCCTGCTACGATTCTCACTATGAGAGTGGCTGGGTCCCCATCAATCTTTCCTCAATTCGACTTGCGGCGGGGCTCCGAAAAAAGCTATTATGTCAGGTTCACTCTATCTTGATGTCTGCCCGTACCTCCAGTCGTGTTTACAATACTGCCGCTCTCGAAGTGTGGTTTGCGAATGTCGGCTTGGATTGGGAGCAGTTTTTCTCGCGCGAAGCCCTGCTGCGAGGGCGCGAGATTTATCGAAGAGGCCAGATCTCGGGTGTTGAACTGGCTAATGACGAAGCCATCGTGCACTGCACCTTTGCCCGTAAAGACACCTGCTATGCAGTGATCGAATGGACGGAGAAGGGACCTATGGTACGCAGCTCCAGCGACGACGATGCGCTCGGCGACGCTGTTGCGGTGGGGGGGCTATACGAAGTCGAAGAGCTCATTGCTGACGAGATCGATCCGCTGCCCTACGTGCCGAAGGCCAAGCCCGAGGTGGAGGAGTCTGCGTCCGAAGAGAGCGAAGATGATGAAGTCGATGATACAGAGCGTGCGCCAGCTCGTCGCCTCACCCCCAAGCTCGAGGGCTTGCGTTCCGGTTTGCGGCTGACTGCCTATTGGACGAATCCCGACTTCTCTCACGAGCCTGCCTTTCGTAGTGACGAGACCCCGATGCACCCCGCCGAGCGTGAGGCCTTGGTGCGTATGACCGGGCGCGCCCGGGATGCGGGCTTTCAGTTCCGACGCGAGTCCAACGATTTTATACTTTATGATCCGGAACGCATTGCGCCGTTCTTCTCGCACACCCGTAAGCGCTGGGAGGAGAGCTTCCATTTTATAGATCTCGACCTCGAAGCCCAACGTATGGCTGAGGGCGTGCGCGAGGTGAAGGTGATCGGGCGTGTGGAATCGGCAGGCGGCGATCACATGCGGGTCGACTGGCGGCTCAAACTGGGGCGGCAATGGCTCGATCCTGAAGATGCCGAGCGCCTCGCCAAAGCAGGGCGGGGCACGCATGTCGTGCGCGGGCTCGGCCTCGTGCGCATCGGTGACGATCAATCGGCTGCGCTCGCGGAGTGGCGCGTGGCGGCGGCAACCAACTCGGAGGAGGCGCAAACTTGGCCGCGCTATATGGTTTTTTCTTTGTTCGGAGAGCGCGGTGCTGAACTCGACCTCGAAGAAGAGCTGTCTGAATGGCGTAGCCAATTATTGGATACAGAGGATGCGGAGCAGGACTTGTTGCCGCGTTTTCTCCGGCACTACCAAGCGCAAGGTGTGCATTGGATGGGTAAGCTGCGTGAGTTGGGCTGTCATGGCCTGCTCGCCGACGAGATGGGTTTAGGGAAAACACTTCAAGTGCTCACGCTGCTTCAGTTTTATCCTTACGATAAAAAGAACAGTTTAATTGTCTGTCCCGCTAGTGTGGTGCCGGTGTGGCAGAGCGAGGCGCAGCGCTGGTATCCGGAGATGCAAACCGAGGTGCTGCGTAGCGGTCATGACTTTTCGAGCAACGATGTGTCAACGCCGAAGCTCTGGATCGCCAGTTACACCCAGCTGCGGCGGCATAAGCACTTGCTTGATGCGGCTGACTTTGGCTATGCAGTGCTCGACGAAGCACAGCAGATCAAGAACCCGGATGCCAAGGTCACGCAGGCTTGTTGCGCGATTCAGGCCGAGTGCCGACTGGCGCTCACGGGCACCCCAATCGAGAATCGATTGCTCGATCTATGGACGCTCTTCCGCTTCCTCATGCCGGGTTTACTCGGCTCGCGCCGCCGTTTCGAAGATGCGGTCGAGAGCCCCAGCGCCGAGTTTAGAGCTGCTTTTGAGAAGCGCCTGCGCAAGCAGATCATGCCCTTTATCCTGCGTCGCCAAAAAGATAAAGTGGGCAAAGACCTTCCGCCCAAGGTCGAGATGGATTTGATCTGTCCCATTACTGAGCTGCAGCGTCAGACCTATGAGAACTTGCTCAATCGAGGGCGCGAAGAACTGGGCGACGATTTGCAGTCGGCCATGCAGACGCAGTCGATGCATTTCTTCTCTTTGCTCACTCGCTTGCGACAGGCTTGCTGCGATCCGGGGCTGATTCCGGACGTGAATGCGGACATTCTCCAGAGCGGAAAAATTCAAATCCTACTCACTCGCTTAGAAGAGGGGCTCGAAGGTGATGGGGCGCGCAAAGTCGTTATTTTTAGCCAGTTCGTGAGCTTGCTCAAGCGACTGAAGCCACTGATCAAGAAAACCTTCCCCAAAGTCGCCCTACTCGAACTGAGCGGCGAGACGAAGGATCGTGCCAAGCCGGTCGATGCCTTCCAGAAAGCGCAGGGGCCGGCCGTGATACTAGTTAGCCTTCGCGCGGGCGGCACCGGCATCACGCTTCATGCGGCAGACTACGTCTTCCTGCTCGACCCTTGGTGGAACCCGGCGGTGGAGAACCAAGCCGTCGACCGTGTGCACCGCATCGGTCAGGATCGCCGTGTTTTCGTGTATCGCATGATCACGCAAGGCACGATCGAAGAGCGCATCCAGCATTTGAAAAAGGAGAAGCGCGAACTCTTTGAAAACACGCTCGGCCACCTCGGCAGTGCCAAAGATCTAGCCGAGCATTTCGGCGACCTGGAAGAACTGGCCAAGTTGCTGCCGCCAGAGTAGGGCGACTGCCCGTAACTCTAATCGGAGTCAGGGCATCTTGCCCTGATGTATAGTATGCTTTGCACAGGGCGGACGCCCTGCCTCCGATAATCCTAAAAGAATGAGTTGAACCGTTAATGGACATTAATGAACGTTAATTATGAGGATGAAAACCGATGAATTGGAGTTTCTTATGAATTATCGGAAAAGTTGTGCTCAGCCATTAGCTCATTGCCAAACTGGCGTAGCCTCTGATTAACGTTAATTCACGTCCATTAACGGTTTACAAATATTCACTCACTTGAACTGCCGCATTTAGGATAATTGGTTCGCGTGTCATTGCGCTCGCCCAAAAAAACGGCCACCTTTTGCAGGTGGCCGTTCGAGAAGTTTGTATAGCGAAGTCGATTACTCGACGTTGGCGCCGACAACGGCGGCCATTTGCATCATGTTGATCGTCTGGCCTTCCTGAATGTTACGGAGGTCAGTTACCTTGCCAGATTTGCTGGTGGAGAAGGTGTTTTTGAAGATCGGTACCAACTTGGCGTCAGCCACGATGAATTTGCCGGCGTTTTCTGCGGCGCCGTTTTCAGTTTTTGTCTGAAGGCCTTGACCTTTGATGTAGTCCCAGAGCTTCTTCGTGATCTCTGTGCGGGGGAGCTCGGTGGCTCCAAGGAAGGAGGCCAGGTCTGCTTTGAGTTTTACGGGTTTGTTCAGTCCTTTGGGTTCGTCTGCCATGGTGTTGTCTTTCTTTTGTGGTTAGTTTGTAGGCGATTGCCTATATCTTCTGTGTGTAAGTGAATTGGAGTGCTAATCGAGATTAGCGAGATGTCGGAGTGCGGCCACGTAGCCGTGGAAGCCGAGGCCGGAAATGACGCCAATGCAGGCCGGTGCCGTCATCGAGTGATGGCGGATTTCTTCGCGGCGGTAAATGTTACTGATGTGAACTTCGATCGTGGGTAGATCGCTGCCGGCGATGGCATCGCGCAAGGCGAGGCTGGTGTGTGTGAGTGCGCCAGGGTTGACAATTAAGCCGAAAACCTCGGAGTCGGCATATTCGCCGATTTCGTCGATGATGAAGCCTTCGTGGTTACTCTGGTAGAACTGCACCTGAACCCCCAGAGATTCCGCTTCCTCAGTGATGAGGTTCTCTAGGTCGGTGAGGGTTTCGTCGCCGTAAATCTCGGGCTCTCGAAGGCCGAGTCGATCTAAGTTGGGGCCGTTGACGATGACGATACGTTTCATAAGAGTAGGAACCAGTTAGGAATGAATCGGATATTAGGCCTGCTGGCAACGCTCGTTTCGCCCTATTAAAAAGGGGGTTCTTCGTCCAAAATCTCGTCGGCTGGGTCGAAGGGGGGCGGTTCGTCGCTGGCGGCACCGCCGGATGCGCCGGCTTCGACCTTCCATGCGTTCAAATTGACGAAGTAGCGTCCTTGATACTCGCGACCACGCAAATCGAAGGAGACTTTGACCTTATCGCCATTCTTGAGTTTGTTGACCATCTCGACTTTCTCTTTGACGCACTGGAGACAAATATCCTGCGGATATTTATCTGCATCCGTGGTGACCACGAATTCGCGCACATTGAAGCCACTGCCAAAGGTTTTTTCCTCGAAGATTTCTTTTACGGTTCCGGATAGTTCGTACATGCGCTCAGTGAACGGCGGTGCCGATGGGGAAGCAAAACATTTTTCGGTAAAACGCCAGATTGGTTGGCATTGAATAGAAAAGTAGTGGGGTGATTCTATCGCCCCGGCTGTCCGGAGAACGACAGGCGATCTGGTCGGAGGATAGAATCCATCCGACTACGTTGAATACTTTTCGGATTCTAATGCGCTGAATTACCCCGGGAATGAATCCCGGAAGACGACTTCGTCGAACTCCAGCTGGCCGCCGCGGACATTGGCATCTTTGAGGGGCTTGCCGATGGTCAGCATCATGCCGACGACGTGGTTTTCGGGCAGGCCGACGATTTCGCCGACCTTGGCGGGGTCGAAACCGATCATAGGGCAGGAGTCGTAGCCCATTGCCTTGGCGGCAAGCATCAGCGTCTGCGAGGCGATGCCGACGGAGCGCATGGCTTCGTCGCGCTGGAGCTGTGGGTTGCTTTCGTAGAAAGGGGCGATCATGGGCACGAGCATTTCTTTGACTGGCTCAGGCGCATTGACCCAGTAGCGTTCGCCGCCGACGTGAGCATCGAGGTCGGCGCAGAGCACAACCGTAATCGAAGCCTCACTAACCTGAGCCTGATTCCATGCGGCGGCACGGATGGCTTCTTTTTTCTCCTGATCTTGCACCACCACGAAGCGCCAGTTCTGCATGTTGAAAGAAGTGGGTGAGAGCAGTGCCAATTCGAGTAGCGCGTTGATCTCCGCCTCGCTCATGGTGTGTTCGGGGTCGTAGTGTTTGACGGAGCGGCGCTCTCTGATTGCAGTTAAAGTATCCATAGCCGGAACAGTGGCTTGTTTTTCTTCAGAATCAAGAGGTGATCGTATTCTCTTTGTTTTGTAAGTTTATCTGGGGATTTGCGCTCTATATATATGTCCATTTCTCCGTCAATTCTCTGGTTTCGTAAAGACCTCCGCCTTACTGATAACTCCGCTTTGGCGGCGGCGATTGAATTGGGCGCACCCATTATACCAGTCTTTATATGGGCACCTGACGAAGCGGGCGATTGGGCGCCGGGGGCGGCTTCAAAGTGGTGGCTGCGGCAGGCTCTGGCGAGCCTGAGTGAAGAGTGGAGAGTGCGGGGCGGAGAGTTGGTGCTGCGCGAGGGCGACTCTCTGGCTGAACTCAGAGATCTAATCGATAAGACGGGGGCGAAGCGAGTCTTCTGGAATCGCCGCTACGACTCGCCGTTGCGGGAGCTGGACGCGGAGATCAAGCGCGCTTTGCGTGACCAGGGGATTGAGGTGGAGAGTTTTAATAGTTCGCTTCTTAACGAACCGCACACCGTGAGCACTGACACGGGTAATCCATATAAAGTCTATACACCGTATTGGAAGAAGGTGAAAGATCGCGCTATCGAGCCAGTGGCTTCGCCCGATCTGGCTGCTTTGAGGTTTCCGGATGGGTTTCCATCAAGTGCGGCTCTGGATTCTCTAAATCTGTTGCCGAAGAATGATTGGCACCAAAAGTTCGAGAGCTATTGGGAAGTCTCGGAGGCAGCCGCGCAGAAGCGGCTCGACGATTTTCTCGACCAGCCGGTCGAGGATTATCATGAAGCGCGCGATCTTCCGGCAGAGAAGGGCACTTCGAGTCTTTCGCCTTATTTGCACTGGGGGCTGATCGGCCCTCGCCAAATCATACATGGTCTCAAGGCGAAGCATGACCTCCGGGCAAAGGGACCGCAGGTCTACTCTAAGGAGGTGTATTGGCGCGAATTCGCCTACAATGTGCTTTATCATTTTCCATACACGCCGGATGCGCCACTCCACGAAAAGTATAGCGACTTTCCTTGGCAGCCGGATGCCGAGGCTTTGAAGCGCTGGCAGCGTGGGCAGACGGGCTACCCCATCGTCGATGCCGGTATGCGCCAGCTTTACGAAACAGGGTGGATGCATAACCGGGTGCGCATGATTGTCTCCTCGCTCCTCGTGAAGCATCTCCTCCAGGACTGGCGTGAAGGTGCGTGTTGGTTCTGGGATACGCTGGTCGATGCGGATCTGGCCAGTAACACTTTGGGCTGGCAATGGAGCGCTGGCTGCGGTGCGGACGCCGCTCCGTATTTCCGAGTCTTTAATCCGATCATACAGGGTAAGAAATTCGATACCGAGGGCGACTACGTGCGCAAGTGGGTGCCCGAGATCGCGAAGCTACCCAATAAGTTTATCCATACTCCGTGGGAAGCGCCTGCAGGCATTCTTGAGTATGCGGGTATTGAGTTGGGCAAAGACTACCCTGAGCCGATTATCGATCATCAGAAAGGCCGCGATCGTGCGCTGGCGGCGCTGGAGAAGTTTAAAGGCGGGACTCCAACAGCTTGAAAATATGAAAACTGTTAGAAACCTCATCGTCGTTTTCGGCGACCAGCTTGATCACCAGTCGGCGGTCTTTGACGACTTTGACTCTGAGCGCGATGCCGTTTGGATGGCTGAGGTCGATTACGAGGCCAAGCATGTCTGGTCGCACAAGCAACGCATCGCACTCTTTCTCTCAGCCATGCGCCATTTTCGGGATGAGCTCCGCGAAAAAGAGATCGAAGTCATCTACACCGAACTCGAAGAAAGTAAGCAGACGGACAAATTTTCCACCCGACTCGGTATCGACTTGCGCGAGCTCAAGCCCGAACGCGTCATCGTGGTGCGCCCCGGTGAGTGGCGCGTTCTCCAAGGTCTGAAGAAGGTCTGCCACAACGAAGGCTATGAACTCGAACTGCGTGAGGATACGCACTTCTACACGACGCCCGATGACTTCGGGGAACATGCCAAAGGGCGCAAGGCGGTGCGCATGGAGTATTTCTACCGCGAGCTGCGCAAGCGCTTCGATGTGTTGATGGAGGCGGGCAAACCCGTCGGCGGCGAGTGGAACTTCGATAAGGAGAATCGAGGCAGTTTCGATAAGGAAGGCCCTCGGGATGCCAATTGCGGCATAGGCCACCGTAACGATGCGATCACCGAGGATGTGCTCGCGTTGGTTGAATCACGCTTTGCCGATCACCCAGGCTCACTCGATTCGTTCGCTTGGCCGGTCACACGAGCTGAGGCTAAGCGTGATCTGCAGAAATTCATTGAGCAACGGCTTCCTTACTTCGGCCAATACCAAGACGCTATGTGGACGAATGAGCCGTGGCTCTACCACTCCTTGCTCAGCACTTCGCTCAATTTGAAATTACTGAACCCGCGCGAAGTCGTGGCCGCTTCTGAGCAAGCGTATCACGACGGACAGGCTCCACTCGCTGCGGTCGAGGGCTTTATTCGTCAGATACTCGGCTGGCGCGAATATGTGCGCGGCATCTACTGGGCTTACATGCCTGAGTATCTCGATCGCAACGCGATGGACGCGAGCGAGGGGCTCCCCGAATTTTATTGGACGGGCGAGACGGATCTGGAGTGCCTCAAGCAGGCAATCGGACAGACTCTAGAGCACGGCTACGCGCACCACATTCAGCGACTTATGGTCACGGGCCTTTATGCGCTGCTGCTCGGCGTTGATCCGAAGCAGCTGCACGAGTGGTACCTTGCAGTTTATGTCGATGCAGTCGAGTGGGTGGAGTTGCCCAACACACTGGGTATGTCGCAATACGGCGACGGTGGCCTTAGGGTGTGATTCTTTCTGCGGGGTAATCATGCAGCGTCCTGCCAGTATAGACTCCATTGTTGATTTGCCCTGAAGGCACGGGATTGAGCCATCGCCTCGGCGTTTTGTATTTTCCATGCCGCTCCCGGGATTTTCATTCTGGCCTGCAAGACATGTTTGTGTCCGCTTTCGATCAGGCCTGAGCCAATGGGCAACTTTTCGCAGATCGCTTGTTTGTAATCGAGCGCGTCGATTCTATTTTGCAGATACCTCAGCGCTCTGCGCACTGGTGCGTCCTCTTCGGGAGTATTCTTCGGTTCGAGACGTCGATTCAATTCTTTGATCAGTCCAACGATACGGCCTTCGCGCAGTCGCTTCTTTTGGACTTTCAGCCATCGCTTTGGCGAGTCTTCCAAAGACTGTCCGGCCTGCGCAAGGTATTCGCAGACATGATAAAAATCGATCAACACTTTGCCTTGTCCACCAAAGGCGTTTGCGGCCTGCTCTCGTATCCATGTCGCCCCGTCGCAGACGACATGGACTTTGGAGTCCAGCCCCATGCCAGCTTCTTTGGCGGTCTTCGCCCAGCAAAGGCCAACCTCGTCGACATCCTCAAAGGTGGCTGCATAAAAAACCGCTTGCGAGCCTTCAGCGGTGGCTGCGCACAGCCGAGCCTCCCTATAATCGACCTTGCGGCTCTTGCGACGGTCACCTGAGCGGTGTTTGTCATTGCTGACGATGCGCAGGAAGCTGCCATCGGCTTCGGCAACAATCTGCGCCTTACCTGAGGCAGGGAGCAGGTGAGGGTCGCACACAGACATGGCCGCTATCGCCGATGCGTGTTTGAGCGTGATCCGCGAGACCACGCTGGTTGAGAGTTCAAAGCCATAGTGTTCTTTCAACCGGCTGACAGCCCCGGCAAAGGAATGCTCCATGCCAAAGTCGCACAATACACGCTCAAGTCCGAGTGTACAAGCCCTCGGGCGAACGTCCAAGGCCTCAAGCAACGGGCGAATATAACTGCTCGACGAACTGCGCCAGACCGATTCCTGAAGACTGATCTGCCCGAAAACACTCCACCACTTTAAAGTTTTTTTTCGCGCAGTTGCACACTCGCATCTTCGCTACGGCACTGCTTTCCCACTTTAGCATCTACTTGCCGAGCCCAGCTCTGCATACCCTCACGTCCGAGTTGGCGAACCTCGCCAACCAACAGCGACTCAACCTCGTTCGCCGAACGGATCACTCCATCGTTCGTAGGCTCTTGCGCCAGTGATAAAATAGACAAAAAGCGCGACATCAGCTCGGGATGTGACTCTAAGCCATCCAGCAACTTACGCTCTTGAGCACTCAACTGTGACTGTTTAGGTTCCATCACAATCCTATGCCTATGAACTAAACGCTTGTACAGCTTTTTAGTCTGAGCAGAACATATTTACCCCGCAGAAAGAATCACACCCGTGGCCTTATGGCTTCGAAGCCCTACATTGCGACGGGTAGCTACATTAATAAGATGAGTAACTACTGCAAAAAATGCCCGAAGAATCCAAAGGAAAAGTCAGGGGATAATGCTTGCCCCTTCACTACTTTGTATTGGGACTACCTCATTCGTCACCAAGACAAGCTTCGCACAAACAACCGTATGTCGCTACAAGTTCGTAATCTGGATCGTATCAATCGCGGTGAACGCTCCGCCATCACGAAAGCCGCTAACGAGATTCGCAAAAAGCCCGCAGTCTGCTATCACTCTAATTAAATGACTCAGCCGAAAACAGTTCTTATCACCGGTGCCAGTGGCCTCGTCGGCTCCGCACTGGCAGTCGCTCTTCGCCAGCGTGGTCACTCAGTGCGCACGCTCTCGCGATCATCCGGAGATGTGTCGTGGGATCTGGACAAAGATATGCTTGAAGCAGGCGCTTTAGACGGGGTCGATTCGGTTGTCCATTTGGCGGGGGAGCCCATCGCGCAGCGCTGGACGGCCGAGGCGAAACGGCAAATTCTCGATAGCCGCGTGAAGAGCACCCGTTTGCTTTCGGAGGCGATTGCCAGCTGTGATCGAAAGCCCAGCTTGATTTGCGCTTCAGGTGGGAATTTCTACGGATATAATATTTCGGAGTTTGTCGACGAAAGGAGCCCTTCAGGTGATGGCTTCTTGGCGGAGGTCTGTCGCGCTTGGGAAGGCGCTGCGCAGCCTGCGATCGACTCGGGTGCTCGCACAGTCTTTATGCGCACTGGTATTGTGCTCTCGGCAAAGGGTGGGGCGCTGGCGAAGATGCTGCCACCCTTTAAGTTAGGTGTTGGTGGACGCATTGGCAACGGGGAGCAAAAGATGAGCTGGATCGGTATTTCTGATTTGGTGCAAGCCTATGTGTGCGCGGTGGAGAACGAAGCCGTGAGTGGGGCCGTCAACGCGGTCGCGCCTGAACCTGTCACGAATGAGGTCTTTACGAAAACACTCGGTAAGGCCTTAGGCCGTCCGACGATCTTTCCTCTACCTGCGGGCGTTGTTAAAACGCTCTTCGGCGAAATGGGCAAAGAAACCGTGCTCAGCGATCTCGGCGTGCTTCCGAAACGCTTAGAAGCGTTGGGCTTTGAATGGAAAACCCCTGAACTCGATGCTGCTTTAAAAAATGCAATACACTAAGGTTGGAGTTCCGCATTTATGCGATCAATGGTCAGGTCATCAACCGCATAAATGCGGGACTCCAGCAGAAGGATGCGATTTGAAAAGTTGTCACTCTCGGGAACCCGTAGTGGCGACTTTCCTGCCCGCCGTAGCCTTGGCGAAGGCTGGGAGTCGCCATCCCGCAGCGCCCTCGCTTCCGCCCGACGGCAGCTAAAGCGGTCGCTACGTTCTGACAACTTTTCGAATCGCACCTCCAACAGAAAACAAACTATGAAACCCACAGACGTCCTTATCATCGGAGCCGGAATTTCCGGCCTTCTCTGCGCGACCGAGCTACGCAAAGCAGGTAAGTCTGTCTGCGTGCTCGATAAGGGGCGCGGCCTCGGCGGGCGCATGGCGACTCGTCGTATGGTGGGTGGGCGCCTCGATCATGGTGCGCAGTTCTTCACGGTACGCGATGCACGTCTGCAGGCCTATGTGAATGCTTGGCTGGAGGCGGGCATCATTAAAGAGTGGTTTCGCCACTTGCCCGAAGATTCGAATCCCGACGGCTACCCCCGTTATTGCGGCAAACAGGGGATGACGGATGTGCCCAAGTTCTTGGCCAAAGAACTGGAGGTGTATACCTCGCAGCAAGTCACGGAACTCTCGCGTGATACCGATCTATGGCTCGCTCGGACAGCCTCGGGTGATTCATTCGTTGGGCGACATCTCGTGATTACCGCGCCCTTGCCGCAAGCACTGAATTTACTCGATATGACAGGGCTTCGCTACGCCAACGGTCAGGCGGATGCATTGCGGGCGGTGCGCTATGAGCGTGGCCTCGCAACGCTCGCAATCCTGGATGGTGCTAGTGGCTTGCCTGAGCCTGGCGGTATGAAGTTGCGGGAGGCCCCGCTTTCATGGATCGGAGATAACCAGCAAAAAGGGATTTCGCCGGATGTATCCGCAATTACAATACACGCGGATGCAGCCTTCGCCGAGGCGCATTGGGATTCGCCTAACGAATTGCGCGGGCGATTGATGCTGGAAGCGGCCGCGCCGTATCTGAACGCCGAGGTTGTAGAGTTTAACTGTCACCGATGGGGCTTCACCATTCCGATTAATCCCTGGCCGGAGCCCTGTTTTCATAACCCCGGGCTTAAGTTGACGCTGGCGGGTGATTCGTTCGGCGGTGCTCGCATCGAAGGTGCGGCTTTGTCGGGGATCGAAGCGGCGCAGGGAATACTCCTTTAGGCGCGATCTTAAAACCGGGGGATTAGGTTTCTCGGGTCGTAGAGAGAGCGCAGTTTTTGCTTCTTTAAGGTGCCGGTCAGTTCGAACTGGAGTAAGTTGGGTAGTGGTTTTGTGATGAGGTCTCCGATTTTCCTTAGGTTGGAGTCGGGGTTGCCCGCGTTGCCGAAGAGCGAGACGTTGACCCGCATGTCGAGGGACTGATCCTTTAAGTTGAGCCTGCCGGGCGCTTGGATTTGTGTGCGTGCGCCATCGATGCGGAGAGGGGCGAGGTCAACGTTCTCGTTCTCGTAGCGAAAGTCGCCACGCATCTTATTCAGATTAAAAGAGGTGAAACTGAGCTGCGTGTTTTGTAGAATTTTCGATAATGGGCCGAGCAGTTGAATCGTGCCGAGCTTATCATTGCGGATTTCGAAGCGTCCGAAGCCCTTATGTTGGAAGGGGTCTTCGATCGGGCCTTCGCCGTGGAGGATCATATCAGCGCGAGCATGTTCGCGGCCTGCTTGTGGCGCCGCCGCAGAAACCGGGCTTTCTAAGCTGTCCTCAAGTGCGTCGAGTTGAGGTAGGTTGCTGAGTGCTTGGTCTTGGTCAGCATCTTTTAGCGTGAACCGGTAGCGCACCGTGTTGGCTTGTTCGGCAGGGGTGAAGATGTCGATCTTTGCGCTACCTAGCCCATCTGCATAGCCGAGTTTTACATTTCTCAAGTAGGTCACTTCGCTGCGTCCGAAGAGGTCGAAGCTGAGATGGTCGAGCGGAATCTTTTTAAAAGTAACTGGCTTCGTACAGATAGCTGATACGTCGAAGAAGCTCTTGCCTGCATACTCAGGGTATTCGTTGTTGAAAATGGCGCCCTTCAATTCGGTGACGGGCAGACTGTCCGTTTTAAACTCAGAGATAATCTGGGCGACGTTGCCTGAGAATAGTTTGGCTGCGTCGTCGAGTGTCAGCTTGGCCTCCATGTCGAGGCGTATGGAAGCGGGGCCGTTGACTTCGTCGAGCCTAGATGCGAATGCGATGTTACCACGAGCCCAGCCTCGTCCGCTTGTGGCTGTAAGATTGTGCAGCTCGGTGTAAGGCCCTCGTCCGCGGACGATCAGTTCGCTCTCGTCGAGGAGGACGCCTTTGTAGCTCACCTTCCGTGCTTCCGCCCGACCATAATAGAGGTCGGAGGCTTTGCGCTGCGTGTTGCCATATATAATGAAATCGCCAAGGCTGTAGGTGGTTTGGCTGAAATCGAAATCCTCAAAGATGGCGCCCCACCATTTGGGAAGGAGTGCGTTGTAATCATAAGGCACTGCGGAGCCGATGAGGGTGACTTTGTAATCGTAGGTTTCCGAGTTTAGGCTGAATTTAAGATTCAGCCATTGCTTCTGGCGGCGCAGGTAGAGGTCTTCGATGGAGTAGAGGCCATTCTTGTAGCTGGCATGTGCGTTGATGTGATCGAATGTCAGATCTTCGACTTGCAGATGATTGACCTGTGCGAGTAGATCGGCTCTCTCCATTTGAAAGCCCGGATTAAACTGCAGTTTAAGGTCGTAGTAGGGCGTGGATTCAAACGCAATTTTTGGTAGTTGATCGTAAATGTTGTTCGATGTGAGTTTAACTAGGTCGACACTGCCGCGTGCACGGACTTGGCCACTCCACAGCTGGGCGTTGACTCGACCGGTTAGATCGATCGCACCGTTGAGGCTACGAGTGGCTCCGCGAAATGCGACTTCGGGATAGTCACTTGGGTCGACCTTAAGCGTGGGCGCATCCAAATTGAATTGCTTCAGGTGGATACCTTTGGCGGCCAGTTTGAGCTGTGGCCAGTTTCCTGCGAGGAGACTTTTGAACTGCTCAGGTGCGATCTCCGCACTGAGGCCATCTGCTGAGAGTTCGTAGCGTGGCACTTCAATGTGAGTCGCAGTCACCCGTGGCGAAGTCATCGGTGTGATCTCTAATCCTTTTAGCTGAATGCTTCCGCGGAGCTGCACTTTCTCGGCAATCACCTCAGGGTGCTGCAGTGAACGGCTGCTGATGCGTAAATCGATCTGTTGCGTCTCGGCATCGATTGCGTTCATCTTGAAAGCAATCGTCGGCGTCTTGAAATAGTTGATGCGCTCCTTCTGCTGGGTGAGTTTTGCAGCCTGTGTGTAGAAGGCGTTGAGCGTTTGGTTAATATCTAGTTCACCTGTTGACTCGGTTCGTGCGGGAATGGTTAACGCGCCACGCAGACGGATCGTATCGTGTAGTGCGGCAAAGCGATCGACTTCCAGATCCTGCTCGCCGGGGATGACGCGTAGGGCGATGCACTCTAGGAGCGGGCTGTGGTGGCCGTTCGGTGAGTAGACTGAGGGGGTGAAGAGCGTGCCTCCGGAGAGGACGAGGCTTTCAACTTCGGGTAATTGGAATCCGGGATCCCAGCTTAACTCAATTTCGGCTGACTCGGCTTTGAGTAGGGATTGTTGGATACCCGCAGTTTTAACATCAATACCGATCAGATCGATATTGCCCCCGATTTGGAGTCTAAATTCATCGACACGCAGAATGACTTCGGAGGGGAGTTGGCGCGCGATCATTTGGTTGCCCCACTCGGATGGGAGTGGCAGGTAACCGTAGATTACAAGGCAGCCGCCGATGAAGGCTTGCGCGATAAAGATGAGGAGTAGCGCTGCATCGAAAAACAGCTCCAGCAATATACTCAGCCGAAGTCTTTTCTTTTGTGCCATGGCTACAGTGTTCGGCGCGCTTAGTCTCTTTCTGTCGGCGCGATGGGCTGAGGTGCGACGGTGGGCTCGATCGTGGCGGGAGTGGGCACTACCTCACCTTTCGCTTCAGGTGGAAGCTCCATGTCGTCGGTCAACTCGTAGAGTGCGTCGAGGACGACTTGCGGGATTTCAAAAATGACATCGTGTTGCTTCGAGCCGCCCACTTGCAGGGTGCCGGAAAGTCGTTTGGTGAAGACATATTCGCGCGTCTCGTTGCGGTCGGTTTCGCCACCGGGAAGCTGTATGAGTGCGGATAGACGGAAGATCCAGGGTAGAGTCCGATCCGTGTCGACGGGGTAGGCATCCGAGTAGCTGTCTTGGAGGTAACTCTTTACTTTGAAGTTTCGTACTGCATCTAACAGGGCGCGCATCTCGTTGGCTTGTTCGAAATGATTTTCAAGCAAGTAGCTGTTCCAGTCAGCGCTGCCATCAGGCAGTTCAAGCTCGAGGACGTTTTGATCGCTCTGTAGATGAGTGAGTGTAAGTTCGCGAATGCGAGCCGCTGTGGGGAGTGTGTCGAGTGTTCGGTTTCGGTAGTAGGGTGTGTTCAGTGGGATCATTCGTAGTGTCGAACGGCGCTCGACTTGGTAGATGAAATCAGCCTGATTCGTTTTCGCGTAGAGGGACTCGTTGTCGTCTTCAGGATGTGCCAGTGTGAGTGTGAGCGGATCGCCTTCAGAGAAGTTCAGTGTGACCACACGCCGTGGTTTATTGAAGCCGAGACGTTCGTTATCGGTTGGGGTGGGTGCGTCCACCTCGAAGCCACTGGCACGAAGCGTTTCCAGGTCTTCGAGTAGGCGCGCCATGATGGCGGGGTCGGCGCGGTGGGGCTGAATCTCGTCTGCACCCTTACTTTCGAGGACTTGCCAGTCTTCGCCGGTTTCTAATTTCTGGAGTCTGATTTTTCGGTCTTTCTCCGAAATATTGATTCCCGAAATCTTAGTGGTATCGAAGTTGACGAAGTTGCGTTCGCGTAGCGCTTCTTGCGCTTCGCGCAGTGCATCGAAGGGGCGCGCGAGCACGGTGAAAATTGCGGGATTGTCTTCGAGTTTGGCGAAATATTGAGGGTCACCTACGGCGTTAGGATCGAGGTTGCCGATGATGAGAGTTTGGCGACGCTTGTTGCCGTAGATGGTCACTTGCATGAAGGGGGACTCCAAACCTTGGATGACCGGATCACCCGCTTCCTCGATGAAGCGACCGACTTTGGCAGCGGTCAGCGTGTTGATCGTGTTGTCGACGAGTGCAGGGTCGGCCTTGGCGGCGAGAGGCGCTTCAAAGCCCCAGGCGCCGTTACTCCGTGCTAAGCGAACCTTGAGGAAGCTGCCGTCTGCGGTGCTGTCGGAGCGTATTTGCAGGCCAAGTGCATCGACTTCGAAAACCGGGATGTCAAAAATCTCGCGGGTGCGCAAGTCGTCCAAGTCGACGAGTAGACCCTCGATGACTTGGCGATTGACGACAAATATTTCGCGACCGTTGGGGCCGAGTAGATAGACATTGTTTCCAATCTCGGTGAGAGTGCCAATGCTCAGAGAAATGGTTTCTTCGCCCTCGGCTATGGTGAGCTTGAGCAGAGGATCTTCGAGTCCGTAGTCGGCAAGCGTTTGGCCGGTGCCGGCGATTTCGTCGACGGGAAAAGAGGCTTCTTCTTCGAGGAACTGCAGCTGATTGAGAATACGATTAATCGCGAAGTAGTTGGCCGACCATTGCATGGGCTCGGTGATACTCCAAGTGGAGCCTTTGCGCTCAAGGATGCGTGGAGTTTCTAGGCCGCGTCCATGAAGCTCGATACGGTCGGCGTCGATGAGCTCACGCCCAATCTGCCCCGAGAGACCGCCGGTCGCAGGGTCGACTTGGTTGGCCTGCATGTTGAGGTAGGCAATCAGGCCGAAGGTGATGACGTTGAGCGCGAGTAGAAAGACTGTGAATTTAAAACGCATATGTTTAGCGGCGGCGGATGAGGAAGATAAACAAGCCGAGTAGTGCGGTGGCTCCCGGAATGATTGCGTAATAGATGAGGATGCGGTTGAGGTCGCGCTCGCTCATGACGACTTGATAGCTCTCCAGCGGACGTGTGGCGATGTTGAGCAGGCTATTGCGCGCGAGTGCCCAGTTCATCGAGTTGAAGAACAGCGTGCGATTGCCGAAGGCGCGCAGGCGATTGTTTGTAATAAAGTCGGAGTTGCCAAATGCGACGAAGCGTCCCCCCGGGATGGTGATGCCGAGCTCGGTGCCCGCGCTGCGCGTGGATACGGTGGCGATCGTAATGGGCCCCTTTAAGTCGCGCCCCTGATCGAATTGGGGAGGGCTTTGTGTGCGGTAGTCGCGCTCCGCCCAGCTCTGGTCGGAGGTGCCGATGATCTGCGTGACTTTGAGTCGTGGGTCGCGCAGCGCGCCGGGATCGGTGCGCACGGGGCGAGGTTGCCCGAAGAGTGCGGTGATTTGGTAATCGACGAGTAGCTCGGTGATCGGGTGTTCGGCGAAGCGGCGGATGATGAGGTCGCCCCCTTGCGCCCGAAAGTCGGGGCCGTTATCTTCCACGGCCATGTCGTCGGCGAGCACGCCCCAATCGTAAAAAAGGTCTTCCATGCCATGCCGGCGTCCGGGGTCGATGAGCACGATCATACGGCCGTTGCGCTCGCTCATGTAGCGGCGGAGCTTCTCCACTTCTTCCGGAAGCAAGCTGGCTTGCGGCGAGGGGACGACGATCAGGTCGGCGTCTGCTGGGACATCTGTATCGACAGCGAGGTCGAGCGTGGCGAGCGTGTAGTTGCGCTCGCGCAGGAAGCTTTCGAGTTGAGAAAGCCCACGTAGGGGATCGACGTCGTCGAGGCGCATTTCACCGTGGCCGACAAGAAAGTAGATCTTGTCCTCTTCTTTTGAAGAAACGTCGATGATTGCAGAGGTGATGGCCTTTTCGCCACGGAATCCGGCGATTTGGTTGTTTTCGACCTCGTAGAGATCGGCCTGGCGGATCTCTCGCGTGCGGTCGCCCATCGCGACGAGGATGATGTTTTCCTGTGTGAGGTTATACTTGTTAGCGAGATCTTGCGCGCGCTTGCGTTGGCGGTAGATGTCGACGAATTCGATCGTGATGTAGGACTTGCCGTCGATGGTGCCGGCAGCTTGATATTCGCGAAAGAGCTTGCGCAGGTGTTGATGGATTTGCTGCAACTCTGCAATTTCAGGGTCGTTGGGGATCGTGACGATGATCTCGATAGGTTCCTCCAATTCGCGGATGTAGGCCTTCGATTCAGGGGCGAGCGTGTAGGTGCCGGACTGCGTGAGATCTATGCGCCCGAAATATTTAGCGGCTAGAAAGTTGAGCGAGGCGATCAGGCACAAACCGAGGGCAATTTGTACCAGACGGTTCGCGACTCGGAAACGCCGCGCGAAGCGGAATTCGTTGAAACGGTTAATTTGCATCAGGGTCTTAGGCTTTCGCTTCGATCACGAGAGTGGAGAGGCCGAGCAGCATGAATCCAGTGCTGGCATAGTAGAAGAAGGGGCGAGTGTCGATGATGCCACGAGAGAAGTCGTCGAGGTGTTCGAAGATTTGCAGGTAGTTGACGGTGGCGGTCATCCACGAGGAGAGGTCGCCTCCGGCGTCGGCGACGTTACTCATTTGCTGTCCACCGATAATGACGACAAACAAAGTCGTAAACGTGAGCATCCCTGCGACGAGCTGGCTGCGGGTAACACTGCTGGCAAAGATACCGATGGAGATGAAAAGGATGCCGCTTGTCGCGAGGAAAAGGAAACTGCCGGCGAGTGGGGCGAGCTCAAGGAGTGCGCCGCTTTCAGCTGCGTGCGGGTAGAGCTTCTGGGTGAGTAACGGAAAGCCGACCGTGAGCACCCAGAGCAGCATGTAAAAGATGTAGGCGCCGGCGAACTTGCTGAGGATGACGGCGACGCGCGAGGTCGGGGTCGTCATCAATGTATCCAATGTTCCGATACTACGCTCGCCAGCGATACTGCGCATGGTGAGGAGCGGTACGACGAAAAAGACTGGAATCCAAAAGATTCCGTAAAACTGTACGGTGGGCAAAGTCTCCGAGGGCGTGTTGACCATGCCGCGCAGGATCGCCCAGTAAAGGAAGCCCATTAAGCAAAGGAAGAGCACCGCCGCGATATAGGTGGGCGGGCTGATGAAGAGCATACGTAGCTCGTGTTTAAGTAGAATAAAAAAGTGGCGCATACTACGAATGGCGAATGGCTAAGGACGAATAGCGAAAATGATTAGGCGCTGATTTTGGGTTTGGTCTCGATGGTTTCTTCCCAAGAGCGTTTAGTCGCGGCGAGGAAGATTTCTTCGAGGTTTGGTTCGCGGGGCGCGAAACTGTGAAGGATGAAATCATGTTGTCCGCTGAGCGCTTGGATGAGCGCGGAGCCTTGGTCGCCCGGGTTCTCGACACGGAGACTCAGTTTGGAGCGGTTTTCGCCGACAGAGGTGCTCTCAAGAATGGCGGCATCGAATCCACGCTGTGCGAGACAGGTGGCGACGGTAGTTTCGCTGCCTTCGACGATCAGGCTGAACCGGTTGCCGGGGAGGAACTCTTCGCGCAACTCCGCACTGGAGCCAGCGGCGACGACGCGACCGCGGTTGATGATGATGACTCGGTCGCAGGAACGCTCGATCTCGGGCAGAATGTGGCTGGAGAGAATGACGGTGTGCTTGCCGCGCAGATTATCGATCAGTTTGCGGATGCCCTGAATCTGGTGCGGGTCGAGGCCGATGGTCGGCTCATCCATAATGATGACTTCGGGGTCGCCGAGGAGGGCGTCGGCGATGCCGACACGCTGGCGGAAACCCTTGGAAAGCGTGCCGATGATTTTCCGGCGGGCGGTGCGGGCGAGATCGCAGATCTCCATTGCTTCCTGCACGGTGGCGCGAAGCTTGCGACCGGGCACTTCTTTGAGGCGGGCGCGGAAACGAAGGTATTCGACCACCCGCATGTCGTCGGGCAGAGGGTTGTTCTCCGGCATGTAGCCGATCTTACGCTTTACCTCGTGGGGGTTTTGCGCCACGCAGATGCCGCCGACCCAGGCCGAGCCAGAAGTCGCGGACATGATGCCGGAGAGGATCCGCATGGTCGTGCTTTTCCCCGCGCCATTGGGTCCAAGGAAGCCGACAACCTCGCCGGGGTTGACCGTGAAATTGACTTTGTGGATAGCGGTCAGCGCGCCGTATTGGCGGGTGAGGTCTTTAACGCGTATGCTCGGGGTGGTCTCCATAGTTTGTGTAATCCTTCTTTCTGCACGAAAAATCAGGCGGCATCAAGGCTCTGTAAGGCCTATTTTGGGGAAGTTCCAGTGTTGCTCCTCTTTGGGAGACGATGCATTGCTTGAATATGGAAATTTCTCTGACAACGCCAGCCATCCTCTTCCCTGCGGTGAGTTTGCTCATGTTGGCCTACACTAATCGCTTTTTGGCGATTGCGAGCATCATTCGAGCGCTCCACGGCCGCTACAAGGATGAGGGGAGTGTCGCGGTTCGACGCCAGATCGAGAATCTGCGGTCACGACTCGGATTGATCCGTAAGATGCAGTCGTTCGGCATTTTGAGTCTGTTTGCCTGTATTTTATCGGTTGTGGGGCTCTTTCTAGGGCTTAAGAATCTAGGCGAGCTACTCTTTGCACTCAGCTTGCTCCTCATGCTGACTTCTCTGCTCTACTGCTTGCGCGAGATCCACCTCTCCGGGCGGGCGCTGGAGATCGAGCTGGAGGATATGGAGCAGTAGTTACCCGCCCGCAGGGGCTGTGGAGCTTTTGCCTGTGAAAAAGTCTTCGTATTCGTTCAGCCCGGTCTCGATCGCCTCGGCGACGACGATGGAGGCGGCAAAGAACATGACGATGGCATTCGAGGCGGCGTCACTTTGCTCGATGGCTTGGATGCGCTTTGAGAAGGCTTGGTTGAGAGTTTCCAGATCTTCGTAGTAAGCTTTGAGTCCGGCTAGATCCCAGTCGGCCTCGCCGCCTTTTTTATAGATGAAGAACTGCTGGGTAAGGTAGGCGCTGACCGTGCGGTAGAGCGTCTCGCCGAAAGAGCAGAAAGGCATGTGAAAGTTGGCCATGACGCGGAGCCGTTCGAGAATCGGGCAGCCGCTGGTTGCCAATTGCAGGCCGAGCATGGAGTTGAGCGCGCTCTGTAGGTCACATTCCTGCTGGTAGACGCGCCGGTGCGTGATCACACTGAGGCGGACTTTCTCGATCGATGCGGAGTTTTTGAAGCTCTCGAGCACCTCATGCACACGCACGGCTGCGGGGCAGTTCTCGCAGTCGGCCGATTTCAGCGGGCAGTTCGGACATTGGTTCGCCTCCAGTTTAGTCCACGCAGGATAGGGCTTCCGGATGGGGATTGGCGGACGGCTTTTGCTGGAACCTTTACCCGTATCAATGGTAAAGACGAGCTCCTCGCCGCCAAAGACGAAGATGTATTTGATCGTACTGGGATCGGTTAGAATCACGGTCGGATGGAAACAAGATTCGCTGCGGCTGGCAAGCCAGCTTAGCTGGCTGGTGGCTCTGGAGTTGGTGGCACGGGCAGGCGATCGCCACAGACTTTGCAGAAGGTGGCGTCGTGATCGTGGTTTTCCCAACCGCAGGCGGGGCATATGGGATCGGTGTCTTCGGACGGGGGCTTGGGGTGGGTCATCTCCGCCGTCACGATGGCGGTGGGCACAGCGATGATGCCGTAGCCTGTGATCATGATGAGCGATGCGACGAACTGTCCGAAGGGTGTCTGCGGGGAAATGTCGCCGTAGCCCACGGTCGTGAGTGTGACGATGGCCCAATAGACGCTCTTCGGAATGCTGGTAAACCCGTTCTCGGCACCTTCGATCAGATACATGAGCGAACCGAGCACGAGGACCAGATTGACGACGGCAAAAATGAAGACGGCGATCTTGCGCGCCGACGAGCGCATGGCGCGCATCAGGGTGTTGGCCTCGCCGATGTATTTGGCGAGCTTGAGCACGCGGAATATGCGGAGCACACGCAATACCCGGAGCAGCATCAGGTAGTGGGCGCCGGGGAGGAGTAGGTCGATGAATGTCGGCAAGATTGCCAGTAAATCCACCACGCCAAAAAAGCTGCGGGCGTAGCGCGCCGGGCTTTCAGAGACGTAGAGTCGGAGTAGATACTCCACTGTGAAAAGCACCGTGATGATCCATTCCAGCACGTAGAGTGCATGCCGCGTTTCGGGCGAAATCGTCGGCACACTTTCCCAGAGGACGAGCCCCACGCTGAATAGAATCGCAACGATTAAGACGATATCGAAGGCCTTCTCGTCCCAGCGATGGGATTGGAAAATGATGCGTCGACACTCAGTTCTGAATCGTCCGGACATGCTGCCAAGGAAACTGCCTGCTGGCTGGATGGCAAGGTGGGAAACGTAGGGGTCTTCTATTCGTGGCGTGCGAGCTTGCTCGCGCCGGGGTTGCGCAACTGGCACGCACGAACGCTCAAGGCAAGAGTCTCCGGCATGCCGTTCCTTTTTAGCTGAATCCCAGCTGGCGTCCGCCTATTCAAAACCGGCGCGAGCAAGCTCGCACGCCACGAAAAAGGCCGCATCCTCGATAGATGCGGCCTCGTGAAAATGTGCTGTCCGTATTGTTACGGAAGCTTGGTTGCGCCCATGAGGAACTTATCGCACTCGCGAGCGACGGCACGACCTTCGTTGATCGCCCAGACGATGAGTGATTGGCCGCGGCGCATATCACCTGCAGCGAAGACGCCTTCGACGCTGGTTTCGAAGGTGCCGTAGTCAGCCTTTACGTTGGAGCGGGCGTCGAGGTCGAGACCGAGCTCTTCCGCAATCGTGGCTTCGGGGCCGAGGAAGCCCATCGCTAGGAGGACGAGTTCGGCTTCGAGCACGCGTTCGCTGCCTTCGACTTTCTTGGGGATGAAGCGACCATTGTCGTTCGTCCACTCGATGTTGTGGATGTGCACGGCCTTGACGTTGCCATCGGCGTCGCCTTCGAACTTGCTCGAAGTCACGAGGTATTGGCGTGGGTCTTCACCTTGGATCTCGGCCGCCTCTTCTTGGCCGTAGTCCATCTTATAAGTCTTCGGCCATTCCGGCCATGGGTTGTTGGCTGCGCGCTCGGTGGGAGGCTTGGGCATGATCTCAAGTTGAGTCACGCTCTTGCAACCGTGGCGGAGCGAGGTGCCCACACAGTCGGTGCCGGTATCACCGCCGCCAATGATGACGACGTTCTTGCCCTTGGCCAGTTCGCTGAACTGCTTGGCTTTGCCATCCTTGATGTCCCAGAGCTCCTTGGTATTTGGCCCGAGGAACTCCATGGCGAAGCGGATGTTGCTCAGCTCGCGGCCTTCGATAGGAAGATCGCGGGGCTTAGTTGCGCCACAGCAGAGCACGACCGAGTCGAACTCTTCCATCAGTTGCTTGGAGGAAATGTCTTTGCCGATTTCGACACCGCATTTGATGATGACGCCTTCGGCTTCCATCAGACCAGTGCGACGAGTGACGACGTCTTTCTCTAACTTCATGTTGGGGATACCATACATGAGCAGGCCACCCGGACGGTCGGCGCGTTCGTAAACAGTGACGAGGTGACCGGCTTTATTGAGCTGATCCGCTGCGGCGAGGCCTGCAGGGCCCGAACCGACGACGGCGACTTTCTTACCCGTGCGCTCTTTCGGCGGCTGAGGGGTGACCCAACCTTCGCTCCACGCCTTGTCGATGATCGAACACTCGATGTTCTTAATCGTCACAGGGGGCTCGATCACGCCGAGCACGCAGGAGCCTTCGCACGGAGCGGGGCAGACACGGCCGGTGAACTCGGGGAAGTTATTCGTCTTGGAAAGGCGGTCGTAGGCGTCGTGCCATTTGCCTTGATAGACGAGGTCGTTGAACTCGGGGATGAGGTTGTTGATTGGGCAACCACTCGCCATATTGGCCAGTGTGATACCCGTGTGGCAGTAAGGCGTGCCGCAGTCCATGCAGCGTGCGCCCTGTGTCTGCACTTTTTCCTCGTCGAAATGTTCGTGAATTTCGTCCCAGTCCTTAACGCGTTCGAGTGGCGGACGATTTGCAATCGTCTTGCGCTCGAATTCCATAAATCCAGTTGCTTTACCCATAATTCTTTAAGTTTGAAGGTGTGAATGTAGAAGGTGTGAAGGTAATGATGTTTGAAGGTGGGAAGGTATGAAGGTGGGAAGGTGGAAGATTTTGGTTACTTTTCTACTTTGTTACATTCATACTTTCCCACTTTTACACCTTCCTACCTAGTCGCTGCGCGACTAGTGCCCCGCCTTCACGTTTTCTTCGAAGGCGGCTTGGATGGCGTCGTCGCCGGCGAGGCCGCGCTCTTCGGCGCGTTTGACGGCTTGGATCACACGTTCGTAGTCCTGTGGCAGCACCTTGAGGAACTTGCCGGCGGTTTCCGGCCAGTCGTCGAGGATGCTTTGTCCACGTTTGGAACCGGTCAGGGCGACGTGCTTCTCGATCTTGGCTTTGACGAGATTCATCTCTTCGTCGCCACACTCGATGAGCTGGTAAACGTTGACCATGTCGGGGTTCAAGCGGTTTTGGACGAAGTCGCCGGCTTCATCGTAGATGTAAGCGACACCGCCGGACATACCGGCACCGAGGTTGCGGCCTGTGGTGCCTAGGTTGATCACCATACCGCCGGTCATGTATTCAAGTGCGTGGTCGCCCACGCCTTCGATCACGGCTTCGACTCCTGAGTTACGCACGCAGAAGCGTTCGCCCGCCATACCGGCGACATAGGCTTCGCCCTTGGTCGCACCGTAGAAGCAGACGTTACCGGTGATGATGTTCTCATGCGCGACAAACGGTGACGCGGGATCGGGGCGAACGACGATTTTACCGCCGGAGAGTCCCTTGCCGAGATAGTCGTTGGTGTCGCCGGTCACGGTGAAGGTCATGCCCTTCGGGCAGAATGCGCCGAGCGACTGACCGGCCGAACCGGTGAGGTTGATCTTCACGGTGTCTTCGGGAAGGCCTTCCGCGCCATACTTGCGGGAGATTTCCGCGCCGGTGATCGTGCCGACCACGCGGTTGATGTTGACGATCGGTGTGTTGATCTCGACAGACTTGCCTTCTTGGATCGCAGGCTGTGCTTGTTCGAGGATCGTCGTCATGTCGAGCGAGCGATCGAGCAAGTGGTCTTGCTTCATCTGGCAGTAGGTGCCGACTTCGGGGCCGACGTCTGGGCGGTAGAGGATCTTGCTGTAGTCGAGTCCCTTCGCCTTCCAATGGTCGATGGCAGGGCGCATTTCCAGTTTATCGACACGGCCGACCATTTCAGGAATCGTGCGGAAGCCAAGCTGAGCCATCGTCTCACGGATTTCCTCCGCGATATACTTCATGAAGTTGACGACGGCTTCAGCGTCCCCGTTGAACTTCTTGCGAAGCTCGGGATCCTGAGTGGCTACGCCGACCGGGCAGGTGTTTTTGTGGCAGACGCGCATCATCAAGCAACCGAGTGTCACGAGTGCTGTGGTGGCGAAGCCGAATTCTTCGGCGCCTAGCAAGCAGGCGATCGCGACGTCGCGGCCGGTCTTGAGCTGGCCGTCAGTTTCGACGACCACGCGGGAACGGAGGTCGTTGAGGAGAAGCGTCTGGTTGGTTTCGGCGAGGCCGAGTTCCCAAGGTGCACCGGCGTGCTGGATGGAGGAGCGAGGCGAGGCACCTGTGCCGCCATCGTAGCCGGAGACGAGGATGACGTCGGCCTTGGCCTTGGCCACACCTGCGGCAATCGTGCCGACGCCGACTTCAGAAACGAGCTTCACGTTCACGCGAGCGTTCACGTTTGAGTTCTTTAAGTCGTGGATCAGCTCGGCCAAATCCTCAATTGAGTAAATGTCGTGGTGCGGAGGAGGGGAAATGAGTCCCACACCTGGAGTGGTGCCGCGAGTCTTAGCGATCTGTGGCAACACTTTGTGGCCGGGCAGTTCGCCGCCTTCGCCGGGCTTCGCGCCTTGGACGATCTTAATTTGGATCTCGTCGGAATTGACGAGGTAGTAGCTGGTCACGCCGAAACGGCCGGAAGCGACTTGCTTGATCGCCGAGCGGCGGCTGTCGCCATTGGCATCAGGTGTGAAGCGGTCGGGATCTTCGCCGCCTTCACCCGTGTTAGAGCGACCGCCGATGCGGTTCATGGCGATGGCGATGGCTTCGTGCGCTTCCTTCGAGATCGAACCATAGGACATGGCGCCAGTCTTGAAGCGCTTCATGATGGCTTCGATCGGCTCCACTTCTTCGATCGGAATGGACTTGGACTCATCGAACTTGAAGTCCATCAGGCCGCGGAGGGTATACATCTCCTTGGACTGGTCGTTGATCGCGTTGGAATACTCCTTGAAGACGGCGTAATCGCCGAAACGAGTAGCCATCTGTAGCTTGTGGATGGTGATCGGGTTGAAAAGGTGGCGCTCGCCGCCGGCACGCCATTGGTAGATGCCGCCTGGGTCGAGTGCTGCGCCACGCTCGTCGTCGCGAGTGCCGAAAGCCTTTTGGTGGCGGGCGTAAGTTTCTTTAGCGATCGTGCCCAAGCCGATGCCTTCTACGCGGGAGGCGGTCTTGGTGAAATACTTATCGATCACGGATTCGTTGATGCCGATTGCCTCGAAAATCTGCGCACCGCGGTAGGAAGCGACGGTGGAGATGCCCATCTTGGACATGGTCTTAATGACGCCGTTCAAGTTAGCCTTGAGGAAGTTGTAGCAAGCCTTGTCCGCATCGATCTTGACGTCGCCGCGCTTGACCAAGTGGCGCACGGTTTCGAGGGCGAGGTAAGGGTTGATGACGTTGGCGCCATAACCGAGGAGGAGGGCAAAGTGCTGGACTTCACGAGGTTCACCAGACTCGAGCACGATGGACACGCGAGTGCGTGTGCCTTGGCGGACGAGGTGATGGTGTAGGCCGGCGACCGCGAGAAGGGCGGGGATCGGTGCCTTCTTCGGGCCTACCTTGCGGTCGGATAGAATGAGGATGTTGACTCCGTCGCGAATCGCGGCGTCGGCGTTTTCGAAAAGCTTCTCGAGGGCGGCTTCGAGGCCTTTACCAGAGAGGCGAGGTTCGGAAATGCTATTGTGGCCTGGTTCGAGGCCTCCAGCGGCTGCTTCAAAGGTGATAGGCAGGCGGGTGGCCTTGAAACCGGGCAGATCGATGTGGCGAAGCTGCGCGAGTTGCTTGCGGTCGATGAGCGGCGATTCAAATTTGATCATGCGGCAGCTATCGGGGCCGGGGCGAGTGAGGTCGCCTTCGGAGCCGATGAAGCTGATACTTGCGGTGACGAGCTCTTCGCGAATCGGGTCAATCGGTGGATTGGTGACCTGTGCGAAGAGTTGCTTGAAGTAGTTATAGAGTAGCTGTGGCTGGTCCGAGAGCACCGCGAGCGGGGCGTCGTTACCCATCGAGCCGAGCGGCTGCTTGCCGGATTCCGCGCTGGGGCCGACGATGAAGCGCATGTCTTCGAAAGTGTAGCCGAACGCTTTTTGGCGCGTTTCGAGTGTTTCGTAGTCGTCGACAGGCACTTCGTCTGCCTTGGGCAAGTCTTCTGAGTCGACGAGGTTCTCTTTGAGCCATTCGCCGTAGGGCTGCTCCGAGGCGATTTGCTCTTTCAGCTCTTCGTCGCCGACGATGCGACCTTTATCCATGTCGATAAGGAACATGCGACCCGGTTCGAGGCGACCCTTCTTAATGACGTTCTTCGGCTCGATGCCTTCAAGAACGCCCACTTCGGAGGCTAGAATGACCTTATCGTCGGAAGTGACGTAGTAGCGGGAAGGGCGGAGACCATTGCGGTCGAGCGTCGCGCCGACTTGCACACCGTCGGACATCGCCATGGAGGCGGGGCCGTCCCACGGCTCCATCATGCAAGCGTGGAACTCGTAGAAATCGCGCTTCCACTGAGGCATGCTCTTGTGGCGTTCCCAAGGCTCGGGAATCATCATCATCATGGCGTGCGCTAAGCTGCGGCCAGAAAGCACGAGGAACTCGAGGCAGTTATCAAACTTCTGCGAGTCGGAGCCGTCTTCACGGATGATGGGCAGGATCTTCTTGAGATCGTCGCCGAATACCTCGCTAGCGAGCTGCATTTGGCGGGCGTGGAGCCAGTTTTCGTTACCGCGTACAGTGTTGATCTCACCATTGTGGCAAAGGTAGCGGAAGGGCTGGGCACGAGGCCAGCTGGGGAAGGTGTTGGTCGAGAAACGGGAGTGGGTGAGCGCGAGCGCCGAGTCCATCGCCTCGTTGGAGAGGTCGGGGAAGTAAGCTTCGAGCTGCTCTGTGGTCAGCATACCCTTGTAAGTCATCGTACGGCTGGAGAGGGAACCAATGTAGAAGAGGGCGTCCTCATCTTCGCCGGAGTAGCGGATGCGGTGGGTCGAGAGGCGGCGCACGATGTAGAGCTTGCGCTCGAAGGCAAGGCCACGCTCGACAGAGTCGCCACGGGCGACAAAGAACTGGCGCATGCAAGGCTCGCAGGCGGCCGATGCTTTACCGAGGATTTCACTGCGGACGGGCACGTCGCGCCAGCCGATCATGGAGAGGCCTTCTTCAGCTACGATTTCTTCGATAATCTTCTCTTCGTGGGCGCGTTCCTCTTTATTCTTAGAGAGAAATACGAAACCGACACCGTAGTCGCCCTCGGCAGGGATTTCGAAACCACACTCGTCCTTGCAGACGCTTTTGAAGAAGTTGTGCGGCAACTGGATAAAGATACCTGCGCCGTCACCGGTGATCGGATCGCAGCCACAACCACCACGGTGATCGAGGTTTACACAGATTTCCAGCGCGCCTTTGACGATGTCGTGCGACTTACGTCCCTTCATATCGACGATCAGGCCGATGCCGCAGTTTTCGTGTTCGTTCTTAGGGTCGTAGAGACCCTGCGCCTTTGGTTGAGTGTATTTGTTTTCCATGTCTGTCTTAAATCGTGTGGTGTGGCCGCTGTCGCCATTGCAAGGCAGTAGCCGCGTATATCGAGCGGGAAAAATCCCTATGTCTAGAGTCAAAAAGAACGAGCAAGCTAGTGACTCGTGGGGGGCTGTCTAGGAAAATTACCTGTCCAGACCGAAACGAAACCATTTTTCGCGCCAAATAGACGTTCTTTGGACGAAAAAACCCCGCACATACGGGGTTTTGCAATGCCCCGAAGGGCTCTGGAATCCCTCGCCTTAGAAGAAACGCACCGTTTTTGAGCGCATCGCCTCGTGCTCCTCGTCGGTGCACGGGGCATTGGTCGGGGCGTCGGCTTCCGTGTTGCTGGGGGTGACGAGATCGTTGCTCAGCATGTAGTTTTCGACTTCCTCGCCGCTCACGTCGGCCAGCATCGTGCCGTCGATCTCCACGCAAGGGGAGAGCGGTTGGCCGGACTTTTCGACCATCTCCGCGTATTGATCCGCGTTATTGATGATGTCGCGGTCTTCGTATTCGAGGCTGTATTTCTTCATGATAGCGCGAACGCCCATGCTCCAGCCGCAGGTAGGTTTTAAATATGCGATAATCTTCATAATGTGGCTCTGTGTGGTGGATTTTCAGGACTTGTCAACTATTCGGACTTTTGGGCGACCACCCAGTCGATGAGTTTCGCTGCGTCGTCCTCGTAGGCCCAGGCCGCGCGAAGGAAGTCGGCCGGGTGGATCTTGTTTTCTTTAAAGAAGCGTCGGTCACCGCCGCAGCCATACATCGTTTCCGGCGGGAGCTCGCCCCGGAGCTTCGCCCATGCCTTCGGCATAATGCGCGGCAACCAGACGATATCCTTAGCTGAGTCGGTCTTCGCGGGGAGCGAGGCACTGTCGAGGACTTTGTCGGACGCCTTGCCTTCTTGGGCAGTCAGGAAGTAGTCACGCCGCGCCGCAGAGACGAGTAGGAAGGTCTCAAAGTCCGGATCGCCGCCCGAGACGAAGTCCTCCGCCGCGTCATACACATCCATCGTGTTCAGGCCGATCGAGGCCAGTTCGGCCAGCGTGGCCGCGTCAAAATAGCTGTCTGGCTCGCGGTTACCCGCTTCATACTTGGCGACTGCGCCCTCCCAGATTGTTTTTAGAGTCTTTTGATACGTGTAGTGATCCATATGCCGTGCAACATAACCAAGGCTTCTTGAAAAAACAAACAGCAGAATGGATTCTTTGGCCCTGCAGGTTCTTGGTCAGATGCTAAATGTTCCCAGTATTAGTGTCGGTGTTTACATAGAAGGCTGTTTCTTATTTTTGCCTGCTCACTCCTGATTTGAGGCTTTTCGAATCGCTTCAATTACACCGTTGGTTACTCTGCTAATAACGCACAAGTGCAGTCGCTGTGAATTAAATAGACTTGAATTGAAAGAGCGGAGCCTGCCATGCCCCTTTGTGTCGGGGCGATTGTTTTTACCCCTTTATTATGAGCACAAAACGTATAATCGGCAGTTTATTAATCGCGCTGTTATTCGCAGCGACCGTTTATTTAATCCATAGTTCAAGGCCAGACGCAGTCGTTCGAGATTCAAGTCAGGCATTCAAGAATAGGCCGACTGCGACAGCCGAGACTTTGCTCTCGCATAAGCATCAGAATATACCCTTCGTTGAGGCATCTTCGCGACTGAATTCAGGCCAATCAGCCCTCGCGGCCAACAGCGAGGAGTTTGGTCAATCTGCCTCCGGGCAAAAGGTCGCCATCGAGCGCTTAAAGGCCTCAGAGCAGCAAAACCTCTGGAGCGCCTTCTCGGATGCCCGGCATGCGGTCAACGAATTGATCCCCGAGCATGCCTCGATGCCGCAGAACGAGGGCGTTAAGTATTTTGCCAGTCAGCCGGGACAGAGTTTTACGATGCGTTTCCTTGAGGATGGGGCTGTTTGCCTGCAGCCGGGCTACTTGGGCAGTGACTGGAAGGGAACCCTCAGCTTGGCGGGTAGCCTAGACGCTTCGCCTCAAAAGACCTCTAATGCCCGGGTTGAGGTGCGTCACTCCGCGTCCCTTGTGGAGTGGTATGAAAATAAGCAGGAGGGACTGGAGCACGGTTTCGTTGTTCAAGATCGCTCCGCGGATATGGATACTGCTGACGGCCTTCAGTTAAAGATGGAGGTCGAAGGATTGAGGGTGAAAGCCGAATCCGTGGATTCGGATAATCTCATTCTTACCGACGAGACTGGTGTCGCTGTCTTGGGCTATCAGCATCTTAAAGTGTGGGATGCCAACGGGGCGGCTGTTCCAGCTAGTATGCACCCATCGGATGCTGGAATCTTGTTGGCTGTGAATGATGCCGCGGCTCGATATCCGCTGACGATTGACCCACTGATTGTGAATCTCGAACACAATCAGAAATTGAGCCCTGAGGGGGAGGTTTTTGTAGGTTACGATCCCGATGATGATTTTGCCCAGTCTGTGGCAGTCGCAGGAAACATTGCGGCTATTGGGGCACCATCTGAGTTGATTAACTCCATCGGCGGCAGGGCAGGGAGTGTCTACATTTTCCAACGAGTGGAGAGTCGATGGTCCTTGATGCAGAAACTTATCCCCGACCAAGTGTGTAATTTCGGCACCTCAGTGGCTCTGTCCGGCGACTCTTTCGGCAGTGCGCTGATCGTCGGAGCTCCCGGATACCAGTCCTCCCGTGGTCGCGCGATGGTCTATCGCCTACTTTCCGAGGGATGGACGCAAGAGGCGGTTCTGTTTCCTACGGACAGCAGCTCGTTGAGTTACAGTTCCAGCTATCCACTGCAGTTTGGGGAATCAGTGGCGATTGACGGAGACTCGGTTCTCGTCGGTGCACCGCTTTATCATCAAGAGAAAGGTGGAGCCTATGTTTTTTCAAAGACCGGAGGGGTCTGGGTTCAGGATCACGTCGCGATTGGAGTGTATGCCGACGGTCACTTCGGTAGCGCGGTCGCCTTGTCGGAAAACCATGTAGTCATTGGTAGTCCAGACTCATATATTTCTAAATACATCAATGGAAACTGGTACAACTACCCAAATTCGGGATCCGTTCATGTTTACCGCAGAGTTGACGGAAATTTGGTGTCAACTCCCAGTGTGGAGGGCGCTTACACATTTCAGCAACTCGGACAGTCTGTGGCAATCTCAGGCACGACGGCCGTAGTGGGTTGCGGTGCCAATTCTGGTGATCGCGCCTATGTATATTCGCTGTCTATTTCCGGAGGTGTTAGCGGGGTCAGTCAACTTGTCGACGACGACGCTGGAACGAACCTCTTCGGCTGCTCGGTGGCTGTCGACGGTGATACCATTGTCATCGGCGCCAGAGCTGGAAACGCTTCAGGCGTGAACGGAGCTGGCTGCGCTTATGTGTTCACCTACAATGGTAGCAACTGGATTAAAGAGCAGGTCGTTCACTCCGCCAATGCCGAGTTCACGGATCAATTTGGCTATGCAGTGGCCATTTCGGGGGACACGCTTCTGGCGGGCTCTCCCTACAATGGTTCGACTCCTAGTTCAGCCAAGGGAGTCGATATATTTACCCGCAGCGCGGGCGCATGGACGCTAGAGCAGAACCTCGATGCGGTGGATACCCCCAGCGCCTACGATGTCTTTGGTCAGTCGGTCGCCATCTCCGGAGATACTACGGTCATTGGCGCCTATGGCGATGACACCCCGGCGGGTCCGAGCGCGGGCAGTGCCTATGTCTTCGCTAAAACGGACGGGGTATGGTCCCAACAGGGACGACTCGTCGCTACGGATGGCATGCCCGCAGATGCCTTTGGATACTCGGTCGCCATTGACGGAGACACGGTGGCCGTGGGGGCTTATCAGGATGATGCCGTAGCCACTTGGAATGCCGGTTCTGTCTATGTCTTCACCCGCGACATCAACAACCTATGGAACCAGCAACAAAAAATCGAGCCAGACGTCCCGATCGCTTTGGGCAACTTCGGCTTTCAGGTTGATGTCTCTGGCGATTCACTGGCGGTCGGCACTTTGGCGGATATGGCCTACGTCTTCACCCGCTCTGCGTCGACATGGTCGCAGCAGCAAACCATCCAATCCGATGATCTCGTGGCGGGGGACTCGTTCGGCTCCGCGCTGGCGATCGAGGGAGACTACTTGGTGGTTGGAGCCAATTTTGACGACACCGCTTCAGGTAGTGATGCGGGGAGCGCTTATGTGTTTCTGCGTTCCGGTGGAATCTGGTCGCAGCAGCAACAGTTGACCGCATCGAACGGTGCGGTGGTCGACTATTTCGGAAGCGCCATCGATCTTTCAAACGACACGGTGGTGGTCGGGGCTTACAGCCATGATCATGATTCCCGCCTCAATTCCGGTAGTGCTTACGTTTTCGTCCGATCGGGTAGCACGTGGAGCGAGCAGCAAATACTTGCTGCTGAATCGCCTTGGTCTGGAGACGAGTTTGGTGCATCAGTGGCGATTGCGGGCAATCATGTTCTGATCGGATCTCCCAAGGATGATTGGGTGAAGCGTATGCCGGATGATTCGATCCAATTGCAAAACGAGGCCGGCTCGGCTCATCTATATTCTCGAGTCGACGGGGTATGGAGTTTGCAGAGAATGTTTGTGGCGCCGGACGGAGAGTCGGGGGATTTCTTTGGAAACGCCGTGGCGCTTTCAGAAAACACCGCACTCGTCGGAGCCTACGTCGATGACGGATTCGTGGGCGTCAATGAAGGCAGTGTCCATGTCTTTGACATCCAAAGGATCGAGCTCAGTTCCCAGACCTTCTCAGAAAGCATCTGGCCCAGCCAATTGATTGCTTATCTGACGGTCGGTGGAAATGACGAGGACTGGTCATTCTCCCTAACCAGTGGCGACGGCGCGGATGACAACGACTTGTTTTCGGTTCCTTATGGTTACAATGTCCTAGTGTCTGGCAGTTCCGGTTTTGATTTTGAGCAGCAAGCGACTCTAAGCATTCGCGTGCGCGCCTACAAAGTCGGCACAACTCTCGAAGATACCTTTATTCTGACACTGCTTGACGACCGCACAGAAGATGCGGATGGGGATGGCCTGTCAGAAGCTGAGGAAGAAGACAGTTACGGCACCAGTGACCTAATTTGGGACGACGACGGCGACGGCATTCCCGGGGGAACCGAAGTGTCCGTCGGGCTCAACCCCGCTGTGGATAACTCAGATCTTGTTAATGCGATTCAGAGCCAGCCCACAGAATTCGGAGTTGATATGGACGCTTTATCGCTCGGGCAACCGGTCTTGATGAGGAATCATGATACGGATAGTTACACATTGATTTTGAGTCTCAAGAAATCCACCGATTTGAGTCAGTTCGATGATATGCCCATGAGTGCGCCTGAAATCTCAGTCAATGCCGATGGTGATGTTGAGTTCAACTTCAGCGGCGATGAAAACACGGGATTTTATCGGATCGAGGTCGAGTAGCTGTTACATTGGATCGATTAGGTCTTCTGAGCGCCAAGTATGTAATAGTTGTGCCGCTGAAAAGGGGCTTCTTTCTGTTATCAGTTGCATGGTACGTGGAAGCATGCCTTTTTCCAAGGATCTATGCGCGTTGATTCACACATGCACACACCACTTTGCGGGCACGCCGTCGGCCAGCCGATCGAATATGCGATGATGGCCGCCGAGCAAGGGATCGATTTAATTACGATTACTTGCCACATCCCCATGCGCTGGGAGGCTTTTGGGCAAGCAGGCATCCGTATGCAACGCGAGGAGTTGGACGACTATGTGACGCTGGTCAAGGCCACCGCCGAGCAGGCCAAGCCACTCGGGGTCGAAGTGCTCTGCGGTATCGAGGCCGAGGTCTACCCTGACGAGGCCGAGCTCGAGCCCATGGACGAGATCCTCGCTAACTACGATTTCGACTTCGTGCTCGGTTCACTCCACGCGCAATGCCGCAGCTACCTCGAATGGCTGTCGAAAAACAAAGTCAAGGACGACGCCATGCGGATCGACAGCTACTTCCGCCACCTCAAAGACGGCGCGCAGTCCGGCCGCTACGACAGCATGTCGCACCCCGATGTGATTCGCACCTACGGAGTGGTGCAGCACTTCAATCCTACAGAGCACGAAGAAGTGATCCGCGATTTCCTCCAAGCCGTGGTCGACGAGGACATGTGTATGGAGGTCAACACCAGCGGTCTGACCAAGGGCGACTACGAAGTACACCCCGATCCACTCATTTTAGACTGGGCAAGCGAGATGGGCGTCAAGCTCACCATCGGTTCCGATTCCCACCGCCCCGGTTCGGTCGGTCAGTTCTTCGACGTCATCCAGCCCATGCTCCGCGAAAAGGGCTTTAAAGATCTCCATTACTTCCGAGGCCGCGAACGCCAAAGGATCGATATGCCCGATGGTCTCTAACTATGCCTCTTTCGGAAACACAAAGACCAGAACTCGGCGAGCCAATCAATGCGAGTTCCGCCTCTGGGTCATCCGAGAGCCACTTGAACGATTGATCTGTTAGGCTCGCATCGACTGCGCTCCACGTTAGCTTAATAGTTTAGCGATTGTCTCGGCGCTTGCTGCATACGCTTCTGCCGATGCCTTTGGCTCGAGGGTGCTGCCAGCTTCGGGTTTGCAGAACTGGCTCTCTAGCTCGTGGAGGTCGAGACCCAGGCTGTGGCTGGCGGCGCGGAGGGCGGCGCCCAGTGCCACGGAGCCACTCACGGCGAGGCGTTGCACTTTGGCTTGGAAGACGTCAGCCACGACTTGGGCGATGGCGTCGTTCTTCGACGCGCCGCCGGTCAGGTAAATGACCTCGGGCTTCAATTGCATCCAGTCTGTGCGGAGCTTCATGTTAATGAATTGACCTTCGACGCAGGCGCGGATCGCGGCGTCGGCTTGCTCCCATTTCTCGAAAGCGTCGCTGCCTTTGAGGACCGGGTCGTCGAGGTCGACGCGTGGGCTGATCTCGGGGCGGAAGAAGGGCACCATGACTTGGTCGTTGTTGCCGACGGGGGTCTTGGCTAAGGCGGCGGTGAACTGATCCCAGTCGTAGTCGAACTTGTCTTTGACCTCTTCTCGGGCGAGGGAGCCGTTGACGAAGCACTGAAGCGACATGGAGCCGCCGGCGGGGTTGCCGAATACGTGGCCGCAGCCTTGTGGGTCGGCGACGACGCCAGGCATAGCGGCAAAGAATGTGTCGGAAGTCCCCAGCGAGACGACGAGCTTACCGGGTTGGCTGGCGCCCATGCCGACGAGGCTGCTGGGATTGTCGCCGGTGAAGACGGTGATCGGTGTGCCCGCGGCAAAGCCGTATTTCTGCACGAAGTAATCGGAGGCCGTGCCGGCGGTGGTCGCGCCTTGGGCGACTTCGGGCAGGCGCTTGCGGAGCTCGGGGGCAGTCGCGTCGAGTAGATCGGCGTCCCAGTCCCACGCCTGAATGTTGAGTAGATTCATGCCCGCGCCATCGCCGGTGTCGATCGGTGCGTCGGCGCCGCAGAGCACGGAGCAGAGAAAGGAACTGACGAGGTGGATGTGTGCGGTCTGCGCGTAGCCTTCGGGGTCGTTCTTGAAGAATCGGCGGATTTGCGGGCCCGTAAAACGCTCGATCGCGATGGAGCCGGACTTGGCGCAAACGGCGTCGTCGCCTCCGACTGCGGCCGCGATTTCGCGGCACTCAGCGCCCGTCGAGGTGTCCATCCAGATCGGGGATGTGCTTCGTGAAAGGCAGGGGGCGATTTGCTCGGAGAGGCTCTCGGCTGTATCCAGAGTGTCAATACAGTTGAGCCATTGATCGTTTAAGTAAACAGAGCCATGCTGTTGGCCTGCGCCGGAAATAGCGGCGACTTGCGAGAGGTCGCATTGCCCCTTTAATCCTTCCAGGAGTAATTCTAGTGCGTCGAGCCACATTTGTGGCGGAGAGTGCACTTCGCCGTTTGCTCCGATAGGCATAAAGCCATTTGGGGCAGCATATGTCGGGAAATTATCCCCAAAGTTCACCGACGCTTCGGCGACGATGGATTGTGTGTCCGTGTCGATGATGAGCGCGGAGCAGCTTTGAGTGGAGGAATCGAGACCGAGGACGTGAGGCATGGCGAATCGGGGTGAATAGATGAAATAACCGTAGCGCGACGCTTCAGCGAGCGTTCCCAGCTTGGTGCTTGAATGCGAACGCTTGCTAAAGCTGCGCGCTACATTTCTCCGTTTAGATAAACTCGTTCAGTAAGTTTTCGAGCATTTCCTGGCGGCCGCTGGCTACGGCGGGCTCGCCGTTGCCGAGGGCGTATTTTTCCAGTTCTTCGAAGCCGACTTCGCCGGCTTCGACCTTGGCGCCGATGTCTTTGTCGAAGCTGCCGTAGCGTGCGTCGACGAAGTCCTTCAGGCGACCGTCTTCGCGGATCGCGTGAGCGATTTTGAGTCCGCGAGCGAAGGCATCCATGCCGCCGATGTGGGCATGCATGAGGTCGATCGGCTCGTGAGATTCACGGCGACGCTTGGCGTCGAAGTTGAGGCCGCCGGTGGTGAAGCCGCCCATTTCTAGCACGACGAGCATGACTTGTGTGGTCAGGTAAATGTCCGTTGGGAATTGGTCGGTGTCCCAGCCAATGAGCTCGTCGCCGCGGTTGGCGTCGATGCTGCCGAGCATGCCGGCGTTGTTACAGACAGTGAGCTCGTGCTCCATGGTGTGGCCAGCAAGGGTGGCGTGGTTGGTCTCGATGTTGAGCTTGAAGCGATCCATGAGGCCGTATTCGCGAAGGAAGTTGAGGCAGGCGGCGGAGTCGCTGTCGTACTGGTGAGTGGAGGGCTCGCGTGGCTTGGGCTCGATATAGAAGGGGCCGTCAAAGCCGATCTTGTCCGCGTGGGCGATCGCCATGTGGAGGAAGGCGGCCAAGTGGTCGAGCTCACGCTTCATGTTAGTATTAAGTAAGGTGGCGTAGCCTTCGCGGCCACCCCAGAAAGTGTAGCCGAGGCCGTCGAGTTCCTTCGTGCACTCCAGTGCTTTCTTTACCTGTGCGGCAGCGTAAGCGAAGACGTTGGCGTCGGGCGAAGTGGCGCCGCCTTGTGAGTAGCGAGGGTGCGAGAAGAGGCAGGCTGTGCCCCAGAGGAGCTGCACGCCGGTTTCTTTTTGCTTGGCCTTGAGCTTGGCGACGACGGCGTCGAGTGCAGCGTTGGAGGCAGCGAGGTCGCCGAGTTCGGGAGCGATGTCACGGTCGTGCCAGCAGTAGAAATCGATGCCGATCTTTTCAAGAAACTCGAAGAAGACGTCGACGCGGGCGATGGCATTCTCGACGGAGTTGGAGCCGTCGTCCCAGGGCATGACAGCAGTGCCGGCACCGAAAGGATCGGCGAGCTCGTTACGCATGACGTGCCAGTAAGGCGCGGCAAAGCGAAGGTGATCCTTCATCGTTTTGCCGGCGATCAGCTCGCTGGGATTGTAGTGCTTGAAAGCAAGTGGGTTTTTGGACGAGGTGCCCTCGTATTGGATTTTGTCGCAGTCGAAGTATTGCATGTGGAGTTGGGTGACGGCGCGTTGCGCCGAGTTGATTGGTTCAGTGGTTGAGTGGGGATTTGGAGCACAAACATATTACCTATGCTACATGGGGGCAGATTAACAGAGCGTTGCGTTAAGAGTAACCGCAAATTGCGATTATATTCTGTTGATATGCGTCAATCCGTGGCGTTGACTGTCCATCGTATGAGCCAGCAAATCGCCATTGTCATGACTGAGGTCTTCTTACGACGGCTCACGCCTGCGCTGATGCCGTTTGTGCGGCGGCAGCAGGACTTCCGCATCGTCAGTATCCATCGTCCGGTGGACGAATTACTGGAGTTGCTGCGTGAATTGCAGCCGAGCGGACTGATCACAGAATGGTTGCCCGAGGTGACCGAGGCGATGCTCAAGCTGGGCGTGCCGACGGTCATTGCGGATACAGATTTCAGTTATCCCGGCGTGGCTAGTATTGATGTCGACGACTGGGCAGTCGGCGCGGCGGCGGCCGAGGCATTTAAGCAGGCTGGTTTTCGCAGCTTCGCTTGTTTGGGAAATGGCACGCCCTATTCCGGTCAGCGGATCGATGGCTTTTTACAGGCAGTGGACTCGCCTGTTTCTGTACATACGGAGACGGCCTTTGAAGATGCGCGCTACAGCGAGCACTTCACCGAACCGAGTCCGTCACTCTGTCGCTGGCTGGACTCGTTGCCCAAGCCAGTCGGGATTTTCGCGATACATGACCCTCTGGGGCGGTTTCTTTGTAGCACCTGCCTGCAACTGGGCATCTCGGTGCCGGAGCAAGTCGCGGTGATCGGTGCCAATAACGACGAGCTAGTCTGCGGCCTGAGTTATCCCATGCTCTCGAGTGTGTCGATTCCTTGGGATGTGATGGGGGCTCTTGTCGGCGATTCTATGCAGAACTTGCTGGCGGGAGGGCGTGTGCCCAGCGAGCCGATCCTGATCCCTCCGGGTGGGGTGGTGATGCGGCACTCGGCTAATTACCTCGCGGTGGACGACCCGCAGCTTCGTCGAGCAATGTCCTACATGTCCGAGCGCTTGCAGGATTCCATCAACGTCGGCCAAATGTGCGCCGAGCTACGGGTCGCCCGTCGCAGCCTGGAGCGAAAGTTTAAAGAGTTTTACCGCTGCACTCCGTGGGAGATGCTTTGCCGCCTGCGTGTGGCGCGCGCCAAGGAGTTGCTCGCGCAAACGAATCATCCTATCGGGCGGATATCCGAACTGTGTGGCTTTAACGACGCCGAGCGCATGGCTGTCGTTTTTAAGCGTGTGACGGGCAAAGCACCCTCGAGTTTTCGGAAGGGACGGCGCGGCGCGTAGCGCCGAGTCGAGTGGTAGGGGTGTTGAGTCGTTGAGTGGGGGAGGCCAGCTCAGTTGGAAGCGTATTTTCCCCCTGACAACTTAACCACTTGACCACTTAACTTAAACCTCGGCGCGTAGCGCCGCGCCCTCACTCCGGTACTTTGACGTCGTAGATATAGCCGACGCCGTGGACGGTACGGAAGGCGTCGAGCGTCAGATCGTGGCGTTTGTAAAGCTCGCGGATCTTGACAATGTATTGGTCGAGCGAGCGGCTGCGCACATCCGCGTGGATGCCCCAGACTGAGTGGATTAAATTCTTACGAGTGAGCACCGAATTTGGGTGGTCGGCCAGGTAGGCGAAGATGCCGAGCTCTTTGCGGCCGATGCTCTCGACTTCGCCGTCGGGAAAGGTGACCTCGAGTCGCTGGGGATTCACTTCGGCGCCGCAGAAGTCAAATGGTTTGTCGGTGATCGACGCGTTTCGGGTGATGTTGCCGTCGTTGGTAGTTTCTGCACGGCGGAGCACGGCATTGATCCGTGCGATCAGCTCGGGGAAGCCGAAAGGTTTGGTGATGTAGTCGTCGCCGCCCATTTCGAGGGCTTTGACTTTTTTCACTTCGTCGTTCTCTCCGGTTAAGAAAATGACCGGCGTCTCGTCGCCGCCTTTGCGCAGGTCGCTCATCAAATTGAAGCCGGTGTCGTCTGGGAGGTGCACATCCAGTAGGATGAGGTTGGCGAAGTTGTTTTGTAGGAAGCGCTCGACATGGCTCGCTTCGTGGCAGATTTGGCTCTGCATGCCGGCAACCTCAAGCTGCGTCGCGATGAGTGTAGAAAGGTCTTTATCATCTTCAGCGATGATGATGAGTGGTTTCGGTGTCTGGTTCATCTTATTGAGAGACTGCCGCCAGATCGGCGAGGACTTCGCTCGCGTGTGCGTCAGGTTTTACTTTGTGGTAGGTTTTTAGAATAATGCCGTTTGCGCTTATTAGAAAAGACATCCGGTGGATACCGTCATAGACACGTCCCATGAATTTCTTTTCCCCGTAGACGCCGTATGCCTGAGCAAGCTCCAGATCCGTGTCCGCAATTAGTGGGAAAGGGAGGCTATATTTTTCGGTAAACTTCGCGTGCGAGCGCTCGTCGTCTTTGCTGACACCGATCACCTTTAGCCCGGATGCGCCGAACTCGCTCCACGCGTCTCGTATCGCGCAGGCTTCCTTCGTGCAGCCCGGCGTGTCGTCTTTTGGGTAGAAATAGAGCAGACAGGGCTGATCCAAGCTTTCCAGCGAGTGTGCTTGTCCGTCCTCCGAAAACTGGAAGCTGGGTGCTTTTTGTCCGGCTTCGAGTGGTGTTGGTTTTCCCATGGTGTAAAAAAAATGTCTTAGAAATGTAAAAAGTAGCCAGTTGCATGCCGTTTACAAATACTTATTTCATTCTGTCAGATCCAAATTACCGCCTCTTTTGTTAAATTTAATCTTGTGCCGCGAAAGTCCTGCCACAGCTTTTGCGGGCATGGAAAATACGCCATTACTCATGCTCGGTCTGCCTAAGGGCAGCCTTCAGGACTCCACTATCAAACTTTTTGGTAAGGCGGGGTTCAATATTTCTGTGAGTTCCCGCTCCTACCGTCCGTCGATTGACGACGAAGAGTTGGACGGTCGCTTCGTGCGCGCCCAAGAAGTGAGCCGCTACGTCGAGCATGGTTACTTCGACTGTGGCCTTACCGGTCAAGACTGGGTGCGCGAGAACGATTCCGACGTCGTCGAGGTCTGCAGCCTCGTTTACAGCCGCGCGTCCAATAAGCGCTCCAAGTGGATCATCGCCGTGCCCGAGGCTTCGCCTGTGCAGACGGTGAAAGATCTCGAAGGCAAGCGTATCGCCACCGAAGTGGTTAACATCACCCGCCAATATTTGAAAGACAACGGCGTCAACGCCGAGGTCGAGTTCTCCTGGGGCGCCACTGAGGTGAAAGTCCCTGATCTCGTCGACGCCATCGTCGATCTCACCGAGACCGGCAATTCGATCCGCGCGAACAAGCTCCGCATCGTCGATACACTGCTTTACACCAACACGGTGCTTATCGCCAACAAGGCCTCTTGGGAAAACCCCGAGAAGCGCAAAAAAATCGAGAACATCGCCATGCTGCTTCAGTCCGCGCTCGAAGCCAACACCAAGGTCGGCCTCAAGCTCAACATCGAGAAGAGCAAGCTCGACGGCATCCTTGCCGACTTGCCCGCCCTGCGTAATCCCACGATCAACCGTCTGACCGACGAGTCATGGGTCGCCATCGACACCATCCTCGACGAAAAAGTCGTCCGCGAGATCATCCCCGAGCTCAAGGAACGTGGTGCCGAGGGCATCATCGAGTATCCGCTCAACAAGGTGGTCTTTTAGGTTGGAGTCCCGCCTTTAGGCGATTGTGTAAATTCAGCCCATGCTTCGTGGCCGCCTAAGGGTCTACACGAGTTACGCCCGCTCAAGAAGGCGGAACTGCAACCCAAGTAAATATGAGCAGAGACCGCACAGTCCGCATCGCCCTGGTCCAAGGTCGCGAGCAGGGGAGCCCCGCCGCCGACCTCGACTACACCATCGCGCGCATTCGCGAGGCCGCTGCCTCCGGAGCTCAGGTCGTTTGCACCCAAGAGTTGTTCAATACGCCGTACTTCTGCCGCACGCAGGATACTGAACTCTTTGACCTTGCCGAGCCGATCCCCGGCGCTACCACCGATGCGCTGGCCGCTGTCGCTGGCGAGCTTGGCGTCGTCATCATCGCCTCGCTCTTTGAGCGTCGCGGCCCCGGCGTTTATCACAACACCGCCGCCGTGATCGATGCCGACGGCAGCTACCTCGGTAAGTATCGCAAGATGCATATCCCGCAGGATCCTGGCTTCGAGGAGAAGTTCTACTTCACCCCCGGTGATCTCGGCTACAAAGTATGGGACACCAAGTTCGGTAAAATCTCCGTCCTGATTTGCTGGGATCAATGGTATCCCGAAGCCGCGCGTCTCTCCGCTCTCGCCGGCGCCGAGATCATCTTTTATCCGACCGCCATCGGTTGGCTCCCTGAGGAAAAAGCCGAGCTCGGCGAAGCCCAGCACACCGCATGGGAGACTGTGCAACGCGGCCACGCCGTGGCCAACGGCTGCTACGTCGCCGCCGTCAACCGCACCGGCACCGAGGGCGACACCGAGTTTTGGGGGCAATCCTTCGTCGCCGATTTCTACGGCCAAATTGTTGAACGCGCGCCCGTCAGCGACGAGCATATCTTGCTCGCCGACTGCGACCTCAAAGCCCTCGAAGACACCCGCCGCATCTGGCCTTTCTTCCGCGACCGCCGCATCGGCAGCTACGCCGACATCACCAAGCGGATGATCGACTAGCGCTGAGAAACGCTGGCTGAATTAAATTTGTAGCGAACTTGCGACAGCAAGGTCGAGCTGTGTGGCGTTGTGGGCTTGCTGGACTCTAAATACGTCGACGTGACTCGCGTCACGTCGCTACACGATTCTTTGCGTAACCTAGCTCGGCAATACTTTCGAGCGCGTTTAGAGCATTCGAACTTCAATGTTGAGCGTTCGATGTTTGACGTTCATCTTTCATTCCAATGGCCAAACTCAAAACACCCAAAGAACTCGGCTACCGTTTCCCTGCCGAGTGGGAGCCTCAAGCCGCCATCTGGTTTGCCTGGCCTGTTCGTGAAACACTTTGGGCCGATTGCTTCGATCGCGTGCGCGAGCAGCTGGCCGCGCTCTATGTGCTGGCCGCTCGCTTTCAGCCCGTTCGCGTCCTCTGCGCCGCCGCCGAGCAAGATGGATTGAAGGACATGATGGCTAAACACGGCGACGCTTCCGCCGTCGAACTCTATGACTATCAAAGTGACGATGTTTGGATTCGTGACTTCGGGCCGCTCTTTCTTATCCACGACCAGCGTAAGGAACTCTGCATTGCCGATTGGCGCTACAATGCTTGGGGCAATAAATTCCCCGACCAATCCAAAGACGACCGCGCCTCTGCTTGGATCGCCGACCAGCTCGGCATTCGCCGCTTTGCTTACGACCAAGTCCTCGAAGGCGGCGCCGTCGAGAGTAATGGCTCTGGACAGATTCTCACCACCGAGGTCGTCGTTCTCAATCCCACCCGTAACGGTGCGACCACGCCTGCCAAAGTTGAACGCCAGCTCACCTCCGGCCTCGGTGCGAACGAAGTGCTCTGGCTTCACGATGGACTCGTGGGCGACGATACCGACGGCCACATCGACAACCTCGCCCGCTTTTTCAAAGAGGACGGCATCGTTATCGCCGAAGTCGCTGATCCCGAAGACGCCAACTATCCCGCGCTCGCCGAAAACACCCGCCGCCTGCAAGCCTTTCGCACCCCGCACGGCGAACCTTTCGCCTCTGTCCAGCTGCCGCTCCCCGCGCCGATCCTCCACGAGGGCGAACTCCTCGCCGCCAGTTATTTAAACTTCGTCGTGCTCAACGGAGCCGTCCTCGTGCCGACGTATAACCAGCCCAAGAACGACGCCGAAGCCCTTGAGATCATCGGCGACTGCTTTCCCGGTCGCGAGATTGTCGGCGTCGACTGCACAGATATCATCAAAGAAGGCGGTGCCCTCCACTGCATGAGCCAGCACCAGCCAGTGCTTTAGGAGATCTTGCCGACGATCTGAGAAGCTGCCACGTCGATCCAGCTATCCAAGACTGGGCAGAAGATCACAAACTCTGCGCCCTTATTATCAATATTGCTTATACGGAGACTGCCTCCCATTGAAACTGCCAGCGCGTGGCAGACTGCCAAGCCGAGCCCGACCCCGTCAACTTTGCGTGTGCTCGACATGTCGGCTTGCAAGAATACTTCGCTGCAGGGCGAAAGCATCTGTTCAGGCAGGCCGGGGCCTTCGTCTGCGATGTGAAAAGTAACTCCACCCTCGGCTGGCGCCACACAAAGAGTTATCTGCCCGGGGTTCGCATGTTTAGCCGCGTTCTCAAGCAATAGGTCAATCATTCGTCGGATAGGCTCTTCGTGCATCGATAATTCGTCTGGCAGGCCGCTGTCGACGTCTATCGCAAGTGCTTGCTCCTTTGTGGCAAGTATGGAGCCGTGGGAGTCTTCAAAGCTGTGGGCAAACTCTCTGAGCGAAACCTTTGACACGGTGGAACCCTCAAGCTCAGTTAAGCCGCCTTCGGAGATAGTGAGTAAGTCTTGGAAGATTCGGTGCAGCCGCAGGGCTCCTTTGTTAATGGCGATTAATAATTCTTGATCCTCTTTTTGGCCGATCTCGAGTAGCAGCTCGCTAGGCCCGATGATTGAGTTGAGCGGCGTCATTAACTCGTGACTAATCATGCTGAGAAAAGTCGATTTTGCGGCTGACGCGGCTTCCGCACGGTTCGACGCCTTTAGTAGCGCGGCCTCTAGTTCTTTTCGCTCGGTGATATCTTCTTTTAGGGCGACGATTTTTTCGATCTCCCCGTCTGGGCCGATAATTGGAGCGATCATGGCGATTTCCCAAAAAAGGCTGCCGTCTTTGCGTTTGTTGTGGAATTCACCTGTCCACGCCTTGCCCGATAGCACGGTCTCCCATAGTTCGGCATATACGGATTCTGATAGTTCGCCCGATTTAAGTACGGAGGGCTTTTGGCCGATCACTTCTTCGCGCGAGTAGCCTGTGAGTTGCGTGAACTTTTCGTTCACGTAGTTGATTGTTCCGTCTGTCTCTGTGATGACGACGGATGCCGGGCTTTGCTCGACAGCAGAGGATAACTTTCTCGCTTCGGCCTCGCTCTCTTCCAGCTTACGGCGGCGCTCCCGCCCAGCTATACGACGTGATAGGAATAAGCAAAAGAAAGCGGCACCGAGTGCATAAGCTGAGGCAACCCAAGCGACCTTGTAGAGGATAGTATCGACTGGGGTATTGTTCTGCAGCATGGCAAAAGTCACCAGAACACCCATAGATAGATGGATGATTGTGCTCGCGGCCAGTAAATGCTGAAAGGGGATTGAGCTGAGTGTGTTGCAAAATTTCCTACGGTAGACTAATCCGATAGTCGCGCTGATTGCGATGACACCCATGCCTGGTAGCATACCCACTCCTCCTTGCGTCCAGCGGATGATGAGGCAAGTTGTAGCCGTCAATACAGTTGGGATTGGGCCAAAAAATAGACCGATTGCAAAAAGCAGTACAGAGCGTGCATCAATGACGACTCCGGGGTACGCTTCGAAGCTCAGCAACATGATTATGATCCCCAAGGGGGAGAGGGCTAATCCTAGCAGCCAGTCGCGCATAACCTTACTTTTGAAGCGGATGCGGTCTGGCTCCAGTAAGTCGAGAAGCACTCCAACCATAAAAAGAATGCCTAGACCATCAAAGATATCTACCCAATAGTTATGAATTTCTGTATTCACAATAAAGCGAAAGCACAATTCGTCCCCACTCTTTTATGCGTGAGTTAGATCCGTGCGATTCTCTTAGATGCTATGACGGCCGACAGGCTGCCTACAATAACTACTTTAAAGTTATTCTAGGTTTACTGGAAATTTACATCTTACATTCTTTCTAACGGCTTTATGCCGAGTAGCTCCAGCCCGGTCTTGAGTACGGTGCGTGTCCGTGCGCAAAGAATCAGGCGGCGGGCTTTGACGGTCGCATCGTCGACCATCACCTTGTCGGCATTGTAGAACCCGCTGTAGGCGCTGGTCAGCTCATAGAGGTAAGTGCAGAGCATGTGCGGGCGCAGATCGTTGATTGTTAGCTCCAGTGCGGTGACGAAGCCCATCAGCTTGCGGGCAAGCGTCAGCTCGGCCTCGGTCTCGAGTGGGCTGGCGCCTTCGATTTTCGACTCCGGGTCGACGCCGACCTTGCGGAAGATGCTGTTGATCCGTGCCACAGCGTAGAGCAGGTAAGGGGCGGTGTTGCCTTCGAAGCTGAGCAAGCGATCCCAACTGAAGACGTAGTCCTGTGTGCGGTTACTGGAAAGGTCGGCGTATTTCATCGCGCCGACACCGACCGATTCGGCGATCACATGGCGCTCGTCTTCGGGCAGCTCGGGGTTCTTCTCGGTGACCACGTCGAAGGCGCGGCTGCGGGCTTCGTCAAGGAGCTCCTGCAGCTTGATCGATTCGCCGGACTTGGTTTTGAAAGGCTTCTTGTCTGCGCCGAGGATTGTGCCCCAGAACACGTGGCTCATCTCGGGCAGTAGGTAGCCTTTGGCTTTGAACCATTTCTCCGTCGTGAGAAAGAGCTGCTGAAAGTGGTCTTGTTGGCGAGCATCGGTCAGGTAGATGATCTCCTCGGCTTTGAACTCTTCCGCGCGGTAAAGCACGGTGGCGAGGTCGGTCGAGGCGTAGTTGCTCGCGCCGTCGCTCTTGCGGATATTGAAGGGGTAGGGCCGCTCGTTGTCGCGTGCGAATTTCTTAACCTCATCGTGCCAGACGACGAGTGCGCCGTCGCTTTCTTCGGCCAGACCGATTTCGGTCAACTCGTCGTAGATGCGTTCCACTTTGTCGCGGTAGAAGGACTCGCCGAGGGTAATATCCACTTCAACGCCCATTTGTGCGAAGAGTTTGTCGAAGGCGACTTTCGAGATCTCCACTATTTGCTCCCAGATGGCGGTGTTTTCCGGATCGCCGTTTTGCAAGAGCACGAGCTCGTTGCGGGAGATGTTGCGCAGCTCGGGCTGCTCGGTTTCGAGCGCGCTGCCGTCTTTGTACAGTTGGTCGAGTGTCACGAGGGCATCGTCGCCCAGCGCGGAGAGGTCGATGCCGTCGCGCTTGATCTTCATGATCAAGGTACCGAAGTTGGTGCCCCAGTCGCCGATGTGGTTGTCGCGGACTAGATCGGCTCCGCAGAAATCGAGCAGGCGGGCGATAGCCTGACCGATGACCATCGGGCGGAGGTGGCCGATGTGCGCTTGCTTCGCGGTGTTGGCGCTCGGGTAGTCGATCACGACTTTGCGGCCGTCTTTTAGCTCTTTCGCGCCACTCTGGTAGTCGGCCTTGGTCGAGTAATCGAGCTGCCATTGCCATATGAAAGCGGTCGAGAGTTTGAAGTTGATAAACCCGGGTCCTGCCAGAGAGAGCTCGACCATTTCAGGGTCGAACTGTTCGGAGGCCTGCGCCGCATCGATCAGCTTTTGCCCCAGTTCGCGCGGGTTGGCTTTGTTGCGCTTGGCGAAGCCGAGCACGCCGTTGGCCTGGTAGTCACCGAATTTCGGGTCGGCCGGGCGCACGCCGGGTTCGAAGCCGGCACCGAAGCCCTCGGTTTGGGCGGCGACTTCGCGCAGGATTTGATCGATTGCGTGGGATGGATTGAACCAGACGGACATGGCGGATAGGCAAGATGCTGTCAGGGGCGGGTCAAGCTATAAGAGGACGAAAGCCCCTGTCATAATCTTAATCTTACTCATAATCCTAATCCTCATTGTCTTTCGATAACACCAGAGATTATGATTAAGATTATGATTACGAGTAGGATTAGGAGTGAAAAATCCACCCAATCGTAACAAACAGTAGGGTCGACATTTCACCGAATCGGCACATTCTGCGCGCCCTAGCTATTATGGAAACCGAACAGATCGATCCAAACATCCACAAGAACACGGGTATCAAGCGCGTTTTCAAGGCGCTCTTCTATTCCTTCGACGGCTTGGCTTCTTCGATGAAACACGAGGCCGCCTTTCGGCAGGAGGTGCTCTTGGCCGCTGTGTTGATTCCGGCCTCTTTTCTCCTTCATGTACCGCTTGCTCAGCACCTTGCACTGGTGGCTAGCGTTGTTTTGGTGCTCATCGTGGAACTGTTGAATTCCGCGATCGAAGCCGTGGTCGACGATATTTCTCTGCGTAACCGCCCCCTCGCCAAGCGCGCCAAAGATATGGGCAGCGCTGCCGTCTTACTCAGCCTGCTCAATTGTCTGATCTGCTGGGCGTCGGTCATCACCTTGAACTGGGGGCAGTTTTTCGGTTAGGCCATGAAATCGCCCTCATCACGCAATCATTCATCCGAGTGACCTCGGATGCTACGATTAGAGCGTAGCATCGGCGGTCACGCCGATGATCGATCCATCTCGTTATGTTACACATCGTCCTTTTCAATCCGGAGATCCCTCAAAACACCGGAAATATCGGCCGCCTCTGCGCGATTACCGAGAGCCGCCTGCACTTGATTCATCCGCTCGGGTTCACGATCACGGACAAACATCTCAAACGCAGCGGGATGGATTATTGGAAGTCGCTCGATGTGCACCATCACGAAAACTGGGAAGCCTTCGAAGCTAGTCCTGAGGCACCCAAGCGTCTCTGGTTACTCACGACTAAGGCTGATCACGCGTATTGGGATGTTGAATACGCCGACGGCGACGGTCTCGTCTTTGGCAATGAGGGACACGGAGCCCCCGAATGGCTCCACGCTAAGGTGGCCGGCCAGCGTCTGACTATCCCACATAAGAACAGCACTCTTCGCTCGCTCAACCTTTCCACCTCGGTCGGTATCGTGACCTACGAGGCATTGCGGCAGTTGCGGTGATCACCGCACGCCACGTTCTGAATCTTTAACCTTCTCAAGAAGCGCGAAGCCTTCCATCGTGTGCATGCTAACTTTCTCACTCCGTTGACTACCGCTTCAAATTATTCCGCGCACTTATGGCGTCGCGTCTCCACCCTCCTCTTTTGCCTTATCGCGCTCATCGGCATTTTCACTGTCGCCGACTACGGGCGCTCTTGGGACGAGACTTTCCGCTTCAAGGGGGGCGATGCCAAGCTGGCTTACTACAAGGCGCTCTTCGCTGGGGAGTCACCCACCGCCGTGCAGGACGCCTACCCGGGGCTCTTTGACCTGCCTTTGGCCTGGGCGCACCAGCAATTTCCAGATTGGGGCACGAGGAGCCAGAAGGGGCATGTCTGGAGTCTTTTCTTCGGCTTGCTCGGCTTACTGTCGGTCTGGCGCTTAACCGCTCGCATCGGTGGCGAACGTGCGGGTTTCTGGGCGCTCCTGTTTTTAGCCACACTACCACGCTATTACGGGCATATGTTCTTTAACCCGAAAGATATCCCGTTGGCCGCGACCTACGCGCTCGGCCTTTGGGCGCTGGTCTCTGTCTTTACGGCCCTGCCTGCAGCGCATCGGCAATCGGGAGTCTGGATCGGACTCGCGGCGGGTCTCTCGATCTCTACGCGGATCGCGGGTTTTTTGATCTTGTTCTATTTCGGTCTCTTTATCGGCCTATATTTACTCCTGCGCTACTTTCAGGGAGGGCGCGACCTGAAGCGACTTAAGCGCGATATCCGGCTCTGGGCGATTCGCGGACTGAGCGCGGGTTTATTGGCCTTCTTTCTCGTCTTTATCTTTTGGCCGACGCTGCACGAGAATACTTTGACTTCATTGGAGGCCTCGGCCGCCGACGTGCAGAGCTTCGGTTGGGATGCGCAGGTATTGGTCAACGGCGCCGTCTATCCCGCAACCGAGTTGCCGCGAAGCTACTTGCCTTATTGGATGCTGCGGACGATTCCGGAGCATATTCTGCTACTTATTATGTTCGCCTTTGTAGCGGGAACGCTGGGGCTCTGTCGAAATCGGAAAACCATATCGAGCACCCACCTTGCGGCGGGCGTCGTGGGCTTCAGTGCGCTCTTTCCACTCGCCTACATTCTTTGGACGGATCCCGTGCTCTACGATGGCATGCGGCACGCGCTCTTTATTTTGCCCTCCTTTGTCTGTGTAGCGGCGCTCGGGCTCGAGTGGTGCCTGCGGCGGTTGCCCGCTTTCTGGTCGAGGTTCGTTCAATTTGGAGCCGCAGGCCTCGTCGCCCTTGTTGTGTTGCAGATGGTTTCGCTGCATCCGTATCAATACATTTATTTCAACCAAATCACGGGCGGGCTCCAGTCTGCCTATCTCCACGATGAGACCGACTACTGGGGCCTCTCGCACAAAGAGGCTGCCGAATGGCTCGAGGCGCATACGGATCCGGATCAAGTCTATACGGTGCACCTTCGCTACAGTCGCTATATGCTCAAAGAGCACCTCGATCCGGAGCGCTTCACACTCTCCCCCGACGTGGAGGGAGCCGACTTCTTCGTCGCGATTATGCGCTTCGGTTTCTACGACGACTATCCGCAGGCCGAGCTACTCCACGTCGTCGAACGCCAAGGCGTGCCGCTCTGTTTTATCTTTGCACTCTCCGACGATTTAAAGACAAAGACCAACTGATGCCAAGCCCGGACAGAACTGAATCGATCTACCGCAAGCTTTCGCTATGCCTACTGCTCTTGTGCATTGTGACCGGCTTTGCCACGATCCGTGATTACGGTATGGGGTGGGACGAGGCCACTCGCTGGAGATCGGGTGACCTGAAGGTTGATTATTACAAATCTCTCTTTGTGGCGGATGACCTGATGCAGGTGGTCAAAAGTGTGCCGACAGATTCCTATCCCGGCTTCTTTGATATGAATCTGTCGTGGCTCCACGACCTCACCGGTATCGATCGTTTTATGTTGGGACATTGGCAGTCCTTTCTGTTCGGGCTTGGCGGTTTGATGGCACTGTGGCGGATCGCCTCCATTTTCGGCGGTGCTCGTTTGGGTTTTTGGGCAGTGGTGTTTTACATCATAACGCCGACCTTTTACGGGCATTGGTTTCAGAACCCGAAAGACGTGCCCTTCGCCGCGACCTACACCTTAGGGCTTTGGGGGATGATCGAGTTTTTTCGGCATTACCCCGTATTGAAAAAACGCTGGATGCTCCTTGCGGCCGTTACAGTTGGTCTGTGTATGGCCACTCGGATTGCGGGGATGGTGCTGCTCGCGTATTTCACTGCCGCCGTCGGGATCGTTGTGCTCATACAGCTATGGGAGAATCGCACAAACTTCCGCTGGCAGCGACTCATGCGTACGTCATGGCCTTGGCTTATCGCACTCCCCGTCGTATGCATATTTGCCTATCTAACTTTGTTTCCTTGGTGGCCTTCGTCTCATAAAGACCTATTGTCCATCTCAAGTTCGACACTGCAGCAGCTACACACCCGTGCTTCTGAAATTCCTCTATTTTTTAGAGGAGAGATTATTTGGGCTGCAGATGCTCCTTTTTATTACACGCTTTGGATGTTCGCCATTAAAGCGACGGAGGTTCTGCTCATCGGCTTACTCGTATTCCTGCCTTTGGCGTGGCTGCGATTACGTCAGCACTTTGCTGGGAGTGGAGCGCTGAGCGGCGGGCCGGCCTTGCTTGTCTTGCTCCTCGGTGGGTTCTTCCCATTGGCTTATCTCACGCTCACAGCGCCCGCTTTGCATAATGGAGCGCGCCATTTCCTCTTTGCCTTTCCCGCTCTCTGCGTCTGTTCGGCTTGGGCGTATCTACAACTCGGGGATTGGATTCGGGCGAATCGCCCCACGCTGCTGCGGAGCGCACAACTTGTCTTTGGACTGCTTTTAGCATGGCCGATTATACATTTGGTTCGGCTGCATCCGTATCAATACACCTATTTCAATTCGCTAGCCGGTGGCGTTTCTGGAGCTTTTGGCAGTTATGAGGGCGAGTATTGGTTTACGAGTTCGAAGCACGCAGCCGAAGAACTCGAACGGCAGATTGAGGCGAATCCTGAGCTGATGCCTGAAGACGGCACGGTGCAGGTGTTTGTTTTGGGGCCGTGGCAAGTCGTCGAGCCCTTCCTTCCGGAGGCTTACGAACTAACCAGCGATGCGAGCGCCGCCGATTTTCTGATTCTCAACACGCAGATGCACATGCACGAACGCTTTGAGGGTGAAGAACTGTTTCGCATAGAGCGCATGGGCACTCCGATTTGCTTTGTGCGGGTCGCCGATTAAATGCACGGAGCGCGATGGATTCGTTCAGATGATGATTGCCAATCGAGGACGTTTTGATGACCTTCGCATACTTCGTCTATTAGTCACTCCACAGTCGATACCATACCGATGAACCCAACCGATCTACCAACTCCCAAAGCTGAGATGCATCTGCATGAAGGATCGCATGCGCTCCACGTTATGGTTGGGACTAAGGGGCAGATGACGAAGATGTTTCCGATTCTGCGTGAGCTGGATCGGCGCGGTGTACCTTATCGTTTTATTCGGACTGGGCAGATGGGGCCGATCATCGACGAGATGATCCGATCCTACGGCGTGCGTTCTCCCGATTATACGATCGCTCCGAGAGATGCAGACCTCGGCAGCATCCCTGCCTGTATTGCTTGGATGTTTCGTTGCTTCTTCAATGGCATGTGGCGCCGCAAAGATCTGTGGGCTGGGAAGAAGGGACTGGTGCTCATTCACGGCGATACAGAATCGACGCTCATAGGTGCCGTGTTGGCTAAATTGTGCGGTATCCGCGTCGGGCACGTCGAAGCAGGTCTTCGATCCTTTAAGCTACTGGATCCCTTCCCCGAGGAGATTATCCGCCGCGTGACGACACGCTTTTCAGACTACATGTTTGCCCCGGGCGCTTGGGCATCGAACAACTTGCAGAAAGAAAAACTCAGTGGAGAGATTTTCGACACGGGTGCGAATACGATTGTCGATACCATTCGATACAACCTTGAGCAGCAGCCGACGGCGCAGTTGCCCGAGTCTCCCTACGTGATCGCCGCGTTTCACCGTAAGGAAAACCTCTACGTGCGTAAACGTCTGATGCGTGTCGTGGCCTGCGTCGAGAAAATCGCGGAGCGTCATCGCATCATTTTTATCCTCCATCGAAACACGGAGCATGTGCTCAAGAAGGAAGGCATCCTTAATCGTTTCCAAGAGAATCCGAACATCGAGTTTGCCCCTTATTACGACCACATCTCTTTTATGCATGTCGTCCGGAATTGCAGCTTCGCGGCGACCGACGGCGGGAGCCTTCAGGAGGAAACATTTTTCCTCAATAAGCCTTATTTGATTCTCCGTGATCGGACTGAGCGTCAAGAGGGGCTCGATCAAACTTCCTACCTGTCCAATCTGGATCCGGAGCGAGTCGCCTGGTTTCTCGATCACTACGAAGAGTTTGTCGTCCGTGAGGAAGATCAGTCCAGCAGCCCTTCGGAATTCGTGGTCGATACCTGTGTTCGCATCGTCAACGAGATGAACGCGAACCACTAGAGCAGGACTTGTTTTAATATGTCTGCGAAGTGGCGTAAGTATTTGATCCGAGGGACGGGTGTTCTCGTGATCTGCGGAATTTACGCGTTCATTCTGCGCCAAGTCTCCTTCGATTTTTCTGATTTTCGAGAAGCGGACTATTCTGTTCAATGGGCGCCAGCTCTTGCTGCGGCCGTTTTAATCTTTGTCGCTTTCTTTTTTCGCTGCCTTGTGTGGAACCTAACCTTTCGGGAATTCGGCCATGCCTTGCCGCTGTCGGCCATCGCGCGGATACTTGCCGTCAGCAACTTGGGGCGGTATATCCCGGGCAAGGTGGCGACGGTGGGAGGGGTTCTCTATCTAGCCAGTGAAGAGGGCGTGCCCCCGCGCGTGAGCGGCACGGCACTCTTCGTGAATCTCATTATACCGCTATTGACGGCGGCGTTCGTTTTCGCGGGTTGCCTGATCTTTCTAGATATTCAGTTCATTGTCGATGTGCAGCTTTGGATCGTGGCGGGTGTCGTTCTTGCGACTTCTTTGGCGCTGCTCCAGCCGCCGGTTTTCAACCGCCTAGTGCCTTTCCTCTTCCGTCAGATTCGTAAGGGTGAATTTGATTGCCAGCTGAGTTACCGCTTCATCTATGGCAATGCCTGTCTCACTTTACTCTCATGGGCGATGCAGGGAGTCGCGTTCTTCCTGCTCTCCAGCGCCTTCTTCGAGACGCCGCTCACCTTGCTCCCATATTTTATTGGCGGCAATGCCGTCGCTTTCGTAATTGGTCTCGTGAGTGTATTTGCCCCCGCAGGTCTCGGTGTCAAAGAAGGGGTGCTCTACTTGGTACTCGTTCAGGCGATGCCTTACGCGCAGGTAGCGATACTCGTTTTGGTTTGGCGACTCTACACGACGGTTGTGGAACTGATCCTTGCGGGTGTGTTCTTTTTTATCGGCTTTCTCTCGCAGCGACCTGCGGTGAAAGACTGATGTCTGGCTATTGCCAGTAGCTTGGTAAGATCTTTTTGACGATCCGATCAAAGAGATCCCTTGCCTCCACATAGCAGCGATGAAGTAGGTTGTCTGCTCGGGCTTGAATGCGAACCTCCGACGGGTAAAAGGGAACCTTGGCGAGTTCGAGGAAATGGGCAGCCGCAGAGCTTACAAACAAGCCGATTGACTGTGCGTTGATCGAGCCGAGCTTGAGGATGGTCTTCGCCAACTGGTAATGGTTGCGGCTTGCATTTTGAGTCGAGTAAAACTCAAGGTCTAACACGGTGATGCTTTGTGTGTCCGGCGAAAGAAATAGATTAGCCGGGTGCATGTCGATTGCGTCGATCAGACGAAGCGATTTCGCGCCGGGAAATTCGAGAGTGATCTCTTTTTGAGACGCGAATTGGCGAATCGATAGAAGCTGATCTGTCAGCTTTTGAGGATCCGCGATATCGGCACGTGACATTTCAGACAGAGGCGTGCCCTCCACGAAAGGAAAGACCATTCCATGCTCTGCTGACTCGCCATAGGCAGAGACGAAACGCTCGTCGTCTATCTGACGGCCGATTGATAGCTCAGCGATGTGTTTCTTATCCGCTGCGTATTTTTTACAGAATACTTTTTTCCCTTCGGACGTCTTCCCAACGCAGAATTGGACACCCTCGAAGAGCGTCTGCTCGGTGTCGTCGGACTTTGCTGAAAGCTTCTGACCTTTCGAGCCAATCGTTCGCTGGAGTGGCTCTTCGCATTCGATGCCGTCAATCAGGTCGCTGCGTTCGTTTGTTGTTTGATCGCGAGGCCAAAGCTCTATCTTGAGCAACCAACGGCGAACGCCGTGGATCGAGTAGCGCCCGATGACCGATAAGGATTTAAATCGCGGTCCGATCGCGGCGATCATTTCGCCGATATAGCGTTCGTCAGAATTGTAGACGGCACGAATCGCACGTTGCCAATACCAGCGGCTGCCCTCGGCCAGTTGGCCAGTCTCGAAGAATATGCGCGACTCGGTGTGGTCGACCAGATCGTTCCAAAAATCCATCGCCGCATTGTATCCGTGAAGACCGAAGATGTGGTGGTGGACGGCTCCGTAAATGGCCATGTCGTAGACATGGCTGAACTGAAATTCCTTGGCGTCGCCGATGAACAAGTTAAAGCGCTCATCCTGCTTCAAGCGCTCGTCCACCGTGTTGGCATCGTATTCGATTGCATCGACATTCTGCGCGATGGATCGTTCGAGGAGAGCTCTTGAAAAGTATCCCAGATTGCACCCGATATCGAGTGCTCGTTGGCCTGGTTCACAATGCGCGAGTATATTTTCGACGCGAGACTGGTTGCGCTTCGTGTGCCGTCGGTCGTATCGAGCGTCGCTCGCATTCTCCATTGAGGATTCTGTCTGTGGTCGTTCCTTCAAAGCTTGTGCAGATTTTTAGCGACACTCACACGCTGAGCTCGTGCGCGATCACAGTCTCGATGATGCGATACTGGTCGGCCTCGGATAGATAGGGATGGAATGGCAAGCTGATGACTTCGAGGCTGGCTTGCTGAGTGTTGGGGAAAGCCTTCTGCGCGCAGGGAAGTTCGGCAAAGACCTGCTGAACGTGCAGCGGCTTTCGGTAGTACACGGCGCTAGGGATGTCGGCGGCCTTGAGGGCTTCGGCCAGACTGTCGCGGTTTTTCGGGCGTATTGTGTACTGTGCGTAGATGTGGGTGTTCCCGGGGTGGATCGCGGGCACGCCGACGTGGTCTTTGAGTGCTTCGGAATAGCGCGCGCCGACTTGTTGGCGCAGGGCGATTTCTTCGTCGCGGAAGTTCGCAAACTTGGCGTGGATGATGGCGGCCTGTAGGCTGTCGCAACGTCCGTTGGTGCCGAGTGTGTAGTGCGCCTCGCGTTCTTTGCAGCCGTGGTTGGTCACGGCGCGGATGTCTTCGGCGAGCTTGTCGTCGGTCGTAAAAACGGCACCGCCGTCGCCATAGCCACCGAGAGGCTTGGCGGGAAAGAAACTGGTGCAGGATACATCGCCCATCGTGCCACTCTTGCGGCCGTTTTGCTCCGCGCCGAAACTTTGGGCGGCGTCTTCGATGATCTTGAGCCCGTGCTTCGCGGCGATGGTTTCGAGCGCGGGGTAGTCGGCCATTTGTCCGAAGAGGTTCACGGCGATGATCGCCTTGGTCTTGGGCGTGATGGCTTTTTCGACTTCCTTCGGATCGATGTTATAGGTGTCGGCTTCGATGTCCGCAAAGACCGGGGTTGCGCCGACCAGCGCGATGGTCTCGGCAGTGCTGATCCAGGTGAAGGGCGTGGTGATGACTTCGTCGCCTGCGCCGATGCCGAGTGCGCGCAGTGCGACTTCAAGCGCCATCGTGCCGCTGGCCACCGCGACGCAGTGCGAACCGCCGAGGAACTCGCCGAGCGTCGCTTCGAGTTCATACACTTCGGGGCCGTTAATGTAGCGACCGTGTTCGAATACCTTGGCGACGGCCTCGGCGATTTGCGCTGCGCTGTGTGTGTGGATAGCTTTGATGTCTATGAATTGCATGACGTTCTATAAAGTTTCGGTGATCTTGGGCGTTTTGGCGCTGTGGGATTTGCTGTTGTAATTGAGTAGCTCGCCGATGAGGCCGGTGGAGATGAGTTGCACGCCAAGGATGAGGAGCAGGATGCCGAGCTGCAAAAGGGGGCGATGGCCGATGCCTTCTCCGAGGACGAGTTTCACGAAGGTCAACCACGCGAGAATGCCAAAGCCGATCAAGCCGCTGAGCATTCCGAAGCCCCCGAAGAAATGCCCCGGTCGTTTGAGGTAGCGGGTGAGCACGACGACAGTGATGAGGTCGAGGCCGCCTTTAAAGAGGCGCTTCCAGCCGTATTTGGAGACGCCATGCGTGCGTCGGTGGTGCTCGACTGGAATCTCGGCAGTGGTGAAGCCTTCTGCTGCGAGGAGCACGGGGATGTAGCGATGGAGCTCGCCATAGAGTTCGATGCTGTGGATGGCTTCGGCGCGGTAGGCTTTAAAGCCGCAGTTGAAATCGTGTATCTTGACTCCGGAAGCGGCGCGAGTGGCCGCATTGAAAAAGCGCGAAGGGAGCGTCTTGCCTAGAGGATCTTGGCGGAGTTGTTTCCAGCCGGAAATACAGTCGTAGCCCTCTTCAAGTTTTTCGAGGAAGTGGGGGATTTCGGCGGGCTCGTCCTGTAGGTCGGCATCCATAGTGAAGACGACCTTCCCTCGAGTGACTTCGAATCCGGCCGAGAGGGCGGCGGCCTTGCCGAGGTTGCGGCGGAAGCGCAGCGCTTTGATCTGCTCGGGGTGTGCTTCTTTGAGCGTTTCGAGTGTCGCCCATGACTCGTCGGTGCTGCCATCGTCGACGAAGATTACCTCAAAGTCGCCCAGCTTGTTGGCGTCTACGGTCGCTGCGATTTTCTCGAAAAGCGGCGTCAGCGTGGCCGCTTCGTTGCAGAGGGGGATGACGATGGAGAGTTCGGGCTCGTTGGGCATAGGGCTATTGATTGCGCTCTGAGTTGAGCGCGGGTGGAGTCTTTCCTTCTCGCAGGTGTTGGATGCGGATCATTTCCGACATCTCGCAGCTCCAGCGCAGTCGCTCGATCAGCGGGCGTGCGGCCATGTCGCGCGTTTGGACGATGCGGGCTCCGGCGAAGGTGGAGCTCGCCCAAGGGTCGTCTTCTTTCGGCTTAGGATTTTTCATGGCGCATGTTGAGGTCTTCCAAGATCATTCGCTGCCGAATGATTTATGCTTCGCCCGTTTAAGCAAGCAGACTTTCTTTTGCCTGCTTTGATAAATATTGCGCTCATTGCTAGCTCACGTTTTGTTTGCGGCCATGCAAGTATCCATAGTCATTCCGATCTACAACGAGTGCGAAACGCTGCACGAAATCGTCAGTCGTGTGCGTGCGGTTGAGGGGATGGCTGTCAAAGAAATCATCTTGATCGACGATTGTTCGACGGATGGCACGCGCGAGCTATTGGAGAAGGATTTTCAGGAGCCGATTTTCAAAAAGGCCTTTCACGAGGTGAATCAGGGCAAGGGTGCTGCGCTCCGCACGGGCTTTGCTGAGGCGACCGGCGATATCGTGGCGATCCAGGATGCGGATTTGGAATACGATCCTGCGGAGCTCCCCGGGTTACTGCGTCCGATCTTGAGCGATCATGCCGATGTCGTTTTCGGCTCTCGATTTATGGGCGGTGGGGCGCACCGTGTCGTTTTCTTCTGGCACATGATGGCGAATAAATTCCTTACGCTACTCAGTAACATGACGTCTAACTTGAATCTGACCGACATGGAGTGCTGCTATAAGCTGTTTCGGCGTGAGGTGCTCGATCAGCTCACGATCGAGGAGAATCGTTTCGGTGTGGAGCCTGAGATGACGGCTAAAGTGTCTAAGCTCGATGTGCGTATCTACGAAGTCGGCATCTCCTATTACGGCCGTACCTACGATGAGGGCAAAAAGATCGGCTGGCGCGATGGAGTGCGCGCGGTGTATGCAATTTTGAAATACGGGCTGTTTCGGTAGGTGACTCGCCGGTGACCTTTTTTAAACCGTTAATGGACGTTAATTAACGTGAATAAGAGGGTGCAATTTTTACTACGGGGTATGGCTACCTAAAGGAAGCCATATACGTATGTCCGCTCCTTCAGGTGCGGAGCGACTTAATATCGTTAGTGACGTCTAAAGTTAATTGAAAACTTACCCCATACTTAAAATTCGACCCTGAATAAGATGGAGCTTACTTCTCCATCTTGGCCATTTGTAGATGTCTTGATGTTTTTCGATCTCGTTCAGCAGTCTTAAATGAATGCTTTATCGATGAATCCCTAGATTCTCAGAGAACGAGGGGTAAGAGAATCGTGGTGTTTCGTTCATAGGAAAATTCACGTTTATTCACGTCCATTAACGGTTCAAATTTTCTCTTAGGCATACATAAAAAAACGCCGCCCCACGTGGGACGGCGTTGATGAAAGCGGTTTGCTTGTAGCCTCGGAACTTCGTTCCGGGGTTCGTCGTGGCTTATTTGTATTCAGCTTCGACTTCGGCCACGGTCTTGGACACGCGGGAGACGATTTGGTAGGGGTCACCCTGCGAGTTAGGACGGCGGTCTTCGAGGTAGCCCTTGTAGGCGTCGTCTTTGACGAAGCCGTGTGGCACGCGGATCGAAGCACCACGGTCAGCCACACCCCAAGAGAACTTGTCGATCGACTGTGTTTCGTGGAGGCCAGTGAGGCGCATGTGGTTGTCGGGACCGTAAGCAGCGATGTGCTCGTCCTTATACTCGTCGAACTTGTCCATGAGCTTGAGGAAGTACTCCTTGCCGCCAGTGTCGCGCATGTAGTCAGTGGAGAAGTTACAGTGCATACCGGAACCGTTCCAGTCGCCCTTGAATGGCTTGCAGTGGTATTCAACATCGACACCATACTTTTCGCAAAGACGCTCAAGGATGTAGCGAGCGACCCAAATCTGGTCGCAGGCTTTGTGTGCGCCCTTACCGAATACCTGGTATTCCCACTGGCCCTTGGCCACCTCGGCATTGATACCTTCGTGGTTGATGCCGGCGTCAAGGCAGAGATCCAAGTGCTCTTCAACGATAGAACGGGCAATGTCACCTACAGATGCATAGCCTGCGCCACAGTAGTAAGGGCCCTGAGGTCCTGGGTAACCTTCTGAAGGCCAGCCGAGAGGCTTGCCGTCTTGCATGAGGAAATATTCCTGCTCGAGACCGACCCAGAGGCCTGGATCTTCAGCGATCGTTGCGCGAGCGTTGGATGGGTGTGGTGTGCCATCTGGAAGCATGACCTCACACATGACGAGGAAAGCGTTTTTGCGAGTGCTGTCAGGGTAGAGAGCGACCGGCTTAAGGATGCAGTCGGAGCTGCTGCCTTCGGCTTGTTGAGTCGAGCTACCGTCGAAGCCCCAGAGTGGGCAATCTTCGAGCGACCATTTGTCCACGTCGCCTTCTTTGATGCAAGTTTTACCGCGAAGGTTGGGGACAGGTGTATAACCGTCGAGCCAGAGGTATTCTAATTTGATTTTAGCCATTATAGTTCTGTGTTTGTGTCAGGTTGTTGATTGACTGTTGAGTTTTCGGCGGGTGGCTGAATGTGCCTAGAACCCGCAGAAATGTGTATTGAGCAGAATGCATGCCACTGCATCTACGAATAGTTTTTTTACGGCCTTTAAATGGATCGATGCGAGCTTTTTGTTCAAATCTTGCCATTCGCCGACCGAAACCATGGAATCTGGGGAATAACTAAAGATGGAGGAAGCTAAAAATACAGCCCGAGCCGTGGTGCACATCGGATACGATGGTCGCGTGCATAAATATTTCAAGGGGCCGCAGGCTCGCGAGCGCTATGAGAACGAGGTGCGCGTGCTCCAGTTTCTCGAGAAGCACGGCTGCACCTTCGTGCCCAAAATCGTAGAGAAGGAGGATGCGGAGCTCTACCTCGTCACTTCCAACTGCGGGGCGCGCGTCGACCGTATGAGTGATAAGAAGAAGGAGCAGATCTTTGCCGAACTCGAGCAATACGGCGTCCGCCACGACGATGCCGAGGTGCGCAACATCACCTACAGCACACAGCTCGGTCGCTTTTGTGTCATCGATTTCGAATTCGCCACCATCTTAAAGGCCGGCTACCCGCCGTCGCCCGAGATGAAGTCCGTCGCCGATCGCAGCGCTTGGCAGAAAGAGGGGGAATGAGCGTGGGCGAGTCACCTGAAACTGAAGCGCAGAACATCCGCTGGTCAGGTCTGACCGATGTCGGACGTTTTCGTAAAAACAACGAAGACGCCTTCCTAGCTTTGGCGCTCAATGGCGAGGGTGTGCGCCGTCTGGGTAAATACGGCGATGCTGATCTCAATGAAAACGACTATATCTTTGCCGTCAGTGATGGTATGGGGGGCGCCAATGCCGGCGAGTTTGCCAGTCAGATTGCCGTGGACAAAATAACGCGCCTCTTCCCCCAGACTTTCCGCGCCGCTGCTGGGGGCATCGCCGTCGGCTTTCAAGATCTTTTGGGCGAACTCTTTGAGCAAATCCACCGTGAACTTACCCACATGGGGCAGGCCTACGAAGAGTTGCGCGGTATGGGTGCGACGTTGAGCCTTTGCTGGGTACGCCCCGGTTGGGTCTATTTTGCCCACGTCGGTGATAGTCGCATTTATCACCTTCCGGCTGCCGGAGGTATTCAGCAAGTCAGCCAAGATCACACGCATGTCGGCTGGCAGCAGCGCGAGGGCAAGCTCTCCGAGATGCAGGCGCGCAGCCACTCTGGGCGCAACGCCCTCCAGCAAGCGATGGGCGGCAAAACGCAAAACCTCAGCCCCCAGTTCGGCGCCATCGGCTACGAGGCGGGCGATGCCTTCCTCATCTGCTCCGACGGTCTCGTCGAAGGGCTTTGGGATAGCGGCATGAAGCGCCTGATCCGCAACCCGCCGAAGAACGCGCCTGCCGATGTCGCCCAGCGTCTCGTTGCCGAGGCCGTGCAGACCGACGGCAAAGACAACACGACCGCGCTTGTTTTTGAAATGGCGTAGGCGTGTGCGTTGCAGCTCAGGAGAGCTGCGATCCCGGGTGCGCGAATCTCCTGATTCGCTCAGTGGCCACAGATCGTAGCATACGGCATCAGCCGGATGACGTGTCAGCACCTATGTTTTTCGCCTGAAATCATTGACAGCCCGCATATATTCCACGAAATGCACACCTTCGATTGATGCTCAGGTGGTGGAATGGTAGACACGCCACGTTCAGGTCGTGGTGCTCGCAAGGGCATGAGGGTTCAAGTCCCTCCCTGAGTACCATTATCTTAAATCCGATGGGCGGCTTTTAGTTAAGCGTTTAAACCAACTGCAAAAGTGGGACTCGTGGCGAAATCCGGCTTCAATGGCGATCAACTTAATGCTCTTCTGGGTATGTTTCAGTAATTCTACTGCGGTGTTGAGTCTTCGCTCTTCTAAATATTGTCGGGGCGTCATGCCCATTTCAGAGCTGAAGATTGCATCCAGCCGTGATCGGCTAAGTCCTAGGCGCTCTGAAATTTCTTTTTGGTTGAGCCGATGATCCAGGGGAAGACGGTCAATCATGGCAATACAATCGAGCACTTTGTCGCTTTGCTGAAAGAGACGGGCCGGGCGTATGCCCATGAGTTCTTGTGCATGGATATATTCCTGGAGGAAATCAGGCAGCAGGGCTTGGAGGCGGAGATACTCATTACACTTACAGTATTCGTCAGGGAGAAAGGCGCCGGCGCCAGGGAAGCTGTGATTGAGCAAATTAACCAGTCCTTGGGCAACTTTTTCGAGTTTTGGAATTTTCTCCGCCTGCAGGATGCGATTCTGCGAGTGATCGTAGACGGGCAGGGCGCCCGGCCAAAAGAAATTGAAGTGTATGGATAAAATCTCGGACTCCGGGCTGAATTTTTGGAAGCGATCTGGACTAGCGACAAAAACCCAGTCTCCCTGAGTAGCGGTCACTTCCTGTTCGCCGGTCTTTAGATCGACTTCCCCCTCTCGTATCAACCAGCAGGAAATCGAATCGTCGGAATATTCGCCCTCTAAAGCCGACTCGGGAACTGCGCCCGAGTAAGCCCAGAGCAAACTACTTTGTAGGCTCGCCCAGTCGCGGTAACGGATACGCTCTGCTTTCATGCTCTGTTCAATCGATTAAGGGGTTAAGAATCAGGGTGGATTCTTCGGAGAGGCGACCCTGTGGATTTTATTAATCTGGACGGTTCATATCAGTTTGAGATGTAGACTCCTTGTAACGCTCAGACAACGGAATCAGTCCTAGTAGGCATAATTTATAATCAAAGAAGTAATTTATTCAAGACTACATCGTTGTTGATTGGAGGCTCTAGCACAGTCTGATTTCAATGGATGTTACAGAAACATACGACGTCGTGGTTGTCGGCGCAGGGCCCGCAGGTCTGGTCGCCGCGACTCAGGCTGCCCGCATTGGTGCAAAAGTGCTCCTGATTGAGAAGAGTGGCCTCATCGGTGGCACCACCGTTCTAAACGGCGTGAATTATCCGGGATTATTCCATGCCTGGGGACAGCAAGTGATTAAAGGCATCGGCTGGGAGTTGATTCAATCAGTAGCCGACGAGGATGGCGTTGAGCTTCCCGACTTTGCTAGCTATGCGGATGTCCCGCATCATCGTCTACAGATACTAGTGAATAAGGCGTCTTACGCCGCCTTAGCGGATCAATTGGTCGTCAGCTCCGGAGCGCAGGTCTTGTTACACTCGATGATCGCGGGAGTGGCGCACCGGGCCGAAGGAACACCTTGGGAGCTCTCGGTCTGTTCTAAGGAGGGTTTGAAGACTATTCACGCGTCCAAGTTGGTGGATTGCACGGGGGATGCGAATGTCGTCGGCTTGGCCGGCTTTAAGCAATCAAAGCAGACTAATTTGCAACCCGGCACTTTAGTCATGCGTGTGTCTGGCTTTGACCCCTCGGAGCTGGATTATCCCGCGCTTGAAGAGGCCTTTAAAAATGAAGTGGCTTCGGGGGGTATGCTTCGTTCGGACCTGCTCGCGGGCAATGGCCCGGTCGAGACTTTTATTAAAATGCGTGGATCGAATTCGATCCATGTAACGGGAATTGATGCCTCAAGCAGTGCAGGGAAAACCCAAGCCGAATTGAAAGCCAGGGCGGTGATGCTTCGCATCCAGCAGTTCATGCGTAAACAGCCCAAGCTGGGTAATTTCAAAGTCGATTACTTTGCCCCCGAGTGCGGTATCCGCGAAACCAATACGATTGAGGGCGAATACTGTATCACCACAGAGGATTACTGCTCCGGGCGCGTGTGGGAGGATTCGTATTGCTACAGCTTTTATCCGATCGATATTCACGCCAGCAATGGCGGCAATATCGACACGCGGCCATTGACCGAGGGTATCTTTCCCACCATTCCACTGCGGGCCATGATCCCGAAGGGCAGTCGGGATCTGATTGTCGCCGGCAGGTGCGTCTGTGGCGATCAAGCCGCTAATTCCGCATTCCGAGTGCAGGCGTCATCCATGGCGACCGGGCAGGTTGCCGGCGCGGTCGCGGCCGTCGCCGCCTTAGAGCAGACCAACATAGGTGACGCGCCGAAGGAACGGATCATTCGCTCCTTACTGGAGAGCGATGCGATTGTCCCGTATTCGGAAAATGATGTCAACCGTCCCCTCGAAGTGCAGCGATCTCTTGCGCGCTGAAATACATTCAATCACCCAAAAAACTCAATCTTTCGACGATATCTCAGGCAAATTCTATAATTCTATAAGTAATAGATGTAAACCAATTCGTTTGTTCAAAGTGCGTTTTAAGGCATCTTAAGGACATGCAAATATTACCGATGCTCCCATCAGGCGCATTAAGAATCCCGTAAGTCAATCAACCATCCAAAGTTCTATTCTAACCACGAATATCACAATTATGAAAACACCCATCAAAAATAAATACCTCGTTCCTTCAATCCTAGCACTGGCTGCTACTTTCGCTGGAACTCAATCCACTTATGGGCAGTCGTTGGCTGCGTATCCCTTTAATAGTGGGTCGACTGCATCCATTGATTCGGAAGCTAATTCCGACGCCTCGGCATTCGACGTTTCAATTATCGGCGGAACTATTTCCTCCGGGACGGGAACCGCTTTCATCGCAGCATCTGCAACAGCCGATTCGGAGGCGAACGCGATTGCAGGGAATGATTACTTTAGTTTTACGGTGACTCCTGATTCTGGCTTCGAGATGGATTTGACACAGCTTGCGTTTGGCACGGTTTTCAGTAGCACAGATGCTGATGTCGTTGATCTTGCTGCAAATTTCTTCGTGCGGAGTAGCTTGGATAGTTTTGCTTCGAATGTAAGCACCACTTTTGTCGAAGATTTTGTGTCTTCCAGTACACTCTCTTTTACTCCGCGCACGGTAACTTTGAGTGGCTCAGAGTTTCTCGATGTCAGCGATGCCGTCGAATTTCGTATTTACATGTATGATAACAGTGGTGCTGCAACGCGATTACTCCGGGTGGATAATGTGATACTGTCTGGTTCCGTTAATGCGATCCCTGAAGTGAAGTCGTTCGCGGCCTATGCGGGGCTACTGGCGATCTTTGCGGTTTTTGGTGCTAGACGGTTTAAACGTTAATTGGCATCATCAAGGACTGGCGCTTACCGATGTCTACTCCCCTCCAACATGACGACCTTAGTTCGAAGAGGTCGCGAGCCACCGCTTTCACTCTAATTGAGTTGCTGACGGTGATCGCAATCATTGCGGTGCTTGCTGCGATCTTGATTCCAGCAATCGGCCGAGTGAGAGCGAGTGCCAATGAGGCGAGTTGTGCCAGTAATTTACGGCAGCTGTCGCAGGCATTGCTTCTATATACCCAAGAGAATCAAGGTAGTCTTCCAAATCCTAATCGCGACAACTGGGATGTGGCTGCTCTGAGCATTTTGGAGTCTGGTGTTGGAGAGCCTGCCTACTCGAAAATACTTCATTGCCCTGCAGATGAGGTTCTTCGTACTACATCGAATCCTGACGAAGCTCGATCCTACAGTATGAATCCTGTGGTCATGGCTTATGCTAGTTACGAATATGCAGACACGCCGAATGTGAATTCGGCCACCGGATTTGGCCTACGCCTGAATCAAATCGCTCAACCTGGAAAAACCGTCCTACTCCTAGAGCGACACGAGTCTCTAAATACATATAATTCGGGTAACTTTATCACGGCAGGCGCTGCCTTCCCCTACCATGGAGAGACGATGAATGTGGCCTACTGCGATGGCCATGTGGGCAGCGTGGATGCATCGCTCTCGGTAGGAGATTTTCAAAAAGACTATCTGCGTCGTGGACCTTAGTTTCCATCGTAGATGAGGAAAACGAATGATCTGTGGGCACCTAGCTGTTCACTTCGATCCCTTGTGTTCGTCAGCCCCGCTAAGCATAAGAAGGGCGTATGGAAATTTAATTTATGAACATCAAACACTATTTAAAGAGTATCTTCCTTTGCGCGTTTGTTTTTTCGCTTGTCCACGCGGACGTTGCATCGCAAGAGCAGGAACTGTCGTTTTCTCGGGATGACGTGCAGACCCGAGGCGAAGGTGAATTTTCTTTGCAAAATGGGCAGATCGAGTTGGCGGCTTCTGGCAGTAGAGCCTTCACCGTTGATTCTGTTTTGTGGAAACTTCTGGATTCCGCGGAACGCCCGGGGCCTCTAGAAGGCACCATCAAGTTTGAATATCGCGGAACCGAAGCGGATCTGGATGGGTTTGGCCACGGGGTGATCAGTCTTCTCGGGATGGCGGAAGTTGACGGGGTGGTGCGCGAGATCCGCGGTAGGAAGTGGTTGGTTCTGAGTGAGGCAGAGGCGGAGGAATGGAAGACGGCGGAGCTCAATTTTAACTTTAGCCATGAAGCCATGCAGGCGGTCGTTTTGCGTCTGTCCGTTGGCGACCGTGAGGTTCGGAAAACCTTAGAGGGGCCGGCGGAGTTGCAGATCCGGAATCTTCGTTACAAAGCACCGGAGCGACTCACCGCATTGGAGGCGATGGAGGCCATGGTGGACATCACCGAGCAGATCCGGTTTCGTGCGCCGCGTGCAACCTGGTTGGGGCCAGAGTTTCTGAATACGGATCGCTACATGCCGGAGCGCTATGGCTACTTTGCGCTCTATCCGGACCTGGAGGCACCCGAGAATAACTGGTTGGACGTGATCGTCCCGAGTCCTGATCCCGTGGCGGTGCGCTATCTTGAATTCCGGACTTATATTGAGCGGGACGAGCCGGAAGCATCATTGCCCGAGGCTGGGGAGGGCTTCACACTTTTTGCGGTGGACGCATCGGGTAAGCCAGCACCTTGCGAGTTGGCGTTGGCTACCGATCGGCGCTTGATTTTTGCCGTACCCGCGGGCTTGCGGAGCTCACAGTTTCGCTTGTTCATGAATGATGGGCGTTACCGGGACTATCGGATTTTCAAGGTGCGCGCCTTTACGGCAGAGGATCCCGAGCTTAAGGCCTCGAATTGGGATATCGATCTATCCTTTCAAAGTCAGGGCGAGCTTGCTCAAGTCTTTTCAAGCAGCGAACCTATCCGTGTGCATTTGCGGATCCCGGGTGGCCATGGCCGTGGTGAGGGGCATTACAGACTGAGGCTTGAGAATCACTATGGTGATCCGCTTGAGGGAGTGGATGCGCAGAAGGGGCGATTTTCTATAAGCTCCGGGCTGGATCAAAGCTTTGAACTGCCGCCGCTCCCGAGCGGGTCTTATAAGGTGTCGGTTGAGCTGACGCATGAGAATCGTCTGTTGGCGTATACACGTGACAAAATTGGCGTGAGCGGCCTGCCGGAATTAGAGTCCGAACGGATTGCAGAAGCGGTCGCCGGGGAGAAGGAAGCCTTTCAATTTTCCTGTGTGGTGGGGCATTATTATAGTCGGCCGCAGAAGTTCTCTCCGAAGACGCTCGACAAGGTAAAAGCTGTGGGCTTTGACGGCGTCTCCCTTTGGCTGCACTGGTCCGAAGTCGAACCTTTTAAGGGCGTCTATAATCTGCAGCACCTCGACGAGACCCTCGACTACTGCGCATCGATCGATTTAGGGGTGGAGGTTTATGTGGTGGTTGGTGACCACTCGACACCTGAGTGGGTGGACGAATCGCAGTTTCAGCGTTATCAAAACGGGGACATCGCCGGCTCAAGATGGTACTTACATCTGCCGCTCGACGAGCCCGGACGCATCCCCTCCGCCGAGGCACCTGTCATGAAGGCCGACTTCCCGGATCTCTTTAGTCTGTTGGCCGAACGCTACGACGAGCATCCGGCTATCCGCGCATGGTATGTCGGCCCTCCGGCTCTGGAGGTCTTCTTCTGGTCGAGACCCTGGGATGAGGCCAAGGGGCTGATCAGCGATTTCTCTGAGTGGAATGTGGTGGGCTTTCGTCAGTTCCTGACCGAGGAGCTGGGCTACAGTCTGAAAGACTTGAAGGCAGTCTGGGACGGTGAACTGGCCGGGATGGATGGCGTGCTGCCCGTCGCTCCGAACTTCGATGGAGGCTATGACCTGCGCTTTCAAAACTACCTCTATTTACGTTACATGAAGTATGTGGCGGCGGACTACTACAAACGTTGTATCGCACAGATTCAAAAATGGCGTCAGGGCGATCTCTTCATGGCAGGGGAACTTTCGGAATACGCCCTATGGGAGCCCTCAGAAGCGCTCAAGGCGAAGGTCGTCGATCCAAGCCTAAGCATGGAAAACATTTTGTCGCGCTCACACTCGGTGGATACGGATGTGAGCTCGGGGCCGGCTCTGGGTCTCTTCCGGGCAACGGGTCTTCCCGTCTCTATGGAGCACGGTTGGGTCCCCCCGCGCGTGGAGCTGTTTCACTACGGCTTCTTTAATATGATGGGCAATGGGGTCCTTCGGAATCATGTCTGGCGCTGGCAGGGTGAGCCCGTCTTCGGCCCGCTGCTACAGAAGGTCGGTTCGATCTCCAAGGTGTGGAAGCAGATGGAAGGTGCCACGCCTATGCCGTCCGGGGTGGCCGCGTTGATCTCGGATCGAAGCTTCAATGCACTGCAGCGTTTCAGTGACTCCTGGGGTGCGCCCGTCGCAGCTCCCGGTAATCCACTCTACCGCGTGAAAGGTGGCCTGATCGGGGCGCTGGCGGATATGGAATACCAGTGGAGTCAAAAACTCGACTGGTTGCCTGTAGAAGCCGGCTTGAAAGACCTTGAGTCCCAGAAACTAATCTTTGATCTCTACACCGTGTTCATGCCGCAGGAAGAGGAGGCAATCCTTACGGACTGGGTGCGTGAAGGCGGGACGCTCGTTTTGAGCGGCTTGTCGACCTTTGGTCTGGATGGCGCCGCACCCGAGCGAGCCGATCTACCGGAGCTGACTTATGCGTCAAAACGAGTTGAGTCGAGCCTGGCGCCTGCTTTTGAGGCAGTTGAGCCCTTTGGCATGGCACTCTACGAGTTTCCGATCAAGCCAACAGGTGAAGCGGTTCTTTCTACGGCGAGTGGCAAGGTGGCGGTCAGCATCGAGTCCTACGGGAAGGGGCAAGTCATCCGCCTGCACGGGGATTTGGCTGGATTCTATTACGGTGATTACCGCTCTTTTCTCACGCGGATTCACGAAATCGCCGGAGTGAGCCCCGCCGATTTTGAGATTCAAGGCGATGCGGTGCATGGCCTGATGACTGAGAGGGGGAACACTCGCTTTCTCAGTCTGTATCATCATTCGAATGACGCGACCTCCAAGACTCGCGTGCGTTTCAAGGGAGCCGATTATCGAGGGGCCAAAGTTAGGTGTCTGTATCCAGCGGATGCCAAGATTCGCTATTTCGAGTTGGACGGCCAAGCGGTTGTCGACATCGAAACTGACTTGTATGACCTGACCGTTCTTGAGGTTGATTTGGCTTCGTCTCCGTCTATCGCCGATATCAATTAGCATTCACCAGCCGTGACCGAAGAAGCAAAAACACGTGAGGCGGAGGGGGCGGAAGCCGCTAACGAGCTTCCCCATAGCCGTTCCGATAAAATCCTGCTCGGCGCGGGAGGCGCGGTGGAGAACTCTTTTGCGAATGCGCCCATGGTTCTGGCCAATCCGATCTACAATATCGGCTTCGGTATTAGCCCGGTGATTGTTGGGATCGCGCTTTCCATCCCGCGCTTTTGGGAGATTATTTTTGATCCGTTCATTGGCTTACTCAGTGACAAAACGAAATCGAGATATGGCTCCCGGCTTCCGTATCTGGTGCCGGGCTCGATTATTTCAGCTTTGCTGTTTGCAGCCATTTGGTGGGTGCCGGCTGACTGGGGAGATACGGCTAAATGCGCATGGTTGATCGCCACCGTGGTGCTTTTTTACACGGCCAACTCGCTCTATATGGTGCCCTATGCCGCCTTGACGCTCGATCAGACGAAGGCGGGGCCGGATCGCGTCGGTGTGATGGCCGCGCGAACGGCCTTTGCCAGTGGATCGACTATCTTGATCGCTTGGCTCTACTGGTTGTGTCAGCGCGATATCTTTGGATCTCCTCTGGAAGGCATTCGTTGGGTTGGTTTGATGTTTGGTTTAGCTATCGGCGCGGTGGGTCTTCTGCCCATGATTCCGACGCTGCGGGATCTGCGCCGTCAAGGAGCCGCTGCCGTGCAGCCCGAAGCGGTGGTCTCGCACGAAGCCCTCGCGAAGCCCCGCAACCTCAGCGTTTATAAGACTCTGCTCAAAGTGCAGGGTGTGCGTCGAATCATCGCCACGCTGCTGTCCATTATGCTGGGCTTTACCATGGTCGGGCACTTGGGCTTTTACGTGCTCGCCTATCATGCCTGCGGGGGCGACTTGAAACAAGCGGCACTCGTGGCCGCGGTCAAAGGAACGGTGGGCTCCGTCTTGGCAGTCATCGCTTGTCCGATCATCGCTAAAATCACCAATCGATTCGGTAAATACAAAACGCTTCAAATACTACTCATCGTGGGCGGGATCAGCAACTTGGGCAACTGGTGGTTGATTACACCCGTCAATCCATTCTTAACGATTGTCCCCTATATCGGAATTACGTTGGGATTGGTTGGTTTTTGGAGTCTGATGCCCGTGTTTTTGGGGGATGTGAATGATGAGTATGAGCACGCGCACGGTGAGCGCTGCGAAGGCTCATTGTCCGCGCTCTACGGTGTCGCGATCAAGATTGGGGTCTCCATCGCCTTGCTCACCACCGGCTATGTTTTAGTGATCTGCCAATTCGATGCCAAACTCCCGATCGAAGAACTGGCGACCTCCGTCTTTAGGATGCGTTTATTTTACGCATTGGTGCCATCGATCGGGGTGCTCGGTGCGCTCGGTGCCATGCGTTATTTCCGGCCTTCGAATCAAACAGACTCCAAAACATAGTTTTGAGGCCACGTGGCCTCGTTTGTGGAAGCGGGAGGAGTGGTTCAAACATGCGATTCAGCTCGATCCTGTTAACTAATCACTTTTGAGTCATTCGCCAAAATGCGTTTTATGCCGAGATTGTATAGTTGAACACTCCTGAGATCGATTGTTCCGGCTGATTCGGTAATTGCAGTAAGCCAAGCATGCCCTTCGGCAGTTTGAGTTTACCCTGAATGGTCTCACCACGCCGTTGCCATTCAGTGCGTATTTTTCCCAATGGGCTGGGGATGACAACCTTGGCCGAGTCTCCGATAAAGTCCGGGCGTATCTGAATCGATTGCCAAGCCGGGGCACTTTGGCGAACGCCGCCCTGTATTTGCATGAGGTGGAAAAGGGGGTGGGCCGACCAGGCGTGCGAGAAGCTCTCGTGGGCAATGACCGGGGCGAAATTTTCCCAAGTCGTGCCATGCGCTGCCATCGGTGCCCAGCGCTTGCGGATGTCGGCGACGACAGCTTCTCCATAGCCCCGTTCGGACAATTCAGTGTAGATGTAGGTAATCCAGTAAGCAGAGGGTTGAATCTCGGTTTTGAGCTTTCCTTGCACGTAGGGCAGGATGCTCTGCTCCAGCATCTTATTTTCGTTCTTTGGGGAGAGGCTGGTTAGTAGCGATAAGGTCTGCGCGTGCACCGAAGTCTCGGGCATAATCTTTCCATCTTCGGTGTAGCCACCTTGCATGAGGCCGTCTTCGTTGATGAGTTTTCGCAGATTCTTGCGGACTTTGTTCGCTTTCTTTGAGCAGGTCTTCGCGGCTACGGGTTCGCCAGAAAGTTCGTACATGTCGGCCAAGCGTTCCAAGGCGTGAAGGTACCACAAACTATACACACTGGAGCAGCCTTCTTTGTGGAGTCCGGTCCAGTCGAGGAAAAGCCAGAAGCGATGGTCGTAGTTGAGCAGGCCTGTGTTCGGATTGAGTTGGCTCTCGAAATATTCCAGAGCCTTCGCAATGACTGCTTGGTGTTGCTGAAAAGGTTCCAGCGATCCGCTTTGCCAGTAGAAGTCCCAAAGGGTGAGCATCCAGACCAGAGTGAAATCGGGTAGGATACAACTGTGTGCCATGGTCGGTGCATGCCCGTAAGTGACGCCGTCGGGGGTGGCCTGCGCTGCGATCTGATCGATGCCACGGCGAAACAAACTCGTATCACCACTGAGGTGAAAGGTGTTCCATGCTTGCACGCGCGCGTCCCCCCACCATTGAGCCTGCTCGCGGTAGGGTGTGTCGACGAAGGCATCCAAACTGCAGACTTGCTCCGTCCATGCGCAGGTCTCCCAGATATCATTGAGGAGTGGGTCGGAAACTTGGAAGTCACCCTTGCGCTGGATCGGATAGACCGCGGTGCGTAAACTGGGTCGGACAGTCAAAGCGCTTGGGTTATCCCGAACAGTCACGACCATATAACGAAAACCGAAGGGGTGGAAAAAGCTATGCTGGTTGGAGCCCGCACGGCAGATCAGGCGATGACTGAATGCCATGCGACAATGCGACTTCGGATCATATTCGGGTGCGAGTGCGGCAGCATCGAGTGTTTCGTAGTGATGGGTCTCGACGATCTCCCCGCCCGTCGCGCCATCGATCTCCAGCAGGACACTGCCGACATGGAGTTTACTCAGATCGATCAGTCGGCTTCGCCATTGGCCCTTTGCTGATTTTGGAAAGGCGATCTCGGTGGCATCCGCATCTAAGGACTGATGAGCCAGTCCCTCTTCGTATCGTGTGTGGGTGAGATTATGGGTCGTCTGGTAATTTGGAGAGGATTGCCCCTTCGATTGTCCGATCACTCGGCCGCAGGTCAGTTCTTTTTCTTCCAACATAGAGATGCCGCGTGCCTGCAAACTATACCAAGGCATGCCGTTCCAAACCGTTGAATCGATCCGGCTGTCCCAGTGACTGTCATCGTATTCGGGTCGCATCCAGTCAGGATCCTCGACTTGCAGATCAATGACCTCTTGGGAGAAGAGTTGCATACTGGTTGGATCCATATCACGGCGGAGGCCTGTCTGGCGGCGACCTTTCCATGAGGCATCGCTGGTGATGACCGTCTTTCCCCATTGAGCGGCGACTAAGAGCCCTGTAAAGCCCTGATGGACATATTGAAAATTACTGAAGCCCGGATTGTGGGCGCGCACGGCGATGAGATTCTTGCCTGGCTTGAGCCACTTGGAGACCTCAACCGTATCGTAGGGCCAAGTCTTCTGAAACCCGCGCGCGGGGCCTCGGCAGATGTACTGTCCATTGATGTAAAGCTGGTAGGATTGATCGGCGGTAATGTGTAGCTTTGCCCGTTTCGGAACCGTCTTCAATGTGCACTCTTTACGAAAGAGCGCATAGCAGTTGTGCAGATTCCAATGGAGGCTGTTCGGCCAGATCCAACGGGCGTTTTTTATAATTGCAGGTAAAGGGAGGGCGGCGGTTTTAGACATAGTTCCATTAAAGCAAATTTATGAAAAATGTGTTACCCTTTTCTGTTGGCAATAACTCTCAAAAATTGACATTTTGAATGTATGGACGAGTTATCTCTGCAGGTTTTTGGTCAACGTCATCGACTCGAGGTGGCGCCTAATGTGTGGTTTTACATGAATCATGAAATGGAGCACCCGGATCATGTGGCCCATGAGCACAATTTCCTAGAGTTGGCTTTTATTTTAAAGGGGCATGCGCGGCACGTTACCGTTTCTGGTAGCTCTGCTTTGAAGGGAGGAGAGGTATATGTGATTCCACGAGGAGCCTGGCATGCCTATGCGGATTGCCATGAAATGGAAGTCGTGAATTGTCTATTGTCACCACACATGCTGTCGAAGGAGCTCGCGTGGCTGGATGCGGATCCAGTGCTTGGGAAATTGCTGGGGCTACGTTCCCATGGTGCCCGTCATAAGGTCATGGAAATTGACTTCTCTCGCGCAGCCTTTGAGGAGTTGGCATTACAGCTCGAGTGTTTAGAGCAGATCTACTGCAAGACCTTTGAGAAGGTGGAGCTATTGGCCGGCTTTCTTCCGGTGTTGAACACCCTGCGTAGTGCGGTGAGCCCGGAGATGATGGCTCTGGCCGAAGACGATTTAGAGCATCCGGCAGTCAATCGTTCTTTGAAAATAATTCAGGAGCAGATGGAAGCCGAATGGACGCTTGAAGCACTTGCAGCAGAAATCAAATTAAACCCCAGCTATTTAGTACGCCTATTCCGCCAACAAGTCGGCGAGTCCCCAATGAAATATCTTTCCGGAGTTCGCGCAGAGGCGGCAGCCAATTTGTTACTTTCATCGAATCTTCGAGTCGGAGAAGTCGGAGAGAGGGTTGGTTGGCCCGAACCTAAACTTTTCGCCCGTAAATTTAAGCAGCACTTCGGATTAAGAGCGACCCAGTATCGGAAGCAAATGCTGGGCTTACTGAGCGTTGTGGAGTGATCATATTCCGATCCTTGCTGAGAGACAAAATGTTTTGATTTTGGCGTAGTGGTGAAAATGCGGGATTTTTATCATCACGTATCAAATTTCCATTTTGCGGCTTTGACCTCCGCGCGGAAATCGTTCGCATTGCTGGCATGGAACCGAATTTTTCGAAACTGGCTGCCGTTCTGACCGGCTTTTCTACGAATCTGCAAAAAGGGGAGCGCGTGCTCATCGACGCTTTCGATATCCCGGAGGCCATGGTGGTGGCGCTCGTGCGCGCGGCCCGTGAGCGGGGTGCCGTGCCCTTCGTCAACTTGCAGCGGGCGCGCATCAGCCGCGAACTAGTCAACGACCTCGATGCCGAGCAGTTTGAAACGCAGGCCAGCTGGGAGTTGGCACGTATGCAGAAGATGGATGCCTATATCGCGGTGCGTGGTTCGGATAATATTTTTGAAATGTCGGACGTCGATCCGGCCAAGGTCAGCCGCGTGATGCGCGCTATGAAGGCCGTGCTCGACTATCGCGTGAACAAAACCAAATGGGTCATCCTCCGCTGGCCGACCCCTGCCATGGCGCAGCAAGCCATGATGAGCACCGAGAGCTTTGAGGACTTTTTCTTCCGCGTCTGCACGCAGGACTACAGCCGCATGACCGAGGGCATGGCCGCGCTCGAAGCACTCATGACGGCGACCGATCGCGTCGAGCTCAAGGGGCCGAATACCGACCTCCGTTTCTCGATCAAGGACATCAACGCAGTGGCCTGTGGTGGCACGCACAACATCCCTGACGGCGAAGTCTTTTCCTGCCCAGTCAAAGACTCGGTCGAGGGTGAAATTACCTACAACGCGCCCACCGTTTACCAAGGCACTTCTTTCGACAATATTCACCTCAAGTTCGAAAAGGGTAAAATCGTCCACGCCGACGGCACCAACGCCGAGCGCCTCAATGAGATCCTTGATTCCGATGCCGGCGCCCGCTACATCGGCGAGTTTGCGATCGGCTTCAACCCGCACATTCTCGAGCCCATGCGTGATATTCTCTTCGACGAGAAGATTGCCGGTTCCTTCCACTTCACGCCTGGCCAGGCCTACGAGGAGGCGGACAACGGGAACCGCTCCCAAGTCCACTGGGACATGGTGCAGATCCAGCGCCCCGACTACGGCGGCGGCGAGATCTGGTTCGACGGCGAGCTGATCCGCAAGGACGGCCTCTTTGTGAAAGACGAGCTGAAGAAGCTGAACCCGGATTATTTACTGGGGTGATTTCGTAGCATTGGCCGTTAGGCCGATGACTCGTCGTGTGGTCGGTCATCCGGCTGACGCCGTATGCTACGATGGGCATGGCTGAGCAAATGCGGAGATTTGCGATCCCGGGTTGTCAGATTTCCGAAAAAGCCCCTTGCCAGATGGCTGGCTTGCGAGCTTCTTTGAGCGTCTAAGATGGAAAAAGGTTATCAAGTGATTGCGCGCCGCTGGCGCCCTAAGCAGTTCAGCGAACTGGTGGGGCAAGACCACATCGTGCGCACGCTGAGTAACGCTATCGATACGAAGCGAATCGCCCACGCGTACCTCTTCGTCGGCCCACGTGGTACGGGTAAGACCAGCACCGCGCGCCTCTTTGCTAAGGCGCTCAACGCCGAGGGCGGCCCGAGCGCGACGCCCGACAACGAGTCCGAAACCAGCCAAGCGATCATGAACGGCTCGTGCATGGACGTGATCGAGATCGACGGTGCTTCGAATAACAGCGTCGAGCAAGTCCGCAGCCTCCGCGAAGAGTGCCAGTTCGCGCCTGCCCAGTGCACCTATAAGATCTACATAATCGACGAGGTGCACATGCTCTCGACCGCCGCGTTCAACGCCCTGCTCAAGACCCTCGAAGAACCGCCCGAGCACGTTAAATTCTTTTTTGCCACGACCGAGGCGCACAAGGTGTTGCCCACTATTGTCTCCCGCTGCCAACGCTTCGAGTTTCGCCCTATTTCCGATGCGGTGATCGCGGAGAAGCTTACGCAAATATGCGAAGCGGAAGATATTAAGGTCGAGCCCACCGCACTCGCTTCGATTGCCCGTCTTGCCAATGGCGGCATGCGCGACGCGCAATCGATTCTCGATCAAATGATTTCTTTCTGTGGTAGTGACATCAAGGAAAGCGATGTGCTCGACGTCTATGGCCTCGTCTCCGACGAGCGCATCGCCAAGCTCGCGCAAGCGCTGTCTGCGCTCGACTACGCTGCGATTATCGCGGCTGTCGATGAGTTCGCCGCCGAAGGGCGCGATCTCTACCGTATCTTACTCGACCTTGAAGCCCACGCGCGCGAGGCGCTGCTCGACGCTATTCAAAATGCCGGGAACACCCAGAAGCTCGGTGTGGACATGAGCACGGAGTCGATCATGCGCATGCTCGACGCCCTCCATCGTGGAGAAGCCGCCGTGCAGAAGGGGCTGTCCGAGAAAGTGAATTTCGAAGTCGTTCTGCTCAAAGCCGCCGAAGAGTCGCGCTCGCGCGCCATCGACAGCTTGATCAAACAAGTCGCGGCGGCCTCTTCGACTCCTGCGGCAAGCTCAGGGCAGGCTGGCGGCGGTGAGAGCGAAAAAAAAAAGCCCTAGTCATCCCCCCCGCCCGTCCTGAGCCTGCCGAAGGGGCTAGAAGCGGTGCGCCCACGCTGACTGCGCCCGAAGCGCCCGACGACGAGTCCTCTGCGGCGGAACCCGCTGGCGATTATAATCCGGCCGAACTACTGGCCGCCGCGCTTGATGGTGACGATGTGACCGACTCCGAGCTCGAAGCGGTGGATCACGCCCTCGACAGCATGATGCTCAACGGGGGCATGTCGAAGGTCGGATTGGGCTCCGGTAAACCGCTGCTCTCGGTTGAAGACGCCCAAGCCAAGTTGGATCCTGGCACTCTCAAAGCCCTGGCCGAAAAATTCAAAGGCAGCCTCACTCAGATGCGCCACTTGGACGAGAAGGATCAGATGTTTTAAAGTAGTGGGGTTGGCTTGCCGCCCCACAGCTACGGTTTGCGTAAACGAAATTTGACTCAATCCACACGACATCTGCGCTTGTGAACTTCACCCCAGTGGTCGTCTGTTTATCGCCAGCATCGATCGGGGCATCGACAAGCTCAGCCCAGAACGGCAGAGCCAACCCGACTACTTACTCCGCCGCTTCCTCCGGCACCTCGTCCTCGATCAAGCCCATGTCGCGACCCACACGGCCGACGTCGAAAAAGCTGACGTAGATCACGAAGCCGAGCAGCAGGATCATAAACGCGCCTTGCACGTTTTCCATTAGTTTGTGAGGCAGCGGGCGCCCGATCACTTTTGAGATCGTGGCGAAGAGCATGTGCCCGCCGTCGAGCACGGGGATGGGCAAGAGGTTGAAGATCGCCAGATTGACGTTGATCAGCGCGAGCATCCATAGGAGGTCGATGAAGCCGACCTGCGCCATACGGGTGAGCCCATGTACGATGCCGACGGGGCCGCTCATGTTTTTTACCCTTACATCGGAGTTTTTATGGATGAGCGCGTAGAGCGTCATCTTCATGGTCTCGGCGAAGCGGTAGAGCTGGTCGACTGGATTGTAGTGGACGATCTCGGTCTTGTATTGGAAGTCATAAGCGAAGCCGAAGCGTGGGCTTTGCTCACCTTCTTTGATCCGAGGCTGAATCGGCATTGTCAGCTCCTTACCGTCACGTTCGACCGTCACATCAATGCTGCGGTCGCCGTGGTTGGTTAGGTAAGTACTTAGGAAAGCACCGGAAATAATGTCTTCACCGTCGAGGCGGATGAGGCGGTCGCCGGGTTCGAGGCCGGCGTCCATCGCGGGCATGTCAGGCTCTAAGCGGACAACAATGGGGGCGGAGGTCTCGTCGGTCTCCGGTTCGATGCCGATGTAGCGCATGCGCTCGCTGGAAACGAGTTCGGGGAAGACGGTCAGCTCTAGCAATTCGCCTTCGCGTAGCACGCCGACTTCGACTTGGCGGCGACCGGCTTCGCCGTCTTCTTTACCCACGCCGGTGGCGATGGCGTTTTGGAAATACCACCAATCGGGCACGGCCTTGCCGTCGATACTGTAAATGACGTCGCCCTCGCGGATGCCGGCGACGTAAGCGGGGCCGGGCACGATTTCGAAATCCGCGTTGCGGATCTCTTCGGCGACGAAGCCTACGGTGGTGGACTTGACGATTTCGCGACCCACGCCCCAGAGGACGAGTGAGAGCACGAGCGCTAAAATGAGGTTAAAGACCGCGCCCATTACGGCGACGATCATCTTATCGGCATAGGAGATGGGGGGCAGCTTATCGGCCTCTTCTTTTTCGCCGCCTTCGACCCGCCCCATGTCCGCTAACTGGGGGAGGGAAACGTAGCCGCCGAGCGGCAGAAGGGATAGTCGGAAATCGGTGCCGTTACGGTGCCAGCCGAACAGGCGGGGTCCGAAGCCGATCGAAAAACGGTCGGCGATGAGGCCGCGCTTTTTAGCCGCGATAAAGTGACCGAACTCGTGGATGAAAATCGAGAAGCCCAGCGCGAAAAGCGCGACGGCGATGTAGAGGATGGTGGAAAGCATGTTCTGAAAAGCTGAAACTTTGAAAAGCTGAAAAGCTGAAACTTTGAAAAGCTGGTGGAGCGCGACAGCGCAAAAATGGTAAATTGGAACAATTTGCCCCGAAGGGGTGAATGAAGCGGGTGCCCTATGGGCGCTGAATGAACAAATGTAAAAGGAACTGGGATCGGCTGCTTTAGCTGCCGTGTGTGAGACGTAGCGCGACGCTTTGAATTAAAAACTATGCGCCCGCGCAACGGCGCGGGTTTCGGCGTCGGTTTGCAAGAGCTGATCGAGGCTGGGCGTGGCGGGCGCGGTGACTTGTTCGAGACTATGCTCGATGAGGCGTGGAATATCAAGGTAGGCGATCTCTTTGGCGAGGAAACGCTCGACGGCGATTTCGTTGGCCGCGTTGAAGATCGCGGGTGCCGCTCCACCTGTGCGTAGTGCGTCATAGGCCAGTTGGAGGCAGGGATACTTTACAAAATCGGGCGCTTTGAAATCGAGGGAGAACGCTTTGCGAAAGTCCGTGGTCGGCTCCACGCCCGGTGCGCGGTCGGGATAGAGGAGGCAGTGCTGGATGGCAAAAGTCATGTCGGGCGGGCTGAGCTGCGCGAGAATGGAGCCGTCGATAAACTGGACGAAGGAATGCACCACGCTCTGTGGGTGAATGACCACTTCGAGCCGATTGGGTTCCAATCCGAAGAGCCAGTGCGCTTCGATTAGCTCGAGGCCTTTGTTCGCCATGGTGGCAGAGTCGACGGTAATCTTCGGCCCCATCGACCAGTTGGGGTGCTGTGTTGCCATCTCGGGAGTCACGTTGGCCATCTCGCTGACGGGTGTGTCGCGAAACTGCCCGCCGGAAGCGGTCAGGATTAACTTGTCGAGCTGCTCGGGTGGGTGGCCTTGGAGGCACTGGAAAATGGCGTTGTGCTCGCTGTCGGTCGGGAGCAGGCGCACGCCCTTGCGACGGGCGGCCTCGATCACATGGGCACCGCCGAGCACGAGGAGTTCTTTGTTGGCCAGTGCGATGTCCTTGCCCGCTTCGATCGCAGCGAGGGTGGGGCGCAGTCCGGCGGCACCGACGACGGCGACGAGTAAGATGTCGGCCTCCGGCAGGGTGGCGAGCGCTTCGAGGGCTTCGGCACCGGCGCTGAGTTCGGTCGATGCCGGAAATTCATTGGCTTGCTTTGCACGGAGGTAGGCCTTCTCGCAGTGAAGCACGGCGTGGCCGACATCGAATTCTTGGCAGATGGCGGCCAACTCCCGGTGGCTGCTTTGTGCGGCGACACCGACGAGCTGTAGGCGGTCGCGGTGTTCGCGGAGCACGCGCAAGGTGCTGCTGCCGATCGAGCCGGTGGCACCGAGGAGAATGACTTTCTTTCGCATCAAAAAATCATGTATTTGAAGAGTAAATACCCGAGCGGTGCGGTCAGGATCAGGCTGTCCGTGAGGTCGAAAATGCCGCCGATACCGGGAATCAGTTTACCGGAGTCTTTCACGTCGGCTTGGCGCTTAAAGGCAGATTCGACGAGGTCGGAGGCGATTGAGGCGATCCCGATCGGAATGGCAATCAGGGCGCAGCGCCACCAGGTGAAGCTCTCGGGGGCATATTTATGGAAGACCGCGGTGAGGATGATGCCGATCATCATGGAGAACACGATCCCGCCGGCTGCGCCTTCGTAGGTCTTTTTCGGGCTGATCACGGAGAGGGGCGTTTTGCCCAGCTTCATTCCGACGAGCAGGCCGCCGACATCGGCGCATTTGGCCACGGCCACTAGCCAGACGGCTAAGAAGATGCCGGTCGAAGTGCCGAGATCGGAGAGCGGGTTGCTGATTTCGGCGAGCTTCACGATTTTGATCAGAAAGTGCATCAAGTAGGGCACGTAGAGTAGGCCGAACAGCGTGGGCATGAAGCTGCGCAAGCGGCCGGCTTGTAGGTCGAGCCTTATGATCGTGAGCGTGAGCACGACAAAGCTGAGCACGAAGAGGTCGTTCCCCGCATCGATATCGCCGATATAGTAGGCGCCCAGGGTGATGACGGCACCCGCGATGAGGCCAATGTTTTTCATCGGCTTGAGCCCCATCTTCTCGAAGAGCTGATAGAGCTCGAGCTGAGTGAGAAAGGCGAGGAGCGCGATGAAGAAGACGCCGGCATGCACTCCAAATATGTAGAGTGAAATGGCGAGGATGCCCCAAAGTGCGGCGAAGCTGAATATGCGTTGCTTCATGAAGTGGTGGTGTGGGTCGGTAGTGAGGGTTTCCGTAAGTGGCTAGACTAAGGAGGTCAATTGCTCGGAGGTTTTGCCGTAGCGGCGCTCGCGCGATGCGTATTCGTCAAGGGCGTTTTGAAACTCGGCTTTGTCGAAGTCCGGCCAGAGCACTTTGCTCAGATAAATCTCGGCGTAGGCGGACTGAAGTAGGAGGAAATTGCTCAAGCGCGACTCACCTGAGGTGCGGATGACCAGATCGGGATCCGGCATGTCGCGCGTGTAGAGAAAGTTGCGGAAGGTGTCGTAATCGAGGTCGTTGAGGTCGATGACCCCTGCTTGAGCGGCTTGGGCGGCGGCTTTGACCGCATCGACCACCTCTGTGCGAGAGCCATAGTTGAGCGCTAGGCCGAGTGTGTTTTCCGTAAACTCGTGCGTCGCCTCTTCGGTTCTGTGGAGCAGGGATTGGATACGCTCGGGCAACTCGCGGTAGCGGCCGATCACGCGCAGGCGGATCTTACGCTTCACGAGTTCGGACATCTGGTCGCGTAGGAATTTTTCGAGAAGCTCCATCAGGGCATCGACTTCGTCCTTCGGGCGATTCCAGTTTTCCACGCTAAATGCGTAGAGGGTGAGGTTCTTAACGCCAGTTTCCTGTGCTGCTTTCAGTGTGCGTTTGACGGCTTCCGCGCCTCGGCGGTGGCCTTCGATACGTGGAAGGTTGTGCTGTTTAGCCCAACGGCCATTGCCGTCCATGATGATTGCGACGTGTTGAGGAATATTCGATGCGGTCATGCGTCTGTCTGAAAGTGTTGTGTGTGGGGTTCGTTGAATGAGCTGGTTGGCAACGGGGGAAGGCTGTCAACCATGACAATGGCACTGATAAAAGCAGTTGAGCTTTCTGGCGCAAGGGTAGAGCGCAGGGTTCAATTAAAAGAAAGGGTTCCGCGCCTTTTCGTCCGCGACCGTCGTGATTGGGCCGTGCCCGGGGCAGAGTATTGTGGCGTCCGGGAGGCTGAGCAGCTGGCTGCGGTTGTTGTTCAGGGCTTGCTCGTAGGCGTTGGGTGCCTTGCCCATCGAGAGGCAGAAAATGGCGTCGCCGACAAAGGCGACGGTCGCTGCCATGTCGGACACGATATAGCTGAGCGCGCCAGGCGAGTGCCCGGAGGTCTCTCGAGCTTCGATTTGTAAGTGGCCGCAGGCCAGTTGCGAGCCGGCACGCAGCGCGACGGTGTCCGGCAGCGGCTCACCTTCGGGGCAGTAAACAGTGATTTCGGGATAGGCAGCTCGGATCGTATCGAGCGCGGCGATGTGGTCGTGGTGCGTATGGGTGATGTAGAGCGATTTGAGCCGGAGGCCGCGTTGTGCGACCTCGGTGAGCAGGGGATCGGTATTGGCTCCGGTGTCGATAGCCGCCGCTTCGTGGCCGCTCCGGAGCAGATAGCTATTGACCGTCATCGCCTCGTAGCCGGGCACGGGGAAGGGTGTATTGAATAGAGTGACCCCATCGGGTAGCTCGACTGCGGGGCGCCAGCGTTGGTGCGCCATCTCGACGAGCTTCGCAGGCGAAAGGCCTAGGTGTGGGGCGATGGCGAGGAGTGCCGCGTCGTTGATGGAGCCTTTGAGGAGCGAATCGATACGAGCGGCTTCGAGGCCGGATGCCTTGGCCAACGCGGCGGCATCCAGTCCGAGCCCGGACATGGCCTTGCCGAGGACATCTTCAAAGTCGTCTTCAATTCGTATCATGTCCCTATGTATTGAACAACCGGTCGCCGAAGTCACCGAGGCCGGGGAGAATGTATCTTTGTTCGTTGAGCTCGCGGTCGATCTTTCCGGCGATGATGGGCACGTCGGGGTGAGCGCTTTCAAAGGCGTCGATGCCCTCGGGTGCAGCGATGATGCACAGCATGTTCACATGTTTCGCACCGTGGGCTTTGATCTGCTCGACGCATTGCGCCGCTGAGCCGCCCGTGGCCAGCATGGGGTCGAGCACGAAGACTTGAGAGCTGGCGCTGAGGTCGGGCATCTTCGCGTAGTAGCAATTGGCTTCGGCGGTGGCTTCGTCGCGCTCGAGACCAATGTAGCCGACGCTGGAGCCCGGAATGATGCCCATGGCCGGGTCGAGCATGCCGAGGCCGGCGCGAAGGATCGGCACGAAGACTACGCCCGGGCTGAGGCGTGCACCATCGGTTGTTTCCAAGGGCGTTTCCACCTGCACCGGGTCGAGGCTGAGTAGCTTGGCCGCTTCGACCATTATGACTTCGGTGATACCCTTACAGCAGCGGCGAAATTCGGAGGCTCCGGTGTCGCGATTACGAAGGATCGTCAGATAGTGTTGAACGAGCGGATGGGTGGATAGATCAGTTGCCATGTTTGATTAAGCTAGTTGCACGCCCGCAGCGAGCAAGTCTGCAAATTGTGGGCGCACGCGGTTGGCGGTCTCGGAGACTTCTTCGTGGGTGAGTTCGGTGTTAGAGATGCCGGCGGCGGCATTTGTGATACAGGAGATGCCGAGCACGCGCATGCCAAACTTCCTTGCGACGATCGCTTCGGGCACCGTCGACATGCCGACGGCGTCGGCGCCGAGTGTGGCGAAGGCGCGGATTTCGGCGGGTGTTTCAAAACTCGGGCCAGACGTGGCGAGGTAGACGCCTTCTTTTAGGTCGACTTGGTTGGCCTTGGCCCATTCGCGAATCTTCTTACGCAATGCGCGATCATAGACTTTCGTCATGTCAGGGAAGCGAACGCCTTCGTCCCCTTGCCAGCCGATCAGTGGGTTGGTGCCGAGGAAGTTGATGTGATCGCGCAGCATCATGAAGTCGCCGGGCACGTAGTCGCGGTTAATGCCGCCGGCCGCGTTGGTGACGAAGAGCGTGTGCACGCCCATTTGGTTCATGAGGCGGATTGGTAAAGTGAGCTCGGCCATGCGGTAGCCTTCGTAGAAATGGAAGCGCCCCTGCATGCAGATCACTCGTTTGCCTTCGAGTGTGCCGTAAACAAATTGCCCGGCATGCCCCGGCACGGTGGAGACGGGAAAGCCGTCGATCTCACCATAAGGCAGTCGACCGACCACCTCGATCCGATCGTCGGCGAAGAAGCCGAGCCCCGATCCAAGGATGAGGGCGATCTCGGGTTTAAAGTCAGTGAGTTCTTTGGGGAGTGTGGGTAGTTTCATAATTTGATTCATTCGTAGTGCGCTGCTTTAGCAAGCACTCTATGGCGTCAGTCCGGTTGGCGCTAGCGAACCCTTGCTCCCGTTCGGCAGGCTCAGGGCAGGAAAGCTGCGGGTGGAATGCCCTTTGGGTGCTACGTATGGCATATCCTGTCCACGATGATTGGTGTGGCGGTGGGTGCTTTGTCGGTGAGGGTGATTGCATTTTGCAAACGCGCTTCGGCGGCTTCGAGTGTGTCCGTATCCTGATAATGAATACGCACGATCGCTTCGCCGAGTTCGAGTCGGTCGCCGACTTTTTTGAGAAGCTCTAGTCCGACGGCGGGGTCGATCACTGAATCGGTGTTGATGCGCCCCGCGCCGAGCAGGCAGGCTGCCTCGCCAAAGCTGCGCGCATCGAGACCGCTGATATACCCTGCTTGTTCGTTGGGCAATGCGAAGTCCTTTGTTCTCGCTGTTAATGGGAGTCGGGAGAGGTCGTCGACCACCGAGACGTCGCCGCCTTGCGCTTCGACGAGCTTGCGGAAGCCGTCGAGCGCCGCACCGCTGGCGATGGCGGTTTTCAGCGCGACCATCGCGTCGGCTTGCGTGCTGTGCAGTCCCCCGAGCACGAGCATCTCGGCGCAGAGCGCGTAGGTGACTTCCATTAAGTCCTCGGGGCCTTCGCCGAGTAGGCATTTAATCGCCTCGATCACTTCGAGGGAGTTGCCGATCATGTGTCCGAGTGGTTCGTCCATTCGTGTGAGTAGCGCCGTGGTCGGTTTTCCCATGCTGGCGCTGATCGCGACGAGCGCCTCAGCTAGTTCGCGGCCGGCGGCCTCAGTCGGCATAAAGGCGCCGCGGCCGAATTTCACGTCGAGCACCAAGGCGTCGATGCCTTCGGCCAACTTCTTACTCAAGATACTGGCGCAGATCAAGGGGATGCTTTCGACCGTCGCGGTGACGTCGCGCAGCGCGTAGAGCTTGCGGTCGGCAGGCACCATGTCGGCCGACTGCCCGATCATGGCTTGGTGTATGGATTGGAGCTGTTGCCGATAGTGGGCGTCGCTCAGCTGGGTGCTAAATCCGGGGATGGCTTCGAGCTTATCCAAAGTGCCCCCGGTGTGGCCGAGGCCGCGACCGCTCATCATCGGCACGCACAGCCCGCAGGCGGCCGCGAGTGGGGCGAGGATGAGGGAGACTTTATCGCCCACGCCACCAGTGGAATGTTTATCCACCTTCGGGCGGGAAATTTCGGGCAGCTCCACAATACGACCGGAGCGCATCATGGCCTCAGTCAGCCAGCCGGTTTCCTCAGGCGTCATGCCTTTAAGCACAATAGCCATGAGCAAGGCGCTGGATTGATAGTCCTGGAAGGAGCCGGAGACGACGCCGTCCACAAACTGTTGCACCTCTTCGCGGTTCAAAGCCAGTCCATCGCGCTTGTGGGCGATGATTTCCTGAGGCGACATCTTCATGCCCTAGAGTCTGGCTGTGTCTGCAAACTTGTCGAGCTAGCTTGTCTTTGAGATAATTTTTAATCGATTCCGGTTGCGTCCGATATCGGCGGAGCTATGTTTCTGATAACCCTGCAGTGTTCGAGACTTAACGGAGAATCTGTCCTTTACTCTTTAGCAATCGGGAGCTTGACCCGCGTAGGTGGCTGTCCAGCCGTCAACCGGAAGACAAAAACTTACGAGGAAAGCACCCACCTTAGACGCAAAAGGCTAAGAACTCCCACTAATACGGCACAGGCGGGGCCTTTTTTATTTTTTACAACTGAGGTGCGTTACGACGGGGGCTCTTCAGTAAGAGATAATCGGCTTCGTTGACGCGGTCGGTGTAGAAATAAATGCGGTCGTATTTCTTTTTCTCAAGAATGTCCTGGAAGTGGAGCAGCGCCTCGAGGTCGGCAAAGGTGATCTTCTTTTGGAAGGCGCCGCGCGAGGATCGGCCGCTGATGAGCACGAAGTGCTTCTGGCTTTGTTGGCTTTGCCCGTAGAGCACCATCTCAAGGAAAAGCGATTCCACTTCAGATCCATTATCGCCGAGGTAGACATCAGGGTAGTCGGGATTGAAGGGGTATTGCTGCACCACTTGTCGGACGGGGGGCTGCGCCGGTTGTTCTTGCTGAGTGGGTGGGGCGAGGATGCCACGGACGATATTCCAAGTGTCCTCGTCGGCAGAGAGTGAGAATGGTAGGGCGAGTAGGAGGCAGGTGTAGAGAATATGTTTCATGCACTCTTTGTATTTGCAGACTCGTGCGCTGACAAGATTGGAATGGGGCATGCCACCTGCCTACTTTTCGGAACGGACGAATACAGCCGATTGCATCGCGCCGAGTTCGAAGACGGTGCGACCATTGACCACGGAGATATGAGCGTCGCTCAATGCATCGCTTAATGTGATATCGTTTAGCTCGGGCGCGAGCTCGAAAATGAAGTGTTGTGTCTCGTTCGAGCGATTGAAGACGACGAGCGAAACATCCTCTGCGTGCTTACGCACGTAGGCATAGTGATCCTCGCTGGCGGTGAGCACGCGGCGGCTGCCGAGATAGAGCGAGGGATGCGCGCGGCGGGTCTTGGCGAGTGTCGCGAAGTGCGCTTTGACTGCGGCTTCGTCTGTGGAGACGTCCGCGCCGAAGCGCATCATGCGGCGGTTATCTGGATCGCCGGCACCGGTCATGCCGATTTCGTCGCCGTAGTAGATCATGGGCACACCGTCGATGGTGAGCAGGAAGGTCATGGCTAGTTTGAGTTTTTCGTAGGCGGCCGGGTTGTCGACTTTTAGCGTGCGCGCCCAGCCGGCTTCTTCGTCGTCTGGATACTCGGGGTCAGGTAGGTCGCCATCGGCGTAGGCCATGAAGCGGGATTTGTCGTGGTTGCCCAGTAGTGCCGACATGCGAACGGTGCGGCCATAGACTTCTTCGGACTCGCGTAGGGCATTTTCCAACACGTCGAAACCGAGCTGCGCTTGCGCGAAGCAGGGCACGAGCACGTCGTAGAGGGGGAAGTCGAACTGGCCGTCGAGCATGTTTGGCCCTACGAAGTCGGCGATGCCTTGGCGGCTCTGAAACGTCTCGCCGACGAAGTAAAAGTTCTCGTCCGGGAATGTATCACGAATCCGGGTACGGAAGCGCCACCAGAAGTCGGGACGGATGTGTTTAACGGCATCGAGTCGATAGCCGTCAAGGTTGAGCGCTTCGATCCAATGGGTGGCGTCTTCGAGGAGGAACTCAATCGATTCGGGGTTGCGGAAATCGAAAGCCGGCAAGAAGGGCTCAAACCAAGTGGTGTAAGGGTTGTCGTCCCAACGGCGGAGATTGCGCGAGCCGTCGCTCAGCTCCAGCTGGCCGAAGAGGTCGGGGCGCTCCTTGCGGATCGGATTCTCGATATGCACATGCTTGAGCACGAGGTCGGCGAGCACCTTCATGCCGTCGCCATGCGCGGCATCGATTAGCTTGTGCAGCTCGGCTTCGCCGCCGAAGCGCTTCTCGACGCCATAGCGATCGACCGGCCAGTAGCCGTGGTAGCCGGTGTAGTGTCGGAAGGGCTCCAGGTATTCCTGCCAAGCGCCCTCGGGGTTCTGATTGAGGGGTGCCATCCAGAGCACATTCACACCGAGCTCGTTGAAGTAGCCGGCGTCGAGCTTCTCGCGGATGCCTTGAAAATCGCCTCCCATGTAGTTGGCGGCGGGCAATACCTCGGGGTTGTCGACCTTCTTGCTGTTGTTGAGATCGCCATCGAAAAAACGATCGGTAAATGCGTAGTAGATGATGTCGTCGCGCCAGATGTCTTGCTGCGCGCCGCCCGCGTAAGCGATAGCGGGGAGGCCGACTTTGCCTTCGGAGTCTTCGGCAAGAATTCGGATCAGCGTACCCTTTGGGGCGTTCTTGTGGTAGACCCAAATCGTTTGTCCTTCGATCTTCGTTTCCAATGTGATCGATCCCCCCTTTTCGGGTAAAGCTTCTGCCACGACTGACGCGATCGCTTTATTTGAGCGAACGATCACTGCATTCTCTCGGCTAGATTCGACAAAGAGTGTCGCGGCCGGATTGTTGGAAGCGCTGCCACTGATCTCGATCACCGAGTTGTATCCGCCGTAGCCGTCGGCTTCGCGGTTCTCGTTGGCAGGGTCGGGCTGCCAGTTGCCATCGACCACATACTTGTAGAGATAGCGGCCAGGGTTGAACTGTGTGTTGACTTCCCAGCCACCTGCCACGCGTTGGAGACGGTGGGCGCTGTCATTCCAACTGTTGAAAGCGCCGACGAGGCTGACGGCGTTTGCATGCTCGAAGCCTTCGACTAGGAAGGTTTGGCTAGTGCCCGATTCAATGGCGAGGGGCAAGCTGCTGGCGATAGTTTGGTCGCTGCTTTTGAGCGTGAAGGGAAGGGCGACGAGCCCGCTGGCGTCGTTGGCCACTGATAAATAGAGCATGTGATTCAGTGCGTCGATCTCGGCGGTCACGCCTTCGACCGATTCAACCTGGAAGGCGTGCGTCGCGCCGGGATTGCCGAAGCGACGAAGGTCGATGCGTAGCTCGGAGCCGGCTCGTGCTCGAATCAAAGGTGGTGCGCCGAGGAAGGCTTCGCCTGCGTCGAGGCTTGGGCTGACGGTGGCCGATTCGGGCAATGTATCCGATTTTTCAATACGCCAGTAGCTTGAGGAAATCGGCACCAGTCCATCGAGGTAAATACCTTCGCGTAGCGCATCGTCGATGCGGATGGCACGTGCTGTGTCGCTGGCAGAGAGGCGGTCGCGTAGGACGAGCCAGCCAGTGTCGTCAGCGGATAGGTTGAGTGCGGAGACGGCTGCCGCAGGCAGGCGCACGCGCACGTGTCGCAGGGTGGCGGTGGGGTGGAAGTTCGAGGTGATCAGGTAGTGCGACTGGCTCCCGGGGGCGCTCCTTAGGTATGCGAAAAACCAGTGGCCGGATGGGCCAACGTCTTCGACCTTGCCGTAGAAGGGGTTATCGCGATTCGCGTGGTTGAGCAGGACGGTATTGCCGCGGGTGAAGGCGGGCTCGGCTTGCGCCTGCAGCAGGCGCACGTACCAAGCACGAAGCTCGGCTTGCTCGTTGGAGAGTCGACCGCCGTCCGCTGCGCCGTCGTTCCACCATTTGTTCAGCTCGGGGAGCGACCAATAGTCGAAGATAGTCGAGCGTTGGTCATCGCCACCGAAGCCTTCGTGCCTCAGCCCGGGTTCGCCCACTTCTTGGCCGTGATAGAGCATGACGGGGCCGCGTGAGAGGCCGAAGAGCGTAGCGGTGGCCGGTCGGCCGACGTGCATGCCTTGGCCACCCCATGTTTCGGGGTGTGCCAGCCGGATCTCGTCGTGGTTCTCCGTGTAGCGTACGGCGCAATCGAAGAAGAAAGCACCGAGGCTACTTTCTATATCCTGTAAGTCATTTGCCCACGACTTACCTGCGTAGAGGTGCTCCAAAGTGTCGTATCCGGGATCGTCATACACTGCGTGGAAACCGGCGTCGAGTAGAGCAACCATCACGTTGTCATCCCGCGGAATGACGGGGTCGTGGCCGGGCACTTTAGCGGGGTCGTCGTTATAAGCCTCGGCAATGAAAAGCACTTCCGGGTTCCGCTCGCGGGCACGGTGGATCATCCACTTCCAAAACTCGGGTGGTACCATATGTGCCATGTCTGCGCGAAAGCCATCCACTCCGAGCTCTTGCCAGTAAGCGATGATGGCATCCATCTTCTCCCAAGTGTCGGGGATGCTTGCGTTTGGGCTGACGGCGCTCGGATACTGCGGCGGGGCGTCGCGATTGAGGAAGTCGAAGCCATAGTTGAGCTTAACCGTCTCATACCAGTCGCCGTTCGAGGGCTGCCAACTGACGACGTTATTACCAGTCACGCGGCCATGGATTCTTTCGGGTGCAAACAGCCCGTCGGCATTGCCGACGAGGCGGGCGGTTTCATTGACGACTCGTCCGGTTTGCGGGTCGACCGTTGGCAGGCGGAGCGGCGCTCCGCCGTCAGTCACTTCGGGGTGGAGGTAGTAGAAATTATTATCCGGATCGAAGTAAACGCTTTTACGGTCGCTTACCCCGAAGGCGAGTTCTGGGCGGATGTCGGAGGCATAGCTGCGTGCGACGTGGTTCGGCACAAAGTCGATGACGACCTTGAGTCCTGCGGCGCGCATGCGAGTGGTGAGTGCGCGAAACTCTTCGAGGCGCTTTGTGGGCTCATCCGCATAGTCGGGCGAAACATCGAAGTAGTCGCGGATCGCGTAGGGGCTCCCTGCGATGCCTTTAAGTAGGTCGGGGTCGTCGGCTGCTTGGCCAGCCTCACTGTAATCGGTGGAGGTGGCTTGCTGGAGGAGTCCCGTCAGCCAGATGTGGCTGAAGCCGTCCTCGCGCAGTCCGGTCAGCACGGACTCGGATAGGTCGCTGAACTTCCCGCTGCCGTTTTCAGCGAGCGTGCCATTCACTTTGCGTGTCTCCTTTTCGTTACCGAAGAGGCGGGGCAGCATTTGGTAGATGCGGGGGCGAGCGTCGGGTGCGCCGTAGCGACCGCGGATCTCCAGGGAGCCGGAGGCCGTGGGCACGTGGTAGAAAGGTAGGTAGACTTCTCCGTTTTGACGACTGGTGTATTGCTGGCCGGGCGCGATTTCGCCATCTTTCTCGACGCCAAACCATTGCACCGCACGCACCTGATCGATCTGAGGGCTCGTGGGTAGCGAGAGCATGGTGCCTTTGCTTGTGTGCGCAATTCTGAGCCCATCCAGCTCGACGCGCTGCCACTGATAGTCGGCGTATTGACGCACTTCCAGCAGGCCATGTTGGTTAACATGCAGTAGCAGGTCGGCTTGAAAGGCGACGAAGGCGCGGCGCTCGCTGTCGACCTGTATTGCTGTAGAGCCGACGCCTGCACCCGCATCGAGTGCAATCCAGACTGTCGATGCCTCGGTTGGCAGATCAAAATTTGGCAGCGCGAGGTCGATCGAGCGCGCAGAAAGTGCACAGGCCGAGAGGGCGCAGGCGGCGAAGAGGTAGGGGCGGACGGGATGCATGGGATATGAAAAGGCGGGGGGCTTCTGCTAGAGTCCATATACCATGACAACGAAAGTGGCTTGATATCTAAACATGGCCTATTCGACAGTTGAACCCGGCGTTTGGTGATTGAACAGTTCAAAACTTAGCTGGGTTCTGCCTTACTCGCAATCGGCCAGAATTTATTTTTCTAGCGCGTATTCTTGACTTTCTGACTCAAGAACTAAAGATATCCCCCGTGAGTCAGATAAACACAGCCCAATCAGCCCCGCAGGGCGACCTCGACCTTGAGGCCGCTTCCGCCACCGAGCGCGTGCGCTGGGCGTATGACACCTACGGCGATCAGCTCGTGCTGAGCACCAGTTTTGGAGTGCAGAGTGCGGTGATGTTGCATCTCGTGACCACGCAGATTCCCGACATTCCCGTCATTTTTGTCGATACTGGCTACCTGTTCCCGGCCACTTACAAATTCGCCGCCGAGTTGACCGAGCGCCTTAAGCTCAACCTCAAGACCTACGTCCCTCAGCAAACTGCCGCGCAACAAGAAGCGCTTTACGGTAAACTCTGGGAGAATGACCTCGAAGGCCTCGAGCGCTACAATCGCATCAACAAAGTCGAGCCCATGAACCGCGCGGTCAAAGACCTCGGCGCCACCGCTTGGCTCTCCGGTCTACGCCGCACACAGTCCAGTTCACGCGGCGAACGCGGCGTGGTCGAAGCACAAAACAAAGTGACCAAGGTCTACCCGATTATCGATTGGAACGACCGCGATATCTACACCTACCTTACGGAAAACGATCTGCCGTATCACCCACTTTGGGATCAAGGCTATGTCTCCGTCGGCGATTGGCACAGCACCAAGAAACTAGGCGAAGGTATGACCGAAGAAGAGACCCGCTTCGGCGGCCTCAAGCGCGAGTGCGGCCTCCACGAAGTGACCGGCGGTTCCGACTTTCAGATTTAGAGTGTTGAGGTCAGGCAGCCAGTCTGGCGGTTTGCTGCTTTAAGTGGGTATCGGGGCGAGTTGCATGGGTTGGCCCTCTGCCAGCTAAATGCAGAGTACTCTAAAATCGCATTAATTTTTGTAGATGTCGCGACGATGGCCGACTTTGACCACGTTTATCACAAGCTCCCCATCGAGGACTTGATAGAGGATTCGGTACTTCCCCTGGCGAATTCTGTATTTCTCCTGGCCGGAGAGCTTTTTACTGCCTGCAGGGTGTGGATCACTCGCAAGACTTCTAATCTTCTCGATGACTCGAATTCTATCTTTCTTTTCGATTCGCTCGATTTCCTTCGCAGCCGACTTCTTGATGACGATCCTATAGCTTTCCATCTGCCTTCAGTGATTTAACAAAAGCCTCAAAGTCGATTACAGGCTCATTCGCTCTTTCTTCGAATGCTTCAAGGTCTTCCGCATCTTCAAGCAGTGCTGATCTGACGGCGTCATTCACTAAGTCAGAAACGGGTGACGATATCTCCGCGGACTTCATTTTAAGCGCCTTGTGGAGATCTTCCTCAAAATATACAGTGGCTCTTTTCATATTAGCACCAAAACGTTAAAACGCTAAGGGGTCAATTTTTTTCTGAGATCGCAGAGGACTCGAAGGGGGAATTCATTTTATTCTTTCTTTCCTCCTGAATCCTCCCCGACCTCCGCGAACTCTGCGGTTCAAAAATCCCCTTTTTCTTTCCCGCCTATCGAGGAGCTTTGGCACGGCGCGTTAGCGACGTGTCTAGGAGCTACCAGTTGGGTCATTGGCTTCGCTTTTTCGCTTTGCTATAAACGTCGAAGCGATCTCGTTTTCCAAAGGTAATCACGATGACTGAAATGTCTCCTTGGTCTACTTCGTAGACCAGTCGGTAGCCTGCGGAGCGCAGTTTAATTTTATAGTGGTTTTTGAATCCTGTCAGTCGATCCGCTGGAACCACAGGATCATTCAGTCGCTCTTTCAGTTTCTTCTTCAGTTGCTCTCGAATCGTGGATCCGATCCTATTCCACTCTTTCAGAGCACTTGGCAGGAACTTCAGCTTATAGCTCATCGAGAGTCACTTCTTGGGCCGATACTTGCTCCGCTTCTCTTTCTTCGATGATGGCTCTCAACTCTTGATCCTCGATCAAATTGCTTATCCATTCGTAAGCTTCCGCTGGAATTAGGTATGCGGTTGGTTTGTTGTGGTTTAAAATGGCGACCGCCTCGCCGCCTGCTCGCTCGATCAATTGACTTGGGTTCCTTTTTAGCTCAGAAATACTAGCTGAATATGGACTTAATATAGGACTCATTATAGGTCTAATTTAAGTATCTATTTTTACTTTTCAAGTTTTCTTTCACGTCAAGAAGAGACGCGCCGTCAGGCGTGGCCTCTCTCGCCCGATTCTACTTTATTTTTGATTCGTAGTCGATCTTGAGAAGGTCAAAGAGGAGGTTACCATCCGGGTCTCTGACTGTCACGACGCGGCCGCTCCATGGTTCTTCTCTAACGGAGCCTTTAAACTGAACTCCCTTTGCTTTTAACTCAGAGCAAGCTACGTGGTCATTCGAGGGCGAATGCCAGCAGGTTCGAAACCGTGGACGTTGCCGTCCGAAGTTAGCTTAGCTCTTTAATGGCACCCGCAACCGTGGCCGCAACTGTGGCCGCCGGGTTTTGTTTTGCTGCTGCTGAAGCCGATGCCTCCGGAGATGACGCGGCGCACGGGCACGCCGCTTTCGGGGTGCTGGGTGAGCGGAGCGTCTTTCATTGATTGCTGCAGCTCAAATTGCTGCGGCTGCTCGCCCGACTCTTTGGGGATCGTTTCGTACACGTAGGTTGCCATGATGTATCGTTAATGAGGAAAGGCAGCCTTTCTGATTCGGTTCTAGGCCTTATCGGACTTTTCTACTTCGGGCGTTTCGGGCGTTTCGGGCACCTCGGGTGCGCTGGGCTCGGGCGTCTCTGTTTCGACTTGCTTGGCCGCGGGGGTCGGCGTTGGCTTTGGTTTGGCAGGTTCCTCGTCCATCGCTGTGCGGATGTCGTCTTCGATCTCCGAAGTGGCTTTTTTGAATTCGCGAATTGATTTACCGAACGACTTGAAAAGCTCGGGCAGGCGCTTGGCTCCGAAGAGGAGCAAAACGATAAGGAAGATCAGGAGGATCTCCGGGCCATTGATGTTTTGGAGGAATGCTAGAGTGTCCATAATTGATGGCATTAGTTTAAAACTGAAAACTGGCTAACTGGCAACTGGAATACTGAACTACCTATTCTTCGACAGGGTCACGGTAAATTTTACCGAGGCGGGCGCTCTCGGAGGCGCTCACGGGGGTGGCGCGATCGTTGATCTTGGGCATGCCTTCGATGATGTCGGCGGTGCGCAGGCCGCTCTCGCGGTTTTCGCGAGTTTTCAGTGTGGCGCTTTTTTGACCATCGCTGTCTTTGCAGACGAGGAAAGTGCCGCCCGCATAGCTGCGCGCGTTGCGAAGCGTGGCGAGGCGCTCGAAGTCATCCACGTGGACGATGGTGGCTTGATCCGTTAAAAAGACACTGCCAGTGGGTGCAGAGCCGATCTGTTGGTCGCCTTCAGTCACGCGAACGCCACTGGGGCCGCCGCAACCGCTGAGCAGGGAGAGGAGCAGTGCGCTGACTGCGAGAAGGGGGAGGGCTTTGTGACGCATTATAGTTTCTGTTTCGACTGCTTTTAGACACAGGCACCTGACCTATGTTTCATCATCATTCACAGGTAGGGAGCCTGTTCTACATTATTTATGTTTGGCGTTTTCGCGTTTGATGCTGTCCATACCGGGTTTTTCGAGGTTGATGTCGCCTTCGAAGAAGCCATGGAGTTGGCGGATACGGGTGGGGTGGCGCATCTTGCGGAGTGCTTTGGCCTCAATTTGGCGGATGCGCTCGCGGGTGACCTTAAACTGGCGGCCGACTTCTTCCAATGTGCGAGAGTAGCCGTCGGCGAGGCCGAAGCGGAGCGAGAGCACGCGGCGCTCGCGCTCGGTGAGTGAGTCGAGCACGTCGGTGATCTTTTCGCGGAGCAGGCTGTAGGCCGTCATGTCGTAGGGATTCTCGGCACCCTTATCTTCGATGAAGTCACCGAAGTTGGTGTCGTCGGAATCACCGACCGGGCTTTGAAGGGAGATGGGCTGCTGCGCCATCTTCATGATGGACTGCACGCGCTCGATGGGGAGGTTCATCTCGTCGGCGACTTCCTCGGCAGTGGGCTCGTGGCCGAGCTCTTGGAGGAGTTGCTTCTGCACCTGCATGACCTTGTTGAGGGTCTCGATCATGTGCACGGGGATACGGATCGTCCGTGCTTGGTCGGCGATGGAGCGGGTGATCGCTTGGCGAATCCACCAAGTGGCGTAGGTGGAGAACTTGTAGCCGCGGCGGTATTCGAATTTCTCAACCGCTTTCATCAAGCCCATGTTACCTTCTTGGATCAGGTCGAGGAAGGAGAGGCCACGGTTGGTGTATTTCTTGGCGATCGAGATCACGAGGCGAAGGTTGGCCTCGACCATTTCGGTCTTGGCCTTGTGCGCCTGACGCATGCCGAGACGGACTTCGCGGATGATCTCCATGAACTCGCGCGAGTCCATTTTGAACTCGGTCTTGATCTCTTCGAGGCGCTTGTTGACGGTCTTGGTGTCGACTTTCTTCTTGCGACGAGCGGACACCATGTCGGCGGCTTCGAGGTCGTCGTAGAGCGTGGATACTTCGCGGTAAACGGGTGTGAGGTCGTTGAGGAAGTCTTCGAAGCACTTGAGCTTAAGGCAATACTTGCGGAGCACTTTGCGCAGCTCTTCCTCGTATTTGATCATACGGGTGCGGGCGCGCTTCGCGTTGGACTCGTTGCTGGCATTGATGTGGCTATCCCATGCGGCGTAGATGCGCTCGCCGAGGCGGTGCGCTTCTTCGAGGAGCTTGGGTAAGCTGTTGAAATAGGCTTCGCGACTCTCGATCTTTTTATCGAGCACCACACGGTCGAAACGTTCCTCGCGGTTGAGCAGCTTCTGGACGATGTTGTTCTGAAACTCGAGGGTGAGCGCGGTCGAGAAGAGTGCGTCCTGCGCCTTGAGCTCGGCCTTTTCGATGCGTTTGGAGATGGCGACCTCTTCCTCGCGAGTAAGGAGGGGGACTTGGCCCATCTGCTTGAGATACATACGGACGGGATCGTCGAGGATATCGTTCTGCGATGTGCGGACTTCCTTTTCTTCCGTCTCTTCCTGACGCGCCTTGAAGGCTTCGACTTCGTTGTCGTCGAGAATCTCGACTTCGAGGTTTTGCAGGATGGAAATGACGTTTTCGATTTCGTCGGGATTGTTGACGGAATCGGGCAGCGCTTTGTTGATATCCTTATATGTAAGGAAGCTCTGCTCTTTGGAGAGGCGGATCAGGTTGCGGATGCGCTCGTTGAGCTTCTCCTGCGCTTTCGTGGAGAGCTTGCGCTTTTTGACGACCTTTTTCGTCGCGGCTTCGAGCTCGGCATTGCTGGTTTCGTCGCTGACTTCAGCCTTCTTCTTGGCAGCCTTCTTGGGCGCGGCTTTCTTGGCAGGCGCGGCGGCTTTCTTGGCAGGCGCGGCCTTCTTTTTGACGGCTACTTTCTTGGCCGGTGCCTTTTTAGCGGGTGCCTTTTTGGCGACCTTCTTTTTAACCGGTGCTTTTTTTGCGGCGGTTTTCTTAGCGGGCTTCTTGGCGGTTTTCTTTTTCGCGGCTGACATAATTTATAAAATGGGACGTGTGCGTGGGAAAGGGCTGACTAAAACTGAAGATTTAGGGAGTGTTTGAGATCGCCGAGGAGACGTTTGCGTTCACGCATGAGCTGGATCTGTGTTTCGGGGGATGAGTTAATGATCTTTTGTTCCAAGTGTTTAATCTGAGCTTCGACATGATTGCGGCGTAGTCGATCGAGGCAAAATACAATATGTTTGGAGGGTTCTTCGACGCGGAGCTCGCGGGCATGGATGTCGGCTAGGAGTTGGCGTTCTTCGACGCTATCAATGATGTTTTCTATTTGGTCGACGTTCTCAATCAGCCCTTCGCGTAGCTCAGCGAGGAGACGAGTGAGAAGGCGGCCTGTCGTTGAGTTTGTATTAATCCATTCGTAATCAATAATTTCTGAAAGCTTATTGGCGTATTCCGGATGATGTAAAACGAGCCAAAGTAGCTCCCATGTGGCTTGTGTCAATAGCGGGTCTCGGGCGGCTTTGGGCGCGGGAGCCGCATCGTTCTCAGGTTTGAAAGCAGGGCGGGGAGCGGGGACTTTTTGAAAGTCGCGCAGGGCAGCCTGCGGGTCGACGTTGACGAGGCGGGCGGCGATTTGAATGTAGTCCTCGCGAGCGACTTCGGAGGAGACGTGCTGTAACAGTTCGAAGACGCTGCGGAGTGCGGTGGTTTTTTCGTGGGTGGTGGGGGCGCGGTCGGTCGGGAGGTTCTCGGCGATGGCGAGTTCGATACCGCTCTTGGCGGTTTTGCGGAGTGGTTCGAGGGCTTCGGCTCCGTGCTCGCGGAGCAGGTCGTCGGGGTCGGCCTTTTCGGGGAGTAGGAGGAAACGGAACTCGAGCCCGGCCTTGAAGGCGAGGGGGAGGGCGCGGAGCGCGGCTTTGCGACCGGCGGAGTCGCCGTCGAGTAGGCATTCGATCGAGCTGGGCTCGTAGCGGCGCATGAGGTGGAGCTGGTCGTCGGTGATCGCGGTGCCTTGCGGTGCGACCGCAGTGTGGAGCCCGACCGACCAGCAACGGATGGCGTCGAGTTGACCTTCAACCATAAGGAAGCTGCCTCCGTCCTTCAGGTGAGTGCGGGCATGATCCATGCCGAAGAGGATGCGGCCTTTATGGAAGATAGGCGTCTCGGGGGAGTTGACGTATTTAGCCTCGCGGGCGGGGTCGTCTTCCGGCGTCTGCGCGAGCTGGCGCGCGGTGAAGGCGACGACGCGCCCCTGCACGTCACGGATGGGGATCATGAGTCGGCCACGGAAGCGCGACTTAAAGTAGGCGTGGTTGCGCTCGCCATCGCGGGCGAAGAAGAGGCCGGACTGGTGCATCGCGGCGGTCGAGATGTTCTTCTGCTGGCAATAGAGGGCAAAGGCATCACGCGCGGCGGGCGCGTAGCCGATGTTGACTTCCTTGGCCGTTTCGAGAGTGAAACCGCGTTGCGTCTGCCAATATTCACGGACGGGTGCGGCCTCGTCGGATTCGAGGAATTGCTGGTGGAACCAAGTCGTCGCGAGCTCGTGCAGCTCGAAAATCTGCTTACGTAGGGAAACCTCTTCGCGGGAGGGGCCGCCTTCTTCGTATTCGAGCGCGATGTTAAACTTCTTGGCCAGAAACTCGACTGCCTCGATGAACTCGAGGTTTTCCTGCTTCATGATAAAGGTGAAGCAGTCGCCCCCCTCGCCGGTGCTGAAGCATTTATAGAAGCCACGATCCGGATGGACGTAAAACGACGGCGTCTTTTCCTGAGTAAACGGGCTCAACCCCTTCCACGAACGCCCGGCACGTTTGAGCTGTGCATAAGGCGAAACGACGTCGACCAAGTTGACTTGGTGCTTGATGGTTTCGATCGAGCTTTGTTTGACGCGGGGCAAATTGAAGTGACCGCGCTGTGCGCGGAGTGAAGGTGAAAGTGAAGGTGAAAGTGGCGACTCTGACGTGGGCTTTATTTAGGGCGAGACCGTAAAGTCTTAATTGTAGATGTAAGGATGGCGATAATTTCGTCACACAATTTCTGGCGAGCGAGGACGGTTTCTATTGGGATCCATCGTTTCATGCGGCCGTAGCGGCCTTTCGTTTCTTGTGCGGAGCCTAAGCCACTCTCACCTTCACTCCGCGCAGCGAGCCTATAGGCGAGTTGCCGCGGCGCGGGCTTCGGGCACCAGCGGGTGATTGGGCGCGATGTCGATAAAACGGAGGTAAAGATTGCGTGCGGTCGCGGTCTGCTTGGAGATGCGCTCGTGGGCGCGTGCCAGCGATAGGGTGATCTCGGGGCTGCTGGGGAAACGGTCGTAGGCGGTCTCCAGCTCGCGAAGGAAGGCGGCGGGTTCTTTTGTGCGCTGAGCCACACGGAGGTAGTCGAGTGTGTAGGCGACTTCGCGGGGTTCGAGGCGCACGGCTTCGAGGGCGGAGGTCTCTGCGTTGTTCAGCTGGCCATCCACGAGGTAGGCGCGGGACAGCAGGTTCCAGATTTCGGCGCGGTTGTTGGCGATGCTGATCGCTGCCCAATACTTGCGGATCGCCGATTTGAAATCGCGGTCGAGTTCGGCCGTCTCGGCGTCGGCGAGTAGCTCTTCGACCGTGCGTGGGCGTTCACTCGGACGCACCGCTGCAGTCGGCGTTTCAACTTCGGTCGGTGGGAGGGCTTCGACGGTCGCGCCTTGTTCCGCTGTCAATGTTTTGTCGACAGCATAGGAGGTCTCTTCTGCGATGGGTGCTTGGTCGTAACTGACCTCGAAAGTGATTTCTGGGTCAGCGGGCTCAATCGCGATACTTGGATCAAAGGTGATTGTTTTACCGCTGTCTTCTTCGGAGGCTGCGGGCTCGGAGTTGTCCTCGACGATTACGACATCGGCTGTTTCGATTTCGAGAGCGGGTGTGTCGGCCATGGCTTCGGCCGCTTCGAGGTCGGCGATGACTTGTGCTTTGCCTTCGGTCGCTTCCGTAGTTTCGGTGCTCTCGCTGTTGTCGGTCTCTTCAGAGTTATTTGATGCCATAGCGGCCGCCTCGGCCGCCGCTTTCGCTTCAGCCGCCTTTTTTTCGGCTGCGGCGCGGGCGAGTTTTGCTTTCATCTCGTCTTGTGCTTTACGCCACTTTACCAGTTCTTGCCGGGCTTGTTGCCATTGGCTGGCCTCCACTGCTCCGGGGAATTGTGTATCGAGTTGGGCGATGACTTCTTCGGCACCCGCCCAGTCTTTTTCGCGTAGGTTGATTTCGAGCAGGCCGAAGAGCGCGGTCAGGGCGTTGGGGTCGTCGTTGTCAGCGGCCATTTCGAGCCAGGTCTCCGCTTGAGGGAGGTTGCCGACTTTGACGTAGAGTTGGCCGATGGCGGCGGCGGTTTCCGGCGAAGGCTTTGTGTTGTCGGGGTCGACGCCTTTTAAGTATGCATCCAGCGCGGGTTGCACCTTATTTTCGGCTTGGCGAACTTGGCCGAGGCGGATCCAGAGCTCCGATGTCATGGCCTCGGGGGCTTGGGTGGACAGCTTTTCGAGGAGATGCCCGGCCGGTTGCTTGGCAGCCTCAAGGCTTTGATAGGTCTGGAAGAGTAACTCCGTGTCGTCGGGTGCTTGGAGGTAGGCTTGCTCCATGAAGAACGCGGCCATCGTGGCGTCGCCTTGGGCGGAGTAGACCCGCCCCATCGAGTCGAGAATTTCGAGGTCGTTGGGGTATTGTGCGGCGAGTTCTTCGAGGATCTTGAGTGCCTCGGCGTTGGAACCTTCTTGGGACAGGGAGAGGGCATCTTTAATTTGCGCTGCCTTTTTTTCTTCAGGACTGCTGCAACCTACGAGCCAAATGAAGGTCGAGACTAGTGTGATGAAGAATACGCTTTTGAAGTTTGCTTTTAACATGTGCGGGAATTGTCTACGGTCTGTGAGTGCATTTAGCAACAAAAGGACGGAGTCTTCACTTTCGTTTGCGCAGTATAGCTGTCAAGTGGATAGGCGGTGGCCGCGCAGCTTGTCTCTTTGGTCGATTGGCGCACTTTTCCTTGTTTGCTTGAGTGTCACTTCCGCAGCTTTGGTTCCACGAGCGCCGCTTGGTCTTGTCTGGGAGTCACCGATTGCGGGTGGTAGTCTCTATTACACTGAAGTCGAAAGGCTGGTCGAAGCATATGAGCGCGAAGTCGGGCAAAACCTGAAACCCGGCGATCGGGGGAAGGTCGCCCTGAAGATCAACACCCGCGGGCGAGCCGGCTTGAGCACGCCATTGCAACTGATCCGTGCGCTTGTCGAGGTGCTCGAGGCGCGCGGCTATAACCGTCACTCGATTTTCATCGTGGACTACTCGGCGCATAATCTGCGTGAGGCCGGCGTCCTTCCGCCTCTCAGTCAGACGGTCGCCGAGTTTGAAGGTTGTCTTGTCGTGGCGCTGGACACGGAACAATTCTATGATTCGGAGTGGTTCTACGATAGCCCGCTGCCGCCTGCGTTGCAGCAAGAGCCACAGCTCATCGCCGAGTCGCGCCGCTCTTCGCAACTGGCCGAGGGCTCACAAGCGCGTAAGAGCTTCCTCCCGAAGCCGCTGCTTTTCGAGGTCGATTTTTGGATCAACCTAGCCGTCGGAGTGGACGACCCCGCGCTCGGCGTGGACGGCGCCCTCGCGAACGCCACCCTGTGGAACGTCAGCAACAGCCGCCGCTTCCTCGTGAACCAAGCCACCGCCTCGGCTGCGGTCGCCGAGATTGCCGCGATCCCCGAGCTCGAAGAGCGCCTCGTGCTCAATTTTATTTCGCTGGAGCGCTATCAATTCATCGCCGGTCCCTTCTTTAATTCGATCTATACGCGCTCCGAGCCGCGCCTCTGGATGAGTCGCGACCCCGTCGCGCTCGACCGCTTGCTCTACGATCGGATGAACGCCATGCGCCTGCTTGAAGGCTTCCCTGAGATCGATCCGCTGCCCCGGCAGTTGCCCTTTGCTGCTAGTCTGGGGCTCGGCGAGTTCGAGCGTGACCGCATCCGCATCCGCGAATTGTCCTTGCCCGAGAGTGGCATCCGCTTGCGGCCTGCGCCCGCGCCCGTGGCACCCGCACCGGAGCCCGAGCCATCCTGGTTGCGTCGAATGACGCCCTGGTAGCGTGATTTTCTGCGATTCCGCGTAGAAACGCCTTGAATTCCGCGCTAAAGCACACTTCTTTCAGTGCCCTATGCAAATCGCGGACTACTATCCGATTCTTGTTCAAATTTTGATCGCTGCCAGCATCGGCGCGGTCGTTCTTGTCGCGTCGCATATTTTCGGGCAGCGCGGCACCGACACCGCGATTAAAAACACACCCTACGAATGTGGTATGTTGGCCGAAGGTTCTGGGCATGCCCGCTTCGCGGTTAAGTTCTACGTCACTGCGATGCTCTTTATCCTGTTCGATATTGAAGTCGTTTTCCTGATTCCTTGGGTCATGGTATTTCGCGAGTTTCTTGCGGCGAGTTTGCCTATACTTCTTCCCGTTTTCTTTTTCCTTTTTGTTCTCGTTCTTGGACTTTTCTACGAGTTGAAAAAAGGCGCGATCGAGTGGGATCAGTAATTGAGGCAGCGGGCTACCTTCTTATAGTTGGTAGTTGCTAGTTTCGCGTATTGCTGTATAACTCGTGAGTAACGAATTTTTCCTCTCCTCTTAGAAGCTACGACCACGCCTGCATGCGCATAGACCGATACATCGCCCAATCCCGTGTTATTGATATTGAAAGCACGGATTTTGAGAGCGCTGTATCCGAATTGCTAGAGGTCTGCGATGTGACCAAAGAGCGGGGCATCACGAAGAAGAAATTGCTCGCCGAGCTGCTGGATCGGGAAAAGCAAATGACGACTTACTTGGGCAACGGCGTATGCCTGCCGCACGCCCGCGTCAAAATGAAGCGTCCTTATATGATTGCGGTCGGACGCTGTCCCCACGGACTCGTCTACGACGGCCAGACTGAGTATCAGGAGATTCGCTACATTTTTTTGCTGCTGGCTTCGGAAAATGCCCGCAGCTATCTTTACAGCCTCGCATCGCTGGCGCGCGTCTTTCAGGACAGCAGCCACATGGAGCGCTTGAAGGCGGCCGAGAAAATTACCGACTTCCGCAAAGAGCTCAAACTCGTCTTCGCCGGCGAGGAGGAAAAACCGCGTCGCCGCCACAACCGCTTTAACAATCTCATCCTCCGCGAGGCGGCCAAGATCGCCAAAGGTGCCCAGTGCACCTCCGCCCTCGTATTTGCCGATACTTTCGGCGGCGGTGTCGAAGTGGGTAAAGTCTTTAAAGGTTTAAAGACCGTGCTTATCGCGCACGGCACCTCCGAGGTCGCTACGGAGCGCGCGGAGATCGACGCCGTCATCCCTCTGCGTTCCTACAGTAACCACCGCTTCTCTCAACTTCGTAGCGCGGTTCTGATCGGTCTGACGCGCGGCATCTTTTCCAGTCAAGAGCGCCTCTGTTGCGTCGGCGGGCTCCCGCAGAGTAACCAGTTTGACAGCATCACCGTGGTCGATGTCGAGCGTGAGTTCGATACCATGCTCGTTGGTAAGGCCGATATGCTGCCTGCCAGCGTCAAGCCAGAAGTCATCGAGCGCGTGCTCGCCATCGCCACCGAGCTCGCCGTCGAAGGGCGCGAAGGGCACCCCGTCGGTTGCCTCTTCACCCTCGGTAATGCCGACGAGATTTCCCAATACACCAAGCCGCTCATTTTGAATCCATTTTATGGATACAAGGACGAGGATCGTAATATCCTCAATCCCTTCATGGATGAGACGGTCAAAGAACTTTCTTCGATTGACGGTGCCTTTATCATTCGTGGAGACGGCGTCCTTGTCTCTGCCGGTTCGCTCATTCATGCGCCGGACTACAATCACGACCTGCCCAGTGGACTCGGCAGTCGCCACGCAGCCGCTGCCTCCATTACGCAGGCCGTCGACTGTCTCTGCATCGTCGTTTCCGGGAGCAGTGGTCAAGTCACGCTCTTCCGTCGCGGCAAGATGCTGCCGCTCATCGAAAAAGCGCTCATTCGGAATAGTTGATTGTTGTTGATTGTTGTTGGTTGTTAGTTGTTGGTTGTTGGTTGATTGTTATTGGCTAAATTTTCTCGCAACGAACAACCAGCAACTTCCAACTCCTTCCCCATGAACCGAATCGAAAAAGCCTTTGCTCAAGCTCACGAAGAAAAGCGTGCTGCCTTTGTCGGCTATCTTTGCGCGGGCGATCCCGATTTTGACAGCTCGGTCGAAGCGTGCCGCGCCGTCATCGAATCGGGCGTCGATGTGCTCGAGCTCGGCGTTCCTTTTTCCGATCCGCTCGCGGACGGCCTCACCAATCAGCTCGCCGCCCAGCGTGCCCTCGAAAGTGGCAGCACCAGCCAGCACGTGCTCGATCTCGTTCGCGCCATCCGTGCTTTCAGCGAAGTGCCCATTGTATTCTACACCTATTATAATCTGGTCTTCGCTCAAGGCAGTGAAGCCTACGCCGAGCGCGCCAAGGCCGCTGGGGTGGATGGCATTCTTACTCTCGACCTACCGCCCGAAGAAGCCGGCGAGCACCTCGAAGCCTGTGCCAAGCACGACCTGAAAACAGTATTCATCGTTGCGCCGACCACGCCCGATGCCCGCCTGGAGATTATTTGTAAGGCCACCACCGGATTCGTTTATTACGTCTCCCGTGAGGGCGTCACCGGCGAGCAAGCTTCCATGTCTGAGGGCATTGCAGCGCAAGTCGCACAAATCAAACAACACACCGACCTGCCCGTCGTCGTGGGCTTCGGTATTTCCAACGCCGATCACGTCCACACCGTCGCGCAAGCCGCCGATGGTGTCGTCGTGGGCAGCGCCATCGTTAATTGCATCGCCGAAAATCCAACGGATTCCAAAGCGATCAGCGCAAGCCTCCGCGCAAAAATGGGCACTCTGCTAGAAGGCAACGCCCTCTCGAAAAAGTAGTCGCTCAAGCCTGAGACTGTCGAAGGCTCGACAGCAATCGTATCGTTTGTCTCGAGCTTAATGTAGCATACGGCGTGAGCCGGATGGCCGGTCTATCTCAATTTACACGCAGGATCATCGGCCTGACGGCCAATGCTGCGATCTTGTACAATGAGTTTTCTTACGCGTTCTTCTGCCCCGTCACCACTTCCATCAACGCTTCCACGCATTCGATCTTGGCGCTGGGGATCATACCGTGACCGAGGTTGAAAATGAAGCCGGGTTGATTGCCCGCATCGTCGAGCACGCGTTGCGCTTCGCGGCGCACGATCTCGGGCGTCGTGGTTAAAGTCACCGGATCGAGGTTCCCCTGCACGGCTGCGCCGTGGCCGATGCTTTGGCGCATCCGGCGCAGGTTCATTGTCCAGTCGAGGCTGATGATCTTCGCGCCGGTGTGCATCAGGTCGGGCGACTTGTGCCCCATACCCTTGGCGTAGAGAATGACGGGCACACGCTCTTTAAGCTCGTTGATAATGTGGTGAATCCAGCGTAGCGACCAGCCCTCGTAGTGCGTGGCGGGGCAGATCGCGCCCCAGGAGTCGAAGATCTGCAGTGCATCCGCGCCCGCGTCGATTTGCATGTGCAGATAGTCGACGATCGCATCGGTCAGCTTTTGCATGAGCAATTCGAAGAGCTCCGGTTGGCCGAGCGCCAGTTGTTTGATCGCCACAAAGTCCTTCGCCGAGCCGCCCTCGACCATGTAGCAAGCCAGTGTCCATGGGGAACCACAGAAGCCGAGTAGTGCCGTGTCTTTGCCCAACTTTTCGCGAGTCAGGGAAAGCGCGTCGGCCACATACTTTAGACGCTCGGTGATCTTGGTCGCATCGAGCGCTTCGATTTTTGCTTTGCTGTCCAGCAGGTAATCCATCCCGATGCCACCCTGATCGCGGAAGTGGTAGCCCTGCCCCAGTGCTTCGGGGATGACGAGAATGTCGGAAAAGATAATCGCCGCATCGAGCGGAAAGCGCTTCAGCGGTTGCAGGGTGACTTCTGTGGCCAGTTCGGGGGTGCGCACCATCGTCACGAAATCGTGCTGCGCCTTCAGCTCGCGATACTCGGGCAGGTAGCGTCCCGCTTGGCGCATGAGCCAGATCGGGGGACGGTCGACAGGTTGTTGGTGGGCAGCAGCGAGGAAGCGTTCTCTTGGTGTCATGTGGTGGAGAGTTGTTTGTTGAAAGTTGTTGGTTGTCGGTTGGTGGATTACTTATCGTTCAACGAACAACCATCAACCCCATTCGCCCAGTCCTGAGGGACGAGGAAGACCTCGTAGAGTTCGGCTTCGGGGCTACCGGGTTCGGGTTGCCAATCGTAGTCCCAGCGGACGAGTGGGGGGAGCGACATGAGGATCGACTCGGTGCGCCCTTTCGATTGCAGGCCGAAAAGCGTGCCCCGGTCGTAAACGAGATTGAACTCCACGTAGCGTCCGCGCCGATAGAGTTGGAACTGACGCTCGGCCTCCGTGTGCGGCGTAGCTTTGCGGCGGGCGACGATCGGCTGGTAGGCGGGCACGAAATGATCGCCCACCGATTGCATAAAGGCGAAGGCCTGCTCGAAGCCGCCCTCGGAATAATCGTCAAAAAAGATGCCGCCGATCCCGCGCGGCTCGGCGCGGTGTGGGAGGTAGAAGTATTCGTCGCAGACTTGCTTAAACTTCGGGTAGAGCGCCTCGCCGAAGGGCTCGCAGGCGCTGCGCGCCGTGCGGTGCCAGTGGATCGCGTCTTCGCGCTGGCCGTAGTAGGGCGTCAGGTCGAAGCCGCCGCCGAACCACCAGATCGGCTCGCCGTCTTTCGGCTCCGCGTAGAAGAAGCGCACGTTCATGTGTGTGGTTGGCACGTGTGGGTTGCGCGGGTGCACGACGAGTGACACGCCCATCGCCCGAAAGCTTGCGCCCGCCAATTGCGGGCGAGTCGCCGTGGCCGAGGCGGGGAGCTGGCTGCCCTGCACATCGGAAAAATTGATGCCCGCTTTTTCAAAGACCGCGCCCTCGACCATCACGCGGGAGCGCCCACCGCCGCCTTCTTCGCGCACCCAGCTGTCTTCGGTAAAGCTCGCTACGCCGTCTTCGGATTCGAGCGCGCGGCAGATGCGATCTTGCAGATCGAGCAGGTAGGTGCGGACTTTTTCTGGTTGTGCGGTTTGCATTGAGGGCGAATGTTGGCGCAGTAAAGGCTGAGATCAGTTCTTAGGTAGCCGAAGTCGTAAGACTTTGGACGATGTGACCGAGGCGTGTTGAGCGTCCAAATTCTCACGAATTCGGCTACATCCCTCGAAAGGCTTTAAATTAAAAACTTATCTATCACATACTAGATCGCATCCGACAAGCTCCAGAATATAAAATGACCCATTCCCGAAAACTCCCCGAATCCGTCTTCATCTTTGGCTGTGGCTACGTGGGCACCGCTTTGGCGCAGCACCTCATAGGGCTGGGGGTGCGCGTCGGTGCACTGACGCGTAATGCCGAGAAAGCCACACGGCTGCGCGAGCTTGGCCTGTCCGAAGTGATCGAAGCCGTGCTCGATTCATCCGCCTGGCACGCGCAAGTGAGCGGCCAATACACCGCTGTCGTCAACTGTGTCAGCTCCGCAGGCGGTGGACTGGCGGGCTACCGTAAATCCTACGTCGACGGCCAGCGCTCTATTCTCGACTGGGCAAAGTCGCAAAGCATCCAGAGCTACATCTATACCAGCAGCACCTCCGTCTATCCGCAAGACGGCGGCGCGAGGGTCGATGAGACGGCCGATACATCGGGTGCCCCGCCGACTGGGCAAGTGCTTTTGGAATCCGAGGCGATGCTGGCCGCCGCATCGCTGCCTCACTGGTATGTCCTCCGACTCGCGGGTATCTACGGGGCAGGGCGTCACTTTTTACTCAATCAGCTTCGCGAAGCGAATGGCGAAATCCCCGGCTCGGGCGATTACGCCATGAACATGATCCATCTCGACGATATCGTGTCGGCCATCTGTGCAGCGCTATCGTGGTGCGCGCCTTCCGGCATCTATAATATTACCGACGATGCGCCCACGACGAAGGCCGAAGTGTTGGCATGGCTCGCCGAGCAGATGCAGCTGCCCGCGCCCGTTTTTAATCCCGAGCAAGTATCCGAGCGCTTGAAGCGCCGTGGCGGGCGCATGCCGCACCGCTTTGTGAGCAATAAAAAAGCCCGGGAGGCTTTGGACTGGAGTCCAAAGTTCCCGAGCTTTTGTGAAGGTTATGCGGAGTTGATGTCGTAGTCAGGTTGGCTTGCCGCCTGACCCGAATGTCGTTGCGCGATCGATCGGTTCGCAGTGGGGCGGCAAGCCAACCCCACTACAAGGTTACACCACCTCTTCCACGCCCACTTCCACGCGCTGTCCATTGATCGTCAGGCCATAGCGCTTTTGCGGCCCTGTGCTGCCGCTGCTGGCGGGAGCGGCGGATGCTGGAGCTGCCTTCGGAGTCTCGGCGGGCACCGCCACTGGCTTGGCTTTAGGGCCTTCGCCTTTGAGGTGCTTTTCGAGCTGCGGTGGGAACATGGCGTGGATCACGCAGTGCTCGTCGTCGCTTGGGAAATTCTTCGCCTTCAGTTCCTTACGCAGGTCGTCCATGTGCTTGTGCTCGGCGCCGGGAGCTTCGACCGGGCGGCAAGTGATCGGCTCTTTGCCGGCTTGCTTCGACGCGATCTTCTGAACCTCGGGATCGACGTCGGCAGGGCATTGGCCGTAGTAGCCGAGCGCGATGTCCGCGGCTTGCGGTGACATTTGTTTCCAGCGGCCGAACTTCACGTTGAGGAAGGCCTGCATGCCGACGATTTGTGAGGTCGGTGTGACGAGCGGGATCCAGCCGAGGGCTTCGCGCACAACAGGGATTTCGCGGAAGACGTCTTCGAATTTATCTTCCATCTTCTGCTCCTTGAGCTGTGTGCGGAAGTTGGACAGCATCCCACCGGGGACTTGGTATTCGAGCGTATCGACGTCGATCACTTCGTTCTTGTGGCTGGTGAACTCGCCCATCTCTGCATAGACCTTTTCGAGGTGTGTGCGGACTTCGCGGAGCGATTTTCTTTGCTCATCGGAAACCTTCGGGCAGCGCTCGTGACCTTCCAACATGGCAAGCATGCGAGTGGTGTCGGGCTGGCCGGTGCCGTTGGCAAAGGGCGAGACAGAGAGGTCGATCGCATCCACTCCGGCATCGATGGCCGACATGTAGGTGCTCGCGCCGAGGCCGGCGGTGTCGTGCGTGTGAATCCAGACGGGGATCTTGAGTTTTTTCTTCAGGCCGTCGATGATGGCAAAGGCTTCCATTGGCGGAATGAGTCCCGCCATGTCTTTAAGGACGATCGCATGGGCACCCATCTTCTCAAGCTCGACACCCATCTCGATGAACTTAGCGACGGTGTGGACGGGGCTGCTCGTGTAGCAGATCGTGCCGTGGGCTTGCGCGCCAGCGGCTCTACATGCGTCGATCGCGCACTTCATGTTGCGGGTATCGTTGAGCGCATCAAAGATACGGAAGATGTTCATCCCGTGATCCGCACTTGTCTTAATGAAGGCAGTGACCACATCGTCGGGGAAGTGGGCGTATTGCACGATGTTTTGCCCGCGAAGCAGCATCATATGCGGCGTTTTCGGGCAGGCCTTCTTCAGTGCGTCGAGGCGATCGAAGGGGAATTCATCGAGGAAACGGAGTCCGGAGTCGATGGTGGCACCGCCCCAAGTTTCGAGTGCGCCGAAGCCCCAATTGTCGAGCGCTTCACAAACGGGGAGCATTTGCTCCGTGCGCATACGGGTGGCTGCGAGGCTTTGGTGGCCATCGCGAAGGACGTTATTGTTAAGCTGAACTGATTTCATAGTGGTTTAGGATTAGTAAAACTTTAATTATACACTTGTCTGGATCAAGACTTTTCTTAGAAATCTTTATGCAGATGAAAGCCAAAGAGCCATTCCATGTCATGACAAAGCCTGCGGGGCCTCTCTGCAATCTTGATTGCAGCTACTGCTTTTATTTAGAGAAAACAAAGCTCTTTCCGAAAAACCACTCCTTCAAAATGAGCGACGAGACGCTCGAGGCTTATATTAAAGGCTACATCGAGGCGCAACCGGGCCAGGACGTGAGTTTCGCTTGGCAGGGAGGGGAGCCGACGCTGGCCGGTCTGCCGTTTTTTCAAAAAGTGGTCGCGCTACAGGCACGCTACGCTGGCGGTAAGCGTATCGAGAACGCCTTTCAGACCAACGGCACCTTGTTGACCGACGAGTGGTGCGCCTTTCTTAAAGCCAACAATTTCCTCGTCGGTATCAGTATCGACGGCCCCGAAGAGCTGCACGACGCCTATCGCGTTGATCGCAAAGGCCAGCCGACCTATCGAAATGTCGTGCGCGGGATCGAACTCTGCAAAAAGCACGGCGTCGAGTTCAACACCCTGACAGTGGTCAACGCTAAGAACGTGCAAAAGCCGCTCGAGGTCTATCGTTTCCTTCGCGAGCTCGGCTCGCAATTTATCCAATTCATCCCGCTGGTGGAGCGTCGCGCCGATAGCGCCTCGAACCAGCTGGGTCTCGGCCTTTCGCACCCGCCCGATCTTACGAGTGCGGCGACGATGAACTTTGAGCCCGAGGTCACCGAGTGGTCGGTGCCGTCCCGCGCGCTCGGCGAGTTTTACTGCCAGATCTTCGACCGTTGGATCGGCCGCGATGTGGGCAAGGTCTATGTGCAGCTCTTTGATGTCACGCTGGGTAAATGGGTCGGTGCGCCCGGTGGCGTCTGTATGTTTGCCGAGACCTGCGGCCGCGCCCTCGCTATGGAGCACAACGGGGATCTCTACGCCTGCGACCACTACGTCTACCCGAAATACCACCTTGGTAATGTGATGCAGTCGAGCATCGCCTCGATGGCCGACGGCGAGCAGATGCGCGAGTTCGGGGAGGCCAAGCGCAGCACCTTGCCCAAGCAGTGTCGCGAGTGCGAAGTGCGCTTTTGTTGTAACGGCGATTGCCCCAAGCACCGATTCGCCCGCGCCCAGGACGGCGAATACGGCGTCAGTTACCTCTGCACCGGGCTCAAGCAGTTTTTCAAACACTCCGCCCCCGCCATGCGTCAGATGGCCGAACTTTACCGCGCTCGCCGTTCGCCGGCGGAAATTATGACCATGAAACGGTCTTAGGGTTGCCCCAAAAAGCTACCTGCCGTGAGTCTGTGCTAATGAGAAGAAACTCGGGCATACCCACGCCCATAAAAAACTGGTACAGACTATTGACAAGTTCCCGATCAGAGTGAGCATGTCCGTTCTTTCGTAGGAAGCGCCCGTCGGCGATTTCTCCAGATGGTGGCTATAGCTCAGTTGGTTAGAGCATCGGCTTGTGATGCCGAGGGTCGCGGGTTCGAATCCCGTTAGCCACCCCATTTTGCGAAGCAAAATGCCCCTAGGGATTTGAACCCGCGAGTAAGCGGGTTTGACGCAGTGCTTTTAGGAACGGATGTTCCGACTCGAAAAGCACGAAGCTGGCGAAGCAATCCCGTTAGCCACCCCACCCTTCGCTCTTCGAGCTACGGGTGGCAGGCCGGGTTAGCATCCTTTCGGCTGATGTGGATGGATTAAATCTTAAAGCGAAGGGTGCCCCTCGAAGCTCGCAGAGCGTAGTGGGGCGTGTCAGACTCATCGCATGCACTACGTCTATCGAATCCGCAGCCTTCGCTACCCTGAGCGTGAGTATACTGGCTTTACGTCGAATCTCAAACTGCGCTTAAAACACCACAATGAGGGCAGTTGCGACTACACGAAGCCGTTCAAGCCGTGGGAGGTCATCTGGTATGCGGGATTCGAGACCGAAGAGAAAGCTCGTGATTTTGAGCGCTATCTAAAAAGTGGCTCTGGTTCGGCTTTCGCCAAGAAACGCCTTTGGTGATCGGCTTCGCTCTTCCCCCTTCGCTCTTCGAGCTACGGGTGGCAGGCCCTGTTAGCAGGGTCTACAGGGCCTACACCAAAGGTTGGGGCTGGGCATATTTTTGAATCCCTATCCAATCGTCTGTTCCTGCTGCCGGCGTAGAATGAAGATCATTAATATACTATAGGCCGAGTTTCCCAGTAGAAAGAGCGGAAACTGAAGAGGCGCAGGTAGAGAGTAGACGATACATAGCATAACTGGCCAGAAAATGAGACAGGTCGTCCAGAGTGGTAATACCCGGTCGCGAATCGTGGAGTAGCTGAGCATGCTTCGGAACCGGCCAAAATTGTAGTTCGATTCGCGCAGCATGAACCAGAGGGCGATCAGTGGTAGACTGACCAGTGGCGTGAACACGAATTGGTCGGCCAGCACTTTGATCACAAGTGTCGCGGCGTCGTTGCTATCTCCGAAGAGAGCGTTCTGCAGCATATAAAAGCGATCCACCAGAATGCCCACCCACGCCCACATCACGAATTGATGCATCAACTCACCGCCGCTCGGCGGAGAGGTGCCTTTGGGGCGGAACACACGCTTGATCAATTCCGGGATGATGCCGCCGCTACAAACAGTGCAAGCCGCCGCAAAGAAGACTCCCATTTTAGCCTTGAGGTCCGCAACTCTGTTAAAGATGTCTTGGCTGCCTTCGATCCAGTAATAGCTAAAGACCACCATCAACGCCACTCCCTGAATGAGCAAAATCGCCGTCCAGTAGGTGCGTAGCGCATGCCATGCTGGCTCGACGCAGGTCGACCCGCGTGTGGAGTTCTTTGTCGATTCTGTCCTCACGCCACCTGCTTTAGCTTTTCTGAGGCTGCCGACGAATCTATTCGTCGTTTCGACCGAAGTATTTCTAGGCAGCCCTGCAGATCTTTTCTGAGTTGCCTCAGGTGGGTCGCTGGACAAAGAAATCCCTATGCAGGAAGCAAACATCTACATTCAGGCCTTGCTCGCTGAGCAAAGTGGCCATTGGGATAAAGCGCACGAGATGGTGCAGGGTATGGTCACCGCTGAGGCGGCTTGGGTGCATGCCTACCTTCATCGTGTCGAGGGCGATGAGGCCAATGCCGCGTATTGGTATAACCGTGCCGTGCAACCTGTCTGTACGACCAGTCTGTCAGCTGAATGGGATGCGCTCTACGAAGCCATGCAGCATATTGAACGTAATTAGATAGAACTTCTTTACACTTCGTACCAATGCTGACTATTTCGTAACGATGAAACGACGAGGACGATCATTCCGTATATTCCTTCTGGTTATAGTATTTGTAGCCACCCTTACAAATGCTACAGCAATTCTCCATGAGTCCGAACTTCGAACTTTTACCAGCGACGACGGTCGGGCGCTAGAAGCTCGTCTGGATCACTATAACCCGGCCAGCGAGGTTGTCACATTACGCACTGTAGATGGCTCCAAATACGATCTTCCGCTTGCCCGTATCTCGAAGAAAGATCAGGAGTACTGTTTGGAATGGCGTAAAGATTATGATGCGTCCTTTGTTCGTGTGGACTTTTTTGCAAATCGTATTGAGGGCGGGCGTATCGTATTCATGCTCGATAGTTCAGGCAGCATGGATGGGGATCGATGGGAAAAAATGGTGCGCAATATGAGCGATGTGATCGGACGTATGGATTCATCGACGGAGTTTAATGTTATTCTGTTTGGTTCAACAGCCACGCCCTTTGAGGCCGACTTGGTGCTTGCCAATGAGGAGGGGAAACGGCGTGCCGTTAGTTGGCTCAACTCTCTTTATCCGAGCGGTGGCACTAATTTGCTCTCAGCGATAGAGACTGCATCTTCTATGGAGAAGGCGCGTGTCTATGCTATTTTGAGTGATGGCTACCCTTCAAGTGATGTGAGAGATATACATCGCGCGATTATCGAAAATAGAAAGCGCAACCAGTCGGATATTAAAGTCTATACGGTTAGTTACTATGCCTCAGATCGAGGGCAGGATTTCTTGAAAGATTTAGCTGAGCGCTTTGGCGGTGGGTTTGTCCGGCGCTAGAAGCCTATGGGAAATCTCGTATGGGCTCGATCGTGATGTCCAAGTCGCGCTCGTAGCGCCGGATCAGTGTTTGCTCCTCTTCGGTTATGATCGAAATGGCATGTCCGGAAGCACCCATGCGTCCTGTGCGTCCTGCGCGGTGCAGATAGTCGTCGGAGTCGGAGGGTAGATCGAAGTTAATGATGTGTGAGACATCTTTGATGTCCAAGCCCTTGGCGGCGACATCCGATGCGATGAGCATTTTGACTTTGCCGCGTCGGAACTGATTGAGTGCTTTCTCCCGATCAAACTTACTCATATTGCCATGCAGCACGTGTAGGACGAACTGCCGATAGGTGAGTTCTTCGCCGAGCTCTTCAGCAGTCACGTTGCGGTGTACGAAAACGATCGCGCGCTCCGGTTGGAGTGTTTCGATCAGCTGTTGTAAAGCTTTGGCCTTATTGTGGTAGCGGGTCTCCATGTAGCTGTGCTCAATCGTCGAGACGCTCTTCAATGCTTCGCCTTGGATCCAGTTCACCTCCTCGCCCATGGATTGCGCGTGATGAAAGCTGTGCCCTTTTTCAGTCGCCGATGCAAAGACCAGCTGCCGATCGCGCGGCGTCATCTTGATCAAGGCTTCGACATCTTCGATGCTATCCTCACCTAGCATGGTGTCGGCCTCGTCGATCACGATGCAGTGGCAGAGGTGTAGCTTCAGTTTGCGTTCCTGAGCGAGCGATCGCATCCGGCCACAGGTGCCGACCGCGATGTGGGGCTTCTTCTTGAGCTTTTCTTTTTGACGTTTGGCCGAAGCGTTGCCGATCAGTAGTTGGCTGCGAACCGCTGGCTTGCCGGCTTGTTCGAGCAGGCAGATGCATTCGTGTATTTGCACTGCCAGCTCCTGTGTAGGGACAAAGACCGCAACTTGCAAATCAGTGGTCGAGGCGTCGATCCGTTCAAGAAGTGGAAGTAAGTAAGCTAAAGTTTTACCACTGCCTGTGGGTGCGCTCAGCCAAGCATCTTTCCCTTCTCGTAGAATCGGGTAGGCCTGCGCCTGGACGCCCGCAGGCTCCGTGATGCCCTGTTGGGCGAGCGCGTCGATCCGATGCTCAGTGAGTCCAAAGCTGTTGAATGTACTCATAGTGTAGGAGACTCAATGCGGATCTTAGAGCAGTCGCAGCTGCAGCTTGGTTGCGCCGATTTCGATCACGTCGCCCGAGACGAGTTTTTTGCGTTTCTGAGTTTCGACGGCACCGTTCACGGAGACGAGCCCGTCGGCGACCAAGGCTTTTGCCTCGCCGCCGCTGCTGGCGAGTCCTTCGAATTTGAGTAGCTTATAGAGCTCGATCGGCTCTTTTGTGATTTCGACTTCTTTCATCCTGCTAGAGTCTCTACTCTGAGCGCTCTGGCAACCACCATGTGCTTCTTGCAGTAGTGGGGTGATTCTATCGCCCCACCGATCGGTCGTTCGCTGGCGATTCGTGTCGGAGGATAGAATCCATCCGACTACTTGGACAGGTATTCTGAAAGCGCTCGACTGACTTCGTCCCTGATACGAAGGTTGATTTGTCGGTACAACCGCGCCAGCTTACGTCCACTTATGCCATTTTCCAAGCTCGGCCTTGCGCCATACTTTCTCGACGCGCTCGCTCACTACCATTACGCAGAGCCGACGCCGATTCAGGCCTCCGCCATCCCTGCGATCTTGGAGCGAAGCGATGTGCTCGGGATCGCCAAGACGGGAGCCGGAAAAACCGCCTGTTACGTGCTACCGATCCTGCAGCAGTTGGAAGAGGCGCGCGCATTTCAATATCGCGAGCCGACTGTGCTCGTGCTTGTGCCCACGCGTGAGTTGGCCGATCAGGTGCGCGAGGTGTTTCTCGACTTTATGCCCTGCGTGAACGAAGGCTTTAGCTGTTTTGCGGTCTACGGCGGCGTCTCGATCAACACCCAAATGCAAAAGATTGGGAAAGTGAATATTCTAGTGGCTACGCCTGGCCGCCTGCTCGATCTGGTGGAAAAGAACGCGGTGCGTCTTTCCTCGGTCGAGACGCTTGTTTTAGATGAGGCCGACAAGATCCTCAATCTGGGGTTTAAAGAGGAGGTCGATCGCATCCTCGCTTTGCTGCCGGCCAAGCGGCAGAACCTGCTCTTCTCCGCGACGCTTAGCCCTGACTTGTCAAAAGTGCAGCAGGTGTTGTTGACCGATCCGGTGGTCTGCCAGATCGAAGTGGTTGAGGGTTCGCTCGAATTGATTGATCAAATCGCGTACTCCGTTTCGCAAGAGAGGAAGGGACCCTTTCTGCGCTATCTGATTAAATCGCAATATGCCGATAAGCAGGTCTTGGTCTTTGTCGCATCGAAGCGGCGGGCGGATAACCTCGTGCAGAAGCTCTGCAAAAATAACGTCAAGGCTGCCGCCGTACATTCAAATATGGGGCAAAACACCCGTCGCGATACCTTGCAGCGTTTTAAGGCAGGACGGTTGCCCGTGCTCGTCGCCACGGATCTGCTTGCGCGTGGTATCGATATCGAGGCCTTGCCTTGTGTGATCAATTACGAGTTGCCACGCTCGCCCAAAGACTACGTGCATCGCATCGGCCGAACAGGCCGCGCCGAAGTTCGAGGCGATGCCATCTCATTGGTCACGCCGGAGGAGATGGATCACTTCCAAGTTATTCAGAAAAAGATGGGGCGGAGCGTCCCCATTGTTGAAAGTGAAGAAATTGACTTAGCGGCTTACTGAGTGGGATCGGCATGCCTTGCGTGCTGCTTTATCGACTAAATTGAATTGTTGGTCGATTGAGTCGCGTTCTGAAACCGGTTTGTGCCCTTTGATCTTCACCAGCCTAAAGCCTCTTTCGTCGAAGATTTCAAAGAAGCGTCGGTAGAGCTCCGCGTTTTTGAGCAGCTTCCCTTTCGATGAGTAGAAGTCATTGGCTTCTAGACGTGAGCGCCGATCGGCTAGGCTAAGGATGTTCTGCGAGTCCGTATAGATTGTAAGAGGGCTGTGGGATTCGGGCAGATCCGCCAATGCGCGGAGTAAGGTCTGTAGCTCGATGCGGGAGGAGGATGTCTCCGTAAATTTAAAGACCTGAATCTGTTCGCTCAGTTCGTGGAGTGTTCGCGAATGATCCTCAGGCTTGACTAGTAAGGCGGCGCCATAGCCGTCTTTAGTCTGTGGGTGGACGCTGCCGTCCGTGAATAGGAGATATTCAGTCATCCGCGCTATGCTTTCTTGTTTAGGTGGTTTTCGTCGCTTTGAGCTCGGGTCGTGTTGAATACAAATTTTCGCAACGACGGATCGTTCAAATCGTGTCGTGCTCGCTTGCGAGCGCCCGTATCGACTGGGCTGCAACGTAGGCGCCCGCAAGCGGACACGCCACGTAGATTATGTATTTGTTATCTCAACAAGACACTAATTGGCTATGCGGGATCTTATTAAACGCGGGGCCACTCTTTACTTCGGTCACGTTGCCGCAACCTACGATGCCCCAGCGGATGTTATCGGTTATAGTCATTTCTGTGCGTCAACCTAGCATCCCTTCTTGATCCGTAAATGGGAAAAGGTGGCGAAGCTTTCTTCTTTATCCACAGAGTCGAGTCTGCCAAATTCGCTTCATGAGATTCGTGCATTTTCTGGCCTGTTTGCTTTCTCTTTCGATGCTATCGACTCCGGGGCGCGCGGGAGAGCGTCCTTTATTGCAGGATTTCGTCGGTCTTAATGGGCACTTTAAATTCAAGCCCGAGCTCTACCAGCCAGTCTGTCGCTTAGTGCGGAATTACCACAATATCAATTGGGATGTGGCCGCGCCCGGCGATCCGATTACCTTTCCGGTTTGTGTGAATAAGGTGAACTGGGAATCGCTCTACGCCTCCTGGACAGAGCATGACTTTGAGATCAATGCCTGTCTTCAATTTGGAAAATTCGGTTCGGGGGCAAAGGATTATCAATCGCTCTGGGAGGGGCAACTGGACTGGGCTGAGGACTACGGCTATGCCGTGGCCAAGGGGCTTAGTGAACGCGACTTAGCGACCTCAATCGAAATCGGTAATGAGCCGGGCAGTGGATTCGACGATCGGCTCTTTCGTGAGATTTTCAAGCGTATGGCGAGCGGGGTGCGCCGTGCCGATCCAGAGATGCAGATTCTCACCTGCACCGTGCACACGCGTGCAGCCGATAAATATCACAAACAGCTCGATGCGACTTTTGGCACGTCCGAGATGCAGGCACTCTTCGATGTGATCAGCGTGCATGTCTATTCGGAAAAAGCCGAGGCCGACCAAGCACACCCCTGGGAGCGTAGCTACCCTGAAGACCCGAGCATCGATTACCTTGCGCGCGTCGACGAGGTGATCGAATGGCGCGACCAGAATACACCCGAGAAGGAAATTTGGATCACCGAGTTCGGTTACGACGCTTGCAGTGAAGCAGCTATGGCCAAGCGTGAGGGCTGGTTTAAAAAGCTAGCTTGGACGGGACAGACGGAGCTCCAGCAGGCACAGTGGCTGGTGCGCTCCTTATTGTGCTTTGCCTCCCGCGATATTGACCGAGCCTATATCTATTACTACGATGACAGCGACAAAGCCTCAGTCCATGCCGCCTCGGGACTCACACGTAACTATGAGCCGAAGCCAGCCTATTGGGCGGTGCAACAGTTCTACGAATTACTCGGCGATTATCGTTTCAATCGCGCCCTACGCGAAGAAGTCGGCGAGCTCTACGCCTACGAGTTTAGCAACAATGCCAATGAGCTGATCTGGGTGCTTTGGTCGCCTACCGGTGAGGCACGTCGCGACAGCGTGCAACTGCAACAGTTACCCTCTGAGCCGAAACGTATCGTCGGCATGCGCACTGACGAAGCGTCTGCCGAGGAACCAACCTTCCGTCGCGAGGGTAGGGGGCTGACGATTACCGTCGGCGAAAGCCCCGTATTTATTATTTTCTAGCAGCTCGCGGAGTTTTCCCAGTTGCACTCAGCGAGTGCCAAAGATTACAGCTTGGTTCTATTCTTGGTATTTGGAAATACTGCTGACCTTTACCCGTTTTTCATCAGGATCCTCGGGCAGGAAATACACCGAGTGTTCGTTGTAGTCGACCCGCAGGATGATGACGCCATGGCCTTTCACTGTAAAACTGCCATCGGCCGCCACTTCGGCCGAGCCGATGCTGTATTTATATATTTCGCCCAAGAGCTGTATGTCGTAGTGCTGCATGTAGGCCTCCCATGTGTTGAATTGGGGCTCTGCTCCGGCTTGCCCGTTCTGGCGTTGGGCGGCGTTCTTTGCCTTGGCCAGATCGTTGGCGAGAGGCACGTAGTTCGATAAGTGGCGGCTCAATCGAGTCAGCCACTCAAGGTCGAGTTCCAACTGTATCCGGCGCAAGTCGCTACTCGTCTCCAAGCTTGTCTCGAGTGCCTTGCCGGCGGTATGGATACGCTCATTGATGATAGGTAGGGCGCGTTGAACATTCTCCAGCGTGATCGCCTTGAAGTCGCCCGCAAATTGCTTGAAAAGCTCCAAGTCGCTCCGGAAGCGTTCCTTCCTTAGGTTGCCGGCATCGCGTTCGGCGTCGAGCACGGGCGGGTAGGCTTGGCGTAGGGCGAACAATCTCGCGGCAAATTTCTCAGTATCGGCTACACTTAGACCGCTCGCTGGATCGGTCGCGGATTGATTCAGAAGCTTAGCTTCGAACAGGGCGCGCTGCTGGAGCAGGCGAGTATTTGTTTCGGGCGCGATTTGCGTAACGATGACCACCTCCCGAGCCGTGATACCTTCTTGCGGGATGCGCTCTAGGTTGAATTGCCCGGATGTCATGTCGACCGTAGCCGACGCTTCGATCGTAGCGGCTTTGGATTCGTCCCCCTCCGTCGTCACCTTGGGCGTGCAAGCTGTGAATAGAGCTGCGGTCAACGATACCCACAGTGAAAGGATACCAACATGCAATCCGTGTTTAGCCATAATCTAAATGTCGATATGCGAATCGTGGTCAGAGGTCAATCATTGAGCAGGCGACTCGAATCGTTGCCGTGCAGCTTAAGGGGTAAAGCTTTGTTCCAAACTATCGGCGATGCGGCGCATGTTCTCAAAATAGTCCTCCGCCATTACATCAATCTCGATCAGCTCGAGCCCCAGCTCTTGGGCGAGCGCCTCCGCTCCGCTCTCTGGGAACTGCGGTTGGGTCAATACCGCAGTCGCGCCTTCAGACTTCGCGCGGCGGATTAGATCGGCCATCGATTCCGCCGATACTTCGTCCTCAGTGGCTTCGATGCTCACCTGCTCTAGGCCATAGTGATGCGCAAAATGTCCCAGCGTTGGATGATTGATGTAGAACGTGCGACCTTTGTAGGGCGCCATCTGTTCCTTTAATTCCGCATCCAAGGCCTCCAAGCGCTCGATCAGTAGATAGGCTTGATCCCGAAAAGCCAATGTGCGTCGCGGTTCGTCTGAGCTCAGCCCCTGATAGACGATGATCGCGCACCGCGCCATGTGCTGCGGGTTTAACCAGACATAGGCATCGTCAACACTGTGCAGGCACATGTCCGTATGCACATGGTTCGGGTCATACTCGGCCAGTGCTTTCATGTCGACCACGCCGACCCAGTTCATCCGGAGCTCCATCTCGGGGAGCAGGGTGCGCTCGTAGGGCATGCCTATTCCAAAATACAAATCTGCCCGAGACACACGTTCGAGGATGTTCGTATTCGTCTTAAAGCTTTCCGGGTTGGCTTTGGGCGGCACCATCACAGTGACGTCGACACCTCCACCACTCACTTGGTCGATAAAGAATTTAAGTGGCTGGATCGATACCCAGACCTTCATGTTTTTCGGCTCATCCGAGTGGATAATCTTTTCCGTACAGCCTGCGAAGAGCAGGCAACTCAGGGATAAAAATAGAAAACGGAGCATCATCTTTTTCACAGTTTCGATCTGCAAATTAACAGCCCTGCTCGCTCCGAATGCGAGGACAATATTCACTTCGAATAGTAACACACACTCGCCAAATTTTTATTTGTCATCCGGGTGCGCTGAAGTCTCTTTCTGCTTGCCCAGTGGTGAGATGATGTAGGCGATACTCCAGAGTATAAAACTCATCGCTAAGCAATATCCGAAGATTCTAGCTGCTTGGAGAATGTCTGGTAGCTGCCCGTAGTCAGTCCACAGAAATAGGATGATCACTATGAAAAGGGCGATTGAAGAGGAGAATACCCAGCGAAGAAAATGTCCTTTGATCGGGCGCAGCATTTGAAATGCGAACACCGGTCCAGTCGCGTCGTCTTTGTCCTCTGATTGCTTCATGTCAGATATTTGAACAGCCAGATAATGCCAGCCAGCATCGCGATCAGAAAAACAAAGATAACAATATTGCCGACAAAGTTTCTGAGACCTTCGGTTCGGTCAATCGGGTGTCCGCACTTGCTACAGACCTTATCTTGTTTCTCTACATGCCCTCCACAAAGTATACATTTCTCCGCCATCTTTAATCTATCTCCATTCAGGTGTTGAAGTCAGTAATCGCTGACGACTCAGCCGATTTTGATCGTTGTAAAAACTTTAATCTTGTAAGTAGTTTAGCAGCAATCTAATAAGTTTTACTTAATCTGCAGAGACTTTAGTATAAATAAAACTTAACAGGTCGATGAGGGTTCTTAATCCGCGCCGGCACAGTGAAACTTCAACAACTCATGAATGATAGGATGCAAATTCTATTCCTCCTGCGGGTCTTAGCTTCTGCTAGGGCGATACTCTTAGCATGAACCAACGGGAGCAGAAAATAGGTCATACCGCGATGACGACGAGCTGTCGTATTGCCGTTCACTTGTTCCTGATTCTTTTATTCTCGTCTGGATCGGTCTTTGCTCAAGATGAACCGTTGCCCGACTTAGACAGCTATTATGTTCCTGAAGGGATTGTTGAGATCTATGATAATGGTGGCGTCGGCCTAGAGGGGATCGACCCAGAAAAAATTTTGCAAGATGGCTGGGAAGAGGAAGAGGCCGAATCGGAAGACACTCCGCCGACCTCTGAACGCCAAGCCGATCGAGTAGCTGATTCTACAGGATACGACCGAGATGTCAGTGTTCAGCCGCAAACGCCTTCGAGCCCGCGCGTGGAATCTTCTAGACAGTATCAAAATCAACCAACGACCTATCAGCCTCCCAAGCCCCGCGAGCGAACCGAAGATGAGCGGCGCATTGCGATGGGGCTGCCTCCTAAAACCACTACTGATAAAGTGTTGGATGTTGTCGTGCCGGGCGGCGCAGCCTTGGTCGGGCTTGGTTTGCTGGCATACGTTTTGATCCCCGCCAAAGCGGCTGCGGTTGTCGGCGGTGCAGCCGCAGCGGGCACAGCGGCAGGAGCGGCGACTGCAGCAGGTGCCGCGGGCGTTGGCTCCGGTTCAGCTGCAGCAGGCGCCCAAGGGGTGGAATTGAGCCTCGCTGAAACGACGGGCAGTTATACCGAGCCGGTAAAGAATGTGCCTAAGCCGCCCTCCTTTGGTGAAACCCGCACTTACACCGACGCAAACGGCAGCCGTTACACGGATTACTTTGATGGACAGAACTGGGTGGATCGAGGCACCTTTGACTCCGCACAGAATAAGGCGGCAGATTTGGAGGATTGGCATGACGAACAAAGAGAGAAGCAGCGGAACCATGATACGGCATTCGACCGACAGCTGGAGCAGTCTCGTCTGGATCATCAGGCGGAGCTGACTGAAATCCACGAGCGAAACAAGGCCGTCATCCGGTCCAACGTGGAAATGATTCAGGATGCCAATGAGTATTTGCAAGGCATGGATGAGCGTGCACTAAAACGAATCGAATACGTCAATGACCTCATCGATACAGGCAAAACAGCGATGGATGTAGGCGTATCGGTCGCAGGTGCAAGCGTAGGCGGCGGCCTGGGGATGCTTGTTGGAACCGGCTACACATTGCTCAGCGAGGTGGGTTCTGGGGCAGGAACCGCACTCGCTGATCCGACTAAAAGCATGACTGCAGAAGTTGGCAAAGGACTGGTTCGGGGAATGGTGAATGTAGTCGTGGCGGAGGGATTTAATTCGGCCATGGGACTTGGAAGCAGAGCCGTCCGAGCGGGGCTCAATATGAAGCATGTGAAGCCGCAGGGATGGAGAGCTCTTAGAAACTCCAGTCCAACAATCAAGGACTACGCGAAGAGTTACACTAAGAGTTTTAAGAACACCAAATTTAATGCCTCGGTGCCCGTGGCTGACTTTCAGCAAATGGCAACCAACTTAAAGAATGGCGTGAAACTGACTCAGGGGATAAACACAGACATGGCTTACTCAACCTTTAAAGAGGTCAACCGAGCGATCTTGGGTAACGGAAAAGTCGCAGGAAAAGCAGGGCTCGACCTTGCTGTTCACATTGGGTCCAACTCAGGAAATGGGGTGCTCTCATCAGCCAAAGGCATCTACATAGATGCCCCGACTAGCAACTATGTGAATGAAGGAATTTGGGGCAAATAATATAAACCATGAGCAAACTACAATTACCCGAAGAAGCCCTGAGCCTAATACATCAATGGCTACCATTTAAGCCGGGCGCCCTGTTTCCATTTGAACTAGGCGCGGGAAAGCCCGATGGCCGTATCGAAGCGATGCTCACTCGGGCAGGCTTTCTTTCTGAAGAAGGGAAAATCTCGAACGAGGCGAAAGAAGCCTTTGCAGTGATTTCAGAAGCGAACGCGACGAGCCGATTACGCTTCTTAGTCGATGGCGACCTGCTGGACTACCATGTGTTTACAAGTCCTGATCGACGACGCCAGGTGGCGCTCAAGCGCGGAGAAGACGCGTTCGCACTCACGATGCCCGCTGAGTCCGGTGAGATCCTAGATGCGATCAGTGATTTCACAGGCATGGCGGCGTTCGGCACCGTGCCAGCCGCATGGGCTCTACCTCTAGATGAGTCGCTGGTGCTCGCGGCCATCATCGACCTGTTGCGTCGAAGAACGCATGCCGCCCTTGCAGCCGATGAAGATCAGTATGAGGTGCGCGTTACCAATGCTGAGATCAGCGAAATTCTAAACCGTGAGTCCCTTGATTCGCGCTGGCTGACGTGGATCGTGCAACAAGTCCACCCTGCCGAAGAAATAAAGGTTGCCGATGTGGACGCGACATTGAACTCACTCGAGGAAAAACAGTTACTGAGCAAAGAAGATGGCAGCCTAGTGGCCTGCGGTCCAGTGGTGCTGATGGCGCGACGCTTACTCCAGCACAGTTGTTTGTTCATGGTCGAAGGCTTTGAACTCTCAGATGCCGGCGAAGGGAAGCGAACCAAATACTGCATCGTTCAGAATGGCACGCGCGACTTCCTGCTCCTTGAAACCGACGGCAGCGCCTTCGGTTGGCAGGGGATTTCCGGCCAAGTTTGCCTCAGCATGCTGCAGCATGCGCTCCGTGCTTCGACCGTGCCAACCGCGACCGACAATGCTCCCGCTGAAGACATCTCAGTCGCCCCGGAAGCTCCTAAGCCGCAGGCAGCCACGCCTCCCCCTCTCGCATCGGCCTCTAAAGGCACCTGCCCTTCCTGTAACAACACCCTAAAGCCGGGGGCACGGTTTTGCCCTAAGTGCGGCAATTCTATCAACTAACGATTGGAGCAAATATGTCAGATTCACCCACCTCCTACATCTGTGGAAGCTGTTTAAAAAGATATGCAACCGATGGCATCTGTCAGGATTGTAAGATTTCACTGGTCGCGATTGATACCATCCCCTGCCCGAGTTGCGGCTCGGAGTTGCCTGCAGACGCCACATTTTGCACGCATTGCGGCGTCTCCTTGGAGAGCCGATGCTCGAATTGTGGAACCGCTCTCGGCGCGGAGGATCTTTTTTGCCAGACCTGCGGCACCAAAAATGAGACCGCGCCCGCCCCTCTGCCACAATCAAAGAGCAAGAGTGACGTTCAGCTCGACCTGACCCCTGAAGATGTCTTGGGGCTAGTCTATGAGCCCGTTTCGTTAAGAGAGTTTCGGTCAAAATTCTCAGCTTTAACCACGGGCCCCGATTCCGCAGAATACAATTTGGCAATTGAAAGAGGACTCTCAATCGCGGAAGAGCCTCCGGAGATCGTCAGGCTAGGCACCTATCCACGGTTTTGGGCGATCGATCGCCCCTTCATTCTCAAAAGACTGATGACGATGGCCGTCGATTCATTTGCGTGGCTGGTGCTCTATCTTGTAGGCCTTGAGCTGAGCGAGCACCCTCTATTCGTCCTGATTTGGCTCGTGGGGAGCTATTTTTTATACACAGCAGTGGCAGAGCGAAAGTTGGGGACGACTTTAGGCGGACTCATTTTCGGAACACGAGTAGTCAATGAATACTGCAACCCTCTGACCATGGGACAAATTATCGGCAGGCAGATCAAAAGAATCTTTGCGCCAATCTTACTTATATTCTGGCAGTCTCAAGACAATGAAATCGTCAATTACTGAGCGGTTTCGAGCGATCTAAGCACAGATGCGGTATAACTTGTAGTATCAGCATTTCATTGCCGCCAGTTCTAGATATTCGGGGCGTTCATCTGCCCGCTCCGGCTTGAAGTCGCCCACGATACTGCCGTTGCTCAGCAAGAAAACCCCGGGCATCTGCAACACATCGCCGACTATGCCTTTGAGCCTTTTGCCGGGAGTGAATGGGCTCTTCAAACCCGCGCGCACCATCCCCATCCAAGAAGCGGGGCCTAGCAATTGCCCCAGAGACGTGCGCTCCAGTCCAAAAGCGCGATAGAGCTTTTGCTCAGGGTCACTGAAACGCTCCACGTCCGACAGATCAAACAGTGAGAGCAATTCTTCCGCTTGTGACTCGGTTCCCATATGCACCACCGCGATTTGGGCGCCTTCCGCTTCGATCTCAGAGCGCAAGCGCCTCAGCTCGGCCAACGATTCGCGGCAGTAAATGCAGTTAAAATGCCTGAGAAAGACAACCAATGTGTGTGTCTCTCGTGAGAGCGTACTTAAGTCCCATCCGTTCTTGGAGACGACTTCAGTGATGGCCTGCCGATAGGCCTGCTCGTGTTGTTCTTCTTCTGTGGTGAGTGTATTGCTAAACATGGGGATCTAACGTGGCGGCCGCAGTATGCTTACAAGTTTTTCTCGTAGCAGGGTGGCTGCGACTAGAAGACCAAGTCAGATCCGCTGAACTGGCATCTATCAACCTCGAAGGTCGGCAGTGCTCTGGGTTTGACCGAATGGAACGCTGGCGCATAGGATCGCTGCATGGTAAATTCTCAAAAGCTCTTTCGACTCGTCGGCATCTTTAGCGCGGTTGTATGCCCACTTCTACTTATGAGCGGTTGCGCCACCAAAGCTTCGCAGCGCTTGGCCGATCAGAATGCGCAATCCGTAATCTGGATGCAGAATGCCGGAGAGTATCAAGCGCTTTGTCACCAAGCTTTCAATTTGGCCAAGCAAGCGGTCGACAGAGCCAAGGAGTTGGAAACGGAGCCATGGGCGGTCGTCGTGGATCTGGATGAAACCATGCTCGATAATAGTCCGTATGCCGCCTGGCAGTTGCTTCACGGTAAGTCCTACGAGCCGGCCACATGGGATGCTTGGTGTCGCGCCGAGTTAACGCCCGCGACGCCTGGCTCACTTGATTTCGCACGACATGTCATCGCGCAAGGCGGGGAACTTTTCTATGTGTCGAACCGTTCGAATGTGACCTATGAGGCGACTCGTCGTAACCTCATCGAATTGGGTTTTCCTGAGGTCAACGAGCAGCGTTTACTCTTGAAAACGGATACCTCGAATAAGCAGCCCCGTTTTCAAGCCATCGCCGATTCAGGCTACCGCATCATTCTAATGTTGGGGGACAATCTGAACGACTTCCCCGAACTCGAAACCTACCATAAAGGCAATGCAGCGCGCAATGCGGCCATGGCCGAGCGTCAATCCGACTTTGGTCGCCGCTTTATCGTATTCCCGAACCCCTCCTATGGCGATTGGGAGGGCGGCCTAGTCTCCGGCTATCATCAGCTGACCGCAGAGGATAAGTTGAGCGTACGTCGCAAGAGTCTCCGCGCCTGGATTGGCAAGTAGCGCCTTCAATCCCCTTCAGCTGACCGAGTATAGAAGTATTGACCTGAGCTCCAAATGAAACTTATGCTAGCTAGGTGATTGACCCCGTATCTGAAGGAGCCGATGTTCAGCTAGGAAGCTTGCTCGAATCAATACCTGATCCGATTTGGCTAAAGGGCTTGGATGGTAAGTTTCTCAACTGTAATCCGGCATTCGAACAGTTGCTGGGGCACGAAAAGTCCCAGATCATCGGCAAGACCGACTTCGACTTCTTTGACCACCAGCAGGCCACCGGTTTTAGGCAAAAGGATAAGGAAGTCGCGAACGCAACGGGCTCGATCAAGAGCGAAGAAGAAACTACGTTAGGTGGATCGAGCAAGAGTGTCCTGTGGGAAACTATCAAAACAGCGATTAAGGATTCCAATGGTAAAGTCATTGGCGTCCTGGGCATCGCACGGGAGATAACGGTTCGAAAAAAAGCTGAAAGTCTGTTGAAGGAGCGACTGGAAGCCATCACTGGTCCCATCACCGAACGTTCTAAAATCTGCTTCGAAGAACTATTTGATTTAGGCGAGATCCAACGCTTGCAAGACCAGTTCGCTGAGGCGACTCAGGTGGCATCCATTATCACACATATCGACGGGACACCGATTACCAGACCGAGCAATTTTTGCTTTTTGTGCAATGGGATCATCCGCAAGACAGAAAAGGGATGCCAGAATTGCTATTACTCCGATGCTAAAATCGGTAGCTATAATCCAGAGGGCCCTAATATCCAACGATGCATGAGCGGCGGGCTCTGGGATGCCGGTGCGGCGATCACGGTTGGCGGTAAGCATATCGCGAACTGGTTGATTGGTCAGGTTCGGGACGAAGCACAATCGGAAGATCAGATTCTAAAATATGCGGAGGAAATTGGAGCCGATCAAACGGCCACTTTGAAAGCATTTCGCGAGGTGCCTGCCATGTCAAAAGAGCGATTTGAGGATATTTCCAATGCGCTCTATACCTTGGCCGCTCAGTTATCAAAATCCGCCTATCAAAACTACCTGCAGGCTCGAAACATCGTAGAACATCAGCAGCACGAAAAAAAGATCACTTTACAGAATGAAGAACTCAAAAAGCTGACTGAGGCTCTAACCTCCACGAACGAGCATCTCTCTGCGGCAGTGAAGAAAGCGGAAGAGTCTGACCGCCTGAAATCCGCCTTCGTCGCGAATATGAGCCACGAAATCCGCACACCTTTAAACGCGATTGTTGGATTCTCAAACCTCCTGCGGACGGAACGCACTTCTGAGGATGAGTTGAAACACTTTGCGGGAATCATCTCAGACAGCGGAGAGAATTTGCTAGAGTTGATCAACAATATCATGGACATCTCCAAGATTGATGCGGGGCTGGCCAGCATCAAATATGAGTCGACCGAGGTGTGCAGTTTTATTGAGCAACTGCTGGAACTCTACCAGTCTAGATTGAGACAAAAAGGTCAGAGTTCTTTACAAATCAAACTATCGATCAGTGAGGAGAGTATTACTTTCTTCACCGATCAGGTTCGGCTGAGACAGATCTTTGAGAATTTGATCAGTAATGCGTTGAAATTCACATCAAGCGGTACGATCGAAATCGGTTGTCGGTCGGAAGAGGAGCAATTGCAGTTTTGGGTGCGTGACACGGGTATAGGCATCGACCCGCAGCAGCATTCGTCGATTTTTGAACGCTTTCAGCAAGCTAATAACAGCACCGAAAAACTTTACGGTGGCACCGGTTTGGGGCTCTCAATTGTGAAATCCTGCGTCGAAATGATGGGAGGACAGATTTGGCTAAAAAGTGCATTGGGTGAGGGGAGCACCTTCTTTTTCTCGCTCCCCTACAAGCGTGCGGAAGCAATTAACGAGAGCTGTGGTCAGGCAACGCCAACGACCCAGGAATTCAATAACGAGCACATCCTAATCGCTGAGGACGACGAGGTGAATTTTCAGTATTTGAAGTCTGCTCTGAAGACTTGCCGCTTGCGTATTAGCAGAGCCCGGAACGGCGAAGAAGCGATCCAGCAGCTAAGAGAGAATCAGGATATTCGACTCATTTTAATGGATATTCGTATGCCTGTCATGGATGGCTTGCAGGCCGCAGAAAGGATCCGGAAAGAAAATTTGAATGTGCCCATCATAGCGCAGACCGCTTACGCATCGCTGGCCGATAGGGAAGCCTGCCTTAAGGCGGGCTGTAATGGGTACATCAGTAAGCCGACAAAGAAGGCCGATCTTCTACAAGAAATGCGCAAGTATCTGTAATCGCTTAGTAGATAGTTCCCGATAAGATTCACTGACTCCCATCGGGTGTAGCACAATTCTATCAATATTTGCTGAGAATACGCGCATTGATATACCCTTAGGCCTGCCTTCGTGGGCGGCGTAGCATGATCCAGGTAGTGCTTAGTAAGCCAGCAATGAGCCCGAAAGACGAGGGCTCTGGCACGACACTGGCAAACGGAGGACCTGTCGCCATGCATATCATCTTTTCTCTTCCGAGCGCTTCAAGACACCGAGTAATCAAACACGATAATATCTTTGACCAGTGGTTTGAAGACGGCGCGTAGGGCATCGTGTTCGGGATGGGGGAGGTAGTTGTGGCGCCCGGCCTCATCTGCAAAGTTCATGCACACCACATGGGAGTAGCCCTGGTGCTTGCCTTCCGGGCTGTTGTTCGTGCCCCACTCAGTCGAGACCACTCCGTCCACTTTCGCGGGAATGGCCGCAAACAGGCGCTCGACCTCGTCGATCTGGTGGGGGCTCACATTGTCTTTGAATTGAATGAGAAGTAGGTGTCGGATCATGGGAGCAGTGTCTCGGGTAAACCAGAGTGGGGCAACTCTTCCCGCGCCATCTGTTGGCTCTAAATTGTGCGCGCCCGCTGATTAGGATCGTAGGTAGCGAAGAATCCGGCTTGTTTCTAGCTAAGAACGATCCCATGTGGTTACACGCATCATGCTATCTCGAGTTTAAAATTCCGGTCGACACGCCGTTTTTGCTTATGTTGCGCCCGCGCAGCGGGTGGCAGCAGTGGGTGGGGCGCGAGCAGTATGCGCTGACGCCCAGTGTGCCAGTGGTCGAGTTCACTGACCCCTTTGGCAACCTCTGTCAACGACTGGTGGCACCCGTCGGTTCCTTTTCCGTGCGCACCACGGTGGATGTCGAATGCGCCGAGGCGTCGGACACCGGTTACGGGGCGCCTTTCGTTGAGGTACAGTATCTACCCGAAGAAACGATCCCCTTTCTCCTCCCCAGTCGCTACTGCGAATCTGACCGCTTCAGCCAAATGGCTCAGGAGCTGGTTTACGGCCAGAACCCTGGATACAATCAATGCTGCGCCATTGTCGATTACATCCGCCGGACGTTTCAATACGCCCCGGGCGAGGGCTGTGACACGCTCAGTGCCTGCGAGGTGAACGCTAAAAAACAGGCCGTTTGCCGTGACATGGCGCACTTGGGCATCGCCTGCTGTCGAGCCCTCTCCATCCCGGCAAGGTTGGTGGTGGGCTATCTGGAAACCTTAAAGCCTATGGATCTTCATGCGTGGTTTGAGGCCTACGTGGGCGGACGCTGGTACAGCTTTGACCCCACCCAGGATGACTTGCAAGGCGGGAGGATCGCCATCGCCTACGGCCGCGATGCCGCAGATGTCGCCATCTTCACCCAATTCGGCGAAGCGGTGGAACTGAGCGTGATGAAGATCCACGTCGAGCGACTGTTAGAACCACCCCGATGAGAGCATGTGAGGGGAGGGGGTAAATCTTTATGTTCTACTGTTCTGCCTTCCTTTTTGGGCACCAGTTATGTGCCCTCTTTCGCCTACCCGTCACTCTTAGTCTTCGGAGTATTCAGCTCAATTAACATTTCCTCGATATGCTTGGCGTAGTTTTCGACGAGCAGGATGTTTTCTTTGGTAAAGCCCTTATGTTGCGCAATTGAAGTGAAGTTGACGGTGCCCCAGATTTCCTTTTCGAAGGAAATGGGCGCACTGATGTAAGCTTCAAGGGGCATCTTAACGTAAAGAGGGTGCTTTTGTAGCCCCGGTGTGCCGTCTATTTCTGTGAGTGCAATTGTGTGTTTAGACTCAAATACATCGCGGCAGTAAGTCTGTCGTAGGGGTAAGATCGAGCCTTCTTTTAACGCGCCGGTCACCGTGCTAATCGCTACGATCTGGTAAGTGTCATTGTAAATGTGGCTGACAATTCCGACCATGAGTTCGAGTTCTCGGACGCCTTCTTCCAAAAATAAATGGCACTGATCAATAAAAGAATTTGGTAGCATTGGAGTTGAATTTCTTTCCCAAAGATAGCCGCCTCTTTGACAAATACGAGTTCTACTTCGAGGAAGACGAAAGATGCCTTAGCTGAAGTGTCCGTTTGCACCACTGGCAACTCCTCCTATGGCATCTTTTGAGGCTCTGCCGAAAGTCGCGCGCCTTGATATCGCTTTCGACGCTCAATTTCCACTCTGCGCCTGTGAGGTGTAATAAGGCTCCACCGTTTCAAGGTGGCCTTGCACTATTTGGGCGACCGCTTCGGCGGGCAGCTCGCCTTTGTGCAGCTCGAAAATGGCGACCAGAAGCGCGAGTTCGATGTCCATTTTCTTTGGAGTGGTCGCTTTCATATCGGCTAAGATCTCGAGCGCCTTGGTTTCGGCTTTCTTATAGTATTTGAAATTTTCTTCGTTCGGCGTCGTCATCCGTTGTAGGATTATCCGATCACTCTCGTAGTCAAGCGACGAGGTATCGTGAACCGGGAGTCTCCATGCCATAAGCGGTCGCCAGCTACGCTGGAACTCCCGCCCACGGGCGACCCTGCCCCAATTCCCGAATCCAAATCTTACCTGCAATCATAATCTCGCTATCCCCCACCTGCCGGGTGCAATGATTTCCACGGGGTGGCGAAGTTTTGTAGCATCGAGTGTGAACTCGATGAGTCATTGGCATAACGGTCATTCGGCTTACGCCGTATGCAGCAATTTATCCCGCGTATTTAATTACATGGCGCCTTCCCGCAAAAAGAGCAAATTCCACTCGACTCACCTATGCGCCGCTATTAAAATGCCCTTCGTGATCAAGCCCATCCCCGTCCTCGCCCGACACCTCTCTCTTCTCGCTCTCTTGAGCCTTGCCGGTTGCAATCCCAGCGGTGGTCCCGGGGAAATTCGGAACGACGACTACGAAACGCCCACCGAGCCCGACTACGCCTTGCGCCAGCTTCTCGGCGTCCGCACCTTGCGGACGAGTTTTGAAATGCCCGAGGAGATGAAAACCTACCGGGTCGGCCTCATCTACATTGAAGACGAACAGGTGACGGCTAGTGAGTGGATGTCCGGCCAAGGGCTCCACACCGTCCACAGCGGCGGATTGAAGGAATTAGCGAAGACGATCTATGTCGAATACCTGAGCTGGAAAAACGACGGCTCATGGGAAGAGATCCTACGCATCACCCCGAGCTTCACCACCCGCAGCCTACGTTCCCACGAAGCCTTCTGGAACGCTTTCGAGGATGCGAAACTGAGATCGCAAGGTCACAGCGCCCAGCCCTTCCTCGGAAACTTCGGAGAGTTCCGGGTCCTCGGTGCCACCTACGGTGCCAAAGAGAATGTCGCCACCGGCCAAGTCGACAGCCTCTTGCGGAATATGGATTTCCTGATCCTGCTCGTCGTCGACTTTTTACCGGAGGCGATGAGCTCAGAAAGCGGGATGGTTGAACTCCCCACGGATGAGGAGTTGCAGGGCCTGCTTAAGGAGGAAATTGGAGGGACTCGGTGAAGATGGCGGTTACCCACGTTGCGAGCCGGAAGAGTCGGGTAAAAGGGGCATCTTTGAGTGTCCCCGTCAAAGCGTATTTTGAGACGCAGTTGCTCTAAAAGCCACGCGGATGGCGTCCATTGCCGCGCACACGCTGCTGCTTCACCGCGGGCGGATTCTCCAAATAGAGGCTGTACCATTCGTCCCCCAATCCAGCATTAGAGAAACTCTTTGCACGATCATTGGACAGGTGTTCCCAGTTCTTCTTGAAGGTCTCGTTACCAGTAGCCTCTTTGGCCTTCAACAAGATGCGACGGGCTTCATTCGGCTCGCCGACCTTAACGTAGATCCACGACATTAAGCCGTAGAGCAACGTGCCGCGGTCGCCCCGAAACCAAATCATCTTGCGCTTGAAGAGCTTTTTCGCGCCCGCCAAATCATCGTTCTTATAACAGCGTGCCATCCGCATGGCCACCGCCATGGGCTCCATCATCATCGGGCCCCTTAAGAATCCGCAGGTGGCCAGGATCTCGTCTGCCTTGTCGAACTCTTTGAGCTGGTAGTGAAACTGCAGGCGCATGGTCGCAATCTGGCGTCCCGTGAGCAAGGACCACTTCCGGAAGGGTTCGAGTCCCTTGGTGAGCTTTAAGCCCTGCTTCAGCATGACCTGTTGATCCATTTCGATCTGACGTTGTATCTGCTTAATGTTGCCTCCGGGCTTGTTCTGGAACTGCTGCACCTTCCGCTGTAGGCGCCTCTGACCGGCTTGCATGCTTTCCTGCAGCGCAGATTGAGCCTTCGTCATCTTTTTCCGAACCAGGAATCCGATCAGGAAAAACGTGCCGATAAATCCAGCCAGGCTAAAGAAGACCGTCGTCCCCGTGCGAAAGTCCGAAGCGATCGAGGCGCCAGCCAATGCGAGTGCGACCAGCGCTGAAATGAGAAGTGTAAGCATATGTTGAGAATTTTTTATCTAATAAATTGAATCCGAACTTTGATTTCACCCAAGATGACAGGAGCACCCGAAAGGCGTCAAAGACGAATGGCACTAACTTAAGCTCGCTTTCCGTAGTGGCGACTTCTGGCGCCATCAGGCCTAAACGCTTATAGACAGCTATATGGCAGCTAAAGCAGCCACTACATAATCCCACTCAAAAAAGCAATTTCCCTCATTAAGTTAGCGCCATTCGCGTTTGCCCCCCTTTTGAAGTGTTACCGATGTCCTTGTGTACACCCCCGTCCTGGCCCTACAACTCGTAATCTTGCCAAATCGATACCACTGCCCAAGTTGCAATGGTCGCTTCTGTTTCAAAACGTCCATCTACAAGTGTCTTAAAAGCAGCCTCCTGAGTTGGGCCGTAGGCGATCGTAAGTGGATTGTTCTCATGCGTTTCGTCCAAATCGCCAAGGAAGAAGGAGTCAGTTAGCGAATCGCCTTTATTGTAGCGTCCAAAGTAGCGCCAGCCATTACGGTCGCAAAAGGTCGCGCCGCCATCGAAGCCGGAAATTGTACGTATGCCTGCAGCTACATGGTCATTTATCCAGTCGCTGAAGAGATTATTAAAGTCGTGATCTGACTCGACTAGGTAGTTCATCGATGAGCAACCTTGAAGAAACAAATGTCGGAGGTTCCCAGAACCCAAGCCGGGATCTTTGCGTGTATGGAGTTTTAACCATATGTCCTGTTTTTGTTGAAATTTGAAGGTGTCGTCAATGGTGCCCATATGCGTTGTAATTACGCTGACATGTGAGGCTTCGAGATCTTCGTAGAATTTGGTCGATAGTTGTGCGCCCGTATCAAATGGAACTTCTGCAACGGAATCATCAGAATACCTATGTAATCTAGTTTCGGAAGGTTGGCGTCCGGCCAACGTATATTTTTCCAGATTATGTGGGCCGTCTGTGCTGATGTTTGACCGGCCCCAAGTTTGTTGCTCGCTGTTCCAATTCCCACGAATCCCATTCGAACCTCCATAGAGCTCCCACCAGCGATAACACCACATTTTATAGTCCGATGACTTCACATAGGCATCCGTATCTACTAGATCAGAATGTCGCAGGTCAAAATGATCAGGCTCGTAAGGGTTTGCCTGATCCGATGGGTTGAGGAAATTTTCTCCATGAAATGAAAGGGAGCTGACATGGAACCGGTGTTCAGTCGGTGCGTAAAAAGTGCTGAGCCGTAACGCGGGTTCTTGTGGTTGGAGCCCTGTGATCAGAGCCATCGCCACTCCTTTTCGCAGTAGCTCCTTGTTGTGTTGAGCTGACTCGTTTTGGGCTGTGGTTTCCAGGCGTATCGGCTGCCCCTCAGCAGTATACATGATGATCGTGGAACTTCTGGAGTTTGGATCTTTTAGTAAGACGCAGGTTCTGCCTAGAAAATGATTTCGATCGTTACGTGAGGTCGTCGACGACAGGATCAACTCGCGTTTTACGATCACTTCGGCATTTGATTGGTATGAGATGCCAAAGGCCTCTCTGGCTAAAGCTTTAGTTTTTGCTTCGAGATTGTGTTCCAGCTCATGTCGCTTCCAAGAGCTCGGTGTGGCTCCTAATGAATTTTGCAGCGTGGGCGCCATCATCTTGGAGTTGCTGGTCGCTTTAAAGATCTGTCTGCCGGATGGAGAGAACTGATACACCCAAGTGTCTGTGCTAACTTCGATATGATTCTCGACGAAACGCGTAGACGGAGTAGCGGTAGTCGCTTCTGGGGCAACAATGGAGCGGATGCGATGGAACGATTCTAGGGCAAAAAAGCTAATTCCCTCAGCTTCCTGTTTGAATGTATCCGCGACGCCGAGCTGGTAGTTCTGTGTGCCCTTCTGCGCGCCCACCGCCACGAGGCCACTGCTCCCGCTATTTTTATTCGGAATATTCTCAAACTGTATCCTCACTTGGTCGCCTGGTTCTCTTCCATGCCAGATGATTTCAAAGCGCGCGCCCCAAAGGCCTTTTCCTGCTGCGCTGTAGCTCGCCTTGGCTGAATCTCCATTGCTAAAGTCGACGCTTAAGGAAGCCTGTCCGCATTCAGTGCTGTAGCCCCCAGCGTAGACGAACAGCATGCCACTCACTGAATCCACTTCATAATTGAATGAAATGCCTTCCTGCTTACCCCAACCGGAGAACCAAATCCGGCCGTTGCTGTTCTCGCTATCCGAGGCGATCACCGTCTTGCGGGTTTCCGAACCACTAATGCGGCTTACTCCGTCAGAATCTTTACTTAACATCTGGGTGAAATTCGAAAACCCTTTTCCTGAGGACGTTGCCACATCGGGAATTCCGCTCATACTCAAGATTGCGGTTTCCGAACTGAGATTCGTCGCCATGGCAGTGAAATGAACATAGCTATCAAACTCGCCTAGCTCGACCCTTTCGCCGTTGGTGGGGATGGCGCGAACTATGACGCTTCCTTCTAAGGCTGTAATGAGTAAAAGCCAGAGAGAGATGAAGGTGATCGTTCTACAAGTGGGCATGTCGCATTAATGAGTTCAACGCAAAATTTAACAATTTAGTTGTCTTATCTCACGTATGCTCGAGACAGTGGAAAGGGACAGTGGAAAGGGGCAAACGCAAAATATATATTTATGTTTTGTTCACCAAATTACTGACGTAGTTCGCGCGGAAGAAAAGATGACATGGGAGGAGTTGCCAGTGGTGATAAACTGACACTCCAGCTCTGTCATCTTTTTAGCGCTTTTTGAGATCTCTTCCGCTATCGCTAGTTAGGAACACTGGCGAGAGCGGTTGCCAGTTCGGCTCTTTTGAACGGCTTGCTCAGGAAGTCGTTCATGCCTGCGGCGCGGCATAGCTCGCGGTCGGCGGGTGTCACGTTGGCGGTCAGTGCGATGATCGGCACCTGTGATCCAGCTTTGGTTTGGCGGATCTGCTTGGTGGCTTCAACCCCGTTCAACCTCGGCATTACAAGATCCATGAGGATGGCAAAATATTTCCCTGCTTCGAATGCTTGGACCGCCTCGACCCCGTCGGTCGCAAATTCGGCTTGGTAGCCGAGGCTTTGGAGCATTTTGCCCGCCATCAAGCTGTTTGCTGGGTCGTCCTCGACGACTAGCACCAGTTTGCCTATGACGGGTGTCCTGTTCGTTTGGACTGGAGGACTAGACTGCGTCTGAGTGGATGCGTTGCTGTCGCCCTCCGAAATCGGGAAAGGGATGGCAGTCATTTTGCCAGCATCAGCAAGTGCTGATTCCAGCGGGAAGTGGAAGGTGAACGTGCTGCCTTTGTCTTGAATCGAGGCGACTGTAATCGAGCCGCCCATGGCTTCTGCTAAGCGCTTCGAGATCGTTAGCCCGAGTCCAGTGCCTCCGAAGGCTCGAGTCATCGTCGAATCTGCCTGCGTGAACGGTTGAAATAATTGCTTGATCGTCTCGGCAGACATTCCGATGCCCGTGTCCTCGACTGTGAAATCCAGAAACTGGCCCTCTGCGCTGGGAGTTACGCGTAGAACAACCGATCCGCTGGATGTGAATTTGATGGCGTTCGCGAGGAGGTTAATGAGGATCTGGCGAATCCGCAGCGCGTCCCCGGTGATCTGCTTGGGCACGTTGCGACTGATCTCACAGCGAAATTCGAGCGCTTTGTCCGCAGCAGATTTTTGGACGGCCGAAGTTGACTGCTCGACCACATCGGCGACTGCGATTGGCCTGACGTGGCTCACTAGTTTGCCGGCCTCTATACTGGAAAAGTCGAGTATATCGGTCACAATCGCCAGCAGGTGCCCGCCGCATTGGCTGACTGTCTCCACCAGAGATTGTTGCTCCTGGTCGAGCGAGGAGTAAGTGAGAAGTTCAGCGGAACCCAGCACCCCGTTGAGCGGCGTGCGCAGCTCGTGACTCATAATTCCGAGAAATTCGTTCTTTGCTCGGTTGCCTGCCTCGGCCTGATTGAGCGCCTCAATCAGTTTTGTGTCCATTTCTTTGCGCTCGGTGATGTCTTCCTTGATCGCGATATAATGTATTATTTCGCCCTTGTCGTTATGGACGGGCGAAATCGTTGCCGATTCCCAATAATGAGTGCCATCCTTGCGCTTGTTTTGAAATTCGCCGCGCCAGGTTTGTCCCGACTGGATGCGGGTCCATAGGTCGCGGTAATATGCCTCGTCTTGCTCGCCGGAACGGAGTAAGCTGGGGTTCTGTCCCAGCGCCTCGGCCTTCGTGTATCCTGTGGTTCTTTCAAAGGCAGGGTTGACATACTCGATTGTCCCTTGGAGGTCGGTGATTACGATGGTGTTCGCACTTTGCTCGACGGCCTTACGAAGGTTCTGAAGTTCTTCTTCCGCCCGCTTGCGTTCAGTGATGTCTTGGAGAATACAGTGCGTTTGTTTGAAACCGCCGTCGGCTGTGTGCGCAATACGTCCCTCGAATCCTACGAAACACCTTTCACCATCTTTGCGCAGCATCTGATATTCGGTGTTTACCTTCCCTCTCGCCTTGAACTGCGGAAACCGTTCGCGAAAAGTAGGGACAAACTCCGGGGCTAGAAAGTCGCCAAACCACTTGCCGATGGCTTCTTCGCGGCTGTAACCCAACAGCTTAAGCCATGCTGCATTGACTTCAATGAAGCGCCCGTCTGCATCCAAGGATTGATAGCTCAGTGGCGCATTCTCGAACAGCGCATGGAATTTCTCCTCGCTTTCCAGTAGCATCGCTTGCGCACGGCTCCGATCGGCGATCTCCTGCTCCAGTGCTTGGGTGCGCTTGGCAACTTGTCGCTGGAGCGAACGCGACCATAGAAACGAGGCCGCCAGCAGCGCGAGCAGTGGTAAGGCCACAATCAGTGAGTATTTCACCACCGTCTGCCATCGCATACCCGCTTCCTCGTAGGGCACCAACCACTCGTTCTGAATGCGGCGATACTCGCCGCTGGCCTTAAGCGCTGCCAAACCCTCGGAGAAATGTGATAGCAACTCTTCCTGTTCTTTTGGGGCCGCATAACAATACTCGTCGGAAGACACGGGTTGTTCGGAGACGCTCAGGTTATGCCAATCTCTTTTAGCGATCCAGTAGAGTGCAGGCACCTTGGCCACCAGTGCACAGTCGTATTGGCCTGCCGCCAGCAGACGCAAGGCTTCCTCTTGCGAGGGCACAGCCACCAGTTGCTGGCCATAACCCTGTGCCTTCGCCACGTCCTCCATGATGTCGCCGGCCATCACGAGGATCGACTTACCGGCGAGGTCCTGGATGTCTGTCGGAACAGCTGTTCCCTCGCGTACCACGATCGTATGCTGGATCTCTCCATAGGACGGCGAAAAAGCAAACTCCCGATCCCTTTCGACTGAGTAGAACATCCCCAGTACCAGATCGATGGTTCCGGACCCTAATCCCTGACGAATACGACTCCAAGGGCCCAGTCGGATTTCAATGTCCAGCCCCATTTGGCGGGCAATCGCCTGTGTGATGGCAACGTTGAACCCCGCAGGTTCACCATTTGAGTCGAGATACTCATAGGGTGGATAGTCGCTGTCGCCACCGATGATGATGCGGCTCTTGGTGTGACCCAGTGCCTCAAGGGCGGAAAACCACTTCGTGTGAAGCGCGCGGAATGTGCCATCCGCTATTACGATCGCCAACCCTTCGTTCAGCGCTGCGAGCAGTTCCGCATCTCCTTTGCGCACCGCAAAACAGAAACTCTGCGTGAAGTCCTGCAGCGGTGGTCCGACCGTCACGAGGTTCGTGAGACCTGCCTGCTGCATGAGTTGGAATGCCAACAGTTTTTGGATGACGACTGCGTCGTGTTGGCCGCCGGATAGTTCACGCAATGCTGTCTCGAACGACGTTCGAGTGATAATGTTCGCTCCTAGGTGGGCACGGCGCAGATAATCTTCGGCATTGTCCCCTTCCAGAACGGCAACTTGTTTGGCCTTTAGGTCCGAGGGTGTCAGGATGGCCGTGCAGTCCTCGCGGACGACGATGGTGCCATGCATGGTGAGGTAGGGGAAAGTGAAGTCGAAGAGCGCTTCCCGCTCGGGAGTTCGGCCCATCAGCGGAAGCACCTGGATACGTCCATCCGCCAAGTCCTGCTTCAGCTCTGACCATGTGGAACCGGTGCTGAAGACGACCTCGCGCCCCACCGCTTTGAGTGCCGCCCGGAGCAGTTCCACCGAGAATCCATCTGCTTGATTGTCTGGAGTGACGATGCAATAGGGCGGATAACCGGATTCACCGCCCGAAAGGATTGCCGCAACTTCTGACTGTGGCGCGGTCGTAGATGCTGCATACATCTCCAGTGAAAACGCCAATGCTAAGGCGGCACCGACAAACAGAAAACGGGTAAGACCCGATTTCAAGCGGATGGATCCGCTCATAATGTTCTTCCTGTGTGTTGTTCCTCGCTCACTTTTGATTTATCCGTTAGGTATGAAATCTGTGCGTAGAACTTGTTCGCACGAAGTGGCATCTTCATTGCCTCATTTTAAGAGAAGGGGGGAGGTCTGGGCAACGTCAAATCAAGCGCTTTACATGAATACTATTAAATGGGGCGCGTTTATAAGTGCGTCTGCATGTGTGTATTAGTGCCGAACCAGGCAGCTGAGTTGGAAATATGTGTGCATAAATCCTTTTTCCGCTCTATTGGAAGGGTTAGCGTCTTCTGCGACTAAACACAAACAGGGCTGCCATCGATGATAATCCGAGTGCCAAAGACGCTGGTTCAGGAATGGCCAAGATTGCCGCTGGATCTGCGGATCCACTAATGCTAACAATCTGAATGCCGATGATTGAGGTAACCCCGAACGCATCACTTAGGTCAAATGCGTGTCCGCCGTAGGTCGCAGCTAGTGTACTTCCATTATCGCCCCGCCTTACTAAAGCACCAGAGATGGTTGGTCCGTCAGAGGCAGTGGTTACAGATGAGATGGTGTCCGTGCTATTACCTATAATCGGAGCACTGGCGGTGTCCCCTGTAATCGCTCTCAACAAATACGGTTCATTACTAGCAAGCAGCTCAATATAGAAAATTTCGAAATTTGTATCTGTGCCATTTGTATCGTCAGTGATGGTTTGACCAAACATTACATTATAAGTCAGCCCGCCACCGTTGACTATAGACTGTGCCAGATTGTTTCCAAGCAAAGCAACCGAAGAGGTGGTTACTTCGGTGTCAGTGAATCCGTAGGTGGTGAAACTGGGGGCGCTTCCAGCTTGGTGGGCTTCAGTCGGTCCGATAAATCCCGAGTAGGTTCCCGATGCTGTAGTAATTGAAGTCACCGGAATATCGTTATCGATAATTTGATTGCTCCCGTTGAGCTCAATACCACTCGGAACTCCATACGAAGTAATCGCTTCATAGGCGAAAGTCTGAGTAAGGGGCAATGCCAGCGCTAAAGCACCAAGGCTAGTTAAATGGGGTATTTTCATATCTATGTTTTAGGGTAGTAAACAACTTTGACATAGTCACTTCTTGAAGGGCTATTGTCAATGACAATGGGTTCAGGCTGAAAAAGGGGTTATGTCGTTATGTTTGCAATTTGCCGTGGCGCAGCAGTATTTTGTGGCTGTAGACTTAACGATTTAGTTGGTCGATCCATGGTTTGAGGCCAGCTTGCCGCGTCTGTGTGTAACGGTCGAGCGTTTTTGATAATTCGGCGAGCTCTGGGCTGATCCAGTGAATGGCTTCGAGGATTTCAGCATGCTGCTGATCTAGGTCATTCCAATGAAGGATCCGTTCGTGGTGGAAGACTCGATTGCGTAGGTCGCGGATTCGCTTCCAGCGCTGATCGAGTGTTTTCATATTCCGTTGTCTGCGTGGTGCATGGATGAATACTTTACTGGCAAGCAGATGGCCTAATCCGCTTCCAGCATGTGCTTTATTGAAGTAGCTGGTCCAATACCCGAAATTCATTTCTGCAACGATACGGCCGGATGTGACTGGTTTGGCCTTTGCTCTGAGCATATCTTCGGCCTCCTTGACTTTCCGGACCTGCCACGCCGTTTGTGATACTTGATTCCGAAACCATTCTGCTGGCTTGAAGTGAGTGCTTAGTTCGCGATGAATTCCGTTACGCAGGGCAATCTCGGCCATTTGAGAAGGAGAAAAGGGGTCAAAGGAGAAAAGGGGTCATGTCGTTATGTTTGCAATTAGCCCTTGGAATGGTGTCTCATTGTCTACTCCATTCTGCTTGAAGGTGCTTGTGTAGCGACTGACTGCGTGGGGGACTCCCATATTCAGCTGATCTGCAATCCACACATTCGTGGCGCTGGTTTTATATTTCAAGACAGCAGCAATCAGGATTTTCCAATCCGCTGACTTAATATCCTTTGCCGAATCATTCGACGTTTTATTGAGCGTCTCCATGCATTGTTCGAGCACCAGTTCCCATCTTAGCTCATTCGCTTCTTGAAGTGTGGCTCCATCGTAGCGAGGGACTTTCTTGCTTGGCTCGTCTTTATCTTCACTCGTGTCCGCGGCTTCTGCGATGAGAGTTTTTTTGAAATCTTTAGTTCCCAATGCCCACCCGCGGCACATTTTATCAAATGCCATTTCGTCCTGAGCCGCTTTGTCGCTCGTGAGCCAATTGAGATAGTCCCGATACTTACGACGACCATAGCTCGTATCAGCCAATCCTCCGGCAGCGAGCAGCGCCCCTGAGCAATCCAGGAACTCGGGGCGCTTCGCAGGGTGGTTCAGATACCAGTAGCTCGACCAGCGGTAATCGCGTAACCCCGCGACATCGGTCATGCCTGCTCGCACAGGATTCAAGTGTGTATAGTGGAGCAGGGCGCCCAGATAGCCGTCTTCTTCGACGATCAAACTCTTGTAGCGCCCCTGGAAGAGCTTGCCGTGCACCTTTCGAAACTTGTGGTAGCGATTCGCAAAGGTCGATTGCAGCCATTTCATCCCATAGATCAAGTTCCCCTTCGGCGTCCGCACGACTAGATGGAAGTGATTCGTCATCACGCAAAACCCTTCGAGGATCCATCCGCACTTAACGCAGGCCTCAAAGAGGCATTCTTCAAAGGCTTGGTGCGCACCTTCGTTGATAAATAAATCCTGCCGGTAATTCCCACGATTGATGATGTGGTAAACTCCGTTCTCCTTTTCAATTCGTAAGCTGCGAGGCATAAACGAGGAGGGTGCTTACAATGTAAATTATGTCAAATTGCAAACATAACGACATGACCCCTTTTGTCCCTCTGACCCCTTTTGTCCCTCTGGGGTTTCTTTTTGCCCTAAATGCTGGGTCTGAACGCTGAGCTGTCAACGTTAGGGGGTTGTCGCTTTGCGCTTGTGACTTCCGTATAAAAAATAACCCCATAGACCGTAGACTATGGGGGGCATGGACTCTTAACTACTTAAAGCTAAGTATTCCATGGGGAGGAATACAAATACCTGCGTTAAAGATGGCTGAAATGTCAAGACATCGAAGTTTGAAAACGGATAAGAGGAGGGAGTTTTTTACTTGGTCGCTACTTAGTCGCTTACTTGGTCGGTCGAGATTGCTGTAGATCGGTCTATTAGAGTGTTACCGATGTCCTTAGAAGATTTTGTTACCTATGTCCTTGGGTTATACCGACTAGATATTTAATTTAAACGTTTGCCCCCTTTTGTGCCCCCCCCGTTACTCTTCCACGACCATTGCTATATATTCTTGTAGTAACTCAACACATCGTTTTACTAAATCTCGATCCCTTACGTCTTTATCAATGTTCTTTGTAGCCTCAAGAATTGTTTGTAGATGACCGATTACTGTTTCCTGTTGTTCTTTGCTCCATTTCTGAAAATAGAACTTTAGTATAGGAGAGGATTCTAATGTTCGCTTAAATACGAGGTGGCGTTTGACTTTCTTGAGGTGCGACTGTGAGCTTAGAATTACTGCAGCATCTAGAAAAGCGTCGTAGGCATCGTTGGTGCTCGGTTTTTCGTGATCGATCTTCTTCAGTAAGAATGATGCGTAGTGATTATCCAATTGATAGCTGTCAAATGAACTGTGGGTTTTAGTTAGAGCATAAGCTCTATCAAAATATGATTCGGCCAGCGTGAATTCTCTTTGTGCGACTCTTGCTATTCCGTAATGTAGCCAAAAGTAAATTCTTCTATTTAGGCGCGGTAGGTTCTTAACTCGATCAAAGAATTCTACACAGCAACTAATTCTGTTTCGGGCAGGAAATATGCCCTGTAGGATCGGAAATTGTGTTAATCCACGTAGGATTTCTTCATATACTTTTTCGGATTTGTAGAGCTTGTCGCAATTCTCTGATATGGTGACTAGTAAATTAATTATAGTTTTACTGTCAGATATTGAATTCAAGATGAATTCAGCGAGTATTGAAGAGTGTGCAATAATTGTACCATCATTGAAGTTTACGATTTCTCTAACCTCTGCGTCGGTTTTGAAACTCGCTTCATTAAAAAATTCTTTACCTAGTGCTTCTCTGATAGTGTTTGGAGTGCAGCGCACATTAATAAAATCAAAGACTAAGGAAGTTACTATAAATTCATAAAAGGTTCTCTTGTTATTAATCTTGTCGAGGACACTTTGTATTTTGCCTTTGATTGAGTTGGATTTTATTACTTCGAGAAGCGCTTGCGATAGCTTCCTGTTGCAGTTACTTTTTATTAGGCTCAACTTCTTGTGTGGGGAGAGGGATGAAAGTTCTCCCCAGAAGTTTCGGTGGTCAAATAATTCGATTAAGCTGCTGCATTCCCGATCAGTCAGATTTGTGAGATCAATAGTGTAGAAATTGTCACCAAGATGTAATTCTATCTCGTCGTAATAGATTTCATATCGTGCGCTCCTTGAAGACATTACTAAGAGTAGGTTTTCACCTCTCTCACGCATTAGGTATTCTACGACTTCCTCTCTGTTGAAAATTTCTTCTATGATGACGACTGTTCGTCCTTCTTCTTGAATAATTAAATCCAATTCTTTCTCATCTAAACTAGTTCCTTCTATGTAGTAGTAGACAGTGATTCCGTTTTCAGCGAGTTTGTGTGCTAGTGTCTGGATAAATATAGATTTCCCACAACCCAGCATCGAATGCACAAGTATGTCTTTTGGGGGCGATGCCGCAAGTAAATCCAACGCTTTGTCTAGTGCATCACGGTTAAAAATATATCGGCCTTCTGTGATTGCAGATGTCAAGTCATCCCAGATGAATTTGCTCTCACTTTGTCCTTTCCATAGCAAGTCATGACTCTGGCTGTCATTTGCTTTTTTAGGCGAGTCCGGCAGTTTGAATTCTCGTAGTGTATGGATGGGCTTTTTTGAAGGGTCACGCGTGATGTAGTCCTTTTCAATATTCTGAACTTCAGCTTTGAACCCGTCGTCTCCGATCGGTTCAACCTCTCCAAAATATTTAAGCTTTGCTATCTCGAGTGGGGATGCGTCGGGGGCTACAATAAATAATGCCTTATTTATATATTCGGGCCTATGGGCGATAACCCTAGCGACGTCTAAATCATATAATGAGTAGCCAATAAAAATTATGGCTGAAGATTTGCGGATATCGCTTCTGAAAATTGTGCCCCACTCTGAATTATTGAAGCCCTCCTCAATTGCATAGCTTTTGGAGGTGAGTTTTATAGATTGGTTTAGCTCATTAGGCTTAATTGAATGGATGTATCCATTCAAATGGACGCAGGCGATGTCGCTATTTTTGACCTTCTCGTAGGTGTCATTTTGCGTTGGGGATATGCAGTGCTTGCCAAGCTTTTTGCACGTTGTCTCAATGTTGTCATCGTAATTGGTCGTGTAGACCCTTTTCCATGGATACTTAAGGATTTCTTCCCCAGTTGGAGATGGTGTGCTAACGATAAAGTTCTCCTTTAGTATTCTCACCAGTTCGGTTTCTCCTTTGTTTAGGAGGAAATAATCTGAGATTTGAGAGAGGTCATCGTCGTTGTAAGGTATGCCGCAAGAAATGGCTAGCTGTTCCGCGAGTGCACTGCCAGTTGGTAAGCCTTTTCCCGTGCGATTTGTCGCGTTTCTTGAAAAAGCTGATCCAACAAACAAAATAGCATCTCCATCGAGTAGACCCTGAATTTTTTTTATCATAGAAAAATAGTTAAACTGGAGTGGTTTCTAGCAAGTTTAATGATCGTATAACAAGAATATCGACCAGTTGCTATAGGAGCAAAAAAGAGGAGCAAAAAAGGGGTCATGTCATGGAGCAAAAAAAGGGGTCATGTCATTACCTTTGTGGTTGGCTTGAAGTGCTGCATATTACTGATTGTAAGGTGCCTGATCTTCGGCGGCGGCGAGCGGTTTGATTTCTTCAGACTGGAGACGAGTGAGCTTTCCGTTGCGAGCGACGACTGCGTATTGTCCGAGGCGTCGCTTGCGCTCTAAGGCTTTCGCCACAGAGTGTTTCATACTATCGAGAACTGCTTGATTGTCGGCTATATCTTCTTTCACGACTGAGACATCTCTATTAAATCGTCATAATGAGTCTTTTTTTGAATGATGCGACCTTCAAACTTCCGCCGCTAGGCAATTAAGGGTGCTTTGATTTACGGATCTCAGTGGCGGCTTCTTCGACACTCATACCATCAAGGGTAGCGTCTCGTTCTTGAGTGTAGTTGCCTTTCCCATTTTCGAATTGATTCAAAAAACGGAGGGTATCGGCCACGCCAAGACGCTCGCGGAGCACTTCGTGCGCTTCGATGGAGACTTCTTTTAATGTTTTGGCGGGATGGCTCATAACTCTAACTTTTCAACTAAACCTAACACTGAAAACACTTTCGTCAAACCTGTCTCGGCTGCTTGAGCTTTTTTAACGAAACGATCATCGCAGCTGCAAAAGTAGTCAGCATCGCCCTTGACGGCTGATGCCAAGTGCAGTGCATCCAGTGTTTTCATACCTAATTTGCTGTATGACTTGGCAAGTTCCTCGATCGAATCCGTAAGCTCTACAAAATAGGAAGATTTTGCTAGTAGATTGATACAGTGCGTTCTTCTTGGTGAGAGGTCGATTTTGCTGAGTTCAAACAGCAGAACATCGGATGATGCGATCTCAATGGAGTCGGCCTCAAACTCCTCAAATAGCTGGAGGACTGCTTCAGCTTCGGTCGCTACTCGCACCTGACTGCGATCATCGAAAGGGCGCTGGAGCGCGCAGCAATCGAGATACAGTTTTATACTCATGGAGCGGTGACTTGTGGCTGGTGATTGTAGAATTAGCCGATGTTAGCTCGTGCGTTTTGGAACATCTTGAGCCATGGGCCGGCTTCGCCGTTGAACTGATCGGCTGGGCGGTAAGACATCTGAACCGATCTGAAGAGCCTCTCAGGGTGCGGCATCATAATTGTTGTGCGGCCGTCAGGCGTTGTAAACGCGGTGGTGCCCGCCGGGGAGCCGTTCGGGTTGGCGGGATAGACTTCCGTCGGTTCGCCTTGGCCGTCGATGTAGCGCATGCTGATGAGGTCGCCGGTGAGGCATTTCTCGAAGTCGCCTGTGGCGCTGAAGTCGGCGCGGCCTTCGCCGTGGGCGACGGGGATGGGGAGGAGGGATCCCTCCATGCCTTGGAAGAAGAGGCTGGGGCTCTTGAGGACTTCGACGTTGGCATATCTGGCTTCGAATTGCTCGGAGCGGTTGCGCTTAAACTGTGGCCAGTGTTCGGCGCCGGGGATGATGTCCTTGAGCTGGGAGATCATTTGGCAGCCGTTGCAGACGCCGAGCGTAAAGCTGTCGGAGCGTTCGAAGAAGGCTTGGAACATGTCGGCTAGCTTCGCGTTGTAGAGGACGCTCTTGGCCCAACCGGAACCTGCTCCGAGGACGTCGCCGTAAGAGAAGCCGCCGCAGGCGACTAGGCCAGCGAAGTCTTTCAGGTCGACGCGGCCTGCTAGGAGATCGGTCATGTGGACGTCTACTGCGTCGAAGCCGGCGCGGTCGAAGGCGAAAGCCATTTCGTTTTGGCCGTTTATTCCTTGCTCGCGGAAGATGGCCATGCGGGGCTTGGCGCCAGCGGAGTGGGAAGTGGGGAGCCCTGAGATATATGTGGACTCCGGTGCGGCACTCTCGGACTGAACCTCTGCGGACGAGGTGGAACTCGTCCCTCCATTAAACTGAGCGTCGGGATCGAAGCTTGGCTTGATGATCGTGCCTTTGTTGGACTCGTCTAGGAGGCTGTCGTATTCTTCGCGGGCGCAGGCTGGGTTGTCGCGTTGCGCTTGCATGTGGAAGGTGAGCTCGGACCAGGCGCGGTTTAGCGTGGTGATGCTCTCTGAGTAAAGCTCTTCGTTGGCTAGGCTGATGGTCAGTTGGTCGCTGTCGGTTGTGGTGCCGATTAGATGGGCGATGTCGCTGATGCCGTGCTTGGCGAAGGTTGCGATGACGGCGGCTAGTTTCGATTTATCGATTTCTAGGACGGCGCCTAGTTCTTCGTTGAATAAGGCGCTGAGGGCTGACTCTGACGTAGCGGACGAGGCGGAGCTCGTCCCTCCATTTTCTGATGAGGCCGTCGCAAGCGACGACGCCACGAGCTTGTCTAGGACGATGCTTTGGCCCTTGCGGCCGGCGAAGGACATTTCGGCTAGCGTGGCTAACAAGCCTCCGTCGCCTTTGTCGTGGTAGCTTAGGATGCTTTCGGATTCTAGTAACTCTTGGATTGCTGAGAAGAAGCCTAGGAATTTCTTTGGATCGTCGAGGTCGGGTGTTTCTTTGCCGATTTGATTGTAGACTTGGGCAAGCGTGCTGCCTCCCATGCGGTTTTTGCCTGCGCCGAGGTCTAGAAGTAAGAGGGCGCTGTCTGTGGACTTTAGGTCGGGGGTGACGGTCTTGCGGACGTCTTCGACGCTGCTGAATCCGGTGACCATGAGGCTGAGGGGGGAGACTTGTTTCTGGTCTTTGCCTTTGCTGTCCTTCCAGCTGGTGCGCATGGACATGGAGTCTTTGCCGACTGGGATGCTGATGCCGAGTGCGGGGCAGATTTCCATGCCGACTGTCTTCACTGTGTCGTAAAGGTTGGCGTCTTCGCCGTCTTCTCCAGCGGCGACCATCCAGTTGGCGGAGAGCTTGATGTTGCCGATCTTGCCGACATTGGACGCGGCGATATTGGTCAAACACTCACCGATCGCGATGCGGCCGGAGGCGGGGGCGTTGAGGATCGCCATGGGTGTGCGCTCGCCGATGGCCATGGCTTCGCCAGTGTAGGTGTCCATGCTGGTGGAGGTCACGGCGACGTCGGCCACGGGTGTCTGCCAGGGGCCGACCATTTGGTCGCGGGTGACCATACCGGTAATGGAGCGGTCGGCGATGGTGATAAGGAAGGTCTTGTTGGCGACGGCGGGGAAGCGCAGGACGCGGTCGATGGCGTCGGGTAGTTGGATCTCGGATACGTCGAGCTCGGCGTGGTCTTCGACCTTGCGCTTCACGTCGCGGAGCATCTTGGGAGTCTTGCCGAGGAGGACGCCCATTTCCATGTCGATGGGATTGTTTTCGAAGTGGGAGTCTTCGAGCACGAGTTGATCATCGTCGGTCGCTTCGCCGACGACGGCGACGGGGCAGCGTTCGCGTTCGCAGATGGCTTTGAACTCTTCAATGCGGTCGGGCATGACGCCCATGACGTAGCGCTCTTGGGATTCGTTGCACCAGATCTCCATGGGGCTCATGGAGGAGTCTTCGTTGTGGACGTTGCGGAGGTGGAACTTGCCACCGGTTTTTTCGACGAGCTCGGGTAGGCCGTTGGAAAGACCGCCGGCGCCGATGTCGTGAATGGAGAGCATGGGGTTTTCGTCGCCGAGGGCGATGCAGCCGTCGATGACTTGTTGGCAACGGCGTTCCATTTCGGGGTTGCCGCGTTGCACGGAATCAAAGTCGAGGGCTTCGGACTGTGCGCCGGCTGCGATGGAGGAGGCTGCGCCGCCGCCGAGGCCGATCTTCATAGCGGGTCCACCGAGCTGGATGATCAGGGCTGTGGGGGGAATCTCTTTTTTGAGCACGTGCTCGCGCTTCAAGTTGCCCATGCCGCCGGCCACCATGATCGGCTTGTGATAGCCGCGGTGGAGGTCGTTGTGCTCGAGCTGGAGGGTGCGGAACATGCCGCAGAGCTGCGGACGTCCAAATTCATTGCCAAAGGAAGCGCCACCGATGGGACCTTCCAGCATGATGTCCATCGGGCTGGCGAGACGGGTGGGGTGCTCAGCGATGGGTGTTTCCCAAGGGAGCGGGTAGCCGGGCACTTCGAGATTGGAAACCATGAAGCCGGAGAGACCTGCCTTGGGGCGGCCGCCGATACCGGTGGCACCTTCGTCGCGGATCTCACCACCGACGCCGGTCGCGGCACCTGGGAAGGGGGAGATGGCGGTGGGGTGATTGTGGGTCTCTACTTTGCAAAGGATGTCGAGCTGCGCTTCGGTGTGGCGGTAGTTGCGCTGGTCGCCGCGTTGGTTGACTTCGAACCAGGCTGCGGGGGCGCCTGCGATGACACCGCAGTTGTCGGAGTAGGCCGAGAGCGTGCCTTCGGGGGCGAGCTTGTGGGTGTTGCGGATCATGCTGAAGAGGGAGCGTTCGCTCTTCTCGCCGTCGACGATCCAGTCGGCGTTGAAAATCTTGTGGCGGCAGTGCTCGGAGTTGACCTGCGAGAACATGACGAGCTCGGCGTCGGTCGGATCGCGCTCCATTTTCTGATAAGCGGCGACGAGGTAGTCGATCTCCTCGGGTGACATAGCGAGGCCCCAGTCGATGTTCGCCTTGCGGAAGGATTCGGGGCCTTCGGCCATCAGCGGCACTGTGCGCAGGGGCGCGGGTTGAAGGTGGGCGAAGAAGTCGGCGACGTCGTCGGTGGCGTAGACCGCTTCGGTCATACGGTCGTGGAGTGCGAGCAGGGCGAGGCCGAGCTCGTCGATGCCGAGCACGAGTCCGGAGTCTGTGGTGATGGTGAAGTGGATGCCGCGCTCGACGCGGGCGATTTCGAGGCCGCAGTTGTGGAAAATGTCGGTGGCCTTGGTCGACCAGGGGGAGATGGTGCCCTTGCGTGGGGTGACGAAGAAGCCACCTTCGCGGGTGAAATGGTGCTCGGCGGCGAGGAGGGCGAAAGCGCGCTCGGTGGTCTGGTCGTCGAGGGTGCCCTCGGACTCGATAAAGTAGCACTCGGCGGCGTCGATCGAGGCGATGTCGTGCGCGTCGACGGCTGCGTTGAGCGCGGATTGGAGCGCGGAGAGACGGAAGTCGGAGAAAGCCTGGCGGCCTTGGAGAATGATCGGTTGCATCGTTGAAAAGCTGAAAATCTGAAAAGTGGAAAAACTGAAAAGTCAGGGGACTTTGAACATCGAACATCGAACGTCCAACATCGAATTATGGAAATGGTCTTTTTGCGGGATTGGGGGTTGTTGGGGCGCGACGGGGAGGGGCTGACTCTGGTGTGGCTTAGGCTCGGCTTTAATTAACCGCAGAGTTCGCCGAGGGCGGGGAGGTAGAATTGGGAGGTGGAGCCAGCCCGCCTATGGTCGCAGGCGTCCTAATCATAATCCTACTCATCATCGTAATCTCATTCTGTTCGATGGGGGATTAAGATTAAGATTAAGATTAAGATTAAGATTAGGATGAGGAAGGTTTGGGATCGAATTTTGGCGAGTGTGGGCTAGGCTGACTCTATGAATTACATCCCAAAAGTGATCGCGCACCGGGGCGCTTCCGCCAATGCACCGGAGAATACCTTGCCCGCCTTTGATCTGGCTTGGAAAGAAGGTGCGGACGGAATCGAGTGTGATGTGCGCCTGACGGCGGACTGCCAAGTGGTCTGCCTCCACGATGCGGACACCGGGCGGGTGGCCGGCACGAATCTGGCGGTGGAGGCGCACGACTATGCGGAACTGCAAACGTTGGACGTTGGGAAGTGGAAGAGCGCGGAATTTGCCGACACGCGCATTCCGCTGCTCAGCGAGGTGATGGCTAAGGTGCCGCCGGGTAAGAAGTTTTTGATCGAAGTGAAAACGGGTGAGGAGATGATCGCGCCTTTGTTGGATGTGATCGACGCGGCCTCGGTAGAGCTGAAGCAGATCGCGGTGATTGTATTTGATCCGGCAATGGTGCGCGCGCTCAAGGCGAAGCGGCCAGAGTTGAGAGTGTATTGGCTGATCGACGTGAAATCGAACTGGCTGGGTCGATCGAAGCTGAAACTGGCTGATGTGCTAGACACCTTGGTGGAGATCGATGCGGACGGGCTCGGCCTGCGCTGCCATTCGGGGATTCACCGTGAAATGGTCAAAGCGATCTTGGAGGCCGACGTGGATCTCAATATTTGGACGGTGGACAATCCGGTCGATGCGCGCCGCTACGCCTCGTTTGAGGTGACGTCGATCTCGACGAATTGCCCGCGTGCCATGCTGGATGCGATGCTTTAGGGCGGCGCGTCTGGCAAGCATCGGTCGAAGGGTAGAACCCATCGACTACCGCGCCGATTCTGCGCTTTCACAATTCTTAACACGCACTAGTATAGCCATATATGACAACACCGATTGCCAAACCTGTCCGCTGGGGCATTCTTGCCTGTGGTACCATTGCCAATGCCTTTGCCAAGGCGCTGAAAGAAGCCGAGGGCAACGAACTCTATGCAGTGGCCGCGCGTGACGCAGATCGGGCGCAGGCCTTCGCCGACGAGCACGGCGCGTCCCGAGCTTATGGCAGCTACGAAGCGATGCTGGCCGATCCTGAGGTCGAGGCCGTCTATATAGCGACGATCCACCCGCTCCATCTGGAGTGGGTGGCGCACTGTGTGCAAGCGGGCAAGCATGTGCTCTGCGAGAAGCCGCTGACAATGAATCTGCGCGAAGCGAAACGTGCGCAGAAATTGGCTACCGATAAACGCTGCCTGCTGCGCGAGGCCTTTATGTATCGGCACCACCCGCAGACTCAGGCAGTCGTCGACCTTGTCGAGTCGGGGCGGATCGGGGCTGTAAGGATGATTGAAGCCAATTTTTGTTTCAACTCGGGAGTCAACCCGGAGTCTCGTCTGCAAGCTCGGGCAATGGGCGGGGGCGGCATCCTCGATGTGGGCTGCTACACGATGTCGTTTGCGCGGCTGATCGCAGGGCGCGCGCGCGGACGCCTCTTCGCCGAACCGTTGGAGCTTAAAGCAGTGGGCCACCTCGACGCCGAGACCAAGACCGACATGTGGACGACCGCCTCGCTGCGCTTCGAAGGTGACATTTTAGCGAAATGTACCTGTGCCGTTAGGATGGGTGCCGATAATCACGTAGTGATCTATGGCGAAAAGGGGCGTATCGTGGTGATCAAACCCTGGTTCTGTGACGGTGAGATCCTTATTCACATGGACGGCGAGCCTGAGCCTGAGGTCGTCCCGCCGCAGGCGGCGCGCAACCTCTACGTCTATGAAATCGAATCCTTCGCCGGGGAGCTGCGCGGTCGCCCGATCGGAGCGAAGGAGGTGGGTATGCGTTTTGATGATACATTAGGGAACATCAAAGCGCTCGACTGGTGGCGCAGTGAAATCGGCCTCGCTTACGAGGCGGATCGTATCGCTTGATTGATTGCTCAGGTATAAGCTCAGTTCCTTGGTAAGGTCTACCCGGGGCAATTTACTAATTATTTACAAATTGGGGCTCTTTTTGTTCGCCCTTTTTGTGTGGTCTATCATTAGTGAAGCTTCAGATTACCATTAACCGAGCTTTATCAAGCTTCCCCAATGACTGTAACTAGGCATCCCCGTCTGGTCTCACTTTTTGTTTGAAGTTTCTTATTGTTAGGTAGTTACAAGTTCGCCTCGGCGGCTTGGCGGCCACTTCAAACAACAGAATATGCAGATTCCTAACTCTCCCCGCCTTTCACTCACTGGCCTATTCTCACCATTACTTGTTTGTGCAGGACTGATCCTTTCTGGATCAGCCGTGACCGCGCAGAGCGATTCAAGCGCAGTCGGCCCCTTCCAAACGCAAACAATCGAACTGGAAGCTGGCTGGAATGCGATCTATTTAGAAGTCGAGCCGTTGGATTCAAACCCCGCGGCTCTTTTTGCAGATACACCCGTCGAGATCGTCGCGGCGTATTTTCGTCCCGCGTCGACGATGGAGTTTATTGACAGCCCCAGTGAGCTGCTGGCCGACCGCGAAAATTGGAGCGTTTGGTATGCGCCGCACCGTGAAGATACTTTATTGAGCAATCTCTATGCGATCCTCGGGCATCGCGGCTACCTGATCTACACCGAGGAAGACTACAGCTTGAGTCTCACCGGCGCGCCCACACTGGGTTACACTCGTTGGCATCCGAATGCGTTTAGCTTGATCGGCTTTCAGATCGATGCCTCGGAGCAGCCCACGATGGCTAGCTTCTTTGCTGGTTCTGCCGCGCACAATCCACTCAAAATCTACCGACTGGTCGAGGGGCGTTGGGCTTTGGTGACGGAACCGGAGTCCACCATGCTGGAACCGGGGCGCGCGTATTGGGCCTTTAGCGAGGGTGCTTCGGACTTTTCGGGTCCGCTTGAGGTGGAACTGGAAGCATCTACCGAGGGGGGCCTGCTTTACACAGAGCGCTCGGGTACGCGCAGCATCGTCATTCGCAATGTCGGCACCTTTCCGCAAACCCTGACCTTCGACCTGAGCGCGGGTAATGCCGGACTGCTTCCTATGGCCTATGCGCTCACCGTTTTGAACGGCGGAGAAGAGTCGATCCAAACCGTTTCTGTTCCGCTGCCTGAGAATTTTGAGCTCGGTCCGCTCGAGCCCGGGCAAGCCTTCTCTCTGGAGTTGGAAGTCAACCAGAGCCTCGTTTCGCAGCCGATCCAGAGCGCACTTCTGACCATTCGCTCCGACGCCGGGGTGCGGCGGCAGATCCCTATCGTTTCCGTTCGCCGAGATCTCGTCGAATAGTCCCCTTCATCCCCATCGCATCGAAGCATCGTTTTCAAAGTTCCGGCTGCCGGTTTCGCTCAGAGTCCGCGCCCTATACCGCTCAGTCACTTAATACATTTACGTTATGCAAACATTTCTAAAAGCAACTCGAAATCTAACGATTGTAGCCTTGGCGGGAGCCAGTAGTCTCTGGGCGGCGCATCCATCGCGCGGATTGTGGGTCGGCGAGGTTGCGCTCAACGCGGTGAACGAAGCGACCGGCGCGGTCGGTGATTCCAATACCTACGAGTTTACCGATCCGGCGCTAACGACCTCGACCTCGGACACCGCCTACCTGCGATTGATTCTGCATGTGAATGGAGCGGGGCAGGTGAGCTTGCTTAAAAGTGTGGCGATTGTGCCGACGGAAAATGTGGTCAACGGCTTCGATGAAATTCTCCTGATCACGAACCCCGAACTCTACCCCGAACACACGGGCATCGCCCGACGCGTGGCGACTGCGTTTTACGACTTCGGCGATCCCGGCGGAGCGACCGCCATGCAAGTGCTCATTGACCAAGCGGTGGACACCGCAGTGGCCGGTGCACTCAACGGCGATAACGAAGCCACTATTGAATTGGCGATCAACACCTTGCTCACCCCCGTCGTCGATAACGCCGACGTGGATTCGGCTTATCTAAATACCGCCGTTGATTCGTTTATCACCACGGATTTTTTCTCTGAGGCAGATGCCGAAACCATCGCTGAAGCCGTCGCCGCTCTGATCCATGGCAACACGCTCGCCGCGAGCGACTTCAGCTATGTGGATACCTCCGTGAGCTACGCGCCGTTCCCTTCGGATCCGCTGCCTGCGAATGGCTTCGGAGCCGCCGTGCTCGCCGCCGAAAACTTACAGGCCAACTCGTTCTACGGCGACACCCGCGGGCTTGACGCGATCGTCAACCTCGTCGTGGCCGCTGCGGCAGCCGTCGATGCGCTCGAGCCCGGCGAGACTTTAGCGGATAAAGAAGACGCCGCCCGTCTCGCTGCGATCGCAGAGTGGCACAACGCCGCCGATTTGGAGCAAGCCTATAACCGCTTTTTGGCGACGACCGAGTTCTCCAGTCTGGGAACCGCTCTGATCGAGCCCGCTGTGCAAGCCGCTATCACTGCCGAAGCCGCTGACGATACTGAGAGCGAGATCTTCGATGCTGTCGTCGCTGCGCTCCGCTTATCCGGTGACGTGCCCTCGCTGACGACTGCCGCCGCCGATGTATTGGCGAACTCCCTCAACGGCGACCCCCGCCCGCAGCTCGCCCTCGATGCGCTGATCAATGCCGCCGCCGAAGCCGCCACTGCCCAAGTGCTCGTCTCCACCGAAGTGATCACGCTGACCGATGTGGTCGAAGCCGCGCTCACTGTCGCGTTCGACGCCATCACCCCCGCGCCGGTATTTGCCTCCGCGCCGTCTCCTGAATACACGGAGTTTGTCGCCGGTCCGACCAATGCGACCACATCCGACTACGCCGAAGCCGCGACCTTAGCGGCATCTGTTGCCGCGAGCGAAGCTGTCTTCCAATACGAGGCGGGCGAGGATGATGCTGACGCGCTTAAAATCTTTATCGAACGTGCGGTGCTTAAGGCGCTGCTCTTCGTTCGTAACCAAGCTGCCTCCTTGCCGCTCCACTCTGTTCCGCTCGACGGTGAACTAACCAGCGGCGGCGAAATCTCCGGCACATTCCAACTGCCCGCGCTGGCAGCGACCAATCCCTTCCTCCACCGCCTGCACCCGGATCATTCGATTGGCATAGCGATTACGCGAAATGTCGCGCTCGAAGTCGATACGCCCGATGGGGGCGCCGAGTTTTCGCAGGTCGGCTACGGCGTGTCCGTGCTTACGGGCACCTACCGCGAAGAGATCTTTGGACTGCATAAACCACTGGGCGCCAATAAGGACATCGGCCTGAAAACCCAGGGCAGCTTTACCCTCAACCGACTTACCTTAGCCGACACGCTCAACTTCTAAGCGACGCGTAGCCTCAACCGCACCACGGATTACTCATGAAAAAACTTCTTCTTCTCAGTCTCCTCTTCTTTTCTTTGGGCGCATCTTTGTCGGGTCAAGACACGGAGATCTTCCTCGAGGGTATCACCAACTTTAAGACGATCGACGTCGACCACGACCGCGATGGCAATACCTACATCCTGGGTAAAGTAGGCACCTCTGCTGTCATCCGGGTTTACGATTCGGCCGGTCTCAGGATCATAAACGCCCACACCATTAGCAGTAATTTCACGCCCGTGGCCTTCGATGTCGCAGCCAACGGAGTGATCTACGTCGCTTCCGCCGGTTCGGTGAAACGTGCTGCTATTGTCAAAACCGATGGCCTTGTTACAGGTATCGCCTCGGTGAGTGGCACTTATAATATGCCAGTGGGGGGGATGTCCTTCCGTGGTGTCGTCTATTCACAGGCTAATAGCAAAGTCGTGATGATGGCACAAAACCCCGAGTCACGCTGGTTGCGCATTATGCGCACCAATGCCAACTTGGGCTCAGGCTCGGTGACTGCAGTCAAAGAGCCCGGGCTGAGCGGTAGCGGCGGCGTCAGCGCGCGTGCCATCACGGTCGATGAGCAGGGCTACGTCTATGTGGTCGGCGAGACTGCCACGGATGCGCCGATCGGAGGGAATAAGGGCTATGTCGTCAAATTTAACCCTGCCGACGCAAGCTACAGCGTACGTGCGAATATATTTTCGAACGATAATTTTGAGATTTTGGCTAAAAACGGCTGGCTCTATATCATGGGCTATCTGGATGGTTCGTTCTCAGGGTTCAGCAGCAATGGCGTCATTGTTTACCGTGCGGCGACCAGTGATCTGGTGGAAGAGAGCGCGGTCACTATCATCAACCCCGACTACACCACTCTCGGCAACGATACAGACGCTAATAAATTCAAATTCAGCATGACGGCCGACGCTTTGGATAATCTCTACCTAGTGGGTTATTCCGTAAACGGGTTGACTGTCTTCAACGACAGCCGCGACGATGATTACAAGACGATCGCCAGCACCGCCGAGTCGGCCTACCTCGCCAAGATCAATTCTGATTTCGAGTTCCAATGGGTCAAGACTCCCGTCCAAGCGCCGTTCTCGAACCTCGGATCGCATCACCGTATCTCGTGGGACGGCATTAACGAGCGCCTCTGGTGGAGCGGTTCCTACTCCGGCACGAATACCCTCACCATGCAGGAGGGCAGCGATGCCGGCAGCGCCAAGTCGCTCTCTGCGGAGACACAATCGGCGGCATTCGTCGCGGTCTTCGAGCAAGACAACGTGTTCACCGAGGTCGTCGGCCTGACCATCAGCACCGACTACGCGCAGAATTTCGTCACCAGTAACACCAAGCCACTTTCGGATCCGAGTATCATCCTCAAGCCGATTCTTAACTCTAACATCACGATTCGTACACCACGCATCGTGTATGAAGGTTTCCTCGATAGTGTTCGTTCCGAGTTCAGTGATGCAGAGGCGACCCCCACTTTTATCGACGATTCGGACACGCGTTACACCTTCCTTAACTTTTCGGTCAACAGCGTGGTCGAAGATTCCAATGCGACGGTTTACACGTTTAACATCTCGGATGAAACAGCGGTCAAGTTGGAGTGGCTCGTCGAGTATGCTCTGGAGGTCGATTCCAATAGCCAAGATGCGGCCAGTCTTTCCCGGCAGCCGGACGGCTCGCTCTTCGCGGAGCCCCTTAGCTCTAAAGCGGCCGGTAGCCCCGTGCCCACTGTCGGTAAGCACTGGATCGAAAAAGACGACCCCGTCATTTTGCAGATCAACGGGGTAGTCAACGACCTGTCCACTCACCCGGGCTTGAACATTCGCTACGTGCCTTACGGTTACCGCGCGAGTGGATCCATCCTTGGCGAGGGCATCCCTGGCATCGTCACGCGCGAGTTCGCGGGTATCGCCGATCGTCAGCAGGTCAACGAGTTTCCCATGATAGGTCCCGCGTCGGTCACCTACCTGTGGAAGATCCAGTATGGTGTCGAAATCAACACGACTAACCTGTCCGCGCAGTCACTTCTCTACATCGACCACCTCAGTAATCTGGATACCTCACCTGCCAACGGCGACTCAGAAGGTGCCGGTGTGCATTGGTTCGACGATAGCGCCACCGTGGTGATCGCTGCACCGCAGACGCTCGATTTCAACGGAGCTCCTCTTTCATTAGGAGGTTATATCAACGGTGATAATTACATCTTCGATCCCACGCAGGACACCTTTGATAATACCCAGTCGGATCCATTTACTGCGGATCAGGTGAATGCAGGGTTCAAAACTTTTGATAAGGATCCAGACCCACTTGTAGAGGACATATACATCGGTAAACAAATCGTGCTTGATCGACCGGCTCGTGTTATTTGGGACTACGGCGATCGTATTATTTTAAAGACTGTCTTCGTTGGCGATTCCGTAGAGTTTACTCCTGAAGAAATTGAAAGTTACGGCTTGCTCGTTGGTCAGCAACCTTCGCTCTCGGGCGAGGGAGAAGATGAGGGCGAAGGCGGCGTCGCACCTGCTCAAGATTACGTCTGGGATCCGGTCGCGCTGAAGTATTTCCCGATTCGTCCAAGTATTAGTAACTTACTCTGGGCGACGGAAAACGGTAGCCCCGCGAAAGTTCGGCTTACGACTATATGGGGGCCACCTAACTATAAGCACATCGCGAACGCGCCTCCCGTTTCGTTGATTTCACATCCACCGGAATCTGAGACTAACGAGCTTATCTTTAACTCGGTTGCTTACGCTGAGGGAGATGGCGCGGTCGATGAAGATACTCAGTTTACTGCCACCGTTCCCGGGCGCACAGTCTTGCGCTTCGATCGCTTAACACCTCCTGGTCGCACTGGTATCGCCAAGATTGTCGTCAACATCAAGGTTGTGCAAACTAAGCTCTGGAATACAGATTTAGGTTCGACGGAAACGCCGCTTATTGGTGAGAAAATTGAGAGTGCCTTAGATCTCGCAGGTCTCGGAACCGGCTATGTCTTCTTTTCGAAGGCGCGCTACAATCCATTCGTCTACGACCCCAGTCTCTTTGCCGGCGAAGCGCTCTGGGATTTTAGTAATCCCCCGGGCCCCGTCATTCCCGTCAATCAGAACCCCACGGCGAGTGCTGCCAACGACGACGAGTTTGTCGTAGTGTGGTATGATGACCCCGTTTACAACGACTACTTCCTCTGGCCACATGCTGCCGTCCGCTATTCACCGCGCTGGCCGACCGCCTCCGATGGCCTCGGACGCATTCTAATGTCGAGCGGCTTCGGCAGTGAGAGTGTCGATGCTTCGGGCAACGATCAAGAGATCGTCGGCGCCGTGACTGTCGGCACCGATGTGTTCCCTGCGACCACAACATTCGATCCCGCCCGCGTCGAGCAGGTAGCGATCTATCAACAAGGCGACCGCGACTTACCCGGCTATAATCCCAATGAGGAGCACGCCCTGATGGCAGCCTCTCTGCGCTTCGCAGATGTGGCACCACGTCCGCTGGCTGCATACTCCATGCGTGAAAACGATCTAAATGAGGATGCGCGCAATGCGTCCTATAGCTCCGATCCCTACGTGCTCGTCCAATACCTCGATAAGGCTGTCAACGAATATAAGATGAAGGTCTTTAGCGTGCAGCGGGAAGATACGACGAACTATCCCGATGGCTTCTCCTCGCAGATGGAAGCTGGCGAGCCGGTGATTCCATTCTATCCGCTTGGCGTCGTTAGCGGAGCCACACTCTGCCAGAGTAATTATGCCAGTGAAGGCGATGACACGCGCCTCGTTTATTGGAAAGACCACAAGGGCTCCGCCTGGGCGGTCTCCGGTAACGGCAACTTCGAAGGCTACTTTTTCTACCCGCTCAATCCCGGTTTCTGGTGGCCTAATGATTCCAAGATCATCGGCGACTGTGTGGCGTGGCTCCCCGATGCCGGCACCGACATCGAGCGTGTGGCCTTCGATATCGATTACACTCTCCCAAGTGCAATACCGAAAGCGCAGGAAGTTGCTTACTCGACCGTTTGGCCGACCGATGCACCGATCCTCAAAGCCGGCGAGACTTTGACCTTTGCCGGAGGCGAATACGCGGCCGATAATCCCGGCAGCGATGGCCTGCCCGGCGTGCTCGCTTGGGCGGCTGGCGAAGTGATCTTTGACTCGCTCAATCCTGACATGCGCGAAGGTACGCTCAATCCCGATGGTCAAGACTTCGACCGCTACACCGCGCGTATGATCTCCGCTTTGGAGCAGCGCACCGTCAGCCTGCCCGTCGCACAGTTTCCCGAGGCGCTTCGTCCGGCCACTGGCCGTTCGACGGTCGATGGCACGTTCTACACTTTTAACGAGCTCTCCTCCTCGCTGAAAAAGCGCATTTTCTACGATCCATTGACTGGCGAGCTCGGCATCAAGGGTCTAGTCAACGATAAGGACATCGGCTCCGATACCTTGACCGCCGCACCGCCCGCTGTCTATGTGCTGGAGCCCAATATTCTGACTCAAGTCGAATACGAAGAGCTCAAAGGCACCGGCGATGACAGTCCGTTCTCTGATCTCGCCAGCAATAGTCTCTGGACAGGTGCTGTCGACGAGTTGTTTAAGAAAAGCCGGAATCCGAACGGCCTGAACTCCACCCGCATCGCAGCCGGCGGTGGATACACGGCTGGCCTACAGATGCAGTCGACGACGGATCCGGCCACCGGCATTACGACCACTTCGAACTCTGTTGCCGAAGCCTATCAGGCGCTCGGCCCCGGTCTCGCGCTGGTCGCCAATCCCGGATTCCTCGATCCCAACGATGCGAATTTGCCTAATGTCAGTTACGTAACTCTCGCCGAGAATAACGATCCGAGCCTGGGTGGCTCGCCCGTCATCGTCCATATTATCAAAGTGGATCGCCGCGAGCGTTACCGTGGCGCGATCAAGGTCGTGCTCTCGGACAACGTGTTCGACGAGAATATCATTCTCCGCCACACCGGCGACTTCGGTGCGATGGCCGACGACTTGGTCTTCGACTGGTGGTATCGTGTCGAAGACGGCACCGAGGCGCTCCCTCCCGATGCGATTCCTGCGGGTCAAACGAATCCTTGGAAAGTCTTCCCCGACCCCTCAGGTGATGGAGGCCAAGCCTTTTACCAACTCCGTTTGAAGGGGAACCCGCAAGCGCCCGAGTTGTTGCTCGCGGACTCGCTTTGGTTTGTTCGCTATCGCCATATCGATGAAGAGCCGCTCGATCCCATCGTCTGGGACGATCCGTCCACGCCGGACGCGAAGGCGCCGGAAATCCCCTTCGAGTGGGCAGGTGCCGGTAACTCCACGCCACAAGATTTAGACGGCGATTCGTTCCCCGACTACCAAGCGCAGCTCGCGCAAGGCTGGGTCAAGCGTGTGCTCGACGCCGTTAATCCCTACGAAGCCCGCATCCGCGACTTCAACGGCGACAGCCCGGCGACCTACGCCAGCATGATCCGCCAGTTCGGACAGCGCTTCGAAGGACCCGTCGCACTTAACCCGGATAAGAACGTCATCGAAAACGTCGGCTTGATCGAACTCTACTCCACGGTTCTTAAGCGCGCTCGCGATCTCAGTATCGACTTGAGCACACCGGTTTCCACACCGGGCATCACCAATGCCTTGCTCCTCGCGTCCACTCGCTTGGCCGACTTCTACATGCTTTTGGGGAACGAAGCGTACACCGATGCGCTTGATCCCACGATCGGCTACGGTAGCAACAGTGTCGAATACGGTGCGCTCGCACCGACCGTTTTCACCTTCCAGAATCAGCTGAGCACGCAGATGGAAGAAGAGCTCGGTCTCCTGCGCGGTGTCTACGATTTCAAGGCGCGCCCTGTGTATAACCGTCTCTTCTGGAACTTCACCAAGGGAGAAGGGGAGGCCGCCTATGCGACTGCTTATAATATCTCCGACGTGACCGAAGACGGCTTCATCGACGAAGACGATGCCATGGTGCTCTACCCGCAAGGCCACGGCGATGCCTGGGGTCACTATCTGACCGCGATCCGTGGGCAGTATGAACTCTTGAACAACTCCTACTTCAACTGGGTCTCCCGCTCCGAGCTGTATAACTTGCAAGACATCGTTTTCGAGGTGGACTTCCTCGACGAGCGTAAGTTCGCCCAAGTCGCCGCCGCCAAGGCGAAGGCCGGTGCCGAGATCGTCGAGTTAACCTACCGCGACAAGTATGTGGCCGACCCCGAGTCCCAATGGCAGGGCTATCTCGATACCGATAGCCGCCGCTCATGGGGCGTCGAAGGTTGGGCGCGCCGCGTCGGCCAAGGTGCTTACTTCGACTGGGTCACCGCCAATGCGCTGATTCCTTCCGAGCACCCGAACTCCAGCTACACCGGCATCCGCAAGGTCGACCGCACCACGGTCAAAGACATCGCGGTGATCTCGGCTAACATGAACTCGATCCAGTCGACCTTCGAAAATGCGAACGACGGCTACAACCCGCTCGGCATTGCTGGTAACACCGTTCCCTTCGATATTGATCCGAGCCAGCTTAGCGGTGGCAGTGGTACGACGCACTTCGAACAGATCTATGCGCGTGCCCTCGGTGCACTGAACAACGCGGCCGTCGTTTTCGATAACTCGAATAAATTCAGTAACATGCTGCGTAAGATCGAGAACAACGAGATCAACTTCCGACGCTCCGTCTTCGAGCAAGACATGTCCTACCGCAACCGCTTAATCGAGATCTTTGGTAGCCCCTACGCCGGCACCATCGGCTCCGGTCGTGCCTATCCTGCCGGATATAATGGTCCCGACACCTCGCTCTACATGTATGTGAACAAGCAAGTTCGCGAGATTACGGCAGACACCGTGCCCCGGATCTCGACTGACTTTGAGAACGGCATCGGCGGCATCCAGTCGAGTTTCAACGACTCCTTCGGCTCCGGTAAGCGCAGTAGTTATTCGCCGACTCTCGCCGGCGATAGTCCCTCCGACTGGTTGGACGGCTTCGGTAGTGTGGACTACATTATGACACAGGATGACGGTATCACCTTTGATACGGACAATTCGCGTGTGAAGCTTCGCAATATCGACCTTCCGATCAAGTCCTCCGGCTACACCTTTGAAGCACCGGAATCTTGGGGCGAGCGTGCCTCACCGGGGCAGCTGCAGCTTAGCATCGCCGGTATGATTCAGAAAGAAGCGGAGCTAGCTAAGGCCATTGCTTCGTGGGATGGATTCCAGGGCGGTATGCTTCGCCAACTCCAGATTATGGTGGCCCAACAGGATACCCGCGAAGTCGTTCGCGGTTTGCTGATCGGCAAAATTCTCAACCAAGGCATCTTGGGTGGGGTTAGCCTGGGCTTGAATACGTCCGCAGCAACAATTGGTCTGACGGTCGACGCTACAGACTCGCTCAATAGCATTGTGCGGGATGCCGTCATCCGGAATCTGCCTACAGGTGGTCTCGCGGTTTCTCCCGGAGATGCACTCGCGCCAGTTCGTGCCGCTCTCGGCACGAGTATCGCAGGGATCATTGTGGGACTCAAAGCATCTGCACTGACGATCGAAACAATTGCGAATGTTACGGATCTGTCGAAAGACTTGATCGACGCCGGCCTTGATCTCGCGATTACCGAAGTTGAAAACAATCAAGGGATCAACGAAGACTTGGTCGCTCTCGAAGATATGGTCGGCGACGAAGGTATCCTACGGATCGAAATCTTCCGCCAGCAAGAAGCCTTGCGCAAGATGTCCGAAGAGTATCGCGCTCTTCTGCAAAAGGGTGCCCGCCTGCTCGACGAACGCGAAGCCTACAACAAGCGCGTGGCCGAACTGGTACAGCGTAATCGCTATCAGGACATGACCTTCCGCGTGGCTCGCAACTCGAGTCTCCAGCGCTATCACGAAGCCTTCAACCTTGCGGCGCGTTATGCCTACCTCGCGGCGAAAGCCTACGACTATGAGACTAACTTGCATCCGAGTGATGCAGGCTCGGCTCAGCAGATCATGAAAAATATCGTGGGCGCTCGCTCGCTCGGCTACGTGCTTCGCGGCACTCCGTCTCATGGTTATGGCGGTTTGGCTGAAGAGTTGGCCACCTTGAAGGCCAACTTCGATGTCCTCAAGGGGCAGCTCGGGTTGAACAATCCACAGACCGAAACCGGTCGCTTCTCACTGCGTGGCGAGCTCTTCCGTATCGCGCCGACCAGTGAGACGCCGTCGGCCTCCGATCTCGCATGGCGCGACTCGCTTGAAGAAGCCAAGGTCGACAACCTTTGGGATCTGCCCGAGTTTCGCCGCTATTGCCGTCCCTTCGCGGCCTACGATCCGGACACTCCCGAGCCCGGCTTGGTCATCGAGTTCTCTTCCGAGATCACCTCGCGTAAGAACTTCTTCGGCCGCGCCCTCGCTGGTGGCGACAACGCCTACGACCCGACCAACTTCTCGACCAAGGTATTCTCCGTAGGCGCGTGGTTCGAGGGCTACTTGAGCGACGACTTCGATAACGATCTCTCCGAGACTCCGCGTATCTACCTCGTGCCCGTCGGCTCCGATGTGATGATGTATCCTTCCGATACCGAACTCGGCGTCCGCATCTGGGATGTGCTCGATCAAAAAGTGCCCGTTCCCTTCGCCGTCTTGAACACCGATTTAGACGACAATACCTGGCGTCCGCTTGATACACTTGGCGGCTCCGAGGGTGAGATTCGTAAGTTCTCCAGTTTCCGCGCCTACCATGATAGCGGCTTCTTCGATCAGGGCGAAATGACCTTCGATACTCGATTGGTCGGTCGCTCGGTATGGAACACGCGTTGGCTCCTTATCATTCCCGGCAGCACCTTGAACGCCGACGCCGAAGCCGGCTTGGATACCTTCATTGAGAATATCAGTGATATTAAACTCTTCTTCCAGACCTACGGCTTCTCCGGAAACTAAACCTTCGCCAGCATTCGTCTTATGAAAACACATTTACGGTTTTTCGCCACCCTTACGGCATCGCTCCTTGTTGGATTGAGTTCGCTCATGGCCAACGTGCCCGAGCCATCGACCCTCTTCTACGGCAAAGTCCTGCACCGCGCTCACGGGCAAGAGCATCAGCTCACCTCGGGCAGCTTGACTTGGGTGCTCAGTGATCAGGACGGAGTCGAGTATCGCTTCGACGCGGAGCTCGAAGATATCAAAGGTGTCTTCTCCTACCGCATCGCGATTCCTCACCAAGCACTGTCCTCCGGGCTGAGTGTCGATCCCTCCGTCATCCCGCTCGGCGTCGGTGAGAAGCAATACGACTTCGTCTCGATCGAGGTCGACGGCTATCCAGCCGCCATCCTCTGGTCGGAGATCGACTTTATCAAGCTCCTGCAAAATTCGCGTGCCGCGACCCACCGCATCGACTTACTCGTCTCCTTCGATCTACTCGATACGGATGGCGACGGCATGCCCGATTGGTGGGAGAAATTCTACGGCCTCGATTGGCAGACTCCCGATGCGGGCCTCGACCTCGACGGTGATGGCTGGAACAATCTCGAAGAATACTACAACGGCACCGATCCACTCAACGACGACCGTGCGCCTTCCGTGCAGACATTCAACTTGGCGGCCTACGGCCAGTCCAACAACGGTGTCTGGCTACGTTCCTCGGATAGCGATTCCATCGCCGATGAGTTGACCTATACTGTGACGGCTCTGCCGGCCGGTGGCTATCTCCACTCAATCTCGGGCGTCGCCGTTGGTGCCCCCGATGCGCCACTCTCGATCGGCGATACCTTCACCCAAGCCGACCTAAACCAAGGCATGGTCGCTTATCGCCACACTGATCCTAGTATCGTCGAAACCAGCTTCGGCCTCTCGCTCAGCGATGGGGTCAACGATGCCTTCGATGCGGAGATTGAAATCGATGTATTTCCGCCGCAGTCGTCAGTTGCAATCACCAGTAACCCGAACACGATCCCCGAATGGTGGCGTGACGAGAACGTAGTCTTCGAAGCCTATTGGGGGCTCCGCGAAAACGTGATCAGCGGCGACCTGATCGAGTCTGCGCTGCTCTACCTCTTGGGTAAGGATTACGGCTGGACGCTTTGGGATCAACGCGCGCAAACGCTTCCGGTGACTATCGAAGCCACGGGCAACGCCTCGCAGTTTATTCTCAGCGGCTCCGGAGACGACACCCTCCGCGGTGGCTCAGCCGACGATATTCTTAACGGCGGTGCCGGCACCGACATCCTCGCCGGTGGCGCGGGTGTCGACCTTTTCATCGTGAGCGACCTCGGCGCAGAGACGATCGAAGACTTTAATACCGCCGAAGATGTGCTCGATTTGGGCGATCTCTTTATCGGGCAAAGCGGTAGCTTGAACGCCTACCTTCTCGCTGACTCCGATGGCACCGACACCTATGTCCGCGTCGATCTAAACGGTGATGGCAGTGGCTTCACCGATGCGGTCATCCTTCTTCAGAATGTGGATCTGACCCAAGACGACTTGCACCGCCTCTGGTCGGTCGGTCAATTGCTAGCAGCTGCGCTCGATGGCTACCCCTCGATCACGATCGAGAACGTGCCGACCGAGCCGCTTGAAGAAGGCTTCTCCGCGGCTGACTTGATCCTGCGCAGAAACGGCCCCGGCACGCAGTCCTTGACTGTGGCACTCGATCTCTCCGGCAGCGCGACCAACGGTCTCGACTTCGACACTTTGCCAGAAGTGGTGACCTTTGGACCCAACAAGCACACGCTCAGCCTAACCATCGATCCCATCCTGGATGGCATCGAAGACCCCGAGCAGCTCAACATCGCTGTGGTCAGTGGTGTCGGTTATGTTTCTGGACTCATCTCCTCAGGGGAGATTCAGATCGTCGATGCGAAGCAACGCTTCAGCATCTACGCCTCTAGTGGCTCCACCGTGGTCAATGGCGATCCAGCGTATCTATCTGTGCAACGCACCGGCCCCAAGTCCAGCTTTGTGCAAGTGCGCTTGATCCGTAGTGGAAGCGGTACACATCGCGTCGATTACGCTGAGCTTCCTAGCATTGTGAATTTCAATGTCGGGCAGGAGAATTTCCTCATTCCCGTCGAAGCCTTGCCTGGTGGTTCGCTTGGTGAGGGCGAGACGAGCGAGACGCTGACTGTTTCTGTCAGCCCTCCATTTGCTGCCGAATACTACCTAGGCGATCCGACTTCGGCGACCGTCCGTCTACTCTCGAATCAGCAAGCCTTCGATGCATGGGCATCGGAATTGCCCGAAGCTGACGAGTCGATGTCGGAGACTGAGTTGACTACGATCACCTCTTCCCGCACCGGCATGCAAGCGCTCTTAGAATACGCGCTTTCCTACGGCTTAGAGCTCGGAGATGGGGTCGCTCCCGAAGAGCAGAATGTGCTGAGGCCTAAGCTCGAGCGCATCGATGGTGACTTCCAATTCGAGTTTACCCAACGCCTCAACGACCCACGCCTCGAATACATCGTTGAGTGCTCGCCTAATCTCGTCGATTGGCACAGCGGCGAAGCGTTCTTCGTGGAACTCCCTCTTGATGAAGCCCAAAGCAATGCCGGTCGCGTCCGCTACCGTGTGGTCACCGACGAAGAGCAGTGCTTCATCCGTATTCGTGTCGAACTGAATGATTAATATGTCCAACCAGTCTCTAGATATGCAGACCACAGTCGACCTTCGGGTCGTCCGTTTGGCATCGCTCTGTGCCTTGCTTGCGGGCTCGGCGCTCAGCTTTTCCGGCTGTGGTTCGGAGCCCGAAGTGAGCGACCCTGTCGCCATCCGGGTGGGGGAGCGTGAGGTGCGACAAAGCGAAATTCAGGCCGAGCTTGATGCGCTGGCCGCCAACGGTAGCCCGTTGGCTGCGGATCGTACGCGCTTTATGGAGAGCTACGTCGAGCGCCTCGCCGCGCTGGAGCGCGCTCGCGAACTGGGTTTGCATGAGGATGTCGAACTGCGTCGCCAGTCGGAGAATTTGCTCATTGGCCGTCTCCGGCAGATTGAGATCGAAGATAAACTCAACGCGCTCGTGGTGAGTGACGACGAGGTTACAGCTTACTACGAAGCGAACCTCGATACCTACCTGACGCCTGCTCGAGTGCGTCTCGCTCTGCTTTATTTGGAAACGCCCAAGCACATGTCCGAAGAGGCGCGCCAGACCGTGCGTGCCAAGATGGAAGAAGCCCGCGCTCGTGCGTTAGATCTGCCCGCCGATACGCGGGGCTTTGGTGCCGATGCCATGACCTACTCGGAAGAGGCCACTAGCCGTTTCAAAGGTGGTGACATCGGTTGGCTAATGGACGGCGCTGCCCGCTATCGCTGGCCGGATGCTGTCGTGCAAACTGGATTTGGCTTAGGCGAATTTAATGCTCTTAGCGACGTGATCGAGACCGAAGACGGTTTCTACCTGCTCAAGAAACTGGACGGCCGCGAGGCCACCTTGCGCCCGCTTGGTTCACGCGTCGAGTCCTCGCTCAAGTCGCAGTTACTTCGCGAAAAGAGAGCCGAGTTCGCCCAGGCGCTAAAGGCGCAATGGGAAGCACAAAGCTCCGTCGAATTGAACGACGAAGTCATCGCCGAGCTCGATTTTTCCGACACTTCTACCGCCCCCAAAACCGATACTGAATTTTCCGCTGTTCCGTAAGCAGACCTATCCGACTTTTACTCATGAATATGACGACTTTTACTTCTCCACTGAAACGGTTCCGCGTAGCACTTCAACTCCCCTTGATGCTTGGCCTCTGCGCCAGTGCCCACGCCGCCGCGCCCGACGCCAACAACGACTCTTTCACCAGCGGAGCCAATCGGGTGCAGGCCGATGCCACGAAGCTGATCAGCACCGCTACCTTGCTCGGGAACGACTCCGGCGACGATATCGTGTTTAACGCCTTGGGTGGTAGCAGCAGTACTGCCGGTGCGCCCATCTCTGTCAGTGGTGGCATTATTACCTACGATCCGCGCAACGTGGCGTCGTTTATCAACTTACCTGACGGCGTCACTTCGGACGATACGTTCACCTACAGCATCTCCGGCAGCGATGGCCCCAATAATAGCGCCACCGTCACGATTCGCGTGGAGGGCGTCAACAACGCGCCGACTTTCGGCTCGCTGCCGTCTTCGCCGCTATCGATGAACGATAATGCGACCAGCCGTCCATTTTCTAGCACTACGGTCAACGACCCGGACACGGGCGAGATCGTCTCGATCACCCTCGACGTAAATAACGGGGATCATAACGACAACAAGGGAAGATTTGCGCAGACGCCGGGATTCTCCGGTAGTAAAAGTTTTTCAGGGCCGAGTGGCAGCGGTGTTTATACCCTGACTAATGCGACGATTGGCCAAGCCCAAGCGGCTCTTCGGGATCTCACCTTTACGCCTGAAGAGAACTACAGCATCCCCGGCACCATCGACGATACCGTATTCTCCCTCACGCTGACAGACGGCGACCTCAGCGATTCGGGTAATAACTTCACATTAAATGTAAAGTCGAAGAACGATACCCCCGTGCTCAGTAATCCTGGCGGAACGACCACCTATAACTTGGGCGCGGGCGATCAGGCAGACCTCTTCTCGCAAGTGATCCTAGCCGATCCTGACTTGGATGCGGTGGCGACAACCGAGGGTAGCGACGACGGACTATTTACGGCCACGATCACGCTGTCGAGTGCCGGTGCAGGCACACTGAGCGGTCCGAGCTTCGCGACCACCACCAGCACTGTATATACTCTTGTCGGTACCCGCGAAGAACTGGTGGGGTCGATCAACTCCATCGAATACATCGCGCCGTCCGCCAATGCGACTTTCACTATAACGCTCAATGTGACTGATCCTGTTTCGACCGATCCTGCCGAGGGAGAAGCCGTTTCTAATGACATCGTGATCACTGCGATCGTCACTCAGCCGGAGCCGGGTATCGTCGGACTCGTCGCCACCCAGTCGATTACCGATAAGAATGTCACGCTGCCCTTCGCGACGGCTCTCTTTAATAATTTTGGAACGGATGACCGTCGTGTCGTTGTTACCGTGGGTAGCAGCAGCGGCGTCGAAGGCGCGTTCGATGTGTTGGCCGGATTCACAAATGAGGGTGCGGGCGTTTATAGCTTCGTGGGCTCATCCGTCGAAGCCACCAATGCGATCCGTGCACTCCGCTTTAAGCCGACGTCTAATCGCATCACTGGAACCAACGAAGCCGTGAGCTTCAAGATCGAAGTCAAGAACGCTGCAGGCACTGCCGTCCTTGATTCGGTCGACCCTGCGGTCACGCTCACCGTGACACCGGTCAATGATGCGCCGAGTATCAGTAGCCCCAATTCTGAGATTCGCATCGATGATGATGCGGTCGGCACGAAGCCGTTTGCCGATGTTGTCTTGAGCGATCCGGACGAAGGCGGTAACCAACCAATCTTTGTTACCGTCACGCTGGTGGGCGAAGAATTGGATACGGGCGCACCGAGAAATGGTGGCGGTAATTTGGCGACTTCCACTACCCCGATACTCGGGTTCACGGAAACGACGACTTCCGTTTTCACCTACACCTTTTCCGGCACGCCGACTCAGGTGAACGAGCTCTTGCAGAACCTAGTCTTCACGCCGAATGGCGATCGCAATCCCGAGGGGCAGCGCGAGACGATTACATTCACGATCCTCGTTGAAGATACTTCCGATAGCAGCGGCCTCTCTGCCCAGAATCAGGGCACCACAGTGATCGTACTGTCTGTCAATGGCTCACCCATCATCGGCGAAGTGCCCTCGCTCGCGCAGCAGCCGTTCCCCACGCCGGGCTCTGCGGATGCTGGCGGCACCTATACGACTTCACCTTTTGAAGACCTGACGCTGGACGATGACGACGGCGGCGATTTGACCTTTACCATCACTTTGGACGATGCGGCGAAGGGCACCTTGATTGATAGCAGCTCCAAATTTGCGACTACAGATGGCGGCCTGACCTACACGATGATCGGCACGACGACAGAGATCGAAACCGCGCTGCAAGGCTTGGTTTATTCTTTGGATCAGGGTTTTACATTTCCTCTGGACTCTCTGGGTGGCACTACTTTTACCCTGCGGGCGACGGACGGCAGCAGCAACACTACGACCGAAGTGCTTGCGATTGTGATCCGCGAGCGCAACGTGGCCTACATCGTGACCAACACCAACGATTCCGGCACCGGCTCCTTGCGTGAGGCCGTCGGCAATGCGGGTAATAACGACTTCATCGTTTTTGAACTGCCCGTCGATGCCTACCCCGCGACCATCCACTTGCAAAGCGCGCTCACGATTGAGAAGAACATGACGGTTGTCGGTTCCGGCGTGGATCAACTCACCATCAGCGGCGACTCCGATGATGATGGAGTGGGGGATGTCTCGCTCTTCGTTGTCACCGACGGGGCGGACCTCACGCTCGAACATTTGACTCTTCAACTCGGTAATGCGCCCTCCTATGGTGGAGCGGTCGCTGCTGGAGAGGATTCGCGCATCGTTGTGCGTTTCTGCAGCTTTGAGCAGAATACAGCTGGCCAGTTTGGTGGTGCGATCGATGTCTTAGATGGCGAACTGCTTGTCGAGAGCTGCCTCTTTCTCAATAACAATGTCAACGAGTTAACTGCCTTCGCGGGCGGCGCTATCTCGGTCACCACGACGCAAGCGTCCGTGGTTCGGAACAGCACTTTCGTTGGCAACGAACAACGCAACGCTGGCGGTGACGGGGGTGGGGCGATATATGCAGAAAACAGCGTGGTTTCCGTGGGCTTCGATCTCCTCGTCGAGCACTGTACCTTTAAGGGTAATTCGGATGCCGCCGACAGCGGCACATCGATCCTTGCCAGCACCCGAAATCTGGAAGTCACGGTTCGTAACAACATCTTCGGCGATGTTCAAGGCAGCGTCCTCGATGTGGCCGGCGATCCCAGGTTCATTTCGCAGGGCGGCAACATTGCCACAAACAATCCGACCGGAATCTTCACGGACGATCCGGGCGATATTGCCTTGCTCGATGATTCAATCGACGACGTAAACGCGCTGCCCATGCTCTTGCCGCTCGCCGATAACGGGGGTGAAACCATGACCTGCGCTTTAGACGTCGGTAGCCCCGCGCTCGATAACGCCGCCATCGCTTCGCCGCTCGCAGAACAGCCCGCCATCGATCAACGTGGCGTTTGGCGTGATGCAGCTCCGGACTCGGGTGCATTCGAGTCGGGCGTCTTCAAGCGTATTACGATCAATGAAATCTTCGTCAATACGGATACGGGCGAAGAGCAATTCATCGAATTTTACAATCCGCGCGATTCGGAGCCGCTCTCGATTAACGGCCTCAAACTGTTCGTCGACGGCAACTCTGCCGGAACCATCGGCGGACTCCTTACGTTCTTGCCTGGTGCGGGCGAGGCTTGGCCGTCCGGCGCAGGGCTGAACCTGAATAAAGAAAAGGGCAGTATCGAGCTCCGCAATGACGACGGGCAAGTGCTCATGCTCGTCGATTACATCTCCAGCTTCATCGATGACGCAGGGGATGAAGTCGATATGCTGAGCCAATCGATCACCCGTTACCCACGATACGAAGGTGGCTTATTGCCTCACGAACGCGTTTACGTTCTCGTCAACGGAACCGCCACCGGCCTGACCTCCACTTCGCCAGATCAAGATGTGAATGGATCGCCACTCGACGGCGGCAACGCGCCTCCCATCGCGGTCAACGACCTCGACGAAAACGACGACGCCATCTATAACATTCTCGCCAGCGAAACGATCACCCTCGACGTGCTTGCTAATGATGTCGAATTCGACCGAACCGATACGCTCAAGATCGAAGAGCTGATGCAGCTCGGCGGCGATCCCGTCACAGTCATCGGCGGAGAGTTCACCAACCTCTTGGCTACCAACCTCGAACTGGATGCCATCAGCTCCCCCGGTGATATCTTATTCCCAATCACACCGGTCGATGTCGCCACACCCTTGCTCTTCGATCCTACCGATGCCAGCCTTACTATTGATGCGGGCGATCAGTCCCTGACCTATGATCCGACTGCCTCCCCGCAAGTTATCTCGCTGGCCAAGGACGATACGCTCACCGACTACTGGGCGTATACGATCCTCGATTACGATGCTAGTGACGACGCCCAATCGCGCGGCGTGGGCACCACGATCCAGGAAAACAATATCAAACGAGCCACGGCCTACTTCAAGGTCGTCATCACCGGTATCAACGAAACCCCGGAGCCGGTGGACGATTCCGACCCTGATCTGGCGACTACCGAAAACCGTGCCCTCCGCATCCTCGCCGATTCGGATCTGCTTCCTCTTTCCTTCGATTTCATCGATCAGGAAGTCGACTTCCAAGAGTTTGACGACGCCGGTGTGCAAGGCCCCTTCTTGCCGCTTTACCCGAAGTATGCGATCTTGGATAATGACGACGACGTCGATACCGACGATACTAACAAGTCGATTCGTATCATCGCGGTGCATACCACTGCGACTGAAACCGATGAATTGGTCACAACCAGTGAGCTCGACGCTACGGTGACTCTGGATCTTCGCACCGAGCGTATCGAAACCAACATCCTCTACGATCCGCGCTCTTCCGATATTCTCAATGCACTCAGCAAGGGAGAGACTGTTACAGATAGCTTCTACTATTCGGTGGTCGATAAGCACGGCGACCGCGCTCACGCCAAGGTCTCGATTATCGTCACTGGCGTGAACGATGTGCCCGTCGCGACCGACGATCCTGGCTACGCCACGAACGAAGATAAGGCGCTTGTCATCACTGCCGCAGAATTGACGGATAACGACAGCGACGTCGATTCTGACGATACGCCCGTCATCGAGCAGCCGATCATCCCCGCTACCAGCTTAAAGATGGCGACTCTGGCCTTCGATGGCACTTCGATCACTTACGATCCCCGCACCATTACGGGATACGAATCACTCGCTCGAAACGAAACCCTCGAAGACAGCTTCACTTATACGCTGATCGACAACGAAGGCGGCTCCGATGTGGCTACCGTATTCATTACCGTCGAAGGCCGTAATGATGCGCCCACCGCAGTGGACGATTTCCGCGATGTCACCGAGAACGACACCGCCACCGTCGGCGCACCCGGCGTGCTCCTCAATGATGGCGATGTCGATATTAACGGCACGCCTCCGGACGATGATCCATGGATTATTCCACAGCGTGGAGTCACTACTTCGCTCCTCGGTGCTTCTCTGAATATTAATCCAGATGGTAGCTATCGCTACGATGCGAACTCAGTCGCGATCGACGCATTGATCGAGGGCGAAGAAAAGTCCGAGTTCTTCCCATACATAATTACCGATAACAGCCGTCTCAGAGCGAGCGACGATACCTATAAGGTTTTTGCAGTTGCGAATCTGCAAACTGCACCCAGCGATATCGTTGATTACTCTGAGGATTCCGAAGATGCGGAGCGGGTGATCATCCAAAGCGCTAATCACCAGTTGAGCGACGGAATGCTCATTCAGATACAAAGCCATGACGGTGCTGGAGACTACAACGGCCTCCACACGGTGACTGTGATCGACGATGATTCCTTTAGTATTCCGGTTCCATATGTTTCGGGTGAGATCACGACACTCGGTACGTGGAGTCCTTTGGTTTACACCATTCCTATCTTGTTGAACGATGGTATCGCAGGTGCTTCGCCTGTTGCCATCGAATCTTATGGCGAAGATATCTCCGATCCTACCGTGATCGTGATTGAAAGTGAGAATCACTCCCTGCGCGATGGTCTCTATATTAAGATCGAAGACTACCAAGGCACGGGCGACTATAATGGGGTTTACCCAATCACCTCAGTGGATCGCGATCACTTTAGTGTAGCCGTTCCTTATGCGGATGATCCAGTCGGCACACGCGGCACATGGGTGCCCTGGTTTGCTATCACGGATGAAACTGCGCCGGATAACGGCGGCACGATTGAAGTAGTCGATGGCCAGACAGTGCTCTACACTCCAGTTTCCGGATTTGCGGGTGAAGAAAGCTTTAGCTACACCATCGTAGATGGTGTTGGGGGACAAGACGTGGCCACCGTCACAGTCGAAGTAATCGATCCGACTCAAAACGCGCTCCTAGTCGCTAGCCCCGATCGCTACCGCGTTGGCAAGGGCACTACCGATGTGGTCGTGGATGTCCTTACAAATGATGTCACCCTGCCGGGAAATCTCGGCGCCCTTTCGATTGAGAGTGTTGTGGCTACCGGCGGTGCTCTTGGTTCAGTCGCGCTTGTCGATGGTGACACTGCCCTCAGCTACACCCCATCGACCGATACCTTCACCGGCACGGAGACCTTTAACTACACGATCAGTGCCGGAGGCATCGCGACTTCGACCTCTCAGGTCACCTTTGTGGTTGAAGACCGCATGCTCGATAACACAGGCAATGCGCTCCTCGGCCAGCTCAGTGGTAACGACGATTTCTTCGCCATCGTTAGCGAAAGTACGGGCAATGTGCTCGACGTCTTGGCGAATGATCCGAATCTGCCGAACTTCCCGGTTACATCGACTATCTTGTCCGTGACGACGCCCACTTCGGGCACGGTCACGATTGATGGATCGTCGCTGATTTACAATGCGCCTACGGGCATCGGTTCAGGGGGAGACTCCTTCGAATACACCTCTGTCGATGCGAGTGGTGCCACCACCACGCAGATCGTGACGATTCAAATTGTCGAAAACGTCCAAACATTTATCGCCCAGCCGGATCAATACACGGTAGTCGCGGGTTCTGAAATGGTTCTACTCCCTGTTCTCACAAATGACCGCACGGTCCTAGACGACACAGCCGTCCTCCGTATCGAGAAGCTCGGCCTCGACGGGGATGCTCCGCCCAATGTCAACCGCGTGGCGATCTCCGCGAATGAGAACTTCATCGAATACACACCGCCTTTGACTGTGCCCGCTCTCGGCCAGGAAGATTTCAACTACGAAATCAGTATCGGCGGCACGGAGCTGGACGAAGCCAAGATCACCATTACAGTGGTCGACAGCCTACCAGTTCAGACCCAAGCCGAGGACGACTTCTTCACTGTGGCTAGAGATTCCGGCGCGCATGTGCTCAATCTGGTCAACAACGACCTGCCGTATCCGCTCGCCGGTTGGACATGGACGATCTCCAATGTCAGCACACCTGATAATGAGGGCACCGTTGAGATCGATGGCGACTCGACTGTCATCTACGAAGCCAAAACGGGCTTCTTTGGAATCGAAACCTTCACTTACGATATTGTGGATGCATTCGGCGCTAGCTCGACTGCCACGGTTACCGTCGAAGTCGGCGAGCAGATCACCGCACCCGACGCCTACGTGGTCTTGGCCAATAGCACGGGTAACGTGTTCGATGTGCTGGCCAACGATGACATCCTCGGCCGCTACGGCGAGGACTACACCATCACGCTTGTGGACGGGCAAACTCAGAGCGGCGCCGTTTCTCTGAGTGGAGGTATCACCCCGAACAACCGCGTCCTCTATGCACCGCTGGCAGGATACACCGGCGAAGAAGAGTTCGACTATACGATCACCGATAAGAGCGGAAATACCACTCAGGAGACTGTCACCGTGACCATAATCGCCGAAGACAGCGACCGCGCATTTGCGACCCTCGAAGTCAAGGTCACCGGTAAAAATGATATTCCGCAGCTTAGTGGTGCGGCCGACGGAGCGATCACCGATAAGGAAACGATCCAACTGTTCGATACTGGTTCGAGTGAGGTTCTGATCACCGACCTCGACGAGTTTGGGGCGCAGTTACAATCCGTTACGCTCACCTTCGACTCGACCTATGGCTCAATCGTAGCTTCTGGAATGACTATGAACGGTTCCGGTTCTTACTCGATTGTTGATACGCCAGCTAACGTTACTGCCGCGCTGCGTGCGATCGTCTTCACGCCAACCGAAAACGTCATCGACTACATTGACCCCGGATTCTACGACCTTGCGTTCAACTTGAGCATCGAGGACTACGATGTCGGGATCACCACAGGTGTTTCCGATGGTCCGGATTCAGCGGTTACCGGCGTGACTAAGGTCAGAATTACGCCGATCGATGACGCACCGACGATCGTCAGCCTGATCCCGGATATGCTTCTGCAGGTCAACTCGCTACCGCGCGCCCGTCAACTCGCGCCGCACTTTGCGGACGTGGACGACGATATTGCCGCCGGCGAGCTGGTATGGACGGTCTCAGGGAACACGAACCCCGGTCTCTTCGAGAGCGTTGCGATCGACGCCAGCAAGCAGCTTGTCGTGCTTACGTTTGCTGCCGATGCTTTCGGTGAAGCGGACATCACGATCCTAGCGACTGACCGCGGCTCGCTCACAGTCGATACGACCTTCAAGGTGACCGTCGAAGGGCCTCCGGTTATCGAGCTAGACGTGGGCGAAACACAACCACCTGCGGCTACCTTTATTGCGTGGCCAACTGTGACGGAGCCCTACTGGCTCTACCGCCAGTCCTTCCGTGTTACTAATGAGGGGCAGCTTGAAGCAGAGGCATTCATATTACACATTACCGAGCTGTTCTCATCTGTTGCTTCTATAAGTGTGAAATCCGGCGAATATAGTACCGATGAAAACGGGACACCTCAGAATTTCTCAGATGACACCCGCGCTTCCGATGGGGTAGCTGTGCTCTTTCAAGAAGCGGGTTATTATACTGTGAAATATGACAAACCGCTGCAATCTGGCGAATCGATCGTCGTGCATGTGAACTACCGATTTGGTTCGCTCGATCCAGCTTATATACGCCCCGATATTCGTGTTGAGCTGACCACGGCTACTCCCGAGCCAATTGGCAGCGGCATCATTGCGATCCCCGATCCTGTTACGGGTGAAGTGGAGCTTACCTTTGCAGTGGAGGCTGGTAAGTCCTACCTGATCGAGTCTAGCCCCGACATGTTGGTTTGGACGCCGTGGGCGATCAGCACTCCGGTCAATGATTATGACCGTGAGATTACGATTATCGACGACGGTCTATACACCGATCCGCATCCGTCTCAAGCGCCACAGCGATTCTATCGACTCGTGGAAATCGTCACTCCGTAAGCGGTTTTAATTCTTCAATCCCTCCAGTCGAGCATAGCGCTATGATTGGAGGGATTTTTTGTGCAACTCTACGGGCAGTCGTCAGCGTACTCATAGACTCTTTGCCATTAATATGCTCTTGGTAGAAGGTGCCTTTAGTGTCCGTGTTACCTAAACGCAGTTGCTCTAACCCTTGCCAAATTCGTCGAACCCTCGGAGCTCTTTTGATTGTTCAGTATATCTGCAGGCTTAGAGCAGCCGAAGAGTCGTAAACGTTATCTAGCTTTTTTGCTACAAGGAGACTTTAGCCCACCACGTTGGAGAGCTGGAAGATCGGCAGGAACATGGCCATAACGATGCCACCGATGACCACACCGAGGAAAGTGATCAATAAGGGTTCCATCAGGGAGGTCAGCGCTTTGACCAAGGTGTCGACTTCAGCGTCATAGAAGTCGGCGACTTTTACGAGCATGCCGTCCACGTTACCGGTTTGCTCGCCGGCGCGGCTCATGTGCTTGACCATGGGCGGAAAGTAAGGGTCTTGTGCGACCACGTCGGAGACTTGCCCGCCCTGGCTGATGTGCTTTGAAATATTTTTACAGGCGTTTTCGACGAAGGTGTTACCGGAGGCGGAAGCTACGATGTCGAGTGTCTTCAGAATAGGCACCCCGGAGCGCATGAGGATGGCGTAGGTGCGGCAAAAGCGGGAGAGGTTGACCTTGCGCGTGAGCTCGCCGATGACGGGGAGCTTCGTAATGAGGGTGTCTTTGATCACTTTACCTCTCGGCGTCGCGACGAAGCGCTTGATTAGCCAGACGGCGGCAAAAATGCCGATAATGATGAAGAGAATGTAGGATTTGAGGAAACTGCTAAGGCCGATGAGGAACTGGGTGGGCTTGGGCAACTCGGCTCCGAAGTCGTTGAACATTTCCGCGAAGACCGGAATAACGAAGACCAAGAGCACGTTAACCAGAATGATGGCCAGGCCGATGACGACCGCAGGATAGACGAGGGCACCTTTGACTTGTTTGACCAGTTTGACCGTCTCTTCGAAGTAGGTGGACGTTTTATCTAAAATTTCAGCGAGACTACCGCTGGCCTCACCGGCCTCGACCATGGAGACGAAGAGATTGGGGAAGGCGCGGGGGTAAACGGCGCAGGCTTCGGAAAAGGAGCGACCGGCCGAGACGTCGTTTTTTACGTTACGGATGATGATCTGGAAGACGGGGTTCTCAGTTTGCTCTTCGAGTGCTTCAAGCGCGCTGACGAGGGGTAAGCCCGCCTCAAGCATGGCCGCTAGCTGCTGAGTGAAGACGGTCAACTCGACGAGTTTGACCTTCTTCCGCTTCGCCTGCTTCTCGTAAGACTTTTGCTTGGCCAGCCTTTGGCCTTCAGCAAAGCCTTTTTTCTTTTTGGTCGTGGTAGTCGCCTTCGAGTTGAGTGTAGCCATCGGTGTCGTTTGGAAAGTGTGTAATTATGGTTAAAATCCCAGAATCGTGGGCAAGATGCAAGTCCTTGGCAGCATGGTCGGTCGGTTTTATTGAATTTTACCTTTCTTTCGCTTTTGAGGAGGTAAAAAGACGGAGAATTCTCGATGATCGTACCTTGACAGGCGCGGGGGCAGGGGTTTTTCTCTCCCGCTTTTCCCAAATAGAGGCACTTTCTTATGAAACCAACATATCGACCTTCCAAACTTCGTCGCGCACGCAAATTCGGCTTCCGCGCTCGTAATTCAACGCACTCTGGCCGCAAGGTTCTGGCTGCGCGCCGCGCCAAGGGCCGTCATCGTCTGGCCGCTTAATTGGCTTGAGTTGTCGAGCGTTTCTATCGAGGCCATGGGTATCCCGGCTTCAATACGCCTACGCAAACCACGCGAATTTCAAGGAGTCCGCAGCTTGGGTCATCGTATCCACTGCGGATCTTTTATTTTCCAATGCCGCCTCGCGGCCAACGCGGGTGCGCCCAGAATAGGCATCATCGCCAGTCGCCGGGTCGGTAACGCGGTCAAGCGCAACTACGGCAAGCGGATCTTTCGTGAACTTTTTCGTAAGCATGCCGCCGAGTTGCCACAAGGCAGCGAGCTTGTCATCGTTCTACGCAGCGGTTTTGATCGCAACGGCTTCGAAGACTTAGAGGCGCGCCTCCTGCGTGCCTGCCGCACGATTCGTAAAATGAGCGAAACCGGCGATCTAAAGCCCTCTGAGCTCTGAGTAATGCCTGCCCCCTTCCAGTCAATCAAGCGCTTCTTCGTGGCACGTCCCTCGCTGCTCTCGCGTTTTGCAGCGCTGCTCGTGCGCGTGTATCAATTGATCTTTTCGCCACTCAAACAGCTTTTGTTTGGCACTTCTTGTGGCTGCCGCTTTCAACCTACTTGCTCTTGCTACACCCGCGACGCGCTCTTGCGTCACGGTTTTTTCTATGGTTCCTGGCTCGGGTTGCGGCGCATCTTTCGCTGTCATCCTTGGCACCCGGGCGGATTTGATCCCGTTCCGGACTTGAAAAGTGAGCCAAGGCACGACATCTCACCTCCTTTCAAAACTCACTTAGATGGATAAAAAGAACACAATTTTAGGCGTTGCCTGTATTGCGGCCGGTATCGGCTTCATGTTTTGGCAGAGCCAGCAAATCGATAAGCAGCGCCTTGAGCAGCTACAACAGGAGGAGACGCTGGAAGCTCCGGCGGCGGAATCGACCACTCCGGCAGATGCAGCCTTAACTGCCCCCGAGGGTCGCGCGGCTCCGACTGTCGCTGAGTCCGTCGTAGTCAACGAGCTCTTTCAGGATGCCGAAGCCGCTGCCCCCGTCGCAGCAGCGACACCGCTCGCCGAGGAAAAGACAGTTTCGTTGAGTAACGAGTATATCGAAGCCGTCTTTACTACACGTGGCGGTGCGATCAAGACGGTCAGTTTTCTCAAGACGAAGCGCGGTGAGCGCGACGACTATGTGTTCAATCAGGACGGACTCCTTCCGGCGCTGAGCCTCAGCTACAGTGCGCCCGATGGGCAGATGCGCGAGTTCGCGCTTGATTACCAAGTCGAATCGCAAAGCGCCGACTCCATCTCCCTTGTTCTCAATACATCGGAGGGCATGGTGATTCGCCGCACCTACCGCATTGCTCCGACGGGATCAGAGGCGGAGCCCTATGTCATCGAGCACAGGACAGAATTCGTGAACGAGTCCACCGCGGCCAAAAGCCTCGCCACGATTTACTACAATCTCGGCACCGCACGCCGAATCACGGACGATCAGGTTGGCGCCAACTATTTGAATGTGGGCTATTTTGATGGCGAGGATGCCGATTTTATCCCTCTGAAAAAGTTGACCGGCGGTAAGGGCGTCATGGGCATTGGTGCGAGTGAACCGACCGACGAAATTGCCAAAGCGGCTCGCGTCGAATGGGCCTCCGTGAAGAACCAGTTCTTCGCAAGTGTGCTTTATTCGGAAGAAACGCAGGGGGGCGATTTGTATGTGTATCCTGTTGAAGCATCTGCCGACGGTCATCCCGGCATCTCCGGCAGCGCTGGCTACGATGTCGGCATGCTTGCCCCCGGTGAGGCGAAGGGCATGGACTTCCAGTTTTACATCGGGCCTAAGGAATTCAAGCGTCTGCAGGCACTTGGTAATAATCAAGATTTGGTCATGCAGTTTGGCTTCCTCGGCTTCTTCAGTAAGCTGCTGCTTTCCTTTATGTATGCGATCCACTCGGTCGTCCCCAGCTGGGGCTGGTCGATTGTGATTATGACGATCTGCATCAAGACGCTCTTCTGGCCTCTTACCGCCAAGGCCAGCCGCTCGCAAAAGCGCATGGCTCAGATTCAAGGCCCTATGGCCGAGATGAAAGAGAAGTATAAGGACAATCCGCAGAAAATTCAGCAAGAGACACTGAAGCTCTTTAAGGAGCATCAGGTCAATCCCGTCGCTGGTTGCCTGCCCATGATCATCCAGATGCCGATCTTCCTTGGCCTCTTCTACATGCTGCGCACCGCCTCCGAGCTGCGCCACGAACCCTTCCTATGGGTATCCGATCTATCGATGCCAGACACGCTGATGGAAGTCGGCGGCTTTCCTATCAATATCCTGCCCATTATCATGGGGGTCACTATGTTCCTGCAAATGAGCATGATGCCCGTCTCGCCCACCGCGGATCCCATGCAGCAGAAGATCTTCAAGTTCCTGCCATTCATCTTCCTTATCTTCCTCTACAACTTCTCTTCTGGTCTCGTGCTTTACTGGACTTGTCAGAATATCCTCACCATCATCCAGCAGAAGATCATCAACAGCCGCCCGGATGAGCCGCTTAAGCCAGCTGTCGCTGCTGTTGCTTCAGATAAGCCTAAGGGTAAAGGTGGCGCTCCTCGCACCAAGGCGAAGCGAAAATAGGACTTCTTTTTTCCAAATTTCAGCCTTTCAGTTTTTAACCTTTCAGCATTTCATAAACTTATGTCAGGACACAGTAAATGGGCCACAATTAAACGAGCCAAGGGCGCGGCAGATGCCAAGCGCGGTAAGATCTTCAGCGTCTTGAGTAAAGACCTCACGCTGGCCGCGCGCGACGGTGGGGGCGATCCGACGATGAATCCTCGCTTGCGCACGGTGATCGCCAAGGCAAAGGCGGCCAATATGCCGTCGGATAACGTCGACCGTGCGATCAAAAAAGGCACGGGTGAGCTTCCTGGTGTCACTTACGAAGAGCTCGTCTATGAAGGCTATGGCGCGGCCGGTGTCGGCATCATTGTCGAAATCACCACCGACAATAAGAACCGCTCCGCCTCCGAAGTGCGCAGCACGATGACCAAGAACGGCGGTAACCTCGCTGGGGTCGGCGCAGTCGCCTTCCAGTTCGACCGCAAGGGGCAGTTCATTATCGACGCTCAACAAACCGACGAAGAAGCCCTCATGGATATCGTCCTCGAAGCGGGTGCCGAAGATATCGCCAACGAAGGCGATCACTTCGAAGTCATTTGCCCGATGAGTGATTACGATACCGTCTCTCAAGCGCTCAGCGATAAGGAGATCGAGACTGAATCCTCCGAGCTGGCCTACCTTCCCAACATCATGGTTCCCATCGAAGATAAGGACACTGCACGCAAGGTGCTCCACCTTATCGAGAAACTCGACGACCTCGAGGATGTCAAAGCAGTCCATCATAACATGGACATTGCAGAAGATCTGCTCGACGACGAAGAAGCTTAGTTAATCAATTTAAGATCGTCAAAAACCACTTGCCAAGCGCACGGAGAGCGCTCAGGCTGTCTCTTTCAAATCAATCAACCCCCACAAATTACAATGCGTATCAAGATTATCGCTCTTCTGTCCCTTTCTTTTGCCGCTCTGGTCTTTACTGGCTGCGACGGTGGCTCTGCACAAATGGGCCCCAAAGAAGCTCACCTGCTTGGTGTGGCTAAAGTCGAAAAAGCCTCCTATCAAGCTACTAGACCTGCCACATTTGCAGTCAGCACGGACGAGCTTTACACTCGCAAAAACTTTGACGGCACTAAAGCCACTTTCCTCTGGGGCTTATTTACTTTCACCGACTACTAGGTCTATAAACTAGCCTATTTTCTAAACCGCCTCAGTAATGAGGCGGTTTTTTTGTAGCTGAGTCCCGAGCCCCGATCCGCATTCATTTTAGAGTGGTCGATACTCGTCGAGCGATTTACATCTAATCTATGCCCACCTCGAATCAAAATAGTTTGGAAACTGGTCGCGAAGCGATGCGCGCCGAAGCCGCCGCCATTGAGATGGCAGCCGAGCGCTTGGATGCGTCCTTCGCCGCAGCTGTGGAGGTGATCCTCGCCGCACCGAGTAAGCTCGTCATCTGCGGGATCGGTAAGTCTGGCCATATCGGCGCGAAGCTCGCCGCCACGTTTTCCAGTAGCGGTATCCCCACTGTCTTTTTGCACGCTGCGGAGGCGATTCATGGTGACCTCGGGGTGTATCAGCCCGGCGATCCTACGATTGTGCTCTCCAAAAGTGGTAGTACCGCCGAGGTGCTACGCCTGATGCCGCTCTTTCGTAAGTTTGAATCTCCGGTTATCGCCATTGTGGGCAATGTCGATTCGCCCATCGCTACGGCCGCAGATATAGTGATCGATGCCAGTGTCGAAAAAGAAGCCGACCCGCTTAACCTCATGCCGACTTCGAGCTCCACGGTCAGCCTTGCGATTGGCGACGCGTTGGCCTCGGCCTTGGCCAAGGCGCGTGATTTTACCGCCGAGGAATTTGCAACTTTCCACCCCGGCGGTCAGCTCGGACGTAATTTGCTCATGACCGTGGGAGAAGTGATGCATCCGGTTGCGGGGGTTGCCTGCGCACAGGCCGACGAGACCTTGCGTGAGGTCGTTATTCGTATGACGAAGGCGCCTTTTGGCGCCGCGTGCGTGCTCTCTGCCGAGGGCGTGCTCGAAGGTATTATCACGGATGGCGATATCCGCCGTGTATTGAGCGAGGAGGGGGATATCTTGGCCAAGAAGGTGGGTGACTGCATGACTTCCTCGCCGATCCACACCGTAGCGGGCATGAGCCTCGGCGAGGCCGTCCGTATCATGGAAGATCGTCCATCGCAGATATCGGTACTCCCTGTTGTGGAGGAAGGTAGCCTGAAATGTCTCGGCTTACTCCGCCTGCACGACGCCTACCAGCCGAGCTTTTCTTAGCCCAGGAAACGTTCGGTCAGGCATTTGACGATATAGTCGTGCGCTTCTTCGACTGTATCAACGATCTTAAATAGATCGACGTCTTCCGGAGAGATCGTGCCCCATTTAACGAGGGCGTCGAAGTTGATCACGTCGTTCCAAAACTCGCTGCCGAAGAGAACGATGGGCGGCACTTTCTCGATCTTCTTTGTTTGCACAAGGGTGAGTGTTTCGAAGAGTTCGTCCATGGTGCCGAAGCCGCCCGGAAAGGCGACCAGTGCTTTGGCTAGGAGCACGAACCAATATTTGCGGACAAAGAAGTAGTGGAATTCGAATTTCAACTCCTCGGGGATGTAATCGTTGACGCCTTGCTCAAATGGCAGACTGATGCCGAGCCCTACGGATTTGCCGCCTACATTGTGCGCTCCGAGATTGGCGGCTTCCATGATGCCGGGGCCACCGCCCGAGCAGATGAGGAAACGATCCTGATGCGCGCCGGGCAGACTCATTGACCATCTTGTCAAGGACTCGGATAGCTTCACCGCAGCTTCGTAGTAGGGTGCGGATTGCATGGCGCACGTGGCCTTATGGATCAAGCGCTTTTCTTTTGCAGTCGGATTCTCAGGGTCTTTGACGGCGGCACTTGCTGCGGCGAGCATCTTCTCTGCTTCCTCGATCGGCTGTATACGGGCAGAGCCGAAGAGCACGATGGTGTCTTCGACTTTTTCTTCGGCAAAGCGCAGACCGGGCTCGGTCATCTCACAGAGCACACGTACATTACGAGCGGGGTCGCTATTTAAAAAATCGAGATTCTTGTAGGCCTTAAGCGGCCATTCGTCGCGGGAACATTCACGGGGAAGTGTCATTGTGGTAAATAGTTGGGTGGTTGAGTGGTTCCGTAGCGAACTTGCGCCAGCAAGGTCGACTGGCAAGCGGCTGGAGACCACCTACGTCGACGTGACTGGCGTCACATCGCTACGGTATTAACTGTTTTATCATCTTTTGTAGAAATCGCTGACCTGTTCGAGAATCGCAGCAGTGTAGTGAATCTTTCTCGGGTTGAGTATGAGTTGCACGGCGCTGTGGCGGCCTTTTTCGCAGGGGAAGGGGAGAATGAGCGCCGGTAGAAAGGTGAGGCTGGTCGGAGCGTTCAGGCGGCGAAGGTCATTTTCTAACTGGCCGGACCAGTCCGCCTTGTCAGGGTTTTGGGTCGGGCTGATCGGAAGGATGAGATAATCGTATGTTCGGAAATATTCCACCATCGCTTCGCGAATTCTTTGTTGGATGCTGGCAGCGTTGTCGGCTTTGTCAGCGGTGCAAATCTGCCCGGCCTCGATTCGGCGGAGTAGTCCTTCGTCGTAGCGTTGGCGATATTCTTCGATCCAGTATTGGTGGATTGAATACAATTCGCGGCTCTCGATCGTGGCGAAGGCTTCGTTCGCTTCCTTGAATGCTTTGCAGAGCGCTTTGTTTGTGTCGGGATCTTCGTCGGTATCGAGGTGGCGCACCAGATTCAGAAGCCCGGCTTTGAGCGTCGGATCGAGCGGGATACTGGGGTTTTCGAGTAGATGACCTCGAGGTGCGGGCGGATCCATTGCCAAGGGCGTGTGGTGGAAGGCCTCGATCGTGCGTTGTAAGTCGTCGATTTGGGCACAGACCCAGCCTACGGATTCCAATGAGGGTACGATGGGGAAGACGCCTTCGCGTGCGTAGTCGTTGTTGCTCATTCGGAAGCCGAAGAGCCCATGAAAGGCGGCGGGAATGCGGATGCCTGCTGAACTGTCGAGGCCGAAAGCGAGGGGCACCCAGCCGGCTTTGACCGCGTGGGCGGAGGTGCCCGCACCACCACCGCATATGTAGCGGAGGCCGTCTGCGTGAGGGCAGTCGCCATAGCTCGGATTGCGTCCGCGAATGCCGACGCCGAATTCGCCGGGCACGGTCTTAGCGAGTAGCGCTGCGCCGAGGCTTTTCAGCTTTTGGTAGAGTAGAGAGGCATCTTCGAGGTTCGCTTCAAAGGGGTCTTGAAAGGGTGCTCCGCATCGTGTGGGCAGATCGTCCACATCGAAGAGGTCTTGCAGTATGTAGGGCACGCCGGTGAGGGGGGCGTCTTCGTGGGCGCAGCTCGCCTTTATGTTTTGAATCAGTGTGTCGCGGTCGGGTGCGGCTGCGATGAAGGCGCGCCGGCTCTCCGGTGGCAGTAGCTCGCACTTGCCGAGGAATTGATCGGCCAGACGCTCGGGCTCGCTTTGCGCGAGTGCGCTCCATTCAGCGAAACTGTTGGGGGTGTCGGCCATCACTTAGTCTTTACCAAAGCGGCGCTCCCATTCGCTCCAACTGATTTCGCTAAAGGTGGGCTTGCCGGAGGGCGAGGTGTGTGGGGTCTCGCAGGCGAGAAGCGCCTCGGCCAGGTGCTGAACGGCGGCTTCGCTCATTAGATCGCTGCGGCGGTAGCTGCCCTCTACGGCGAGTTTGGCCACCGATTCCCAGACGAGTTCGCTTTGCTTGCGCGAGCCACCGCGCTGGCGTAGCAGGTCGACCATGTCGCGGACGAAGGACTCGGCTTGCTCGGGCTCGAGCCAAGCGGGCACGGCTTCGATCCGGTAAAAGTGTCGGCCGAACTCTTCGATGCGGAAGCCTTGGGAATTGATGAGGTCGAGATGCTTGAGCAGCGCTTCTGAGGCGAGCGGTTCGAGCTCGACGGGATGCGGAATGAGTAGGCCTTGGCTGGGAGGAGCGCTTTCTCGGTAGCTTTTCAGGATGCGCTCGAAGCGCACGCGCTGATCGGCGTGGCGCAGGTGGAGCATGACGAGTCCGCGCGGCGTATCGAAGAGGCCGTATTGCTTTTTAAGAAGCGTGATCAGTCGCCAAGCGGGTGTGGCCTTCGCAGCTGGTTGGGGTTCGGGTTTGGGTTCCGGCTTGGGGCGTGCTTCGACTTGGGACGTGCCCGACGGGGCAGCGGCTTGGGTGGGTGCCGGTTGGATTGGCTTTGCCTTGGGTAGAATAACCGTCGCTGGCGTGGGCTTTGGTATGGTGGGGCGAACTGCTTCGACCGGCTCGTCCGTCTCTACTGATCGTGGGGGCGTGTTTTGTGGTCGTTCCGCTTCGGTTGCGGCTGCCAGAGTATCCGAGATCGCCCCGAGCACGAAGCGGCGGATCGCGCCATCATTGCGGAAGCGTACCTCGCGCTTGGCCGGGTGCACGTTGACATCGACTTCCTGCGGTTGGATTTCGAGGAAAAGAAAGGCAGGTGGGTAGCGGCCTTTTTGAATGCGGCCGTGGTAGGCGTCGAGCACGGCGAAGCCCAGCGTGCGGCTGTCGACGGGGCGTCGGTTGACCAGTGTGACGAGCTCGCGGCGAGTGGAGCGCCCTACGCCGGGCTTGGCGGTGAGGCCAGTCAGGCGATAGCCGGTTTTCGGGTCGCTTATGTCGACGGGTATCAAGTCGTCCGCTAAGCTGCGTCCCCAGATCTCGGCGATGCGATCGCGCAGATTTTCGCAGGCGGGCGATTGGAAGACCGTGCGCCCACCCTCCAGCACGCGAAAGGCCACCTGCGGGTGTGCCACCGCGAAGAGCCGCGTGTTGTAGGTGATGTGCGCCGTCTCGGTCGGATCGGTCTTGAGAAACTTGCGGCGCGCGGGCACGGAGTTAAAGAGCTGCGCCACTTCGATGACTGTGCCGACGGGCATGCCGCAGTCCTTCTTCTCTAGGAGCTTGCCGCCGTTGATTTTGATTTCGGTGCCGTGCTCCCAGCCTTCGGCGCGCGTGCGCAGAGTAAAACGGGAAACAGAGGCGATCGAGGGCAGCGCCTCCCCGCGAAAACCGAAGCTGGAGACTTCGTTCAGATCGGCGGCCTCGCGGATTTTGCTGGTGGCGTGTCGCTCCAGTGAGAGGAGGGCTTCGTCGGGGCTCATGCCCTTACCGTTGTCCTCGATCCGGATGTAGGATTTGCCGCCATTGCGAAACTCGACTTCGACCCGCGTGGCGCCAGCATCGATGCTGTTCTCCACGAGCTCTTTAACCACAGCAACTGGCCGCTCAATCACTTCGCCAGCGGCGATTTGGTTGGCGACTCGGTCAGAGAGTATGCGAATCGATGACATGCGTTGAATTAAAGCTCCATTTGTTGAAGCACAGCGGCCTAGCTGCAACGCAATTTCTCAATTACCAAGGAATCCGGTCAAAGATCATCAACTCGACTATTGTAAATCCGGACTTGTGGTTTGGGCATATGGCTTACACTAAATGGAGCATCCGTTTGGCAAATTTGAGCTTTCTCTCGTGATTTGCCGGACACTCCGAATCTTCCGATAACTACTTTACCAACAGCAACATGTCGAATCGACTCTCGCAGGAAAATAGCCTGTATTTACAGCAACATGCCTCTAATCCGGTTGAGTGGTACCCATGGGGTGAGGAAGCGTTAAAGGCCGCAGAAACCTCCGGAAAGCCACTCCTCGTCTCCATTGGCTATTCCGCTTGCCACTGGTGTCACGTCATGGCGCATGAAAGCTTCGAGGATGCCTACATCGCCGGGATCATGAACAAGCACTTCATCTGCGTGAAGGTCGACCGCGAGGAGCGCCCCGATGTGGACCAGGTTTACATGGAGGCCGTGCAAATGATCCAGCAGCAGGGCGGCTGGCCGCTCAACGTCTTTTGCCTGCCCGACGGGCGTCCTTTCTTTGGCGGCACCTACTTCCCTCCCGAAGATCGCGGGCAGGGACTCATCCCTTGGCCGCAAATCTGTATGCGGATCGCTGATTTCTATAAACGCTCGAAGGGCGAGCTCATCGAGAACGCTGAGGCCATTCAGAAAAACATCCTCGCTGGCACGCAAGCCGCCAGCACCGGCGGCGCTTCCGGCGGGTGGACTCCTGAGCTGCTGACCGAGGCCGCGCTTGGCATCTGCGGGAATCATGACGACCAATACGGTGGCTTTGGCGGCGCGCCCAAGTTTCCGCCCTCGATGACGCTCAACTTCCTCCGAGCCCTTCGCCCCGAAGCCGAGCCCGAGCTGGCCGCGCGGATCGATGCCGTCAGCCACACCACGCTCCGCGCCATGGCGCACGGCGGCCTCTTCGATCAATTTGGCGGCGGCTTTGCCCGCTACAGCGTCGACGCGCACTGGCTGATCCCGCACTTCGAAAAGATGCTCTACGATAACGCCCTGCTCATCGACGCCTACACCCGTGGCTGGCTTGATACGCAGGATCCGCTCTACGCTGCCGTGGTCGAAGAAACCATCGGTTGGCTGGAGCGCGAAATGTCGGCTCCCGGCGGCGGCTTCTACGCCGCGCTTGATGCCGACAGCGAGGGCGAAGAAGGTCGCTTCTACGTATGGACGCCCGAAGAGGTCGATTCCGTGCTCGGCCCCTCGCTCGCGCGTGAAGTACGAGCCGCCTACAACATCACCGCCGAGGGCAACTTCGAGCACGGCAACAGTAACCCCGCCCTCGTCGAGTCCGACTTCGACGTGCGCGCAAAACTTGCCGACGCCCGCCGCGAGCTCCGCGAGCACCGCGAGGCCGAGCGCGTGCCGCCCGGCAAGGACACCAAGATCAGCACGGCATGGAACGCCCTGATGATCCGCGCCTTAGCCGATGCCGGTTTCTATTTCAACCGTCCCGAATGGACGGAGCGCGCACGTAAGGCCGCCGATTTCCTTTGGGACTCTCTCATTGCTGAGACCGCCGAGGGCATTCAGCTAAAATCCGTCTATTACGAAAACGGCGGTGCACAGGTCGACGCCTTCTTGCACGACTACGCGCTTGCCGCCGAGGCATTCCTTGCTGTGGCCTCGAAGGTCGACTGGATCGAGCCCGGCAGTGCCGCCCGCTACCAAGCCCGCGCGAAAGCCTGCCTCGACCAAGCTCTGCATGATTTCGCAGACGAGCATACCATCGGCTATTACTTCACCGCCGAAGGAGCCGAGACACCTGTCGCCCGTCGCAAAGAGTGGTTCGATAATGCCACCCCGTCCGGCAACTCCGTTATGCTCCACGCCCTCAGTGGGCTCTACGCCCTGACCGGTGAAGGGCGCTACGCCGCCGAGCTCGAAGCCACCTTGCCCGCCTATGCCGACTACGCGCGCAAAGTCGCCGCCGGTGTCGCCCACGCGCTCGAAGCCGCCGCCGTCCACCAATCCGGTGTCGCCGTGATCAAAGTCGGGGAGGGCGCCGACCTTCCTGCCCTCCGCACCGCGCTGGCGAAAAAGCCTTGGCACCGCGTCTTCATCCAGCAATCCGCCGACTGCGAAGTTGGGCATTATCAAGTCTGCCTTGGCACCCAGTGCCACGCCCCGACGGAGGATCTCGAACAAGCGTTGGCTCCGTTCTCCGGAAAATCTTAATCATAATCCTACTCTTAATCCTTATCCCCACTCGAAGTCGCCGATTGATTACGATTAGGATTATGATTAAGAGTAAGAATTAAAACTCCACCCATGTCCGACGAGCTACACGATCTGTATCAGGAAATTATCCTCGATCACAATAAGCGCCCCCGCCACTACGGCGCGCTGAGTTCGGCCACGCACACCGCCGAAGGCTACAACCCGCTCTGCGGCGATAAGATCGAAGTCTTCCTCCAAATTGAAGACGGGCGCATCGCCGCCATCCAATTCGAATGCGCCAGTTGCGCGATCTGCAAGTCGAGCGCCTCCATGATGATGGCCGCGCTCGACGGACAAAGTCTCGACGAGGCCGAGTCGATCCGTGCTGCGGTCGAACGTATCCTTAAAACGGATACCGAAGCCACCCTTGATGCCCAAGGCGAACTCGCCGCCCTCGCTGGCGTGCGTAAATTCCCCGCCCGGATCAAATGCGCTACGCTGCCTTGGCACACCTATGAAGCTGCTCTCCGAGGTGAGCCCAGGATCGAGGAAAAGTAGTCGGGTTGGCTCTGCCGCCCGGCAGTTTGTGCAGTTGCCAATCGCTTGCCCATACGGGTGAGGCGGCAGAGCCAACCTCACTAATTTGCCGCGCAGGAATAGAATGATGTCGCAACAAAGTGAATGCCACCTGCGCTCTATCTAAACACCGATTGACATGTCTGGGTTGAGGTAGTATACGACGAAGATACCAGTCGGGGGTGGCTCAAAGACCGGCTGGAGCTATGTTGTAGGTGAATCCGAAGGTAAGCTTTACATGTTGGGGCTCCAGGAGCAGATCAAGGCGGAGTGATTGACTTCGGGTTTCTGCGCTAGCGAATCTCCAGCCGATGCGTTTTCGCGATGGCTTCGATCCATTCTTCCTTCACGTCGGCACGGCCGGCGAACGTTCGCCACTCTCGCACCGCGCTGCGCACTTCGTCGTAGATGCGGCGGGCGGTGCCGCGTTTGAGCAGCGCTTGTTGCTCGACCGCTTCAAAGTCGGCGAGGGTGAAGTGGTCGCGCTTGCCGTTGACCGACATCTGGTGCTGCGATGTCCAGTCGCCGTCGGGGTTGTAGCTGTAGGTCATGTCGTAGGCGGGGGCGAGCGCCCAGCGCCCTTGCTTGTCCATCAGGAAGGCGATGTTTTTGACGTGGTCGTCTTGATTGCGTGCGACGATGTTGAAGACCATGCGGCGGAATTGCTCCTCGACTGATGCGGTGGGCAGACCGAGTTGGTGCATGGCGAGAAAGGCCTGCTCGTAGCTGTGCGCCCCCGCTGCGTTGAAGTCGTAGTGGCAGAGCGCGCCGAGGCTCTGCATGTGGAGCTTGCTGCCGTCGGGGCGGCGGTCGAAGCGCTTGGTCATGAAGTGGCGGCGGTCGCCTTCCTCCAGCAGGCGGCATTCGCTCATCGTGATGCCGGCCGCCTTGGCCATGAGGTAGTAGGCGTATTCGATCGCGCCGTAGCCTTTGGGGTCTTCGAGTTCTTTGTCCTTATTGCCGCGCACGCCGTCGAATTTGAGCAGCCAGTATTCGAAAAAACTTTCGCTCTCGATCTGACTGGAGCGCACCTCGTTGGTCTCGCGGTTCCACGCGATGATTGCCTTCGCGCGGGCGCCGCCCGCCGAGGTGCCCACCCGGAGGATGTCTTTGAGCGCTTTCGCGCGTTTGGAATCGCTAAAGTTGCCTTGGAGGTCTTCGCGCTGGTTGAGGATCTCGGATGCCAGCCCGACGAGGGCGTCGATTTCGATCTGTTTGGCTTTGACCGGGCGCGGCCCCAAGCTGGGGCTAAACTCCAGTGCGCCCATACCGCGCTTGCCGATGTAGCAGAGTCGCTCCACGGGGTTGAATTCGGCCGCGCTGCGCCCTTGGCGCGCCAGCCAGTTGTCGATTAGGGCATTGCCAAATTTATCTGGCAAGGAGTCGGCGATCAGACCCGGTAATCCGGAAAATGCTTTCGTGGGGAGCTGTGGAAAACGGGAAATTCCCTGACGCAGCGGCATTTGCAGCGGCGCGACTTCGATGCCGCTGTGGAGAAAATCGCGGTCGTACTGGAACGAGGCGCAGTTTTGCTCGGCCTCCCATCGGATCGCCCCGATGGTGCGTCCCCAGAGTTGGATGTCGGCGATCATACTTTCGGGATACGGGATACGGGGGGCGGGATGCGCGTTGCTCGTGGGTGGCGGTCGGGACGACCGCCGCTACCTTTTACTCTGCCCATGTCCAGGTGCCTTTGGCTTCGGCGATTTGGTGCTCTTTGCCGCTGGCGCGGCGACGTAGCTTTCCTTGCATTTTGCGCATTTCGATCGGGCTGGGGATGGGCTCGGGGATGAGTTGCTCGAAATTTTCGATCATGCCCAGCGCGCGGAGGATGCGGATGAACATATTGAGCTGCGGCGCTGCGGTGCCGTTTTCGAGGCGCTGCAGGGTGCGCAAGCCGACGCCGGCCTCGTCGGCTAAGTCGGCTTGGGTGAGATCGCGATCCAGACGTATCCGCGCGAGCCGCGCCCCGAGTTCGCGGATCACAGTGTCGTCGGTGAGTAATTGATCAATTTTCATAGCGCATCTAATTAGACGTTAAATTCATAAATTTACAAATAGAAAGTCAAAAAAGACGTTTATTGAATAGTGTATAAAAAGCCTCATATGGCGGATATTTGATTATATAGTCAAATATGGGTCATTTATGGCGTTTTTTATGTTTCCCTGCTGTCTGCGGCGACTCCGCTTATCCCCGAAAGCGCGTCAGTCTTGTGTGAAGTTGGGCAAGTGTCGGTCGAAGGATAGAATCCATCGACTACGTGTGATTCGAAAATCTGAAACCGCTGAGCCGTAGGCACTCTGTTGTCACGGCCATGGCAAATAGGTAAGAAAAGAGGAACGCGCCGTCGGTATTGGGCCAATAAACATCTATGAGCATCGCAGTCCGAAAGCAAAGGGGAAGAAGTAGAGCACCTAAGGCTAAGGGGAACAAGTGATGGCTTCTCCCTTCGGGAAATCGCCGAATGAAGTTCGATACTTTCAAATAGGTTCGGTGAAGAAGAAACTGGAGTGCGAATAAGATGTTCCAGCAGATCGCTAAATAAAAGAAGGCTGACGCGTAGGAGTCTCTCGGCATTAGACGATCCGCTCGGCCAGTCTGTTGCATGGATAGGCCTGAAATTATGAAGTAGATACTCACTGCACCTACGGAGTACCACACGGAGCTTCGGCGAGCCAGTGGCATTTGGAATTACCGAATCTTCTCCGGCAATTGCTGCACGCGGTCGCGGAGGCGATCCATGGTGGCGGCGTTTTGCTGGGGATTGTAACCGGAGCCGAGTTGGGTGATGGCGCTGGCCAAGAAGTCGTTGATCACGACGGCGTGCTCAGAGTCGGTGAGGAGGCCGATGAATTGGCTGTTTTTGGTAAACGCGAGGTCGCCGCGTGAGGAGGCGAAGTCGGCGAAGAGCTGACCAAGGGCAGGGCGATCCATCTTCAGGAAGCGTTCACTCTCGGTCAGTCGGCGAAAGCCGGTGCGGCCGAAGTTGCTCTCGTCGTTCTTGACCAAAACGGCTTCTTCCCAGCGCTCGGGTTGGAGGGCGAGGGGGAAGCTTTCTAGGCCGGAGGAATCGACGACCGATTGCGGGAGAGGGATAAAGATGATCCGGGGATCCGCGCTGAGGAAGCCGATCTGGCTGACGGGGAAGCGACGGTTCCCTAGGGTGACTTCGAGGTTGGCCGCAAGCAGGTTGTTGGCGTTCTTGCCGAAAGCGAAGGGCGAGTTGGCACTGTGTGTGACGAGAAAGAAGGCACCGCTCTGGTCGCGGATGAGGATGCTCTTGCTATCGTAGCTGCGGACGTTTTCCGCGCCGAACAGGCCGCGCTCGGTTGCGGTGAAGCGGAGGCTGGCACGGTTCTTTTTGAAGCGGGTAAAGATCTCGCTCATCGTCTGCGGGCGGGCGGCTTCCATTTCTCTCTGAATATCTTCAGAGGCTTGCGTGAGGGTGCTGACTCCTTCGCCGAGTTGGTTGACGCCCTGCCCGAGCTCGGAGACGTTTTCGGTGAGGCGGTCGGCGCGGGCGAAGGCTTGTTCTTTTTCGCGTTGGAGCTGGACTTTTTCAGCCTGTTCTTGGGTCAAGTTGTCTTCGAGCAAGCGGCGTTCAGCTTGAGCGACTTGGAGCTGACTGCTGAGCGTTTCGCGCTCGGCGGCGAGGCGGGCTTTTTCTTCTTCGGCGGCTTTGAGAGCGGCCTCGCGTTCGGCAAGAGCGATCTCGCGAGCAATAAGTTCTTCTTCGGTCTGGGTGAGCTTTTCTTTAGTCACCGAGCTTTCGGCTTGGAGCTGGCCGAGTGTGGAGACGAGTTCGACCTGTTGGGTCTTGGCGGCTTCAAGTTCGGTGCGGGTGGTGTCGAAGCGCTCGGCGAGTTGGGCGCGTTCGGCTTCGATGCGCGCTTTTTCCGCGGTGAGGGTGGCTTGCTCGGCTTCGATCTGCGCCTTGGTGCGGGCGAGCTCCTCGGCTTGTGCGGTGGTTGCGGCAAGATTAGTCTGCGTGGCTTCAAGCGCGGCTTCGCGTTCGGCGAGTTCGCGTGCCTTTTCCTGTAGGCTCTCGCGAGTCTCGGTCAGGTCTTCCGTTAAATTCTGGCGCGAGCTGAGCTCGGATTCCAAGGATTCTTCCAATAGCTCGATGAGCTCGGCCTCGGCGGTTGCGGAGGAGGCGGTGGCGTCGAGCGCGGCCACTGGTTTTTCTTCGGGCGGATCGAAACGTGCCAATGCGAGCATGCTCAATAGCAGGAAGTCGCAGATGACGAGCATGAGTGTTTTGTTCATAGGAAGTGGTGGAAAAGTGGAAAGGTGGGAAGTCGGAAGGTGGGAAGGATAGAAGGTGGTTTACTTTGTTGCCTTCATACTTTTGCACCTTCGCACAGCGCGAAGCGCCTACAGCTCGATGTCTTTCATGAATGCGCCATCGGGGTCGATGGCTGCTTTGGAGATGGAGCCGGCTTCGATGATCAAGTGGCGGCGATAGGGCCGGAGGTTGAGCACCTTGAGCATGGCAACGAAAAGAATGCCGAAGAGGGTCGATGCGTAGGCCGCCATCAGGCTGGCCTCGACGATGCCGACGGCGACTAGGATGAGCGAGAGCACAGTGCCGCCGAGGCCGACGTAGAGCCCGAAGTCGAAGAGGTTCTCCTCGTTTTCGAGTAGTTTGAGTTTGAGCTCGGCGCTGAGCTTTTGCTTGGCGATCTCCTTTAGCTTGATCAGGCAGAAGCAGTAGATGACCAGCTGCACGATAAAGAAGAGCGCGAGCACGAGGAGAGTGACTTGATTGAGTTCTTGCATGGCTTTAACGGGTGTTTTGAGAGATTGTAATGTGTCGGCGACCACGAATTCGATGCGTGGTGCGGTGTCGGTGATGGGTTCGTTATTTTTAGATTTTAGAATTTCAGGCTCAAAGAGCGTCCAGAGGGTGAGCGCGACGACGAGGCTGATGAAAAAGTTACGTGCCACAACTGAAGGGTTTGCCCAACTGACGGGTTCGACCTCGCGCAGGCTGGCGCGCCATGCAGATCCCATGGCGAGAGCAAAGGCGAAGCCCGCGAGCACAAGCAGCGCGGCTTTCAGTGCGATTGCAGTTTGGCGATTTTCGAGGCTGAGTTCGACGAGGCTCTCGGGGCGGTAGGGCTGGAGCTTTTTCAGGGCAGCGCTCGCGAGTCCGGCGGGGTGGTAGATCGGCAAGGATTCTTCGAGGAGTAAGTTTACGGCGGCGGAGCCGTTCTTTAAGGCGGTGTCGAGGTCGGTGTTGCCTGTTTCGGAATAGCTGGCCAGATAGTTGAAGACCGGTTCGGGCGCACCTTTGTAATAGAGAGCCGTGTAGAGTTTATTGATCCGATCGGGCTGGGCGCGGACGAGTGTGGCCATCTGCCCCCAATCGGCGAGGCTCTTGGCATCGGCGGCAAGGTCGGCAAGGGAGCGGTGGTCGAGCTGGCGACCGAGCGAGAGGGTGGCGATGACGAAGTCTTCCAAGGTGCGCACTGCTGCGGGCGTGCCCAGTGCGGCTTGTGTGGCGGTCTGTCCGATTTGTTGCGCCAGTGCGGGGCTAAAGTGCCCGCCTTCGACTAAGAGCGCAAGGGTCAGGATACCCGCATCGTAGGGTGCGCCCGCTGCGTGGCTGGCGGGGTGGAGGCGAAGTAGGCCGGGGATGTTGCGGGCATCGAGCAGGGCGGCGACGTTGGCATTGCTGGATTCGGCCAGCATGCCGGAGAATGAGGCGCGCTCACTACGGGGGAGTAGCTGCGGCAACAGGGCGCGCACTGTGGTCGCTTCGGTGGTATCGGCCTGCACGAGCTCGAGGAAGTCTTCAAGGATTCGATCGGATCCTCCAGTTGCACGGAGGCTGGGGCGCTGCTCGATCAGTGCTTGGATCTGCTGTTCGTAAGGTTGCGCCGCTGCGGGCGCTAGCTGGGTGGCGTCCAAGATGCGGAGCGCGGAGCCGACGTGTGCGGAGCGGATGGTTTCGCTGAGAGCGGCGTCGACCGCGCGGCCATTATCAGCACTCGCCTCGATCACCGCCATGTCGATCGAGCGTAAATGCGCCGGTATCCACAAAGCGCTAGCTGCAAGCAGCAGCGCGATGCCAAGAAGAGCAATTGTCTTGAAAATAGCCAACATGTGTCGAGTGAGTAACGAAAATGGGGGCTTTCGTTCCACTGGCAACCCTACAAAAGGGTTTGGAATTCGATTTGCCAAGTCAGAGGCCGCGCATTGACTGCTGACTATGGACGCCAAAGACGTGAAGGCTTATTTTGATTCGGAGGGGGTGGTGGATTACTACGCACAGGCTGCTGCGGAGCTCGGGCTTTGGGTGTCGGAGGAGAAGATTTTCACCCGCTTGTTTCAGCCGGAGGATTCCTTGTTGGAGTTGGGCTGCGGCGCGGGGCGAATCGCCATCGGGCTCTACGAGTTGGGTTACCGTAATCTATTGGCGACGGACTATGCGCTCAGCATGGTATCGAAAACGCGCGATTTGGCGAAACGCTTGGACTACACGATCCATTGCCGTGTCGCTGATGCGACGGCGCTTGCGTTTGAGGACAATGTCTTCGACGGGGCGATTTTCGGATTTAACGGCTTGATGCAAATCCCGCAGGCGGCGCAGCGCGAGCAGGCGCTTCGCGAGATCTACCGGGTGATTCGTCCGGGGGCGTGGTTTGTCTTCACCTCGCACGACCGGGAGCGCTCGTCGCACCGCGACTTTTGGCAGGCGGAAACGCTGCGTTGGGAATACGGCACCGAAAAGCCGGAGCTGGACGACTTCGGCGACCGCTCCGAGCCGACCGACCATGGCACCCACTTTATGCACGTGCCTAGCGTAGCCGAAATGCAGGCTCTACTGACAAAAGTCGGCTTTCACATTGAGGCCTCGGTCATGCGCAGCGAGCTGGCCAAAGAGTCAGCGGAGGTGGAGGCCTTTGCCGACGATTGCCGCTTTTGGGTGGTGCAGAAGCCGGAATAGGTTGTGGAGTCCCGCCTTTAGGCGGCAGTCGAAGATAGGCCATTCTGATTGTGACCTCCAACACCGCTACACCAGCCCGGCCTCGTTGAAGCTATAGTAGCCGAGCCCGTGCGGGTCGTGCTGCTTGTGGCCAACGATGATGTGGTCGAGCAAATCGATGCCGATGATCTTGGCAGATTCGCGTAGCTGGCGGGTGACTTGTATGTCGGCGCGGCTCGGGGCGGGGTCGCCGCTCGGGTGGTTGTGCACGGCGATGATGCCGGATGCGCTCAGCCGGATCGCTTCGCGAAAGACTTCGCGCGGATGGGCGAGGCAGTTGGTCGCCGTCCCCTTGGTGACTTCGATGCGTTTGAGCAGGCGGTTTTTTCGGTCGAGGCAGAGCACCCAGAAGCGCTCGATCTCCTCGCCGGCGATGAGTGGGCGGAAGTGCCGGGCCACCGTATCGCAGGTGTCAAAAATTACTTCGTGCGCACCTTCTTCGGCCAGCACGCGCTTGGCAAACTGCATGACTGAGATCAACTGCAGCGCCTTCACTTTGCCGATGCCGCGGATCTTTTGAAAGTCCTCGGCCGACTAGCGGAGCAGTTTGCTCAGGCTCCCGGCTTCGTGCAGTAAGTCGCCCGACATGCTGACCACATCCACGCCGGGTGGACCGCTTCGTAGGATCATAGCCAGCAACTCGCGGTCGCTGAGCGCTTCGACCCCCAGTTTTTCCAAGCGCTCTTGCGGGCGTTCGCTCGCCAGCATATCTTTAATGCGACGGTTAGTTGGGTAGGTGACGGTCATTTTTCTAAGGGTGAACGCTAGAGCACTATTTGTTTTTGGCAACTCGAAATTTGCTGTGGAATTTGGGTAGACGGATGGATTTTATCCTCCGACACGATGGCCTGTTGCTAGCGGACGGGTGGGGCGATCGTTCGACAAGCTCACGGCAGGTAGAATCACCCCATTACGGGGCATTGCTCAAAAAACAAATTGCCAGAGTAGAGTTAATCTCCAGACACTTCCTTCGTGCGATTTACACCTCAAAAACCGAGCCTCTTTGGCGAAACTCTCGAAAGCCTCCAAGAGCAGATCGTCGCGGCGGGGCATAAGAGCTTCCGTGCTAAACAAATCATGGAATGGCTCTATAAGAAGCGCGTCGATTCCTGGGATGCGATGACGAATCTACCGAAAGACTTTCGTGCCTGGCTCGACGAAAACTTCATTCTCTATCCGACCGCTCCGGTCATCGACAAGCGCTCGGACGATGTCACGCAGAAGCTCCTCCTCGAATTGGAAGACAAGTCGCTGATCGAGACCGTGCTCATCCGTGCGCCGCAAAAGGGCGTCGGGCAGGAGGACTCGCGCAAGACGGTCTGCGTCTCGATTCAAGTCGGCTGCGCGTATGGTTGTAAGTTTTGCGCCTCTGGGCTCGCCGGTTTCCGGCGCAATCTCATGGCGGCCGAGGTCGTCTCGCAGCTCATGCACATTTGCCGACGCGAAGACGCCCACACCGAGCGCGCTCGCGAGGAGATTGCATCGTTTGACAACATCGTCTTCATGGGCATGGGCGAACCACTCTCCAACTACGACACGCTCGTGCGCACGATCCGGATTCTAAACGCCGACTGGGGGCTCAATTTCGGTGCGCGCCGCATCACCGTGTCCACGTCTGGGCTTGCGCCGCAGATTCTCAAGCTGGCCGAAGAGGGCATCGCTGTGCGCCTCGCGATCTCGCTCCATGGGGCGACCAATGAGGTTCGTAGTCAGATTATGCCGGTCAACAAAAAGTATCCGCTCGAAGAGTTGATCCCCGCCGCGAAGGCCTTCCAGCAGCGCCATGGGCGTATGCTTACGCTGGAGTTTATTTTGATTGAAGACGTCAACGACAGTCTCGAACAAGCCACCGAGCTGTCCAAGATAGCGCGCGAGTTGCACGCGCATGTGAACTGTATTCCTTACAACACGGTCGAGGGCTTGGAATGGAAACGCCCGAGCGTGCGCCGCCAAGATGCCTTCGTCGATGTGCTGCGTAAGGCGAAAGTCTCCTGCACAATTCGTCGCGAAAAGGGGCACGACATCAATGCCGCCTGCGGTCAGCTACGGCTGAAGACGGAGAAGGATCGGGAGACGGTGTAGCCTAGAGTCGTAGTCGCGGGCTTCACAAGTGAAGCCCCTACAAGCCTACATAAAGTAACGAATATACGCTTCGTTGCGCACTTCCTGTAGCCACTTCTCTTGTGTTTCGCGGGCGATCTCGCCGACGAGCACGTTTTCGATAATGTCGCGCACTTGGGCGACAGGTTGGATCATCTCTTCGCGTTTGTCTTCGGCGTAGAGGATAAAGATCGTGCCGTCGAGTTCGATGGGCTGGCTATAGGAACCGGGTTCGAGGCCAAAGGCTGCGTCGCTGAGCTCTTTGCGGATGTCTTTGCGCTCGATCCAGCCCCAGTCACCGCCACGGCGGCTCATTTCGTCTTGGCTGTATTTGCGAGCGACGTCGCCGAAATTAGCGCCGGCATCGAGTTCGAAGATGACCTTCTTCGCGGTCTGGCGAAGAGGCACAAGGCCTTCGTCCGCTAGCGGCGTGAGGATGATCTGGCGCAAATGAAGCGCTTCCGATTGGTAGAAGCGGATTTTGTTTTTAACGTAAAACTCTTCGATGCGCTCTGGGCTGATCTCGGACTGCGAGCGACGCGTTTCCGAGCGCATGACGTTGACCACGACACGCTTATAGATGCTCTCTCGGAAGTCGCGAGCGGTCTCGCCGCGGGCACGGAGGTATTCGAGGAAACGGCTACGGTCGCCGCCGAAATCGCGGTTGAGCACATCGTCATACTCTTGGTCGATGTAGGAAGGTGGGATGAGTAGGCCTTTTTCTTCGGCTGCCTTCACGATGATGATCCGGTCGATCATGTTCTGCAGGACTTCCTTGCTCAGCTCGTCGATGCGTTTGGAAAACTCCTGTGCATTCTTCGATTCCACGCGCAGGCGCGGGATAATCGGCTCCAGCTCGCGGCGGAGTTCTTCCACAGTGATGATCTCGCCCTCGGCGATCGCGGCGATGCCATTGCCCAAACGCAGAAGCTCCACATCGGGCTCCTGTTGTGCGTTCAAGTGTACTTGGAGCAGGCAGGTAGAAAAAACTAAGGTGCAGGCGAGGCGAAGATGCTTCATAGAGATGCGCGGGCGGTAAATATTCGGTGAATCCCGCTGAACATAGAAGCGCGGCTTAAGCGGTCAAGCGGTATATGAACCTGCAGCGCTGTAGCATTCCGGCGTCAGCCGGATGACGATCAGCTAGAGCGGAGGGGCTTGCACCTGCGGTCATCGGCCTCACGGCCAATGCTACGAATGGCTGGATATTGAGCTGGGTGGCTCAGACTGCTGCTTTAGCCAGCGCGTCCTTCACCTGTTGGGTGATGCTGCCCCAGTCTTTGGCTTGGATCTGAGCCTTCGTCGCTAGCCAGGAGCCGCCGATGGCGAAGACTTCGGGCATGGAGAGATAGTCGTTCATGTTGTCCAAGGAGACGCCGCCGGTCGGGCAGAACTTGACGCCTAGATTGGCGTAGGGCGCGGCCATCGCTTTGAGCAGCTTGGGGCCACCTGCAGCGCCGGCGGGGAAGAACTTGAGTGAGGTGCAGCCGGCTTTGACGGCGGACTGGATGTCAGACGGCGTCATGATGCCGGGGATGAAGGGAATGTCCTGTGCCTTGAAGTAGGCGATCGTTTCAGGGTCGGTGCCCGGAGCGAGGCCGAACTTACTGCCGGAATCGATTGCGCACTTGGCTTGGTCGAGCGTGACCACGGTGCCCGCGCCGACTTGCATCTCTGGGAAGGCCTTGGCGATGCGTTCGATCGACTCGGCTGCCGCAGCTGTGCGGAAGGTGACTTCGATAATGTTGAGGCCGCCCTCGAGCAGCGCCTCAGCGAGAGGCACAGCATCGTTGGCGTCGTCGAGCACGATGACGGGAATGACAGGGAATTTGTGTAGATCGGACATGTTTGTAAGAGTTGTTAGGTTTTCGGTTAATCAGTTTTCAGTTATAACCGGGAACGGGTTAACTGGCAACTGGTGAACTGAGGCGCTTCGCGCCTAGCGATCGACGCGGGCGCCGCCGCCGGCTTTGATTTTTTTCACTTCCTTGAGCGAGGCCATGGTGGTGTCGCCTGGGGTTGTCATGGCAAGCGCGCCGTGCACACAGCCGTAGTCGACTGCTTCCTGAGGATCGTTTTCGGAGAGGAAACCGTAGATCAGACCTGAGGCGAAGCTGTCGCCGCCGCCCACGCGATCCATGATTTCGAGCTCGGGGAACTGCATGGATTCGTAAAACTCGCCGTCGTGCCAGACCATGGCCGCCCAGTCGTTGACGGTGGCCGTCTTCACCGCGCGTAGGGTGGTGGCGGTGGCCTGGAAGTTAGGGAATTCCTTGATCGCAGTGCCGATCATCTTCTTGAAAGCTTCGACCGGGATGTGGGAAATGTTTTCGTCCACCCCTTCGACCTCGAAGCCGAGGCAGGCGGTGAAGTCTTCTTCATTGCCGATCATCACGTCGACGTATTTGGCGATCTCGCGGTTCACTTCCTGGCACTTCTTGAGGCCGCCGAAATCTTTCCAGAGCGATGGGCGGTAGTTCAAATCGTAGCTCACGATGGTGCCGTGCTTCTTTGCGCATTTGACCGCTTCAAGCACCACGTCGGGTGTCGTCGCGCTGAGGGCTGCGTAGATGCCGCCGGTGTGAAACCACTGTGCGCCGCGCTTACCAAAGATTTCTTCCCAGTCGATATCGCCGGGCTTGAGCTGGCTCGCGGCGGTGTTGCCTCGGTCCGGACAGCCCACGGCACCGCGAATGCCGAAGCCGCGCTCGGTGAAGTTCAGACCGTTGCGCACTTCGCGACCGATGCCGTCATAGTCCACCCATTTGATAAAGTCGGTGTCGACGCCGCCTTGCATGATGAAGTCCTCAACCAAGCGGCCCACCGGATTATCCGCAAATGCAGTGACAACCGCAGTCTTCAGGCCGAAGCAGCGGCGCAAGCCACGAGCGACGTTGTATTCGCCGCCACCTTCCCAGGCTGTGAATTGGCGTGTGGTGTGGACGCGACCTTCGCCGGGGTCGAGACGGAGCATGACCTCGCCGAGCGAGATGCAGCCGTATTCACAAGAGTCGGGAGATTTGATTTCGATAGACATAACAGTGCTTTCTTCAATTAGGGTGGAAAAACCTCAAACATAGGCGGCTGAGTGTTAAGATAAAAATTGCATATTCATAGAAAGATTTGCACTTTTGCGTAAATGGCGAAGAGGAAGCATATTCTCATGGTACTGGGCAGTTATGACCAAGCTGCGCACGAGGGCATCGCCCGCTACGCTGGGCAGCATGGCTGGCACTTGGACGTCAGTATTCTCAAAGATTTCCAACTGCCCGAGCACTGGAAGGGCGATGGCGTTATCACCTCGCTCAATTTCAGTCGGCAGCTTGAAGAGTTTGTTCTCAAGGCCGACGTGCCCACAGTTGATCTCTCGATCTGGCGCGAGGACATCGATCTGCCCCGCGTCGCGGCGGATAATGCGGCGCTCGGTCGTCTCGGGGCGGAGCACTTTCTTTCCCTCGGGCACCAGAACTGCGCCTGGTTCGGCCTCGCCATCAACCCCGTCAGTCGCACGCGCTATCAGGCCTACCGCGATTGTTTGGCTGCCGCGGGGATCGATTGCGTCCGCCTCGATACCGTTAAAGCGCAAGACCCTGCTTATATCACTGAGCGCCTGATTGATTTACCCAAGCCTTGCGCCATCTATACCAAGAGCGACTACGACTCCGCTTGGTTGGCCAACCTTTGCCACGAAGCCGGTCTTCGCATTCCCGACGATGTGGCGATCCTCGGCGCAGATGACAACGTCCTGATATGCGAGAGCCAGTGGGTGACGCTCTCCAGTGTCCGCTATGACCTTTCGCGTATCGGCTACGAGGGCGCGGCTATGCTCGACCAACTCATTCAGGGCAAAGCTGTTAAAGACCGCCTAAAGTTGATCCCCCCGCAGGGCGTCACCGTGCGCCAAAGCACCGACGCGCTCGCTGCGACCGACCCGCTCGTGCGCGATGCGTTGGCCTACCTCCATAAAAACCTGCGCAAGCCGATTGGCACCCTCGAAATCGCGGAGTCGCTCGGCGTCAGTCGCCGCCTCCTCGAGCTGCGCTTCCGGGCGCAGATGCACAGCAGCATCCGTGAATATATTATACGCAGCCGCATCGCCGAAGCTCGGCAAATGCTCGTATCCACCCAGGAACCCATCGAAACTATCGCCGCCCTCACCGGCTTCTGTAACGCCCCGCACTTTAGCCGCACCTTCAAGCGCGACACCGGGTTGACGCCCACCCAATACCGCACCCAGCAGGCGCTGTGAGGGAAAAGTAGTCGGATGGGTTCTACCCTCCGACACGCCACAGTTCCACCGCTTCGTAGTTGACGGGGCGCATCCCATCCTCAATTTCACCGCTTATGGAACTTTCCGACGCACAAAAAGCCGCAGTTACTCAATGGATCCAAGAAGGTCGCTCCCTCGCAGACGTGCAGCGCTCACTCCGCGAAGAGTTTGAGATCTCCATGACTTACATGGATGTCCGTTTTCTCGTCGATGATCTCGATGTCGCCGTCGTCGAAGAAGAGCCCGAGCCCGCAGAAGACGCCACCGAGGCAGAAACCACCGAGCCCGAAATCGTCGACGAAGGTGGCGATGGGACGGTCTTCGTCGATGTCGACGCCATCATGCGTCCCGGTTCGTTGGTCAGTGGCACGGTTAAATTTAGCGACGGCGTCAGCCTCGGTTGGCAGCTCAGTGCCGCCGGTCAGCTCGGCCTTATCCCCGGTGACGACCCCGAGTATCGCCCCAGCCCCGAAGACGTGCAGTCCTTTCAGGCGCAGCTCGAAGAAGTGCTCCGTAAAAAGGGTTTTTAAGTCGTCACTCGTAGCACCCAGAGGGCATTTCACCCGCTGCTTTGGCAAGGGTTGGTCACTGACGACTCCGCCTAATCCTTCGGGTCGAGCGCGTCGCGCAGACCGTCACCGATGAAGTTCAGTGCGAAGATCGTCAGCGAGAAAAAGAGCGCCGGGAAGAGCAGCATCCACGGATAGATGTCCAGTTTGACTGCGCCCTCGTTGATCAAAATGCCCCACGAGCTCATCGGCGGCTGCACGCCCAATCCGAGGAAGCTGATCACCGATTCCAGCAGAATGACCGCCGGGATTGTCAGTGTGGTGAATACGATGACTGGCCCGAGTAGGTTGGGCAGCACGTGCCGCGCGAGGATGCGGCTCGTCGGCACACCGCCTACGATCGCCGCGTCGATAAAGGTCTGTTTGCGCAGCGCCTTTGTCTCTCCGCGCACGATGCGCGCCATCGTCAGCCACTCGACTGCGCCAATCGCTAGAAAGATGAGCAAGATGCTCCGCCCTAGTAGCACCGTTAGCAGAATCACGATGATCGTAAAGGGTAGGGCGTAGAGCGTATCTACGAAGCGCATCATCGTCGCCTCGATCCGGCCGCCGTAGTAGCCCGCGATCATTCCATAGACCACGCCGATGAGCAGTGCCACCGCCGTGGCGGCAAAGCCCACACCGATCGAGATGCGCCCGCCGATCAGAGTGCGCACCAAAATGTCGCGCCCCAGTTCGTCGGTGCCAAACCAGTGTGTCCACGATGGCGGCTGCGCTCCGTAGGCCAGTTGCGTCGTTTCGTGCGCGTGCGGCACGAAGAAAGGGCCAATCAAGCAGAGCAGGGCGATGCCGATAAACAGCCCCCCGCCGATCCGTGCCATCCGGTTGGCGCAGAGCCGCTCCCACGCGTCGCGTCCCAGAGAGCGTGCATCGGTGGCCACCTCTTCGCGTTCGAGCTTAGTCATGGCGCGTGCGCGGGTTCATCCACATTTGGATCAGATCCACGATTAAATTAAACAGCAAAATCAGCACCGCGTAGAAGAGCACCGTGCCCATCACCATCGTGCTGTCCCGATTGAAGGCAGAGTTGACGAAGAAACTGCCTAGCCCGGGGATGAAGAAAATCGTCTCCACTACAAACGATCCGCTAATGAGTCCCGCGACGGCCGGCCCTAGGTAGGCGACCACCGGGTAAAGCGCTGTGCGCAGCGCATGTCGTAGCACCACTACCCGCTCGCGCAGCCCCTTGGCGCGCGCCGTGCGGATGTAGTCGTTACGCATCACATCGAGCATGCCGCTGCGCGAGAGCCGTGCGATGTAGGCGGCATAGAAAAGCCCCAGCGTGATCGCGGGCAGCACCCGGTCGCTTGCATGGTTCCAGCCGAAAGGGTTGAACCAGCCCAGTTGCATGCTGAAGATGAGAATCAGCACCGGCCCCAAGACGAAAGAGGGTAGGCAGATCCCCAGCATGGCGAAGCCCATCAGCGCGCTCTCCGAAGGCCGCTTATGTCGCAGCGCCGCGATCACCCCGATCGGCGTGCCCACCGCGAGCGCCACCAGCAGTGCGTAAAAGCCCAGCTCCAGCGACACGGGGAAACTCTGCGCAATGATCTCATCCACATCCCAGCCCGCGTATTTATAAGAGGGGCCGAAGTCGCCCTGCAGCCGTTGCCCGAGGAAACGGAAGTATTGCTCATGCCTCGGCAGATCCAGCCCGTAGTGGGCGTCGATGATTGCCTGCACTTCCTCCGGTATGTCCTTCTCCGTGTCGAACGGCCCACCCGGCGTGAGTTGCATCAAAATAAACGTCGCCGTTGCGATCACCCAGAGGGTGGGAATCGCCTGAAGCAAACGTCTGAGAATTAAAAGGTGCATGCGTGTGCCCTGTTCTGAACAACTGCGTCGCCGAATCAAATATCAAATTCCGCAAAGGCTGCCTCGGATTGTAGGCGGAACGTAGTCGGATGGATTCTATCCTCCGACCCGATCGCCTTTTAACCCGATTGCGGCTGGGGCGATAGAATCACCCCACTACTTTTCCCATACTAAATGACGAAAAAACTGATACAACACGCTGCCTTTGAGTTGTAATCAGACTTCATTGACAGCTTTTTTGAGGATCTCCGCCGCCGCTTCCGTAGGTCTCAGCTGAGTCGTGGGCTTGCATTCAAAATTCGCAGACCCATAACTATCCGCACCTTCCGACCTGACTAAGCATAGATAACGAATGAACATCGGCTACCTGATACTGGCGCATGCCAACCCAAAGCATTTGGAGCGCCTCTTGGATACGATCCTGACGCCGGGTTCGATGGCTTTTGTCCATTTGGATAAGAAAACGCCGATCGACGATTTTCGCCATCTCACCCAACGCGAGGACGTCGAGCTGATCGAGGAGCGCGTGCCTGTCAGTTGGGGTGGCTTTTCAGTCGTGCAGGCGACGTTGAACCTGATCAAAGCCGCCAAAGCATCGGGGCAGCGATTCGAATACTTCAGCCTGATCAGTGGCACCCATTACCCGGTTCGTTCGCCTCAAGCACTGCACGCATACCTGGCCGAAAATAAAGGCCGCGAATTTATCAGCATCACTGCGGTGCCCAACGAGGCTGCCCAAAAAGACTACGAGCGCTTTCGGCTCATCTTTATCGACAAGGGCTATCACCGCCGCTTCGGCCTCCCGCAGGCGGTTACCACCTTTATCGTAAAGGTCATCGATAAGCTTAAATTCCATCGCAAGTTCGAGCCGGTTTTGGGCGACCACAAACCCTACGCCGGCTGGCAGTGGTGGATGCTTTCGGACGACGCGATCAACTACATCATTGAATGGATCGACCAGCATCCGGAGATCGTCAAATTCTTTGGCAAAACCCTCGTTCCGGACGAATCCTTTTTTCATACCATCATCGGTAATTCGCCCTTCATGCCGAAAACCAAACGCGACTTGACCTTCTCCTACTGGCGCGCCCCTGAAGTGCCCCATCCCGAGTGGTTGACGGAAGCGCACCTTGAGCAACTTTACGACGACGGCCTCACTGTCACCGATTGGTATGGCACCGGCGATGTCTATTTCGCTCGAAAGTTCGGCGATGACTCGACCGCAGTAGTCGATTCGATTGACCAACGAATATCCTAAACGATGTTTTCCACCCCTATCCACGTCATCGATTTTGAAGGCAGTCGCCAGAGCGGCGTCGTCGAGTATGGCTACGTCACCTTGGAGCATGGCGAGATCGTGGATTCGCAGACGCGCATCTGTGCGCCGATCGGCACGATCAGCGATCTCGACCGCGGGCAGCATGGTATCTCCGAGACATTGGCCGCCAAGGAGGCACCCTTTACAGACGAGTGGTCGCTCTTTGCAGGTCTGCGGGAGACGGGCGTCTTCTGCGCGCACAACGCGGCGGTCGAAGACGGCTTTCTGCGTGCCGTCTGGTCGTGCCCCCGCACTTCTCCCGATTTCTCAGAGCCCGGGCAAAGCACCGCCACCTGGGGGCCTTGGCTCGATACGCTCTATCTCTATCGCCGCATCTATCCGCAGTTGGAAAGCCATAAGCTGCAAGGGCTCATCGTGCTCTTCGACTTGCAGGCCGCGCTCGATACGCAGGCCGCCATCGTTTGCCCGGCCGAGCGGAGCCACTACCACTGCGCCCTTTACGATGCGCTCGCCTCCGCGCTCCTCCTGCGCCGCCTCGCCGACGAGACTGAACTCAAAGACGTCAGCTTGCGTTGGCTCTTCCTGCAAAGCGCCGCCTCCGACGCCGCCCGCGATGCGATGGGGCAACAAGAACTCCTTTAATCTTTATGTCCGACCTGCCAAAAATCGTTTATTTCGGCTCCGATGCCATTTGTCTGCCCGGTCTGCGCTACCTCCTCGAAGAGGCGCGCGATCTCTGCACAATTGCCGCCGTCATCTCGCAGCCCGATCGCCGCCAAGGCCGTGGTAAAAAGCTTCAGCAGAATCCGGTCGCCGAGTTTGCCAGTGCTAACGATATTTCGCTCCTCCAGCCGGAAAAGCCAGACGTAGCGCTCGCCGGGTGGTTGCGCAGTGAGTCGGTCGCGCTCGCCTTTGTTATGGCTTACGGGCACTTCCTGCCCAAGTCGGTGCGCGAAGCGCCCACGCATGGGATGCTCAACTTTCACGGGTCGATCCTGCCCGCTTATCGGGGTGCCTCGCCAGTCGAGACTGCGATCGCCCTCGGCGAGTCCGAGACGGGCGTCTGCCTGATGCAGGTCGTCAAAGAAATGGATGCCGGCGCGGTCGCCGACTGTGAGCGCGTCTGTATCGAAGATACGGATACGAGCCCGCTCGTCCGTGCGAAGGTCGGGCAAGCGGTTGTCCCCTTGCTTCAGCGCAAGTTGCAGGCCTCGCTCGCCGGTGAGTTAGAGTTCGCGCCGCAAGACGTCACCCAAGCCACCTTTTGCCGAAAAATTTCTAAAGAGGATGGGGCACTCGACTTCACGCAAAGCGCCGCCGCGATCGATGCTCGCTTGCGCGCTTTCACCCCGTGGCCGGGGGGCTACTTCGACCACGGCGAGACGCGCATCAAAGTGGGCCGATGCTCGGTTGCCGAGGCGGTCGTTTCCGATCTGCCCGGCACCGTGCTCGCTGTCGGCGAGACGCTCGATGTGGCCACCGCCTCCGGCGTGCTCCGCATCCACGAGCTCCAACGCCCCGGCGGGCGCATGTTGCCCGTGCCCGACTTTGTCCGAGGCTATCCCATCGAGGTCGGCGAGGTCTTGCCCAGCGTGCCGAGTGAGCCTTTGTTGGAGTCCCGCCTTTAGGCGGCCGAAGACGTGTGACCGCCTGAAGGCGGGACTCCAACCTGATCCCGCGTCCGATCACGAATTAAGATTGAAAGCCCCGCTCTCAAGGAACTTACTATCGCTATGGATTTACCCACCGCTACCGCTCGCATCGAACAATCATTTAGCAAGCTAAACAAAGCTTACGGGCGTGTAGTCTTCGACGAGCTGGCCATCGTCGGCCTGTCCGGTGAGGCATTGGAGCTTCTCCATTATGAGGGACCCCGCCGCGAAGCCTTTATGGCTGAGTTTGCCGACAGCACGATGTCGTTGCGCAAAGAGCTCACCGCCGACCAGACGGATAATGGCGGCGAATTCAGTTTCACCCGCGAGGGCGACGGTGCCGGGATGGACGCCTACATCTGTTTAGGCCCCAAGGTCTATCTCTTTTGCAACAACGTAGCGAAATCGATGAAAGAGATCACCCAAGATCCCGCCTGGCTCGACGCCCAAGGGCAGTTCCTCAACGCCAGCCAGCACTTCGCCGTCGATCCGCTAGCGGCACAGTAGAAGCGACATTCCTGTCGCTTTCGATCCAGCAATAAAGCGACAGGAATGTCGCTTCTACTGTAACTGTGGCACACAAAAAAACGCGCTCCAGTTACGGAGCGCGTCGCCAAATAAATTGGTGGGGTTCGCTTATGCGGGTGTGACTTTAGTCGCGCAAGGGCCTTTAGGGCCGCTGCCAACTTCAAAGCTCACGGATTGGCCGTCTTCGAGAGAGGCATAGCCCTCCATTTGAATTTCGGAGTGGTGGACAAAGAGATCTTTGCTGCCATCTTCGGGCGTGATGAAACCGTAGCCCTTTTCGGCGTCGAACCATTTTACATTACCTGTGCTCATATTACTTGTGTATCTTATTTTTAAATCACAGAAACCCGCCGTTTGCGGATGTCTGCGAGGGGCTTTGTATCGGAGACTTCGACCCGTGTCGCTAATAATCGGAGATTCTTTTTTCGCTTTATCCTGATGGTAAATGACTCCAAATTAACCAAAAATATTTAGACATGAAAGTCCATTGCCCCCACTGTAAAGCAGAGTTGCCGGCCGATTCTATCAATATCGCCAAGGGGATCGCCCATTGCCGACCCTGCAACGAGATTATCGACCTCAGCGCTTTCGACATGGGCGGTGAAGATGTGGCGCTGGTCGAAAAGCCTGAATGGAGCAAGATTGAGTCGTTTGTCACTCGAGACGAGATGGGGCTTATCCTGCCACCTCTCGGCTTTCGAGGGGTGACTCTCTTCTTTCTTATGTTCACCACATTTTGGAATGCAATTAGTTGGACGATGTTCATTGCCTCGCTCAACTCGGGCGAACTCGGTGGGACGCTGTTCATGATTCCATTCCTAGCGATCGGAGCGATCACCTTTGCGATTTTCCTCTATTTGCTCAAGGGCGAGGTGGCGATCCTGATCAACCGCAACGAAGTCTCCATCTCGCGCACGATCTTTGGAAAGTCATTCAGTAAAGTGCGTTCCTACGACGATCTGCAGGGCGTCTCGATGGTCGAATGCTACCGCAGTAATGACGTGCCCAAATACGGGATTGGTTTGGACTTCAAAGGCGCGAGCGACATTAAATTCGGCTCGACCTTAAAAGAAGAGGAGAAGCAATGGATCCTCTCCGAGGTGGATCGCTTTTGGAAGAGTTGACGGAGTTTCCTATCGCATATCTTCATCGCACGCTCTAGTTTGTTTGGATGAAGTTTACGCTCAATTCACCGATCGATATGCACTTGCACCTCCGCGAGGGGGCTATGATGGAGCGGGTCACGCCGCTGACCTCGGCTGACTTTTCGGCGGCCATCATTATGCCAAATCTGGTGCCGCCGGTGGATAATTTGGAGCGTCTGCTTCAATACCGAGCGCAGATCGAGGCCGCCAAAGGGGGCGATGTCTTCGACCCGCTCATGATGCTCTTCTTTCGCAATTACACCGAGGCGGAGCTGACTGAGGCGCGTGAGCATATTTTCGGGATCAAGCTCTATCCTGCGGGGGCGACGACTAACAGCGAGGCGGGCGTGAAAGCGCTCGATGAGGTGGAAGGCACCTTTGCGCTGATGGAGGAAATGGGCATCCCGCTTATGATCCACGGGGAGACGCATGGCTTCGTCATGGATCGGGAAAAGGAATTTCTACCCAGCTATGCGCACCTCGCAGAGAAGTTTCCCAAATTGAAAATTACGATGGAGCACATTACGACGCGCGATGCGGTCGAGCTGCTTGATCGCTATGAAAATCTGCACGCTACGGTCACGCTGCATCACCTCGTGATCACGCTCAACGATGTGGCGGGCGGCCTGCTCAATCCCCACCTATTCTGCAAGCCCATCGCGAAGCGCCCTGAGGATCGCGAGGCTTTACTCGCCGCCGCGCTAGCTGCGCATCCTAAGCTGATGTTTGGCAGTGACTCCGCACCGCACCCTGTGTCGAAGAAGGAATGCTGCGGCTGCGCGGCCGGTCTCTTTACTGCGCCGGTTTGCCTGCCTGTTCTGGTTGAACTCTTCGAGGAGCACGGTGCGCTGAAGAATCTTCAGGCCTTCATTAGCGATAACGCGCAGCGCATCCACGGGTTCGCGCCGTCTGCGAAAACAGTCACCCTGGAAAAGACCGGCATGGACGTGCCCGCACGCTACGGAGACGTCGTTCCGTATCGCGCGGGCGAGACTTTGCCATGGGCTGTCACACAGCTGTCCTGAGCTGTTTCGCCTTTGACTAGATTCGCGCTTCTTCGATGTCGTAGACGTCGAACCAGTAATAGACGACTTTCCCGGACGGGATGTTCTCTGCGATATAGTCTTCGAGAAAGACCTGAAGGTTGCTGGGCATTTCGCTGATCCGCTTGTAGCGGAGGTCATTGTTCCACTGCACGATCTCTTCGCGGGATTGCTTCTTTGCCTGGTCTTCGATCCATTTGGCGACGACCGCGTCGTCAGCACCGGTCGCTACGAAGTTCTTAAAATCCCCCGCGTCGATGCCGGTAAATTCGAAGAAAAGATTATCCAGGGGACATGCAAAATGGTATTCCCCTGCCGAATCGTTGAGCACGGCACGGCATTTATCCAGCGTGCGCCCCGCGATCACATAGCCCGCCAGCGCTGCACGTGGACTGCGTGGGAATTCAGTATTGAGGTCGAGTGCCTTGATCTTGTTTTGTGTCATAGGCCTACAAGAGTAGCAGCGGGCGCGCTTTATTTCAAATTTCTCCCTGAACTATTAATGAGCTAGGCTACCTATTCAGTGAGTTCAGGAGATTGGTTTTTTCGGAATCGGGGAGGTCGCTTGTATTGATGAGTTTGCGTGCCTGATCCGGATCATCCCTCCTCAATTGATTGATGACGCTGGCAGTGTTGGTCTGGCGGAGCTTCTCTTCGCCAATGGTGGCTGCCCAGATGAAGGCGGCATTTGGGTCGGAGAGCTTTACTTTGTTGACCAAGTTTCTAATGGCGTGATCGCGACCACTGCCTTCATCCAATTCAGAAATCCAGACGGAGGCGGCTTCGGTGTCGTGATCCAGCCACTCGTTGGAGACGCGATCGATTGCAACTTTTTGAGCCTTTTCGTCGTCAAGTTGTTTGGCCCATGTTGCGGCTCCTTGCAGATCTTCGCGTGCCCACCTTGAGGCGATCGTCGTCGCGTGTCTATTCATGTAGTCGATGTCGTCTGTAGCGATGAGGTAGTCGACTGCGTCGGATGCGTTTTTGCTGACCCACGCGTTGATCGCGCTTTCATACGCATTCTCAGCTAAAGTTTCGTCGGCTAAGGTTTGAGACCAAGCGATCGCAGAGGCAGGGTCTTCCTGTGCCATTTTTTGGCCGATTCCGGTCGCGAGTGTGTTTCGTTCTTCGTCGTTCTCTAGCTGCAGGAGATAGGCCTTGGCTTCATCTGTTTTGTGACTGGCAAAACTGTTGAGCACATTACGCACAGCAGTTTTTTTCTCCTGGCTCTCTTCCATACTATGCGCCCAAGCTAAGGCTGCCATGGGTTCTTTTTGACCCCAGCTCCGTGCGATACTGGAGATCGTATTTGTGTAGACGCGTCCGTAGGGCAGTTCGGCGAGCATCGCCACCGCTTTTTCCGGATCATTTTGTGCGATCTGCCTGAATACATTGCTAACTGCGTCATCTTTAGCGCGACCAGTCATGCTGGAGTTGACGAATTTCAAAGCTTTGTCGGGGTCTTGCCGAGAGAGCGCCCACATCGCATTGCGGGCTATGTTGTTCTTGGCTTTACCGTCTTCCATGCCTCCAATGAAGTCGATGGCTGCATCAATGTCCTGAGAGATCCAGGTGTGCATAATTGATTGAATGGACTGGTTTCGTTCGTCTTCATTCTCAAGAGACATCGCCATATCAGCCGCTCGGTTGATATCTTTCTGGGCGATGCCGGTAATGAGTCCCGAGAGCGCATGTGTTCGATTTTGGCCGGCCTCCATTGTATTGATTTTAGTCATTGCGGCATTGGCATCTTGACCGCCCCAAAGCATGAAGACTGCGGATAGCTGGTGGGGCTTCATGTCGTCTTGAGCAGTGATCAGACTGTAGGCCTTCTCGGGATCTTTGCCCGCGACGGACATCGCGATCGCAGTGATGGCTTGACTCCGTTCTCCGGAATTTTCGATCGCTTGTGCGGCTGCGATGGCCCCCTCAGTATCGCGGCTCGCCCATGCGGCAAACAGAGACTGTGCGAACATTCGCTTTTGCATGGGGTTTGACTCATTTTGATAGAAGTCAAAAGCGCTCTCGGGACTTTTATCGACCCAAGCTTGGAAAATGTAATAAGGGACAAAGAAGTCGTTGATGCTCCCCAAACCTTTTTTAGACGTGTCTGCTAATAGTTGTTGAAGCTCCGTCTCCGACATAGTCGTCAGCAGGCTCAGCATTTCGATCGTGTCGGAGATAGAGTTGGTATCTTTTAATCGGTCGATGCGTGCCACCTTTTGCTCTATGCTCAATACGTCGACATCGGGCTGGAGTAATGACTCCGCGGCATTGATCTCCGGCTCATAGCTGGCAGTAGGATCCGTTGTTTCCGATTGCTGGCTTGAAGTGCTCCGTGTTGCCGTCTCAGTCGGGGACGATGGCTTGGATATTGAATATCCTATCGCGATGCCCGCGAGCAAAGTGAGTATGGAGGCGCCGGTAAATAGAAGTAAGGGGCTTTTGGTCTTCATGGGACGGTTATGAAATTTTGTACCATGTTGAGCAAGCTTTTTGGCTTTCTTTTATTTAGTTAGTTAATTGAGTGCGCTATCCGGTCGTTCGTAGGCCGCTGGCGATGGCATTGACCACGCGGAGTAATTGCTCGGTGGTCTCGGTGTCGACATTCTCTGAGCCGCGCGTGTGGCGAAGGAGTTCGATCTGGCGACGATGGAGTAGGGTGAGGCGCGACTCGCGTTTTTGGATGGTCTCGTAGAAGCGAGGACGCCGTACTGGTAGCGGTCGGGTGAAGAGTTTACCCAGATGCCGGACAGTGCGCGCGCGCTCGTCGAGTATCTGGCCGAGTAAGCGCTCACGGACGTCGGCTTCTTTTACGAGCTCGGCGTAGGTGCGCATCCAGTCCTCGTCGGAGCTGGCGATGCTGCTCTCGACATTATAAAAAACATAGCGGAGGAAGGCGGTGGCCTGAAGATTCTTTTGGAAGTCGGCATAAGCGTCGTCGCCTTGCGCTTCGAGGGCGTCGAGCGCGCTGCCGACCCCATACCAGCCCGGCACATAGAAGCGGGATTGATTCCAACTGAAGACCCAGGGGATCGCGCGTAGGTCATCGAGTGTGGCCTGACCCGTGCGGCGCGAAGGGCGCGAGCCGATACGACTTTGCTCGATTGCGTCGATCGGTGTGGCCTGACGATAAAAGGTCATGAAGCCGGGAGCATCAAGCAATGAGCGGTAGGCTTTGCGCGAGTGGCTGACGATCTCGTCCATCGTGGTATTGACCATGTCCGGTAGCTTGTGGCGCGTGGCAAGGAGTTGTGCGCCTAGACTGCCGGCGAGTAGCCACTCGAGGTTCGCGGTCGCGGTGGAGGGCGTATTGTATTTTTGCGCGATGACTTCGCCTTGCTCAGTGACGCGGAGACCGCCGTCGAGCGCCTGCTCGGGGAGCGCTTCAAGGAAGCGGTGAGTGGGGCCGGCACCACGGCCGATTGTGCCGCCGCGCCCGTGGAAGAAGGTAGTCTTAATGCCGTGCTTCAGCCCGACTGCGGTGAGGTTGCGCTGCGCGTTGAAGAGCACCCACTGGCTGGCGAGTATGCCGGTGTCTTTATTACTATCGCTGTAGCCGAGCATGATCATGAAATGCTCCGGCGCGTCGGTTCCGATGCGTAGGCTGCTGCGTGTGCAAGGGTGCGCGAGAAAAGCGTCGGCGATGCCCGGGCCAGCCTCCAAATCCTCATAGGTTTCGAAAAGTGGCACCACCGGGAGAATGCAGCGTAGCCCGCCCTCGTCCTGGTGGGTGAGGCCGACCTCTTTGGCGAGTACATAAACCGTGAGTAAGTCGCCCAGATTTCGGGTCATACTCACGATGAGTGCGCCGATGCCGTCGGCTCCGTGCTTCTCTATGTGTGCGGCCACGGTGCCGAGCGCGTCGCGGGCTTCGCTGGCCTCTTTGGGGAGCGTCATCGAAGGGTGGGTGAGCGGGCGTGGTGTGCTCAGCTCGCGGTTTAGGAAATCGAGCTTATCAGCCTCCGACCACTTGGCATAATCGGCGGCACCATCGATGCCGGCGGCGACCATCATTTGGCTGAGGGCTTTTTCGTAAAATGCGCTGTTTTGACGGATGTCGATCCGCGCGAGGTGTAGCCCGATCGTATCGACGAGGCGGAGGAGTGGGCGCACGTAGAGCTTGGCTGTACGGATTGCCTTGGCCGCTTCCAGCCAAGTGGCCAATTGTTCAAGCGCAGTGCGCAGTTCGCAGCGAGTGAAACTATCCAAGCGCTCGATCAGCGCATCGACATAGGCGCGCCATGGCTCTTGTGTCGAATCGGGGGCACCCCAATCTTCCAAGCAGCTATGTAGCGCATCGGGACAGTCGCTGTTTGCTTGAGTGAGTGAGAGTTTTTGCGCGAGTCCGGTCAACCGGGTGCGGAGAATCTTTACGGCCGTCCGGCGCATTTTGGCCAGCGTATAGGTCGTGATATCTGCGGTCACGAGGGGGTGGCCGTCGCGATCGCCGCCGACCCATGAGCCGAAGCGGAGCTGTGGCAACTCTGTGTCTTTCAGTGGTTCAGCTTCCGGCCAAGTTTCTTGCCACGCATTGGTTAAATTATCATCCAAGCGGTGCAGTGTCGAAGGGAAGACTTCGCTCAAGTAATAGAGCAAATTGTTCAGCTCGTCTTTGACCTGCGGCTTTTGGTAGTTAATTTCTCCGGTCAACCAGAGGCGCTCGATGACGCCGCGTGCCTGCTGTGCGCACTGCGCGATTTCCCGATCCGTGCGGGCGGTCTCGCGGTGGCGGAGTATGCGGACGACTTCGCGGTGAAGCTGCAGTACGGACCAGCGCTTCGCCTCAGTCGGATGTTTTGTGAAGACGGGTTCGACTTGAAGCTCTGCGATTTTGCTGCGCACCTCATTGGCGGAAAAGTCCTCGTCTTTCAGTCGCTTAAAGTAATGTCCCCAATGGCCGGGCTCCGCCGATGTGCCGAGCGTGGACTCCCGCGTGCGACGGATGCTGTTCGCCACATGTTCTTCGGCCAGATTCAGCAACTGGAAGGAGAAGGAGATTGCCTGCACCGTTTGGTCACTTAGCTGCGCGTCGCTCATCTCGTCGGTGTCGTTGGCTACCGCGCGCGCCGCTTCCTTCTCGCCCATGCCCACGAGCACATCGGTGAATGCATCGATTAAAAATTCGTGCTCTTCCTCGACTTGGGCAAGGCCGGATTCGACGAGTTTAAGAAAATCCTTACGTGAAGATTGGCTCATGGTAGTTTGGTAGTAGTCGCTGATGCGAGAGTAGCTGAAGGTCAGATTGGGCAGGACTGCATTCAACGAAGATGCAGAGTCAAGGTGGAAGGCGATAAAGTGTCAGCAGGATCGGTGCCTCGGTATGCTGAAATATTTCCGATCCTTTGTTTGAGACGTGTAGCAACAACGGTTACTTGTAACGAGCATATGAAAAAGTTGACTGGTGCGCCTATGGCTGGGTGACGCGGGCGCGTAGAAACACTTCGGTTTCGTTGGCAGGGAGGTGCCGCTGTCGATCGCAGGTCTCGGCCGGAGGATCGTTCGACAGACTCACGGTAGGTAGAATCCGTCCGACTACTTGAGAAACTCCGCCGTCACGCTGCCTTTTGTCGTCTTCAATCTCGCGACATCACCTTGATAGAGCAACTCGCCGCCGGCGTCGCCGCCTTTGGGGCCAATCTCGACTACGTAGTCGGCGTCTTGGATGACTTCGAGATGGTGCTCGATGACAAGGACGGTGTGGCCTTTGTCGACGAGGCGGTGGAGGAGTTCGATGAGGCGCTCGACGTCGCTGAGGTGGAGGCCGATGGTGGGCTCTTCCAATATGTAGAGGTTGCCTTGGCCTTTGTTGTATTGGCGTTCCTTAAAGGTGGGCATGCCCTTGGCTAGTTCGCTGACGAGTTTGAGGCGCTGGGCTTCGCCGCCGCTGAGGGTGGGCGAGTATTGGCCGAGCTCGATGTAGCCGAGGCCGGTCTCGACCATGAGCTGCATGAGGTTGCTCAGCTGTGTGTGGAAACTGAAGAACTCGGCAGCTTCTTCGAAGCTCATCTTCAGAACGTCGGCAATGCTCTTTCCGTTCCAGCGTAGCTCGTCGAGCTCGGCGCCGTAGCGGCGACCGTTACAGTCTTCGCAGGTCACGTAGGTGTCGGGCATAAAGTTCATTTCCAGTTTCACGCGGCCTGCCCCTTTGCAAGTTTCGCAGCGGCCTCCCTTTGTATTAAAGGAGAAGGTGCCGGGCTTGTAGCCGCGCATGTTGGCTTCGGGGAGCTTAGCGAAGATGTCGCGAATGATGTCGAAAGCACCGATGTAAGTGGCGGGTGTGGAGCGTGGGGTTTTGCCAATGGGGGACTGGTCAACTTCGATGACCTTTCGCACAGAATCAGCTCCGCTGAGGGTGCGGAAGGTAGTGGAGAGTGGCGAGTGGAGAGTGGCGAGTTGTTTTTTTGTTAGCCTCGCTGACTTTGTTTCGATGGCTGTCTCGACTAAAGGTTTTAATAAGTCGCGGATGAGGGTGCTTTTGCCAGCGCCGGAGACGCCACAGACGACGTTGAGGCGCTGCTTGGGGATTTGTAGGTCGAAGCCTTTGAGGTTTCTCAGGGCGGCGCCTTGGAGGGCGAGCCAGTTTTCGTTGCTCTTCTTTTTGTGGGGGCTCCAGGGGGCGGGTAGTTCGCGGTGACTGCCGCGTAGCGGGTGCGCCATGCTTTTGCGTAGATACTGTCCGGTGAGCGATTTCTTGGCCTTTTTGATCTGGCTGATTTTTCCGCTGGCGACGATCTCGCCGCCGTGGATGCCGGCAGCGGGGCCGAGGTCGATGATCTGATCGGCGCGGCGCATGGTGGCTTCGTTGTGCTCGACGATAACGAGGGTGTTGCCGCGTTTGCGCAGGGCATCCATCGAGTCGAGAAGCTTGGCGTTGTCGCGGGCGTGGAGGCCGATGGACGGCTCGTCCATGACGTAGAGCACGCCGGAGAGATTGGAGCCGAGCTGCGCGGCGAGGCGGATGCGCTGGGCTTCGCCGCCGGATAGGGTGGCGGTGGCGCGGTCGAGCCCGAGGTAGTCGAGCCCGACGCGATCCATGAAGCGCATGCGCTCCTCGATCTCGGGCAGCAGCTCGGCGAGGACGGCTTTGGAGCGCTTGTCGACTTTGATATTTTTGAGGGCTGCGAGGAGTTGGGAGGGAGTGAGGGAGAGTAAGTCTGGGAGAGATATGGAGGGCAACGCTCCGTCGTTGCCGCGTTGTGTTGTCTGCGGCAATGGCGGAGCATTGCCCTCCACTTGCTTTTTGAGTGGCAGTTTAACTGCTCGACTGAGCGGATTTAAACGACTGCCACGACAGTCGGGGCAGGTTTCACCGTCTTCGAAATCGTCGATGTGATCTTGGAGCGGGTTTTCTTCATCGGCGGCCATCCAGTCGTAGAGTTGACCGTAGCCGCGGCAGGTGGGGCACCAGCCGCGGGGGCTGTTCCATGAGAAGTGCTTAGGGTCGAGCTCTGGGAAGGCTTCGCCGGTGGTGGGATCGGTGCGCTTGGTCGAGAGCCAGGTGAGGATATCGCCCGCGGGGGAGAGGAGGAAGGCGGAGCCTTTGCCGAGTTTGAGGGCTTCTTTCAAGCTGGAGGGCAAAGTTCCATCTTTGCCGCCCTTGTGGGTTGCGGCAGCGCGGGAGCGCTGCCCTCCAGTGATCTCTTCGACGACCAGCTCTATGTCGTGCTCGACGTAGCGGTCGAGTTTCTTGAATTGGTCGAGTGGGACGAGTTGGCCGTCGATGCGGAGCATCTCGTAGCCGTGGTCGCGTGCCCAGTTAGCGAGGGGCTCGTGGTGGCCTTTGCGACCACGGATGAGGGGGGCGCAGAGGTAGAGTGTCGTGGGTTGTTTGTTGCTAGTGGTTTGGTGGTGTTCCTTGAGGAAGTTCTTCAGGCGCTTTTGAAGAGCCGCTTCGCTTTGACTGACGACGGCTTCGCCAGTCGTGGGGGAGTGCTGAACGCCGATGCGGGCGTAGAGCAGGCGCAGATACTGGGCGACCTCGGTGATCGTGGCGACGGTGGACTTGCGGGTGCCTTTGGTCACGCGTTGTTCGATCGCCACGGTCGGGGCGATGCCGTGGAGCTCGTCGACATCGGCGCGTGGCATTTGCTCGACGAACTGTCGAGCGTAGGCGGACATCGACTCCATGAAGCGGCGCTGGCCTTCAGCGAAGATGATGTCGAAGGCGAGGGTGGATTTTCCGGAGCCGGAGACGCCGGTGATGACGGTCGTCTTGTTGTGCGCGATTTCGCAGTTGATGTTTTTTAAGTTGTGCTCGCGAGCGCCGCGAATGTGAAGGGAGTTGTTGGTTGATTGTTGTTGGTTGTAGGCGGCTGAGTCTTCGGCGGCGATCAGCTCGGCGGACGACACGGAGGTCGTCCCTCCCAGCGCTTCGCTTAGGTAGGGGGCCGTTTCGCAATCGGTCTCGGCGATTTGTTCGGGGGTGCCTTCGGCGATGAGTTGGCCGCCGTTGGCGCCGGCTTCGGGGCCGAGCTCGATGATCCAGTCGGCGACTTTGAGGATGTCGAGGTTGTGCTCGATCACGATGAGTGAGTTGCCCGCATCGACTAGGCCTTGGAGGACGCCGATGAGGCGTTTGACGTCGGCGCGGTGCAGCCCCGTCGTGGGTTCGTCGATTAGAATCATTGCGTGATTCGTGATACGGGATTCCGCCTTCGCCCTGTCGGGGCTACGGCGTGACGTGGCGGAATGCGGGATACGAGTGAGATAGGAAACGAGTTTGAGCCTTTGAGATTCGCCGCCTGATAGGGTGTTGAGGGGCTGGCCAAGTTTCAAGTAGCCAAGGCCGACATCGACCATGGGCTTCAGGCATTTTATAATCTTGGCCCGCCCTGAGCCTGTCGAATGGGGGTACTCGCCGAAAAAGAGGAGGGCTTCGTCGATGTCGAGATCGAGGATGTCGGCGATGCTGCGGCCGTTGAATTCGATTTCGAGGACTTCGTCTTTGAATCGTTGACCTTCGCAACTTTCGCAAGGCACGAAAAGGTCGGATACGAATTGCATCTCGATGCGCTCAAAGCCGAGGCCGGAACAGGTGGGGCAGCGGCCGTCGCCGCTGTTAAAGGAAAAGTGGCCGGGGCTCATTCCGGCGGACTTCGCCGCGTCGAGCTGGGAGAAGAGCTTGCGGATTTCGTCCCAGGCTTTGCTGTAGCTGGCGGGGTTGGACCGGGGCGTTTTACTGACGGGGCTTTGGTCGATAAGGACGACGTCGGAGAGTGGCAGGGTGGATTCAATATCTTGAATCGCGGCGGGCTCTTCGACGGTGAGTCCTTTCTTTGCTAAGAGGTTTTGGTAGATGACGTTGTTGAGCAGGGTACTTTTTCCAGAGCCGGAAACGCCGCTCAGGCAGACGAAGCTTTGCTGCGGAATGTGGACGGTGAGGTCTTTGAGGTTGTGCTTGGTGGCCGCAAAAACGCTGAGCGTTTTCGAGTGAGGAGTGGAGAGTGGAGAGTGGGAAGTTCCTAGCCGTCGTTCTTCAGGGGCTTCGATGGTGTCTCTTCCGGATAGGTAGCGTCCGGTATGTGTATCGGATTTTAGGATACGTTTGTAGTTGCCGGTAAAAGAGAGCTGGCCGCCGTTGACGCCGGGCTTGGGGCCTATCTCGATCAGGTGGTCGGCGGCGCGCATGACGGCTTCGTCGTGCTCGACCACGACGACTGTGTTGCCGAGGTCGGTGAGGCGGCGGAGTATGCCGATGAGGCGATCCATGTCGCGCGGGTGCAGGCCGACGGAGGGCTCGTCGAGAACGAAGAGTGTGTCGACGAGTGAAGAACCGAGGCAGGAGGTCAAGTTCACGCGCATGGTCTCACCGCCGGAGAGGCTGCGGGAGCTACGGTCGAGTGTGAGGTAGCCGAGGCCGACGGCGTCGAGAAAGCTGAGGCGGGAGAGGATGCCTGCGAGGGCGGAGTCGTCATGATTGGAGGGCAACGCTCCGTCGTTGCCGCGTTGTGTTGTCTGCGGCAATGACGGAGCATTGCCCTCCATCAGCACAAGCAGTTCACTGACACTCTTTTGGTAGAGCTCGGGTAGGGTGTGGCCTTGCCATTTCCAGTTGAGTGACTCGGGTTGGAGGCGGGCGCCGTGGCACTTCGGGCAGCGGGTGTAACTGCGAAATTTGGAGAGGAAGACGCGGACGTGCATCTTGTAGAGGTTGCTGTTGAGCCAGCCAAAGAAGCGGTGGATGCCATACCATTGGCCTTTGTTTTCGGCGTAGCCGGGCTCGCCTTCCATTACGAACTTGAGTTCCTTTTTGTTGAGCTTCGACCAGGGAATGTGGGTGCGGATCTTGTGCTTTTTAGCAGCACGCTGGAGATCGCGCAGGCTCTCGCTATAGACTTCGCCTTGGAAGGCGCGGATGGCGCCGTCGTTGATGGATTTGCTCTGGTCGGGGATGACGAGGCCGTAGTCGATCTCGATGACGCGTCCGAAGCCACGGCACTCGGAGCAAGCGCCGATCGGGGAGTTAAATGAAAAGAGTGCGGGCGCGGCGGGGCGGAAAGCCTGGCCGGTTTCGGGCGATTGGAGGCCGTGGGTGAACTCGGCGAGAAGAGCCAGTTGATCGTCGAAAATTTCGATGCGCCCTTGCCCGAAGTGGAAGGCGGTCTGCAGGGCTTCGATGGCGCGGGAGCGTGCCTTGTTGTTCAGGGTCGCGATGCGATCTTGGATGACGAGGGCAGAAGTCAGAGAACAGAGGTCAGATGTCAGAAGTTCATCAATGCGCACTATTCTGTATGCATTCTTAACTTCACTCTTTCGCAGCAAGACTCTGGTGTAGCCTTGGGCACTCAACGAACTGAGTATTTCTTTCCAATCCAGTTTTTCGGGTTTGGTGACGGGGAAGGTGATGAGGGCGGTGGTGCCTTCGTGATCTTGGATGAGTTTCTGCCAGGCGGACTGCGGGTTGTCGTCGGTGATGGGCTGGCCGGAGGCGGGATCGTAAAGGGTGGCGGCGTTGGCGAACCAAACTTTGAAGTAGTCGGCCAGTTCGGTGATGGTGCCGACAGTGGAGCGGGATGTCTTGACCGTGTTGGACTGATGGATGGCGATGGAGGGGCGGATGTTTTCCACGCTGTCGACCTTTGGACGGTCGAGCAGATCCATGAACTGGCGGGTGTAGGGGGAGAAGGTCTCGACGTAGCGGCGCTGGCCTTCGGCGTGCAGGGTTTCGAAAACGAGCGAGGATTTGCCTGCGCCGCTCAGGCCAGTGACGACGGTGAGCTCTCCGATGGGTAGATCGAGGTCGAAGCCTTTGAGGTTGTTTTGGCGGACGCCGCGCAGGTGGATGTATTCTTTTTTCGAGGGCATGTTTTGAGTAGACTGTGTGGAGCTAAATGCAGAGGTCGAATCTCGGAAGTATAAATTTAGTAGAAAATGTAGTGGAACCCCGCTTCGCTCTGCGAGCTACGCAGGCCGCTGCGGGGAACCCGTTTCGACCGATGGGGTGAGATTTGCCTTATAACGAAAGCGGTTCCCACCTTCGCGCTCCGCGCTACGGTGGACAGGCCCGTGAAATGCCCTTTGGGTGCTTCCGCTACATTAAATGAGTTACCTATATATTACCATCGGTGCCTCGTGGCGTCGTCGCTTGCGACGGCCAGATTTGTCAACTGGTCAAGAATCTGGCCTGCGCAAGCGCAGACGCCACGGATTACAGTTGCCAGCTCGCTCATTCACGGGCGATCTCCGGCTATGAAAGCACGCATTAAAATCGCTGAGTCGGAAACGCCTGAAGGTATGCCAATGGCACTCTACGAGCACGATGGTGCCTATTCGATCAGTTTTCAGGGGCAGGAGCTGATGCACTCGAAGGCTTCGGCCTCGGAGCTTCTGCTTGGAAAGTTGGGCGTCGAACGTCTGCGGAAGAACACTCAGGCGCGCGTGATGATCGGTGGCCTAGGTTTGGGGTTTACTTTGAGGAGCGTTCTCGACTGTGTCGCTGCGGAGACTCAAGTCGATGTGGTCGAGTTGGTGCCCAAGGTGGTCGAATGGAACCGCGAATATCTGCGCGATTTGAACGGAGCCTTGCTCGACGATCCGCGTGTCAACGTGATCGAGGCGGATGCGGTGAAGACGATCTTTGAAGGCACTTCTCATAGCTACGACGCCATGATTCTCGATGTGGATAACGGCCCCACCGGTATGGTTAAAGCGAGTAACGGTTCGCTCTATTCACATAAAGGGCTCCGGGCGGTGCGTAAGTTACTTAGATCAGGTGGTCGCGCGGCTTACTGGTCGGCGGGCACCGATCCGCACTTTAAGGCGCGAATGGAAGCGGTTGGCTACCGCGTCGGCGTGATTCCGGCAAAAGTGCACGAGCGCGCCAAGCGCGCGGCTTACGTGATCTACGTGGCCGATGTTTAGCGCGGATTACAGCTTCCAATGGTCGCCACTGAAATCGACAGGTTTGGTACCTTTGAAAAATTTCGCCGCCTCCGTCGCCCATCGGCAGTAGCGCGCACGGCCTGCAGGGGTTTGCTCCACGAGGCGTGGGCTTCGCTCAGCTTCGCTCTGCTCCCAGCCGCGTGTAGTGAATTCGCGGAAGGCGGCTTTATCAGTTTCAGTTAGTTTGGCCATGCCACTGTTTCAACGTTTCCAGCTTATGATCAAGATCAAAGAGCTTAAGATATTCTTCAAGTAGCTCCCAGTCAATGGATTGTTCCTGTTCCGCAGTCGTCTCCAAGATCATCTGTATATCTGCCCAGTCGGCGGCACCTCGTTTAGGCGAATTGACGAGTGCTTGAACCTTCAGGCCGATGATGTCCTCAACTTGAACCACGGGCAGAGTCAGGCCGTCGGCGACTTCGATCCGCTCCGCCCGTTTTAGCATACTTACTGTAGGGCCGCGAAAGGCGTGCAGGATGTCAATACGCCCGAGCGCATCGTCTTTGGCCATGTAGTGGGAGACATTCTCGTTTTTGAAGGCGCGTGTGTATCCCGCCGCTTGAAAAATGCGGTCTGCTTGTTCCCAGTCGTCGAGCATCAGGATAAAATCCAAGTCGACCGTCGCACGTTGCACGCCGCGCAACGCCATAGCGAAGCCGCCTATGAGCGCATAGCGGATGCCGCTCGCATCTAACTGGCTGGTCACTTTCTCGATGACTCTGATGAAGTTCATACTTGTTGGGTCTGTCGTCGCAGTTGGCTGACTCGGCTACGGCGGGCTGTGTTGTCTCTACGTTGACTCCTGCACCTTAAATAGCGTTCCGCCGAGGCTGCGAGGCTTCATCTCCTTACTCACGGCTTCGTCCTCGTCGACGATTTGGCCACCTTCAAAATAGGCAGGTTCTTTCAGCCAGTGTTTTTTTAATTCATCATGTAGGTCGATGAGCTCTCCAAGCTTGCTAATGCGAAATTCGATGGTGTGGGCATGCGTGGCGATGGGGTATTCTTTCATCACGGTCGTGCTCGTTGCGGCCTCGGCGGCGCCGGAGGCGCGGTCCGCCATGGCTTGCACTTGCGGGGGCAGAGGGCGTTGGATGATCGACGATCCGCCGGGAATGCCGGCTGCGGTGACGCCGTCACCGAGGGCTTGTTGCAACTCGCCCGGGCGGAGAGAGCGGCTGTGATAGATGCGGAGCATGGTGCTGCCTTGTGTGATGATGTTTAGCTCGGTGACGCGGAAAGTCGCAGTCACATATTCTTGCTTAGATATCGACTGTACGCCGGCTTCGGTTCCGTAGTAGGCGCGGGCGTCACCGGGGAAGACGATGCCGTAGATTTGCGGGTTCTTGACCCCGCGCGTAGTGACGGAGACGGCGGAAACTTCACCGACGAGCGCGGCGAGCAGGCAGAGGGGGAGGATTTTTCGTAGTGACAACATAAAGATCAAAATGCTGGCCTTTCCATCGTGGGCAAAGGTAATTTGTTTCAACAATGCTAGCTTGTAACGATTTAACCGTAGAAATCCAGCCTACGGGCACACGAATCCTCGACCGAGCGACTGCGCGATTCATGCCAAAGGGTCTGAATGCAGTGATCGGCCCTTCCGGTTGCGGTAAGACGACCCTGGTCAAAGCCATGCTCGGCATCCTCCCCAGTGTGGGCGAGGTGGCCTACGCAGGCGAGCCGATACGGCAGAGCTCCGATTTACAGGGTAAACTTTCCTTCGCGCCGCAGTTTAGCATCGCGCATGAGCGTCTCTCTGTAGACGAAGCCTTACGCTATGCACTCGACCTCTGCGTGCGCGACACCGCGGTCAAAGCCGAGCGGCACGCCGAGATCTTGCGCCGCATCGGGCTCGACGGGCACCGCGAGAAGCGCGTCTCCGATCTGAGTGGCGGGCAATTGCGCCGCCTCGGCCTCGGCCTCGAGCTGGTCGGCGACCCGCAGTGTATGGTCTGCGACGAGGTGACGAGCGGCCTCGACCCGCGCTCGGAAGATCAAATCCTCGCCGTGCTCCAACGCCTCCGGGATGAGCGGGAGAAGACCTTTATCTGTATTATTCACAATTTGGCCAAGCTGGAGGAGTTCGACTGGATCACTGTGGTTTATGAAGGTGCGGTTGTTTTCCAAGGCAGCTTGGAGGCGCTCAATGGCTACTTTAGTATTCCTGACGCCTTGCACCTCTACGACAAGCTCAACGAGCACCCCATTGATTACTGGCGTGAGCGTTGGTTGGGCGAGCAAGCAGACGGCCCGCAGCACGAGGCAGTGGACACCGTCGTCGCGCCGCCTCCCCCCGGTGCGCTGGCGCAGACCGCCACACTGCTCAAGCGTCGAGCGCTCCTCTTTAAACGCGACCGCGGCTACTGGCTGCTCACGCTGGGGATCACCATCGGCTTCCCGCTACTGGTCACGATCTTCGCCTGGGATGGCATTCCGCAGCTACGCGGCCTCGCTATGAACTCTGCGAGCGGCTTCATGGAGCAGATGCAGGATAATCTGCGCTACCGAATCGATGCGATGGAGATGGCCTCGCTCGTGACCGGGCTGATTCTCTTCCAAGTTATTTTGCTCACCCTGATGGGGAGCAACAACGGCGCGCGCGAGATCGCGGCCGAGCGTCCGCTCTACGAAAAAGAACGCTTCGCCGGTCTCAGTTCGATCGCCTATGCGAGCAGTAAGTTAATCTTCGCCTCGCTTGTTGCTGTCGGGCAAGGGCTGTGGATGATGCTCTTTGTTAAATATATCTGCGAGTTTCCCGGCGACAGCTTTTTGCAGGCTATCGTGCTTGTGTTGAGCTGTGTGTCCATGACGGCTATTTGCTTAGGATTCTCCGCGATCTTTAATTCTGCCGACAAAGCCTCGCTCCTTTCGGTTTATCTCGTCGGCTTTCAGTTGCCACTCTCGGGCATCGTTCTCGCGCTGCCCGATGTGCTCGTCTGGGTCTGTCGACCTTTCATCAATGCTTACTGGGGGTGGGGCGGCTACTTTAGTTCAATGCTCGATACGCGCCTCTACGACGCCTATCGTTTGGACGCGGGCGAGTGGATTCCCTCGCCTCAACTGGCCGTTGCGGTGCTGCTGGGGCACACGCTCGTTGGTGCCGCCATGGTCTTTTGGGGTTGCCAGCAAAAACGCTGGAATTAAGCCTACAGCTTGAAACTTCTCCCTGTTTACGCCTATACATTTATTTATGCCCCCAGCCAAATCTAGAATCTGTTCGTTCTCGTTTGCTCTGTCTTTGCTCTTCGTCCTCTTTCTCGCCGCCTGTGGAAAAGGGAATTTCTCCGACTCAGAGCCATTGCCGGTCGATAACTACGTAAAGAAGCCTGGCGACTTTTTAGGAAATAGCTACGTGCTTCGCGCGCAGATCGATGAGCAGATCAAATGGGAAAAAGGCCTCGGTCGCGTCTTGGCTGTCCGCGTTGAAGGTTCCGATACGCCGTTACCCGTCTTCGTGCCTGAAGGTGTGACGGATAATCTGCACGTCGGGCAACGCTACGAAATGGAAGCAATCATCGAACAAGGAGGGCTCATTTATGTCGAAGCTTTGCGCAAGTATTAGTCTCTCGCTGCTTGTTGCAGCAGTCTCGGTCAATGCTCAGGGGGCGATACCCGGTGGCGGTGCGCCTGCCTATAGTCCTCAGCCCGCTCAGGCCGGCGTGTCGACGCCGACCAACGGTTTCTTTGAAAGTAACAGCTTTCTTGAGATGGCGAACCGCGTGTTCGACCCAAGTAGCGACTCGATGGATTTTGAGAACGGTAGCTTCGAGTGGAAGGGCAAGAGTTTTAACCTCGCCGAGCAGCGTGCGTTCCGTTCCCGCTTCGAGCGATTCCTTCTCGCGTCGCCCACCGACGAAGAAGAGCAGTATGCTCAGCTCATGGCGGACATTATCGATCGCCTTTCCGTATCAAACAATAATAGCGACGACGCCATTCTCGACACTTGGGAGCTACTCTTCCGCGCCTCTCGATTTGATCTCGACGGCGGTAACAGCACCATCGTGGCCAACCAAGTCTTTAACGCATGGCGCATTCGCAAGGAGAGCCGTGGCGTGACTATGACGCAGCGCGAGCTGCAGCAGATGCGCCAGTATCAGCAAGAAGTCGTTGCGAACCGCGCCTTGGCCTTGAAAAACATTCAAGAAAAGCGCATGCGCGAGTCCAGTCTCACCCGGAATTCAGGCACTCCAGCTCCCGCCACAGGCGAGACAGAATCCGTAACCACGGAAGCCGCCTTCCGCATGCTCGACCTTGCCGAGACTGAGGCTAAGATCATCGCTCTCGAAACCCAGTCGGCTATGACCGGCCTTCAGGCCAAGCTCCAATTTCAGAGCCAGATTGTCAGCTTCATCATACAGCGCCGCTTCGAGCATGCGCTCGTCCTTGCCGGCTTCTATCAATCCATTTTCAAAGGCTCGCACCAGTCGCTCGAAGTCGGTAAAGACCAACTGCAAGAGTTTGTGCCCGGGAGTGACTTAGCCTTTACTGTCGACAGCATGACCTTCATTGCCCGCGAGGCGATCAACGACGTCAATAAAGGCGTCGATGCCGTCAACGCTGCTTACGAAGAAGACCGTAACCTCATCGCTTTGGAGCGCTTGCAGGAAGTCTTCTTCCTTGGCGAATACCTCACCGAGCTGAACAAGATCCCCACCGACCAGCGCCGCCACATGCTCGATCTCTATCGCGGCCTGATCGAAGCCGGCGAACTCGCCGACGCGAAGGACTACGACGGCGTGGCCGAACTCGCAGCTGAGATTTCAAAGCTCGCTGATGACTTCCCTAAAAATCGTGTGCTTTCCGCTATCGAAACCGCCAAAAGCATGAGTGACATGGCCGTCTTCGCCGCCTCGCAATACCGCAACCTCGGTGATATCGACAAAGCCCGCGCTGAACTGCAGACCGCGATTGAAATCTGGCCATCAAACCCGTCCGTCCGGGAGTTCCAACAAGAGACGACCAAGCTCGCCACCGCTGGCTCACAAGGCGTGCAGATTTTTGACGACCTCTACAAGCGCGAAGACCGCCGTGGCATCTACGAGCGCCGCATGGATCTCGGCTTTGCTCTGGCAGAGGACACGCAACGTCGCCCCTTACTTATGGAAGTCGTCGAGCAAATCGCCCGTATTGATCTACTCGTCGCGCAGAGCGCTGAACTCATCAAACAAGACGAACCTTACGCCGCGTGGGAGCTTCTCGTCGAAGCCTCGAAGGTCGATCCCAGCGATGGCCCTATGAATCGTGCCCGCGCCGAACTCGCGCCCCGCGTCGCCAACTTTGTGCTCCAGCTGGATCGCGCCAGTCGCCAGTCCGACGCCGGCCACCACGCCGGTGCGCTCGCCGCTTACCTCGCCGCGCAAGATATTTACCCTGCCAGTCGCCTTTGCCGCGAAGGCATCGAGAGTCAGGCCACTGCGCTCATGTCCGGCCTACGGAGCGCGCAAGAGTAGAGCGCGCGTGTCTGTAGTTTGGAGTTCCGCCTTTAGGCGGCTGCATGTGATTGGCTTTGACTGCGCAACCGCCTAAAGGCGGGACTCCAACATTTTGCTGCTTTCGCGGACACGCCGCATTTTAATCGCCCTGCAGCACGTGCAAATTCGCCATCGAAATGCCGCTGAGCATCGCGCCGACGATGCCGAGGAAGCCTTGGTCAGTGCCGGCTAAATAGAGATTTTCCAAATGGGTGCGGCCGTCCTTGATCTTGTTCGGCGCGCCGTAGATCGCGCCATTGAGGTGGCCGGTGTATTTACGCACGGTGCGCGGGGTGAACATGTCGCTGGCGATACGGTGCGCATCAAGGTCGAGTTTTGATTTGGGGAGCAGGCCGAGCGTGACCTTCTGTAGCTCTGCATACCAATGTGCCTTTTGCGCGAGGTAATCGTCCTCGCCGAGGGCGCACCATTTGTCGTGGTTGGCCATCGCGGTGACGCGGAGGAAGCCTTCGTTGAGTTGGCGCCCGTCGCCGTATTGGTAGTTATTTGGAAAACAAATCACGCCGCTGGTCGGGTCGACGAGCTCGTCCTCTACACGGGCGTAGCGAAAGCGCTCGGCGGTGTTGAAAAAGATGATTGTGTCGTCCCAGCCGAAGTCGGCGGGTTGCCGGTCGAGCACAGTGATGGTCTCGGTGAAGCTGAGCTGGCCGATGTTGCCGCTGGCCGCGTCCTTCGGTTGATCCTCGCAGAGGCGGGCGGTCTCCACGGCTCCGGCAGTGGAGATGATCTTGTCGGTAGTGATGGTCGCGCCGCTGTCGAGTTCGATGGCGGAGGCTTTGTTGCCGCTTGTATGGATTCTTTGGATACCGCACTTCATCTTGCGCACGCCGCCGAGTGAGCGATATTTATCCTGCAAGAGTTTGATGATCACGCGCACCCCGTCGAGCGGGCGGGCGAAGCCCTCGAAGAAGAGCGAGCGGAACATAATGGCGAATTGCCCGTAGTCCATGTCGTGCTCCTGCGCGCTGCCGTAATACATGACGGGGCAGAAGATCATATCTTCCAGCAGCGGGTCGCTTATGTGGCGCTGAACCGCCTCGCGGGCGGAGGTGGGGATAGCGCCGAGGTTGAAAGCGTCGAGGGTGCGCACTTCCTCGGCCAGCGCGCGGAAGCCGTCGATCTGCTTGGGGAAGGCGCGGGCGACTTCGGCCTCGAAGTGGGCGAAATCGTTGGAGAATTCGAGCTGAGCTCCGGGGAAGTGGATGCGCGAGCCGTTTTGCGGGCAAAGGTCGAGTGCATCGTAGGGGATGCGGAGCTGGCGGAGGAGCTTGGTCAGCGGAGTGCCCTTCGTGCCCTTGGGAACGTAGTTGGTCATGGCGTGGAGGCCGACGTCGAACTTGCGCCCGTCTTGACTATAAAAAGAGTTGAGCCCACCCGAGGCGTTGTGCCGCTCCAGAATAATCACATTTTTACCCGCGAGCGCGAGACGGATGCCGGCGGCCAGCCCGGCCATGCCCGCGCCGATGATGACGGTTTCGAAGTGTTGGTTGTCGAGGTTCTGGGACATTTTGTAGATGTTGCTCTGTAGATTGTAGTGTGCGCGCTTGCGCGTCACCTCGAAATTTTTTGGAGTGTCGTTTATTTGTTGCTGCTTCGACTTACGAGGACATCCGCAAGCGGAGTCACTACGAGAGCGGTGTGTTATAAACAAAAAAGGCAACGGCGGGTGCCGTTGCCTTTTGGGGAAAGCGAGAAGTGGACTATTTCGCGTTGAACTTCGGTGTGAGGTATTCCGCGCAGCTAGCGAGGGAAGCGAGCTTCGGGTAATCCTCTTCGGGCACTTCGATGCCGTGTTGTTTGCGGAGCTCCATCACGATGTCGAGGAAGTCCATGGAATCGAGGTCCATTTGGTCGCGCAGGTTCACTTCCGCCTTGAGATCGGTAGTGTCTTCGTCAGGCGCGATTTCGTTGATGATGTCGATTACGATTTGTTTTACTTGGTCTTCGGTCATGGAATGGGTGTTTGTAGGAAGTTGTTGGTTGAAAGCAGGGTTAATCTTCGAATTTCCGGAGGATGAGCGCGGAGTTGATTCCGAGCATTCCGAAGGAGTTGTTGAGGATAACTTTGACCGCGTCAACCTTGCGTGGCTCGTTTATTACGAGATTTGGCAGAGCGCACTCGGGGTCGAGCTCTTCGACGTTGATCGTGGGGTGAATGACGTTGTCCTGGAAAGAGGGTAGGTTGCCCGCCAGTTCGAGCGCTCCGGCGGCGCCCATGCAGTGGCCGATGTAGCTCTTGGTGTTGTTGACGTAAGTCGTGGGCGAGTCGCCAAAGACTTCGCGGATCGCCTTGATCTCCTGGATGTCGCCCATCGGTGTGGAGGTGGCGTGGGTATTGACGATGTCGACTTCGGAGGCGTCCATTCCGGCGACGGCGAGCGCTTGGCGCATGCACTCGGCTTGGCGCTCTGGATTGGGGAGCACGTAGTCGGAGGCGTCGGAATTAATACGATAGCCGACGATCTCGGCTATGATGTTGGCGCCACGGGCTTGGGCGTCTTCGAGGCGCTCTAGCGTGTAGATGCAGCCGCCTTCGGAGACGACGATGCCGTTGCGAGTCTTGTCAAAGGGGCGGCTGGTCTTGTTGACGTCGGATTCGTGACTTCCGAGCGCGCCTTGGCTCTTGAAGCCGGCGAAGATGCCGAAGGATTGGATGCTTTCGCTGACGCCGCCTGCTAAAGCCATGTCAACCTCGCCGAGGCGAAGCATTTGCAGAGCTTGAATGAGGCCTGCATTGCCCGCTGCGCAGGCCGCGCCGATTGTGTAGTGCGGCCCCGTGATGCCCATGTTGATGGTGATCTCTCCGGCCGGGTTGTTGGCCACGGTGCGGGGATTGTGGTGGTGCGTCCAGAACTTGGTGTCGTAGTCGAACTTCGAGATGTTATAGACCTCGTTTTCCGTTTCCACATTACCGTGCTCGGTCGTGCCGACGTAGACCCCGATCCGGCTCTTGTCGAAATTCTCAAAATCTATGCCGCTGTCGGCGATGGCCTCGCGTGCGGCGTAGATGGCGATACTGCCGGCGCGGGTGCCCACACGGAGCTCTTTGCGGGTCTGGTATTTTTTCGGGTCGAAATCGCAGACGCCGGCAGGCACTTGACCAGTTTCTCCGGCTGCCCCCATGTAGCGCATGTCGATCATCTGGATACGCGCAACCCCATCGAGTAGATTCTTGCGATATTCTTCGAGTGTATTGCCGTTGGGCGAGGTCAGGCCGACGCCTGTGATGACGATGCGAGATTGCTGCATGGGTAAGCGGGTATGGATACCACGTTTAGCGGTAGGACTGTCAATAGTGTAAAAAGTTTTGCTTTGGGGCAAATGTAGTTTCGTAATTTTTGCGCGCTAGTCGCTTTTTTGGTTTGGAAAGTGTCCAGAGGCCTCCAATCTGAGGGCTATGAACGTATTAGTCGTCGGAGGAGCCGGTTACATTGGTAGCCATTGTGTGCGTCAACTCGAGGCTGCGGGGCATCGTCCCGTAGTTTTGGATAATCTGGTCTTTGGCCATCGAGCTGCGGTCAGCGCCGGGATTCCCTTCTATGATTGTGATTTGGGCGACCCTGAAGCCGTGGGTAAAATCCTCCGCGAGGAGTCGATCGAGCTGGTCATGCACTTCGCCGCCTTCGCCTACGTCGGCGAATCCGTCACCGAGCCTCGTAAATACTACGAGAACAACTTTGTTGCCACGCTCCGCCTCCTCGAGACGATGCTGGACAACGACGTCAAGAAGTTCGTCTTCTCCTCGACCTGTGCAACCTATGGCGAGCCGGACGTTCTGCCTATGGTGGAGACCCTGCCGCAAGCACCAATCAACCCCTACGGCCAGACCAAGCTCGACGTGGAAAACTGCCTCAAGGCCTTTTCGCATGCCTACGGCCTCAGTTTCGCCGCCTTCCGCTACTTCAACGCTGCGGGTGCCGCCGAAGACGGCAGCATCGGCGAAGACCACAACCCCGAGACGCACCTCATTCCACTCGTGATCGACGCCGCTACCGGTCGCCGTGAGAACATCAAAATATTCGGCACTGACTACGACACGCCGGATGGCACCTGCCTGCGCGACTACGTGCATGTGGACGATCTCTCCCGTGCACACATTGCAGTTTTTGAAAAGCTCAATGAGCCGGGCACCGGTTGCTTCTACAACCTCGGCACGGGGAAACCCAACTCCGTGCGCGAAATTATCGATGCCGTCGAGGCCGTCACCGGGCTCAAGGTGCCTGTGATCGAAGACGTCCGCCGCGCAGGCGATCCGCCCGCGCTTTATGCCGACTCCAGCAAAGCGCAGAAGGAGCTCGGTTGGGAAATCAAATACTCCGACGTCAAAGACATCATCGAAACCGCGTGGCGCTGGCATAAAGCCCACCCCGAAGGTTTCGGGGATTAGTCGTCTCGCTTCGGCCGCGTCCAAATCATATTCTTGGGCGGGTATTCAAACATGCGCGGATAAATCGCGGGGCCGCTCAAGTAGCGTTGCCCTGAGTTATCTTGAAACCAGTAGTAGCCCTTCTCGTAGCCGATTGGTGCGACCACGCCTAGCGTATCGTGTTGATACCACATGCCTTCGATTTGCCTGAGCTCGCCCAGCCAGTTCACTTGATAGTGCCCTTCGCTTAGCGTCTGTAGATCTTCTCCGAAAATACATTCCAGCGACTCGCCCTCGGGGCATTCGCGTCCGCCGCGAACTTTTAGGCGCATGCACTCGATCGGTGTCCAACCCGGCAGTGCCAGCGTCTCCGGCTGAGCCCCCGCCGTAATACGTGCTTCATACTCGGCGAGGAGTCGCGCCTTTGGCGCGTGGGGAAAAGCTTCGCTCAGCGGAGTGCTTCCAGAGAGAGCGGGCGCGCCTAAAAGCAAAAGGCTGGCCACGCTGGCCAATACGCCCAGAGCTAAGAGTTGCCCTCCTCGGCTGAGCTTAGGCACCAGTGGCGCGATGAGCACAAAAATCCCTGACCATAGGTAAAAACTCGGCGTTGCCAGATACCGTTCCGCTACAGGTTCCCCCATTTTAACAATCAGTGCCGATTGAAACCCGCGCAGCATGGCTAGCCCGAGCATAAGCCCCCCAATCACGATCAGTAGGACTCCCAGCCAAGTCCTCACTGAGCACCGTCCGCGCCATATGCATACTATGAGCGCTGCCACGACCGCCACTTGCAAAAGCAGCGCAGGGATTCCATGCAAGCTTTCCCCAAATTTTACCCCCCAAATGGAATCGACGAGTACGCCCTGCGTGAACATGATCCAGCCAGCCTCAATCGCCACCCAGAGATTGCCGAAGCCTGGTTGCGAACTGCCCGGCTTGAAAACAAACTGGATCGCCAGTGCGTAGGCGATGCTCGCTGCCGCGAAGGCCAACGGCATATAGCGCCGTCCATCCTTGCGCCAGAGCCACCAGCGCACCAGCGCGACGGGGATTAGCACCATCGTAGCCGGAGCCGACCACGCCGATAGCACGAGAAAAGCCGAAAGCAACACCACCGCCGATCGCTTGTGCGGCAGATCGCAGAGCAGGATCGCACCGACCGTGAATGAGAGATACCAGTGCAAGCCCAGCAGCATGCCGAGATTCGGCTGGTAAGGCGTCAACGCGATCAGCACCACACAGGCCGCTCGCGCTCCGTCCGACGCCACTAGATTTCGGCAGTAGGGCGTGTAGAACCAGCTCATCAGTGTGACGCAGAGCAGCAGCGCCACCCCGTGGTTGACCCATGGCAGCACCGCGAAGGGCACATGCCAGAGCAGCTCGGCCAGTAGCATCGGCAGCACGTGTAGATAGCCTGCGTAGGGCGTCGTGATCGCCGTCAACCAATCCGCATTGTAGGCCGTCTCATAAAAGTAAAAAGCGTCCTCCGATACGAACTGCCCCGCCAGAAAGAGCGGTGCGTTTTTCAGGAAGAGCAACAGCGTAACAAAACCTACGAGGCAGAGATGTGTTCTGCCACTGTAAGTGAAACATCCTTCGGGTTTCGATATGGGAGGGCGTCTCATTATGAATGGGGGAATCGGGATGGGGGCGCGCTACCAGAGAGGTTTAATGGATTAACTTATCGATATTAACATATAACTGGCAAGGCTGATGCGAAACTTTAAACATTTGTTTGAGTATTTGTAACCTTCTGCCTTTTTTGCCGATTCGCGATCATGCAGCCCCGTATCTTTAAATTTTTAGTCCCCATTTTTTTGCTCGCCGGCGGCATGCAGGCAGAGGACGACGAGCTATCGCTTCAGGCGGCGATTGCTTCGGCCTTAGAGCACAATCTCGGCCTGCGAATCTCGACCTACGCCCCGGCCAATGCCCTCGACTCGGTCGAGATCGAAGAGGCGCAGTTTGATCCAGAGATTTTTGGCGATGCCACCCTACAGGAGCGCCAGTCGGTTGGGATTAACAGCACGCTCGGCTCCGACAGTGAAAGTCGCCGCGCAAGTGCAGGCGTGGATAAACGATTCGCGACCGGTGCCACAGTTACCGTCGATTCTTCGATCAGCCGTAGCGCGTCGAGTAACAGCACTACCGGTAACCCGGACTACGGCACCGACGTCGGCGTTTCGATCCGTCAGCCCTTACTCAAAGACGCTTGGGCGACTGTCAATCTCGCTCCGCTCGCACGCGCTAAAGTCAACGCCGAGCGCTCCCTCTTCGAGCTACGCTCCGATGTGCTCGACCTCGTGCTTGATACCGAGATCGCCTACTGGAATCTCGCTTACGCGCGCGCCGATCGTGAACTCATCGCTTCCAGTCTCGCGTTAGCCGAGAATTTACTCGAAGAGAATCGCGAACGCGAGCGCCTCGGGCTCGTCACGCCGCTCGAAGTGCTCCAAGCCGAGGCCGAAGTGCTCAACCAACAAGAGGACATTATCCAAGCCGAGCGCACGATTGAAGACGCCGAAGACGCCCTCCGCCGTGCCATGGGGCAGGCCGATTTTTTGGCAGACCTGAGCGACAATGTGCTCGTCGCCGGTCTCCCCGACGCCATCCGGCCACTTCGCCCAATGAGTGACGTAGTGCTCGACACCGTGCTCAATGACGTCGACGCCAAGGCGCAAGAGCGCCGCATCGAGGTCGAGCGCATCAATCGCACTCTAGCTGAGGACGATACGCGCCCCGATCTCGATTTGAAAGCTGGCTTGAGCTACCTTGGTCGTGATCAAGACGGTGGGACCGCCTATCGAGGTGCTTATGATGCCGACGGCTACGATTGGAACGTCGGCGTCGAAGTGCGCATGCCTTGGGGCTTTCGAGATGCCCGCGCTCGAGCTCGCCAAGCCGAGCGTAACGAAGAGCAGGCCACCCTCCAGCTCTACGATATCAAGCAAGCCAAAGCCCTCGCTGCCCGCAACGCGTGGCGCTCCGCCAGCGCAGGTCTGAAGCGGATCGAAGTGACCCGCGCTGCTCTGCGCCTGAACGAGGAAGCCTTCGAGCAAGAGCGCGCCCGCTATGGTTCTGGCCTCGTCGCCTATCGCAGCGTGCTCGAAGCTCAGCGCGACTTCGACCAAGCAAAAAGCAACTATCTGCGCTCTCTTATTGAAACTTTAAGATCCACCGTCCGTCTCAGCCGAGTCGATGGCACATTACTCACTCGCAACGGTCTCGATTGGGATGCCGTCGAGCCCTACACTCAAGTGACCACGCCGACTGTCGAACTTCAGTCCACTCCATCCACCGGTACACCATGAAACGTGTCTTCATCATTATTCTAATCCTCGCGCTCGTTGGCGGCGGTATCTACGGCCTGTTGAAATTTCTCCCCGAGGGAAACGGCAAACAAGCCAACCATATCCGGACAGATACGGCCGAGCGCCGTGATTTGCAGTCGGTGGTTCCTGCCTCGGGTGAAGTGCTGCCATTGCTCAGCAGTATCGTAAAGTCGGAGATCAGCGGACGGATTACCGAGATCAAGATCGAGGAGGGCGACACCGTGACTCGCGGGCAGCAGTTGCTCGAACTCGACCGCACCAGCCTCGAAACACGCCTGCGCGAGGCGCAGCGTAACCTCGAAGCCGAGCGACTACGCTTGGAAAAGTCGAAGCGTAACTACGACCGTCTCGAAGAGCTCTATGCCAAAAAGTTCGTCGGCGAAAAGGAATACCTCGACGCCCAAACTGAACTCAATCTCGCTCAGCTCAGCCTCGAGATCTCACAAGCTCGCCTCGAAGACGCTGCCGAAGACCTTTCCAAAACCACCATCTCCGCACCTCACGACGGTGTCGTGACACGGCTCGACGTGCTCGAAGGAGCGGTTATCTCCGGGGCGACTTCCGTCTCAAACGGCACTGATCTGCTGACCATCGCACAGCTCAACGAGCTCTACATGGAGGCCAATATCAACGAAGTCGACGTGGAAAAACTCTACGTGGGGCAGACCGCCATGCTCCGTTTCGATGCGATTCCCGACTTTCAAGTCGAAGGTAAGATTAGTGTGATCGCTCCTTCTGCTCGTAGAGATGGCAACGTGCGCGTCTTTCCGATCGAAGTCGTCTTCGAAGTCGCGGATAACCGTGTGCGCCCTGGCATTAGCGCCACGGTTGAAATACCCATCGAATCAGCCGACAATGTGGTCAGCGTGCTTCTCTCTGCCGTCTTTAACAATAAGGGTAAAAGCAATGTCTATGTGCAAAACGCCACTGGTTGGGAGCGCCGCGAAGTGACCGTGGGGATTAATAATCTGCAACACGTTGAGATTCGTTCTGGCCTTGAAGAGGGCGAGGCCGCCGCGCTGAGCCGTCCACCGGAATTTCGTAATTCGGATGGTTGATTCCGACAAAGTCTTTGAGCTGTCCTCTATCCGCCGCACCTATCAGGTCGGCAGCGAGCTCGTGCATGCACTCGCGGGTGTCGATCTCTCGATTCAAGACCGCGAGTTTATTGCCGTGGTCGGCACCTCTGGGTCGGGCAAGTCCACCTTAATGCATACGCTCGGTTTTATGGATAGCCCGAGCTCGGGCACTATGTTTTTCGAGGGGCGCGACGTATCCGCGATCAGCCGTGGTGAGCGCTCGCGCTTACGCGCGACGCGGATCGGCTTCGTTTTTCAGGCTTTTAATTTGCTGCCTAAGCTCACGGTTTTAGACAATGTTACCTTGCCACTCATCTACGGGCGCAAGCGCGTCAAGGATAAGAAGGAGCTCGGCTTGCAGGCGCTCGAACGCGTCGACATGGGGCATCGTGCTACCCATACTCCGGGGCAGCTCTCCGGCGGTGAGCGCCAGCGCGTGGCCATCGCGCGCTCATTGATTAATAATCCGCGCCTGATTTTGGCTGACGAGCCTACCGGTAATTTGGATAGTAAAAATCGAGGCCGTATTATGGAGCTGTTTGCATCGCTCATGGATGAAGGCATCACCCTCGCACTCGTCACGCACGACGACGAGGTGGCCGCCTACGCCAAGCGCCGCATTCGCATGCAGGACGGCCTGATCGTGGAGGATTCAGCGGCATGAACCAGTCATTTAAACTTTCTAGGGCGGGACGCCCTAGCTCCGATAGTCTCGTATATTGGCTTTCTTGGAGGCAGGGCATCTTGCCCTGCGCGTGTAACGTGGCCTCGGTTCTCAAAACCGGGGTTATCTCGCCAACGCTCCCCAAACCAAAGTTTGGAGGTCACGCATGAATCCTGTAGGTGATATCTACACCGGCGCGTCCAACGGTCTGCGTGAAGTTTGGTCGAACAAGGTGCGTTCGCTGCTCTCCATGAGCGGCATCATCCTTGGTGTGGCCGCACTGGTGGCCATGGTGGGCATCGTGCAAGGCATGCTCGGTAACATGCGTGCCTCCTTTGAGCGCAGTGGCGGTGTACTTAAGCTCGAAGTGCACCCGCGCGAAGCACCTGAGTCGCAGCAACACATTGCCGGGATTTCTCCGGGCATGACCTGGCGTGATATTGCCGCGATCGAGAAAGCGATCCCGCTCGCGGCTTTCGTCTCGCCGATTGTTGATATGAACTGGGAGCGCTTCATCGCCAATGGCCGCCGCGAGCACGCGATCTTGCACGGCGTCACCCCCGATTATGCTGGCATTAAAAACAACGTAATCGCGCATGGTCGTTTCATTTCTGATTACGACATTGAAACGAAAAGCCCCGTGATTGTGATAGGAGCGCACATAGCCGAGCGTCTATTCAGGGGGAAGCCCAATGTTGTCGGTGAGCAGTTGCGGGTGAGCGGTCAGGTTTATACCATCATTGGGCAGATTCAGGCGGTGGACTCTTCGCTACCCGGAGGCGGGCGTAGCTTTAATTACGAAGCCCGCATGAATTATATCCCGGCGACCACAGCCATGTCGCGCTATAAGGGCGACGACGAAGTCAACCGTATTGAAATCCTCTCGGGCAGCACCGAGACAATGCCCGACTTGATGGAGCAAATCGAAAACACGCTGACCCAAACGCACCGAGGCATTCAAGACTTCGAAATCCGCACTCAAGATGAGCAACTTGCGGAGCTGGAAAAGCTCGAAAACTCTTTCACCTATTCGCTCGGCGGCATCGCCGGCATTTCACTGCTCGTCGGTGGCATCGGCATTATGAACGTCATGCTCGCCTCGGTCAGCGAGCGCATTCGCGAGATCGGTGTGCGCAAAGCCATCGGTGCGCGTAGTCACGATATCTTCATCCAGTTTCTCGCCGAGGCCGTTGTTATTAGCGTGCTCGGCGGCTTGCTTGGACTTGTCGCCAGTGTGGGTTTGCTCTCCGTGGCGCGAGATCTCATTCCGCAGGGTGAGAACATTAACTTAGTCCCCGTCACCGCGATGCTCTACGGCTTTCTCTTTAGTAGTCTCATAGGTCTCGCCTCCGGGGTCTATCCCGCACTCCGCGCCTCCCGCCTCGATCCCATCGATGCGCTGCGGTATGAGTGATAAGTCTTAATCGTAATCCTACTCTTAATCCTAATCCCTGCGTCAGATTAAGATTAGGATTAAGATTACGATTAAGATTACGATTAAGATTAAGATTAAGAGGGGTGCGTCACCTTACCTCCATCTGCACCACCTCGATCTCGGCATTCGAGACCGAGCCGATTACCGCACGGGCAAAGGGCAGGGGGTTATTGATCGCAGTCGCCAGCTTAGCTTGAGTCGCCTGAGTAATCGTCACATTGCGGCTACTGGAAAGGTTGCGCTGGTTCAGCGCGACCAGCACGCCCGGCACGCTGGGGTTGAAGGCCGCGCATTCCGCCGCGCGACCGGAAAAGAAATGCCCGTCGAGGCACTCAATGATAAAACCCTCCGAGGAGCGAGTGTAGGGCACATAGCTTCGCTGTGCCGCATTAATCGCCCGCTGCATGGAGGTATCGGGGCGAGGGCGTGCCGCTTCGAGATCGATCGGGCGACTGTCGAGTAGCCCATGCCCTTTACTTCGAGTCTCGCCGAAGGCGAGAGGCAGGAGCTCGTCGACCGAGAGCGTTTGTCCGCCCGTGTGGATTTTCAAGGTATCGATGTTCGAAAGCTCGCGCAAGAACTGGCGGCAGTGCCCGCAAGGTGTTTCCGAGACGTGGAGCGCGACGACCTCGTGCTCTTCGTGCATCCAAGCATTGAGCAGGGCGGATTGCTCAGCATGGAGCGTCGCATTTAGTGGCACCCCTTGGAATTCGATATTCGCGCCGAGGTAGAGTTGGCCGCTCTGGCCGACTGCGATCGCCCCCACCGCAAATCCGGAGACCGGGTGCACCGAAAATGCGGCCGCTAGCGGTAAGAGGCTGGCCGCCTTCTCAGATTCTACTTCGTCGAACTGGCCGTTGAACGCAGAGTTCTCAAGCGCCGAGCGAATGCTGTCTGCTAGGGATGCATTTAACCCCGATAGGGCACTCTCGATCTGTGTGTCGGTCAATGCCACGAGGCGTTTTTAAGGGACGCTATTTTATAAAGCGAATCGTGAAAGGGTAGCGGTAGAGCTCGCCTTCGTTCGCTTTCGTCGCGCCGATGATCGTGTAGACGATTACCACGATCAAGAGGATCGGTAGCAAAAGGAATCCGATAAATATAAAGGCGAGCAGAATGCAGACGATGCCGTAAATTGAAGCGGAAATTTGAAAATTCAGCACTTCCTTGCCGGTCTCATCGACGAGGGGGTCTTCGTCCTTTTTGATCAACCAGAGGACGAGAGGCCCCAATATGTTGCCCAAGGGGACTCCAAGGAGTCCGACGAAACTCAACAAGTGGCAGAGCATTGCCATCGTCTTATCTCCTTGCGGATTATCTGTGGACACCTCTGTCGGTTCGATGGGTGTATCGATGGGAGTTTCGTTTTCGGGCTCGTTGATTTCTGTGCTCATAATCGCGTAATGTAGAAAAACAAACGGGCTGTGCAATCCGAAAGAGCCGAGGGCGAAAGTAGAAGCGACAGGAATGTCGCTTCTACGGCATCTCAATGCTGCGCGATTTCGTCGAGCACCTGCTGCTTCGAGTTCTGGAGCGCGGGGGTGTGCACTTTACTTAGCTGACCGTGGGCTTCTTCAGCGCGGCCGAGTTTGCCCAGCACCCGAGCGCGGTGCAGGGCGAGGATCTCGACCTGTAGGCTCGTGTGGGCTTGTTTGCTCAGCTTATTCCAGTGAATGAGGGCGCTCTTCCAATCGGGGCTGCTCAAATCATAGTAGGCCTCGCCGAGTCGCATTTGGTAGTCAAAGTTTTCCGGTTCGAGCGTGGCGGCCTTGCGGAAGGCTTTGAGCATTTCCCGCTCCAGCGCATCGATGGTGAAAATGCCGTCTTCAATAAACTTCTCACGAAAGTCGTCGATCAATTGGCCGAGTGCGAAGTGGTAAACCGCCGTTTCCGGTTCCAAATCAATCGCGCGTAAGTAAAAGGTGAGGGCGGCCTTGCCTTTGCCATCTTCGGCCAGGTGGTTGCCGATCTGCTGCTTGACCACCGCGATCTCGGGGTCGAGTTCGTCTGCTTTGAGAAAGGCGAGAAAGGCCTGTTCGTTCTCTTCTACGCGGCGCAGCAGTTTGCCGTAGAGAATGTAAGCGCTGACATCGTCGGGCTGATCCAGTAAGTAGGCGCTGTAAGACAGGAGGAGCTCGTTGATCCGTCGTTCCAGATCATCTTCGCTGTAAAACTCGGGGTCTTCGGCGATTTTTTGATAAATGTTCGCTTCCTTCTCCGCGATCGCGAGTAGGCGTTTGCTGGCCAGATCGGAGGCATGGCCTTGAGAAATAAAGCATATGGCCGAAAGGCAAAGTAGGGTGACTAATCTGAAAAGAGGCATTTCGAAGTATCTTATGGAGTGTAGAAATGACCGCGCCAACTAGAAAGCGTTCCTTGTTTCGCTCTTAGTGCGCAGCTTTCCTGACCTGAGCGCCACCGAAGGTAGCCAGCTCTCCGGCGTAGTTGGGTGGATTCTATCCCCCAACCCGATAGGTTGATACGGGGGCGTTGGCTAGTTGTGGTCGGAGGATCGTTCGGCAGGCTCACGGCAGGTAGAATTCGTCCGACTACGGCACCCCAAAAAAAAATAATCTTGGCCTTGCGGCGGTGGCAGACGATTTTGATACCACTATGCCAAGCGCCACGGTCGAAGATTACATCAAGCACATTTACCTCGTTTCGGAGAAACGGAGTGAGGGCGAAGTGCCGATGGGGCAGGTGGCCGAAGCCCTTGGAGTGGTGCCGGGCACGGCGACGACGATGGTGAAAGCTCTTTCCGATGCCGGGTTGGTGCAATACGCGCCGCGCGTCGGTGTGCAGCTCACCGAGCCGGGGCGTAAGTTGGCGCTGCACGTCCTGCGTCGACATCGCTTGATTGAGCAATTCCTCGTCGAGGTGTTGGGCTTCGATTGGTCGGAGGTGCATAACGAGGCTGAGCAGCTCGAGCACGTGGTCTCCGACCTCCTCTTGGAGCGGATTGATCGCTACCTCGGGCACCCCACTGAAGATCCGCATGGAGATCCCATCCCCTCGGCTGAAGGCGAACTCAATCATGGGAAAGTGGAGACGCTGGTCGAGTGCCCACTGCATACAGCAGTATCCGTGGCTCGGATTAGCGATCAGGATACCGAATTTCTGAATTATATCGCCGATGCGGGACTCAATCCCGGAGTTTCGCTGCAAGTGACTGCACGTAGCAAGAGCGCGGAGTCCGTGAATGTTGAGCTTGCGCAAGGAGGGCAGAGCCTCTCGCTCGGGCTGGGCGCCGCTGCCAAGGTGCAGGTTCGGCGCTAGACACCTTAAACCTCTTAAATTTGTTGGGATTTTACAAATTTGCGGAGAGTCCGCGATTGCCAAACGCTCTGTTGAAGGCTTATTGTAGCTATTAATTTATGAATATTCTATTCATCGAAGACGAAAAAGAGCTCGCGCTCACTGGTGTGGCGCAACTGGAACTAAAAGGCTACACGGTCTTTCCAGCCTACGATATCGCCGAGGCGCGCGCGATTCTAGCGGATAAGGAGCGTCCTGTGCATTTCGTCATTACCGATCACCGTCTGCCCGATGGTCTGGGTATTCATTTCGTGATCGAGCTAAAAGAAACTCTACCCCGTTGCAAATGTGCAGTTGTTTCCGGTTGTTTGACGGATAAGGATTTGGAGCAGCTAACCTCCCACGATATCCCCTATTATCATAAGCCGCTATTGTATGCTAAGGTCATTGATGAGCTTCGACGTATGCATGCCGCTCAGGCACCCGAACATGTCGAGCCGGAACCGGAACCGGAACCGGAACCCGAACCGGAACCCGAACCGGAGGCTGAGCCTGAAGTTGAGGAAGCACCTGTAGTGGAAGAAAAGAGCAAGAAGCGTAGATTTTGGCCATTTAAGTAGGCACCCGGCCTTGTTTTATTTCTTTTTTACGTATTGTCAGATACGTAAGCACGAGTAGCTTATTTTCATTCACTTAAGGTGATGTACCACACTAACTAACACACATTATGGAAGAAGAAGTAGAACAAACCGCAGCAGCCGTTCAGCAAACAGCTGCTGCCATTCAAGATTCCGCTGCAGCTGCAGCGTCCGCATCCGAGCCTACCATTGTTGACCAAATTATGGCAAAGGTTTCAGAATACGGCCTCAGTATTCTAGCCGCGATTATTATTCTCGTGGTCGGCCTTTGGCTCGCGAAGAAGATTAAGGGCTGCTTCGTCACAGCGATGGAGAAGAAAGAAGTGGATCCGACTCTGATCGGTTTCTTTTCCAGTATGCTTCACGGCGCGTTGATTGTCTTCATCGTCATTGCTGCGATCGGTAAGCTCGGCGTGCAGACGACCTCTTTTGTCGCCGTGATCGGTGCCGCCGGCTTGGCTGTCGGCCTCGCGCTACAAGGTTCGCTCTCGAACTTTGCTTCCGGCGTATTACTCATCCTCTTTAAGCCATTCAAGGCCGGCGATGTTGTTAAAGCTGGTGGCGAAATGGGGGTGATTGTCGAAGTCGGCATCCTGACCACTGAGTTTAAGAGCCCGGATAATATCAAGATCATCATGCCCAACTCCGCCATCATGGGCGGGGCGATCACCAACATCTCCGCGCACCCGACACGCCGTGTCGATATGGTCGTCGGTGTCGGCTATAGCGATGATCTGAACAAGGCCAAAAAGATCATGGAAGACTTGCTCGCTGCCGATGAGCGCGTGCTCAAAGATCCCGCGCCCACCATCGCCGTCTCCAATCTCGGCGACAGCAGTGTCGACTTCGTCGTTCGCCCATGGGTCAACGCCGCCGATTACTGGGCCGTCAAATTCGACTTCACCAAAGCGGTCAAAGAGAAGTTCGACGCCGAAGGTGTCAGCATTCCCTTTCCTCAGCGCGACGTCCACCTCTTTCAAGAGAGCGCTTCCTAAGCGATTTTAGATACGAATTCATTTTCAAAACCGCCGGTGCAAACCGGCGGTTTTTTTGATCTTCGTGCTGGCAGGGCGTAGCCGAAGTCGTGAGACTTTGGGCGCTCAACACCTTCGGCCTATCCGACCAAAGTCTCACGACTTCGGCTACGGTACAGCCAACGGAGCCGATTGAATATGTTTACCATTCAGCAAACCTTCAGGGCATTCACCTGCCTCTGCCTTTTCGCTGGCTTCCTCTCAGCGCAGACGGCTCCCGAGCAACTTGCCTACGATCTCTCCACGCGCTACACGCCGTATGCCGACGGCGCAGCCGTGCTCGATGTTGAACTGCTCGCCGAGCAAGCACCCGACACCTGGTGGCGTACGCCCGCAGCGATCCGCGCAGCCCGTTCGGATCACGGCCTGCCACTCGCCGGTCTCCATCTCGCCCTCGATCCTGGCCACATCGGCGGCATGTGGTCGGAGTGGGAGTGGCGCAATTTCCGCATTGCAGAGAGCGACATTTGGGTGCGCGAAGGCGAACTGGTGCTCGAAGTCGCGCAGCGTGTGCACGCCCATCTCCGTGCGCTCGGTGCCGATGTCACGCTCCTGCGCGAGTCACACCAGCCGATCAATCCGAAGACCTTTGATTACTATTGGGCGCAAGCCGCTGAGGGGCTAACCGCCCCCGACGAAGTCTCGCTCAAGGCGCAAGTCGACTACGCTCTCGCCGTGCGTAACCGAGCCATACGGCTCGCCATCGTCACCGGCGAAATCGCCGAACGCGCCCGCGTGGTCAACGAAGTCATCCGCCCCGACGCGCTCATCTCGCTCCACATCAACGCCGCGTCTTGGCCGGAGGGGGAGACGCAGCAACTCGTCGAGTCGGATCATGCCCACGTCCTTATCTTCGGCTGCCTCAGCGCGGGCGAGCTCGCATCACTCCGCCAGCAAGCACAACTCGTCAAAAAACTAACTAACGGGAGCGGAGCGATTGAATTCGCCCTCGGAGCCGCCCTTGGTAGCACCCTTGCCGAGGCCACTGGCTTACCTGCATCCGACTACGAGCGCAAAAACGCCATCCGCATCGACCCCGAAGTCCCCGAACTCTGGGCGCGCAATCTCATGCTGCTACGTCTGGTCGATTGCCCGAGCGTCTTGTTGGAGCCCTACATTGCCAACAGTCAAGCCAGCTACCCCCGCATCCAAAAAGCCCTCGCCGCTAGAGCCGTCAACGCTCCACTCGGAGAGGACGACATTCTCGTCGAATACGCCGACGCCGTGGTCGCTGGCGTGTTGAGAGTTTACAGCAATTAAAAGTAGTCGGGTTGGCTCCGCCGCCCGACAGATAAGGCGATAACCTCAGGCATGCCACTGTCCTGATGGCGGTCTGAGTGCTATGAACGTATGCAACCGATGTCTCCGCAACGGCGGGGCGGCAGAGCCAACCCCGCTACGGAAGAAATCCTCATTCACCTTTCCAATCTACTCCAAAGCTCACGAACTTTCTTGCGCAGCGAGGACGCTGCTGCGCTACCAGATCAAATCTATTTCGAATTGGTAGCATACGCGCGGAAACGACGGAGCGTTTCCCTCCAGCGACCTTACCCTTGAGTTCGATATTGGCATCGGCGGCATCGCACAAAAAAGCCCGCCGTGCATTGAGCAGGCGGGCTTTGTTCTGAAGTGTTGGTTCTGCAGCCTTAGATCAGGTCTTTGACCGCTTCGCGCTCCTCGGAGAGCTCTTTGACGGAGGCGTCGAACTTCTCGCGACTGAAGGCGTTGAGCTCGACGTCTTGCACGATCTCGATCTTCTGGCCGTCGGAGCGGCAGGGGAAGGAGATGATGAGGCCTTCGGGAGTGCCGTAGCTGCCGTCGGAGCAGAGGCACATGCTGAAGGTGTCGCCGGCTGCGGTCGCTGTGGTCAACGCGCGGACGGAATCGACGATGCCGTTGGCAGCCGAGGCGGCGGAGGAAGCGCCGCGTGCCTTGATGATGGCTGCGCCGCGTGTTTGCACGTCGGGGATGAAGCTGTCTTTGAGCCAAGCTTCGTCGCCGATGACGTCAGCTGCGGACTTGCCGCCGATCTTGGCGGAGTAGAAGTCGGGGTACTGGGTGGCGGAGTGGTTGCCCCAGATGGTCATGTTGCTGACTTCGGTCACGTCGACGCCGGCCTTTTGAGCGAGCTGTGTCTTGGCGCGGTTTTCGTCGAGCATGGTCATGGCGAAGAAACGATCGTTGGGCACGCCTTCGGCGTTGTTCATCGCGATGAGGCAGTTGGTGTTGCAAGGGTTACCGACGACAAGCACGCGGACATCGTCTGCGGCGTTGGCGGCGATGGCTTTGCCCTGACCGGTGAAGACCTTACCGTTGATGCCGAGGAGGTCGGCACGTTCCATGCCGTCCTTACGAGGCACGGAGCCAACGAGGAGCGCCCAGTTGACGTCCTTGAAACCTTCGTCCATGTCGGTCGTGGCGACGACGTCCTTCAAAAGCGGGAACGCGCAGTCGTCGAGCTCCATGACGACACCCTTGAGTGCGCCGATGGCGGGGGGGATTTCGATCAGGTTCAGCGCGACCGGTTGGTCGGGGCCGAACATGGCACCGGATGCGATGCGGAAGAGGAGGGCGTAGCCGATGTTACCGGCTGCACCGGTGACGGCGACTCGGATGGGTTGTTTGCTCATAGTTTGTTGAGTGGTTTAGTGGTTGAGTGGTTTTTTGTTGGAAAAGTAGTGGGAGCATCTTGCTCCCGTATTGTATAGGCATTGGAGCTGGAAGCTCCAGCTACTTTTTAAGTGAAAAGCGGTGCCAAATCGGCGTGGGCCTTGCGGAGCATGGCTTCGGTCGTGTCCCAATCGATGCAGCCGTCGGTGATGGAGACGCCGTATTTGAGGTCTTCGACAGGCTGGGGGAAGGACTGGTTGCCGAAGTGGAGGTTACTCTCGACCATCGCGCCGATCACGCTGGGGTTGATCAGGCTCTGGCGCACGATTTCGGCAAAGACCTCTGGCTGGCGGCCGGGGTCTTTGGAGCTGTTGGCGTGGCTGCAATCGGTCATGATCGCCGGCGTGAGGCCGGCCCCCTTGAGTTTTTCGTGAACTTCGGCGACGTCGTCGGCTCCATAGTTGGGGCCGTGTGAGCCGCCGCGCAGCACGACGTGGCAATCGGGGTTGCCCTTTGTGGTGAGTGCGTTGGCGCGGCCTTCGTTGTCGATGCCGAGAAAAGTCTGTGGCTGGCTGGCGGCTTTGATCGCGTTGATCGCTACGTCGAGTCCACCGTCGGTGCCGTTTTTGAATCCGAGCGGCATGGAGAGGCCGGAGGCCATTTGACGGTGCGTCTGGCTCTCGGTGGTGCGTGCGCCGATCGCAGACCAGGAGATGAGGTCGGCGATGTATTGCGGGGTGATCGGGTCGAGCAGCTCAGTGGCGGTGGGCAGTCCGAGCTCGATGATGTCGAGGAGGAAGCGGCGCGCGATGCGCAGACCTTCCGGGATGTCGCTGGTGCCGTCGAGGTTGGGATCCATGATCAGACCCTTCCAGCCCACGGTGGTGCGTGGCTTCTCGAAATAGACGCGCATGACGATGAGCATGCGGTCGTCGACCTCTTTGGCGAGGGCAGCCAGTTTCTCGGCATATTCGCGCCCGGCTTTCAGATCGTGGATCGAGCAGGGGCCGATCACGACGAGTAGGCGGCGGTCTTTGCCGAATATGATCTCGTTGATCGCTTCGCGGCTCTCGGCTACAAATTTATCAGCGGCTTCCGTTTTTTCGATCTCGGCGCAGAGCGCGAGCGGCGTGGGAAGCAGCGTTTTTGAGGTGATGTTGATGTCGGTGACTTTTTTCACGGGCGGCAGGTGTAGAGTAGCTTCGTGGGCGGAACAAGCTAATTACGAGATACGAGATACGAGATACGAGATGCGGGATGTAAGATACGGGCTGCGGGATGCGGGATACGGGTTGAAACTTTGCCCAAGCTATCTAGGTATCTCGGGATGGATGTTTCCAAAAGCTTTTACGAATACACGCCGGCGGCGCACTTTCTCGTTGCGGATGAGGATGCGGCGGATTTTTTGCAGAGTCAGTTTACCAATGAACTGCGTCCCTTCGAGGCCGGGCAGTGCACCTATGGCCTCTGGCTGGATGTGAAGGGAAAGGTGATCGCCGATAGCGTGGTGCTCTGTGAGGGCGACGAATCATTTCGCGTGCTTAGTGACCGCTGTGAGGGCGAGCGGATCGCCTCGCACATGGAGCGCCATATCATCGCGGATGATGTCGTGATCGAGCACCGCGCCTCTGGGTTCGCCATCGAGCTGTCGAGCGTGGCCGTGCAAGCCCTCGGCTTGGAGCTCCCCGAGGCGGGGCGTTTTGTCCGGATTGAGAGCGGGGTGCTGTATTCCGCGCGAAACTGCATATATAATATGGTGATTGATTCGGAAGAGGCGCGCGTCGCGCTGTTGGAGAAGCTTTCTGCTGCGGGATTCACGGCCGCCTCTGAGGCGACGCACGGTCTCGAGCGGCTTTCGGCAGGCATTCCGCTGGTGCCCGATGAGATCGGCGATACGGATCTGCCCGGAGAGGGCGAGCTGGAGCCTGATGCAATTTCTTTCACCAAAGGCTGTTACCTCGGCCAAGAGGTGGTCGCGCGGATGCATAATATTGGCAAGCCGCAGCGCCGACTATTTATCGTCGAAGGTTCTGGAGCGGCGCCGGAGGCACCCATCGCACTTTATAATAGCGAGGAAAAACAGGTCGGCGAGCTTCGCACAGCCTATTCCGGTGCCGATCGATGGGCGGGTGTGGCTCTCTTAAAAACCCGCTTTGCCGATGTTGGATCGGTGTTGCGAAATGAAGCTCTGGAAGCGAGCGTTCTTAAACCACTTCGGGAAGGACTTGAGAATGACTGATTTGCATGTAAATGAAGTCGCCAACGTTGCGCGTATTTTTATCAATTTAGGAGCCGATGAAGCGCAGGCAAAAGTGATGGCTGCGCAGCTTTTGAAGCGCGCGGAGCAGATCGCTGAAGAGCGTGGGATTTCAAAGGTCGAAGCGACGGAAACCCTATTGAAACAGGTGATTGAGGCGCGGCAGGGTTCTTGAAATCGCTCTGGTAAAGGATTCTAGCCATGGTAAGCGCTGAAACCCGCAAAAAATAGCGGTTTAGAGCGGATTTTAGGTTGACGCTATCAAGCGCGAGTTCTCTTATCAGCGACGGTCATAAGACCAAACAACCTCAACAACATAATTACACAATATGAACAAAGCAGAACTCGTTGCAGAAGTACAAAAATCACTCGGTGCAGACACCTCCAAAGCAGCCGCAGAGCGCTCAATCGAAGCCGTTCTCGAAGGCATCAAAAAGGGTGTTAAAAAGGACAAGAACGTTCAACTCATCGGTTTCGGTACTTTCTCTGTAACTAAGCGTGCAGCACGCGACGGCATCAACCCACAAACTGGCGAGAAGATCAAAATCAAGGCTTCCAAGGCAGTTAAGTTCAAGGCTGGTGCTGGCCTCAAGGCTGTCCTCTAATTAGACAGCCACCAGAAATGGTAGTTCTTTAAGAGCTTTACCCCAAAGCTCTAAACTTCTAACCCGCAGTCTCCTTTCCGGAACTGCGGGTTTTTTGTGCCTTTGTGATAATCTATCGGAGCCAGGGCGTCCCGCCCTTGTCGTCTGCCAACTCCGCAGGGCGTCCCGCCCTGCCTCCGATAGGTTGGTTCTGTGTTCCTTAAAAATTCCCGCCTTTGCGGTTGCCAGCCGCCCCGAAGCTATCCTTATTGAGACGCTTTTGAGAATCACTCTTTTATCAGGAACAAGATTATGGGCAAAAGCTTATTTGAAAAAGTATGGGACGCGCACGCTGTTCGCCAATTGGCCAACGGGCAGACGCAATTGTTAATCGGTACGCACCTCATCCACGAGGTCACGAGTCCGCAGGCCTTTGGCATGTTGCGCGACAAGGGGCTCACGGTACAGTACCCGCACCGCACCTTCGCGACGGTCGACCACATCGTGCCGACCAACGAGACGGTCGAGCCCTACAGCGACCCGCTCGCTCAAGGCATGATCGAGGAGCTCCGCAAGAACTGCGCCGAGAACAACGTCACTTTCTTCGACACGAACACCGGCAAGCAAGGGGTCGTCCACATCGTCGGTCCCGAGCAGGGCATCACACAGCCCGGCACCACGATCGCTTGTGGCGATTCGCACACAGCCACCCACGGTGCTTTCGGAGCCATTGCCTTCGGTATCGGCACCAGCCAAGTGCGCGACGTGCTCGCCACGCAGACGATTGCGCTCAACGAGCTCAAAGTCCGCCGCATCAATGTGAATGGTGAGTTGCCCCCCGGCGTCTATGCCAAGGATGTGATTCTCCACATTATCCGTTTACTCGGCACACAGGGCGGCACCGGCTTCGCGTATGAGTATGCCGGATCGACTTTCGATAACTTCACGATGGAAGAGCGTATGACGGTCTGCAACATGTCGATCGAGGGCGGCGCCCGTGTCGGCTACGTCAATCCAGACGAGACCACTTTTGAATACCTCAAAGGCCGTCCTTACTCGCCGGAAGGCGCTGCGTGGGATGCCGCTGTTGAGCAGTGGAAGTCTTTTGCCTCCGACGATGACTGCACTTTCGACGACGTCGTCAATATCGACGCTTCCGAGATCCAACCCACCGTCACTTGGGGCATCACTCCGGGGCAGGGCGTAGGTATCGAGGAAAACATCCCGACCGTCGCCGACGCGCCGACTCAATCGGAGAGCGACTCGATCGTCGAAGCGCTTGAATACATGCAGTTTGAAGGTGGTAGCCCGATCAAGGGTAAGAAGATCGACGTCGCCTTCATCGGTTCTTGCACCAACGGCCGCCTCTCCGATTTCGAAGAGGTCGCCAAATATGTGAAAGGCCATAAGGTCGCCGAGGGCGTCACCGCCATCGTCGTGCCCGGCTCGCAAGTCGTCGCTAAGATCGCCGAGGCGAAAGGCCTCGATAAGATCTTTATCGAAGCCGGCTTCGAATGGCGCGCCGCCGGTTGCTCCATGTGCTTGGCCATGAACCCCGATAAACTGATCGGCGACCAGCTCTGCGCCAGCTCCTCGAATCGTAACTTCAAGGGACGCCAAGGCTCCCCGACCGGCCGCACCATGCTCATGAGTCCGCTCATGGTCGCCGCGGCCGCCGTCACCGGCGAAGTCTCCGACGCCCGCAAGGTCTTCGGCTTCGCTCCCGTCGGCGCTTAGCTCTCGATCTTCCGCCATCATTGTTCTTTCAGTCGCCCAGAGGGCACCCACTTCAATCACCCCTTTGGGGCAAATCGTTCCGATTCACCATCTCCGCGCTACTCGCGCTGCGTCCTAATTTTTAATTTTTAATTCCTAATTCACACAGTCATGCCATCCACACCTATTAAACAAGTTACCGGTAAGGGCGTCTTCGTGCCCGGCGACGATATCGATACCGACCGCATCATTCCTGCGCGCTTCATGAAGTGCATCACCTTCGACGGACTCGGCGAATACCTCTTTCACGACGTGCGCAAGACCGAGTCGGGCGAAGACAAGAAGCACAACTTGAACGACCCTCGCTTCGCAGAGGCGTCGATTATCGTGAGCGGCAACAACTTCGGTTGTGGCAGCTCGCGCGAGCACGCGCCGCAGTCGATCCTCCGTGCCGGTTATAACGCCGTCATCGCCGGCAGCTTCGCCGAGATCTTCTTTGGCAACTCCACCAACCTCGGTGTGGTTTGCGTCATCGCCAGCGATACGGATCGCGACATCATCGCCAAGGCTATTGAGGCGAACCCCGAGATTGAGCTCACCATCGATGTGGAAGACCACAAGATCTGGTTCGGCGAGCAATCCGTGCCCTGCGCGATCAAGCCGGGTGCCCGCGATAGCCTGCTCAGCGGCAACTACGACCCGCTCGACGAGCTTCTGGTCGGCGCCCCTGACGTCTCCAAGACTGCCGCCGCACTTCCCTATATGCAGGCGTGACATCGGCAGGCTTCCTGCTAGCTTGATGCTACCATAACGGTCAACTAACACTAACTCATACTAAATATGGACAATAAAGTCGTTCTCATCCTCCTTGCTATCTTCCTGCCTCCTGTCGCTGTCGCACTTAAGTCAGGTGCAGGCAAGTCTTTGATTATCAATATCATTCTTTGCTTTCTCTTTTACATCCCAGCCGTGATCCACGCGCTGTTGGTCGTTCTCTAAGCAGAGGAACAATAGTCAAAATTTAATGACAAAAGGCGCAGCTTCGGTTGCGCCTTTTTTATGCGCGTGCCTCTTGATTAGGTTGGAGTCCCGCCTTTAGGCGGTTTTATCTTCCCTAACTGACCGCCTAAAGGCGGAACTCCAACATCTAACTTATGGACATCTTCACTCACGCCGGAATTTTCATCTACCCGCTTGCGCTCTGCTCGTTTGTGGCCGTATTCATCTCGATCGAGCGGCTCATCGCGCTCCGCCCTTCGCGTATCGTGCCGGGTTCGATGGTGGAGGCCTTTGTCTCGGGGCACCTCGAATCGGTTCAGGCGAATGCTGGTTCTGTCGCCGGGCGTATCGTCGGCTTTCATCAATCGCGCCAAGCGGATGCCGACTCGCTCAAAGCCTATGCGCGACTGGAAGTCAGCCGGATGGAGCGTGGCATCTTTCTGCTCGAAGTGGTGATCGGTGCGGCGCCGCTCCTCGGCCTGCTCGGCACGGTGACGGGGCTTACGCAGGTCTTCAGCGGTTTTTCCGCAGAGACGGGCTTGCCCGATCCGGCCACCTTTATCACTGGCATCGCTCTGGCGCTCAACACCACGATTCTCGGTCTAGCCATCGCCATCCCCGCCCTCGCTGCGCATGGCTATCTTATGCGCCGGGTCGAATCGCTCGCCGCTCGCATCGGCCTTGGGGTGCAAGCGCTCCTTCACTCTGAGAACGCTTAGGGCGCGCGTTATGGATACGACTTCAGATTTGATTCGCCGTCGCCGACGGGCACCCGCGATCAACATCGTCCCACTGGTCGACGTGCTGACCGTGCTGCTTTTCTTTTTCCTCGTCACCATGCAGTTCAAGCAAGTGAGCACGCTCAACATCACCGTGCCCAAGATCGAAACCGCCGGTGAAAACGAGATCCAAGAGCAGATCGTCATCGCGCTCAGCCCCGAGGGTGAGATCTACCTGAATGATCGCCCCGTTCAGAAAATCGCCCTTGAGGCTGCGATGAAGCTAGCTGGCGAGCTGACGCCCGATCTGCCCGTGCTCCTCGTTGCTGACGAGGAAGTCCCCCTCAAATACGTGACCGAGGTCATGGACGTCTGTCGCAGCCACCAGCTGAATAAGATCCGGCTGCAGTCACGGTAGGGGCTTCGGGTAGGGAGGCTTGCCCCCAAGCCTCCGTGATACTTGCAAAGCGTGGCGGAGGCCTGAGGGCAGACCTCCCTACCTTGTTCCGCCCACCCGAAACCGACCCGGCCCCGCAAAGAAAAGCGCGACGAACACGACCAGCAGCTCCAGCGGCCAGCCGGCTACTTTGGCGAAGTCACCGAGACCCGTCACCGCGCCAATCTTGGTGCTGAACGCTACGGCCATCGTGGCTGCCAGCGCGAGACAGGCGATGCGATGGTAGTATCCCAGTATTAGCAACAATCCGCCGCCCACTTCAGCCACAGTCGCGGCCAGTCCGAAGGCGATGGAAATGATGCCTTCAGGTAGAAAGGGCAAGCCATGTTGGGCGATGCGTTCCCAACCCTCGACTCCGCCGAGGATTTTCGGGTAGCCATGGAGAATAAACATGCCGCCGATGCCAACGCGCAGAATGAGGAGGCCGAGGTCAGTCGAGTAGGGAGGTGCTTTCATGTTGGGGAGGGGACGTGCTTTTGTAGAAAACGCAAATCGTAGGTTGGAGTCCCGCCTTTAGGCGGCTGCGTTAGAGTTGCCGCCTAAAGGCGGGACTCCAACACTCTAGATCGGCCGCCGAATACGATGCTTATATTTGGTGGCCAGCGCTTCGTTATGCTCGGCACCGCCGTCCGCGTTTTGGCTCACGTAGGTGGGGGGTGTCACGCCCATAGCGATGAGCTGTTCGATGATTTCCATCGAGAGTAGATTGAGCAGCAGGGCACCGCTCATGGTCGAAGTGGGGCCAACCTTGTAATTAAAGCCGGGCGCGTCGATGGCCGCATCGCCGGGCACGCCGCCGTTGTCCAAAACATAGTCGCCCAACTCGTAGAGTTTCTTGCCGGAGACATGGCGCGAAGTGGTGCTCTTCGACATATCAAGCGAGGTCAGCACCACGACATCGAGCCCCGCAGCCTTGGCTTCGAGCGCGACCTCGATCGGGCTAGCGTTGCGGCCGGAGTTGGAGATGACCACGACCACATCACCCGGCTGGACGGCGTATTGATAGGCATAGCGCTGGAAGAGACGCGCCCCGTAGCCGACGATCTGTTCCGGCCAGCCATCGGCCGGATCGTTGATACTGCTCACCGGCACAAGCCCGCCCGCGCGTCGCTCGATCTCCGCCGCGAGGATCTGTGAATGCCCCGAGCCGAAAGTGTGGAGCACGCCATCCGCGGCAAGGCTCTCGGCGATGCGAAGACCCGCCGCCTTCAATGTGGCCTTATTGATTTCGTAAACACTGGCCTGGAGCGCCTGTGAACTTTCGTAGAATTTTTGTACTAAGGACATGATGGGGAGTGTCGCATCGCGAACCGCGGATCTGCAAGCGTGCGTTTATGGTAGGGGCTCACTTGTGACAATGTCACTGCATATTGATTTCCGTGGAGGGAAAAGTTCCACCTTTTCCGCCGTATGAATGGCGGCCTGCTTTATTAGTCGTCCTCTGCGAACGGCAATGGCGGAGCATTGCCCTCCAATAAAGCCCTTCTGTCGCAAGGATGCATCTGAATCCGGAGAAAATGTGAACTATGCAATGGCCATTCACAAGTGGCGCCCGCCGTGCACTGACGATACAATCACTCCTCCACGATCACCGTATCTTCGCCGAGTTCGAACAGGAAGTTTGGCAAGCCTACATTGTATTCGAATTTCTGAATACTGATGCTTCCCGTCTCCCCTGTGCTTTCATCGGTAAACTTGATCTCCTTGGGTTGTATGTAGGGTTCTATATTTTCGAAAAAGCTGAGGTATTCGATACTACGAATTAAGCTCTCGGTGGTTTCATCGATCTTATAGAGCAATAGTTTACTCGGGCGGTATCTATTCGTTTCTTTGATTGGCTGGTCTTCGTTTATAAGTTCGACGCGGTATCCTTCGAACACAGGGGTTTTGAAATTAAAACCGCCATTTATTTTGAAATGATAGTCTGGGTTGAGACCGATCAGATCGAATAAATTGCCTGCTGCATCCTCGCCACTGAGGGTGCGGATCGAACTTTCGTTGGCAGACTCTTCGAGAGTTCGGACTGTTTTGCTGTTATAGACGATGGTTGCACCGGCGGTTTTTGTGGGGTTGTGTATTGAGACGCGAAGATATTTTTGCTTCTTTGAGGAGCTGATCATGTTCAGTGAAACTCCACCCTTGGCCTGCATCGTCGAGTGTATTGAAATTGATTCAGGCTTTGATGGCATTTGGCCATTCACGAATGTAAAGCTAGTCAGCCAGAGAGCTGAGCAGAGTAGAGTGCACCATTTCATTTTGACTTAATTTGATGAAGATATTTGAGCATAAAAGAAGCCGTTGATCGAAAATCAACGGCTTCTTGGAAAAAGATGTGAATTAGTGCTTAAGCTTGGCGACGCTTTAGTGCTACAAAGGCAAGGCCAAACATGCCAGCTAGTAGGGCATAGGTTCCAGGCTCAGGAACAACACTGAAAGTAGCATTGTGATTGGAACCGCCATTGTTATCGAAAATTGAAGAACGATTGTTTGCCTTACCTTCAACCCACACTGCGAGTGTATAGCTACCTTCACCAAGGCTATGCTCAGTAATCAAATCTAGGGATAAATCTGAACCATTAGCCCCGTTGTTATCTGTGCCCCATTGGTCATTTGGAGCATTGTAAGATTGGAAGGCATAGCTGATTGTTCCGGATGCTGTCGCATCACCGCCAATACTGTAGTGCATGGTGATAAACTCAACACCTTGGCTATCCGACCAGAAGCCTGTTTGTCCGCCTAACCACAGAGTAGTTTCAAATTCCCCGAGGTTTGCGCCTTGGAAATCGGCTGCTTGTGCATTGCCATTTAGGTCATACCAAGAAGTTGCAGTGCCGGCAGTTGTGTCAGAGACATATGCATAGCCATTAAAAATGGATTGTGCAGACATTGATCCAACTAGAGCGAATGTCGCCGCAATGAGGAGTGTTTTGATTTTCATTTGTGTATGGGATTGAGTTAAGTGGGTGTTGAAAGAGGCAGCCTTATATAATTCACGAATTCTTAACTTTTGGAAAGTTATTTGAATTCAACAGTTCAACGGGCCTTCTCTTTGTTTAAGCGATGCTTATTAGGGGTTTATGTATTAGCTCGGGTTGTGGGTGGCGAAGCCGGGTGCTTTGCCGTTTGAGCATCATTTATGCGGTTGATGGGCTCGGCGGGAATATCCGCCTAATTCAACAGTTTAGCGGGTTGGTGGGCATGAAAACACTGGCTCTCGCCCTTCGGCGAGCTCACGGCTGGCCAGCGTTCTACAGAAGGCGTCGTTGTATCATCCTAAAAAGATGAGTTAAAACCACGGATGGACACAGATAAACACGGATTTTTCGTCTAAGCCATTAGTCACTATGATTTTGTATTTCGATCAATCTAGCGAGTCGCCTTTTGCGTGGAGCGCCATTTAGGCGACTTACTTTGATCCGTGTGCATCTGTGTTTATCCGTGGTTAAATCATAGACACACTCTTAACTGCCGTGGCCTCGAAGCTCGGCTTCGGGGTAGTGTCGACTTGTGACGTCGCATGTCACGGCGGTCTTCATCAATGAAGCCGCCCCTACGCCCTGACTAGCGCTGCAGCAGCTTTAAAAACTCGTCGTTGTTCTTGGTCTGTTCGAAGCGGTCGATCATGGCTTCGGCGGCGTCTTCGATCTTTTGGCCGGCGAGGGCGCGGCGGAGGAATTGGGCGCCTTCGAGGTATTTGCCAGAGAGGAGGAGTTCCTCCTTTCGGGTGCCGGAGGCGTTGAGGTTGATCGCAGGCCAGAGGCGGAGCTCGGCGGCTTTGCGGTCGAGCACCATTTCCATGTTGCCGGTGCCTTTGAATTCTTGGAAAATGAGCTCGTCCATCTTGCTGCCGGTCTCGATCAGCGCGGTGGCGATGATGGTGAGGCTGCCGCCTTCTTCGCAATTCCGCGCGGCGGAGAAGAGTTGGCGGGGCTTTTCGAGGGCGCGCACGTCAAGACCACCGGTCATGGTGCGGCCGCCTTTGCCGGAAGCGGCGTTGTAAGCGCGGGCGAGGCGGGTGATCGAGTCGAGGAGGAGGACGACGTCTTTGCCGGCTTCGACCAGGCGCTTGGCGCGCTCGATGGCGATTTCGGCGAGGCGGAGGTGGTTTTTCAGCTCCTCATCGTTGGAGGAGGCGTAGATCTCGGCATCGACGCTGCGCTTGAAGTCGGTGACTTCTTCGGGGCGCTCGTCGACGAGGAGCACAAGGCAGTGGCACTCGGGGTGGTTTTCGATCACGCCGTGGGCGATGTCGTGGAGGAGGGTGGTCTTACCGGTGCGGGGCGGGGCGACGATGAGGCCGCGGGTGCCTTTGCCGATCGGGCAGAAAAGATCCATGATCCGGGTGGTCACGCGGCCGTCTTTGGCTTCGAGGCGGATCTGCTCGTCGGGTGCGATGGAGACCATCTGCTGGAAAGTGTAGCGGCCTTTGCGCTCTTCGAGCAGGGCACCGTCGACCTTGTCGATGAAGCGTACTTTGGGATTGGGGAAACGGTCGTTCTGCTGGGCTTTACCCTCGATGAAGCTACCTTGTTTGAGCTTGAAGCGCTTGATCAGCTCGCGGGGGACGAAAGGATCGTCGGGCTTGGTCTTGCCGTTGCGGGAGGGGTCGATCAGTTGCCCGGTCTTGTTTTCGAGGATCTCGAGGATGCCGGACACGAGGATCTCGTTGTCGCGAGGTTGTTCCTTTGCGGGTTTCGAAGTGTTGCCTTTCGCCGCCTCGGTTGGGGCGGCGGTGTCCGTCGATGAATTGTCTTGGCTCATGTGTCTGCGCGCGGATGCGTCAATGGATGTGTACGAAGGGGTGACCGGGCTAGGCGGGTCGTTTGCGGCAAGATAGAGTTCTTGCGCAAAAAGGAAGGTGCGATTCAGCGGAAAGACCGACGACTACTCGGTGGGTCGATTTCAATGCGGACATACGATGCTGTGCAATCGTGGTGCGCACGCCGTTACGCGATCTTTTCTTTTAAGTTCTATCGGCTGTGGACTGTCAATGACTATAATCCGGCCAGTTTTTTGACGGGTGCGATTTGAAAAGTTGTCACTCTCGGGAAACCGTAGTGGCGACTTCAGTCGCCATCCCGCAGCGCCCTCGCTTCCGCCCGACGGCAGCTGAAGCAGCCGCTACGTCCTGACAACTTTTCGAATCGCACCCTTTTTTGACAGTTCGGCGTGGGCTGTGCTATACCATGCCTTATGAAAGATTGGATTCAAAACATCTATCATTCGGAACTGGCAGGGAATCCACTGGACCAATGGCTGTTTGCTGTGGGCGCCGCGACGGTGCTCTATTTGCTGCTGAAATTATGCTTCAGCGTTTTGGAGCGACGGGTCAGTAGCCTGAGCAAAAAGACCGCCACGGTGGCCGACGATCTCATCGCGGCGGCTTTGGAGTCGACCAAGAGCTTCGTTCTCTTAATCGCGTCGATCTGGGGAGGCGCGCAGTTGCTGGATCTGGGGGAACTCGAGATGTCTGTGGACTACGCGTTGCTGATCGTTGTGGTGCTGCAGCTCGCGATTTGGGCGAACCGCATGGTGTCGGCCTATATCACATTCTACACGGATGCACGTCGTGAGGATAACCCGGCGGCGGTTTCGGTCGTGCAAGGGGTTTCGTTCCTCGTGCGATTGGTGATCTGGTCGATCGCTCTCTTGTTGGTCGTCGATAATTTGGGCTATGATGTGACCGCTCTGGTCGCCGGCTTGGGTATCTCGGGCATCGCAGTCGCGCTGGCCTTGCAGAATATTTTGGGCGACCTCTTCGCCTCGCTATCGATCGTATTGGATAAGCCCTTCGTGATCGGCGACTTCATTATCGTCGGTGACTTGATGGGAGCCGTCGAGAAGATCGGGCTTAAGACGACGCGTGTCCGCAGTCTCTCCGGCGAGCAGCTGATTTTCTCGAATTCCGACCTGTTGAATAGCCGTGTACGCAACTTTAAGCGGATGCAAGAGCGCCGCGTGGCCTTCGGTTTTGGGGTGCTTTATCAGACCACTCCGGAGCAATTAGAGGCCATTCCGCCGATGGTGCGTGAGCTGATCGAATCGATCGATCATACACGCTTTGACCGTGCGCACTTTAAGTCGTTTGGAGCCAGCTCCTACGACTTTGAGGTGGTTTACTACGTGGACTCTTCCGATTTTAACGTCTATATGGATACCCAGCAGGCCATTAATTTGGGCATCTGTCGTGGTTTTGCCGAGCGCGAGATCGACTTCGCCTATCCCACACGCACGATCTATGTGCACAATGAGGACGGGGAGGAGTGATTCTTCGAAACGAGTTCCTCGTTCCGCTACCATTGCTAGTATTTAGTGTTTCCGTAGCGAATCCACGCCAGTGAGGTCGACGGGCAAGCGGCTTGATCGCTTCTACGTCGACGCGACTGGCGTCCCGTCGCTACTTTTAGCCTCCCAGATGCCGCTCCATCGCCACGCGGCGGTAGTCGAAGATCGTTTGCAGCTGCTTCTTCACATAGACCGCGCGGGCGATCTCGCCAAAGGGGCCGAAAGGCATCACGTAGCTGACGTGGTCGGTAAAACGCACGCCGTTCTCGACCTCCATGATTTCGTGGTAGTGGTACCAGAGCTTGTAGGGGCCGATCCGTTGCTCATCGACGAAGGAGTGCCGCTCGCGGATGTGTTTCAGCTCGGTCAACCAGGTCTGCTTGCCGAGGAGCGGGATGCCGACGCGGTATTCGATGAGGAGGCCGTTGTACATCGCCTCCGGGAGTTCGCTGACGATCTCGAAGGCCATGTCGTCGGGGGTGATCCGATCCAGATTCTGAGGCGAGCGGATAAAATCCCACGCTGTGCCTAGATCGGTCGCGATGGTTTGCTCGCGGTAGAGTTCGTGTATTTTGGGCATGTAGGTAGATCGTCGACCGGGGCGCAGCCTTACTTCAAGTTTGCTGTAAGTTTAAGTGATTCAGAGCGTTCACTCACTAATACCTATGCAAAAGCTCCGCACTATCCTTAAACACGCGCTCCATGACGAAGACAACCGTCTCCTGATGGCCTCTTCGCCGATCTTTTTCATGCACGTGCTGGCGCTCGGCGCCCTTTTCACTGGTTTCAGCTGGGTGGCCGTGGCAGCTCTGGCGATTACCTACGTCGTGCGGGTCTTCGCACTGACGGCGGGCTTTCACCGTTATTTCTCGCACCGCGCTTTTAAGACCAGTCGCGCTTTCCAATTTGTGCTCGCCTGGGTCGGCACCTCTTCCGCGCAGTTGGGGCCGATGTGGTGGGCGGCCAATCACCGCCACCATCACCAGCATTCCGACAAGGAAGAAGACATCCACTCCCCAGTGATCAAAGACGCCTTCTGGGCGCACATCGGCTGGGTGCTCTGCCGCGCTTATGGTTCGATCCAGCATGATCGTATTAAAGACCTGACCAAGTATCCCGAACTCCGCTTCATCGATCGCTTTCACGTGCTGCCGGTACTTTCGCTGATTGGTCTGCTCTTCGGTATCGGCGCGGGCTTGAATGCCGCCTACCCCGCTCTTGGCACCAGCGGTTTGCAGCTCGTCATGTGGGGCTTCTTCTTGAGCACGGTGTTAGTCTACCATGTCACCTTCTGCGTGAACTCGGTCACTCACATTGTCGGCACTAAACGCTTCGCGAACGACGACGAGAGCCGCAACAGCTGGTGGGTCGCCATGCTGACCTTCGGTGAGGGTTGGCACAATAATCACCATCGCTGGCCGCTCTCTGCGCGACAGGGCATGTATTGGTGGGAACTCGACCTGACCTACTACGGCTTATGCGTTTTGGAGAAGCTCGGCTTGGTCTGGGATCTCAAAGTGTATCCCGATAAAATTTACGAGGAGGCGGTCTTAGCCTCCAAGGTTAAGCCATGATCGCAAATGTCGGGAAAAAGGGTAAGCATGTAGCCGAAATCGAACGATTTTGGTCAGTTCGACTTGTCAGTGTGATCGACCAAAATCTTACGATTTCGGCTACATCTGTCGTCAATTCGAACAATTGTGAAATAATATGACACTTTTCTGGATCAGCTTTTTCTGTATCGGCTTTACTGTGGCGACTCTGGCCTATCTCGTCGCTCGTAAGATTCGCTTGATGGCGATTGTCGATACGATCTGGACGGCGGGGCTGGGTGTCAGCGCACTGATCTACCACACGGTCGCTGGCTTGGACTCGGTTCGCTCATGGATCGTGCTTTTGATTCTATTGATTTGGTCGTTCCGCCTCAGCTATCATCTGTTTACAGATCGTGTTTTTGCGGGCCATGAAGACCCGCGCTACAAGGTGCTGGCAGCGCATTGGGGCGCGCAACGTGATCGTAATTTCTACTTTCTATTTCTCATTCAGATCGTATTCGTTGCGTTATTCCTCCTGCCGGTGACCACTGCGATGGAGCATGCTTCCGCTGCATGGCTCTGGACAGATACCTTGGCGGTCGCCATCGCGTTATTGGCGATGGCAGGTGAAGCCATCGCCGACCGGCAGCTGGCGACCTTTCGTGCCGATCCCGCAAATAAAGGTGGCGTCTGCAAGGAGGGACTCTGGCGCTACTCTCGCCATCCGAACTATTTTTTTGAATTTCTGCACTGGTTTGCTTACGTGGCCTTTGCTTCGGGCGCGCTCCTTGCTTGGGTCGGCCCCGTCGCCATGTATCTCTTTCTCCGCTACCTCACAGGTGTGCCTTATGCCGAGCGCTCTTCGCTCAAAAACCGTGGCGATGCCTACCGCCAATATCAATCCACCACCAACGTCTTTTTTCCATGGAGTCCACGAAACCAGTCAGCCTAATTGATAACGATACGCCGTCGATTCGCCTCCGGCCGATGGAGCGCGTCTTCGCATGGATGCTTCGCAGCCTACGGTTTGGCAGCTTGCAAATCACTTTCCCCAGTGGTGCGCAACGCGTGGTTGGCGATCACGCGCACCCGCTGCTGAAGCTACAGATTAAGCGCACTGCCTTCTTTAAAAAAGTTATCTCCGGTGGAAGCGTTGGCTTCGGCGAGGCCTATGTGGACGGTGATTGGGACACCTCGGATCTTTCGGCTTTACTGCGTCTGCTCGCTAAAAACCAGAAAGACCTCGGTCGCGTGCGGAGTGGTTTCTCTTTGCTCACGCAGCAGATGAACCGTCTTTACCACCGTGCGCGTCGCAACACGCTAGAGCGGAGCAAAGAGAATATCCAAGCGCACTACGATCTGAGTAACGATTTTTACCAAACATTTCTCGACCCGACGATGACCTATTCGAGCGCGCTCTTCAACGCGCCCGAAGATAGTTTAGAAGAATCCCAACTCAATAAAATCGACCGCATGCTCGATCTCGCAGGTGTGGGCGCGGGCGACTCGATCCTAGAAATCGGTTCCGGTTGGGGCGCGTTGGCGCTTCGCGCCGCTCAGCGCGGTTGCCGCGTGAAAACCATCACGCTCTCCGAAGAACAGTTTGCCTATGCCAAAGATTTATTTGAGCGCGCAGGCGTGAGCGACCGTGTGGAGATCGCATTGGAGGACTACCGCAAACAAACCGGCCAATACGATGCTGTGCTCTCCTGCGAAATGATCGAAGCGGTAGGGCGCGAGTATCTGGACAGCTATTTTAAAGTCGTTAGCCAATCGCTCAAACCCGGCGGGCGCGCCGTAATCCAAGCGATCACTATACCCGATGAGCGCTACGAAAGCTACAGCCGAGGTTGCGATTGGATTCAGAAGCACATCTTCCCCGGCGGACACCTGCCCTCGCCCGGCGCGATCCGAAGTCATCTCGCCAACACGGGTGAGGCCAGTGTCGCCGAAATGCACGCTTTCGGGCGCGACTACGCCGAGACGCTCCGCCGCTGGGCGGATGCCTTCAACGGCGCCGAGGCGCATGTCGATGGCCTTGGCTTCGACGCCACCTTCCGCCGCAAGTGGAACTACTACTTCAGCTACTGCGAAGCCGGCTTCGACGCCGACCTGATCGACGTGCAACACGTGGTGATCGAGAAAAAGTAGTGGCGCGACTTGTCACGCCCGCCGAGAACTGGAGGTGAGGCCACTGCCCGCTCTCAGAAGCAGCCCATCAACAAATGTTGGGAAGAATATTTCCAAATGACATAATAACTTGTTGGAAGAAAATGAATGTTCAACCACCCGCTCCCTCCTTCGCTTTTCAAGCTACGGCGGACAGGTCGCTGGAGACACGAAGGCACGGAGGAGATAAGAAAAAAACTCTGTGTCTCAGTGCCTCCAATGAGCGGAGCGAATGGGTGGTATAGAATCAGGGACAATGCGATTGTGGTGAGTGCGGTTTCGTTTTGGGAGATCAGCCTGAAGTCTTCGCTCGGAAAACTTGAGTTGGATGGGATCACCCCCGAGGACTTGCCGGAAATTGTTCAATCGGAGCAATGGCAATTGCTGCCGCTGGATGCTTCGACGGCTTCAGGCTACGCGAGCCTGCCACGCCAAGAAGGCCATAAAGATCCGTTCGACCGAATGCTCATTCACACCGCGATACGGAATGATTTTTATTTTGTGTCGAAGGATGCAGCGGCGAGTGGGTACGCCCGCCATGGGCTGAAGGTCTGTTGGTGGGGCTTTTAAATGAAGCCTCCAGAATGTAGTGGATGCTTTAGCTGCCATTCCGCGCCATGTAAGTGTTTCGGCCTGATGGCGACTGAAGTCGCCACTACGGATTGCGAGCTTAAGTTAACGCCATTCTAGTTAAACCCCATTCATAGTTGTGAAACCTTCACGACATAATCATATAGACAAAAAAGCCGCGAAGCTCTTTCGAGTCTTCGCGGCTTTTGTATTCAAATTTCGACTACGCTACTTCGCGCTGAGTTGCTCGAGGATTTGGTAGTTGCGCTTCACCATTTGGCTTGGGTCTTCGAGGAGGCCGGCGGCGATGCGGGCGTTGTCGAGGAGTTGCTGGCTGATGAGGCCGGCGAGCTCGCCGTTGCTGCCGTGTAGGCTGGCGAGGTTCTTGACCAGCGGGTGGCGCGGATTGACTTGGAGCTTCACGGGAGGCTCGGCACCCATGCCTGGCATGTCGGGGCCGCCGGCTTTTTGCTGCATGGCTTTCATCATCTTGCGCATTTGCGCGGTCATCTGCTTGTCGGCGTTGACGATCATGGCCGGGCTGCCGACGAGGCGCTCGCTGGCGGAAACTTCGGAGACTTCGTCGCCGAGCTTCTCTTTGATGAAGGCGCAGAGGGCTTCGGACGCGCCGGCTTCGAGGGCTTCTTCTTTCTCGGTGTCGGTTTCGGGCGCGATGGCGTCGAGATCGATCTCGTCGTTGTCGGCGGAGACGAAGTTCTTTTCCTCGAAAGCGCGGGCGTGGTTCATGACGAACTCGTCGATCGGCTCGTAGAGATAGAGCACCTCGATGTTACGCGCTTTGAAGGCCTCGATGTAAGGGCCGCTCTCGATGGCCTCGCGGCTGGGACCAAAGAGGTAGTAAATCTCCTTCTGGCCTTCGGGGGCGCGGGAGAGGTAGTCACTCAAGCTGGTGGTCTTACCGGCTTCGGTGTAGGAGGACTCGTAGCGGAGGAGCTTGAGCAGCTGATCGCGGTGTGTGAAGTCGGTGGTGACACCTTCCTTGAGGAAGAGGCCGAAGCTGCTCCAGAAGTCGTCATAGACCTCGGGCTCTTTCTTGGCCTTTTCTTCGAGGGTCTTGAGGAAGCGCTTGGTGATGACCTTGTTCAGCTTCTGGATGAGGGTGCTGTCCTGCATGGACTCGCGGGAGATGTTGAGCGGGAGGTCGGCGCTGTCGACGACGCCGCGCACGAAGCGGAGCCAATCGGGGAGGAGGTTCTTGGGCTCGCTGTCGATGAGCACCTTGCGGCAGTAGAGGCCGACGCCGGGCTCCATGCGACCGAAGCCGAAGCCTTCCATGTTCTCGGTGGGCGCGTAGAGGAGCGCGTTGATTTCGAGTGGCGCGTCGGCGTTGAAGTGCAGCCAGAAGCGAGGCTCGTCGAAGGCCTTGGCCTGAAACTTGTAGAACTCTTTGTATTCTTCTTCGGACACGTCGCTCTTACTCTTGAGCCAGATCGCGCCGATGGTGTTGAGCTTCTCGCCGTCGACCAGGACGGGGAACTGGACGAAGGCGGAATACTTTTTGATGATCTCCTCGATGCGATCCTTCTTGGCGAAATCCTTATATTCGTCCTTCAGGGAAATCACGATGCGGGTGCCGCGGCGTTCGCCTTCGACTGGCTCGATTTCGTAAGCGCCGGAGCCGTCGCTCGACCAGCAGTAGCAAGTGCCGTCTTTCTGCCAGCTGCGGGTGTACACCTTGACGGAGTCGGCCACCATGAAGACGGAGTAAAAGCCGACGCCAAACTGGCCGATCAGGTTGTCGTTGCGCTCGCCGCTTTCTTTGAGGGCGTTGAGGAAGGCCTTGGAGCCGGAGTGAGCGATGGTGCCGAGGTTCTCGATGAGCTCGTCGTGCGTCATGCCGATGCCGAAGTCGCGGATGGTGATCTCACCGGCCTCTTCGTCGGCAGTGACTTGGATCTCCAGGTCGAGATCGGCGTCGAAGATGTCGGCATCCTTCTCGGCGACTTGGTTGTGGCGGAGCTTCTCGGTGGCGTCGGACGCGTTGGAGATGAGCTCGCGGACGAAGATCTCTTTGTCCGTGTAGAGGGAGTGAACTACAATATCGAGGACTTGTTTGACCTCGGCTTGGAATTCGTGGCGTTCAGGTGCTTGTGTTGTCATATTGTTTTTATGTTGGTGTTGTAAGTTGGTGGAATGAGACAATCAGTTTCGGATGTGGTCGGCTAGGCGTGTGCGTATCCGATCTGCTGCAATACGACAACGGGGCGGACTTTAGATTGTCCGTCAGCTTGCTGTATCCGTGCTAAGACGATACTTCCGCTTCTCATTTTTTAATATCCGTTTCCGAATATTCGACTTCCTCATCGGAATACGCCTGGCTCAGAGAGTCTTCCGAGAGGCGCATGAAGTCCGCGCGATCTGGATCCGGATCTGGTAATACAGTCACGATAAGCCGAGCATCGGGGCGAAGCTCGGTGGCTTCATCCAATACGATGTGCGAGCCGTCGTAATGGGCTGAAATACTCTGAATAGGCATGGTGATGAATCGTAATAATAAAGTGAGTGGGGTCAACTCAAGGGAGAGCATTAGAAAAGCGCGTTCTTTTACATCAACGGAACTGCTTTTGTTCCGCGCGGTAGTGGTAGTCGGCGGCTTCGAGATGGGCGCAGAGTTGCGTCGAGTCGATGTCGTGAGTGCGACATAGATCGTCGAGCGAGTCGGCTTGATTGCGTAGCTCGGTGTTGACGAGGCCGACGAGCAGGTGAGGGTCGATTCGCTGGAACTGACTCCAATCCATGATCGGGGAAGTTGAGTTACTCGGCGACTTCGGCGGTCGAATCTTCGGGCAGGCCGCGGAACACGAGCTCGTTGGCAAACGCGGTGCCACTGGTGTAGGCCGCGAAGCGTGCGAGGTAGTCTTCGGCTTGCGTCAGATCTTCGTCGTCGCTGGCGATCTCGGGTACGAGCTTTTCGGCGACATGGACGATGATGCCAGTGCCGCCGGAGGTGAGCATGGGCGAGATCTCGCCGGACTGCATGCCTTGGGCTTGCTGGAAGGCGCTGCGGTTGAGCTCACGTGGGGCGTCTTGTGCGGCGAAGGTTTCGTAGGACTGTGCACTCAGGCCGAGAGCTTCGGCTGCTTCGACGAAGTCAGTGCCTTCAGCGAGTTTGGCTTCGAGCTCGGTTTTGAGGCTTTCGCCCTTTTCGTTGAAGAGGCGGCGCTTTTCGTCGGCTTTGTAGTTGGCGACGACTTCGGCTTGGACGGCTTCGTATGCGGGAATCTCGGGAGCGATACGGCCTTCGTAGATCAATACGGCGAAGCCTCCGTCGACGGCGTAGGCGTCGGAGTAGTAGCGGTTGCCGCCGAGTGCAAATGCGGATTCGAGCAGTTCAGGAGAGAGCGTGCGCTGGCGTGCGCCGACCAGTGTGTAAGGCTCGATCTTCGTCAGGCTGACGCCGGACTCGCTGAGTAGTGTGTTAAAGGCGGCGGAGTCGCGTTTGATCTCGTCGCGGTAGAGTGTGTAAGCGAAGCTTTGTGCGGCTTCGTTGGCGATGCGGGCTTCTTGCTCGCTGAGGAGGCTGGTGGCCACTGCTTCGCGGACTGCTTCGAAGGTGACGGCTGGCTTTTCAACCTCTTCACCTTCTTCGGCTTCAGGTCGTGGGTTCGCGGCTTCGTAGTCGGCTACGAATTGTGCGCGATTGGCGATGAAGTGCTCACGCAGTTCAGCTTCGGTTGCTTCGGGCACTTGAGCTTCGTATTTAGCCGTGTCGAAAAGGACGTAGCTGGCCTTAATGCGTTCGGGGATCTCGTAGCGAAGCTTGTTAGTCTCGTAGTATTCGAGGAGGACTGCGTCGTCTTGGGGGATCTCAGGGGCGAACTCAGCGTAATTGAGCTCGGCAGTGTTGAGGGTGAACTCGGTGCGGCTGCGCTGGGTTTGTGCGAGAGCTTCGGAAGGGAGCAAGTAGCCGGGGCCTGAGAGCACCGAGCCGATTTGGTTCATGCGGTAGTCTTCTTCCAGCACGACGAGGACGAGGCCTTGTGGGGTGCGGGGGTTGGACTCGATGGTGTCGACAAAGCTGGTGTAGGCATCCGCGCTAAACTCGCCGTCGGGGCCACGGAATGCGTTCTTCGTTGTGATGTAGTCGGCCAGTGTTGCTTGATCGGGAGCGGGCACGCCGATCTCGTCTGCCAAGTGGATGAGGGCGATGCGACTGGTTAGCTGTGTCTGAAACTGTTCGTCGCTGCGAATTTGCTGTCCATTGAGGTAGGCGCTGAGTTGCACCTTCTCGATGATGACATCGCGCTCGCGGGGAGAATTCAGGTCGATCCCGTAAAACAGGTTTTCTTGATAGCCGCTCTGGTCAGTCGTGCAACCGGGCGTGTTACCGATTGTGAAAACAAAAGCGACGATGATAAGAGCCAGCAGGGTGAGGAATATCCAGCGGCCGTGGCGAATGAGGTGGTGTTGAATCCAAGAGATCATAAAAGCGAAAAAGCGGGGAGGTTAGGTGCGCATTCTACGCTGTCAACCTATTGGTTTCCTTCTACCAAGTCGCCCAGAGTTAGCTTGGCCTTGGGGCAATTCTTGAGCGAAAGCACTTCTTCGAGGTAGGTTTGGATGGCGGGGTCGCTGCTGGAGACCAGATCGGAGCCTTCGTCGTTGCCGTAAGTCTCGATACTTTGTTTAAAGTCGGCGAGTGTTATGTTTTCGGGGGGACAACCCGGTTGGTAGGCGTGATCGCGCACATCTTCGGAGCTCGTGTCCTCGATTTTGCTCAGGTAGCCGATCGCACAGAGCCGCTGGATGCTTGTGTTTAGAATATGGCTCGGGATGCGCAGCTTTTTATGGAGCTCACTTGCGCGAATCGGGGGGTAGCTGCCTTTGAAGCGCTTTATGACGAGTATGAGCACACTGAGCGAGATCAACTCGCGGGCGCGCTCGCTGGTTTTTTGCCATGCGTTTTCATTGGTCAGGAAGTCGGCGTTCTGCACTGCGTAGGTGACTTGCCCTCCGAGGAGAATGAGCAGCCAGAAGACATAGAGTCCCAGCATCAGCACCACGATGATCCCGACGGAACCGTAGAGGCTCTTGTTACTCACCACTTGCTGCACGTAGAGGAAAGAGAGCATCTTATAGATCTGCAGCAGCCCGACTACGATCAATGCGCCGATCATGGCAGGGCGCCATTGCACCTGCGTGTTAGGGATAAAGCGCAGAAAGGCCGCGATGAGCAGTACAATCATCATGAAGACGATGACGGGCGCAAAAAACGTAATGACTGTCTCGACGGTAGTGCCGAAAGGGAGCGTTTTCGTAAATTGCAGGAAGGCTTTCAAGATTTGCAGCGATATGGCCGCCGTGCCGATGACCGCCCCTAGGCTGATGAATGTCCAATAGGTGACTACTCGCTCGGTGAAGTTTCGCCCCTGCGTGACTCCCCAGAGCGTATTGAACGAGGTCTCGATCGAAGTGAGCACGCGCAGGCAGATGAATAGGAGCACGAGCGTCCCGATCACGCCCACGGTGCCCGATTTGGCCACCGAACTGAAGTTGTTGATCAACTCGAGGAGCTCGGGGGCAAGCTCGGTCTTGGTCTCGCCTGTGCCTGCCGTATCCACTGAGACAGCCACCTGCGGCGCGACAAACTCAATGATGTCGGTGATTTTTTCCACCACGGCACTGTCTTGTGGATCGGCGTTTGGGTCGGCGATGTCCTTGTCCAGCAGGAAGCCGGAGATCATGATCCCGAAGGCGATCAAGGGGCCGATGCCGATCGAGGAGTAGAAGGTGAGCGCGGCCGACTGCATGGGCAGCTGATTGCGCTTCAATCCCTGCCAGGTGAGGGTCAGAATTCGCAGAAAGTGATACATGCGGGCGCGCACGGTGCGGCGTCCGAGATGCTCCAACTCCCAGATCTCTTTACGCATCAACTCGCGAGCCCGTTTTATATGCTTCTTGATTTGATCAAGAGCACGGAGCACGCGTGAGGCTTCCGGCTGGTTGTCTGTGCTTTGCAAGGTGTAAGGGCTAGTTCGCGATCAGATTCATAACGATCGTGTCAAAAAATCCATCGAAGCGGCCATCGAGCGCAAGGTAGGCGAGGTAGCCGTTGCCGCCGATGCCGAGGATAAATGCGAGGAGCATCGTGCTGAGGCTTTGCGAGATCGTCGCGAGAAAGATGCCGACGCCCGCTATGGCCGTGAGCCCCATGAGTAAGGGGTCGCCGACGGCCCAGCCCACGTAAACACCGAAGCCGAGAGTGAGCATCGCACGTGCGCGAGCCAGTGGGAAGACTTCCGTCACGGAGAGAATGAGCAGCACGCCGAGGATTAAGTCAAAGACGCCAATCAGGATCGTCGGATAGTTAAAAATGCTGGCGAAGTTGCCGTCGTTGAGCGCTCCCTGAATCTGAGGGATTAGTGGCAAAATCATGAAGAGGGCGGAGAAGATCATCATCAGCCCCAAGCCGGCGGCGGAGAGGTTGGCTGCGCGGTCGAAACTCTTTTTTTGGCGTGTGAGCTTACGCTTTTCATCAGTGTCGCCCTCGGCTGCCGCGAGCATCGACTCCACATTAAGGTCGCTGTTGCTGGCTTCCTCGAGTTCCGGCTTCACTTCCTTGTTTATCTTTAAGGAGAGCTTTTCTCGTTCAGGGAAAACCTCCGCGCGGAGTGAGTCGTTGAGTGCGAACGGGATCCACTCCTCTTTATCCTCATCGTAATATAGAGTGTTTGGGTTGATTTGGCCTGCCTCGGCCAGCGTTAGCAGCTTCGAGATGTCGAAGGGGCCTCGCGACTCGTCTTGCTCAGGTGTGCGTATATAATAGTCGGACATATTTTCTGTGTGGATAATCGACGTTCGAGAGGAGTATTAGGCCAATGGTCGCATGCTTCAGCAAGCGCAAAGAAAGTTGCTCCTCGACCGGCCTGTTGATTTATAGACGGCATGAAAATTGTTATTTTGGACGCAGGCACCTTAGATTTGGATTCGTCGGTATGGAGAGATCTCGAAGCACTTGGAGAATTGACTCTTTTTGCGGGTACCCCGAGCGACGATACGGTGATCGCGGAGCGCATCGATGGAGCGCGCGCGGTTTTTACCAATAAGGTGCCGCTTTCGGCATCCGTGCTGCGTGGTGCGGCCGATCTGAAGTTTATTGGGGTGCTGGCGACGGGCTATAATATTATCGATATCGAAGCGGCGCGCGCCATGGGGCAAACCGTTTGCAACGTGCCGGGCTACTCGACTGCCTCCACCGCACAGCACGCGGTCGCTTTGATTTTGGAGCTGTGTAATCAAGCGGGGCACCACAGCCAGTCGGTGCACGCGGGCGATTGGATTCGGAGCGACCACTTTAGCTACTGGCATAGCGCGCCGCGCGAGCTGGCGGCGATGACGGTGGGGGTCGTTGGCTTCGGCACGATCGGTCGCCGCGTCGCGTCAGCACTGCATGCGATGGGGGCGACGATTCTGGCATCTGCCCGCACACCGCGTGATGCGCCGGACTATCCTGGCTTCGAGTGGGCGACGAACGAGGCGATCTTTGAGCGCGCGGATCTCGTCACCTTGCATTGCCCCGAAACGCCGGAAAACTCGGGCTTCGTCAATGCGGAGCGGTTGCGCTCCATGCGTCCGGGCGGGTTGCTCGTCAATACCGCTCGCGGCGGACTCGTTGATGAGCCAGCGCTGGCCGATGCGTTAAGGCGCGGCCATCTCGGAGGCGCGGCGGTCGATGTCGTCAGGCAGGAACCGATGCGTGAGGATTGTCCGCTACTGGGTGTGGAGCGTTGTATTATAACTCCGCACATTGCATGGGCGAGTGAGCCTGCACGCCTTCGGTTGGTTCAAGCCTCTGTCGATCAGCTACGTGCTTTTTTAGACGGAACTCCCGTAAACGTAGTATCCGCCTGAGCTCGGGCGTCATAAAATATTGTTTTATGGCTAAATAGGCTGGCTCGGATTCGTATTTGGTGCCTGATTGCACCCGTGAGAATTTTGATACTAACGTCCGTCTACCCGCCACTCGGGTATAGCGGGCACGACGAGCGCTGTCGCCAAACGGTGCAAGCCTTGGCCGCGCGCGGACACCAGCTGCAGGTTCTCACGTCTGACCACCGATTGCCCCCGATGGGCGTCGCCGGGGAGAAGGGCGTTTTTCGAGAATTACGCCTCCATCCGGAGCCGTCGGAGGATTCGTTGCTCGGGAACTCATACCAGGCGACGTATGCGCATGAACGTTACAATGCGGAGTCGCTCGAGTATCGAGTGCGTCGTTTTACGCCGGATGTGGTCTATGTCTGGAATATGCGGGACTTGTCGAAATCTCTGCTCTTTCGCTTACAAAAGAAGGGGATTCACGTCGTCTATGATTTGCATGCAGACTGGTTGTGCCCCGAGGTGTTTAATCGAGATCCTTGGTATCGATGGTGGTTTGAAAACCCCAGTGTGCGCTCGAAGATGTACCGCTGTCTCATCCGGAGTGTCGGTCGTGCGCGCCGCGTTATGGGGATGTTGCCTATTGGTGAGGCCGATAGTCTGCGCCTGCGTGGTAGCTATGTTGTTAGCGAGTGGTTGCGCCAGCGTTTTGTCGAGAGTGGCCTTTCGCAGGTCGAAGGCTTGCCTCTGATTTACCCCGCGATTGATTCGAGGAAGTTGATTCCGAAAAAGACATATACCGTGCGGCGTCATTTCGTCTGGGCGGGGCGTCTGAATGAAAGCAAAGGAGCCGACATCGCGGTCGATGCAATTGGCATTTTGAAAGAGCGCGGAATCAAGGTGATGCTCGATTTATTTGGAATGGGCGAGCCCAGTGAGCGCAAAGCTAAGCGCGAGCGGATTGAAGCCGTCGGCCTTATCGACCAAGTCACGATGCGCGGCATCCGTCCGGGTGAACTCGCCAAGCAGTATGGGCGCTACGATGCGCTGCTCTATACCAACCGCCAGGGTGAGCCCTTCTCCATGACTGTGCTCGAAGCTATGCTCAGTAAACTTCCCTGTATCGTGGCGAATTTGGGAGGGAATCAAGAGATTTTAGACAACGAAAAGAACGCCCTTATCTTTGAAGGAGGCAATGCCGAGGCCTTGGCCGATGCGATTACGGATTTCATCCAACTCGAAGATGGGGGGCGTCACCTCGCCGAGCACTCGATTGAAAGGTTGCAAGTTGAGCAGACTGTGGACACTTTTTGCCAGCAAGTTGAATCGCTTCTTGTTGAAAAGAAGTAAGCCCCTAACCACTCACTCAGTCGACCCTATGTCTAGCGCTCCTCAAATCCAAAACGTTCATTATGACGAAAACTGTCCGATCATGGATCGTGAGCAAATTGACATGCTCATTATGGGGGATGAGGGGGACGTCGATACTGACCTTGCGAGTGAGTTATTCGAATTGTTTCAGACTGAGAGCACAGCCAAGCTGGATGCCTTGACCGAGGTCTGTGCCCAAGGCGATGCGCTCGCGCTTCGCAACATTGTGCATTTCATCGCCGGCAGTGCGGGCAACTTAGGTCTCGCCCGATTGTCCGCATTTTATCGCGGTATCGAGAGTGCGATCGATAGCAAGGCGCTCACGGATCTTTCCGCTTGCGAGGAGCCGGTTCGCCTCGAATTTTTCTGCGCCCGCGACGCTTTCCGCACAGAATTTAATCTGTAGGTATCTCTACTCAGTGTCCGGAGTTTCTTGCTCGAAGCCGTGGATGTGTTCGGTCTCTTCCGGAGTCGTGACGACCTTGAAGATGCACCAGGCGAGGAGTGCGCTGACCGAGCTCACTGAGAGAATCATGATTAACCAACCTGCTGTTGTCATAGCTTATTTCTCCTTATTCAGTTTTTTGTAGTCTGGGTTCAGTGCCGTGATAATGACAAAGAGCGCGGCGACGAGAGCGATGAGCCCCACGCTTAAGCGGGCGACTGTGTTCGGCTCGATAAAGAGATCCATCACATACCCGCTATAGCTGGCTTCGCCTGTGCGGAAGTCGATACCGAAGACATTGGCCGCCACCCAGAGTGTGAAGATGATGATGAGGAAGAGCGGGCTCACGTATTTCATCACGAATTTAAAGAACGACGGGATGCGAATCGATGCGCCTTGGTGCGCCCACTCGAAGCCTTTATCGATGCCCACGATCCATCCGAAGATGATGATTTGAATCGTGGAGAGGATGAAAATTAAAAAGGTGCCGACCCAAAAATCCATTGTGTCGAGCGCCTTCACATCCTTACTGAAATAGACCACGAAGCCGCACCCGACTGCAGTGATCAGTCCGAGGATGGCAACCGATTGCTTGCGGTTGATCTTCATCGCTTCTTCGAGGAAGGCGATGCCCGGTTGCAACATCGAGAGCGAACTCGTGACCGCCGCTAGGAAGAGCAGGAAGAAAAAGAGCGCGCCGAAGAGCTCACCGAAGGCCATATTGGCAAAGACCATCGGCAGCACTTTGAAGCCGAGGTCGAAGGTGCCCATTCCGGCCACGCCGGCGACGCCGAGAAAGGTGACCGCCGCGGGCAGGGTGATGAGACCGCCCAGCGCCACTTCGCAAAATTCGTTGGCACTGGTTGCGGCCAGACCGCTCAGCGCCACATCGTCATCCTTCTTCATATAGCTCGAATAAGTAATGATCACGCCAAACCCGACCGAAAGTGAAAAGAAGATTTGCCCCGCTGCCGCCAGCCAGAGCTGCGGATTGAAGAGCTGTTCCCACATCGAAATGCGCCGCACGCGCATCGCCGTATCGCCGGCAGCGGCGGTTTGCTCTGCTTCGAGGCGCGCCTTGTCCACCACCTCGTGGTCGATCACCCATTGCCCCGCGTCGTCTTGCAGTTCGACCACATGCTTGACCGGGTTCCACATGAAGCCGAGCCCATTACTCACATTGCGCGCCGGGTGCTCTGTGTCGGGCGTGCCAAGAGTGAGTACTCGCAGTAGGATGATGAAGGCGATCACGACGAGCGTCGGCATGGCATACTTACAGAAGAACTCGATGCCCTTCGATATGCCCCGATAGATCAGCACGAAGTTGAGAATAAAGACTAGCAGCAGATAGAAACCGACCTGTTTCAAGCCGAAGCCCAGCGCGCTGCCGTCCTCGCCTGCGCCAATAAATCCAGCCCAAAAGCCGGTCGATTGGTTCACATCCGAAAAGTCCATATGCCCCGCCATAAAATTGACAGCGTAACCCAGGCACCATGCCTCGATATAGACATAGTACATGTAGATGATCACGGGGATCAGCACACCGATGATGCCCAGGTATTTAAAGGCCGGCTTACGTGTGATGTAATTAAAAATGCCCGGGCAGGAGTTGAAGCCCGCCAGTCCGCCTTGGCGCCCCATCGCCCATTCCGCCCAACAGATCGGCAGGCCGATGAGCACGAAGGAGATGAAGTAGGCCAGCATGAAAGCGCCCCCTCCGTATTCAGCCGCTTGCCCCGGAAAGCGGAGGAAGTTACCCAGACCGACTGCGCTTCCGGCGACGGCCAAAATCACGCCAAGGCGCGAGTTCCATGATTCTTTAATTCGTTTCACCATCTTGTTGTGTATCAAGGCTTCCGAGCAGTTCCGATGCCAGAAAAAAATCCCAGCTATCGGAGTGACTTTGCGGGGCGAGGGCTTTTAGATCACCGCATGTCTTTGATTGATCGCTATGTTTTTAAAGAATGGCTCGTCGGCTTCGCCCTCACCATGGGGGTGATTGTCGGGATTCTCATTCTGCAAAACATGTACGACTCGTTGCCTGATTTGCTCCATGCCGATGCCAGTATTGGGCAAATTATCTTCTACTACAGTCTGGCGTTGCCAACCTATCTACCTGCGATTTTGCCGATCGCGCTGTTGGTTTCCATCCTTTTTACAGTGGGCACGCTCCACAGGAATAACGAGATCGTTGCCATGCGTGCTTCCGGTGCCGGACTCTTCCGCATCAGCCGCTCGCTCTGGGGGGCGGGATTATTGCTCTCCCTCCTCCTTCTGTATCTCACCACCTCGGTCATACCTAAGACGGTCGAGCAGTCGCGCATCTTCTTTGATAATCTCTCGTTTGCGTCCTTTGAGGGTAAACGTGAAGCCCGCCAAATCGGGCTGCGCTATAACCTTGGCTTTGATAATCGTAAGGACGGTCGCCTCTGGTTTATGAATCGCTTCAGCGAGCGTGCATGGCTCGGACTCGGCGTCAATGTCCACACGCGCGACGCCAGCGGGCAGGAGCTCAGTCGAATCTCAGCGGCCGAGGCCTATTTTGACGATACCAAAGGGCACTGGGTCTTTCTCAACGGGCGCGAGCTATTGCTCGATGCAGAGACCGGCGATCCGCTTCGCGCACTGACTTTTAAGGAGAAGAAGTTCGAGGAATTCGACGAAGATCCGAGCCTGATGCTCGCTCTGCACAAAGAGCCCAAGGAGCTCTCGCTCAACGAACTTCGCCGGATTATCGATACCGTGCCACCCGAGGAGAATCCGAGTGTGCGTGCCTACCTCGTGCGTTACTACTCTCTACTTGCAGTGCCTTTTAGTTGCTTAGTCGTCGTCGGTATCGCGGTGCCCTTTGCTGTCTCCGGCGTGCGCACCAACCCGATGATTGGCGTCTCCAAAGCGATGGGCTTTTTCGCGCTTTTCTACGTATTGATCAGTGTCGCCTCCATTGTGGGCGAGCGACAGATCATCCCTGCACTCCTCGCTGCATGGATTCCCAATATAGTCATGTTGGCTATGTCCGTCCGCCTTTATGCGAAGGCGCGTTAAATAAGTAGAAGCGACATTCCTGTCGCTTTTTATAAGTTTCAAAGCGACAGGAATGTCGCTTCTACAAAAATGGAAAACACAACCACCCTCACACTTTCCAAATCTCCCGCGCGCTCTGGGCACCCATGGATCGCTCACAGTGATCTCACTGGCGATCTGCCTGAGGCGGCTTGCGCGGCTACGCTCCTCGACGCCTCCGGCCAATCGCTCGGGAGTGGACTCTTCGACCCGCGCGACCCCCGCGCCACGTGGCGGCGCTTCAGCCTCGCCGAGGGCGTGAGCTTCGATGCGGCCTATATCGCGACTGCGATTCAGGAAGCCTTGGGGCGCCGTAGTGACGAGCATTGCCAGCGCCTGATTAGCTCCGACGCCGACTATTTGCCCGGCCTCGAAGTCGAACTCTACGAAGACATCCTTACGGTCGCCTCCACCCATGCGGCCGTCGACGCGGAGATGGAGGCAATCGTCGAATGTCTGAAAGAAACCTGCGAGCCGAAGGAGATTGTCTTTCTCAATGAACGTTCTGAGCGAGCTGCGCTCGGCCTCGAAGGCTCTAATTATACTTTAAGCGGGCAGAACCTCAAAGGGCGCTGGATCGAAATCGATGGCCTCGCCTATCGCCTCGATTGGCTCAACCCTGAGAAGCCTCGTTTCTTTCTCGATCAGCGCGAGCAACATGCCCTCGTGGGCAGCCTCTGCGAAGGCCGCACCGTGCTCGACGGCTACGCTCACAGCGGTGCCTTCGCCATGCAAGCCGCGCGCGCCGGTGCCGAGCATGTCGTCGCCGTCGACACCTCTGTGGCCTGCATCAAAGCCATTGGTGCGCAGGCGCAAAAGAACCAATGCTTCGTCGAAACCATCGACGCCGATGTCGCCGTATTCTTGGCCGAGCGCAAAGTTGGCGAGCTCGACGCCATCATTCTCGATCCGCCCGCGACGGAGACTTTCGATGCCGCTGCCGTCGAAGCGCTCCACGCCCACGCCTTCACCTGCCTGCCCGATGGGGGACTACTCGCCACCTATTGCCGCTCCGCCAGCACCAGCGCTGCCGACTTCGAAGCCGCCGTGGCCAACGCTGCGACCGCCGCCGGACGCGAAGCCCGCATCTTCGCCCGCACTGCCCAGCCTTTTGATTTTCCAGTGCTGCTGAACCTGCCGGAAAGTCGTTACCTCAAAGGCCTGATTCTGCAGGTCGAGTAGGGTGTAATTTTAAACGCAGAATGCGCTAAAGGCTGCAGCGGCTGATGATTGGGTTTCTTTTCCCGGATTTTGTCTTCTCGCAGGCTTCGACGAGATCAATGCGGAAATGAACACCGGGTTCAAAGTAGTGACTGAACTGCTCTTGGATCTGCTGCTCGAGTTCGGGTGACCAGCCGACGCTGGGTATGATTTGGAGCACGATGTCGTCCGTCTCATATTGTATGAGGCAAAAGTCGGTCACGGCGGTGCGCCAGGTGAGCAAGATCTCGTAGGTCGCATCGAGCAGGAAGCCGGAGGAGATCACTTTGCCCGACGGCATAATGAAGCTGTCGTTTTTGCGGCCTTGTAGGTTGGTCAGCTCTCGGAATTTCCACCCGCATTCGCAAGTGGTCGCCTGAATCGTGCCGAGGTCGTTTTGCACATAGCGAATCATGGGCATCGCATAGTTATGCAAATTCGTGCCGACAATAGTTCCTATCTTCGAATCGTTATCTTTTGCGATCAATTCGATGTAGTTAATGTCCTCAAAGAGGTGATAGCGTCCGCAGCGGCATTGTGCGGCGATGCGGGTGAGCTCTTCGGAGGAATACTCATCAAGCACCGGGCAGCCGAGTCGCTCGGAGAGAAAGCTGCGCTCGGCCTGAGTGGACATCTCCGAGTTGACGGAAACTGCTTGCAGGCCTGCCCGTGCTTTCGTGTTGATCAGGGGCTCGATCTGTTTCAAATGCGAGGGATAGCAGACCAATAGCTCGGGCGCATGTGTATCAATGGCGGCGGCGATTTCTTGAATGTCGGTCAAGGTCGGCACATGGATCATCGGATAGAGGCCGAAGACGGAATTCATCGGGTAGGACGAGGTATAGACATAGACCTGCTTATGCCATGGCCGATATTTGAAGCCCATTTGGTAAAGGCGTAGCCCGGCTAGTGAGTAGATCACCATCGCTTCGCTGTCGTAGCAGATGTCGAGCACCTTGCCGCTGGAGCCGCTGCTGCGGGAAACGATCAAGTCATCCGGGCGGGTGCCTGCGCGTAGCATGTGCTCCGGGTACTTGTTGATCACATCGTCTTTCGTGACGAGGGGGAGTTGTTCAAAGGCCTCCCATGAGCTGAGGTCGCCGGGCTCGAATCCGGCGGCTTCGTAATGTGTGCGGTAGAAGGGGATGTGCGCCCACGCGTGTGCGACGAGGTTTTGGATCTTTTCAAATTGCCACGCCCGCATTTGCTCTTCCGTCCAGTGGGGGGCTTGTTTGAGAAAGCGTCCACCGACGGCGAATTCTTTGAGCAGTTGCGCGAGTTCTTTGAGGTTCAGATTACGCATGGAATTAGATCAGAAATATGTAGGCGACGTAGATGAGCGTCCAATAGACCGCCCAGCCTGCGAGGGCTTTGTTCGGGTTCTGCTGGATGCGTTTGCGCTGCCACAGGCCGATGAGCCCGAAGAGCAGGAGGCCGCTGGCGAAACGCTCTAAGCGGGCGGGGATGCTCATCAGTAGAAAGGTGGGCAGCTCGATTCGTCCGGGGGCTTCGATCGCGTAGAGTTTGTAGGGGGTGCCGTTGAGCGGTCCCTTGAGTAGGGCGATGGCACCGTCCTGCTCATAGCTGTTCTGCACGGTGAGGGGCATCGCTTCTTTGACCAGTGGGATCGACATTACGCTGTTGGTGGCGGCCGCCTTATCGTGCGTTGCCCAGCTGAACATGAGGAAGCCCGCAAGCAACGCACCGGCGGTGACGGCAAGCGCTTGCAAGCATGCACGTTTGATCGTGAAGAGTGCCGTCAGCGTGATGATCAAGTCGGGCACGATGAAAAAGAGCGTGCCTTCGGCAAAGCCCCAGAACGCCGCGAGGGTGAGCCCCGGCAGTCCGAGCAGGAGCGTGAGCCAGCGCGGGCGACTCACGAGACGATCCCTCTCTGCTTGATCGAGTCGCCCTCGGAAAGTGTCGGCCAAGGGACGAGCTCCAGCTTCAGGATTCGTTTATCTATGTCGTCATCCCAGCGTTTATAAATGTTCTCCCAGTCTTGTTGAAACTCCGGCTGCACCCGGCCGATGCTTTCGATCAGTTTTGGATAGATATGCCCAGGCAGCGCGTCGCTGTCGCTTTCGGCGGACTTATATTCGAGCGTGAGTTTGAGGCGTTGCCGCTGCGAATCTTGGATGCATTGGGCTCGGTATTTGCCCGTGAGGGCTTCGGATTTCGAGACCGTGTGGATCGCGGTGTCGAGCATCGCTTCGGTCAAGTTCGTGCCGCAGAGCAGCAAGCAACTGTCGGAGCGCCCGGTGATCGCGATCAAATCGGGCAGAAGTTGTGCCGCGGTAATCAGTTGTTGGCGTTCGGGACTAGCGGCTGGGAGTTGTTCGGCGATTTGCAGCGCGAAGCTCTCCCAACGAATGAGGCACACGGCGTCGTGCAAGTTATAACGAATGAGTGGGATGCCCTGCCACTTGGTGACGCAGAGTTCGCCCTCGATGTCTTCGATGAACACGCTCGGATCCGCCTGATGGAAGAAGTGGGGCACCGTGCGCTCGAAGCCGAAGGCTTTGGCGAGTTCGGGTCTGCACGTGAGCAGATCGCGAATGGCCGCTGTGGCCGGCGACTCAAAGCCAAGCACTCCGGTGTCGGCGCTTCCGTAGATCGAGAGGACCGGTGCGGGGCAGCCGCATGCTGTGGTCAGCTCGCTGCGCATGTCCTCGGGGAACGGCTCGCCGACCACAAGGAAACGCAGTTTCTGCATGGGCAGTGGGCGCCCTTGTTCTTCCGCCCGCAGGCGTAGGTGCCCGATGGCGGAGGGGCAGACGAGCAAGAGCATTTGATCGACAAAGGCGTCGGACGAATGAATCATATCGATGATCTCATCATGCAGATTCCCCGGTGAGAAGAGGCTGAAGGGGTAGGCCGATGTGGCAGCGACATTCTTGAGCGCCCAAGAGAAATGCTCGCCTCCGATCCAGCTGCCCAGTGCGAGTCCAACGATGGCGAGTGTCTTCTTTTCATGAATATGAAAAGTGCTCTCGAGGAAGCCGCGTAGCCGCGCAATCCCGTCCTGATTGTCATCGCGCAACTGCGGCCAGTAGAACGCGCGCCCCGAGGAGCCTGAAGAGCTGAAGATGGCAAAGCAGTCGTTATAGTTATCCGCGAGCAAGTCCTTGTAGGGATGCTTGAGCAGATAGGTCTTCTTGTCGGTCAGCGGCACTGCGTGCCAGTCCATGGTGTCGAGGTCGAGTGCGCCTAGATGCGCCTGATAGGCGGTCACATTCGCAGCGGCTCTATGGGCAATCTCTTTGGCGCCTTCGAGTGAGCCGAGTTGCGAGAGGTTCATGGATACAGTGCTCATTTATGCGGTGAAATAGTAACGAACGAGATGAAAGAAAAGAGGCGCCGAGAAGCAGATCGAATCGATCCGATCCAAGATGCCACCGTGACCTTCGATCATCGACCCAAAGTCCTTGATATTTCGGTCGCGTTTGATGCCCGACATCACGAGCCCTCCGAAAAAGCCCATAATGCAGATCAAGAAGGCGAGCACAGTGGCCTGCACAAAGGTAAACGGAGTGATCCAGAAAAGAGCCCCGCCGAGCAGGGAGGCCGAGGCCACTCCGCCCACGAAGCCCTCGATTGTTTTGTTCGGGCTGAGCTTTGGCACAATCTTTCGTTGGCCAGTCAGTTTGCCCCAGACGTATTGCAGCACGTCGCTCATCTGCACGACGATGACGAGGAAGAGCAGTAGCTTCGCGTTCTGTCCTTCGTAGCCGGGGATATTTAAGGTGAGCAGTGCCGGTGCGTGGCTGACAAAATATACACAGACCATAAGCGCCCATTGCACTTTGGCGGTGCGGGCGAGGAAGTCCTTTGTCTCACCCGTCGTTGCGTTGCGGATCGGCATGATGAGCGCTGCGTAAACGGGAATCAAAATGCTGAAGAGTCCATACCAATTCAACCAGATCAGAAAGTAATGGATCGGCGTGATGACAAAGAAAGCCCAAAAGAGAGCGCGGTGGTCGCCTTGGTTGGTTGGGGTTAGAGTAATAAATTCTCGAAGCGCGAGAAAGGAGATGATCGTAAAGAGAATGATCGAGCCCGTGCCGCCGGAGAGCACCGCGACTCCAAAGAAAAGCACCATGATCCACCATGCGCGGATGCGGGCGTTCAGGTTGTCGATGACCGCTTGCGACTTGTCGCTCTGCGTCCGCTTGGAGAGGACGTAGCCGATGGCCGAGGCGATCAATAACAGGAGGACGACGCCACCTATGATGGCGCTGAGTTCGGGGTCTATGGATAAGGAGTGCATCATTTATGGAGTGAGTGCGATGAGTGCGTCTTGCGCCTCAGCTAGGAAATCGTCTTTGCTTCGCGCGCCGACCGGATCAACGGGTGCGCCGAAGGTCACGGAGCAAATCAAAGGGAGCGGTATGTATTCACCCTTTGGCAACACACGGTTTAGGTTTTCGAGATAGACGGGGATGTAGTGCGCTTCTTCGTATTGTTTCGCGAGGTGGTAGAGCCCGCTTTTGAATCTGCCCACGGCCTCGCCGGAACCGCGCGTGCCTTCCGGGAAAATGATAAGCGAATCTCCCTGCGCGAGCGCTGCGGTCAATTGGTCGATCGGATTATTGGCGCGTGAAATCTGGGTGCGCTCGATAAGGATCGCCCGGAAGATATGCGTGGCCACCCAAAGCCGAAGCTGGGATTTCGACCAGTAGTCCCTCGCGGCGACAGGGCGTGTGCGCTTGCGTAGCTCTCGGGGGAGGCAGGCCCAGAGAATGAGAAAGTCCAAGTGGCTGCTGTGGTTGGCGAAGTAAACGCGCTGACTTTCGCCGAGATGGAAGGCCGCCTTGCTCCACTGGGCTTTGGCGCCAGTGAACATTGTTATCAACCAGCAAACCAGTTCTTCAATCATTTGGATTGCATCAAAGTGGACAGACGCAGCAGTCGCCGGGCGATGGTCGCTAGGGTGCCGAGGGCGATGGCTCCCAGCCCGTAAGGAAGCAGTCCGGGCACGATGGCCGAGAGGACGAGTGTCACCGTGAGCAGAAACATCCGGTGCGGCTTCGCTTGTGGACCACAAAAGTCCTGTTCGTAACCGAGCGAGCCACCGAGCAGGCGGATATAGGCCGCGCAGGCCGCCAGCAGAGCTGCCAGCCATCCGAGTGTGATGCCCGCCGTGGTGCCCGTCGCGTAGCCGGCGGCGACGAGGAAGATGCTGTCTTCTATACGATCCGGCACCTCGTTATAAAGGTCGCCTAGCGGGCTCTTCTTGTTGAATTCCACCGCGACCATCCCGTCGAGCATGTTGCACAAGAGCCGCAGCTGGATCGTCGTGGCCGCGAGGACGCAAAGCAATCCGTATGCGAAGCCTTGCGAGTTCAAGCTGCCTGCAGTGAAGAGGATGAACCCGCCAATCGCCGCGATCCCGATGCCGAGCAGCGAAACTTGGTTCGGGCTAAATCCGCTCTTAGCGGTATATTTAGCTACTTCGTGCGCCCATCGCATCGAGCGTGTCTTCAAGGGTCTTCGGTTCGACGTTTCCATTAAAGGATGTGCTTACACCTCTGGCCGGTAATTGGCTATTCTTAATTTATTTCTACAAACCGAAATCGAGTGAGATTATTTCCACGGGGTGTCGAAGTTTCGTAGCATCGAGTGTAAACTCGATGAGTCATTGGGCATAACAGTCATCCGGCTTACGCCGTATGCTACAATTTATCCCGCACACACGAATGATCGGGTTACTGAGCCTTGACCATGACGTCGGGACGTTGCGCAGTGAATGCACTGATATTGTCCTCGGGGAACGATTTCGACACATAGACGCTCTTCAACTTATTGACTGTTACGAGTGGGCTCAGGTCGGAGGCCGGTGTATCGTTTAAATAGACATATTCCAGCCGTGGGAGGCGCTCCAATGGCTTTAGGTCGGAGACTGCGGTTCCGTAGAGGCGGATGCCTTCGAGCTTGCGCAGATTAGGCAAGGTGGCCAAGTCGGCGTGGGAACGGCTCAGGTCGAGGTATTCCAATATCTGCATGCCGGCGAGTGGACTGAGGCTGTTGAACTTAATTTCGTCTAACTCGAGGCGTTGCATGTAGATCGATCCGGCGAGTGGTGCGATATCCGTAATCTGTGCTTCTGATAGGTTGAGCTTCTCGAGGTAGATTTTGTTGCGCAGGCCTCGTATATCACGGATCGGGCAACTGTTTAGATCGACGTCGCTTAGGTAGGGCATGTTGGCCAGTGCATCAATGTCGATCAGCTTTCTGCAGTTGCTGGCTTTAATTTGCTCCATCTCTGTGCAGTTGCGCAAGAAGTCGAGCGTCGTGATCTCGCGGCAAGAGCCGATCTGAATCTCTTCGAGCTGAGTGAGCGCGTCGAGGCAAGCCAGGTTTTCGTCGGTGGCCTGCGGGTTCATGTAAATGCTCAGGTCGAGTAAGTGCTTGAGCGTGGCCACGGGTTCATAGGTCGGAAACTTTTGATCTTTTCCATAGAGGTCGAGCTCGGTGACCAGCGGTGTGGAGCGAAGAAATTCCAGCGATGGCGCCTCGGACATATAGAGGCTGACTTCCTTAAGCTTCGTGCACGCGGCCAGCGCGTCGAGCCCTGTGACGGGCGTCGCATAGAAAGTGAGCGCCTCCAGCTCAGTGCAGTTGGCGACCGGCGAAACCTCAAAGGGGGATTCTTTGGCTGCTTTCTGGCTGCGGACACTGAACTCGCGCAGCTGTGTGAGTTTAGCAATCGGTGCGAGGCTGGTGATTTTGCTATCGTGACTGATGTACAGTTTCTGCAGTTCTGGTAGCTTCGCCAGAGAAGCGAAGGCCGCATCGTCTGCCTTGGAGAGCGTTACAGCCATAGTCTCCGGCCAGTATTTCGATTCGATGATTTTGGCGACATCCGCATCACTCAATGGCGAGTTGATCGTGGCGCGGCTGCTGCTGATCGAGTTTGCGCCCAAGGCGAAACTGCATGTGAAGCTGAAGAGTAGGCTAACGGCGATAAGATTTTTGATCATAAGGAGTAGTTTTGAATGGCATTCTAGCGAATGTCAACGAGCCAAGCTGTGTGGTTCGAGTAGCATACTCCACAATTGACTTGTGCGCCTTCTTGTGCGAGATTTCGTGCATGGCAACCAACATTGAATTAGATAACGAGTTGCTCGCGAAGGCGATGGAGCTTGGGGGGATGAAGACGAAGCGAGAGGCTGTGAATAAGGCGCTCGTTGAGTTTGTGAGTCGCCGTGAGCAGCTTAAAGTTTTAGATGTCTTCGGAACTGTCGAAGAGGGTGAGTTTGACTATAAAGCCCAGCGCCGCATTCAGTGAATGTCATCGTCGATACCGATGTTTGGTCGGAAGCTTTTCGGAAATAAGGACTATCTTGCTTATAAAGAGTTGTTGCCGATTGAGTTGCTGGCTCCGAGGGGATAATTGTAGCAAACGGGCAAGCCTCTGTGAGATTTAACAAAAAAAAGCGGCCGCCTTTCGGCGACCGCTTTGAGTTAAACGAATCTAGATAGTGGGTAGGGATTGATATCCTTCTTGGCGTGAGCCTGTCGAATGGATCAATCCGCTGACGGCTCGTTAGGGATAACGAGCCCTATCTAATTACTCGGCGCTTTCTTCGGTTTCAGGTGCGTCCGCTTCGGAGTCTTCAGCAGCTTCTTCGAGGGCGGCTTTGCGGGAGAGGCGAACCTTGCCCTTTTCGACGCCGATGCACTTGACGACCATTTCGTCGCCGAGCTTGCAGATGTCTTCGGTCTTGTTGACGCGGAAGTCAGCGAGCTCGGAGATGTGCACGAGGCCTTCTTTACCAGGTAGGCATTCGACGAACGCGCCGAAGTCCTTCACGCCGCGAACGATGCCACGGTAAGTCTTGCCGACTTCGATCTCTGCGGTGCAGGCATCGACTTCTTGAGTGGCACGATCCATCGACTCTTTGTCGGTCGCGAAGATAAGCACTTGGCCTTCGTCGTTGATGTCGACTTGAGCGCCGGACACTTCAGTGATGCGGCGGATGTTCTTACCACCGGGGCCGATGAGGGCGCCGATTTTTTCAGGATCGATCTTGATCGTCTTGATGCGTGGTGCGTGCTCGCGGAGATCCTTGCGGGACTCGGGCATGTGCTCGGCCATGATGGCGAGGATCTTCATGCGGGCGTCGCGGTTTTGCTTGATCGCTTCGAGTGTGATGTCGAAGGGCAGACCTGTGATCTTAAGGTCGAGCTGGAAGCCGGTGATGCCATCGGGTGTGCCGGCAATCTTGAAGTCCATGTCGCCGAAGTGGTCTTCTGCGCCGAGGATGTCAGTCAGGAGAACACTCTTGGTGATCTTACCGTTTTCGTCTTTTTCAGTCACGAGGCCGGTGGAGATCCCTGCGCAAGGCGCGGTGATCGGCACACCTGCATCCATGAGGGACAAGCAACCGCCACAGATGGAAGCCATCGATGTGGAGCCGTTGGAGCTCATCACTTCGGAGACTACGCGGATGGCGTATGGGAACTCATCTTCAGGAGGAAGAATCGGAAGGAGGGAGCGCTCAGCGAGTGCACCGTGGCCGATTTCGCGGCGACCGGTGAATCCGAAACGACCTGCTTCACCCACCGAGAACGGAGGGAAGTTGTAGTGCAGGATGAAGGACTTGCTCTTGGCACCGCCGGTCAGGCCGTCGATGTCTTGCGTGTCGCGGCTGGTGCCAAGTGTCGAGATGACGAGGGCTTGTGTCTCACCGCGGTTGAAAACGGCAGAACCGTGAACACGTGGAAGCACGCCAGTGTCGCAAGAGATGGAGCGAAGGTCCGCAGCGCCACGTCCGTCCACACGCTTGCCGGTGTCGAGGATGTTCTGGCGGTAGAGCTTTTCCTGGATCTCGTCAAATGCGCGAGCGACATCGTCGCCCTTTACGTTTTCAGCACCGAGCTTTGCTTCGAGCGCAGCTTGAGTGTCCTTAGCGATGACTTCGATCGCGAGCTTGCGCTCGGTGTAGCTGTCAAAGTTGAGGGCTTCTTTCACACCGGCAGCGGCGTGCTCTTCACAGAAATCAACGATTTCCTTGGGAGTGACCAAGAGAGGGAATTCCTTCTTCTCCTTGCCGGCGAGCTTGGCGAGTTCACGCTGAGCGGCGATGATCGGCTGGATGGCCTTTTGGCCGTATTCGAGGGCTTCGTAGAAACGCTCGTCGGAGATGAACTCGGCGGAACCTTCGATCATCAACATGTCGCTTTCGGAGCCGACGTAGATGAGGTCGAGGTCGGAATCGAGCATCTCGTCGTGGGTCGGGTTGGTGACGAACTCGCCATCAATTTGACCCACACGCACACAGCCGACGGGGCCGTTCCAGGGGATGTCCGAGATCAGAGTCGCTGCCGAGGCGGCGTTGACCATGAGCACGTCCGGCTCGTTGGTTTGATCAGTGGAAAGGAGGAGGCCGATGACCTGCACTTCGTTCATGAAGCCCTTCGGGAAGAGCGGGCGAAGTGGACGGTCGCAAAGGCGGGAGGTGAGGATTTCCTTCTCGGAAGGCTTGCCTTCGCGCTTGAAGTAACCACCGGGGAACTTACCACCTGCGGAGAATTTTTCGCGGTAATCAACGGTGAGGGGGAAGAAATCCTGGCCGGGGCGAAGGGAGGACGCTGCGGTTGCGGAGACGAAGAGTTCAGTCTCGCCGGAGCGGATGGTGACAGCGCCACTTGCGAGGCCTGCGAGGGTACCTGTTGAGATCTCGATATCGAGGCCTTCAACTTTTACGTTATGTTTTTGTTTCATTATCTTATCTGTGTTTTGCTTTATGCATTCCAACGGCTGTTCGGGGATAGGACCCTACGTAGGCCGCTCGCAGCTCAAATCGGTTGAGCTGCTCCGGTGAAAGGGAAATCCTGAGACATGGAAAAGCTGAGAAGCTGTTCCGAGCGGAAGGCGACAAGACCGGTCGCGTAGTGAACCGGATCAATGCTTACAGCTTTCATGTCAGGAAAATGGGGGATGATTGAGCTCCAAGGGGAGCATCCTAATCTTAATCCTACTCCTAATCGTAATCCTCTTGTTTTACCGTAGCAGGGTTGGCTTTGCCGCCCTGCAGACCTTACGCGGAAGGGTTCGTCTGTCGGGCGGCAAAGCCAACCCGACTACGTTTAGAGGATTACGATTAAGATTACGATTAAGGAATAGGGAGGTAAAAAGAACGGGGTGCCCTCCTACGCCAAGGCTTCGGAGGATGTATTATTGGTAGCGTCGCTGCCTTCGACAGGCTCAGGCCAGGAAAGCGTCGGCCAATAATCAAAAGAACAATGCCGGACCTCCATGGTGGAAGTCCGGCATTGGAAAAGTAATTCGCTATCGGCGGAGGCCAAGCTTTTCGAGGATCGCTGTGTAGCGATTGAAATCGGTGCGCTTGAGGTAGTCGAGGAGCTTACGACGGCGTGCGGTCATAGCGATGAGGCCGCGGCGTGAGTGGAAATCCTTGCGATTGTCGCGAAGGTGTTCGGTGAGGTGCTTCACACGTGCGGTGAGCAGCGCAATTTGAACCTCGGACGAACCGGTGTCTGTTTCAGATGCGCCGAACTCTTTAATGATCGCCGCTTTGTCGATTGTTGTGTCCCCTACGGGTGCTGATTTTGCCATTGTATTTGATTATGATGATCACGACTGGTGGATTTCGAGTTGTCGAAACCGCTAGAGCCGCCACTGAGCCGCTCTAGCCGTTATACTCTCCGTTATAGAGAGCAGTCGAGGAACGGGCTCTTCTCAGAGCGCGCTCTAACGCTGAAGGGCAGGAAGATGCGGTTCTCCGGCTGTGGTGCAAGTACAAATTCGCCATAGAAACATTGCCATCTGAGCCTTCGTGGCATTCTTTTCAGGCTATGAATCGACTATCGAAGGGCTTGATCATTCTCGGGGCACTCTTGATTTGGTATGCCTTGCTCGGCTTTCTGATCGCGCCAGCCTTGATCCGGCATTTCGGCGAGGCGCAACTGCGGGAGAACTTTAGCCCCGATTCCGCCATCGCTAAAGTCCGGATCAACCCATTTAGCGGGACTTTTCGGGTCGAAGGGCTTCATGTTAGGGACGCGGCCGGTGCTTGGTCGGTGGCCTGGCAGGCAGCCGAGCTCAACCTCAGTTCGGCGACTTTGGTCAAATTCTATCCGGTGATCGATGCGGTTCGCCTCGCCGGGGCCGATATCCGCTACGAAAAAAGAGCCTCCGACGCCCCCGCCGATGAGGCCCCACCCGCCGCCGAACCCAGCGGTGATTGGCGCGATGTGGTCAGTGAGATCAATCTGGCCGAGATTCCCGAGCTCCGGGTAGATCTATTGGAAGTGTCGGGTGGCCGGGTCGAATTTGTCGATCAGACTGCGGCTGAGGTTTACGATCAGACAATCGATCCGATCAATTTCACGCTGAGGGATCTCACCACGGTGGTGGAGGGCGATTCGGCGATGAGTTTCATTGCGGAGACCGACGAGGGCGCCTCGCTGAGTTGGGAGGGTGATTTTCAGAGCCAACCGATCCGCAGCTCGGGGCGCCTGACCTTGAGCGGCCTCGCAGTGCATGATCTGTCCCCCTATTATGCCCCGTTCATTCGCTTCAACCTCAAGCGAGCGGTCTTTGGCCTGAACTTTGAGTATCAGCTAGACCTTTCGAACCTTGAGGATCTCTTCCGGATCGAAGCGGGGCAAGTCGAGCTCACTGAAGTGCTCTGCGTCCCTATTGATGAGAACGATCAACTCGTTTCCGTCGATACCGTCCGTGGCGAGGGGATCGGTTTTCGCTTCCCGGAGATGGCGCTGGAGGTCGAACATTTCCTGATAGAAACGGGCGAGACGCGTGTCTTCCGCGACGCGGACGGGCAGGTCAATCTGGCTCAACTCATCGCGCTGCCCGAGCCTGCGGAGGCACCGAAACGCATCGAAGTGGTGCCGGAAGAAAGCTCCTTACCTGCGCTCAGCTACCTCATTGCGAAGATTTCGCTAACAGACTATCGCATCGTTTGGGAGGAAGCGTTGAGCGCGGGTGCGGCCAAGCTCACTGTTGAGATTCCGCGAATGGAGCTTTCGGATGTGTCCTCAGATCTCGAATCACCCTTTCAGCTCGTGGCCGACTACAAGATCGGCGAATCCGGCACCGCGCACATTGAGGGATCGATTGTGCCGAAGGGATCCGAGCTGGATCTCTCGATGGAGATTCAATCGGTGCCTTTATTTCTACTCTCTCCCTACGCCAAGAACTTCGGTAAGACAGAGATTGCGCAAGGCACTTTCGATTTCGCCGGTCGTTTTCAATACGCAGCCGAGGGCGAGCAGGTGCTCTCCGGTGATGCGGCCATCCGGCAAATCGATTTCGTCTATGATACCGATCTAAAAGCTACGTGGGCAGAATTGGATATCAAAGGCTTACGCTTGGGACTCTCGCCCTTTGACCTATCGATGGAGACGGTTTCGTTGGAGGCACCGCAGCTTGTTTATACGAAAAACGCCGACCCCGTCAAAGCGGATGAACCGAGTGAAGGCGCAGAAGAGGCTCCTGGCGGCAGAACTGCGTCGACCCCGATCCGAATCGGTGAGTTCACGATATCGAATGGCCAAGTCACTTTTAACGACGCCAGCATGGAGCCCACAGCTCAGATTTTAATGAGCGCCCTCAATCTCAATCTGAGCGGCCTGGATCTCGCTGGTAGTCAGCCTGCGAATATCGAATTGAGTACGCAGATCAATGACAGCACCTTTCAAATCGACGGCGAGATCAACGCCAGCCACTTGAAGGAGACGACGCGATTAAAAGCCTCGCTCAGCGGCCTGTCCTTGCCCGCGTTTTCATCCTACTCCGGTCAAGCCGTGGGGCGGCGTATTGCCAGCGGGCACTTCAATCTCGAATCGGATTGGACGATTGAGGCGAGCCAGCTCAAGGCATCGAATAAAATACGCATCGAGCAGCTGGAGCTCGGCGACTCGGTGGAGAGTGGAAACGCCGTCAGCCTACCGCTTGATTTGGCGGTGACCCTCTTGAAAGGACCGGGCGGGGTGATGGATCTGTCTTTGCCGCTGTCCGGCGATTTGAGCGACCCGAAGGTAGGCATCGGCCAGATCGTGCGTACCGCAATCGTTGGCCTGATCACCAATGTGGCGACGGCTCCGTTTAAGTTGCTCTCCGGCTTGGTCGGCGCGGACGAGGATCTTTCCGTCGTCAGCTTTGAATCCGGCTCAAGTAGATTACCCCCCGCAATGGTCACGCGCCTCAATGCGCTCGCCACGGCGCTGAAGGAGCGGCCTTTGTTGAAGCTCGCGATCACTCCGCAGATTTCCTCGGCCGATGTCGTCAAGCTGTCGGCAGTGAAGTTGCGAATCGATTTAATGGGCGGCGGGGATCCCAGTGACGAAAAACTCTATCGTAAGCGACTTACGAAGCGCTACCGCGATGCGATGAAAGCCGCCGGCACGCCGGACAAAGAAACAAAGGCTGAGGACGAGGCCGGCTTGAAGAAAATGGTTGCCGCGCTACTGCCCGGTATTCAAATCACGGATACGGATCGTGCAACTCTCGCGGCTGCCCGCGCCGCTGCGATTCGTGAGCATTTAATGACGGCTCAGGGCATCGCCGCTGAACGCCTATCTATTAATGAGCCCGAACTCGGTGCGAGCGAGTCCGGCGCGCGCTTTGATTTAAAGTAGTGGGTGCATCCTGCTCCCGTATTCAAGCCAATTTGCAATGCATACGGCATGAATGAATTGATTGATGCGGGAGGGCCCGGCTCCGCCCGGGCCGCGAAGATGCAAGCGGTTCCACTTCTGCCCACGCGGTCCGGACAGAGCCGGACCCTCCGATCAAAATCTCGAAATGACTTTTGAGAAACGCCCTATTCCACTGTGATCAATGCATGGCAGAGAAGCCAGCCGCGCGGCTTGGGTTCTGGTCTTGGGCTGGTCTTCTGGATTATGGGGAGTCATGCTGGAGCTGCCATTTGGCTAATTGGTACTCCGTGAGGTCGGCGTTCCCAATTTTTATGGAAATCTTCAACAGCGAGCGGCTTTCGTCAAGCTTACCATTTGAGCGTTCGTATTGAGCCATCCAAAATGCGGTTGCGCAGATTTGTTGCCGCGCCTCTTCGGGGGATTCGGCGATGCCTGCCCAGTCCAGAACGCTCTTCCGGTCGGATTGTCCGTCGAAATACTGGAGCACCGGATCGCGAAACTCGCTTTCAGAGTCGATACCAAGCAGGCGTGCGAGGTAGAGCGCGCTGGGTTCAGGCTCTGCTTTGACTGGTATCTCGGTCAGGTATTCGTTGAGTGATTGCTTTGCGCGTTCGCTGGATCCGATCGCGTAGGCGCAGCTCGCATGGATCAGGTCGAGTGTGACGTGTGCCTGTAGTTTTCGAGCGGGGATAAAAAGCAGTGCTTCAGCCTCCTCGACGCGGCCGAGTTGCAGCAGGACAAGTCCTTTCTCGTAGCTGATCACCGGGTTGGATGGTAGAAGGCGCTCGGCATGACTATAGTCGGCGAGGGCGCCTTCGAGGTCGCCGATTTTTCTCAGGAGTTTACCGCGCAGTGCGAGTAGCTTCGTTTGATCGGGCTCGATGGCTAGGGACTCATTGAAGGCGCTCAACGCAAGAGTCGGCGTGTCGGTAGCGAGGTGGGCGCGGCCGAGCATCGCCCAGACCTCCGCACCGGGCTCGATCCGATTGAGGGTGATCGCTTCGAGGATGGGGATGGCGTCTGCCGCGCGGTCGGCGCGGAGTAAGCTGCGGCTGGCGATGAGTGCTTCCTCGCGTGTCTCGGGGCGGAAGCCGGCGTCGATGGCGTTGAGAATTTCGACCTTGGCCTCGTCGTGACGGTCGAGCCTCTGCAAGCAAATGCCACGATAGAAAAAGAGCGAACGGCGGAGGAGGTCGGCCTCCTTAGGCAAGGCGTTGATGGCGGCTTCGAATTTGGCACGGGCGGTGCCCACACGGTTTTTGGCCAGCGCGGCGCGGCCTTCGAGGTAGAGGGCGACGTCTTTCAGCTCCGGGCGCTGAGCGATGGGCTCGATCACGGCTTCGAGCGAGTCCCAACGTTCGACGCTGGCATAGAGTGAGGCGAGGGTGATGAGCGCTTCGAAGTTTTCGGGTTGTTGCCCGGTCAGCGTTTGCAGGTCTTGGATCGCGGCCTCAAAGCGACCGAACTGGGCGAGTAAGCGTGCCCGCATCAGGCGGAGTGCGGTGCGTTGTTGCAGGCTCTCTTGGCCGGTCTGGTTTTGGTAAACGGCGATGGCCTGATCGATGGCGGCGATCGCCTCGTCGTGTGCGCCGACGGCCATCTCGGCGCGGGCTTTTTCGAGGTAGGCTTCGCTGCTCAGGCGTAGGCTGGTGTTGGCGGTGGCGGGATCGGCGTGGTAGATGTCGTTAAAGGCTTGGGCGGCTTGATCCCACTCGCCCTCAGCCATGAGGAGCAGGCCGAGTAGTTGATGGGCCGCGCGGGCGTCGTCACTCTCCGGGGCGGCCTGGGCTAGAACTTGCTGGATGAGGGCGTTGGCCTCGTCACGCCGATCCATGTTACCGAGAATGAGTGCTTTGAGTAGCGTGTGTTCGTGGTTTCCCGGTGCGAGGGCGATCGCGCGATCGGCCGCTTCGAGGGCGGCGTCTGGCTGGTTGTTGTCGAGCATGACGCGCGCTTTAAGTGTGAGCGCCGGAATGTGGTCGGGGTCGATGCGTAGCATTTGCTCGATGCCACGCTCGGCACCACCGAGGTCGCCGATCAGGTAATTGCCCTCAGCGATGCCGTAGTAGAAATCGATGCGATCCGTCTTGGGGGAGGCGGTCAAGCAGGCGATGCTCAGGCAAGAGAGGAGGGCTAATTGGAATACGCGGAAGGACATGTGTGAGGATGTGAGGTAAAATGTGGGAAGCGTCAAACTTAGGGGCAGTCTACCTTAATCTTAATCCTACTCTTAATCATAATCTATTTGTACTATGGTAACTGACTCGAATCCGGTTTCTAGGATTAGGATTAGGATTAGGATTAGGATTAGGATTAGGATTAGGAGTAGGATTAGGATTAGGATTAGGATTAGGAGTAGGATTAGGAGGCCGTTTTTAGGTCGCTTAGCGTACTGATTCCTCTCGCAATCGGTTTACTCCTCAGAAAAAATCTCAGAGGACGATTGGAAAATCCGGAAAGATGGCTTTAGGTGGATTCAATGAGTTCCAAACCAAAGCGTAAACGTTCCGCAACGGATGTGTTTTTCGACACCGTCGGAGCGATCGTGCCCAGTTGTGGCCCTGCCTTACGCATGGTCGAACTCGGTCAAGAGCGTCCGCTGAAATTGGGTGAGCGCTTCGTGCTCCTCTATAACTCGCCGCTCTGTCTGCACTGCAATTGCAACCGTGCGAAGTTTAAGGAAGAGCGGGCGAAGATGCTTTGAGGCTAAGCTCTCTGCTTTTTAACGCTCTCGCCAATAATATGGCTTCCGCTTCATGTGCATGACGGCGAGTATGAAAATGGTGTCACCCTCGAGTCGATAGATCACCGCGAACGGGAAGCGATTCAGTAGGTGCCTTCGGTAGTCTTGTTCAACAATTCGAAAGATTAGAGGGTCTCGTTTGATGTCCTCGACGGCATCTCGAACCATCCTAAGGAACGCCTGTCCCAGACCCTCGACTTCGTCTTCGTAGTAGTTCGCGGATTCGGAGACTTCTTCTAAGACTCCAGACGCAAAGATTACATTCATTTCAGATTATCAGATGCTTGTGCAAAGAAATCATCTTCAGAAAGCCCCGCATCCTTTCCAGTTCTGAGATCTAAAAACCTTTCTTCGGCAAGCATGATCCATTCATGGTCATTTTCTGTCAGCTCGTTGTTGTGAGTGCTTTGCAATAGTGATGAGGCTAGCTTTTCACGTTCATCTGCCGAAAGAGAAAATGCCCTGTCGGTTATCTCTTTAACCAAGGTATTCATAGTGGTAAAAATGCACAGATATATTGAATTGGTCAAATTCCGAATCGGTAGCTACTCCTCGCTCTCCAACTCGGCGTAGCGCATCACTTCTTCGAAAGTGGTGGTGCCTTCTTTGATGTGCGCCCAGCCACTTTGCATGAGTGTGCGCATGTCTTGGGAGACGGCGGTCTCGCGGATTAGGCGGGCGGAGTCGCGCTTCACGATGTGCTCGTGGATCTCGTCCGTCACGCGAAGGATTTCAAACATAGCCACGCGACCGCGGAAGCCGAGCTTGCGGCAGCGTTCGCAGCCGCCGACCTTCTTGGCGAGGTGCCCATGGACGGCCTCGGTCGGGTCGATCCGCATGGTGGCGAGGAAGCTGGCGATCTGGCGCTCGTCGTATTCGGCCGGTGTCGCGCAGTTGGGGCAGAGGCGGCGCACGAGGCGCTGTGCGATGATCATCTCCACCGACGATGCGATGAGGAAGGGTTCGATGTCCATATCCACGAGGCGAGTGAGTGCGCCGGGTGCGTCGTTGGTGTGGAGTGTACTCAAAACGAGGTGACCCGTGAGTGAAGCGCGGATGGCGATGTCGGCCGTCTCGCGGTCGCGTATCTCCCCGACCATGATCACGTCGGGGTCTTGACGGAGCACGGCACGCAGTGAATTGGCAAAAGTCAGCCCGATCTCGGGGTGGACCTGGGTCTGGTTGACGCCGGGCACTTCATACTCGACGGGATCTTCGACCGTGATGATGCGACGCTCGGGCTTGTTGATCAGGCGGATGAAGGCGGTGAGTGAGGTGGACTTACCCGAACCGGTCGGCCCCGTGACGAGGATGATACCGTGGGGTGTCGAGAGCGCGTGGGTGAGCTTGATTTCCTCATCGTCGGCGAGGCCTAGCTCGCGCATGGAGAGGGGCTTCGACTTCTGGTTGAGGAGACGTAGGCTGACGCTTTCCCCGTACATGGTGGGGAAGGTGGAAATGCGAATGTCCAACTCGGCGTCGCCCGCGCCGAAGGAAATGCGACCGTCCTGCGGGCGTCGCTTCTCCGAGATGTTCAGCTTGGCCATGATCTTGAGGCGCGAGATGATGGCGCCTTGGAAGCGGATCAAATTATCCGGCACTCGCACGGGCACGAGCTCGCCGTCGATCCGGTAGCGGATCTGTAACTCATCACGGTGTGGCTCGAAATGGATGTCCGTCGCGCGGTCGGTGACGGCCTTTTGCACGACTTCGTTGACGAAGCGGATCACCGCGGCGTCCTCATCCTCCGCCTCTTCGGCTTCGGCGACATCTGTCACGAGGTCGGACTCGTCGAGGCTCCCGGCACCGACTCCGAAGTGTTGCGTGATCGTCTCGGTGATTTGCTCGGGGTCGCCCATATACCACTCGGCGTTGCGTCCGCTCACGGCGTAGATCCAGCGATTCATCGCCTCATCGGGTGGCCAGAGCGTGGCGAGCGTAATGGGTGCGTCGGCATCCGGCTCCGCGTCGGTCTTGATCGGTATGCACTGATACTCGTGGATCATGCGGAGCGGGACGGTGGCGGTCGGGTTCTCGATCAGCTCGATGTCTTTGACCACTGGGATGCTGGCCAGCGCGGCCAGTTCGGCCATCACCTCGCGGGTCGGGCGGTTGCGCAGGGTCGCCAGCTCGATCAACCGATCGCCGCGATCCATAGTCGAAACCGCTTGGCGCTGTTCCTCGTCGAGGCCTGAGTAGATGGGATCGATATTCATAGGTGGGCGGCCTTCGGCCGAGTTGAGTGGGGGCGGGCCTTCGACCCGAGTCAAGTGGTTGAGTGGTTGGGTGGTTGAGTGGTTGAGTGGGCGGCTCGAAGAACCGAGTTGAGTGGTTGAGTTGTTGGGTGGTTGAGTGGGGGGGGCTGACGGCGAGTTGAGTGATATTTTCCGTCCGATTCAACTATTTAACAGCCACGAAGTGCGATACAACTCAACCCGGCGCAACGCGCCGCACCGACTCAACCACTTAACCGCAGCATCGCTGCACATTTATGCTATATCCAGTCACGCGTAGAGGGACGCATCTTCCATCTGCAGCCCGTAGGGCGCATATCCGCATGCCAAGCATGCTTATTCCCAATAGTCTTCGCCATAGTTAAAAAAGATTTCTTCGCCCGGCGCGATGTCGCGGAGCGCTTCGAAGCGGGCGGTCTTCCAGCGAGTCGAGACGACGAGAAAGGCATTGGGCTTGTCGCTGTGGTTGATGTAGCGGGTATAGTTGGCTTTAGGGCCTTCGCCGATGATGATGTGTTTACGGGTCACCCAAAGCACGTAGGCGGAAAAAGGGCGCTCCGGATCGTGAAATTCTTTTTCCGTGATAATTTCCCCCGTGTAGTAGCCGATGGTATCGTCCACGCGGATGGCATGTTTCGCAAAAAGTCCCTGCCCGGCGCCCTCGATGCTAGAGGTGCGGATCTCGAAGTCGTCGGCTGTCCACTTGGTCGGTTTCGGCATAAGCGAGAAAGTTGTGGGATCGTTTCGCTGACGTCCAACAAAGAATGTGGTTTCGATGCATCGCCAGAAAATATAGGCACACCGCTGAGAGCTGTCGCTGGAACGGCTCTAGATGTAATGGATGTTCAGCTTTGATGGTAGGGCTCGTTATCCTAACGAGCCGCCCCCGGCTCGATCGGGACATCGAGCCCTACCTGGGAACCATCGCCGGGAGTCGCAACCTTATGCCTGCGTATGGCTACGACGGGGTAGGCCGCGTCGATTGACTCAGGAGTTCGCTCACCCAGCGGCGGTGCGGCCCTGAAAGGGTGATACTGTCCAGTTTCGCGAGCGCGACCCATTCCAAGGAATCGTCCTTCGAGTCATTGAATGTGATCTCGTAAATGTGCTCTTTGATCCGGCGGTGAGTGATGGAGCGTGATTTGGTAGCGATCAGGCGTTTGTCCGATTTGCCAGCAGCGACCATTTTCAACTCGGGCAATTCGTATTGGCCCGCGAGTTGGCCGGAGCTTTCGGGGATGCGGTGGAGTAGAAGTCTCTTTTTCTGGATAACCCACGCACGGTCGATCTCGACCTGAACGGTCGGCTTGCGCTCGATCTTGGGGAGTTCTTCTTGAGTGCCTTGTCGGCTCGCGGCGCAAAATTTGACCACAGGGCAGACTGTGCAGAGTGGCTTGTGCTTGAGGCAGATGGTCGCCCCCAGCTCCATCATCGCCTGATTGTGGTCGCCGGGGTTTTTCGAGTCCAGCACCGCGTCGGCGGTCGCGGTAAAGGCTTTGACGGCCTCGCCATTGTTTTTAAAGCTGCGCGCATCGTCGGTCAGGCGTGCGAGAATGCGCACCACGTTGCCATCGACGACGGCGACGGGCTGGCCGTGCGCGATCGAGCTAATCGCCGCCGAGGTGTAGGGGCCGATTCCGGGGAGCTGTTGCCACTCTTCGCGAGCCCTAGGCTTCGATTTGAGTCCGACATAGGTCTGCGCGAGCTTGTGCAAGTTACGCGCCCGGCTGTAGTAGCCGAGTCCTTCCCAGTGTTTGAGCACGTCCTCGGCCGGAGCGCTGGCTAGGCTCTCGAAGTCCGGAAAGCGCTCCATCCAACGAGCGAAGTAGGGCAGCATAGTTTTGATCTGCGTCTGCTGCGCCATGAGCTCGGAGACGACGGTGCGGTAGAGGCTCGGTTCCGTGCGCCACGGTAGCGGCCGTTGTGCCTGCGCATACCATGCGGCGAGCGCTTTGCGAAATTTGCTTTTGTGGGAGAGGAGATCCATTGGTTTCTTTATGCTAAATAAATGAGTTAAACCACGGATGAACACTGATGGACACGGATTAATACCCTACAAATTGTTGATAAATAATACTTAACGTTGGGTTGATTTTACTCTTTTTGATTGTTTGCTCACCGCCATTTTGGCGAGTCGATTGTATCCGTGTTTATCAGTGTTCATCCGTGGTTAAAAAAATAATGCACTCTCAACTGCCGATTCTAGGTTTATGCAGCGGAATCGCGGACGGAGCGCGTTAGCGCGGAGATGGTGCGCCGCAGGTGTGCACCCAAGGGGCATTATACCCGAAGCAGAGCGTAGGGTGACTGAGGCGGGTGCCCATTGGGCGGCGAAGGAACAGATGGAACACACGGGATATGGGACGGTGTCGCCTCGATTGTCAAATCGGCACGTCCGCCGTAGCTCCGCTGCTATCTTGACTCGGTCGTCGGCCGCCGATCTCTTCTCCCGATGGAAAACAAAGAGACGATTCGCAGTTTAATTAGCGAGCTTCAGTTGGCGATTTTGCAAGCGATCCTCACCGAGCGCGGGTTGAGTGATGTCGAAGCGCTCTCTGCCGTTTCTTCAGAGACGGCGGCCGATACGATCTACGCGATCGACCGAGTCGCCGAGAAAACGATCATCGATTGGTTGTCCGCGCACTGGCCCACGGATTGTCCGATCGAGATCGTGATGGAAGGTCTCGAAGACGGCGAGGTGCTTACTTTCCCTGCGGGCACGCAAGTTTCGGATACGGTGCTCAAGTGCATCATCGACCCAATCGATGGCACGCGCGGCATCATGTACGATAAGCGTGCCGCTTGGATACTGGCCGGCGTCGCGCCGCAATGCGGCGAGGCCAACACGCTGACCGATATCGACGTCGCCGTGATGACCGAGATCCCGACTACGCGGCAGTGGCGCGCCGATCAAGTGAGCGCGATCCGCGGAGGCGGCATCTGCGCCGAAGCGATCGATGTGCGTAATGACTTTACCCGTCAATCGATTGAGCTAAAGCCGAGCGCAGCCACTGAAGTGCGCCATGCCTTCGGCACGGTCAGCCGCTTTTTTCCGGCGGGCTTGACCCTGCTCAGCCAAGTCGAGGAGCAACTCTGGGAGCGTCTCTACGGTCAGCCCGATCATGGGAAGCCGGAGGCCAATGGAGGCTCCTCGCCCCTGGTTTTTAACGACCAGTACATTTCCTCCGGCGGTCAGTTTTATGAGATACTCGCAGGGCATGATCGCTTTATTGCCGACCTGCGCCCTGAAGCCTTTAGAAAACTCGATATTCTATCGAACCTCGCCTGCCATCCATACGATGTGGCGACCGCGCTCATTCTCGAAGAGGCCGGCTGTGTGATTGAGCAACCCGACGGCCAGCCACTGGATTGCCCGCTCGATACCACCACGCCCGTCAGCTGGGTTGCCTACGCGAACCCGCAACTGGCCGCAGAGATCCGCCCTGTCTTGCAGTCAGTGATCCGGGAGTATTTGTAGGCGCGGAGGGCGCGCGGGTTGAGTGGTGGCGCACTTCGTGCAAGTGGAGTGGTTCAGTGGTTGGTGGGCTAGCGGCGTTCGTCCCGAGCGCCATCTGTATGAGTTGCTTGACTTGGCCTCGAAAATATAGGTCTGGCGTTCGGGACGAACGCCGCTACCGCCTCAACGCACTGTAGCCGACCAGTTTTCCTGCGTCTTCATCCCAAAGCCGCAAGCTCAACGAGCGCAAGCTGGTGCGCAGGGTCAACTCTGGCACTTGCTGGAAAAACGGCTCCGATTCGTGGCACGACTTCAAATTATAGTTTGGGATGCGTGAGCTCAGGTGGTGGATGTGGTGGTAGCCGATGCTGCCGGAAAACCAATTGAGCACCGCCGGTAGTTTGTAGAAGGAACTGCCCTGCATGGCCGAGTCGGTATAGTCCCATTCCTCGCCTTCGCGCCAGTAGGTATCTTCGAATTGATGCTGGACGTAAAAGAGCCAGATGCCCGCGCCGCCTGAGATGGTGGTGACGGCGACTTGAATCCATAGGAAATTCCAGAAGCCAAATATCAGGCTCATAATAATGGCGTAGGCGGCGATGCAGGCGTTCATCTTATAGACGTCCATCCGGTCGCGTTTATTGGCAAATTTGTAGGCGAATCGCTGGTAGATGAAAAACAGGCCGATCGGGCCGAGCACGAACATCACGATCGGATTACGTGTGAAGCGATACTGAATCTTCAGCCGAAGTGGTGCCGCTTTATACTCTCGAATCGTCATCGTCCACACATCGCCGATTCCGCGCTCATCAAGATTGCCCGATGTGCCGTGGTGCACCGCATGTTGCCAGCGCCAGTGGCGGTAGGGGGTCAGCGTCATCAAGCCCGCGATGAAGCCGACTCGGTTGTTGGCGTTCTTGGATTTAAAGAACGAACCGTGCCCACAATCATGGAAGATGATGAAAATGCGCACCAAGAAGAGCGCGGCCAGCGCGGCCAGCCCCAATGTGAGCGGCCAAGAGTGCGAGACCGTAAAAAACATCAATACCCACAGCGCCACGTAGGAGCCCATCGAGTTGACGATCTGCCAGAGGCTCTTTTTTAAGCAAGGGGCCTGGTATTTGCGCACGATTTTGCGCCAGTTGGGAGCTTCGTCGCATTCGGGCGCGGATAGAGGAGGGGGTGTTTGGGTAGCGATCACCCCGCACTGAAATATGAGATTTCCAAGCGGGGCGAGCACTAAGCTGGTTATTTGGGGGTGTGATTAAAAGTGCAGGGAGCGTTTGCTAGGTTGGAGTCCCGCCTTCAGGCGGTTTTCATAACGACATGCAGACCGCCTGAAGGCGGGACTCCAACAAAAGAACACTGAAGTTAAGTCCTACCCCGCATTTTCAATCGACAAGAAAACTGATGAAACCCTTTAGATTTACTTTGTTCAAAAAAACTTGAACAAAGTGACCGACCTGTCATTTTGCCCCAATCCCGTACCCAATCATGCCTGCTTCTGAGACAGATTCCCCTGTTTTATCCGCTTGGGAGACCTCGATGATCGATGTCTTCGTCCGAGCGGCTGGATTGATTGGATTGCCGCGTTCGATCGGCGAAATCTATGGATTACTCTTCTGTGCCCCCAAGGCCTTGACGTTTGATGAGTTGGTCGAGCGTTTACAGATCAGCAAGGGATCCGTCAGCCAGGGCTTGAAAGTCTTGCGCCAGCTCGGCGCGGTCAAGATCCACTACGTCCCCGGCAGCCGCCGTGACCACTACGAGCCTGAGCTCTCCATGAAGCGTCTCGTAAGAGGGTTCATCAAGGATCAGTTCGAGCCCCATCTCGCCACCGGTTCGCAACGACTTGAGCAAATCGATACGCTCATCGCCGACGAAGCCGACGAGGCGCTGCGTCAGCATGCAAATAATCGTCTAGGCACCCTGCGCACCTGGCAGCAACGCACCCGCAAGCTCATGCCCATCATCATGGCCGTGCTCGGCGGTGCCAAGTTTTTAGAGAAGAAGTCCGAAGAAGAAAACGTCATCTAGGGCAGTTGTTCCTCCCGCTGTAGCCATTCGCTATCAGTCATCAGTCATCAGTCATCAGTCATCGCGGTTCCGCCGCTCGAAAGTCTCGGAATTTTCCCGAACGACCAATGGCGGAAGCGCGTTCTGAAATTCTGAAATTCTGAAAAGCTGAAATTAGGAAACACTGAAAGACTCTTGCGAGCGGAGCGACAAGACCGGGCGCACAGCGAACTAGAACAATGCTGACATTGTGAAACGCTGACTTTTTGTAAAAATGAGAATTTCAACTGAACTTCGTGATCGGACAAAGGCGTTTTCATCCTCGGTTATTCAACTTTTCGAAAGGCTTCCGTTGAAAAGGCCTGCAGTTCAAGTCATAGGGAAGCAACTTCTACGCTCTGGCACTTCTGTTGCCTCGCACACCCGAGAAGCCTCGCGTGCTCGATCCGATGCTGAATTCTGCTCCAAGCTGGATGTATTGCTTCAAGAGGCCGACGAAAGTATGTTATGGCTCGAACATCTGGAAGAAGATTGCCGCATCGATTCGGATCTCATACGTCCCATCCATAAAGAATGTGATGAAATCATGTCGATCTTTGTGACCATCGTCTCCAAAGTTCGGCGAAGTCAGTAACGCACCCCCACTTTCAGCGTTTCAAAATCTCGGCGTTTCAAAGATTTAATTTTCTCACAAGTTTCAGCATTTCAGCGTTTCAAAATCTCAGCGTTTCAAAGATTTAATTTTCTCACAAGTTTCAGCATTTCAGCGTTTCAAAATCTCAGCGTTTCAAAGATTTAATTTTCTCACAAGTTTCAGCATTTCAGCGTTTCAAAATCTCAGCGTTTCAAAGATTTAATTTTCTCACAAGTTTCAGCATTTCAGCGTTTCAAAATCTCAGCGTTTCAAAAAGTGCTCTTCCCAAGTCTATTTTTTCTCCTTCTCGGCTGCCTGAGCTCATGGCTGGTGATTCATCTGTGCCTCATGGCTGGACTGGGACAAGGGGGCGATTCCCAACCGCAGCACCACCACACGCATACGGGGGTCATTCCGCGCATTGGTGGGCTCGGTATTGTCATGGGCTTCGCGCTCACCTATCTGCTCTGCTTTATCTATCTGGATCATACGGATAACCAGTCGCTCATTCACTACGGCATTTTTACAGGCGCCGTCGCCGCTTTCTTGCTCGGTTTTATCGACGACTTCCGCCCGCTCGGTGCGAAGGTCAAGCTGCTCGCTCAAGTCATCATCGCGATGCTCGCTCACGAGTGTGGTCTCTCGATCGAGATAGTCGGGATCCCTTTCACAGAGATCGTGATCAACTTTGGTATCTTCAGCATGGGGCTCACCGTGATCTGGATCGTGGCGATCATGAATTTGATCAATTTGATCGACGGTTTGGATGGCCTTGCCGGTGGGATCGGTCTCATGCTCATGGCGCTGCTCGCCTTTCTCGCCTATCAGGGCGGCGTGGCGATCTCCCTGATTTTAGCGCTCGGTATGATCGGTGCGATTCTGGGCTTCCTCTTTCATAACTTCCCTCCGGCCAAAGTCTATATGGGGGATTCGGGGGCTTATCTGGTCGGTTTCGTCATCGCCGCACTCTCGCTCATCAATTCGGAGAAGGGCACCGTTCTGGCTGCTTTGATCGCGCCAACCCTCGCGCTGGCGCTGCCCATCGCCGATGTGGCCTACGCCATCCTCCGCCGGGGGCTCAAAGGCCTCCCGCTCTTCCGCCCCGATCAGGGCCATATTCACCACCGCCTCATGCGCTCGGGCTTATCGCGGCAGAAGACGGTCGTATTTCTCTATGCGATTTCACTCTTTGCCCTCATCGGCGGACTGCTCGCTTTCGCCTACCAAGGGCGCTACCTTCCCATCTTCTTAGGCTTTGCATTTGTCATCATCCTATTCACCCTGCGAGGACAGCAAATCTCCCCCGGGCTGGTCCGAAACATATTGACCGAGTCCTTTCAAGCCCGTCGGGATACGCGAAATGCGCTCTACCTCAGAGACTGGCTCATCGTCGAAGCCGAGCGCGCCGATACAGGGAGCCACCTATGGACCGACTACCGATTCATTCTCAAGAAGATGGGCTTCTGTCGGGCAGAACTCAGTATTGCGGGTGTTGAGCGCGCTTTCTTTTTACCGGACACGCCCCACGCCGACACTCAAAAGCTTTGGCATGAGCCGCATCAGGTTTCGGATCGGGTCCTCCTGACAGTCTATGCCGAGAAGGATAATTTTTCGGAAAGACAATTCGCCATCATTTCAGACATCGCGGCAGAAGCCTGGTCGAAGGCATCTGTGCGATGGAACGAAGTCAACGGCAGCGCCTTAGACTTCGAGTCCCAAGCCAGCGAGCCCACCAACTATCGAGAGCAAAAGGCACGCAACCTCTACAGGCCAACTTATTAAAGTTGGCCTGTAGAGGTTGCGCGCGTTGAGTGGGGCGGCCTTCGGCCGAGTTGAGTCGTTGAGTGGGTTGGAGTCCCGCCTTTAGGCGGTCTTGGTTGAGTGCTGTATCCATTTCGAAAGCTAAACGACGGCTAAAGCACCTGAAGGCATACACGCTCGGTGACGACCATTCCCAACTCTAAATCATAAAAGTATGAAAAAAATTCTAGTCACTGGCGGCGCCGGTTTTATCGGTTCCAATCTGGTTCGACTGCTGATTGAGCAGAAAGGCGTTGAGGTCATCAACCTCGACAAGCTCACCTATGCGGGCAACGCCGCCTCACTCTCGGATATTGAAAAGCATCCGAAATACCATTTCGAGCAAGTCGATCTCTGCGATGCGGATGCCCTAAAGAAGATATTCGAAAAGTATCAGCCTGACTCGGTCATGCACCTCGCCGCCGAAAGCCACGTCGACCGCTCCATCGACGGCCCCGGTGAGTTTATCCAAACCAATGTTGTCGGGACTTTTAACCTTCTCCAGGCGGCGCTCGCTTATTGGCGGGATCTGCCGAAGGCAGGAGCTTCGCAGAGCGAAGCGGATATAGAAGATGCGCCCTCCGGGCTGGATATAGAAGATGGGAGTTCGGATCGCGCAAAAGATATCCCATATCCCATATCCCATATCCCACGACAAAGTCGTCCTTCCGTTTTTTGCACGTCTCGACCGACGAAGTCTACGGCTCCCTCGCACCCGACGCACCGGGTTTCTCCGAGACCACCCCCTACGATCCGCACTCTCCGTATTCCGCATCCAAGGCCGCCTCCGATCACTTGGCACGCGCCTGGGGCGATACTTACGGATTACCCGTCTTAGTGACCAACTGCTCCAATAACTACGGCCCGTATCAGTTTCCCGAAAAACTCATCCCCGTGGTCATCCTCAAATGCCTCCGCGGTGAGAGCATCCCCGTTTACGGCAAAGGCGAAAACATCCGCGACTGGCTCTACGTCGAAGACCACGCCGAAGCCCTCTACGCCGTCCTGACCAAAGGCCGGGTGGGGGAGACCTACAACATCGGCGGCAATAATGAACGCACCAACATTGAGCTCGTCCGGATGATCTGTGGACTTATGGATGAAATGAGTCTTCAACCGAAAACTGGGAAACCGAAAACCGAAGAACTGAAGGCGGAACGCCTCATCACTTTCGTAACTGATCGCCCCGGCCACGACCTACGCTACGCCATCGACGCCAGCAAGATCCGCGACGAGCTCGGTTGGGAGCCCAAAGAAGACTTCGAGTCTGGCTTCCGCAAAACCGTCCGTTGGTATCTTGAGAACCGCGAGTGGTGGGAATCGATTCTAAGTGGCGACTACAAGCTAGAGCGCTTAGGCAACTCATAGTTGATCCGATCTACTGCGTAGTCGGTCATGTCGGAATGGCACGGACTAAAGGTCTAAATACGAGTCATCATGGGCATCCGAGGCAGTCACTATTCTTGAACTCAACATAGTAAATTATCCGAGTTACCTCGGATGCTACGATCGGTAAAATGTAGCATCGGCGGTAACGCCGATGAAAAACATCCGAGGCAGTCACTATTCTTGAACTCAACACAGTAAATTATCCGAGTGACCTCGGATGCTACGATCGATAAAATGTAGCATCGGCGGTAACGCCGATGACAAACCCCATCGTATTTCCCGGGTGTGATTAAAAGTTCGGGGAGCGTTTGCTAGGTTGGAGTTCCGCCTTTAGGCGGCCAGGTGTTCAAAGGCTCTCAGACGCAGCCGCCTAAAGGCGGGACTCCAACAAAAGAACACTGTAACTAAGTCCCCCAACCCGGTTCGATATGTTCGACAAGCTCACATCAGGCAGGATATCGAACCCTACCGTTCCCTCAGTCAGCATTTGATGTTATCCCTAACTCGCCGCTTCTGAAGTATTTTTGAATCCGCTCGGCCTAATTTCAGCTTTCAGCTTTCAGCTTTTCGTTTTTTCATATTTTCAAATGTCCTATGCTCATTAAAACACATGCCTATCCGCGTATCGGATTGATCGGAAACCCCTCCGATGGTTATTTCGGCAAAACGCTCGCTTTTTGTTTCTCTAACTTTAAGGCGCAGATTGAATTGTGGGAATCTCCCGAACTTGAACTTCTGCCCAGCCGTCGTGATCACTCGGTCTTTGCCAGCCTTGCCGGACTGTCGGACGATGTGAGGTCGAACGGCTATTACGGAGGCTTTCGCCTGCTCAAAGCCGCCTGTAAGGTCTTTTTAGATTATTGCCGTGAGCGAAATATCCAAATTGACAACCGCAATTTCACGCTTCGCTACAGTTCAAACATCCCCAATCGTGTCGGTCTCGCGGGCTCGTCGGCCATCATTACGGCGTGTATGCGCGCATTGATGGGCTTTTACCATGTGACGATTTCTCGGCACTCTTTGGCCAACCTCGTCCTTTCTGTCGAAAATACAGAACTCCAGATCCCCTCAGGGCTTCAGGATCGCGTGGCTCAGGCTTACGAGCACCCGGTTTATATGGATTTTGGACAAGCGCTCATGGAGGCGCGCGGCTATGGCGACTACCAAGCAGTGGACCTGAGCGCGGTTGCCGATCGCCTCTATGTCGCCTATCGCGAGGAACTCTCGGAAGGCACAGAAGTCTTTCATAACGACTTGCGCCTTCGCTATAATCAGGGCGCACCCGATGTGCTGGCCGCCATGAAGCGCTGGGCCGAACTCACCGTTGAAGCCAAGCGTCTATTGGACGAAGGCGGCGATTCAGTCGCTGAGCAGTTCTCGCCGCTACTCGATGAAAATTTTGATTTACGCGCATCCCTCTATGATGTCGGAGAGGGGAATCGACGCATGATCCAAATCGCTCGCAACTGTGGCTGCTCCGCAAAATTTTCCGGTTCGGGGGGAGCCATCGTAGGCCTCCTGCCCAGCGACGAAATCGCGGATTTTCAACGGCTGGAAACCGCCTTTAGTCAGCAAAAGATCGCTCTTTTCAGACCTGCACTTCTTCCATCTTAAAAGAGGGGTTGGGAGAGAGAAGCTGGCTCTTCGTTATTTTTAGTGGAGTGGTGGGGAAGGCCAGTGTATTGAATGAAAACCACTCGCTACGCTGGAGACACTGAGACACGGAGGAGGTTGTCTTAGAATTAAAGAACGAGGCGCTTGATGCCATCTTTCAACACAGGAACATTGAAATTCATGAGTAATCCAACACGACATTCAGTTAACCGCATATATGTGAGTAATTGAGCATCAAAGATGGGCGCAAGTTCTTTGACTACCTTTAACTCTACGATGACTTTGTCTCCAATAATTAAATCCAAGCGGAATTCTTCGTCCAGAACAACGCCTTTGTAATTCAACTCCAGTTTTAACTGTCGCTTAAATGGGATCGCCCGCTTCTCCAACTCCACGGCCAAGCTTTTTTCATAGATGCTCTCAATCAGTCCTGGCCCCCAGTAGCGGTGCACCTCAATGGCAGCGCCAATGATCTTCTTTGTCAGATCTTCCTCTATAAGCGTATGATTCATGCCTGACGGGTTATTGTTCGCTGTCGATTGGCAAGTCTCCTCTGTGTCTCTGCGCCTCCGTGGTAAAAAAAATCGCTCTTTTCAGACCTTTACTTCTTCCATAACTATTCCAATGAAAGCACTCATTCCCGCCGCAGGCCTCGGTACCCGTTGCCTCCCTTTAACGAAAGCCATACCTAAAGAACTCTTCCCGGTGAATGGTTTGCCAGTCTTACATCACGTCGTGGCGGAGGCGAAGGCCGCCGGTTGCACGGAGATTGGTGTGATCCTGTCCGAGGGCAAGGAGGCGATTCGCCGGTATTTCACTTGGGACTCCGCTCTGATGGATGGGCTCGACGCCTCTGGCAAACGTTCCGTTATGGCGGAGTGGGAGGCGCTCATGGATGGGCTGAGTTTTGTCTGGCTCGATCAAGTCGAACAAAAGGGCTTGGGCGATGCGGTGCACTGTGGTGCAGAATTTGCCGATGGAGAGGCCGTCTGCCTACTTCTCGGAGATACCATTATGGAGGGCGGCACGCCCTTACCACAAATGGCCGATCGCTATCGCGCCAGCAAAGTGTCGCAAGTGGCCGTCGAACCACTGGCGCCTGAGATTGCCACACGATACGGCGTCTGCGGCGGTCAATTGGATCCAGGCGGGCATCTCGAGATCAATGCCATGATTGAGAAGCCCCGTTTAGACGAAATGCCGACCGTCCACCTCGCTAACGGCACACCCGCTGATCGCGTGTATGCCTTTGCCGCCCGCTACGTTCTCAGCCCCGCAGTCTTCACTGCCTTAGAAACGCAATCCACCGGGCGCAATGGCGAGATTCAGCTCACCGATGCAATGGCCTCCGTCCTCGCCAGCGAGGGCTTTGGCGGTGTTCCCCTACCAGGCCAACGACGCGATGTCGGCCTTCCCCCAAAGTAAGCCAGTCAGGTGCAATGGCACCCACCCAAACACCTAAAGGTAGGGCGCGTTGTCCCTAACGCGCCGCCGCGTGCCAGCCCGATCCCCCAAACCGGTTCGATATGTTCGACACGCTGCATAATCCGTCCTCCGTCCTTCGCCATCCAACGGCAGCGCCGTTTCCGCAGAGCCGCTGCGCGGTAACCGCTTACTTCGTCTCGCCGCAGCCTCGGCGTAGGCGGATCACTGCTAATAAAAACGTAGCATCGGCGGTCACGCCGATGACTGGCTTCCTGGGGCAATCCTGATACTTCAATCCGACCGATTCATTCATCCGAGTCACCTCGGATGCTACGACCGACAAAACGTAGCATCGGCGGTCACGCCGATGACTGGCCAACGACTCATTGATTCAATACATCTGACACGCACTGAATCGCCCCTAAACCCGATAAATACGCTTAAGTTAGCGCCATTCTGGATAACCGCTCATCACACGCTAATGGTTGGGTTGCCTGAGTAAAAGAGCAAGGAAGCGTCAAACCCTCTGCCTCAGAATCATCCATCCTGTCCCGCAAGCGGGACGCATCTCCAGCCCGCAGGGCGAATATCCAGTCTCCGGTGGAGACGAATATCCCATATGTTCCTTCGCCCGCTGGGTGCTTCAGCCACCGTTCTCCCGCGCTGGCGGCTCCCAGCCTTCGCCAAGGCTACGGCGGGCAGGAAAGCCGCCACTACGAAACAATATTTGACAAAGTAAGACTTTTTGATGAAAGTAAGTAAAATGAAGCTAACTCAAAAAGGCCAAATCACCATTCCCCATCGTTTAAGGAAACGATATGGCTTCAGTCAGCATTCTGAAATTATTTTTGAAGCCACGGATGAGGGAGTGCTTTTAAAGTCAGCTCCAGCACGGGATTTGACACGCTTTCGCCAAGCACTGGATGCATTGAGAGGCTCGGCCGACGCCGGCCTTTCGACCGCTGCGATTATGGAAATGTCACGCGACTGAGATGCTTCGACTGAGATGGTTCTAGTGGATGCCAACGTGCTGATCGACCTGTTTACCGATGACCCTGAATGGGGCGATTGGTCGCGCGAAGCACTCTTGGAAGCGGCTGGACGCGGGCAAATCGGGATCAACCCTATCATCTATGCGGAGGTGTCGATTGCCTTTGCCCACCATGCCAAACTGGATGCTGCATTGGTCGAACTAGCGCTGGTTCGTTGCGAGTTGCCGTATGCGGCTGGTTTTCTGGCGGGAAAGGCCTTTTTGAAGTATCGACGCCGCCAAGGCACGAAGCACGCGCCGCTTCCCGATTTTTACATTGGTGCCCATGCCGAAATTGCTGAGTTCGAGTTGTTAACACGCGACACCACCCGCTACGCTAGCTACTTTCCAAGAGTTCAACTCATTTGCCCAGATCGTTGACGCAAACGCTGTAGAATAGAGGGAGGGCTACTGTCCCCAGCAACCACCGGCTGCGTTGGCTATTTGGACATTCGCAGCGGTTGCGTTAGATACTAATCTCGGAAGTAGCGGGAGCTTCCAGCACCCAGTTCTATTCAGAAATCGGGAGCAAGATACTCCCCAAAAAAATCACGTGGCGCTACCCGCGCTCTACGCGACCTATATTCCCCCCCGTAGCGGTGTGTGAAATGCCCGCTGGGTGCTTCAGCCACCGTTCCCCCGCGCTGGCGGCTCCCAGCCTTCGCCAAGGCTACGGCGGGCAGGAAAGCCGCCACTACGAATAGGCTCAATCGATTAGGATTAAGAGTAGGGCGGATTAAGATTAATAGTAGGAGTAGGAGTAAGAGTAGGAGTAGGAAAAAATTACTAGTCCTCCAAAGCTCAAAGAGCGACGGGGGAACGGTTCAAAATCAACAAAACGTGGACTGACCCTTCAACGATTCCTGGAGCAGCTGGGAGCGTCTTTCAATGGGCTGTCGAAATGCATGGTAAATTGGACTGACCCCGTCCCGTTTTCTACCATCTACTGCACTTGACCTTTACCCTCACGCAATTACCTTCACTATAATGCAATATCGAATTCAACTCTGGGAAACCGACGAAGGTTGGTCGGTTAGTTGTTCCGACCTTCGCGGTTGTCATTCTCAAGGCCAGTCTCGAGAAGAGGCCCTCGAAAATATTACCGAAGCGATTCGTTTATGGCTTGAGGTTGAGGCTGAGGAAAATGGGATCAAGTCTGTCGAGACCACCGAGATTGCCCTTTAAGCAAGTTACTGAGAATGCCTAAACTCCCCGGAATCAGCCAGCGTGATGCCGTGCGTGTCTTTCAGAAATTAGGCTACCGTGTGGTTCGGCAAAGTGGACACATAGTCATGAGCAATGGTGAGGTCCGGTTAACGATTCCGCGTCATAATCCGGTCAATGCGATTACAATGGGAAATATCGCTAGAGATGCAGGCCTCAGCCCACAGCAATTTAAGGAATTGCTATGATTTATCATGCCGCTTGACCCATACTTTTATATCCCTAGCCGCTACCCTGATGCACTTCCAGGAACGCTCGAAGAAGGGATGCCTTCCAAAAGAGATGCAGAGATTTCAATTCAAGCGGCACAGCACCTCATGTTGTTACTTTGTGAGTCTTGAGGTAACGGGTTCTTTTTTTAACCACTGATCCACACGAATGAACACGGATGGGTTTTCTTCCATTCATTTCATTTTTCGTGCCCTGCGTCAGTGAGCAAATCAGGAGATGGTCCCTAAAGCGCCGCCGCGTGCCAGCTTCTCTAAAGGGTAGGGCGCGTTGTCCCTAAAGCGCCGCCGCGTGCCAGCCCGATCCCCCGGTACATTCGCCTCGCTCAACGAAGCCTCGACTTTCGTTCGTGTGATTGAAGAGCGCCAGGATACGAAAATCGGTTGTATCGAGGAAGTGGCCTACTATTCGAAGTTCATCGACCGGGAACAGCTGCTAGTCCTGGCGGCCAAGCTCGAGAAGTCCGGCTACGGGGAATATCTAAAGCGAATTGCGAAATAATTTGTCTAGACATGGAGATACGTCTATCTGAGCACGCGAAAACTGAGCTTTTGCGACGCCAAATATCAGCAGAGTTGGCGATGCAGGTTGGGCAAGAGCCCCATCAGATTGTGCCTGCTCGAAATGGCTTAGAGTGTCGTCAATCCGTGTTTAAGGATGAATCCTCGGGAAAAGAATATCTACTCAGGGTGATTGTGAATCCTCAGATAATGCCTAATGTGATTGTCACTGTCTATAAAACCAGCAAAGTAGCTAAATATTGGAGGTTTGAAGATGAAAGTTAATTACGATAAAGAAGTCGATGTCCTGCGTATCCTCTTGAGTGATCGTCAGATCGCTGAAAGTGATGAGACGCGCCCGGATGTGATTCTGGATTATGACGCCGAGGGTAATGTCGTTGGTCTGGAGATTCTCAATGCCTCCAAGCATGCAGAACTGCCGAATGCCTGCGAGTTCGCCGTAGCGTCTTAGTTTCCCGAAACCTGAAACCGATATTATAGCAAAAGAAATTGTCCTGCGTCTATATTGTTCTGCATAAAAAGCTGCTTCCCACTCAGCCCTCAAAGCGCCGCGTAGTGACGAGCTTCCAGCTTGTCATTATAAGATTTACGAAATGACCCCATTTTCCTCCCAGAATAACTTGATGTTCAAGTAAACCATAATAATTTAAAAATATGTCCATTACTGAAATCAAAAAAGAAGCAGCCCATATGGAAAATGATGATGTGATTCATCTTGCTGCTTGGTTTCACCATCTTGCCCGACGCAAGGATCCCTCTTATCTCAAAAGTCTGGACGACTCCTTTGAGGCTGTCGATGCGGGAGATCAGATGCCTCTCAAGGATTATAAGCGCTTGTCGCAAGGGCTACATCAATCCGGGCTGTGAATCCTGATTACGATTATACGCTATCGGGAGTCGCCGTAAGGGCTTTATTAGGTGCCCCAAAATCACTCCGTAGAAGAGCCGAACAATTTATCGATGAATTGACCGCAGATCCGTTCCGAGAAGCAGACTTCAAGGAATTGAGCCCTTCCGGTCGAAATTTTTCAGTCTATGTTCAAGGCGATTTAGTCCTCACGCTGTGGGTGGATCAGTCGGCAAAAGAAGTCCGATTCGTTAATGTAGAGTTTGTTTAAAAGCCTAAGCCCAAAAAGGTAGGGCGCGTTGTCCCTAACGCACCGCCGCGCCCTAGCGCGCGCCCCCAAGCCGGTTTGATCTCTTCGACACGCTCAAATCAATAGAATCATCGATATGAGTGCCTCATTCCGCTACCGGATCAATCCGTTCTCAGAAACTCTGAGCCGCTGCGCGGGAACCGCTTACTTCGTCTCGCCGTAGCCTCGGCGTAGGCGGATCACCGCTAATAAAGAATCGCCAATGGCCGATTCAATGCCCCACAAATATACCTTTTATGGATCAGCGGTCATTAGCGGTCATTAGCGGTAAAAATCATTCTTTCCTACCCAACAACTCAACCCGGCGCGTAGCGCCTCCAACTCTCCGCCATTCGCCATTCGCCATCAGTCATTCGCCCCATAGGGGTGCGCCCCTACCTAGTCGCCACCTGTGGCGGCCTCACCCTCGCGTTCGCCGCCTGGGGCCTCGGCGGCATCCCCGCCTGGAGCCTCCACGTCCTTTTGGCAGGCGGCGTTGCGACGCTTTTATTTTCTCTCTGTAGTTTCAGCTTTTCGAAATTTCCCTATGTCAGCTTTTCCACAAAGTCGCTCCGCCGACTTTGTGCCTGGCCGGCCTTCTACCCCAGCCTCGCCTTCCTCATCTACCTCCTGATCGGCGCTCTCAACCCCGCCGCCGAAGTCCTCCGCAATGAGCAGGGCTGGTGGGTCGAGGCGACCCAAGCCCCCCTCGGGATCCATCTGCCCACCTCCGTCGGCGGCACCAGTTACGATCCCATGAACGCCTGGCGCGTCCTCGCCAGCTTCACCGCCGCCTTCACCCTCATGTGGGGACTTTGGGCGGGCGTCACCCGCCGCAAAGCCATCCTGGTGACCCTGTGGGCATTCCTCCTCAGCGGAGCCGCCATGGGTTTCGTTGGCATTCTTCAGCACCTGACTGAGGCCGACGCCGTCCTTTGGACCTTCCCCTCGAGTAATCCTGAATTTTGGGGTAGCTTCTTCTATCGCAATCAGGGTGCCGCCTTCCTCAACCTCGTTCTCGTTGCCGCTGGCGTCCTCTTCTTCTACCATGCGCAAAAGAGCCGCGAGCGTGCTCGCAGTGGTGGCCCGCACTTTCTTTGCTTCCTCTTCTTCGCGCTGGTCGCCACCTCCGTCGGCCTTGCGCTTTCTCGAGGGGGCATCCTCTTCGCTAGCATCCTCAGTCTCGCTTTCTTATGCTTGGTTGCCATCTACGCCTTGCAAAGCCTTGCCCACCTCAGCTCCCTCTGGGCGGCCGTCATCCCGCTCGCGCTCGTCATTCTCGGAGTCTTCGCCCTCATCCGTTACGTTGACCTCGACGCCATTGAGGAACGCTTCGGCGATGTCGGGGAGACCATCGAAACCGCCGATCAGGACGCCCGTTATTTGTCCAGCAAAGCCACCTGGGATATGGCGCAAGATCGCCTCTGGTTGGGCTGGGGTGCCGGTTCTTTCCGCTATATCTTCCCGATGTATCAACGTGAATACCCGGAAATATACTATCACCGTCACTTAAGAAAAAAGGGATGGGTGGGACGGCGATTTTACCGCTACGCACACAACGATCTCGTTCAGTTCGTCGCCGAATACGGTCTCATCGGCAGCGGCCTCATCGCACTAACCTTTGCCTCTATATTTCTACCCTTGCTTCTCAATCTTCGTTCTTCGTTCTTCGCCATTAGCTATCTGATGCTTGGCTTCGCCACCAGCATGAGCCACGCCTTCCTCGACTTCATCTTCAACAGCCCCGCTTACTGGTTGGCTTTCGTGGGGCTAATTGCTGCCATTGCGAAGCTCCTTCGGCTCGAAGGGAAGCGTGTTATTTAAACGGAGTCAGGGCACATGTCCCGGCGTAACGAGTGAAGACGGATCTTGCCCTGAAGCTTTGAATGCATGAGACAGCAGCCTATTTCTAAACGCATTGCTGAGCCCCTTAGTTTCAATAGCGCAGGGCACATGTCACGGCGTATTGTAAAGAAGACGGAAGATGCCCTACCTCCGATAAGACAACTTTTCTCAGCACGCAACATCTCTCAAAATTTGCTCTAATTCCTTCAAATCACTTTGTTCAAAAAAGATTGAACAAAGTGAATGTTAAGTTTCACTCCACTTTCGGCATCACTCCTGTGCGATCCCTTCGACAAGCCCATCCCCAAGTTTTCGGCCGGAAATTTCCCTTTCGACCAATGGCGGGAGCGTGGGTTAATTAAAGTCCCCGATTTTATGAGTAAAATTCTATTAACCGGCTGCGCCGGCTTTATCGGCTCCCACACCCTCGACCGCTTGCTGGCCGAAGGCCACCACGTCATCGGCGTCGATAACTTCGACCCGTTTTATGCCAAGTCCTTGAAGCTGGCCAATCTGAGGCCGCATGTAGATCAAGACTTGGCAGCAGAGGGCAAAGGGCTAAGCGCAAAGGGCATACACTCTCACTCCGCATCCAAGGGTTCTTTCGAATTGCTGGAAGGTGACTTGGCCGATGAAAGGACCTACGCGAAACTAAAGTTTTTAATCGGCAACGAACCCTTGGACGCGGTTATCCACCTCGCTGCCAAGGCAGGCGTTCGCCCTTCCATCGAAGACCCGGTCGGCTATCAGCGTGCCAACGTCATCGCGACGCAGAACCTGCTCGAGTTTGCTAAAGAGCAAAGCATCCAGCAATTCGTCTTCGCGTCCTCTTCGTCGGTCTATGGGGTGAACCCGAATGTTCCTTGGAGTGAAACACACAATGTGTCGGGGCCAATCAGTCCCTATGCCAGTACCAAGGTGAGCTGCGAGCTGCTGGGTCATGTTTATAGCCACCTGTATGGTATTCGTTTTCTTGGGCTTCGCTTCTTTACGGTGTATGGGCCGCGTCAGCGCCCTGATCTCGCGATCAATAAATTTGTCCGCCTGATCGAAGCGGGGGAACCGATTCCGGTCTTCGGCGATGGCTCCACGCGACGGGACTATACCTTTGTCGCGGATACCGTTTCAGGCATTCTCGGTGCGCTGCACTACGATAAAACGAATTACGAAGTCGTCAACCTCGGCAACGATCAGACGGTCACGCTTTCTGAGATGATTCAGACAATCGAAGCTGTCGTTGGCAAAAAAGCGATTATAGATCGTCAACCCGAGCAACCTGGCGATGTGCCACAAACCTGGGCAAATGTTTCCAAGGCAAAGAAATTGTTTGGCTATGAGCCATCGACCCCATTCAAAGATGGTGTTGAACAATTTTATAACTGGAACAAGCAACAGTCCAAAGTATGAGATTTGTCTACAGTTTCGGTGACGTAGCGGGACAGCGCGAAGATGGTCAATGCGTAAGCGTTGGCTCCAAAGGGTGGGAATGATCTACATTTTGAAATGCCTATGCGATGTGTCATCTCGCCAATGAGTTCACCATGGCCGACCACAGACTACGGATCCGAGAGCACCACGCGCATGAAGGCTTTGGGGGTGTCTCGTATTGGCACGTAGCGGCGGTAAGTTTCTGTTAAGGTTCCATTGCCATTGTTGGTAGCATTATTGAGAGATGTCACTCCGGAAGAGTCTGAAGGCCAGTCAGTGAGGTCGTTCGTCGTCTGGACGGTGAAAGATGACTCCTCCCACCAACTTGGCCGGATTAAGCTGAGTTCAAGATATTCCTCTTCCGCATCGGCCGTGATGTTGTAGTTCGTAGTGATCTGGTTATTAAAGTTAATTAGGAATGCCTCTGCCATGACACGTCCGATGCGTTCCGTGCTTGCAGGGTCTGGGTGGACATCATCAAGTATAACATTAGGCACACCCAACGGATTATTCGACTCGACTGAGGCGCAGTGTGTCACTCCGAGTGGCACTTGCCGCTGATGCTCCTGGACGATCGCGAGACGAGCCTCTTTATCGAGTGGGAGGTCCGGCCAATTCGGCGATACGGTAACGATGAAGGGCATATTCGGAGCACTGCCGTTGTCGACCAGCGCGCGCACGTCCTCGATCAGAAACCCCAGATGTGCACCGTAATTGATTGTCTGAATGTCGGTCTTGATATTCTCCCATCCCTGAAAATAGCAGAACCCGCGTAAAGTTGCTTGGTTGCCCCGAAGTCTTAACAAAATCATCGCCTGATCTACGATGCGATTCATTCGTTCCCACATGTTGGTTTGCCCGGCGGCGAAATTTAGTCGCCGCTCCGGGCGAAGGAAAGATTCGACACCATGTCCACCCTGCGCGACCTTGATCATGACAACGTTCTCCCAACCGGAGTGCACCAGCCAGCGCCCAAAGGCCACTTCAGGTCCTGCCTGTGTCGAGTCGTTTGTGAACTTGTATTCGACGGTCGAAGCTTCGTCCCAAGGGGGCACTTGCTCCCAGTCTGGGTATCGGTAGTAGAGTATCTGGTCGTCCACATTAGGCGTCACGTTATAGGTCAAGCCTTCTGGGCCGACAACCGGAGACTGTCCCGCGACTACGAAGACGTTCCAATGTGTGGGAGTATCTTGCCCATAGGCATTCGTTATTGTAGCCAAGAAAGGTGCTAAGCACAAAGCGAAGGATGATATACGCATGATGGTTTGTTTCAGATTTCCACGTTTTACAGAGTAAGTTTAATTTGTTGAGCCATATGTTGGGGGCTGCAATGAAATTGCGGCGAATCGCCACAATGGCTCGTCCCACCGAGTGCTCTAGCGAATTAAGCTGGAGGGTCCACATGAGTGGAGTCAAGAGGGGCAGTTTTGGTGATACAAGATTACTTCCTTCCCATAGCAGGCAATATATTAGAACTTATATAGATTTTATCATGAAAGGTATCATACTCGCCAGCGGTGCCGTATCCAGTCTCCGTCCTATTGCATTTACTGCTGCATGGCACCTCGTGAAGCAAAAAGCAGGGAGGCGTAGATCCAACTCGAAGCAGGACTGAAGGAAACGATCGAGTATTTTGCTCAGCAGCTCGCTTAGAGTGGAAGTGTTTGAGCTGCCGTCATCTGAGTGTAAATAAACCTGACAGGTTAATTAACCAGCTAGTTATATTTACAATTACAGATTTTAAACGTATACACCACCATTCATCTCAACCAGAGGAGACATCAACATGAAGCAACTAATTATTGGAATAGACGGCGGAACCAAGAGCATTTTTGAAAAGATGCCCATGCCTTTTTTGCACAAACTGATGCAGGGCTACAATGGACCAGAACTTGAAATTGATTTGTTAAGTAGAGGTTGGGCCGAACAGTTGACTGGTAAGTATGCGGATACGAATAAAGGGTTCTATATGTTTCCGAAGCTTGATGGGACTCGTGACTTACAGTTCAAATACAGTCTGCAGGATATGTTGAGTCATTCCGAGATTACTCCAATATGGGATCTCGCACTGAAGTCAGGAGCAAAAGTTGGAGTGATGAATATTCCAACTACCTTTCCAGCTCCTGACGTAGATGGTTTTTTTGTTTCGGGAGCAGGGGGCGGGCTAAATAAGGTTGATGGTGTTCCTGGAGAAATGTGCTCTCCGACTACGATTAGCTCAGAATTAGAAGAGCTGAATTATGTTGTGGATATTCGTCTGGGCACCGCAGGAATAAACGAGATCGAAGATGTATTTGATAAGCTTGAGGATATGGCGGAAAGACGTGTAGATGCCTACATCGCGATGTGTGAAAAGTTTGAGCCGGACTTCGGATTTCTTACTTTTAGGCACGTGTCAGTCATTGAATATCTTGGGATGTCCGAGATTATGGCAATTCTAGGCGAGGATGATGTCGAAGCTAGCGAAGTTTGGGTAAAGCGATTAAAGCCGTTTTTTGCTCATTTCGATAATTTGTTGAAGCGTCTATTTGATGCTATTTTGCCAGAGAGATTCGTTTTCTCATCGGATCATGGACTCGGGCCAACGCGCGAACTCTGTAATCCCAATGCCTTTTTACAGGAGATGGGGTATCAGCCGAAGAAACTCAAATTAAAGCGTAGTATTCACCGGACGATACATACGCGTTCGCCATCATTCGTAAGAAAAATCGAATGGGATCAAGCGAAGGCTTTTTCTGATTGGTATTCAAGTTGTATTTATATTAATGATACAAAGCGTTTTGGTGGATCAGTTGCAGAGTCTGAAATCGATGCAGTTGTGGACGACATCTGCCGGGACTTTAACCAGCATCCAGATGTTATTAATCGTGAGATAAAAGCAGAGCCATATCGCAGGAATCGTAAATCATCTCGTTACTATGATCAGCTTGCAGATATTAGGTTGTTTCATAAGCCGAGCATTTTCCTTGCGGCAAAGACGGGGCCGTTCTTCTCTCCGAATCCGAATTATACTTTGGTGCCAGATATGTCTAAGGTGTCTGGCGGTATGCATTCTGGTAATAAGACAGCCTATCCTTTTTTTGCAACTGATGCAGAGACGGCGAAATTGATCCGAGAGGATGACCCCAAAGATCTAACGCTCGTGTATAAGTTGACAGAGCGGGTTTTTGCTCAGTCGTAGGCAGTTGATATGAACGTCGGTATAATAACACACCATTGGCCCGCCAATTTTGGAGCTAATCTTCAAGCGCTTTCTACTGTTCGGAATCTGCGAGCTCTTGGGCACGATCCAGTCATTATAAATTATCGGCTCCCCGTGATAGCTGAGATGTATACAAAGCAAGTCAGCGCTGAGCAGATCGAGGTTCATGAGCAATTTTGTCGTGATTTCCTTCCAGAGTCCGAGGTGTGCTCGGATCAACAATCCGTAGTGGAAGTCGCGGGATCATTAAGCTTGGATGCTGTTATCTCTGGTAGTGATGCGGTGCTTCGTTTGGTGAAAGATGACGACCGTGAAGATTTGTCCTTTCCAAATGCATTTTGGCTGACTTGGGCACAAGAACAAGGTCTCCGGACTGGCTATTTAGCTGCGAGCTCGATGGGCAGTGCGTATTACCAGCTCGATAAGGAGACGCGCCGCGCTATTCGAAAGGCAGCTTCAGCAATCGATCATTGTTCAGTTCGTGATCGATGGACTAAGCTCATGTTGATGAGTTGCGGTGTGATGCCGACTAAGATCAAGTATTGCCCTGATCCTGTGAGTGCTTTGTCAGGCATGCTCACCGAAGCGGATCTTCCCGCTATCGAAACGGGGGCAGATCCTTACATTCTGCTTAGCCGTTATTCGCATATGCTCTCTGATGACTGGCTTGAAACTTTTGTCAGTTTGGCTCATGAACAGGGATTTAACGTTTACGGTCTACCGCAACCAGATGAGCAAATGAGCGGGCCTCTTGATCGCATTTTATCGTTACCGATGTCTCCTTTGGAGTGGTATCAATGGATTGTGAAGTCGTCGGGATATGTCGGGGTGCGCTTTCATCCAATCATGATCGCGCAAACACAGCAGGTGCCATTTGTTGCTTTGGATGAGTATGATGCGGCGTTTAAGTTGAAGGGCCGAATTGGCTCGAGGGTGGCCAGAGCATTACGTCCGCTCGCTCGAAACATGAGTAAGACCTATGATGTGAGTCGTCGAGTTGGACTTGAGCGCTATGTCTTTGCTCCGCGGATGTATCGTCACCTGTCGCCGTCGCGTGCGCTAAATCTTTTGGCAGAGCAACGTGCTGCACCATTGGATCCAGCACTCAATGAGCAGCGTAGTGAGTTATTTATAAAGACGATAGCGTCAATCATAGGAAAATGAGATTTGAAGAGATGAGTTGCCAGATACGTAAGTATCTCGAGGAAGATCGAGCCGTTCTGGTGTCATCTTCTTTTCAAACGCACAGTATTCCGCTGCTGCACATGATCAGTCGTATCGATCCTGACGTGCCGGTAGCATTTTTAAATACGGGGTTCCTGTTTGCAGAAACATTAGAGTTTCGCGATCAAGTGCTAGATCGCTTTGGGCTGAATTTGCTAGAAGTAACTTCCAGTGTTCCTAAGTCGCAGCAGCGCGATCCCCAAGGTCGTTTTTTCTTTCATTCCGATCCGGATCGCTGCTGCTATATGAATAAGGTGCAGCCGATGGAGGATTTGCTCTGGCAGTATGATGTTTGGATCAATGGTGTGCGTGCCGATCAGAGTGCTCAGCGTAAAACTTTTGAGATTGAACAGCCCACACCACAACGAGCGATTCGTTTTCATCCCATGCTAGATTGGACTTCTAAAATGATTCACGAGTATCGTATGGAGTATAACCTGCCAGAGCATCCTTTGGAGGCAAAGGGGTTTTACAGTGTGGGGTGTGAGCCTTGCACGCAACGCATGTCAGCTGGTGGTGGCCGTGATGGTCGTTGGTTTGGACAAAAGAAAACGGAGTGTGGCCTGCATATGGATCTCGTTACACCTAAACAAAAATAATCGTGTTATGAAAATTTTGGTAACAGGAGGCTGTGGTTATTTAGGCACTAGCCTGATTCATCAACTATTAGAAAGTTCCGAGGTCGAGGAGGTGCGCGTCTATGATAATCTGAGTCGCGGCTTACATACGTTTTTTCTTGGCGAGCGTAGTTTTGATTCAAGAGTTCGATTCATTGAAGCTGACATTCTCGACAGTCGTCGTTTAGCGCAGGCGATGGATTGCGTCGATGTGGTCTATCACTTGGCAGCTAAGGTATCTGATCAATTTAGTAATCAGAACACACATGTTTATGAGCAGATTAACCACTGGGGCACTGCGGAACTGACGTATGCGATCGAACGTAGTGATGTGAGCCAGTTGGTATACCTGAGTAGCTCTTCGGCGTATGGAGCTTCCGAAGACCTTTTGACAGAGGACGCCGTTTTACGACCGGAGAGTGTTTATGGGGTCTCAAAAATGCGTGGTGAGTCGCATGTCAGACGGTTGTTCCGGAATTTGAAAAGCTGTCAAATTATTCGATGCGCCAATGTGTTTGGCTATAGCCGAAGTATGCGGATGGATGGCGTGATTAACCGTTTTCTGTTTGATGCGAATTTTAAGCGAAAAATTACTGTGCACGGAGATGTCAGTCAGTCTCGTTCTTTTGTTCACATTGATCGAGCCTCGCGAATTGTAGCTGCGCTGGCGGAGTCCGAACTGGAAACTGGAATCTACAATTTGGCTGACCGAGTTTTGAATTTGAATGATCTCATTGAGGCGTTGCTAAAGATTTTCCAAGATATGGAGTTGATCTACGCCGACCAAGATCAACCGAAGCGAGATGTTAAATTAGCGGAGCATCCGAAACTCGCAGGATTAGATGAGTGTCCCCCGTTAAGCTTAACGCACGCGTTAGAAGAGTTTAAGGATCGCCTTGCATTTTAATTGAGATCACTGAATGGCCTCTGAAATTCCGATTACAGTAGTTATTACTTCCTACAAACGCGCTGATCTAACAATACGTGCGATTGAGTCGGTTCTGGCTTGCGAGCCGTCTCCAGCTGAAATCCTAATCGTGGATGATGGGTCACCTGATGATTCAGCTGAGGTGCTTTCGACTTGGTCTGCCAATTTTGAACAGGTTCGTGTTATCGGGCTGTCAGAGAATGTCGGTGTTTCTGCCGCAAGGAACATTGGTATAAGAGCAGCAAAATGTGAGTATGTGACGAATTTAGACGGAGATGACACCATCGCAGGCACACGTAAATTAGGCGAAGAATATGCCTGTTGCTGCAAGGGAGTCGGTGTAATCGCCTCATCAGTCTGTGTGAGAAACTACGAATCTTCTGGACGCATCGAGCGGGTGGATCCACCTCATGAATCGATGACTGCTACAGAGGCACTACCTATTATATTAGAGCGGAAATGGGTGCCTCGTGACCCCATGTATTCTAAGTCTTTGTTTGAGAAGTCTGGTGGGTTCGACGAAGCGAAATCTTTGTATGAAGATTGGGATTTCAAAATTCGTTTAATATCGTTATGCAATCAGGTCGTCTTCAGTGGTGTTGATGGGACTGAGTATCGAATCGGAGAAGGGGGACTTTCAGATCGATCCAAACTTGAATTGTGCCACGCAGAGAATGCGATTCGATGGAAGAATCGGCGAATCTTTAGGCAACACAGGGTCGCTATATTCCCTTACTTTAAAGAAGAGTGCCGCCTTCGTTTTTTGAACATACGGTCTCGTATCTCTAGTCGGTTAAGACGAATTCGGAATGGAAGCTAAATTGAGTATGAATCTCGAAAGCCAAAAAAATAGTTCTAGGTATGTCTAGTTTACGCAAAAAAGCCGTTTCGGGCGTTGTGTGGAGCACTATCCTGAAATTTGGCAAAGAAGGAATTAGCTTTGTCGTTAAGCTGGCGCTGGCTCGTGTGCTTATGCCGGAGGAGTTCGGGCTCATTGCGATGGTCAGTGTCTTCCTCACGATATCTGGGATGATCGCACAGGGAGGCTTTGGTTACTCAATTGTTCAATCGAAAGAGTTGAGTAATACGGATATCGAAACCGTTTTTAGCATTAACCTCCTGATTGGGCTGTTGATGGCAGGAGTGCTCTGGCTGTCAGCGCCGTTGATCAGTCTGTTTTACGGTCAAGAGGAGCTTACATCGATCATGCGTGTCCTGTGCTTCATTGTCTTTATCCGGCAGTTGGGCTCGGTGCACAGTTCGCTCTTCAGCCGGGAGATGGATTACAGGCAAGTGGCGATTGCTTCGTTTCCCGGCCTGATCCTTTCGGGGATCGTGGGTGTTTGGATGGCGGTTGAAGGCTTTGGCGTCTGGGCATTGGTCACGCAGAGCATTCTATCCGCGACCTTTTCGGCTTCACTGAAATGGTATTTTTCTCCGTGGAAGCCGTCATTGGGGATTTCTAAGGAGAGTGCGAAGCGTCTGTTTCCTTTTGGGGCACGATTAATGTTACTCCAGTTTCTCAACAGTATGTTTCAGAATCTCTACGTTCTAGTGATCGGGCGTTATTACTCGGCAGCAGAACTCGCTTTCTATCAGCGGGCAAAGGGGCTGCAAATGTTGCCGATGAAGAGTGTTTTTGAGATCTTTAATCGAGTCACATTTCCGTTAATGGCACGATTGGCGGATGATCGAGAGCGGCGTAAAAAGGCATTTTATAAGATGATGTCGCTCCTTGCTTGGATCGTGTTCCCTGGATTGGCTCTGCTTGCCGCGATTGGTGATCCATTAATTATTGTCCTAATTAAGGAAAAATGGCTACCTGCGGTTCCCTTCCTCCGGGTGCTGTGCTTCATGGGGATGCTGATGACTTTGAATATGTTGAATGCAAGTTCGATTTCAGGAATGGGGCGCTCCGACCTAATTCTTAAAGTTTCGTTTTTTAATAAGGGCATTACCATACTGAACATTGTGCTCACGCTTCCGTATGGTATCATGGTAATGATCATGGGGCAGGTGGTGGTGACAGCTATTACAGTCTTAACGTATATGATTATAAATCGGAACGTGTTAGAAGTCAGCATCGCCTCCCAGTTCAAAGTCATTCTTCGTCAGTTCTTGTTTTCTGCGCTCATGGCTTCGTCGGTGTTATTCGGCTTACAGTTTTTGGCAGTGAATGCGCTGCTCCAGTTGATCGCAGCGATGACTTTGGGCTGTGCGATTTGGTGGATAGGGATGTATCTGTCTCGATTTGATTTTCAGGATGATTTAATCCTATTGGCAGAGCAGTATCCGAAGCTGGAAAAACTCGTGAACCTCACTGGTTTCTTACGTCCTTTGTCGTCTAAATGAAACCCGTTTTTCTAGTTTCTCAGCCACGTAGTGGCTCGACCATGCTGCAAGCGGTGCTGTCGAACCACACTGCGATTGCCACGCGGAGTGAGCCTTGGGTGCAGTTATTACAGGCTCCGTTATTAAATCCGGATCTGGTGCGTGCGCCGTTTGATTGGAAGATTACCGTCGATGCGGTTGGCAAGGTGGAAGAGGGGGAAAAGTGTCTACTAGATGCCAAAGCTGCACTGAAAGGAGTGGCCGACAAACTCTACTCGGAGGCGGCCGAAGCCTGTGGGGCAGATTACTTTCTCGATAAGACTCCGCGCTACTACTATATGCTGGAGGAGTTGTATGCGCTGTATCCTGACGCGCAATTTCTCATTTTATACCGTAATCCAGTTTCGGTGCTCGCTTCGATCCATAAGACGTGGCTCTCGGAAAAGCCTTTTGAAAGTCTCTATGACTATTCGGGAGACTTGATTGATGCACCGCGGTTGATGGATGAGTTTAGCAAAGCGCATGGTGCGTCTGATCGAGTGATGACGGTGGCATACGAGCAACTAACTCAGGACCCGAAAGCTGCTTTCGCTGGAATCTTTTCATGGCTAGGCTTGGAGTTCTCTGAGGATTTGCTGAGCTATGATGAGAACGCATCCTACTCAGGTAAGTATGGTGATCCCGTGGGAGTGAAGCGGGGGAGAGTCGAGGCTCATCCAGCGACTCAGGTTAAGCAATATACGGATGTTCTACTGAACAAGCGCCTTGCGAATTTGGCCGCGGGACTGGCTGCTTTTTATCAGCAGCAAGGCTTTACAATACCAGGAAAGGGCCATTGGCAGGCGCCGAGGCGGACTCGAGAGTTTGATCGCTTCTTACGTGTGCATCAGCTGAAGAGCCGCAAGAATATCTCCACGCGGGCGTGTATTCAATGTATCATTGATCGCCTGATGGTTCGACTGGGGCTCTAACCCAATAATTAATTGTGATATGACATCAAATTATCCCAAAATCTCAGTGGTCACGCCGAGCTATAATCAAGCAGAGTTTATCGAGCAGACGATACGTTCGGTGCTCGATCAGGATTATCCGAATCTTGAATATATCATTCAAGATGGAGGAAGCACGGATGGAAGTGTTGAGATTATTAAGCGCTATGCAGACCGTATCGATTTCTGGGAGTCTGGTCCAGATGGTGGGCAAAGTTCGGCGATCAATAAAGGATTTGAGCGTGCGACGGGTGATTTCATCATGTGGATCAATAGCGACGATATGCTAGCGCCCGGTTGTCTAAAAGCACTTGCGGAGTCCGGTGAATTGAAGCCGAACCGTTTGATCGCGGGGCGTTGCGCGTTTATCGATGCGGAGGGTGTTCAAACTGGGGTGCACCAAACGCGTATTACCAGTTTAGCAGAACTCTTAGAGCTTCGAGATATATGGTATAAGCGCGGGCAGATCGTGCAGCCTGAGACGATTTTTTGCCGTGAATTGTTCTGGCGGGTTGGAGGCTTGGATGCGGCGAACCACTATTGCATGGATTACGATCTATGGATCCGGATGCTGAAGGTAGGCGGTGAATTACATCATGTGCCAATCGATGTTGGTGTATTTCGGAGGCATGAAGCTCAGAAGGTCTCCGATAAACAGGACGTTCTGGAAGGGCTGTGTAAGGTTGCGAAAGCCCACTTGTCAGACTGCGATGCGCTATCCCGGTGGCAAGCCAGACGTTTGATGGCTGGGATTGATCATTTTCAGGCGAATTGGGATAAGCCGAAAAAGAAAGTTTCTTTGCCGATGCCCATTCGGAAACTGCGTTCCGCTTATGTGCGGACAAAAAAGCTAATTCGCGGCTACTAGGTCTCAAAGACGAAATCGTATGTGCATTTTATTTGTATCGAGCATGTCGATCCTTCCGTGGGGGGGGAGTGAGGAGCTTTGGAGCCAAGCGGCACAACGCTTAGTTGCTAAAGGACACGAAGTGTGGTCTTCGCAACCGGGGATTTCGAAGGGGCATCCTGCCGCGGACGAGCTAGCAGAGTCCGGAATACGTACGACTTTTCGTCGGGCGAAGCAGGGGCGTTGGATTCCGGTTCTCAATAAATTTAAGCCTGAAATACCCGCATTGATTAAGGAGTCTAATCCTGACCTTGTTATCATTTCACAGGGGAACAACAAAGATGGTTCCGACTGGATGAACTACTGCGCTGGGAATGGTATTCCATTTGTCGTGATAGTGCAGTGTAACTCCGAGCTTTGGTTTCCGGTTGACCGTATTCGTAAGCAACTCCGTGAGTCTTACACCGTGGCTGAGGCGGTTTATTGCGTCTCGCAACAGAACCTCGATATTCTCAAGTGCCAGCTAGGCTGTGAGTTGCCTAATGCGAAGGTGGTCTTCAATCCGCAACAGTTGGACGGCGGTGGTGTGCTAGAGTGGCCATCGGCATCTGAGCCGATTCGCATGGCCTGTGTGGCGCGGATGGATCCGGTGGCAAAAGGGCACGACATCCTCGTGCGGATTATGACGATGCCCAAATGGCGTGATCGGGATGTGCAAGTGTCACTTTATGGTACCGGCAGCTATGAGGAGGGCATTAAGGATTTGGTCGAATTTCTAAAGGTGGATAACATTCGATTCTGCGGCCAAGTTAGTTCTTATCAGGAAATCTGGTCGGAGAATGAGATTCTCCTCATGCCTTCGCGTTTCGAGGGCATGTCTTTGGCCTTACTCGAGTCTATGTGGTGTGGACGTCCTTCCGTGGTGACAGTTTGCGGTGGCGGTGCGGCTGAGGTGGTCGATGATGGAGCGAGTGGTTTCATAGCTGCCGCGGCAACGCCGGAACTGTTTGATGAGGCGATGGAGCGTGCCTGGCAGGCACGGGCAGAGTGGCAGGTTCTGGGACAGCGGGCTCGTCAAATATGCGAAGAGCGTGTGCCCGCAGATCCTGCCGGGGCTTTTGCCGCAGAAATCGAGGGGCTTCTAAAATAAGATAGCCGATGCTCTGCAGCATAATCATCAACAATTATAACTATGCGCGCTATCTGGGCAAAGCTATTGAAAGTGCGCTGGGGCAGACCTATCCGAATTGTGAGGTCGTAGTGGTAGATGACGGCTCGACGGATGAGTCGGTTGAGGTGATTCGAGGCTATGGGGCACGTGTCGTGCCCGTGCTGAAATCGAATGGTGGTCAGGGTTCAGCTATGAACGCTGGTTTTTCACAAAGTCGTGGTGGCTTGATCTTATTTTTGGATGCCGACGACTGGCTCGAGACGAATGCGGTCGAACGGGTGGTCGCCGCTTTTCACGAAGGGACGAGCCATCTATATTACAAGCTGGCGATGAAGAATCCTGTAGGGGAGGCGCTAGGCGAGTTTAAGTTGGAACTTGATGAGTTGGATGCCGGGCCAGAAGCGTGGAAAGCTGTGATTAAGCGTGGTGCGGTTAATTTTCCGCCAACCAGTGCCAACGTGTTTGCACGCGAGGCGCTGGAGGCAGTTCTTCCTATACCCGAAGAGCCCTATCGGATCCGCGCGGATGTCTATCTGCTTCATACGGTTGTTTTCCAAGGTGGGGTAGTCGCTCTGAACGAGCCTTTGGCCACTTATCTCGTCCATGGGGATAACCACTGGTTCAAGGATGGTGGTAAAAAGAAAGTTGGAAAAAGGAAGCCTGGCCTGAGCCGCAAGAACCCAAAACAGTTCCAGAAGGGGCTTCTACAGGCTAAGCAAAAGTATGATTTATTGGAGAATGGAAGGCAGGCTAAAAGTGTTCGATGGGGGCGTCCTGCCTTAGAACGTTGGATTCGCTTGTGCTGGAAACAGTTGCTCTCACTGAAATGCTTGCCTGATACGCACCCTGTCTCTGGCGACACGTTGAAAGGCTTATCGAAAGAAATTTTAGAAATCTCTTCTGAACTTGGGCTTGTCTCCGTAAGTCTCCGGATTCGTCTATTCCTGACTCGTGTTCTTCCGGCCAGTGTTCTGAGTGTATTGTTGTTTAAGAAGTAGTGGATTTATTCCATGACTTCCAACTTCTCGCTCCTCACTTCTAGTTGCAGTATGCATTTTAAAAGTCTCAGTGATCTAAGCAAAGACATCCATACATGGATTCCCAAAATCGAGGGAAACTATGACTGTGTGGTGGGGATCCCCCGTAGCGGGATGTTGGTGGCCAACATACTCGCGCTCAAAATGAGCCTGCCGCTGGCTGACCTGGATGGTTTTCTCAAGGGCCGAATGTTGGGTCTCGGCAAGCGCTTTCAACACATCGATGCGGATGATTTTCTCAAGCAACCGCGTAAGGTCTTGATTGTGGATGATTCCATCTCATCGGGAACTGCCATGCGCATTGCTAAAGAGAAGATTACTGCAGAAAACCCCGAACATGAGCTGACGTTTGCCGCGGTTTATGTGACTCCGAAAGGTAAGGACCTCTGTGACTTGTATGTGGAAGAGATTCCCAACCCGCGTCGGTTCGAGTGGAATATCTTAGCGAGTCGAGCGGTAAGAAACTACTGCTTTGATTTGGATGGTGTGCTTTGCCTGGATCCTACGAACGAGCAGAATGATGATGGCGAGCGCTATCGTGAGTTCATCCTGAGCGCAAAGTCGCTCTATGTGCCAGCCGACGAGATCGGAGCGATTGTGACGAGTCGGCTTGAAAAGTTCCGTCCTGAGACCGAGCAGTGGCTCAAGGAGCAGGGGATTCGATACGGTGCGCTGCATATGTTGAATTTGCCGAGTAAACAAGATCGTATTCGTTTGAAGGCGGCACCGTCATTTAAGGCGGAGGTGTTTAAGAAAAGTAATGCGGATCTGTTTATTGAGAGTGAGCATAATCAGGCTGTGAAGATCGCAGAGTTGAGCGGGAAGTTCGTTTATGCGCTCGATACCGTGACGATGCATGGGCCGGGGCACGTCTCAGCAATGATTGAACGGAAAAAGATGAATGCTAAGAAAAAATGGCGCCGTCAACTTGGTCGTATAAAGAACGTGCCTGGGAAACTGCTTCGGATCTTGAAGCTCAAGAGCTGATCCTGCAAGTAGGCTACCTCGCTTTTCTGCGCTCCCAGTTCTCCAGCTTCAGGTTTTAATTTCTTATATATGTCCTACGCAGTCATCATCCCTTCCTACAACCGCCCTGAGATGCTCAAGCGGGCGCTGGTTAGCGTCTATGCGCAAACAGTTCTCCCGGGACGTGTGCACTTAGTCGTGGATGAAGCCGAGGATCGTGCGAAATACGTCTTTCTTCAGGATTATGGAGCCACGCTCGACATACAATTTACCGGAGGCGGCTACGGAGGCGCTAAGGCAAGGAACGCTGGTCTGGATAGGGTTGGCGATGTTGACTATGTCTTCTTTCTCGATGACGACGATGAATGGTTGCCCGAGAAATGTGAGAAGCAAATGCAGCTATTGGGGGCGCGTCCAGATGCGGTGGGGGTGACTTGCTACTACTGTCGAATTCAAGGTGGCGAAACGCAATTGGTTGCTAAAGGCTCCGAGGAGCAAATTAATCGAAATATTCGGATATGGAATTATGTTGGAGGTTTTTCGTGCTTTGGCTTGCGGTGGAATCAAGAAGTCTCAGGGATGCGGATTAACCCTATGCTTTCTTCATGTCAGGATTTCGATTTCTACATGGAGACTGCGAAAGCAGGGCAGATTGTACTACTTGAAGAGGCAGGTGTTAATTACTATGCGCATGTTGATGGTCGAATCAGCGACGGAAGACAATCGAAGGGAGACAATTTTGCTCGCATCCTAGAAGCGCGACGCTCGGAATTGAGTCAGCGAGAACGGAATTTTACGGCCGCAAAGGTATGTCTATTTTCTGCGCCATATGCAAGGGGGAGGGTCTCTGCGTTTTTTCGTTTTATAATTGGAACATTTTATCTAATTGTGGCCTGTCGATTACCACATATTAGTCGTCAAATTTGGTTCGGTTGTTTGCGGGGACTACTTGCTGAACAATTTTAATGGAGTATTTAGATCTGAGAGGCAAATTATGACTTTTTCTGAATTCAAAAGAATTATTCACGCAGATATGCTTCGTTATCCGAGGAATCCTAAGCGGAAAATTTTGAGTGCTTACATTATACATCCGGGCTTTAAGTTTACGTTTTGGTACCGCCTTTGCCAATATTTGCTGTCGCACCCAAGACTTAAATTATGCCTCAAACTTGCACGCTTGAAATATTTGAGGATACAGTTGCTTACAGGTATACAAATTCCAATTCTCGCGAAAGTCGGTGAGGGGCTGTATATTCCACATCCCGGTGGAATTGTAGTGAATCCTGGTTTTTGTGCCGGTCGTGGATTGTATCTTTCCCATAATGTTACAGTCGGGAAGGTGCATTCAGGTGAACGTGTCGGCGTCCCAAAAGTTGGGGATGATGTTTACATAGGCCCAGGAGCGGTTTTGCTAGGGGGTGTCGAGCTAGGGGATAATGTTGCGGTTGGCGCGAACTCAGTCGTTATTCATGATTTGGCCGCGGACTCGTTTGCGGTTGGAGCTCCTGCTAAAGTCGTTTCTAAAGAAGGGGGAGCCTTGGCGCTCTTGGGTGAAGTCGAGGAAGTTGTTCAACAGTAGTTATGTTTGTTAGAAATTTAATACGCAAAATACTCGGACGTAAATCGGGTGTTGAGTTGGCCAGAAGTCTTGGGGTAAAAGTGGGGGAACGATGCAAGTTTATCGGGGTGAACAAGAACTCGTTTGGAAGTGAGCCATATCTGATTAAAATCGGCGATCATGTAGAATTATCGGGTAATGTCAGATTCCTTCCTCATGATGGTTCCGTTTGGGTGTTTCGAGACGAAGATCCGGAAATTGACATTATGATGCCCATTGAGATTGGAAATAATGTATTTATTGGCAACAGTAGTATTATACTGTGCGGTGCGAAAATTGGGAATGACTGTGTGATTGGCGCCGGCTCTGTAGTTCGAGGTGATATTCCTTCTGGAAGTGTGGCTGCCGGTGTCCCTGCCAAAGTCATCCGTCGGATCAATGAATATCGAGGCAAGATAGATCCTCTTCTATTGAAGACGAAAAAAATGTCAGCGGTTGAGAAGAAGAAATACTTGAGAGCACATTTTGGTATAAATGATTAAGAGCCGAGCAGACTATATCCGGTATCGAAAGCTGGATGGGACGTGGAAGTGTGGATTCAAAGCTTACTTTCGTGGTGGTGCATTTAAGTTTAAAGTGCTTTTGAGAAAGTCAGAGTATTTTACAAACGTGAAAGGTGGTGTGGTCTTTAAAGCTCTAGCCATATTGTATCGGCGCCGTTTAGCATGGTATGGCTGTAAGCTCGGCTACACCATCCCGATTAACGTATGTGGACCTGGTTTGAGTTTGCCACACGTCGGAACAATTGTGATAAACGGTAAGGCGCGAATCGGGATGCATTGCAGAATTCACGTCTGCGTGAATATCGGTGCCAGCGGTGGTGTCGATGCCGCGCCAGTTGTCGGCGATGGTGTGTATATTGCACCGGGGGCTAAATTGTTTGGTGATATTATGATTGCCGATCGTGTCGCGATTGGTGCCAATGCGGTCGTGAATAGGTCGTTCCAAGAAGCAGGAGTGACTGTTGGAGGAGTTCCAGCCAAGGTGCTTGGTGATGGAGGAGCTGTGAGTGCGGGGTGGTGCCCGTTGATTGAGAATTAATTTTTGTTAAAATATATGAAGCATCTTATAAACGAGTTACTGCGACTACGGCATCGACCCTATATTATTACCGAGTGTTTTCTTTGTCTGTTCTTGGTCTTTATGGTTGTCCTCTCCGGGCCACGCTTTGGGAAGTTCGCGACCCTTTCAGGAGGGATGGTAGTTCTAAGTTACGCAGTAGAAGCCTTTTTGCGAAACGAGGTCTCGCTGGTCATTGAGAAAATTCTCCCGATGATACCCTATGTTCTATTTGTGGTTCTCTCACTTTTATTGCTACCCCTTATTCCCTATGCCAGTAGTCGTGCGTGGAATAATGGAACTGGGGTGGCTATATTGATCGCGACATTTCTGCTTATTAGACGCTATGGACACGTTAAGTTATTAGGATATGCATTCCCGCTGGCTGTGATTGGTATATGCTTCTTTGTCTTCGTTGCGCCTAGTTTGATCGGTGCCGAGGGGTCGACCGGAAGACTGAATAATCGTGTGAACTACACGTCGAGTCTGACTGGCGGAGGGCAAAATGCTTCTTCGTTATCCGTTATCGTAGGAATTGCTTACTTCATGGCGATACGGGGAATACTACTGAAGCCTGTCAAATTCCGGAATCTCTTTGATGTCGAGAATATGATGTATTTGTTAGCAATGCTTGTAGGGTTTTACCTAATCGTGGTTCGAAGTGGTTCACGCCAAGGGCTTGTTTGGATCCTACTCGCCGCCATGTTTTGCTACGCAGTGTACACGCGTAGGCAGGTGATACTAGGCTTGTTTTTTAGTATTCCAATTGCGACTGTTGGATTAGCGATGACTTTCTTTCTCTTCTACGAGACGGCAACGATCCAACGGATTGTTGCGATCTTTGATCCGGTGGCGCGTACTTTCGATCCGGAGAAAAGTGTAGAGCTTCGGTCGGAAATGCTAGCGATTGGGTTTGAATTATGGCAACAGAGTCCCATTTGGGGACATGGCAATGAAGCTTTTCGTGTGAAGGCTGGTTTAGGGGGATATTACAGTCACAATAACTATATTGAGCTCTTGTGCAATTATGGGATGATTGGGATAACGCTTTTTTATCTGCCTCTGGTCATTGCGCTAGTTCTTTCGGTTCAAGGTTTCTTTAAGCATCAGCATGATATGCTTAAAATTGACTATCTCTGGATAGTCTTCGCAATCTTTGCACTGCTGGCGAATCATATGTTCATGCCTAGTTACTACATGAAGCATGTGCTAGTATTTATGGGGATCATCTTAGGGAGACTATATTATCTTCGAGATAACGAGACGCGAATACTGTCTCAAAGGCCAATGTCGCAGCCACCGCGGCGCGTCTATTAGGGATTCAGGGATAAATGCATCATTGCGTTTGCGCTTTAGTAAATGACAGAGAATCATACCGATAGCCTCAGGTTTCGTAGTGTGGCATTGTTTATCCCCTCATTTGCTGGTGGGGGGGCTGAAAATGTTTTTGTTCTTTTGGCGAACCACTGGATCAGTCAAGGGGTTGAGGTTAATTTTTTGGTATGTTCGGAAGAGGGGCCGATGCGTAGTCGGCTCGATACAAAGGTGAACGTTATTATCTTGAAAAACAGTGGTAGCCGACTGCTGAGACGATTATCATACGCACGACAGATTTCGGCATATTGTAGTCGTTACAGACCCGATCTACTGCTGACGACGCTGACTTACTGTAACCAAGTGGCGACTCTTGCCAAAAAAGTTTGGGGGCTTGGGAATACGCAGCTAGTCATTCGAGAAGCGAATTCGCTGGCTAATATCAAGAGAAAGGGGGGGCGTATGCACGCTTGGGTGAATATTAGTTTGATGCGGAAGTTTTATCCTGCGGCCGACTGGATCAGTGCCAATTCTGAAAATACTTTGGAGGAACTGGAAGTAGAACTCGGCCTTCCGGTTGCTAAATGGGCATTGGTGCGTAATCCAGTCGAATTGCATGATATCAAAGAATACTTACCTAAGAGCCAACAAAAGTTGATTTTGGGCTGTGGCCGTCTAATCCCTCAAAAGGATTTCATTACTTTACTTCGTGCCTTTGCGATTGTCTGTCGAGAATATGAGTGTCGCCTGGTCATTTTGGGGGAGGGGCCTGAGCGTGCGAAGCTCGAAGCTTTGGCCGATGAACTTGGAATCATGGATAATGAATTTGAACTTCCAGGTTTCGTTGATCAACCCGGTGACTATTACCGACAGGCGAGTGTCTGTGTTCTGCCTTCGAAATGGGAAGGGCTACCCAATGTTGTCCTCGAAGCCTTGAGTTACGGTGTGCCCACTCTTGCGACGGACTGCTCGGGGGGCACTCGCGAGATTTTCGAGGGCATTGATGGGCATTTTTTAGTGCCGGTGGGCGATGTCGATGTTATGGCCGAACGGATACTAGCTTTTCTTAAGAATCCGCCACTCCCTGGGGCGATGCAAGCGATACTAGCGGGGCGCTACGATATATCGTCGGTGGCGGATGCCTACGTAAATTTGGTGACACAATATCGATGAGCAAATCTGTAATAAGACACTGGGCGGCTTACTCAGTAAAGTCCTCTTTGGATCGAGTTCCCGTGCTGTATGTCGCCTATTTACGAGCAAAATACTGTAGGCGTGCTTTTGGTAAACGGATCATTTCACGCGATACAGACCTTTGTATCGAAGGATATAATCGTTCCGCTAACAGTTTTGCCGTAAAGGTCTTTAGGGATGCAAATGACAGTGGTGATTGTGTTCACAAGTTGGCGACTCATGCTCATGCATCTTCGCAGGTTAGGCGGGCTTTGGCTTATAGGGTTCCTACAATGGTGCTGATTCGAGAGCCCCTTGCGACGGTGGCTTCGCAGAAGGCGCTAGCGGTGCAACTTAAGCAGGTTGACGATGCCATGGCTTACCCCGCTGAGATTTTTCTCCGTATGTATATGAATTTTTACCAGCGTCTATTGCCGCTAGCGGATCAAATACTTGTGGTGACATTTGAACAGGCTACGTCTGACTTTAGCCGTGTCATTCAGCGCTTAAATGCAAAATTCGCGACCTCCTACGAGGCAATCGAGCATACTGATGACAAGGAAAGCGAAATATTCGAAAAAGGGAGAGTTCACTTGTCTCCTTCAAGGGATCGAAATGCGATTAAGAGGAGTCTCAAGGCAGAGCTGGATGAGTTGGCGCGATCAAAACTTATGGAACAGGCTCGTGAGCTTCATCGGCGCTTCTCGAGCTTTTCTACCGATTAATGTATTAGTTTCTATAGATGAGTATACGTCGAAAATTATCTGACTGGAAGATTCGAAATCCCGGAAAAATCCCCGAATGGCCGAAGAAGGCTGCTTTTAAAGTGCTTCGCGCAACGCAGTCCATGCGCTGTATGCCCGACTATTGTATAATCGGTGCGCAAAAGTCTGGGACAACTTCTCTCTATAGCTATTTGGCGTTGCACCCCCAAGTTAAGCCGTCTTACGTCAAAGAAATTCATTACTATAATAAGCACTACGGTAATGGCTTAAAGTGGTATCGTGCCCATTTTCCCGTCGGCTCTTTGGATCCTTCTTGTCGCAATTTTATTACCGGCGAGGCTTCAACTATGTATTTACATGATACGAAGACACCAGTGCGCATGTTTAAGGATGTGCCAGATGTTAAATTAATGCTGGTTCTTAGAAATCCTGTGGATCGAGCGATTTCGCACTATCATCATCGTGTGCGTTCTGGGCGAGAAAAGCGCACTATTGACGAAGCAATGCACTCTGCTCTATGCCGTGTTAGTGCAGGTGATTTCGAGTCTGGTACGGAGACTGACTTTCTGGCCTATGGGTGTTATGCGGAATATTTAAATAACTGGCACAAAGTCTTTCAGCCAAAACAGTTCTTGGTGATGCAAGCTGAGGCATTTTTTGCGGATCCTCTTCCAGAGTTTAGAAAGGTATCCGAATTCTTAGGTATTGATTATCTCCCTCCTGTGACAACCCGACATTTTAATGCGGGTGAATATAAAAAAGAAGATTTATTTCTTCGTGAGGAATTGGCTTCCTACTTTCGTGCTTATAACGAAGAACTGTATCGTATGGCGCAGATTGATTTTTTTTGGTGAGATGCACAAGCTGCAGCTAAAGAAAGTGCTATTTGAGAGTGTTGATTAGCTTAGTTTGCGGTTTCAATCTTGCTAGGCTCTGTCTTGATACGTCGTCCCAACTTGAAGACTAGCCCTATTCTCTGCGGGGCGAAGGTTCCGACTAAAACAGATTATACATATTACTTACATACTACGGCAGTTGCCGTCTGTAATATAAACCACACATAAATGAACAATGAAAAATGATAATACACTAGGTGGGTTGTCGGTCGTTATCCCCTGTTATAACGAGAAAAACACTATACGAAAGATTATACAGGAGGTGAGGGATTCCGGGATTTCTGACATCGAAATCGTTTTGGTAGACGATTATTCGACAGATGGAACACGTGAGATTCTAAGTGAGGAACTTTCGGGGCAGATTGACCAAATTATCTTACATGAAAGAAATATGGGGAAAGGAGCTGCTCTGCGCACAGGGTTCCAGCATTGCACCAAACCTATTGTGGTTGTCCAGGATGCGGATTTGGAATATGATCCTAAGGAATACACTATTCTTTTAGATCCCATATTACAAGGGCATGCAGATGTTGTGTTCGGATCGCGTTTTATGGGGGGGCGACCGCATCGCGTTCATCTCTTCTGGCATATGATTGGGAATCACTTACTGACAGTAGTTTCCAATATGTTCACTAATCTGAATCTTTCAGACATGGAAACGTGTTATAAGATGTTCAAGCGTGAGATTATACAAGAGATCGACATCGAAGAGGATCGCTTTGGCTTTGAACCGGAGATTACCGCGAAACTGGCTCGGAAGCATTGTACGATTTATGAAGTAGGGATCTCTTATTACGGACGTAGCTACGATGATGGGAAAAAAATCGGCTGGCGTGATGGGGTGAGGGCTATTTATGCCATCATAAAATACAACCTTTTCTCGCGCTGATGCAGCTTCCTGACCAAACCTTGCTCGTCCTTGCTTGCGGTGGGATCGCCTACTGGGGATCGCTTGGCTTGGGAGAATTCGTTTTGAGTATGGTAGGTTGGAAATATATTGCAGGAGACATGTGGAGGCGTCCGGCATCTTTGCTTGCAGGCCTATTGCTATGGTTGTGGTTCGCAATGTTTGTTGGTTTAGCTGGATTGGTCGATGCTGTGATCCTGCCGATTTTGTGGCTTCTCATTATGGTGAGTATGTCAATCTATTGGTTTCGTCGAAATAATGACTTTAGTGTTTTGCGGCGGGTGTTCTCTGGAGGAGATACTTGGTTCAGAGTGGGCATTGCTTTCTTTGCTGTGGTTGTTGCGACTACACTTCTTTATGCTGCAGCTCCATCCTCGAAGATTGATGAAATTTATTACCACATGCCTTTGGCTAAACGTATTCTTGAGGAGGGAGCACTAAATTTTATGACCTTTCCATGGCAGTCTGCTATTCTGCCACAAATGATGTTTCAAATTGGCAACGTCTTCTTTCATGGACTGGGTCTCCCTGATGCCGGCAACGTATTTAGTGCGTTATTGGGGCTCGAATTAATGTTTTTTGCCTACAGAATTCATGATTCTCGAGCGCGAGTCGCCTGGCTTTATTTGGTAATGGCAATGTACCTAGGTTTGCATTCGGCAATCTGGTGGGCGACCAGTGGCGCGCATGCCATGGGGGATCTCGGAAGTGCCTTGTTGTTTGTCGGTGTCTTTCTGTTGCCCGGGCACGATGATATACCGCGTGTTTATCGGTTGTTGCTTATGTCAATCTTTGGTGTTGTCGCAGTCGCTTCGAAGGTTTCCTTGGGGCCAGTCACAGTTGTCGGCCTTATGCTCTACCTGATTAGTGAAGACTGGCGGGGGCTAGACGTCACGAGTGCTTGGAAAAGTGTATTTGTTCTATTAGCTCCCTGGCTTTTGTTTTTTGCCCCGATTTGCTTGTATACATGGTCTAGCTCGGGGTCGCCTTTTGGTCCGATGCTTGTTGGGCTATTTGGATCTAATGTCTATGACGTTACGATGATAAGTGAAATGTTTGCTAGAATTACTTCAAATAATGCACCCACTGTCTTTGAATTCGCTAAGCATTCAATTCCATCTTATTCGTGGCCAATTTGGGTCGGTTGGCTCGCTTTTCTTTTCCTCGCTCAGCGCGGCGAGCGAATTAAGGCAGGTCTTCTTTTAGTTGTTGGTTTGCTTGTGATTACCTTTTTGACGCAATTTGACTTGAGGTTTCTAGGGGGGCTTTTCTGGGCTCTTTCGATTCTTGGCGCTTTAAAAGTCTTTGAACGTTGGAACCTTATTTCCTTTCGAAATGTTACAGTTGCGATTGTTGGGTTGCTTTCATTGCCATGGCTGGGGCTTCGGATTGTTTATAGTGAACCTTTTTTTACTTCAGGGTGGAATCCTTCTGGCCGAGAGGAATTTAGGCATAAGATGGTTGCGTTCACTCAGGATTTTATTGAGCTTGATCAGCGCCTTCCTTCTAACGCGGTACTTGTATATTCTGGAGTGCGTTTGAGCTCGCTATATTCTCCGCGGCCTGCGTATCCGTGGCGTAGCTTCCCACGGGATGGAGCCATGCTTTACCTTTTTGGTGTTGGCGAAACTCTCACGATCCCGGATGGATTTGTAGTATCTGATTTGATATATGAAAATAGGGAAGCAGTCCAATATGTGATGCGGCAGTCTGGTAAGTTTAAACGCACACGTTTAAGGGTTTATCGTATGATTCGTAAATAGGTTAGCTTTTTAATCTCTTTCGGTATGCATTCTTCTATATTAGATTGATGAGTTTAAGGATACTAGTCGTAGCCCCGGATTACCCCCCACCTGTGGTTGGCGGATTGCAAAAACAGGCGCATGAATTGAATCAGCAGCTTGTTAAGATGGGGTGTGAAGTTTTGGTTCTAAGTTGTAAGCATGTTCGCGATGGTCATTCTGAGGAAGTTGTTGACGGTATTTGTGTTCGGCGTGCTCCGTTTTGGGGGAAGCTGAGAACGCGATTGGTCATTAACGCTTTTTGGACGGTTATACAGATTCTCGTATTGGCGAGACGTTATGATGTCGTGCACATTCACAATTTATCTACTATTGGTGCCGTAGCTGCCGTAGCTGCGCGTTTGTGTCGAGTGCCTGTTGTGATGAAGCTTCCTAATGTGGGCGAAATGGGAATACCAGGGCTTCGAAGTTATGCTTTTGGCGATGGTATTCTAGTCATGCTAAAGGCAGTTGATGCATTTGTTGCTATGTCTGAGGCTAGTGTGGATGAACTTAGAGAAGTCGGGACACCCAATCGTAAAATCTTTCGGATGGTCAATGGTATCAATCTTGCCTCATTTGATTCGGCTAAAGGGGAGTATGAGCAGTTAGAGGCTTCTAGTGAAAAGTTGAACATTGTATTTACTGGAAGGCTCGTCGCAACTAAAGGATTAGATTCACTTTTCCATGCCATCGCAGAACTGGTTGAGACTGGTGAGATTGGAGATGCGAAGCTATCGATAGTGGGAACTGGGCCTGAACTTGAGAACTTGAAGAACTTGGCAGGTTCACTTTCTCTAAGTAACTACATTGAGTTTTTAGGTTATCGGCCTGATATTCCAAGGATTCTTGCGGGGGCTTCTGTTTTCGTTCTACCATCTCATGCTGAGGGAAATTCCAATTCAATTTTAGAGGCAATGTCAGCCAGCTTGCCTGTTGTCAGCACCGATGTCGGTGGCACTCGGATGCTGTTGGGCGCAAGGGCTGGGGAGTATGTTGTGGCTCCTGGAGATTCAAAGGCATTAGCAAATTGTTTGAGGCGTTTGATCGGTAACCCACAATTACGTGCTCAACTTGGTCAAGAAATGCGACAAAGAATCGAGGACCATTTTGATATTTGTGTGGTAGCCAGTGGTTACCATTCTGCTTATTCAGCATTGAAGAATGCTCGCTACCGTTGTGCCGATATGACTCCTTTAAGCAGCTCCGCGTTTGATTTATGAATATCTTGCACACGACCCCCTCATTGGCTCTTAGCTGTGGCGGGCCACCGCGATCTGTCAGTCAGATATGTGAACACCTTTCAATGGATGGTGATCAAGTGTCTATATTGACGACAGTATATCCTAACGATCCGATTATTGAGCTGAGTGAAAGTATCAGAATGTTGAGTATCCCAGGGAAAAGCAAAAGCTTTTGGGGGCGACTGTTAGCAGCTAATTATTGTAAGTATCTGGGGCAGCTTAGTGGCTCTGATCTACCAAATGTAGTTCACAATCATGGGGTTTGGTTGCGGTGTTCTTACGAAGTGGGTGCTTTTACTCATAAACGGGAGATCCCTTATGTTCTTTCTCCGAGGGGTATGCTTGAGCCTTGGGCGCTCAATCACAGTAAGTGGAAAAAAAAGTTGGCATGGCAGTTGTATGCGCGTCGAAGCTGTGAATTTGCTAGCTCCTTTCACGCGACTGCTGAGTCTGAGGCGGAGAGTATTCGCCGCCTTGGCTTTAAGCAACCGATTGCTGTCATTCCCAACGGGGTGCAACTGCCAAGGTTTGATCCATCCTCCGTCTTCCGTCCTTCGTCCTCAGAAAAGCGCACCGCGCTTTTTCTCTCTCGGATTAACCCAAAGAAGGGATTGCCCATGTTGTTGGATGCGTGGAAGCGTCTGTCGCCTGAGGGCTGGCGTTTAATTATTGCAGGGAATGATGACAGTAACCATCTACCTGTTGTTCGACAGAAGATTGCTGAGTTCGGCTTAGGAGGTCAGGTTGAGATTGCTGGGCCTTTATTTGGGGAGGCTAAGGAAGCGGCTTATCGTGATGCGGATTTGTTTGTCCTGCCGTCCTATTCAGAAAATTTTGGCATTGTCGTTGCGGAGGCACTGGGCTACGGCCTCCCTGTGCTCACTACGACTGGTTGTCCTTGGCAAGAGCTTGTTTCGGAACGCTGCGGATGGTGGGTTGACCCGACGACTGATAGGATTGAATTAGGGCTGAAAGCGGCCTTGTCAACTGAGCCCGGAGAATTGAAAGCTATGGGGCTTCGGGGGCGTGCGCTCGTCGAGAAGAATTACCAATGGCCTTACATCGCAGAGCGCATGCTTGAATTTTACGATTGGCTTATCAATGGGGGGAGGCAGCCGGATTTTGTGGTATGAGTGCATTGGATATTGAGTCAAATCGCGCAGCTGCGAAATACACGAAAAAAGAACTCTTTTTGCGTGTGTTGTGGGGCTTTGGAAAACTGGCCCTCCGCCTGACGCCACGCCCTTGCTTTGGTTTGCGACGGGTTATTCTGCGTAGCTTTGGGGCGAAGGTGGGGGATGGTGTGCATGTTTACCCGTCCGCAACGATTTATTATCCATGGAATTTGGAGATCGGGGACGACTCTTCGATTGGGGAATGGGCTTTAGTCTATAATCTTGGAAAGGTGACTATTGGGAAGCGTTCAACCATTTCGCAGCGTGCTCATTTATGCGCGGGCACGCATGACTATCGGAATCCATCGTTGCCGCTGATTAAGCCGCCGATTGTCATTGGAGATGAGGTGTGGGTATGTGCGGACGCGTTCATTGGGCCTAACATTACAATTGGAAACCAAGCTGTCATCGGAGGCTGCTCGGTGGTGATTAAAGATGTCGAGGCGATGACAGTCGTGGCAGGTAATCCTGCAAAATTTGTCAAAGCTCGGGTTATAGAGCGGCAAGACGTCAAAGAGGTCGTTCAATGAATATATCCGTTCTCATTCTAACCTATGACGAATCGGTCAATTTGCCAGATTGTCTGGCTTCAGTACTGTTTTCAGATGATGTGGTCGTTTTGGATTCGGGCAGCACGGATCAAACGACCCAAATCGCAGAAGCGGCTGGCGCAGCGGTGCTCACTCGACCGTTTGATAATTATGCTGCGCAGCGGAATTATGGGCTGGCGCATGATTTTAAGCATGACTGGATTTTCATGCTGGATGCAGATGAGCGGATTCCAGAGGACTTTGTCGAAGAATTGCGTGCGGTGACTGCGCTGGAAGATAATCCCGTGACGCTTTATCGCATGCGTCGCAAAGATATGTTTATGGGGCGCTGGTTGAAACGCAGCAGCGGCTATCCGACTTGGTTTGGACGTTTGTTCCGCAAGGGAGCCGTTCGTGTCGAACGTGAGATCAACGAAGAATATTATACCGATGGAGAGATCGGCCTGCTGGAGGGGCATTTAGTCCATTATCCGTTTAACAAGGGAATCGCTTACTGGCTGGAGCGCCACAATCGCTACTCAAGTATGGAAGCCAAAAAACTCATTAGCGAGCGCATGGGATCGGTTGAGTGGGGCAATTTTTTCAGTAGTGACCCTATGCTGAGGAGGAAGGCTTTTAAGGCATTTGCTTATCGTATGCCTTTCCGCCCCATCCTAACTTTTTGTTTTCTCTACTTTGCCAAGCTAGGATTCCTTGATGGTAAAGCTGGTTTTCATTTTAGTCTCATGCGGGCTGTCTATGAATACATGATCTCCTTGAAAATGGGTGAACTGAAAGCTGCAGCTAACTCAGAATAAACTCAGTCAGCTCCTGATAGGTCGTCTCTCGATCAAACAAAGCCTCCGCCATCTTGCGTGTGTTGAGGCTTTGTTGTTTAAGGATCTCTGGTTCGGATAAATATTTTTCAAAGGCGGCCTGCAGTGATGCAGCGTCGCCTTCTTTGTATTCCGAGCCTGCGTTCCATTGTGCGAGTCGCTCGTTCAATTCGCCCCCCAGACAACTGATCATAGGGAGACCGGCTGCGGCGTATTCGCCCGCTTTGTAGGGGCAGGCGACGAGGCTGGTGGGGCGGTTGGGGACGAGTGCAAGATCCGAGGAAAGTAAGAGCTTCGTGATCGCCTCGCTTTTTAGGTAGCCATGGAAGACGATTCTTTTCTCCGCTATGAGCGATTCGCTATTCGCCATCAACTGGTTCGCTTGCGAGCCAGTTCCCGCGAAGTGGATTTGGAAGGGGAAGCGACCTTCGGCTTGCCAGTGGGCGGCGACTTGAATGATGGTCTCGAGGTCGTAGCCAGTGCCCATGGAGCCGAGGTAAACTGCCTTCAGCGGTTGATTGTTGTTTGTTGTTTGTTGTTTGTTCCTCGTTTCTTCCTGGTCTCTGTTGTGGCCTCCGTCGTGAGGCGGGGGGGCAGTGCAGTGACTATCGTCTGTCTCCTGTCCTCTGTCTTCTGCCCTCTGAGCGAAGCGCGCCAAGCCCGTTCCGTGGTAGCATAACAGCATCGGCTTGGCCGATGAGTGCGAAGGTTCGCAGGTTTGAATGTTTGAAAGTGTATCTCTGCTGGCTTGGGGTGCGGTGCGAGACGCACCTGCGCTACCTGTTAAATACGCTTGAGTCAGATCTAAATAGCTCTGTCCCACGGCACTGATTTTGTCGGCGCCTTGGTAGGCGCGGCGGGCGCTTTGATGCATGGGTCTGAGCAGCAGGGAGCCGAGAGGCTTACGCAGTGCTGCAGGCAGCGCTCGGTAAAAGGTCTCCGGCCAGGCGTCCATGATATCCACGACGACCTGGCAGCTGCGCTGCGATGATGGATGGCTGATGGTGGATGGCTGATTTCCTTGCGTTGATGCGGTGCGGGACGCACCTGCGCTACCTGCATTTTTACCTGACTGCTGACTGCTGACTTCTGCCTTCTGAAGGTATTCTCGAATAGAGAATGCTGCCTCGGCGACGCCGAGTGGGGGGAGGGAGACGACGATCCGGTCGGGGGACGCGAGGTCGCCGCGTTGGAGGGCGGCCATAGCCTCGCGGTAGAAGCCTTGGGCAAATTGCCGGTGATTCTTGAGGCGTGCGAAGCTGATGTTCTTGGTGTAGGGGGGCGTTTCGATCAGTCGGACGCTAAAGCCGTCCGTATCAGGGCAGGTGTGACGTTTGGATTTGGTCAAGTGCGAGAAATCCGACGACCACCAAATGACCGCATGTCCTTGTTTGGCCAGCATGCGGCAGAGCGTCCAGTAACGGAGCGGCACATCTGTCTCGTTAGGCAGCTGGTCAAAGGGGTTGACGACCCAGATGACCGCCGATGGCAGGATTACGGATCCGAGCTTCGCTTTTAGCGGCGCAGGACGCGGTGGTGGATCATTGATGACAGATGACGAAGATGGCGGCACGGATGTAGAAGTAGGGAAGTGTCGGGCACTTGTCGAGTCGTAGGCGCGCGAAGCGCTTGATCCGCCTCCGCCCTTCGGGGCTACGGCGTGACTAGGTGGGAGGTGGTTATCGGAGGCAGGGCGTCTCGCCCTGCGGCTGCGGGGGGCGTAAGACGGGCGCCCCCGCCTGTCACTGGTTGCGCCGGGAAATGACAGACAGGAGTGTCTGTCTCACGGTTGCGTCCTGGGCGTAGGACGGGCGCCCTCGCCTGTCACTGGTTGCGCCGAGAAATGACAGACAAGGATTCGACAGGCTCACCTCAGGAGAGTGTCTGTCTTACGGTTGCGTCTTGGGGCGTAGGTGTAGCACTGAGCCAATCGGGAGATGGTCCGGTTCGTATCGCGTCCGGTCTTGTCGCTTGCGCTCGGAAGGCGATCCCGGGATCGCAGCACTCCTGTGCGGCTTCGCATCGATCGATACGCGGGAATACCTCTCTAATGGCTACACATCGCAATGACACCCTTTTACCTAATTATTAAAAGTTAGTGGTTGCTTTTTACTTGGCGTCCGATCCCACTGGTTCGCCGTATACGCCCCTTAACTTTCCCTGCGTAGCTCGACACGTCCGCCGTAGCCTTGGGCGTAGGAGGAAGAGCGTAGCGGGGCCCCGCATCCCATGGATTACCCCGAAATACGCCCCCATCTCCGATCCGGCGATCTTCTCCTCTGTTCGGGAACCAGCTGGTTCTCCCGTTTGATTCAGGCGGCGACGGGGAGCCCCTGGAGTCATGTGGGATTGATCCTACGGCTCGAACGTCTCGACCGTGTCATGCTCTTGGAAAGCGTGGAATCGGTCGGGGTGCGTACGGTGCCGCTCAGTCGCTATTTTGCGAATTACCGGCAGAGTGGGGCTGCTTATCCGGGAGAGTTGGCTTTTTACCGTCACCGTGACTTCCCGACGGATGCCGAAGCCACGCCCGCGCTGACGCGCTTGGGGCGCTTCGCGGTCGACCGTCTTGGCTGGCCTTACGATGGGCAGCAGATTGCCGAACTGGCCGCGCGCTTGACGCTCCACCACATTGAGCCGGAAGGCCCTCGGCCGGAAACACCGGAAACGAGCCTGGAGAATCGGGCTTACATCTGCAGCGAGTATGTGGCCGCCTGCTACCGGGAGTTGGGATTGGAGATCGCTTGTGGGGATTGTCCCTATGTGACGCCTAGTGATTTTGTTGCAGATTCGCGGCTAGCTCAGCTGCCGATTCTTGGATAAGACTTTTGAGAAAGGCTCTATGTATGGGGTCTTGCCTGCTCAGTGATCAATGTCCATGTATCAACCATCGCGCAGAGCGCCCCCCCCATGAAAATCTCGGTCATCACAGTCTCTTACAACAGCGCGGCGACGGTCGTGGATACGATTCAGTCCGTGCTTGGACAGAGCTATCCTGAGGTGGAATATCTGATTATCGACGGCGGCTCGTCGGACGAGACGTTGGCGAAGCTCCAACCGTACCGTGATCGGATCGACTGTTTGGTCAGCGAACCGGACAACGGGATTTACGACGCGATGAATAAAGGGGTGGCGCGCGCTCGTGGGGAGATCGTTGGTATTTTGAACAGTGATGATTTTTATGCGGATAGGGAGGTATTGGCGACGGTGGCCGCGGCCTTTGAGGATCCGAGTGTGGACTGTGTGTATGGGGATCTCGACTATGTCGATGCTGAGGTAACGGATCGGGTGGTTCGCGCCTGGCGCTCCCAGCCCTATGAGGCGGGGGCTTTCCGGCGTGGTTGGCATCCCGCGCACCCGAGTTTCTTTGTGCGGCGTTCGGTCTACGAGCGTTACGGGGATTTTGCGACCGCTTTGCCGATCGCGGCCGATTATGAGTTTATGCTCCGTGTGCTGGAGCGGCATCAGTTGAGGTCGGTGCACCTGCCCAAGGTTTTGGTCAAGATGCGGACGGGCGGGGCGAGCAATGCCTCACTCAAGAATATCGCAAAGGCCAACCTACAGTGCTGGAAAGCCTGGCGGCAGAATGGCCTAGGGTGGTCACCCTTGCCCGTGATCCGAAAGCCGTTCTCGAAGTTGAAGCAGATTCGGCGTGGAACGCCGAGTTGAGTGGGCGGCCGCGGCCGGGTTGAGTCGTTTAGTGGACACGCTGCGCGTGTGATGGCGTATGATCCGCCTCCGCCCTTCGGGGCTACGGCGTGACAAGTGGGAGGTGGTTATCGGAGGCAGGGCGTCTCGCCCTGCGGCTGCGAGGGGCGTAGGACGGGCGCCCCCGCCTGTCTTTGGTTGCGGGGGGCCTTTACAAGGGACAGGCTAAATATAATGTTTCGAATCTAATTCGAAGAGGTATTCGCTAAAGTTTGACAATAATCATGTGCTTCAATTATGTAGCACTATGAAAACAGCAACAGTTCGAGATTTACGTAACCACTACAGTGGCTTGCTGAAATGGATTGAGGCAGGCGAAGAAGTTCGAATCACGCGCCGTGGCAAAGCGGTGGCTCGCTTAGTGCCTGAGTCCCATCTTTCGGGTAAGTCGGTTGATTGGAGCCAGAGTCCGGCCGTTTTACGTGAGCGCCGAGCATCTGAGCGCATGTCGGCAGCAACTGCGCAAAAATTGTTAGGTGAGAGTGCGGGCAAATGGTGATCGCTGCAGACACGAGTTTTCTATTCTCGCTCTACGGTAATGACGAGCACAGCTCCAGTGCGATCCGACTGCTGAATGATCGTAATCATGCCTTGTCATTGACCACACTCAATGAATTTGAATTGGCGAATGCGCTAAGATTTTCTGAGTTCAAGTCTTTCCTGCCGCCGGGTTCAGCAGCGTCTTACTGGGATAACTTTTTGGAAGATAAGCGCGAGGAGCGCGTCATCACGTTGCAATGTAATTTATCTCAAGTGCTGGAAGAGGCGATGCGCCTCTCCGAGCGTTGGACATTGAAGGCAGGCCACCGGAGTTTTGACATCTTGCATGTGGCATCAGGGGTTATGATGCAAGCCACGCATTTTTTCACTTTCGACAAAAACCAAGCGCGTTTAGCTCGTAAGGCAGGTATGCAAGTTCCTCGGAGTTCGGATGATTGATTTTCCGAGTTCGCGCATGCGGACGACAAGACCGGGCCCGCAGGGAACCGGATCATGATGGTGAATTTTAAAGGCGACTCTTCACGGGGTCGCTTTTGCCTCAGCGTAGTGACAAGCATCCTGCTTGTCGGCAGTTGATTTCGACAAGCTGGAAGCTTGTCACTACGTTTAGTTAGACTTTTCATTGGGAGGGCGATTGTCCTCAATCGCCGACGAGGTCGAGTCACAGAAAGGCTGCAAGCGGCGACTGGGACAGTCGCCCTCCCAGCGCATTTGCAATCTGTTAATCTACGTCGACACATTCACTCTCACATTTTACTTTCACTCCGTGCTGCGCACGGCAAGAACGGCTTCACCAATGGTGAGGCCTTTTTTGTAGGTCGTGGTTTTTGTTTTGCGGGCGTCGCGACGCTTAGGCCCAGGGGGCAGGGAATTGTGGCGGAGGCGCTCGATGAGTTTTAGGGGCATCGTGATTTCTCCGGGCTCAAGATTTTCGCTCTCGAGGTCGAGCCCTCCCGTGAGGAGGAAGTCGGGTGTATCGTCTTCGAGTTGCTCAGCGACTTGGTCGAATGGACTGCGGACGAGGCCGCGCAGTGCGCTGACGGGCACTTGAGCCGCGAGGGTATCGCCTGCCGCTTCGATGACGGTGGCGAGCAGGGCTTGGAGGGCACGGGTGGCTGCGGGATTGCTTTGCGGGCGGGTCAGGCGGATTTGTAGCCCGAAGCGGCCGTCCACTTTTTCTTTCAGCAAGGCGGATTCGTAGAAGGGCGCTCGCCGCAGCGAGACGGCTCCCTTTTTGAGCGCAACTGGCTTCAAGGCGGCACGCGATTGGATGCCAGGCCGAGGCAAAATGAGATTACATTGGAGTAAGCTGTGCCCGCTGATGGCCAGGGGCGTCTCGAGCTTGAGGGAACGGAGGGTGATTTCTAGGGTGGTCATGTGGGATATGCCCTCCGTCGCTCTACGAGCTATGGAGGGTCTTTGAGGATATGGGAGGAAACTGTAACTTAGAGGACTTTAGGGACTTCGGGCTTATTTGTGAACCGTTAATGAACGTTAATGGACGTTAATTTTTAGATCGAATTGGAGTATTCTTTTGTTGGAGTCCCGCCTTTAGGCGGCTGCGTCTGAGAGCCTTTGAACACGTGGCCGCCTAAAGGCGGAACTCCAACCTAGCAAACGCTCCCCGCACTTTTAATCCGTCCCCTTCCATTCAGGTGAGACGCTTTACATGATGTGCTTACATCATACGATCATTTTTTATGGACAGTCAGGTATCTACATTAACGGAGCGAGGGCAGATATCCATGCCTGCCTCTTTGAGGCGAAAGGAATTTGCCAGGGACAGGCTATAGAAATAGAAATGAACTCTCACGACTGACGCCGTCCAGATCGCAACACCTCCTAATTCAATAATAGAGTTGCGTTTGGGCAGGACGCGCTCTTCTATTGGCGGGATAAGCGCAAACGGGAGATCGACTTTATTTTGGCGCGTCGGGGGGAGGCTCCGGTCGCCATCGAGTGCAAATGGAAGCTTAAGTCGGCCCGGGAGACTCATTTTCCCGCTTTTCAGGCGCTTTATCCGGACGCACGTCAAATTTTGGTCACCTCGGATGGAGGCGAGCCTTTCATGAACCGGAAGCACAATCGCATTGAAACGGGCTTGTTACATCTGGACAAAGCAATTGACTCTAGAGGACAGGGCAATTGACGTTAATTTTGAGAGGCAGTTCTGTGGCTTTGACAAAAGTCCGGGTTTCGGTCAGATTTTGGATTATGGTATTAACCGAAGATTCAGTTGAGTCGGCGATCTGCCGTATCCTTGAGAGCCGGCAGGATGCGCTTCGGGGGCATCGTGTTCTGCTCTTTGGCTCACGAGCGGAAGGTCGGGCGGAGCGGCTTTCGGATTTTGATTTAGCGGTCGATGGCTCCAGTCCGTTGGACTTGGAATCGTTTTATGACATTCAGGATGCACTGGAGCGGATTCCGACCTTGTATCCTATGGACTGGTTGGATTTGCACCGCGCGTCCACCCAGCTAGCGGATAACGCCCGTAGGCATGGGAGGGTTTTATATGAAGGCTGAAGACATCCTGCCGGATTTCAAACGTGCCTTGGATCGTTTCGCAGAAGCGATGCAACTCGAGCCGGTGGATGATGTGCATCGTGCGGGATGTATTCAGTATTTCGAGTTCACCTTTGATCTATCGTGGAAATCGATCCAGGCGGTTGCTTCGCACTACGGACTCGAGCCCATCAAATCGCCCCGTGTGGCCTTTAAAACCGCATTCAGCCAAGGCTGGATTGCTGAGCAGGTTCCCTGGCTATCCATGCTGGAGTCACGAAACCGAATGTCGCACGTTTACAATGCCGAAGAAGCTTTGGAGGTGTATTCCAGTTTGAATGGCTACTGTGCGCCTTTTGAGCAGTTGTATTCAAGGCTTTGCAGTTTGATGCAAGAGGGGGCTTGAGCCGCTTTGCGGCGCAAGGAAGTGAGAGACAAGGATTCGACAGGCTCACCTCAGGAGAGTGTTTGCCTCACGGTTGCGTCTTGGGCGTAAGACGGGCGCCCCCGCCTGTCTCTGGTTGCGAGCTGGGAAATGACAGACAAGAGCAACTGTGTCTCCACTCCGCGCACAGCGGCAAGGGTGCCATATTCGCTGTAAGGTAGGGCCGTGATGTATAATTGACATCACAAATAGATCACGTCAAATTGACATCATGATAAGAACGCAGATACAGCTTCCGGATCGCTTGCATCGCCGCCTGAAGACGATCGCCCGGAATCGCGAAAGTTCGTTGGCCGAGTTGATCCGTCAGGGGATGGAGGGCTTTGCCGACACCTGTCTGGACGAGCCTGTTCAGGGCCGGGAGTGGCAGTTGCCCGTCTTGCGGCCGAGTGGTGGTTATCGTAAAGACCCTGCTGATGTTCGCGCGGAGGCGGATGCCGTCGAGGAGCGTTCTTCATGATCTCGGTCGATACCAACCTCCTGATTTATGCGGCCGATCCTGACTCGCCGAAGCATGAGCGTCTTTGGAACCCGCTTCTGCAGGATTGAGAAGGAGTCAACTAGGGCGTCATAGCAATCGGTCGCAGGAGGGGATCCTGATTTTCGACGAGCACTGAGCCAATCGGGATACACACTCTTTCAAATTCTTGAAACCCTATTTTGCTAGATTAGTCTGAATACAGGTGGATGGATCGTGCCATGGTAGGGAGCGTTATCCTTAACGCTCCGAGGGCATCCTGTGGCGGTTCGATCTGTTCGACAAGCTCACATCAGGCGGGATATCGAACCCTACCTTCAGGAGCAAGGGCATCCGTTCCGTCTTGAGCCAAACTCTACGCTTGCCTCGGTGATGTGATTTTAGACATATTTTCGGGATGATCGATGATGTTAAATTGGCAGGCTGTAGGCAGCGATTCGCCAAGGAAGGGACCATTGTGGCGGTTTGGATTTTAGGTTCTGCGGTGACGAATCGCCTGCACGAAGCAAGTGACGTGGATTTTGCGATTTTGTATGCGGAGGGGACGGTTTCTGATTATAAACGGTTGGGCGGTCTTTCCTTCGACTTGGAATCCATACTTGGACGGCGAGTGGATTTAGGGCGCTTGGATACTCGCAATCTGATCTATGCGCATGAGGCCATCAGCCATGGGGTTCGCATTTATTGCAGAGCTCCGGATGTTGCGGATCGTTATATGGAAAGAGTCAACGCGTTGTATTTTGATTTAAAACGTGACCGGAAGGTTGTGGAGGATGCGTATTGTGCCTGATGATGTCATGTTTGGAAAAGCGGCAGTGATCGAGCGTTCGTTGCGCCGCGTCTTAGAGATCTACCGTGCCGATCCGAAATTGGATGATATGCTGCACTTGGATGCACTGACTTTGAATGTGGAGCGAGCCTGCCAGGCAGCGATTGATTTGGCCATGCATATCGTTGCGGTGAAGCATTTGGGGATGCCTCAAAGTCAGGCAGATGCCTTTCGTTTACTGGTGGACGCGTCTTTGTTGGACCGTGAACTCTCGGATCGGATGATTGGGATGTGTGGTTTCAGGAATGTCCTTGTGCATCAGTATCAGGAGCTGGAAGTCGACATCTTGCATCAGGTCGCCGATGAACGTTGGCGCGATTTGGTGGCACTCTGCCAAGCGTTCGGTCTCAAGATTGTTGTTTCGTAGTCATTCTGCCCTTGAATGACGTCATCATCGCGCACACGCGCGATAAATGCAGATCTCCCCATCGCCGTAGTAGGCGATGAGAATGGCGTCTTCGCTGGCGACGGACTCGAAGAGTTTGAGCATCATTTCCTGTTCGCCCGGCCAGGGGTAGACGAAGAAGACGTCGACTTCGTCGAGGCCGATGTCCATGTCCTCGTAGCAGGGGACTTCGCTCTGGTGGCCGAAGCTGTCGTCGGGGACGATGTCGGTGCCGCCGATGTGTTCGTATTCGATAAAGCCTTCGGGTATGTAGCTGGTGGCAATAAACTCGGCACCGGTTTGATGTGTTTCCGCGAGTGACTCGGCAATTTCGACAAGGCCTGCTTCGAGCTCGATGCCGGTGGCTTCGTAGCCGAGCTGGGCGGCTAGGCTGGTGGCCACGCCGAAGCCGCTGCCCCATTCGATGAAGCGGTCGCCGAGGGCGAGGCCTTCATCGCGGACATATTTGAGCGCGGCATAGACCTGAGCGGGCTCGCTGGCGACATAGCGGGGGTAGCGCTTGTTGAGCTTTTGAGCCCAGAAGTCGTGCCAGCGATCGTCCGCGTCGGCGATGAGTGATGCGAAGGGCTCGGGGACTTCGGGACTCGTTGGGGAGTAGTCGAGTGGTTGTAATGTGGGATCCATTTTTTTAGACCGCTAATAACCGCTAATAACCGCTAATGCTGACTCTGACGTTGAATAATTATGATGTGCTTAATGTGGATCGAATCCTCTATTGAGGATTCTCATAAGCGGTGATGAGCGGTTTCCGACGAAGTCGGCTGCGTTGTTGTAGATTTCTTTAAGTGAATTTTAAGACCGCTAATGACCGCTAATGCAGGCTCTGACGTGGAATAAGGGTAGAAATATTAGCGTGTGATGAGCGGTGATAAGCGGCGGTGCCCTGCGTAGCTTGTAAAGCGTAGCACGGGTTTCCGACGAAGTCGGCTGTGTCGTTGTTGGCTGTTTTTTTAGAGGAGTTTACTCAGGAATATATTCTTTGAGGATGTATCGTTTCCATTCCAAGCGTTTCATGGGGCCGAAGTTGATCAGGTAACCCACCGCCTTTTTAGTGATACGCATGTAATTGATGAGCTGTTGCTCGTGGTCGGGGATCAACTCTTTGACTGCTTTCAATTCGACGACAATTTCGCCAAATGCATAGATGTCAGGGATATATTTTTTATTGAGCTGATGTCCTTTGTAGAAAACAGAGAGTTGCTCTTTGCTGGTGTAGGGCATGTCTCGCAGATGCAGTTCCCACTCCAAGCTTTCCTGATAAATCTCTTCGGCAAGGCCGCCGTTTAACTCGGAATGCACTTCAAATGCGGCCGACATCAATGCATACCCCTCGTCACTCAAATACTCTTTACTGGCTGGTTGTTTCATCCTGACAGAGTAGCTGATTGAGTTTGGGCGTGTCAGTGAATTTTTTAGACCGCTAATAACCGTTAATGACCGCTAATGCTGAGGCGAAATATTGGAATGCATTGAATCCTCCATTGAGGATTCTCATAAGCGGTGATGAGCGGTTCCCGATTTTATTCCGGCTTGATGAGTTTCTCGATATCTCTTCGATCTTTTTTGGTCGGTCGGCCGCTGCCTTTGTGGCTGAAGACTTTGGCATTGGCCCGCTTTTCGCGGGCTTTCTCAAACTCGGCTTCGGGGGTTTGGTCGTCGAGGTGTTCGGGGACGAGGGGCGCACCTATACGATTCTCGGTGAGCGCGAGCACGTGGAGGGTGCGGGTGAGTGCTTTGGTGCGAGCGACGATGGTGTCGCCAATGCGGACTTTGGCGGAGGGCTTGGCGATGGTGCCGTTGAGCCGCACGGCGGAGCCGCGGCAGGCTTCGGCCGCGTCGCTGCGTGTTTTATACACGCGGACAGCCCAGAGCCATCGATCTAATCTTTGATGTTCCATCAAAGAGTGAAAGTGAAGGTGAGAGTGAAAGTGGCAAGCATCGCTCTGATTGTAGACCGCTAATGACTGCTAATGCTGACGTGGAATAATTATGATGTGTTTATTGTGGATTCTCATACGCGGTGATCAGCGGCGGTGCCCTGCGTAGCTTGTAAAGCGTAGCACGGGTTCCCGACGTAGTCGGTTTTATGTGCGTACGGCGGCCTTTATCTTATCCAGTCCTTCTTCGAGTCGCGCGCGGGGGCAGCCGAAGTTGAGCCGGAGGTGTTGGATGCCGTCGAAGGGGGTGCCGTCAGAGAGGCCGACGCCGTGTTTCTCGAAATGCCCGACGGGATCTTTGAGCCCGAGGCGGCTGACGTCGAACCAGGCGAGGTAGGTGGACTCCATCGGTCGAAAGGTGATCTCGGGGAGTTCGGACTTGATGAAGTCGTCAACGAGTTGGTAGTTGCCGCGCAAATACGTGAGCAGGGCTTGGCGCCAGGGCTCGCCGTGGTTGTAGGCGGCGGTGATGCCTGCGTAGCCGAAGCAGTTGACCTCGGTGATAATGCCGCGAATCGTCTTTTGGAATTGGGCGCGTAGGCTAGAATTTTCGATGACGGAAAAGGCGCAGGCGAGGCCGGGCAGATTGTAGGTCTTGCTGGGTGCCATCAAGGTGACGGTGCGCTGGGCGATGCGTTCGCCGAGAGTGGCGGTGACGGTGTGGGTGGCTTTTTCGTCGAAGACGAGGTCGCAGTGGATCTCGTCGGAGATAAGGACGAGGTCGTGGCGTTCGCAGAAGTCTGCGATGGCGGTGAGCTCTTCCTCTGTGAAGACGCGGCCGACGGGGTTGTGCGGGCTGCAGAGGACGAAGATCTTGGTGTTGGGCTTCACCGCGGCTTCCATGGCTTCGATGTCGAGCGTCCATTGATCGTCGGCGTTGAGGCAGAGGGGGACTTTGATCAGTTCGCGGTCGGCGTAGTCGGGCGCGGAGAGGAAGGGGGGATAGACGGGCGTAGCCGTCATGACGGAGTCGCCGGGCTGGGTGAAGGCGTGGCAGCAAAGGTTGATTGCGGGGACGAGGCCGGGGAGGAAGTTGAGCCAGCTGGCCTTTGCACTGTAGCTGTGTTGACGCTCGAGGTAGTTGAGTACCGCTTCGACGGGCGCTTCGTAGGGGATGGTGTAGCCGAAAATGCCGTGGTCGAGCCGTTGCTGAAGGGCGTCGAGAATCTCGGGCGCGGAGGTGAAGTCCATATCCGCGACCCAAAGCGGGAGGATGTCGCGGCCTTTATATTTGTCCCATTTGAGGCTGCCGTAGCCGGTTCTATCAGGGCAGCTGTCGAAGTTGTACGGCGCTTCGCGCCGAGTTGATCCGTCTTCGCTCTGCGAGCTACGCCGGACATGGTGGTTGAGTGGTTCCGTCTTCTCTGTGATACGTCGTGACATGTGATTGGTCAATTGGGTGGCGGCCTGGTGGCCGAGTTGATCCGTCTTCGCTCTGCGAGCTACGCCGGACATGGTGGTTAAGTGGTTGAGTTTGGGGCTATGGCCGAGTTGAGTTGGGCGGCTCGTTGAGCCGAGTTGAGTTGTTGAGTGGGGAACTGACGCCTAGTTGAGTGATGTTTTCTGTCAGACTCAACTACTTAGCTGCGGTTCTGTTCCGCCTGCCGGCGGTTCGTTAGGGATAACGAAGCCTACCGGGGTTGGATTCGTTAATCGGGTAGGGCGTGATATCCCTATCGCGCCGCGGATGTGCCCGCGAGTTCCGCCTGCCGGCGGTTCGTTAGGGATAACGAACCCTACCGGGGTTGGATTCGTTAATCGGGTAGGGCGTGATATCCTTATCGCGCCGTGGATGTATTTGGAGGTCATTCCGCCTGTCGGCGGTTCGTTAAGGATAACGAACCCTACCGGGGTGAACGTATGATGTAAGGCCATTCGTCGGCGTTTTTGCATAGCTGGGCTCTGACTGGGTTCTGGCGCAGGTAAGACTCTTTCTCGATCAGTTCATCTTGGTTTCGAATCCGATGCTCGAAGTAGTTTTTCTGCCAAGTAATGCCTGCTTTTTTCGCAAGGTAACGTTTCCAGCCCCCGATAATGGTGGAGATCGACTTTGAGCGAGTATTCAGTGTCATTAGACCATGCAGGTGGTCTGGCATGATGACCAACAGTTGAATGTGCCAGAGCGCTCGATCCGTGTAGTTGTTTACGGATTCTTCGATTGCATGAAATGGGGTAGGACGTGCCAGTTGGTTTTTACCACGAGGCAGACAATTGATGGTGATGAAATAAGTCTCTCCATCCGGCACCCAACGAGGAACCGCATGGGGCAAGACTTTTCTCTTTGGTCGATCTAACATCTCGATTGAATCATCTATTGGATTCGAAGCAGATCAATCCCATTCGGGTCGGGCGCGATATCCCTATCGCGCCGTGGTTGTGTGCCTGCGTGGCTGTTCCGCCTGCCGGCGGTTCGTTAGGGATAACGAACCCTACCGGGGTGATTCGTTAATCGGGTAGGGCGCGATATCCTTATCGCGCCGCGGTTGTACCCGCGAGTTCCGCCTGTCGGCGGTTCGTTAGGGATAACGAAGCCTACCAAATCGGTTCGTTAGGGATAACGAACCCTACCAAATCGGTTCGTTAGGGATAACGAACCCTACCTCAACGCGTCGCTAACTGCTGCCCAAATTTGTTCACTCAACGCTTCGATGGCCAAGCTGCCGTCGAGGACGACAAAGCGCTTGGGCTCTTTCGCTGCCAGATCGAGGTAGCCTTGGCGGACGGCTTGGAAGAATTCGATGGCTTCCTGCTCCATGCGGTCGAGCTGGCCTTCGCTGCGTTTATGGACGCGGGCGAGGCCGATCTCGGGAGGAAGGTCGATCAGAATGGTGAGATCGGGCATCGTTGTGCCGACGGCGAAGCGGTTGATGGCTTCGACTTGTTGGGCGTCGATGGCGCGGGCGACGCCTTGATAGACGGTGGTGGAGTCGAGGAAGCGGTCGCAGAGCACGATTTGATCGGCGGCGAGTGCGGGCTGGATTCGTTCGCGAACATGCTGCGCGCGGCTAGCGGCAAAGAGCAGCAGCTCGGCCTCGGGGGACATGCCTTGGCCGGCTTCGTCGTGTTGAAGCAGGTGGCGGATCGATTCCCCGAGGGGCGTGCCGCCGGGTTCGCGAGTCTGCACGACGGACTGGCCTTCCGACTCAAGGCGGGTTTTCAGCGCGGCGATCTGGGTGGACTTGCCGCAGCCTTCGCCGCCTTCAAATGTGATGAAGAGCGCGCGCTGCGCGCAGCGCGAGTTGGGTGGTTCCGTCTTCATTTCATTACGCCGCGACATGTGAGTGAGAGTGCTGCGCACAGGTTGAGTGGGTTGGAGTCCCGCCTTTAGGCGGTCATGCTTGAATGTTGGCGCACGCTACCCGACGCCCGCACAAGTCTCTGCGATACGCCGGGACATGTGAGTGGTAGTGCTGCGCAAGGGGTTGGGTGGTTGAATTGGCTTGGAAAGTAGCGGGGTTGATTCTATCGCCCCGCCGGATCTTGCATAGTCGTTAACATGGCAAGTTTCGGTCGGAGGGTAGAACCCGTCCGACTACCAAGTGCCAATGAACTCGGCGAGGTCGTCGAGGCTGGGGCTGACGGCGGTGCGCACGTAGAAACCGGAGGTAGCGACGGCGACAGTGAGGGCGGCTTCGGGGCTGAGACCTAGAAGGCGAGCGGTGACGAATCCGGAGTTGAAGTGGTCGCCGGCACCTGTGGTGATCTTTGGCTTCTCGCAGTAGGGACCTGCCGCGTAGGCGGTGCCTTCGGGCGTGGCGCAGGCGGCGTCGGCCACGGGGTGGATGACGACGGTGTCGAGCTTCAGCTTCTCGCGGATACGGGCAGCGATGACTTGTAAATTTTCGGGTGTGTTCGGCAGTGGGTCGAAGCCGAGGAGGGCGTCGACTTGTTCGGCTTCGCGGAGGTTGAGCCCGAGGATGACTTTGCCAAAGGCTTCGAACTCCCCAAAGACGTGGAGCACTTCGAGTAGATCGGCGTCGGAGCGTTTTTCGGGATCGGCTAGGTCAAAGAAAAAAGTGCGCGTTTTGTCTTTGGAGACGGCGGGGAGCACTTTGGCGAGGAAGCTACGGAATACGTCGGTAAGGAAGGGGATCATCGTCCAGTTGACCATGGCGATGAGGTCGGACTCGTCGAAGATTTCGATGAGCTTGTCTTCGCCGGGGAGTTCGCAGAGGCGCTCGTAGGTGATCTCGTCGAGGCTGGCCATGGAGCCAAACATAATTTTGCCGTCGGAAAATTCAGCGGCGTGGGTGACGCCAGGGTCGCCGATAGAGATGGCGTTTGTTTTTTCGGCGAAGTCGTGGAAGACGTGGTGGATGGCGTCGCGGCCGAGGGCACCGAGGTAACGGACGTCGAGCCCGTGGGCGGATTGCGCGTTGGCCATGATCGGCCCGTTGCCGCCGAGCTTCTCGACGATGGGAGCGAGCTCGATATTGGCGCTTTTACCGGCAGCAGAGCCGATACGGTTGGCAAAGTCGGTGATGGTGGGAATCGCTTTGAACTGATCGCCGGGCCCGGAACGCTTATCGACGGGGTGGACGATGACGTCGACAAAGCCGTCGATGCCGACGAGCGCCTTTTTTGAACTGGCGAGTGGGCCCTTTTCTGAGAGTTCTTGAAGAGTCTGAGTCTTGTGTTCCATAGCAGCGGCCTGCGGCCGAGTTAAGTTGGGTGGCGCTGCGCGCCGAGTTGAGTTGTTGAGTGGGACGGCTTGCGGCCGAGTGAAGTTGTTAAGTTGTTGGGTAGTTGAGTAGTATTTTCTGTCCGACTCAACAAATTAACACGCGCAGCGCACACCCTACTCAACTTGCACCGTAGGTGCGCCTACTCAACCACTCAACTGCAGCTTTGCTGCAACCACTCAACCAGATAGCTCCGCGATGGAGCCGAAGTCGGCGTCGAAGAGGCGTTTGTAGGTGCGCACGGCGAGGCCGTCGGTGAGGCCAGCGGTGTAGTCGCAGAGTCGGCGGTGGCGTCCGGTGGCGTCGGCCTCGTGCTCGAGGAGCTCCTGAACGGAGGCGGGCAGGAGGTTGAGCCCTTTGCTTTCGGGGTGGGCGCAGTGTTCGCAGAGGGCAGAGAAGAGGCGCTCAAGGATATAGCCGCCTTTGAACTCGATTTGCTGGAGCTGGGTGGATTTGAAAATGAGATCGAGGGCGATGGCCTTGTAAAGCGCACTCTCCGCCTTGACCGCAGGGTCGATCGCTAGGTCGAAGGCGTGCCGTTGGGTGCGGTCGCTGAGAAAGCCGCTGCGAGTGCGCAGGGTGCAGGCGTGGACGAAGGTGCCGACCCGGCTGCCGAAGTAGGGCTCGTAACTGTTCGTCTTGATCTTCTCGCAGAGTGTTTCGACGAGCTTGGATTGGACGGAGTCGAGTTGCTGGCTGGACGCCCACTCGGTGAGGCTGCCGACACTGATGTAGCGTGCGTGGATGCCATCGACGATGTCGTGCAAGGAGTAGGCGGTGTCGTCGGCCCAGTCCATGATTTGGCACTCGATGCTTTTGAATGTATTGAGCGCCTTCGTCGTTTCTAGCGTTTCGGGTGGGGTGGCTCCGTCGAAGATGGCCTCCCGCCACTGAGCTTGCTCGTCGTAGATAAAATGGTGCTTGGGGGCTTTGCCGGTTTGCGCGATCCAGTCGCTCTGGGTGGCCTTATATTTCATCACGCCATCGAGAAAAGCGCGGGTTGGCGCGATGCCTTTTGTACGGCCGGGGCGCTCGTAGATGAGCTCAGTCAGGATGCGAAGGGTCTGGCCGTTGCCCTCGAAACCGCCGTGGGCAGCCATGAGGTCGTTGAGCTTGCGCTCGCCGATGTGCCCGAAGGGCGGATGCCCGAGGTCGTGCGCGAGGCAGATGGCTTCAGTCAGATCGGCATCGATGTGGAAGCGCTCATTGAGCAGATCGGAGCTGGCGAGTAGAAATTCGCAGATCGAGCGGCCGACCTTGGCGACTTCGATCGAGTGGGTGAGGCGTGTTCGGTAGAAATCGTATTCGCCAGACTGGAAGACCTGGGTCTTGGACTGCAGGCGGCGGAAGGGGTAGGAGAATATGATGCGGTCACGCTCGATTTGGAAAGCACTGCGGTAGTCGCCCTCCGGTGCCGGGGTTTCGGGGAAGCGCTCTAGATCGAAAGTGGAGTAAAAATCGTTATGCATGGTCGCGGATTTGTTTTGAATCGAACAGTGAGCGCGTTTAGCTGTCTTATCTCAATGATGAAATACCCCATTCAACTTGGAACACTCGCGGCTTTAGCTGTGGGCTTTGTCTTACTTTCGCTGTGTCCTTTGACTGTGGATGCGCGCATCGGCGAGCGCCGTGAGTCGCTCGAGCGCCGTTTGTTTTCGTCCGGCGGAATCGTTTACAGAGATGACGAAATCGAGAAGTCTAGGCGTAAAGGTATGCCCTATCTGAGGTATTTCGAGTATTTGCCTAGTTCTTCGGATGTTCGGATCTACTTTAAGACTATCGATGGTCACCGTCCCACTTCGTCTGAAGTGAATGAAAAGCGCATTCCAGTCGGGTGGGATCTCCACGTCGTTTATATCAATGGAAAATCTGCGATCGAAGTTTACAAACGTAGTCAGGGGATTACCGACTATGAGCTAAATCATTTATTAGCGCTGCACGGAGCAGGCTCGTTTTGGAAACGATTAAACGAAGAAGAGATGGGCAAAGAGGTGAGCGCCTTTGGTTTCGAGATGGTTCGGGATGATGGGCGAGTTCGCGCAAAAAAACTTGGCGGGGACTCTATCATGTTTGTTGATTCGGAAGTCGACATCAAGTTGGCGGAACTGAATACCACTGCGCTTGAGGAGAAGGCGCCTGCCAGTGTGAATGGGTTTTAGGGCGGCACGGCGGCGGCTTGCGCCGAGTGAAAGTGAGGGGACTTAACTTTGTCGAGCGCTCGTTGGAGTTCCTTCACTCATGGCACACCCGTCTCGACTGACTTTTTTGAAAAACGTCTTGCAGTCGGAAAGCTAGGGTCTAAACACACTTTTTCGGTTTGGAGAGATGGCAGAGTGGCCGAATGCGGTAGTCTTGAAAACTATTGAGCCGTAAGGCTCCGGGGGTTCGAATCCCTCTCTCTCCGCCAATTCAAGACGAAGTCGCCGAAGTGGCGGCAAGAGAGGGGAGATGCGAACCACTGGGTTCGACGGAGCGAAGCGGAGATGGGACGCCGTAGGCGGTCTCGAAGAGATTTTGCAAAGCAAAACCAATCCCTCTCTCTCCGCCATTCGACGCGCTACGCTTGCTCATGGCAGGCCAAAAGAGTTGAAAATAAGGACGAGCTATGGAATTTCCCAAAGACTTAAAGCGCGTCGACGGAGCGAAGCGGAGATGGGGCGCACGAAGTGCGAGCCCGTAGGGCCGAGCTAGCGAGCCAATGCCCTGAGCCTGTCGAAGGGCTGTCTTGGGTTTATATCTTGTTAATGCGCAATGGGATGCTATACGTTGGGCAAACTAAAAATGTCTCGAATCGCATGCGGCGACACGCTGAAGGAAGTGGCTCTCGACAAGCTGGAAGCTTGTCACTACACTAATAAAACAGATTGCGGTCGAGGCTGCGGTATTGGATCGCTTCGAGAAGGTGGGGTGTCTCGATCTGCTCGGTGCCGGCGAGGTCGGCGATGGTGCGGGCGACTTTGAGGATGCGGTCGTAGGCGCGGGCTGAGAGCGAGAGTTGTTCCATGGCTTGTTGCAGGAGGTCGCCTTGCTCTTTGTTGATCGCGCAGTGTTTGCGGATTTGAGAGTGTGACATGCGGGCGTTGCAGCGGTCGGAGGCGAGTGCGGATTCTTGGAAGCGTTCGTTTTGCACGGCGCGGGCGGCTTCGCAGCGGGTGCGCATCACTACAGAGCTTTCGCCGGGTTCGGTGTTGCGCAGCTCTTCGATTCGCAATGAGGGTGCTTCAATATGTAGATCGATGCGGTCGAGTAAAGGGCCGCTGATTTTGGAACGGTAGCGCTGGATCTGTGGCACGGTGCAGCGGCACTCGCGGGAGCTGTCGCCGGTATATCCACACGGACAGGGGTTCATCGCGCAGATCAACATGACGTTACAGGGGAGGGTGATCTTGCCCGCGCTGCGTGAGATGCTGACCTGCCCGTCTTCGAGCGGTTGGCGCAGCACTTCGAGGGCAGAGCGTTTAAATTCGGGCAATTCGTCTAGAAAGAGTACGCCGTTGTGCGCGAGCGAGATCTCGCCGGGGCCGGGGATGGAGCCGCCACCGAGTAGGCCGACATCAGAAATCGTGTGGTGCGGGCTTCGAAAAGGCCGTTGGAAGTAGCGGTTGTCGCTGGAGAGCGTGGTGCCGGCGGCGGATTGGATACTGAGAATCTCGAGGAATTCGTCGATCTGCGGCTGCGGCATGATCGTGGGGATGCGCTTGGCGATCATACTCTTCCCTGAGCCCGGCGAACCGATCATCATGAGATTATGCCCTCCACTGACGGCGATCTCGACAGCGCGGCGCACGGCGTGCTGGCCTTTGACTTCGGAAAAGTCGATGCGTTGGCTCTCGGGCGGCGTTTGGAAGAAGCTGCTTTGGTTGGTGGGGAGCGGCTTAATGATGTGCTCGTGATTGAGAAAGCGCACGGCCTCATCGAGGCTGCCGACGGGGTAGATGGCCACGCCTTCGACCAGTGCGGCTTCGTCGGCCGATTCAGTGGGCACGATCAGTCCACGCTTTCCGAGTCGCTTAGCGAGCATGGCCATGGCGAGGGTGCCTTTGACTGGCCGGGTTTTACCCGAGAGGCTGAGCTCGCCCGCAATGAGAAAGTTATCCAGCTCGGCATCTTCGCACTTCTTCATGGAGGCAAGGATGGCCAGCGCGATGGGCAGATCGTAGGCGGGGCCTTCTTTGCGTAGGCTGCCGGGGGCGAGGTTGATCGTGGTGCGGGTGCCGGGCACGCGGAAGCCGCTGTTGGCCATGGCGGAGAAGACACGGTCTTGTGACTCCTTGACGGCTGCGTCAGGCAGGCCGACCAAAATAAATTTTAGCTCGCCCGCCTCCCCTGTATTCACTTCTACTTGAACAGGATGCGCATCGACGCCAACGAGGGCTGCAGATTGTGTGATTCCTAGCATATTGATCGATGGTTTAGTGAAAACCTGTTCACCTTTTTCGGGGATGTCTAGAATATTAGTGTCATCGCTTTCGAAACGGGTTCCCCGCTGCGGCCTGCGTAGCTTGGAAAGCGAAGAAGGGTTCCGCTACGAAATTGAGAGCTAGTAGCGGAATGGGAACCCATTTCGACTGTGAACTTGTCATCGTGATCGCTGCCCCTAATTTGACGCCTATGGCTCAATTTTTGGCACAGTCCTCAAATCTAATATGAAAGTCGGTCTGACAGGTGGTATCGGTTGCGGAAAGTCGACTGTGGTGGGGCTCTTTCGGGAGGCTGGCTGGAAAACGATCGAGACGGACGCAGTCGTGCGTGAGCTTCTCGCGAGCGATCTCGAGGTGCAGTCGCGGCTGCGCGATCGTTGGGGTGCGGCGGTATTCAGTGAGGATGGACTGATCGATCGTAAGGCGGTGGCCCAGCGTGTCTTTAGCGATCCGGAAGAGCTGAAGTGGCTGGAAACCTTGCTCCACCCGATCGTCCGCGACCACTGGGAGGCATCGATTGCTGAGGATCCGGAGTGGCTGTGGCTGGTGGAGATTCCCTTGCTCTATGAAAAAAGGCTTGAAACCCGCTTTGATTTAACCGTCTGTGTTGGAAGCCCTCCCGATGTAGTCGAGAACCGAATGGTGGCTCGAGGTTACACAGGAGCGGAGATCGCGCAGCGCCGTGAGCGGCAGATGCCACTCGAAGAAAAAATCGAACGCGCCGATCACCTTATCTCCAATGCTGGAAGCCTTGAATTTTTGAAACGACAAACCACGAGATTGATTGAGCAAATAACGACCCGCTAGTGCGGCTCGCTCACACTCGTATCTGAACTTACTCAGAGGCGCTTAGGCCGCCTCGTTGATATATACACATGAGCTCTGACGAAGAAAAAAACGCCCTCCCTGCAGAGGTGACACCCGCTGGCGCCGAAGCCACTCCGCGTAAGCGTGCGACTAAAAAGGCCGCCAAAAAGGCTGCGAAGAAAGCGACCAAGAAGCGTGCTGCGAAAAAGACGACTGCTCGCAAAGCGGCCGCTACGACGGAGCAAGCGGATATGTTCACCCCCGGGGAAATATCGCCACCGAAAGCCAAACCGGAAAAGTCGGGTGGTGACGATGAGGTGACCTTTAGTGCCGACATCAAAGTCGATAAGATTGAGGAGAAGGGTGATCCTGAGCCGAAACAGCCCGCGCCACCCCGCGAGTCGAAACAATCCAAACCCAATCAACACGAATCCAAGGGGCATGGACACCAGGGTAATCAAAATTCCGGAGGTAATCAAAACTCCGGCGGGAACCAAGGTTCTGGCGGTAACCAGCATGGAGGGCAAAAAGACCGTCAGCCTCACCCTAACGATCGACAGAAGGGGAACAACAAGTTTAACAAGAACAACAAAAACAATAAGCGTAAGCGCGGAAAGAACCGCTGGGAGAAGAATAAGGGCGGTGCGCGCCGCGAGCGCGAAGACGATACGCCGATCGAATTTGGCGAGTTGTTCGACTGGGAAGTGCTTGCAAAGCGCGAAGATATTCTAGCGCTAGCCGACGAATTGAAGTCGGGTGGCGGCGAGCCTCTGGACTACTACCGCATTTATGATCTGGAGCTGCCGGAGCTTCGGGAAGAAGTCGCCGCGCTCGACATCAAGGTCGCACATGCGCCGAATCGTGACCAGCTGATCAATGCGATGACCGCACACGCGGCCGAGCAGAAAAAGGCGATCATTACGACGGGCATCCTTGAAATGTTGGACGATGACGAAGGCGGACTGCTTGTTTACCAGCGCGACAGCTATCGCGTCAAAGCGCTCAGCGCCTACGTGCCGCAGGCCTTTATCGAATACTACGGTCTGCAGCGTGGACACATCGTCAAAGCCCAGCTTCAGCCGCATCGCGAGGGCGAGTCCTGCCCGGTCGTTGTCCGTGTCGAGGAAGTGATGGGACAAGACCCAGAGACGCTTAGCGAGATCGTGCCCTTCACTGAGCGCGTGCCATACTATCCGACCTCACGCATTTTGATGGAGTCGAACTCAGAGGCGAAGTGGGACAACCTTTCGATGCGTGTCGTCGATTGCTTGACGCCGGTTGGCTTCGGCCAGCGTGGATTGATCGTGGCGCCTCCCCGAACGGGTAAGACGGTGCTCATGCAAGGTATGGCCAACTCGATCCAGAAGAATTATCCGGACGCGCATTTGATCATCTTATTGATCGATGAGCGTCCGGAAGAAGTGACCGACTTTCGCCGTCAGGTGCACGGTGAAGTCATCAGTTCGACTTTCGACGAGGCTGCGGAGAGCCACGTGCACGCCGCAGAGATGGTCATCGAGAAAGCGCGCCGCATGGTCGAGGTGGGTCAAGATGTTGTTATATTGCTCGATTCGATCACCCGTCTGGCACGTGCCTACAACACCACGATGCCGAACAGTGGCAAAATCCTTTCTGGTGGTGTCGAAGCGAGTGCCCTGCAAAAGCCGAAACGTTTCTTTGGCTCAGCCCGTAATATCGAGGACGGTGGCAGCTTGACCATTATTGCGACAGCGCTGGTGGAAACCGGCAGTAAGATGGACGAAGTTATTTTCGAAGAATTCAAGGGAACTGGTAACATGGAACTGCACCTTGATCGTGGCCTATCCGACAAGCGGATATTCCCCGCTTTGAGCATGGATAAGAGCGGAACTCGTAAGGAGGAATTGCTCTATCACCCGGATGAAATGCTTAAAATTTATTCATTGCGCAGGGCTATGAAAGGCCTACCGTCTACGGATGCTATGGAAATGCTCATCCAACGTATCAAGAAAACCAACACCAACGCGGAATTCTTAATGAGTGTCGCCCGCTAGTTTATCATTAAATTTATCGCCATTTTCTTCTCCCCATCCCCGACAATTATCTATCTGTGACTTCCGCCGACGAATTTGTTCTCCAACTATTAACTGATAAGGGCCTACTCGATGACAGTGTGGTCGAGTCTGCACGAGCCAAGGTGACCGAAGCCGGTTTCGAGGGTAGTGTAGATACCGCAGTGCTCGAATCACTCGTGGCCGATCATTCGGTAACTCAGAAGCAAATAGCCCAAGTGCTGGCTGATGAGTTTAACATGGAAACGGTCGATCTGGCCGATGTCCGGGTATCGTCCGAAGCACTTGAAGTGGTGCCTTTTGAATTAGCCAATCGCTATAAGGTGATCCCTCTCGAGGTCGATGATAGCGAAGTTGAACTTGCTGTGTTTGATCCGCTCGACATGGATGCGATCGATAGCATCAGTCACGTCATCAAGCGCTCGATCGTGAGTCGCGTTGCGCCACTCGAAGATATCGAGAAGGCCATCCACCAATACTATGAAGGCGCCAAAGCCGGCCAGGTGGACGACATTTTTTCCGGGATGGAAGATCCCGATGCTCTCCCCGGTCAGATCGATCTGCCGTCTGCAGAAGATGCGACCGAAGAAGAGGCGCCGATCATTAAATATGTGCACATGGTCATCTCAGAAGCGCTCAAGCGTCGTGCTTCTGATATTCACATGGAGCCATTGGAGAAACGCTTCCGTGTCCGCTACCGCATCGACGGTGTGCTCCACGAAGTGGAAAATCCCCCCAAGCGTTTGCAACCTTCGATCGTTTCCCGGATTAAGCTGATGTCGAATGTCAGTATCGCGGAGAAGCGTGTGCCGCAGGACGGACGTATTAATATTAAAGTCGGTGCTAAGGTGATCGACCTTCGTGTTTCGACCCTGCCGACCGCGTTTGGTGAGAGTATCGTTATGCGTATTCTCGATAAGGAGAGCCTGCGTCTCGGTCTGCCCGAACTCGGTTTCTTTAGTGACGACCAAGCGACTTTCGAAAAAATCATTGCGCTGCCTGATGGCGTGTTCCTCGTTACCGGGCCGACTGGTTCCGGTAAGTCGACCACTTTGTATTCGGCACTCAATTACATTAATCACCCTGACCGTAAGATCATTACGGTTGAGGATCCTGTTGAGTATGAGATGGCTGGTGTCAATCAGGTGCAGGTGCGCCGCGATGTGGGTATGACCTTTTCTGCGGCGCTTCGCTCCATGCTGCGTCAGGCGCCCAACATCATCATGGTGGGGGAAATTCGCGATAAAGAGACTGCTGAGATCGCGATTAACGCCGCCCTTACCGGGCACATGGTGTTCAGTACGCTGCACACCAATGATGCGCCCAGCGCCGTGAGTCGACTCATCGATATCGGTATTAAGCCTTTCCTTGTGGCCGCCGCCGTGCGCGCGGTGCTTGCGCAGCGACTCGTTCGCCGCAATTGCCCAAATTGCCGGAGCTCTTGTGAGCACGACGAGAAGCTGCTAAACTCCTTAGGTATACGTTCGGATCAAAGCACCGACGCTTCCTTCATGAAGGGCGAGGGCTGCCTTAAGTGTAATGGCACCGGGTTCCGTGGTCGTGTCGGCATCTTCGAGATGTTCACCGTCGGTGAAGAGCTACAGTCCATGATTTACGAAGAGGCCAGCCTCGTGGCTCTCCGCGATAAAGCTCGGGAAATGGGCATGCGTAACATGCGTGAGGATGGTATCCGTAAGGTAATCGCTGGTGTGACTACGCCTCAGGAAGTTCTCCACGCGACCGTCTCCGATTCGATTTAATCAGGAGCGACTCATTTAACCTTTATAGAATCCGATAACGATGAGCTACGAAATGAATGACCTTTTGGAGTTGATGGTCGATCAAGGCGCATCGGATCTCCATATTCAGGTCAATCAGCCACCGACGCTTCGTATTAGTGGCACGATGGTTCCGGTCGAAGGACCCAAGCTCGACGCCGAAGGGGCTGAAGGCCTGATGAAGGCCATCACTTCGACCTCCAATCAAGAGCAGCTTAAGACCTCTGGAGGGGCCGACTTCGGTTTCGCCTATCAGGAGAAAGCTCGTTTCCGCGTCAGTGTGCTGCGTGCCAAAGGTGCTTACGGCATGGTGCTTCGACAAATTCCCAATGACCTGTTCACGCTCAGCGATATCGGTCTTCCGGATAAGATCAAAGAGCTGATCAGCCGTCCGCGTGGCCTCATCCTCGTGACTGGCCCGACCGGTTCCGGTAAGTCCACCACGCTGGCCTCCATGATCAATTGGATCAACGTGAATCACGATGGGCACATCATCACGATCGAAGACCCGATCGAGTATTTCCACGATCACAAAAAGTGCATCGTCACGCAGCGCGAAGTCGGGAACGACGTCACCTCTTTTTCTGCCGCGATCCGCGGAGCGCTCCGTCAGGACCCCGATGTGATCCTCGTCGGGGAAATGCGCGACTTGGAAACGATTGAAGCCGCCGTCGGCGCGGCTGAAACCGGGCACCTCGTCTTCGCAACCTTGCACACCACCGGTGCTGCCCGCACTGTCGACCGTATCGTCGATGCCTTTCCGGCCGACATGAAGGATCAGATGCGCACGCAGTTGGCATCTTCGATTATTGCCGTTATTTCGCAGGTGCTTTGTAAAAAGACCGGAGGCGGGCGTATCGCCTCTTTTGAGATCATGGTCACCACGACTTCGATCTCGCAGCTCATCCGCGAGAACAAGACTTACCGTATCGCATCCGATATTCAGACCGGGGCGAGCCGTGGCATGATCAGTCTCGACGCACACTTGCTCAGCCTATTCAATCGAAATCTTATTTCGGCTGAAGAAGCGCTCAGTAAGTCGCAAACCCCTGATTCGATGCGCGATAAGCTCACCGAAAACGGCGCAGTCTTTAACACATAAACCATTCTATTCATCCCCACGATTCAGAGATTCTACCTCGATGTTCGAAGATCATAACGATACAGTTTACGAAATAATTAAAGGTGCCGACCTGCTTGACCCCGCTCAGCTCGAGGAGTTGAACGAGTCGCATTTGCATACCGGTAAATCGCTAGCCGATGCCGTGATCGATTCCGGTGTGGTTGAGCGCGGACAGATACTTGCTGCCGTTGCTGACTATTTGGGCTACGATTATTTGGCAAGTCCTCCTAGTAAAGTGGACGAAGATGTCGCCTCCACTGTCCGTTCGAGTGTGGCTCGCATGTATGCGGTCGTGCCTTACCAGGTCGATGACACCTCGGTCTCTTTGCTCGCGCAGGATCCCTTCAATCCAGCGATTATCGATGACCTGACCTTTACGCTGAATAAGGACATTAGTATCGTCGTTTGTGACCCTGAGCACATTGACGCGTTGCTGACCGCGACCTATGGTGAGGAAGACTCCTCGATCGACGACATTCTCGGCGACCTCGGCGATAGCTTCGCTGAAGTGCAGGATGAACTTTCCGAGGGCGACCTGACGGACATGGCGAACCAGACGCCGATCATTCGTTTCGTGAATCTCGTGCTTCAACAAGCGATTAAGGACAAGGCCTCCGACGTCCACTTCGAGCCCTTCGAAGATCAATTCCGAATCCGCTACCGGATTGACGGTGCGCTCTACGAGATGGCGCCCCCACCCAAGAATTTGGCGGTGCCTGTGACCTCTCGCGTCAAGGTGCTCTCTAATATGAACATCTCCGAGACTCGGATCCCGCAGGATGGTCGTATTAAAATGACGATCGCCGGTCGCCCTGTCGATTTGCGTGTGTCCACCTTACCCACCCAGTTTGGTGAGTCCGTCGTGCTTCGTGTCCTCGACAAGTCTGTGGTCAACCTCGACCTCGAAGCCCTTAGTTTGCCGGATGATATTTTGCAAACCATCCGCGATCTCGTCGACCGCCCTAATGGTATTTTCATCGTCACCGGCCCCACCGGTTCTGGTAAAACGACCACTTTGTATAGTGCCCTCCGCGAGGTAAACGACGTCGAGACCAAGATTCTCACCGCCGAAGATCCCGTCGAGTATGAGATCGATGGCATCATGCAGGTTGCGGTTAATCACCAAGTCGGCCTCGACTTCTCCCGTGCGCTCCGTGCATTCCTTCGTCAAGACCCCGACAAGATCATGGTCGGGGAGATTCGTGACTTGGAGACCGCTCAGATCGCAGTGCAAGCCTCGCTCACCGGTCACGTTGTGTTGAGCACGCTACACACGAACGACGCTCCCGGTGCCGTCACTCGACTCATCGATATGGGTTTGGAGCCTTTCCTTATCTCTGCTTCGCTCGAAGCCATCTTGGCTCAACGTCTCGTGCGCCGCATCTGCCGCACTTGCCGCACCGCCTACGAGCCCGGCCACGATCTCATCGAGTTGCTCGATGTCGATCCGCTCGAAATCGCCGATAAGGACTTCTACTACGGTGACGGTTGTGCCGAATGTAGCAGCACCGGCTATCGCGGCCGTATCGGCCTCTTCGAGATGATCGTCGTCTCCGACGCGATCCGCGAGCTGATCAATAATCGCGCACCCACGCTCACAATTAAGCAAAAAGCGCTGGAGCAAGGCATGCGAAGCTTGCGTGACGACGGATTACGCGCCATTTTCGATGGCAATTCTACGATCGAAGAAGTTCTGAAATATACATAAACCTCCAAACTCCCCATGGCAAAATTCAAATATACGGCGATTGACGCCAACGGTAAGCAAAAGACCGGCACGGTCGAAGCGGCCAGTCAGGATGAGGCTAGCTCTAAGTTGAGTGCCTCTGGCCTGATGCCCACAAAAATCGTCGACGCAGGCGGCAGCGCCCCCACTCGAGTCGCATCGAGCAAAGGTGGCAAGAAATCCAAAAAGGCCGGCGGCTTCGGTAAGGTTATTAAGCCAGAAGACCTCACCACCTTTACCCGCCAACTCGCGACACTCCTCGACGCCGGTCTGCCCCTGCTCCGTGCACTCGAGGTTATGATCCGCCAAGAGAAGAACGCCCGTTTCCAAGGCGTTCTTGAGCAAATCGCTGACCAAGTGAAGTCTGGTAACTCATTCTCCGACGGCCTCTCGCAGCATCCTAAGATATTCGACCGACTCTTCGTCAACATGGTGCGCGCCGGTGAGGCGGGTGGTGTGCTCGACGTGGTTCTCTCGCGTCTTGCCGGATTCATGGAAAAAGCCCTCAAGACCAAGAAAAAGGTCAAGGCTGCCATGGTTTATCCGATCGTTGTTGTGGGTGTCGCCGTTTCCATCGTGGCACTGCTCATGGTTGTCGTGGTTCCCAAGTTCCAAACCATCTTCGACGACATGCTCGAAGGCGCAGCACTGCCCGGCCCCACTCAGTTGGTCGTCGGTGTCAGTAATTTTATGCGTGAGAATATTATCCTCACGATCATCATTGTCGTCGTGGGCTTCTTTGCCTTTAAGTTCTTCATGAAGACGCCATTCGGTTCGAAGATGTTCAACTGGCTCTCGATCAATACACCGAAAGTCGGCGACCTTGTGCGTAAGGTGAACATCGCCCGTATCACTCGCACCTTCGGCACACTTCTCTCCAGTGGTGTTCCTATCCTTCAGTCGATTACCATTACGAAGGATATTACCGGTAATAAATTCTACGAAGACGCACTGTCCCGCATCCACGATGCCGTCCGCGATGGTGAGTCCCTCGCTAAGCCCATGGAGCGCGAATCCGTCTTCCCCAACATGGTCACCAGTATGGTCGACGTGGGTGAAGAAACCGGTGAGCTCGCCGAGATGCTCAACCGCGTGGCGGACAATTACGACGAAGACGTCGACAACGCCGTGGCCGGGATCACCTCGATCATCGAGCCCGTCATGATCGTCTTCCTCGCGGTCGTCGTTGGTTTCATCGTCATCGCGCTCTTCCTGCCCATCGTCGAGATCATCAAGCAACTCACTGGTTGATCTCCCCGAAGAGACTCCTTTCAAAACCCGCAGCGCGCCAACGCCTGCGGGTTTTTTGTGGGCTCATCTAGTGGCGATTCATTCCAAATCGAAAAAGGTTTGATCTTTATGGACTCGATTCGATTGGGAGGGACGAGCTCACGCCTACGTTGCACTACGGCGGCGCAAGCCGTCTCGTCCGCGTAGGCAGGAACGAATCCAATAATGGCACATATCTTTAGCAATGTCCTCGAGGTCAAAGGTAGCGGCGTTCGTCCCGAACGCCACCGGCTTAATCGCACACTGGCATATGGCGTTCGGGACGAACACCGCTACCCCCTTGCAGGGCGAATCCGGGACTTTTCATGCTTGAAAGCCGCCGTCTCGGCCTCAGTTTCCCAGTTTTCCCAATTTCCGCTATGTCTGAGATCGCAAAAGCCTACGAACCAAAAGAAGTCGAACAACGCTGGTATGCCAACTGGCTTGAAGCCGGATGCTTCAAAGCCGTGGCCGATACCGAGCGCGAACCCTACGCGATCATGATTCCGCCGCCCAATGTAACGGGGATGCTCCACATGGGACACGTGCTGGACAATACTTTGCAGGACATCTTCGTCCGCCGCGCCCGCCTCGAAGGCAAGGCCGTGCTCTGGCAGCCGGGCACCGACCACGCCGGCATCGCTACGCAGACCAAGGTGGAGAAACAGCTCCGCGAGGCCACCGGCCAGAGCAAATACGACCTCGGCCGCGAGAAATTCGTCGAGAAAGTCTGGGAGTTCCGTGAACAGTCCGGCGGTGTCATCCTCAATCAGCTGCAAAAGCTGGGTGCCTCCTGCGATTGGGATCGCGCCAGCTTCACGCTGGACGAGGATTACTCCAAGGCCGTGCTCGATGCTTTCGTTAAGTTCTACAAGCGGGGCTACATTTATCGCGGCAAGCGCATGGTCAACTGGTGCCCCAGAACCCACACCGCGCTCTCCGATGAAGAGGTCAACATGAAGCCACAGAACGGCTTCTTCTACAAAATGCGTTACGAGCTCGTCCAGCCCGACGGCGAACGCACCCACCTCGAAATTTCCACCACTCGCCCTGAGACGCTGATGGGTGACTCCGCCGTAGCCGTCCATCCCGAGGACGAGCGCTACAAGCACCTTATCGGCAAAACCGTCTGGCGTCCCTTCCCCAAGGCCGAGATCCCCATCATCGGCGACGAATACGTCGACCGCGAGTTCGGCACCGGCTGCCTCAAGGTCACACCTGCGCACGATAAGAACGACTTCGAGATCGGCCAGCGCCACAGCCTCGAAATGATCGAAGTGATCGACGCCGAGGGTAAGCTCAACGCCCTCGCTGGCGAAGAGTTCGACGGGATGGATCGATTCAAGGCGCGCAAAGTCGCTGCCCAAAAGCTCGAAGACATGGGGCTGCTCATCGAGCGCGAGCCTTACGAAAACACGGTCGGCTTCTCCGAGCGCGGCGATGTGCCGATCGAGCCACGCCTCTCCGAACAGTGGTTCCTCAAATACCCGAAGGTCGAAGAGGCCAAGCGCGCCGTCGAAAACGGAACCATCAAGTTCCACCCTGACCGCTGGAAGAAAACCTATCTGCACTGGCTCAACGGGATTCAAGATTGGTGCATCAGTCGCCAACTCTGGTGGGGGCATCGTATCCCCGTCTGGTATAAGAAGGGCATCGAGCGCACTGAGCTCGACTTCGAAAACTCCGATCACGTGCACGTTTCGGTGGAAGGCCCCGCCGATCCCGAGAACTGGGAGCAGGAAGACGATGTGCTCGACACCTGGGCATCCTCTTACCTCTGGCCGATGGCCAACCTCGGCTGGCCAGAGCCCACTGAGGCGCAGAAAAAAGAGCTCGATTTCTGGTATCCCACGTCGACCCTCGTCACTGGGTTTGATATTATTTTCTTCTGGGTCGCTCGCATGATCATGGCCGGCCTCGAACTCTATGGCGACGACGCCAAAGATCTCTCCGGCGAAGAAATCGCCAAGCGCATCCCCTTCAAAAACATCTTCATTCACGGCCTCATCCGCGATGAGAAGGGGCGCAAGATGTCGAAGTCGCTCGGTAACTCACCCGATCCGCTCGACCTGATCGCCAAATACGGCGCCGACGGCCTCCGCTTCGGTATCTGCAACATCGCGCCCTCCGGTTCCGATATCCTCTTCTCGGAGGATCGTATCCAGATTGGACGTAACTTCTGCAACAAGCTCTGGAACGCGGTGCGTTTCCGGCAGATGTCGGGTCCTATGTCTGACAACTCCAGTTTCGAGGCCGTCATCAGCCGCATCCATCCCGATCTCTTCGACGATTACGATCACTGGATCCTCGGCCGTCTCCAGCAAGTCACCGCCGACTTGGAAAAGTGCTTTGCTAACTACGAAATCTCGCCGCTCACGCACCAGATCTACGCTTTCTTCTGGGGTGACTTCTGCGATTGGTATGTGGAAGCCTCCAAGGGCAAGCTCAAGGGCGACGAAGCTCTGCGCGACAATTGCCTCGCGATCCAAGACCTCGTCATCCGTCAAGTGCTGCAACTGGCCAACCCGATTATCCCGCATATTACGGAAGAACTCTGGAAGGGCTTGGGCTACGACGAAGTCGTGCCATACATCCAGAACACAACGCTGATCAAAGCTGCGACACTCGAAGAGCGGGTGCCCGTCGATCCGGACTCGATCGAGCGTGTCACCAATCTACAAGAGTTGATCTCGCAAGCACGTGCCCTTAAGGCGCAATACAATCTAGCGAGCAAGCGCGATGTGGCCGTCTTCTACGGTGCCGAAGGTATCGCGGCGACGGTCGTCGCCGAAAACGCCAGCTTAATCCAAACGCTCGCCGGTTTAGGTAGCTTGGAAGCCATTGGCGAAAAATCGGCCGACGGCTTGCCCGCAGTGGTCACGCCGCTGGGTTCGCTCTATCTCGATCTCAGTAGCAGTATCGACGTGGAGGCCGAAAAGGCACGCCTGTCAAAGGAACTCGAAAAACTCAACAAGCTCGTTGCCGCAGGCGAGGGTAAGTTGAAGAATCCCAAGTTCGTCGAAGGCGCGCCTGAAAAGGTCGTCGAAGGCGCTCGCAAGCAGCTCGCCGAAACCACCGAAAAGCGCGACGAGACGAAGCGCATTTTGGAAAGTTTGTAAGATACAAAAAAACGCGCTCCTCGAAAGGAGCGCGTTGCTGTGATCAACGGGATTAGTCGCGACTAGTTAGTTGCGTCTTTGATAGCATCCGCAGCGTCTTCCATGGCGTCCGCAGCCTTATCTTCTGGGCTCTTTTCGCAGCCAGTTGTGAAGATTGCACCGGCGAGAAGAAGGCCAGCAAATGCGAGTGTTGTTAGTTTTTTGATGTTCATGATGATCTTGTGTAGTTATTTATGAAATGTCGCCTAAACGACAGAGGAGGGCATCCTAGCGGACTTTGGCCAAATATAAAAGGCTCAATTTAGGCTCCTAGATGGCAGTAGATAAGCTACTTCATCTGGAAAAGAACCGTTTCCCTACTTAAAACCGCACCTTGCTGATTCCTCTGAACTGCCTACGTTTACACCTTGATTGACGACCCATGAAAAGAATCCGTATTTACCATCTCACTGAATATCAGTTTTCCCAGCCGGTGAAGCTGACTGAGCATCGCTTGCTTCTGCGCCCGCGCGAAGGCCATGATATCCGGATTACTTCGTCGCGCCTTGATGTGAGCCCCGCCCACCAGACCAAATGGTATCGCGATATCTATGGCAACTCTGTCGGACTGCTTCATTTGAAAGAGTCGGCCAGTGTTTTACGGATTGAGAGCGAAGTGGTGATCGAGCATTACGCCGAGCGTCCGCTCGATTTCGTGGTCGATCGTCGTGCGGTGACCTTTCCGTTTCCCTTCGAGCCAGAGGATCGCTTGGATCTCTTACCGTACTGCACGCATACTTGGCCGAACCATACGAGCCAATTGAAGCAATGGGTGGAGCGCTTCTGGCAACCGGGGCAATCGATTGAAACCTACGTGCTGCTCGACCAAATGAATAAAGCCATCGTGTCCGATTTCGGATATGGCATGCGTGAAGAGCCCGGCGTGCAGAATCCGGACGAAACTTTACAGCTACGCACCGGCAGTTGCCGGGATTTTGCGGCTTTTTTCATCGAGGCCTGCCGTTACCTCGGCCTGCCCGCCCGTTTCGTCAGCGGTTATCTGTATAATCCCGGATCGACCCAGCACGGATCGACCCACGCGTGGTCGGAGGTCTACCTGCCCGGAGCGGGCTGGATTGGCTTTGATAACACCAGTGGACTCGTTGCTGGCACCGAGCATATCGCGACCGCCGTGCATCGCCACGCCGAGGCCGTCCCCCCAGTGTCCGGATCCTATCTGAGTGCAGGTCCAGTTCATCCGACTTTGCGGGTTACGGTTGACGTGTCGCAAATCTAAGTAGCGAACCCGCGCTAGCGGGGTCGACTGGTTAACGGCCAAGCCTTCTCTACGTCGACACGACTGGCGTCGCATCGCTACGCGTTAATATTGCTGCGATCATAGTAGTATTCCCCAATATCTGTTCTTGTCACAGGCTGGCGACTGTTCTCTGATCCCTGCCCTTTGAAAACTGACATTATCGAAACATTGGAAGGCTACCGCTTTGGTGCGTTGGAGGGACTCCTGCAGGATGCAGGGGTGAACCCCGTGCATGCTCGGCCGCTGTTTGGCGCCGTGCAGCGTCGCCTCGTTAATGCCGATCTGAAAGAAGCCGATGGCATATTGCCTCCGGTTGCGCGCTGGCTGAACTCTGAAGGCGCGCCGCCACTCTGCGACATTGAGCAGGTCGACTGCACGCCGAGTAGCGATGGCTTTACTGAGAAGTATTTGTTGAAACTCGGCGACGGCACTGAAGTTGAGTCCGTGCGCATGGGTTTTCCTGGACGATTCACCGCTTGCCTGAGTAGTCAGGTTGGCTGCGCCATGGGCTGCGTTTTCTGCGCGACGGGGCAGATGGGCTTCTCGCGTCATCTCTCGGCGGGCGAGATTGTGGCGCAGGCGCACCACGTCGAGCGCAGCTTACGCGTCAGTCACGGTGAGCGTTTGCGCAACATCGTCATGATGGGGATGGGCGAGCCCTTGCATAATTTTGAACCCGTCATGGAGGCGCTCGATATTTTGACTGATAATCGCGGGCTGAATATCGGCCCCGCCCGGGTTGCGATCAGCACGGTCGGTCACATTCCCGGCATTCAAAAACTGGCGCGGCATCCGAAGCGCTACTCGCTGGCCGTGAGTTTGCATGGTGCGAGTGATGAAGAGCGCGCTGCCTTGATTCCGGTGAATAAGAAATGGCCGCTCGCCGATCTGATCGAAGCCTGCCGCGAATACACAGAGATTAAACGCGCTCGTGTGTTCTTTGCGTGGACATTGATCGGCGGCGTCAATGATAGCGCCGATCACGCCCACCGTTTGGCGGCTCTGCTTAAAGGCATCGACGCGCATGTGAATTTAATTCCGCTCAACGCGACCGAAGGCTACGAAGGACAGGCACCGACAGAGAGTAACGTCCGCGAGTTTCAACGGATCATTCAGGAGTCCGGTCTGCCCAGCACCGTTCGCCAGCGCCGCGGCATCGATGTCGCCGCCGGCTGCGGTCAGCTCAAGGCGAAGCGGAAAAAGTTGGAGTCCCGCCTTTAGGCGGTCATAGTTTGGTATTAAACCGCCTAAAGGCGGCTCCAACGTAAGGTCACTGATCCCAATTTTCACCGTAGCGATCAATTGGATATTCAATCCAGTGTTGTTTGGCTTCCTCTTCTCCGACTGCAGCCAAATACTGTCGAGCACTGGAATACGGCCAATCCTGCCACTTCTTCACGTATCCGTGTTTTACTGGGTTGTTGTGAATGTAGTTCAAGGTGGCTTGAAAATGTCTCTCCGATTTCATTGCGGTCTCGGCTGATCCGTGAAAAACCTTTCGACCTTGTGCGTTGTCCTCTTTGTTCCAGGCGAAGGACGTCCGTCCATGGAATTTACCCAAGGCTTCGCGTAGTGTGGCTATGTTTTGAGTTTCAAGTAGAACGTGGTAGTGGTTTGGCAAAATCGCATGGGCGTAAATGCACGATGTCTGCTGATCTATTTCGGAGAGCAGTAAAGCTTCGAGCTGTGACATACGCTCAGCGAATTTGCCGATATGAGGGACATGCTCAAAGCACGCAGCAGTGATCATATAGCGTGTGCCGCAATTTGTCCAAACTGGTGGCCGCCGCCACGATCCACCGCGAAGCTGGCGTTGTGCGAAAACAGACTGCCTTTCGGCTTCGCACATTTTTCTCCAATCATACATAGTTCTTTTTTAAGGTTACTTTGGTTGGAGTCCCGCCTTCAGGCGGCAGTGTATTCATGGCTTATGCTCGGCAGCCGCCTGAAGGCGGGACTCCAACCTACTTCCGCCGTTTCTGCACCGCTTGCGCCAGCTCTTCAAAAATCGCTTCAGTTGCGGGGAAGTCGATGCAGGCATCGGTGATGCTTTGGCCGTAAGTGTTGTTGCCGTCTTCTTTGTAGTCCTGACGGCCAGCCACGAGGTGGCCCTCGAGCATGACGCCGGCGATGCCTTTTTGGCCGTTGGCAATTTGCGCGGCGAGCACGCGGGCGACTTCCGTTTGGCGGGTGTAGTCTTTGTTGCTGTTGCCGTGGCTGCAATCGACGACGACGTAGGGCGGCAGATCAACGGCGGCGAGTTGGTCGAGGATGGGCTCGATGGCGTGGGCTTCGTAGTTCGGCCCTGTGCGGTTGCCGCCGCGTAGGATGATGTGGGCGTCGGGATTGCCGGTGGTTTGGAAGATCGCGGTCACGCCTTGTTTGGTCACCGAAGGGAACCAGTGCGGCTGCGCGGCAGAGCGCACGGCGTCGATTGCGATCTGTACGTTGCCGCTGGTGCCGTTTTTGAAACCGACGGGCATGGAGAGGCCAGAGGCGAGTTCGCGGTGGACTTGGCTCTCGGTGGTGCGTGCGCCGATGGCTGACCAGGCGATGGCGTCGGCGATGAATTGCGGGATGATCGTATCGAGGAATTCCGCACCGGTGGGCAGACCGAGCTCGCAAATATCGACGAGAAGTTTGCGACCGATGCGTAGTCCTTGGTTGATCTCGAAACTGCCGTCTAACTGGGGGTCATTGATCAAGCCCTTCCAGCCGACCACCGTGCGTGGCTTTTCGAAATAGGTGCGCATGATGATCTGGAGGTCGTCCTTATATTGATCGCGCAGAGGGAGCAGACGTTCGGCATATTCGATTGCGGCTTTCGTGTCGTGGATCGAGCAGGGGCCACAGATCACGCAGAGGCGGTCGTCGTCGCCGCGTAGAATTGCGCTGCTCTCGGCGCGGCCTTGGTCGACGACGGCAGTCGCGGCGTCCGAAAGTGGGATTTCCTCGATCAGAATAGACGGTGGAAGGAGCGGACGCGTTTGCGCGATGCGGGCGTTGTCGTGGGGAGTCATGGGAAAAGCTGAGATTTTGAAAAGCTGAGAGAGTGAAAATTGTAGCCGTTCCGAGGCCGAAGGCCGACAAGACCGGTCGAAGAGCCGGAACAAGCGTGAGCTTTTGGTCGGTGTGGCGATTGCTTTCGCGTTCCTAAACCTTACGGTTTCGGCTATGGTTTAGACAGTTAAAGTGGGTTACTGCGGAATCGCGTCGGACATACTGGTGATGAAGAGCATGAGTAGACTGAAGGCGTTGAAGAAGGCGTGGAACCACATCGAGACCATGATGTTGCCTGACTTTTCATACACTCGCGCCAGCAGAACGCCGACGACCACGAGTGGCACGAAAGAGAGCAGGTTGGCATGCATGAATGAAAAGACAACACCGCTGATGATCTGCGCGGGGAGGAGGGTCGTCTGGCTCTTGAGGAAGCGATAGACGCAGCCCCGGAAGATGAGCTCTTCAACGACGGGTGCGAGTACGACGGCCATGGCGACGAGTAAGCCTATCGCGATCGGGTCGCCGCCGCCTTGGAAGAGGGTGATCAGTTCCTGCGGTGCAAAGGTCTCAATTGCACCGGTGGCTTCCAGCGCGGTGAGGATGTTTGTCCATACCAGCGATGTGATCCAGATCACGGGGAGGAACATCAGGAAGAGCGGCACGGCTTTGCGGAAGGCCGAAAAAGGGGAAAGCTCTACGCGATTAAGGCGGCTGGCGTAGTGCGCAGGGTAGAACCGACGCGCTCCGTAGAACACCGCGAGCAAAGGGAGTTGTAAGAGAAGCACGGCGGCGACCGCTAACCAAGGTGTCAGTTCGCGTGGCGCGTCGCCCTCGGGAGCCGGCGGAATAAAGAGAGCGACGACGACGTTCTGCACGACGAATACGGTGATCACCATCGCGCAGGCAAAAATGCCGAAATTGACCCATCCGATCGACCAGGCCGGTGTGCCCGGATCTTCTACGATTGAACCCCGTGGGCGTTGAATATGGCGGATCCATAGCGCGAGACTGCTGATCAGTATCCCTAGGATGAGAAGTGACGCTACAATGAGCGGCGCATCGATTTGTTGCTCCATTGTTTAACCTACGAGCTGATGGAGGTGCCGTCGAAGACTTGATGGCCTCCCACATAGGTAGCTTTGACGACACCTTTCAGTGTCTTGCCATGCCAAGGGCAGTTGCGCGATTTGCTGAAGAATTTTGACGCATTGACCGTCCACGCTTCGTCGGGATCGAAGAGGCAGATGTCGGCCGTCGCGCCGACGCTGAGGGTGCCGGCGTCAAGATTGCAGATTTCGGCGCCTTTGTGCGTGAGTAGCGCGATCACCTCGCTCAGGCCGAGGCGTTGGCCGTGGTAGAGGGTGGTCAAGCTGCTGGCTAGTGAGTTTTCGAGGCCGATGATACCGAAGGGCGCGGCGTCGAATTCCTGGTCTTTCTCAGTTGGCGAGTGGGGCGCGTGGTCAGTCGCGATGCAGGCGAGTGTGCCGTCGATGAGCCCTTCGATCAAGGCCTCGCGATCTGCATCGGTGCGCAGCGGCGGATTCATTTTATAGACGGTGTCGTAGTCGTGCAGATCCGCATCCGTAAACTCGATATGATGCGGGCTGGCCTCGCCGCTCACGGGCACGCCGCGATCAATGGCGCGTCGGAGAATATCGACCGAGGTGGCCGAGCTGACATGCTGCATGTGGATGTGGGCACCGGTCAGTTCTGCGAGGATCACATTGCGCGCCACGATAATGTCTTCGGCAGCCTTTGGCCAACCGCGCAAACCGAGGCGGAGCGACCATTCGCCTTCGTTCATTGTCGCGTCTTGAGTTAGGCTCGCGTCTTGGCAGTGATCCATGATCGGCAGGTCGAACATTTTCGCATATTCGACCGCGCGGCGCATGATCTCATTGCTCTGAACACATTTCCCATCGTCGGTCATGGCGACGACACCGGCGTTTTTGAGTTGGCCGGTGGGGGCGAGTTGCTCGCCGTTCATTCCGATGGTCAGGCAACCAGTGGTATAGACGCGGACGACGGCGTCGCGCTCGATCTTATCGACGATACGTTGGATGGTTCCGGCGTTGTCACAAACGGGGCTGGTGTTGGGCATGCAGACCACAGAGGTGAAACCACCGGCGGCCGCGGCTTCGGTGCCGCTGCGAATGTCTTCCTTGTGTGTCTGCCCGGGGTCGCGAAAATGCACATGGATGTCGACCAAGCCGGGCGCAACGACGAGGCCTGAGGCGTCGACCACCGTAGCGTCGGCTTTTTGGGCATCGCTCAAGCTCTCTACGATCTCTCCATCGATGGCAAAAATATCGCCGACTGCGTCGCGTTGGTTCGCCGGGTCAATCACCCGGCCGTTTTGTATCCAAAGTATCTGACTCATTTCAGTTTTTCAAAATTTCAGTATTTCAGCTTTTCAAGCGGGTAGCTCGATCGCTTGTTTATGATAAGCGCAGGAGCAGAGGTGGAGAATCGCCATGCGGACGACGATGCCGTTGGTCACTTGCTGGAGGATTACGGACTGGTCGGAGTCGGCCAGTTCGGAGTCGATCTCAACGCCGCGATTAATCGGGCCGGGGTGCATGATGATCGCGCCCGGTTTGAGCCATTTGGCACGTGCTTTGTTCAGTCCGAAGGAGCTCGTGTATTCGCCAATCGAGGGGAAGTGAGTGGCGGTCTGGCGCTCGTGCTGAATGCGGAGGAGCATCACAGCGTCGGCGTCTTCGAGCGCTCCTCTTAAGTCGTGGCAGACGGTCACGCCCATCGCTTCGAAGGCTTTCGGTACCAGTGTGCTGGGGCCTGCTATGGTGACTTTCGCTCCGAGCTTCTGCAGGCAAATGATATTCGAGCGCGCTACGCGGCTGAAGAGGATGTCGCCAAGGATGGTGACGTGCTTGCCATCCAGTGAGCCGAATTTTTCCAAGAGGGTAAACGCATCGAGCAGTGCCTGGGTGGGGTGGGCGTGAGAGCCGTCGCCCGCGTTGATCACGGGGATGTCGACGACCTTGCTCAGGTAGTTGGGCGCGCCCGAGGCGGAGTGGCGCATAATGATGATGTCGGCCTTGAGCGCCTGCATATTGCGCGCAGTGTCGCGGAGAGTTTCGCCCTTGGTCAGACTGCTCGCGGTGCCCGTCATTGTGATCGTGTCTGCGCTGAGCCGGCTGGCGGCGACTTCAAAGGCCAGCCGTGTGCGGGTGCTCGGCTCCAGAAAAAGGTTCACCACGGTGCGCCCGTTGAGGTAGGGCTGCTTCATATTATCCGCTTCCATCGCTTTTTTAAAGGCGGTGGCGGCGGTAAAAATCGTCTCGATCTCGCCACGGGAAAGTGGCTCTACGTCGATTAGGTCTTTTCGGTTCCAGGTTAGGCTTTGGCTCATGAGTAAGAATTGTGGGCTCCGAAGTCGGAAATCTGAGCCGTCAGAGAGAAAGGGCAACGAGAAATCTGGAGAAATCTTTTCGTAGGGGCGTCACAAGGAAACTGTCTCAAAAATGACTGAAACACAGGTAACTCAGTGCTGTGGCAGTGGCGCTCTTAATCTTACTCTTAATCGTAATCATAATCCAAGTGTTGTCATAGAAGCACTTACGAATTCACTCAGAGGATTAAGATTATGAGTAAGATTACGATTATGACCCCGGTAGGCGTCCTATTTCTATTTTGAGACAGTTTCCAAGTGCCGCCCCTACCTGAGCCGTAGCCCGAACTGCGCGCTGGCGAGGATATCGAAGGCCTTTTGACTATGTTCGAGTAGTTTGCCGAGGTTGCGCAGGGTGAGCAGGCTGAAAGTCATGCTCGATTCGTTGACCTGAATCAACAGATCGAGTTTCGGGAGTTTGAGCTCGAAAGCGCTGCCGTCGGGTTCGTAGGTCATGGCCTCAGCCAGTTCGGGGATGTCTTCGAGGGCGTCGATTTTGTCCTCCACCTGAATCGGGCTGGCGAACTCCACGATCAGCTGGTCGCAGTGGTGGGTGAAGCAGGCGTGGAAGCGCTCGTCCGCTGCGATGGCTTCCGTGTGCAGCGCTACGATCTCAGTCGTCAGTGTGTAGTTCTTCGGATCGTCCGCGCAGTGGTCGACCCGAATTTGGAGGTCGAAGTCAGGCGTTTTGATCCAAGCAAAGCCGTCCTCACAAGTATAGTCGAACTCCCGCCGCTTGTAACCGAAGAGGTTGCGAATGTCGGCGAAGAGACCGTCGGCTGCGTCTTTTACGTTCGGATTTCCTGCCCTGCGGACAAAGTTTTGCGCCGCGTCGCTGTGCCCGTCCGGCACATGATGGTGCTTCAGGTAGCCACCGAGCTTACGGATGCGCCCTATGCTGGAACCGACGATTCGGCTCTGGTTCTCGAGTTGGTTGACTGGCGGGTTTGCTTGGATACGGCCAAACTTGGTGATTCTCCTGCCGGAATTCAACCTTGGATCGTCCGGGGCAGTTGGCACTGCGTGTGATTAAAAATGCGGGGAGCGTCTGCTAGGTTGGAGTTCCGCCTTTAGGCGGCGGCCACGTGTTCAAAGGCTCTCAAACGCAGCCGCCTAAAGGCGGGACTCCAACGAGCGCACGAATCAATCCTGTCCCCGCACTTCAGGTTACACCTCCGCCCCGAAGATTTCTCGCTTTTCCCCTTTACAAGCGGAGGGGAAAGCTATGTTTTCCTCCTCTTTTCCAAATTTCTCATGCAGAAAACACGCAAATCCATCGCTAAACGCTTCAAGAAGACCGGAACTGGTAAGCTGCTTCGCCGCACACCAGGTCACCGTCACCTTCTTCGCAACAAAAGTGTCAAGCAGCGCCGCCGTGCAGGTAGCAGCAAATTGGTCGCTCCCGGCCAACGTGCTAACCTAATCCGTGGTCTGCCTTTCGCATAATTGCGAATCGACTGACGCATAAACTGACGAAGCCGTTTAACAACTATAACTCAGCTAGCCGGGTAACATGAAAATGGGCGACCCGACAGCTACTTAAAAAAGAGATCATACAACATGCCTAGAGCCACCAATGGCCCCGCGACGCTCGCACGTCGCAAAAAAGTTCTGAAAAAAGCCAGAGGCTATTTCGGAAACAAATCACGTCTTTTCCGTTACGCTAAAGACGCCGTCGATCGCGCCGAAGTTTACGCTTACCGCGACCGCCGCAAAAAGAAGACCGAGTTCCGTCAACTCTGGATCGTACGTATCAACGCGATTTGCCGTAACAACGGGATCAACTACAGCCGTTTTATCAACGGGCTGAAAAAAGCAAACATCGAGATGGATCGTAAACAGCTCTCCGAGCTCGCGATTCACGACGAGGCCGCTTTTGTCGCTCTCATCGAGAAGGCAAAAGAAGCGCAAGCTGCTTAAGTTCGATTACAGATAGCTTTCCAAAAGGCCGGTTCCCTCGAGGGAGTCGGCCTTTTTTTGGTTCATCGGCGAATATAGGGAAATAGCCCTTTGTTGGTCAGTCATAGCTGGGCATCAAGCATCTACGCTGGAGGGCGTGTGCTCGAAGGGTGCAGCGTTCCACTCAGGCCAGGATGGAACTTCGCCCTCCATGATAGGCGTCAATTGACCAGCTCTTTTCTGCGAATCGACGAGGGAATTTTTTACGAACTAAGCTTCGTCCCTCTTGTAGCATTGGCCGTCAGGCCGATGACTGTCGTCCCTTTTGTAGCATTGGCCGTCAGGCCGATGACTGTCGTCCCTTTTGTAGCATTGGCCGTCAGGCCGATGACTGTCGTCCCTTTTGTAGCATTGGCCGTCAGGCCGATGACTGTCGTCCCTTTTGTAGCATTGGCCGTCAGGCCGATGACTGTCTGTGTTGGTGTTGTCGATTATCCGGCTTTCGCCGTATGCTACATTTGTGCCTTATATGTGATCTTGACTTCTATGACTTACTGACTTTGATTATTCAAAGTATGAACTTCTATAGATCTACATTTCCGTTTCTATTGCTGTTGTTTTTAGGCGTGTTTTTCGTGGCCTGCTCTGGCGGCTCCGACGATACTGCGGTGGCTTCGGATTCTGCTGCGCCCTACAAAGTCGTCTGCACCGTTGGCATGATCACGGACATCGTGCGCAATGTGGCCGGCGACTACGCGCAGGTTGAGGGCATCATTGGGGAGGGCGTCGACCCGCACCTTTATAAGCCGACTCGTGGCGACGTGGTCAAACTGAGTCAGGCCGATGTTGTCTTCTACAACGGTCTCCTGCTCGAAGGAAAAATGGCGGATGTGCTCGTGCGCGTAGCGACGACGGGTAAGCCGGTCAAAGCCGTGACCGAGGCCATTCTTGACGAGACGGACTACCTTTTGGAAAAAGACGACGGCTCTGAGCACACCGATCCCCACGTCTGGATGGATGTGTCCGGCTGGCTGCGCGCGGTTCCGGTGGTCGCTGAGACGCTAGCCAGTTTTGATCCCGAGCGTGCCGAAGACTACCGCGTCAACGCCGCTGCTTACATTCAGAAGCTCGAAGCGCTCGACGCCTACGCCAAGGCCGCCATGGCGACGATTCCTGCGGGGCAGCGCGTGCTCGTCACCGCGCACGACGCGTTTCAATACCTTGGCCGCGCCTACGGCGTCGAGGTGCGCGGCATTCAAGGTGTGAGCACCGAGTCGGAAGCCGGGGTGCGCGATTTGGAGGAGCTGGTCGATTTCATAGTCGAGCGCAAGATCCCGGCCGTCTTCGTGGAGACTTCCGTCGCCGACAAAAACGTCCGCGCCCTGATCGAAGGCGCTCAAGCCCGCGGGCATGACGTGGAGAACGGCGGCACTCTTTTCTCCGACGCTATGGGGCAGGCCGGCACCTATCACGGCACCTATATCGGGATGATTGATCACAATGTGACCACAATTGTGAACGCCCTGGGCGGAACCGCTGAGGGATTTAAACAGTAACCCATTCCTTCCTAATCGTAATCCTACTCTTAATCATAATCGTCAGTGTGTTGAGTTTTGGGATTAAGAGTAAGATTATGATTAAGATTAAGATTAAGATGAAGACTTTGATATGAACACGATACCCAAAACCGCTTCACCGGAAACCGAACTGTCGTCCGATCCCAAGCGCATGCCGTTGGAGATCCGCGACCTCACGGTGGCCTACCATCGCAAGCCGGTGATTTGGGATATCGACCTTTCCATTCCCGAAGGAAAGCTGGTGAGCATCGTCGGACCCAATGGAGCGGGAAAGAGCACCTTGATCAAAGCCTGTCTCGATCTCATCCCGCGCACCTCCGGCGAGGTGTCGATTTACGGGCAGCCTTACGAAAAAGAGCGCAAGCGCGTGGGCTACGTGCCGCAACGCGAGAGCGTGGATTGGGACTTTCCGGTCAGCGCGCTCGATGTGGTGGCGATGGGCACCTACGGGCAGCTCGGTTGGTTCCGTCGTGTGAGCAAGCGCTCGAAAGCGCTCTCCATGCAGGCGCTCGACCGTGTCGGCCTGGCCGACTACGCGCATCGCCAGATCAGCCAGCTCTCCGGTGGTCAGCAGCAGCGCACTTTCCTCGCGCGTGCGCTGGTGCAAGATGCCGACATTTATTTTATGGACGAACCTTTCGCGGCGGTCGACGCCGCGACCGAGCGCGCCATCGTCGAACTGCTCAAAGAGTTCCAGAAACGCGGCAAGACCGTCCTTGTCGTGCACCACGACTTGGCCACGGTGCCGCAGTATTTCGACTGGACAGTGTTGCTTAATATGCGCGTCGTCGCGTCGGGGCCGACCGACGAAGTCTTTACCCAAGAGAATCTCCGCCGCACTTACGGCGGCAAGCTGACTTTGCTTACGCAGGCGGCAACTGAAGTGGTGCGAAGCCGATGAACTTGAGCCATGCCTGAACTCGCCGACATTTGGAACGTCCTTTTCCTTCGCGATTACAACACGCGGTTGGTCGTGATCTGTACGATGCTGCTCGGCTGCGCTTGCGGACTGATGGGCGGCTTTCTGCTTTTGCGTAAACGCTCGTTGATGGGTGACACGCTCTCGCACGCTACCTTGCCGGGCGTGGGCTTGGCATTTATGCTGGCCGTCTCGCTCGGGGGGAGTGGTAAGTCGCTGCCGTTCTTGCTCACAGGCGCGGCCATCACCGGCGTGCTCGGCTGCTGGGCGGTTCTATTTATTCGTAATCACACACGGATCAAAGACGACGCAGCCATGGGCATCGTGTTGAGCGTCTTCTTTGGTGCGGGCGTGGCTATTCTCGGTCTCATCCAGACCATGCCTCAGGGCAGCGCGGCTGGCTTAGAATCATTTATTTACGGTAAGACTGCATCCATGGTCGCGAGCGATTTTAAGATCCTCGTCCTCGTGACGGCCTCCGTGCTGACCTGCTCTTTGCTCCTCTTTAAGGAGTTTCGCCTGCTTTGTTTCGACGAGGCTTTTGCGGCGGCCTTGGGGTGGCCGGTTAAGTTTCTCGACGTGCTTTTGCTCGCCTTGGTCACGGCGGTTACGGTGGCGGGGCTACAAGCAGTGGGTTTGATTTTAATTATCGCCTTCCTCATCACGCCCGCAGCGGCGGCTCGTTTTTGGACGAATCATCTCGACCGCATGTTGCTGCTTTCGGCTTTGATCGGCGGCGCCAGCGGTTGGCTTGGTGCCAGCTTGAGTGCCTTCTTTCCACGCCTTCCCGCGGGGGCGGTTATCGTGCTCGTCGCAGTCGTTTGCTTTGTCATCAGTATGTTGGTGGGCACGGAGCGCGGTGTGCTTGTGCGCTTGCTTCGTCAGGCACAGCTTAAAGATCGTATTGGTCGTCAGCATTTGTTGCGCGCGCTCTACGAAATCCTGGAAGGCGGTCGTTCTGAAGGCGAGCTGACGGTGCGTGCGGTGCCGTTTCGCCAGATCCGAGGACGCCGCACCTGGAGCGATGGGCATCTGCGTGATTACATTCGCCGCGCCTATAACGACGGCCTGGTCGAAGCGCCGTCGAAGGACGATACGATTCTCCTCACGGATATGGGCATGGCCGAGGCTGCGCAAGTAACGCGCAATCACCGCCTCTGGGAATTGTATTTGATCGAATACGCGGATGTGGCGACGAGCCGCGTCGACCGCGACGCTGACATGGTCGAGCACGTGCTCGGCGAAAAGATGGTCGCGCGCCTCGAAAGCAAACTGCAAACCTACCGGAGCGCCGGCAGCCTCGTGCCCGAGAGCCCGCACCCGATCATACCCGGAGATTAGCATGAGAATTAGGAATTACGAATTAGGAGTTAGGAGTTAAAACCATGAGCTGGTACGCAATGGATACATGGATTGTGCTGGTCGGGGCTTTGGCCGCGACGGCCTGTGCGCTGCTGGGCAACTTCCTCGTGCTGCGCAAAATGAGCATGATGGGCGATGCGATCAGCCATGCCGTGCTGCCGGGCTTGGCCATCGCCTTTCTGATCACGGGCGCGCGCGCCAGCCTCACGATGTTTATTGGGGCGGCTTTCGTCGGGGTGCTCACCGCTGTGTTTACACAGTGGATCAGTCGCTTTGGAAAAGTCGATGAAGGGGCGTCGATGGGGATTGTCTTTACCTCGCTCTTTGCGCTGGGGCTTTTGCTTATCGTGCAGGCGGCCGACCATGTGGATCTCGACCCCGGCTGCGTGCTCTATGGTGCGATCGAGCTCACGCCGCTTGATGTGGTTTGGCGTCCAGTGCTCTTCGGTCAGGAACTTGAAGTGCCGAGGGCGACGCTTGTGTTGGGCGGTGTCACGCTGCTCAACTTAGGCTTTATTATCGCCTTCTTTAAGGAGCTTCGAATTTCTTCATTTGACGCCGAGCTGGCCACGACCATAGGGATTCACTCGAACCTGATGCACTACTTGCTCATGACACTGGTCGCTGTGACGACAGTGGCCGCGTTCGAGGCGGTCGGCAGTATTATTGTGATTGCGATGCTCATTGTGCCAGCGGCGACGGCTCACTTACTGACCGATCGGCTTTGGTTAATGGTGGTGCTGAGTGTTGTCTGCGCTATCGGAGCTGCGGTCTTAGGGCACTTGAGTGCGTTGATCGTGCCGGGATGGTTCGGCTTCGCTGATACGTCGACTTCCGGCATGATGGCTGTGATGGCGGGGCTGATTTTTATCGTCGTGATGCTCGGTGCGCCGAGATACGGGGTGCTGACGAAGCGGTTGCGGAAGGCGGAGGCGGTTGCGGAGTAGTCAGGTTGGCTCTGCCGCCTGACAGATGTTTCGAGATGGAAGTCGGCCTTCTTTCGATTTAGGTGACGCGACCGACTTCAATGTTTGAAGGTTTATTTCCGCTGCGGTCGGGCGGCAAGCCAACCCGACTACTTTATCCTTTAAACGCAAAAGCCGGCACGCCCTTCACGCCAAGGTCGTCGATGACAAAGACCTTGCCGGCATCGGGTTCGTCGAGTCCGGCTTTGAGGCCGGTCGTCACAAACAGGCGATCGAGATTCGCGCCACCGAAGGCGCAGGCGGTCGTCTCAATGCAGGGGAGGTCGACGCGTTGCAGTTCTTTATCGATCAAGGGGGCGAAGCGCACTACGCAGCCACCGTGGCAGAACGCGACCCAGAGCATGCCTTCGGCGTCGATGGTCATGCCATCGGGCGAGCTGGCGTAGCCGTGCGCGGCAGTGTCGACGACGGTGCGCGGATTCTCGATCGCTCCGGTGGCTAGATCGTAGTCGTAGGCGCGAATTTGCTGCGTCGGGGTGTCGATGTAATACATCGTCTTCGCATCGAGGCTCCAGCAGATGCCGTTGGAGTTGGTCACGTCAGGGACTTTGAGCGTGCAGTTGCCTTCAGTATCGAGGCAGTAGAGGTTGGCGCTGCCGGTTTCCTTGACCATGCTGATGGTGCCTGCCCAGAAGCGTCCAGCGGGGTCGCACTTGCCGTCGTTGAAGCGGTTTTTACCGCGCAGTTCGGCCTCAGGGTCGGCGAGGGGGGTCTTCGCCCCGGTTTTTAAATTAAAGCGGAGATAGCCGGTGTCGCCTGCGTAGAGGACTTCGTCCTTGTGGTCGGTCGGCACGACGGTGCCAATGCGTTCTTCCATGTCCCAGACCGTTTCCTCGCCACTTGCGGGATCGAGGCGCACTAGTTTATGCCCATTGATGTCGACGTAGAAGAGGTAAGAGTCCCACCAGATGGGACCCTCGCCCCATGTGGATACGAAATTTCCGATAGTGCTGGTAGATGGTGTAGTCATTGGTGAGTGTGATGAGGAATTTGCAGGAGAGCGTCAATCAGTCGTCACAAAAAAGGCCATCCCGGGAGGATGGCCTTTTTGATAGAGTGGGACGGCAGCGAGGTGTTGGAGACCCCGTCATCGCGACACGGGCTCTAAAGAAGCCTGTCCTGCACTGTTCAGGGGGCGATAGTTGTAGAACGCGCTTCTGCCGCGTAGCGGTCGAGCGTGTGCCTCCGGCTTTGGGCTAGCGGAGCTTCCTACCGTTGCCCGTGCTACCTGCATCGGGGGCACCATCGCCGGAACGGATGTGTCCCTTAGCGTCCTCAACATGCTCTAAGATGAGCTCGTGGGCTTCGCCGCCGGAGACGTCGATATAGACGTGGCCTCTGTCGAGTTGGTGGAAAATGCCGCGTAGGCGCTTGCTGTCGACCTTCTCGGCTGCGCCGCGTTGGATGTCGGGTGCATTGCCGTATTTGCGCACGAAGTTGTCCGCTTTATCTGAGAGCACGGCGACGACGATCATGCCTCCTCGTGCGCGGTTGTCGTCGTCCTTCGTGTGGGCGACGAAGAATGTGACGCCCTCGATTTGTGGCCCCCCGTTGATCCGGGTGACGAAGACACAGTCGACGTCGACGTATTCGCCGTCGTATTTTTCGGGATTGCTTTTGTAGTGGCGGGCAGAGTCTTCACCCGCAAAGGATTCGGCATGAGCGGCGGTGGAGAAGGTGAGGGCGAAGAGGGCGAAGAGGGCGATGAGTAGTGACGTAATGGTTTTCATGATGGTTTAGTGTTTAGGTTCACCTATCCAATCGCCTGATTACGGAAAAGGTTTCAGGGAAATTATCCATCGCTATCGGGTTCATAGCGTCCGCCGTAGCCCGGCGTGTAGAGGCGGATACCTAGGGCGCTGGCCATAGCTTCAAAATGCTTATCTTTGGCATAGACGCGCATGTCATCTTCTTTCGCCATAGTTGCGATGAGAATATCATTCCACGGAACCGTCAGCCCTTGATCGCGGAGTTTCCACGCGTTTAATTTTGCAGCGCTCCAGTGGTGCTCTTTGGCTTCGCGATAGGGAATACACTCAAACCAGAATTCCAGTTTCTTGCGATCTTCTTTGCGTGCGCCACCCATGAACTCGAGCTTCACCGGGCTGCACCAGACGGCCTCATATTCTTCGAGCAGATTCTCCAAGCCAACCTTGTAGTCGAGTTCGCCATTTCGCCGCGTCGCTTCGATCCAGACAGAAGTATCGACAAGAACCATAGGGCTAGGCTTGAACGCTGGATGCCGAACGCTCGATTTTGAACATTGAGTTGGGGCGGCTCGATTTAGTGAAAACTCTCATCTCGTGATCTCTACCGGTCTTGAGCTTCGATCTCGTCGTTGGTGGCGTCGTAGTCGAAAGCGCCCTCGCGCAATAAGGTGCCGAACTCGCGAGCCTTCTTGCGGTTCACAAACTCGGTTACAGCTTTGGCCACGGCGGGGCTCTTTTTACTCTCACCCGTGATCCGCGCTAAGTCGTCTAAGGTGGCTTCGTCGATATCTACAGTAATTCTCATGCTTTGATTTTTACTCATAATGCATCAAATGCAAGTAATTTTTGATGCAAAACTATGCTTTAACCTCAAGTTCAAAGCCGTCTTTGCCGTCTTTGACCACCCAACCTTGGGCGAGGAGGGTGTCGCGGAGCTCATCGGCTTTACCCCAGTCTTTGGCCTGTTTGGCGTCCCAGCGTTGCTGGGCGAGGGCGACGATTTCTTCAGGGGCGTCGATCTGTTTTTCTTCGACGGTGTAGAGTTCGAGCCCGAGCGCGTAGAGTAGACTGCCAAAGGCGCGGAGCAGGACGCGGGCACCGTCGGCATCGAGCGAGGCGGCGGGGTTCGAGCCGATCACGCCGAAGATCGCGCCGAGGCAGGCCGCTGTGTTGAGATTCTGGCGCAGCGCGTCCCAAGCTTTAGCGAGGCGACCGAAGTCCTCGGGGGCGTCGGCGATGACGTAGGTGGCGTTGAAGCTCTCGGTCGGCTCGCCGGTTTTGGCGAGGAGTGCCTCGGCGAAGCGCTCGAGCTTAGTCAACGCGCTTTGCGAAGCGTGGAGGCCGTCGAAGGTGAAGTTGAGCTGCTGGCGGTAGCTGCCGGCGATCAGTGTGTAGCGCACGATCATCGGGTTGAAGCCCTTTTCACGCAGATCGTCGAGCGTGTAGAGGTTGCCGAGGCTCTTCGACATCTTGGCACCTTCGACCATCAGGTGGGCGCTGTGGAACCAGTGCTTGCAAAAGTCGTGTCCATGGGCGCACTCGGACTGGGCGATCTCGTTTTCGTGGTGGGGGAAGCAGAGGTCGATGCCGCCGCCGTGTAGATCGATCGTCTCGCCGTCGAAGGCACTGTCGACCATGGCCGAGCACTCGAGGTGCCAGCCGGGGCGACCTTCGCCCCAGGGGCTCGTCCAGTAGTTGTCGCCGTCCTCCGGCTTGCGCGATTTCCAGAGGGCAAAGTCGGTCACCGATTCGCGGTCGTACTCGTCGGCGTCGTTCAACTCGCCGGCGGAGTTTTCGTTTTGCGTCTTCAGTTCGCGCTGCTTGAGGCGCGAGAGGCGGCCATAATCTTCGAACGAGCCGACGCGGAAATAGACAGAGCCGTCGTCGGTCGCGTAGGCGTGGCCTTTCTCGATTAACTTTTCGACGAGGGCGATTTGCTGCGGGATGTGGGCGACGGCGCTCGGCTCGACGCTCGGTGGTAGCATGTTGAGCGCCTCGCAATCTGTGTGGAATTTCTCTGTCCAATGTGCGGTGAACTCGACGAGGCTTTTGCCCTCGGCCTGCGATTGGCGGATCGTCTTGTCATCGAGGTCGGTGATGTTGCGCACGTGTTTGACTGCGGTGCCATCGACTTCGAGCACCCGGCGGAGCGTGTCCTGAATGAGGAAAGTGCGGAAGTTGCCGATATGCGCAGGGCCATAAACCGTGGGGCCGCAGCAATAAAAGCGCAGTGTATCGCCGCTCGCAGGGGCGAGCGATTGGACGGATCGGCTGAGTGTATCGTAGAGTTGAATCGGCATGGCTGCCATGAATGGCAGAGTGAGAGTGAGAGTGAAGGTGAAAGTGAGTCCGAGTGGAAAAATGTAGACTATATATCCTTTCTTGAAGGTGTCATTCTTGCTTTAACCGCATGAATTTTACACTTTCACTCTCACTTTCACTCCTCACTCTATCAGACATGTCTGATAGATTTAAATTAGAACTCACCCGCCGCCCGCGGCGCATGCGTCGCACGGCGAGCCTGCGCGCCTTGGCTTGTGAGACCGAGGTATTGCCGCAGCATTTGATTCAGCCGGTCTTTGTCATTGATGGCGAGGGCGCGCCCGAGCCGATTGCCTCGATGCCCGGTATCTTTCGGCTCTCGATCGCGGACTTGGTCAAAGAGTGCCGCGAACTTTGCACGCTCGGTATTTCCGGGGTGGCTCTTTTTCCGAAGCTCGATGACAGCCTGAAGTCGGACGATGGGCGCGAGGCGCTCAATCCGAACACACTGGTGCTGCGGGCGATTCGTGCGATCAAGGCCGAGGTGCCGGAGATCACTGTAATCACCGACCTCGCGCTCGATCCCTACACGGTGCACGGGCACGACGGTCTCTGGGATGCGGCGGCTCAGGATCTGGCCAATGACGCCACGGTCGAAGTGCTCGCCGAGATGGCGGTGCTTGCCGCCGAGGCGGGCGTCGATGTCGTCGCGCCCTCCGATATGATGGATGGCCGTGTCGGTGCGATTCGTGCCGCACTCGATGGCAACGATTTCGAAAAGACGGCGATCATGGCCTACTCGGCTAAATTCGCTTCGGCCTTCTACGGCCCCTTTCGCGATGCGGTGGGTAGTGCCAGCGCTGCGGGCACGCATAATCTGGATAAGCGCACTTACCAACTCAATCCCGCCAATCGACGCGAAGCCTTGATCGAAGTCGCGCTCGATGAAGAAGAGGGTGCCGACATCCTGATGGTCAAACCAGCCGGGCCCTATCTCGACATCATCCGCGAAGTGCGCGAAGAAACCGAACTTCCCTTAGCCGCCTATCAAGTGTCCGGTGAATACGCGCAGATCATGGCAGCTGCCGAAAAGGGCTGGCTCGATCTAGAGCGCTGCCGCGACGAGTCGCTCTTGGCCATACGGCGTGCGGGCGCGGATATGATTTTGACGTATTTCGCGAAGGCGTTTGCTCAATCCAGGTAGGCGGAAAAAAATTCTTAATCGTAATCTGACTCCTAATCATAATCTCTGCGTATGGATTATGATTAGGAGTCAGATTATGATTAGGAGTCAGACGAATAGGGTGGGAGTTAATTTTTCAAAAACTCCACCAGCCGCTCCGCCGTCAACTTACCGATGCCTTCGACTTGCGTGAGCTGCGCCACATCGGCTTTCTTCAATTTGTCGATTGAGCCGAAGTGCAGCAGTAGCTGTTGCTTTCGCTTCGTTCCGAGGCCTTTGAAGTCGTCGAGGATCGATTCGCGCAGGCGCTTGCTCCGTAGCTCGGCGTTGAAGCTGTTGGCGAAGTGGTGGGCTTCGTCGCGGATGTGCTGGAGCAGGCGCAGCGCCGGATCGTGGTGGGGGAGATTGAGCGCCTCGCGTCCGTCGCTGAAAATCACCGTTTCGTTCTTCTTCGCCAGTCCAATCAGCTCGGGAGGCTCCAGCCCTTGGCTGAGGAAGGCCTTGAGTGCCGACGTCACTTGCCCCGCGCCGCCGTCGATTATGATGAGATCGGGGAAGACTTTGCCCTCGTCGGCCAGACGCCGGTAGCGGCGGCCGACCACTTCTTCCATCGCGCGGAAGTCGTCGTTGCCCACGAAGCTTTTGATCTTGAAGCGGCGGTAACTTTTGCGGTCGGGGTGCCCGTCTTTGAAGGCCACCATCGAGGCCACGCAAAAGCTGCCTGAGATGTGTGAAATGTCGAAGCATTCCATCCGTCGCGGCTCTTGAGCTAGCGTGAGTTTTTCATGTAGCCGTTTGACGACCTGTCGGTGGTTATGCGTGCCGACGAGGTTGCGCTCAAACTTCCGCGTGCGACTGGCCGTGCGCTCCAGCGCATCGATACGGTCGCGCAAGGTGGCGGCCTCCTCGTAGCGCTGTGCTTCGGCGGCTTTTGTCATTTCGGCTTTAAGTTCTGCTAGCCATTCTCGGGCTTTGCCATCGAGGAACTCGCAGGCGGCTTCGAGACGCTCCGCGTATTCGTCTGTCGTGATTTCATTGGCATGTTCGTAAATCTCGGCGCGGGCGTCGTCGTAGAGCCGCCAGCGCCCGTCTTCCAGCTCCTTCGGGGCGGCGTCGCTCAGTAAAATGCCGAAGCGTCGACGCAGCTCGGCCAGCGTCTTGCGTAAATGCCCGGAGTGGGCAAAGGGACCGTAGTAGCGCGAGTTGCTGTCCGTGCGATTACGTGTGAGCCGGAAACGGGGGAGCGCCTCGCGCGGGTCGACGCGCACGAGCAGGAAGCGCTTGTCGTCGGTGAAGTCGGTATTGTAGCGGGGCTTGTATTTCTTGATCAGCTGCCCCTCCAGTAGGAGTGCTTCGGCCTCCGACTTGACGATGATGATCTCGAAATCGTGGATCAGATCGAGCATGGCGCGCACTTTGGGCTGCGCGACCGCCATCTTACGCGAGGCCTGAAAGTAGGTGCTGACGCGCTTTTTTAAATCCTTCGCCTTACCCACATAGATGATCTGCCCGATGCGATCCTTCATCTGGTATACGCCCGGCTTGTGTGGTAAGCGGCGGACTTTCTCCTTCAATTTGGCTTTGGGTCCTTCGGGCATTTTGTAATGTGACATTTCGTTTGCAGTTCTCAGGAAGCTGCACTCATTTCGGTGAACACTATGTCTAAAACGCCAATTGTCGAAGTAATCAACTTTGGAGACGAATTGCTCGTCGGAATCCGCGAAAACTCTCATCTGACCTATCTTGGCGGGGAGCTCGCTCGCTACGGCCTTCCCATCCACCGCAGTCGTGTGATTACCGACGAGGCCACGGAGATCCGGCGCGCCTTTCTCGACGCTTGGGAGCATTCCGACATCGTCATTACGACCGGTGGACTCGGCCCCACTGCCGACGATATGACGCGCGAAAACATTGCCGGTGCCCTCGGCGCCGAACTCGTCTTTGAGCCTGAGATCGAAGCGCTTATCCAGGCACGCTTCAAAGTGCTCGGCCGCCCCATGGCACCGCATCATCTGAAACAATGCTACCGCTTCGTCGAGGGCGAGGTGCTCCACAACGAGCGTGGCACCGCTCCCGGACTCGCTTACCAGCGCGATGGCAAAATCCTTATTATGCTGCCGGGGCCGACCCACGAGTTGACCCCGATGTTTGAGAAGCAGGCCATCCCTCTACTGCAATCCCTCGGCGCGCTCAGCGAAGAAGAGGCGTATCTGCAGCTCCGCACCTGCGGCTCCGGCGAGTCCACCGTGGAAGAGACGATGCAGCCCATCGTTCAAGGCTATCCCGATCTCACCGTGGCGTATTGCGTGCACTATGGGATCGTCGACGTGCGCCTGAGCTCGCGCGACCGCCGACTTGATATGGAGCAGATCAAAGCCATTGGCCACGAAGCGCGCGAGCTGCTCGGTGATGACTTCGTCTGCTTCGGGCATTGCTCTTTGGCGAAAGTCGTCTTCCACGAGCTGCGTGCGCTTGATCGCAGTCTTGCGATCGCCGAGTCTTGCACCGGTGGTCTGCTCTGCGACGCTTTTACCAATCTGCCTGGCGCGTCTAAGGTCTTCGTCGGCGGCGTGGTTTGCTACTCGAACGATGTTAAAGTTTCCAAAGTCGGCGTGCCCGAATCAATCATCGAGCAACACGGTGCCGTCAGCCCCGAGTGCGCTGTGGCGATGGCCTCCGGTATCGCCGAGCGCCTCTCGACTGACTATGGCCTTAGTGTGACTGGTTTCGCCGGCCCGGATGGAGGCAACGAGCAAAACCCCGTCGGTACCATTCATCTCGGCTACCATTCCCCCGTCGGTGTCTGGTGTAAAACCGTCCGCTACACTGGTGGACGACTCGACGTCAAAGCCCGTGCCGTCCACTCCGCGCTGGACTGGATGCGTCGCAAGCTTCGCAAATATAAGGTCGAGGAGTTTCTCTGCTGCGGCGAGCGGGATTAGTGCCTGCTACGACCAGACGCGTTTGCATTTTGACCTTTTCCCTTAGCTTCCGTCTTGCGCTCTTTCGGGCACAGCCCGAAACTGGTTGTTCACATGTCAGCGAAGCCATTTACATTTATCTGCGGAGACGACGACTACCTTGTTTCGGAAAAGGGTAAGGCGTGGTTTGCTGCGCAGACAAAAGACCTGATGGACGATCTCTCGAAGGAGGTGGTCGATGGGCGTGCGGCGAATGTCGCGGAGGTGGAAGACGCGATTAATCGCTTTTCGAGTGCCGCGCAGACACTCTCGTTATTTGGTGAGCGCAAGGTCGTCTGGCTGAAGGATGTTAATTTCCTCGCCGACAGCCCGACGGGGCGTGCGCAGGGCACGCTCGATCTATTGGACAATTTAAAGGCGGTGCTCGAAGGGCTCGATGACAGTGCGGTTGGCGTGCTCATCACCGCGCAGCCTGTCGACAAGCGCCGCAGCTTCTTTAAGTGGTGCCAGAAAAATTCCGACTTCACCGCGCTCGCCGCGGGCAAAGACGCGGCTGCGACGTGTGCGGCGCTGATCCAAGAGGAGTGCGAGCAAGCAGGCGCGAGCATGACGCGCGACGCCATCCAGTTACTCATCGGCAAGGTCAATGGCAACACCCGGCTGATCGTGGAGGAGACGCGCAAGCTAGTCACCTTCGCCGGTGCGGGCGCGGATCCGATCAGCGAGCGCTTGGTGGCCGATCTCGTGCCGAATTTCGGCGATGCGGATTTCTTTGAAGCCGCCGACGCCTTCTATTCGCTCAAGCTTTCGTGGACGCTTGAGGCCCTGCGTCGGCACTTCTTTACGAATAGTGAATCGCGCCCCTTGCTGGGCAGTCTGCAGTCACGTAATCGCCTCTTGATCCAGCTGCGCGTCCTCCTCGATGCGGGCGCGATCCGGCTCGGCGGGCGGGGCATTTCGAAGAGTGACTTAGAAGCCGCCTCGCGCACTTACGGGCATCACTTCGGCGACAGTGCGGAGAAGAGCAATCTCAATGTATTTACGCAGAACCCTTGGTATCTCGGGCGTCTCGCCGAGACGGCATCGAAGGTGCCGCTTAAGAAGCTGATAGATTTTCAGATCGCGTTTACCGAGGCCTTTGAGGCGATTATCGAGCGTCCGAATGAGCAGGGAGAAGTCTGCCGCGAACTGGCAGTACGTTGCCTAAGCTAGTGGTTTGGATCTTTATCTATAAGGCTTGCCGTTCGGCCTCTTCGCTCGCATATTTTGGGTAGTGTATGAGTTCTAGGTGGGTGCAATCACATTCAGGCAGGGAAGCTGGCTACTTTAATCTTTTTGGAAGTATTCTAGGCCTCGTAATCTACGCACTGCTCGCCTTGGCTTTGATCTGCGGGTTGGTTGTTTTTGATGCAGGCTCTGCACTGGGTCTGTTGACCTTCCCCTTTGCTCTCGGCTTGGCCGTTCTCGCGGGACTGCTCTTTCGTATGGAGGGTGCCATCGCGACTACGGCAATCGTCTTCTTGGTATGCGCCTACGGCTATTTTTCAGGAGTCGGCGTCTTTGATCCACTCTCTTCGGGGCAGGCGTTTTTATTTTTAATCGGGTTCACGATTCTGGTGGCTGTCTTTTCATTAGTCGGCGCTCTATCTGTCGGTTATAGTCAGCGTACTGCGGAGGTTGCGGTGCTTCGGCAAAATCTCCTCTATAAAGTATTCGATGCTCTGCCGATCGGAATTTGGGTGCGTGCGCGTGATGGACGTAGTCTTTTTGTCAACGAGCGCTGGGCGAGCTTTTCGTCGATGAGCGTCGAGCAAATCTTGAACTCGTCGGCTGCCGATCCGCCAGTCGATCTGGGAGCGCAGTGGAACCGGGAAGTCGTTAAAGTGTTGGATTCGGACGACTCGGCTGTGCGCTATCAGTCGATCGAGTTGACGGATAACATGAAGCGTAGATCGAGCATGACCCTGCTCACCCTGCGCATGATGATCGACCAGGAAGACGACTTTGGCACGCTCTCGCTCCTTGTTGATGAGACGGCGCTCCGACTCTACGAAGAGAAGATTCGTCAGAGTGAGCAGAATCTACACCTCGCACTAAATAATGCGCGGATGGGTTTTTGGGATGAAAATGTGAAGACTAAGGAAGTGCGCTGCGATGAGAACTGGTATAGGCTGGTCGATGCGCAGCGAGTCGACGGCGAGTCGCCCCTCGAGGTTTGGGAGTCGCGTTTGCACCCTGACGAGCGTTCGAGAATTCGTGAGCAATACAGCGAATTTTACCGTAAAGGTGAAGGCTCCATGCGAGTTGACTACCGCATCCGGAAGGGCGAGAAGGGCTACATTTGGGTGCAGGATAGTGTCCGTATCACAGAGTATGATGTGGATGGCACGCCCTTGCGTGTGATGGGCACGATGCAGGATATTTCAGAGCAAAAACAGGCCGAGCTCGAACTGAAGCATGCCAAAGAGCGCGCCGAAACTGGCAACCAAGCGAAAAGCCAGTTTATCGCGACGATCTCTCACGAGATACGCACGCCGCTCAATGCGATCATTGGCCTCTCTAGTTTCCTCGCAGAGGGTGAGCTTGAGGGCGAGCAGCTGGATCTCGCACAAACAATCTACTCCAGCGGTAAGAGCCTGCTACTCTTGGTGAACGACATTTTGGACTTTTCCAAGATCGAGGCTGGGCGCCTCGACCTCGAAGTGCAGGAGTTCCCCTTGCTGCTCTGCTTTGAGGACAGTGTGAAGCTCTTTAAGGTGAAGGCGTCCGAGAAGGATGTTGAGCTGAAGCTCGATCTCTCAAAAGACCTTACCGAATTTGCGGTGGGCGATATGGAGCGCTTGCGCCAAATCGTGCAGAACCTTTTGGCCAATGCGCTCAAATTTACCGAAGCAGGCGAGGTTAAAGTCGCTGTGCGCTCCGTGAACTTATGTGATATTGATGAGTCGCATCGCCCCGATCCATTGGAGCCGATTGGCTACTTGGACCAGCCCGACCATGAGTATCTGGAAGTCAGGATCGAAGATACCGGTATCGGTATTCCTGCGGATCGCCAGCATGTGCTTTTTGAGGCCTTTAGCCAAGTGGACGCCTCGACAACTCGCAAATACGGAGGCACAGGTTTGGGCTTAGTCATCTGTAAGCGCCTCGTGGATGCAATGGGTGGCCGCATCTGGGTCGAGAGCGAAGAAGGGCAAGGCTCCAGCTTCTGCTTTGTGGTGCGGACTAAGTTGATCGGTGATAATAGTGAGCTCGACAGCCTCACTCGCACGCCCTTCGATCCGGTCGAGCGCATCGCCGAGGAGCATCCCTGTGATATTATGATTGTCGGCCCCGAAGATGCGACGCGTGCGTTAATTCTCTCCTGTCGGAAGCTGGGCTATGCACCGCATTCGACAGAAGATTATGACCTAAGCGGCAGTGCTTTCCGTCGCAGGCACTACAACATCATGTTCATCTGGATGGGAGATGAACTCAAAGCGCTTGAGCTGGCACGCAAGATTTCGGCGACCGGACAATCTCTGAAGCCGGAAACGATTGTCGGCTGTGCACTCACAGAGCAGAAGGTCTCTAAAGACCGTTGCCGTTTAAATGGTATGCACGAGGTCGTGCAGGAAAAACTACGGCCTCAGCAGATGCGTGAGGTTATTCTGAATGTGCTCGGTGCGCACGGTTAACCGCGCTGACTAGGGCGTGTAAGCCGGCAAGCTCTATGTTCGAGTTTATGCCGCAACCAAAATACACCGTGCCATCGTCATGCTTGATTTGGATGTAGGCCGCCGCCTTGGTCTTTGAGCCGCCGCCAATGGAGTGCTGGCGGTAGTCGAGCAACTGGAAGTCTTTCCAGCCCTTGATCTGTAGGGCATCGACGAATGCGCTGATCGGACCATTGCCCGTGCCCGCGACGACGGACGTCTCGCCGCCGAATTGGACCTCAGCTTCAACTTTGACCTCACCGGACTTGGAGAAGTCCTCTCGCTCGATGGAGTGTAGCTCCAAAGGAGCGCTCAAATTCACATATTCCTTAGTGAACACATCGTGCACTTCTTGCGGAGATAATTCGCGGCTGCCTTGGTCGGCGGTCGCATTGATGACCATGCCCACGTCTGGGTGCATCGCTTTGGGCAAATCGAGTCCGAAGTCGCGCTCCAGGATGTAAGCGACGCCGCCTTTGCCACTCTGGCTGTTGATGCGGATGATCGCCTCGTAATCGCGCCCAATGTCTTCAGGGTCGATGGCGAGATAGGGCACCTCCCAGCGAGCGCCTTCGGTGTTCTCCTTCGCGCGCAAGTCCATGCCTTTTTTGATCGCATCTTGATGCGAGCCGGAAAATGCGGTAAAGACCAAATCGCCCGCGTAGGGGTGGCGGTCGTGCACAGTCATGCGCGTCACGCGCTCATAGATCGAGCGAATGTGCTCCAAGTGACTCAAGTCGAGCAAGGGGTCGACGCCCTGCGTGTACATATTCAATGCCACCGTGACGATGTCCAAGTTGCCCGTGCGCTCACCGTTGCCGAAGAGGGTGCCTTCGACGCGGTCGGCACCGGCGAGGAGGCCGAGCTCCGTCGCGGCAACGCCCGTGCCGCGGTCGTTGTGCGTGTGTAAGCTGATGGTGGCTTTGTTGCGCTCCTTCAAATTGCGGCAGAACCATTCGATCTGATCGGCATGCACATTGGGCGTGGCGACTTCGACTGTGGCGGGCAAGTTGAGGATGATCTTGTTGTCCTCGGTCGGTGCCCACTCGGCCATCACCGCTTCGCAGACTTCCAAAGCGTAGTCCACCTCGGTGTCGGAGAAGCTCTCGGGCGAGTATTCCATGCGCACCTGAGTGTCCGGAATCGTCGAGACGAGACTCTTGACGAGGCGTGTGCCTTCGACCGCGATCGCTTTGATCTCCTCCTTGGATTTGCCGAAGGTGACGCGACGCTGCACGGGCGAGGTTGAGTTATACAAATGCACGATCGCCTTGGAGACGCCTTCGAGGCTCTCAAAAGTGCGGCGGATCAAATGCTCACGCGCCTGCACGAGCACCTGTAAGGTGACGTCTTCCGGGATGCGTCTCTCCGCGACCAAGCGGCGGATAAAGTTGAACTCGGTATCGCTCGCCGAGGGGAAGCCGACTTCGATCTCCTTAAAGCCGCTCGCGACCAAGAGTTCAAACATCTCGAGCTTCTCATCTATATTCATTGGCGTAGCGAGAGCCTGGTTGCCGTCGCGCAAATCCACACTCGCCCAAATCGGCGCGCGGGTGATCGTCTGACTCGGCCATTGGCGGTCGGGTAAATCGATCTGTTTAAAGGGTGTATACTTTGTGATCTTGCCAGTTTGCATGGTCATCTTGGGTCAATAATTACGAAATTGGATACGGTTTTTGAGAAAAACGAAAGCGTATATCGTGCACGCTTCTAAAAGAAAGAGCCACGGGCTCCATGAGTTTTCAATAGACGGGCTTCCTGCCCGCAGACGAGTCATCGATTCCCCCTAGGGGAGTCGCTTGAGTAGGGCTCGAGTGCGTAGCCAGTCTGTCTCAGTCGTCGTGTGCATTGTGCGAGCGAGCATTCATAGCCACCCTTGCGCTGTCAAGCGCGGGTATGGAAAGCTGACTTGAGTCTTGTTTGTCGCAGAAATAGCCTCCATTTTTAGAGGCTGTGACTGATAGCACGACCATTCTAAAAGGCCGAACCATCCTTCTGGGGGTGACCGGATCGATCGCTGCATTTAAAGCTGCAGACATCACCAGCCGTTTAACCGAGGCGGGCGCTGATGTGTATCCGATTATGACAGCCGGGGCTTGCCGCTTTATTCAGCCGCTTACTTTGCAGACGCTCTCGCGTAATCCGGTGGCCTCCGACCTTTGGAATGAGGGGGAGAGCTGGCAGCCCGGCCATATCGAGCTCGCCGATCGGGCGGATCTGCTACTGGTCGCGCCGGCGACGGCTCATTGCATTGCGCAATTTGCGCAAGGGCTCGCGCCGGACTTACTGACGTCGATTCATCTGGCGACGCCTGCACCTGTCATGATCGCTCCGGCGATGAATGGCAAGATGCTCGCCCACCCAGCGACGCAGACGAATATTCAAATTCTACGACAGCGCGGTTGCCATTTTATTGAGCCGCAAAGCGGCATGCTCGCCTGTGGCTACGAAGGCCAAGGTAAGCTGGCCGCTGTTGAGACGATTGTTGATTCCGTTTTAGCCTTCTTTCAAAAAGGTTAGCGCAACTACATGGATAACGAGGAAACGCAGCCGGAAAGCCCCGCAGCCGCTCAGAAGAAAGAGCAGCTCAAGACCCGCGTGCTCAAAACCGGCGAGAGTTTCGGCAATTACCGTGTCGTTAAATGCCTCTGTGCGGGGCTCATTGCCCACTACTACCACATGCAGCACATCCGTGACCTGCATGATGTCACCGTTGGCATTTTTCACCCTCGCACATCGGGTGATGAGAGATTCATCAAGCGTCTTGAGGGACTGCAAAAGACGATTTCGACTTTTGAGCACGAAGCCATCCCTAAGATCCGTGACGTCACTACGCTGAAAGAGCGCATTTGCATCTTTCTGGATCCGGTCAAAGGGCACACCTTGAGTCAGCACTTTGGGGCACATGGTGTCCCGGGGGAGTCGGGGATCGGCATTAAGCCGACGACGCGCGTCATCGCGCAAATGTTAGGTGCGCTGGGGTATGCGCACTCGCAAGGCGTGGATCACCGCGACATGGACTCAGATCTGATCTATGTGCAAGGAGACGGCTCTATTCGTATTCTTGGCCTTGGTATTAAGGCGGCGATTGGTGTGGAACTGTTCGAGTCGATTGTCTCTGCGTCGGTCTCTCCATTGGTTTCCAGCAAAACGCTCGGCCGTCTAAACTCTTTCGACATCATGAGCCCCGAATACAGGTCGGGAGTTTCCGAGGATGCCCGGGTCGATGTGTATGCGGTTGGATTTATCGGTTATTGGCTGCTGACCGGGCATAAAGCAGACTTGGCCAAGTATCAGCCTCCCACGAAACTGGTCGAAGATATTTCATCGAATTGGAATCCCTTCTTTGAGCAATCGCTCGAACGCGTTAAAGATAAGCGCTTTCAGTCGTGTAAGATTGCTCTCCTAGGCCTTAAAGAAACCGATCAGGAACCGCAGTCCGAAGGAGCCAATTTTGTGCAGCGGCAGATCGACCGTATCCCGGTGCCCAAGCAGATCGTCGAGCGCGGTGAACTGGCGGCGCGTATCTATCGTCTTTTTATTATTGGCCTGGTGGGGCTCACCCTGACCGCGATTTGTGCTTCCTTCTTGAATGTCAGCTACACCGAAGAAGTTGATTACAGCCGTGATGTTGCTCAACTAGCGACTTCCGCTGAGAACGCGGTGCTGCAGCTGAGTGTTAAGCCGCCCGTCGCGAGAGTAGAGTTTATTGGCTACAGCGAGAGCTTTATTGCAGATCAGGGGCAGCTGGCACTTGCGGTGCAGCCCGGTGATTACAAGCTGCGTCTTTCCGCGCCGCACCATGTTGAGCAAATTGTAACTATCAGTATCGCGATCGATGCGACGGAGGCAGAGACCCTGAATATCGAGCTTAAGCCGGCTTGGACGGATATTGCCATTCGAACCGAACCTGGAGCGGCCATATCAGTCATCGACACAAGTGGGCTCGAGATCGAACTTGGGGTTGCCAACGAAGAAGGCACGTTCTCTCTGAAAAAGGGTATTTTTGCCGGCACCTACCAAGTCTTGGTCAAGAAGGAGGGCTACCAGTCGAAGACTTTGGAAAATCAGGCCATTGAGTTCGGCAGTGTTGCCCAGATCGATGCGCCATTGCTGCCATTGCCTGCGAATGTGACTGTTCTTAGCCGACCCGCCGGAGCCTCGATCGTGATCAACGATGTTCAGCTCGGCACCACGCCGCTGACTCTTGATGATGTCATACCCGGCGACCAGTATCTCGTGATTGCTCGACTGGATGGCTACCGTCCCATCGGTCGACGGGTAAAGGTCAAACCCGGTGCCGATATGACGATTGATTTTGACGATTTGGTGCCTCTGTCCGGGGCGCTCCGTATTACGCTGAAGGATCTTGGTGAAGGCGCGCCGGCTGTCGCGTCACTACACGATGAGTTGAAAGTGGTCATGGATGATTTGCCGATTGCTTACGGTGATGAAGCGCTCGAATTTATGCCCGTGGGTAAGCGTCGCATCCGCATCGAACATCCGCTCTACATATCCGACGAAATCACCCTCGAAGTCGAAGACCGAGGCAACTACGAGCTGGAGTTCGCCCTCCGTCCGCGTCCTGGCCAAGTGCAGCTAGAGATTCCCGGAAACTTGGAGGCCGAAGTTCGCCTCAATGGCAACGCGACGAATCTATCGGAGGGTTCGATCGAAGTGCCCGCCAATCAAGAGGTCGAGTTTGAGCTCCGCATACGGAATCACCTGACGATGGTTCGGACTTTTAAGCTATCGCCCAACGAGACTGTTCTCTGGGAGGTGAAGCCCGTCTCCATTCCGGGGCCGACTGAAGGGCAGAGCTGGACGCTTCCCTATTTTGGCATCCCTTTTGGCTGGGTGCCCTCCGGGAGTTTTCAGATGGGGAGCCCCTTACCCGAGCACGCCCGCTTGCCCAATGAAGGGCCGCAAACCTCGGTTCGTTTTACTAAAGGCTTTTGGGTCGGCACCTACGAGGTGACTCAAGCTCAGTATTCTCAGGTCATTGGTGAAAACCCTTCGCGCTTTAAGAGTCCGAGCCGTCCCGTTGAGAGCGTCACTTGGCAAGAGGCCAAGGCATTTTGCGAGTTGCTCACCAGCTTCGAGCGTGATGCCGGAAGATTACCAGAGGGCTACCATTATCGTTTGCCCAGTGAGGCTGAGTGGGAATATGCCGCCCGTGCAGGTAGTACAACACCGTTTCATTTCGGTGAGCAGGCGGATGCGACCAAGGGGCACTTTCGAGGGGTTTACCCGCGCGATCGGGAAGATGGTCTGCGCACACCGGTCGGCTATGGTACTGCCTCGGTGGGGCGCTACCAGCCCAACACCTTCGGTCTATACGATATGCATGGAAATGTCCGAGAGTGGACGCTCGACGCCTACAACGGACGCCTTGAAGGTGAGCCGCTGGAGGATCCCAAGCCACGCTCGCAAGGGAAGCGCATCGCTGTGCGCGGTGGCGGATGGGAAGATAACGCCCCACGTGTGCGCTCTGCCGCACGCGAGGAAGTGAGCCCCACTGTGCAAAGTGAGGCACTTGGCTTCCGGGTGGTGCTTGCGCCGGCGTTTTAATCGCTGTTTTTTTGCCAGTTTTTTTCGGCTCCGACGTTGACGATAGGTGGAAATTTACAAGTGTTGTACATCGTTTACTCTTGCGGACATTAGGGAAACTTACAGAGTCTCCCTTTTTCCTGAACAGCCCCTAATACTAGCCCTAGTCGCATTATCCTTAATCACCCCATAGACGAATCGTCATAGCTAATCATGGCTCCGGCCGTAGAAAATCCATCGCCCAATAAACGACTATTGGGATTGCTGTGGCCTCACTGGAAGGCGGTATCGATCGCACTGGTCGGCATGTTCCTGCTCACTGCGGTGAATCTAGCGACGCCGATGCTCGTCGGGATGGTGTTCAACGATGTATTTCCTGAGCGCGATTGGCCGCTCCTCTGGTGGATTCTCGGTGGCCTGCTCGGCTGCTTTCTATTGCGCAACCTTTTCTTCTATCAGAGTAAATTTACCGCCGTGCGAGTGGGGGAGAATCTCTGCTTTTCGCTTCGCAAGCAACTCTTCGAGCGCATTCAACAACTGCGCCTCAGCTACACCCGTTCGCAAAGCCCCGGCCAAATCACCAGCAAGGTGATGAACGACAGTCTGCAGATTCAGCAATTCATTGCCGATGTATTGCCCAAATCGCTACAAGCCGGGCTGCTCTTTGTGGGGATTTTAATCATCACCTACACGATCAACTGGCAACTCGCGCTCGCTTCGACTTTTATCCTGCCCGTTCACCTTTTTGTTTTCAGCTTTTTCGGCCGCCGGATCAAACGTAGCAGTCGAGAGTCGCAAGAGCGGATCGACTTCGCCACGGGGAGTATTTTTGAGACCCTATTAGGGGTTGAGGTCGTCAAAGGCTTCACCGGCGAGGAGCGAGGTAATCGCGCTTTTAATGAAGCCATGGAGGATTCCCGGGAGAGTCATCTTACCAGCTACCGTTATGTCGTCCTGCAAAAGGTGTGTGCGGATCTACTCGTTGGTTTCGGCATGCTCGCTTTGATCGGCATCGGCGCCTACCAGGTCATCGGGCGCCCGGCGGAAACTGCGATGGGCGCGGGCGACTTTATCGCCTTTTTCTGGTACATTCGTCTGCTCTATCCCACTGTCATCGATCTGATGAGTAGTGGTGCCAAACTATCCAAAGTGGGGGCAAGTGTCGATCGGGTCTATGAACTGCTCGATGTGGATGAAGGCTCCAGAGAGGGGGATGGTGTCGCCATGCCTCAGATGCGTGGGCATATTAGCCTAGAGCAGGTCAGCTACACCTTCGACGGCGAAACGAACACACTGGAGGACATTTCCTTCGAGATTAAGGCCGGGCAGGTCTGTGCCATCACCGGACATTCCGGTGCGGGTAAGTCGACACTAGTCAGTATGGTGCCCCTACTGCTTCGCCCCACCGAGGGCAGTATCGTCCTCGACGGTGTCAATACCCGCGATATCTCAACGCGCGACCTGCGCAGAAATATCGGCGTCGTTTTTCAGGAGTGCTTCCTTTTCCACGCCTCGATCTTGGAGAACCTGCGTTATGCCAAGGCGCGCGCAAGCGAGAAAGAAATTATAGCCATCTGTAAGTTGACGGGTGCTGATGACTTCATCCAGCGCCTGCCATGTGGCTATCATACCATTGTAGGGGAGGGCGGCCTCGCACTCTCGCGCGGCCAAAAGCAGCTCATCACCATTACGCGCGCTGTCATTAAGAACCCGAAAATCCTCATTCTCGACGAAGCGACTGCATCGCTCGACACGGAGCTTGAAGAAGCGGTCATCCCCACCATTCTCGAACTTATGAAAGGGCGCACTACGCTCATGATTACCCACAACCCCAAACTGTTAAAGCACGCCGATATGGAAATCGAACTCACCCAAGGTCGCCTCACTTCACAACGAAGTCTCAAGCCGGACGCTCCTACAAAAGCCGGCTCAGTGCTATCCACATGGCTGCTATTGCTCGGCCTGGCGCTAGGCGCGCTCTTCGCGGCACCTACGTCCGCTCATGCGCAGGATGGTGTGTCGGTCATGGATAGCATTGCCACTCAGCGTATGCGCTTGAGCTACACCGACCCTAAGCGTTGCCTTGAGGTCTTGAAAATCTACGGCATCAGCACCGGGATTCCGGGCAATGCGATCAAGAAGGAGCAGTTGCCCGTCGTCGTCGCCATCCCGTCCACGACGCTCCATGAAACGATACAAAACGTCGATAAGACCTTCCCTTTGACGGATGCTGACCCGCTCAACGAACTTCTTATTTTCTACGACCGCGATCAACCCCACCAACTCAGCCGCGTCGTCCGCATGATCCGTGAAGAGATCGATGTACCCGCCCGCCAGATCATGATCGAGGCCATGGTGCTGGAGATTTCAGAAGTCGGCCTCGACCGTTTGGGTGTCGAATGGAATTTGGCCGGCCCCACTGGCAACTTAACATCGCTCCAACTGGGCGATGTCGTTTCAAATCTAAATAATATTAATGACCAATTGATTGTCGGTACCTCGAATGTGTTCGGTGAATTCGACATTGATATCCGCGCCCTGATGGCCGACGGCGAGGCTGAAGTTCTTTCCCGTCCCAGTGTGCTGACGCTCGATAACCGCATGGCCTTTATCAATGTCGCGCGCAAAATTCCCATCGCCGAGACCAAGTTCCAAGGGAATAACAATGTCTCCACTGTGAGCTTCCGCAACGAGACCGTCGGCATCCAACTAGCGGTGCGCCCCCGCATCAACGAAGAGGGGCAGGAGGTCAGCATGCAGGTCAACGCCACCGTCTCTGCAGAGGTTCCTAACGAAGATGTGCAAGTGCTCGACAACCAAGGTCGCGTCGTCGCCGTTGCCCCCACCATCTCCATTCGCGAGGTCAAAACTTACGCTCGCATCGCCAATAACACTCCCTTTATTATCGGTGGCCTCATCGCCAAAGACGATCTGCGCACCAAACGTTCCGTACCTGTTCTCGGCGACATTCCTTATTTCGGTCGTCTTTTCGGTAGCGAGGAGACTGACCAGCTCAAGCGCGAGGTCATCATCGTGATCACTCCTTTCGTCTTGCCTGAAGAGGTCAATAACCAGACCGAGGCGCTTGATAAGATCGTTGGCCGCTTCCTGCCCAAGGGGGAAGACACCTTCGACTCCTTTGGCAATGAACTCTTCCGCGACGCCTACCGCATCCGCGACGAAGACGTCTTCGAGCTTAACTTCCTTCTCGATAACGAGAACCTCAACGAGTTACAGGCCAAGGCCGAGCAGGCCGTCGATCAAGACTACGCTCTGCGCTCCACCTATCCTTTCTCCAGCTTCGCCAATGGCCGCGTGCCCGGTGAGAACATCCTCGTCTATCGCCAGATGTATGAGGTGATTAAGCGCATCAAGATGGATGAGCGCGTCGATGCCTCCCGCTCACTCGTCTTCGAACCCAAGGCTGATGCCGACGAAGGATTCGAGGTCACCTTCCTTGAAAAGCTCCTCCTCGAACGCGCCCGCGCCCACGCCACCGCCGACGAGGCCAAGCGCCTCAAGACGATCGACGATGTCTGGACTTACTTTGAAGACAAGGCGCTCACCATCAGCTTCCGCGACTACGGAGGGTCGGAGGATTTGAGCCAAGCCCTCGAATCGCCCGTGCCCATGATCGAGCTCATCGACGTGCCCGACCGCGCCACCTACGAACGCCTCTTCTGGGATCTGAATCAGCCGGATGAGCAAGGTCGCTTGCGCCACACCATTATCCTGCACGACGAAGCCGATATGCGCCGCCTCAAGCGCGCTATTGTGCTCCGCGACACCGTGACGCTCAACGCCGTGGATCGCACGCTGACCTTGGATAACTTCTCCGTCGGTCGCTTCCTCCTCCTGCCCACACGCGATCTGACCAAGGTCGATCTCGTCGACGGCAATGTGGCGCGCCTCTTCTTCCTCACCGAGCGCTATTACGACGCCCTGCGCCAAGCGCTTCGCGACTCCTCGAGCGACCTCGAAGCCGAGCTCAAGGAGATGGGGATCGAGTAGGGGGGAGCTATACGCTGCGGACGACTCGCCTTCGACTGGCTCGGGTCAGGAGAGGCCGTCTCTCCGGTTGCGGGTCGGGAGGGACGGCCTCCGTGCCGTCCGCCGTGATTTGTGATACCACTTTTAGAAAGCTTTGACCTTATTCAGTTGAAATTTAGGTAGCGCAGGCGCGTCTCGTGCCGCAATTTCGTTCTGAGCGCTTCGACCTATCGTGCGGTCCGAGACGGACCTGCGCTAGCGCGCCAAACATTTTTTAAACTGGTATGAGTCCGCTGCCATGACGTCCAACCGCCGCGGACGACACGGAGGTCGTCCCTCCGAAATAAAACGTCATGCCTCGGAGGGACGCGCTCTCCTTGCCTGAGCCAGTCGAAGCGTCGCGTCCCCTGTATGCTCGAGGCAAACAAATCGCCCACAAAAAAAGGCCACTCCGCAGAGTGGCCTTTCAAAAATGTATCCGTTCTGAATTACTTCACCGAACGACGGCGGAACATCACGAATGCCAAAGCTGAGAAACCTGAGAGTAGCGCGTAAGTGCCGGGCTCAGGGACGATTGTTAGGTTGATGCCTTCTAATTCAAACGATGCGGTCGAACTAGTTCCTGTTAGAATAATTGATTCCCCGATGGCAAGGGTTATAGGAGATGACGGAGTATAAACGTCTGTTGATCCGTTAAATCCAGTTACACCTGTAGTTAAATTCAGCTGGGATCCAGCGATGGTGATACTTGCGTGATCCCCTGTTTCTGCTGCAGTGCCAACGCCGGCAAGGTCAATGTAGTTAAAAATTACTTCGGTAGAGAATGTTAGAGTAATACTCTCTGCAATTCCATCAATGAAGTCATTTACTTCACCGGCCTCAGACCCATCCACTCCAAAATCACCAGAGTTTGAATTTAATGTACCACCTGTCGCCGCAACTGTCATTAATGTAGAGGTAACATCCGTCACAGTAACATCTACAGAGGTGAAACCGTCAAATGTTGCAGGTTTATCAGCAAAAGTAAATGTGACATCCGCCGAAGCAATTGAAGTTAGGCAGCTCACAGCCGCAGCGAGGAGAAGGGTTTGTGCAATTTTCATAATGTCGGAGTTAGGTGAATTGATCGGAGTGTTTTCGGTTATGCAGGATCAGTACCACTTGGCAACATATGAATATTATGCCTCTCGTGTTTCAATTTGACCGTCGAATGGTGCCATTTTCGTGAACTTCGCTTCGCAAATGGGCAATTTAAATCAGCCCGAGCACCATTTTGCCCTCTTCGGTGATCATGTCCTGATTCCAGGGCGGATCCCAGACGATGTTGACCTCGGCTTCGCTCACGCCGGGGACGAGCTCGAGCTGGCCTTTGGCGTCTTCGGCGATGGCGGGTCCCATGCCGCAGCCGGGGGCGGTGAGCGTCATGTCCATATCTATTCTGTGGCCGCCTTCGGGGCGTTCTTTCGTCTCAAGTGAGTAAACGAGCCCGAGATCCACGATGTTGACGGGGATTTCGGGGTCGAAGACTTTTTTCAGAGACTCCCAGAGTGCGTCCTGCTCGGGCGGCCCCTCGTGATTTTCGTCGGCTTGTGTGACTTCGGCGACCTCCTCGCCGAGGGCGTCGGCGTCGGTACCCTTGATGCGGAACATGCCGTTCTGCGTCATTATGGTAAAATTACCGCCGAGGCGGTGCGTGATGGTCACAGTTTCGCCCTCAGGCAAGCTCATGGGCGTACCTTGGGGGATGAGAGTGACTTCGACTTCGCGAGTGAGTGTACGGGTGTCGTCCATGGTGGATTTAGTGTGAAATTAAATCTTAATCGTTCTCATAATCATAATCTTAATCTCTACCAAGATCTGATTCAGAGAGGATTACGATTAAGAGTAGGATTATGATTAAGACGCTTAGGCGATCTTCGCGTCGAACTTCTTGTGAATCAGGTCGCGCAAATTGTCGGCGAGCTCTTCGCTGTCGATCTTTTCGATGACTTCCTCGAAGAAGCCGAAGACCATGAGCTGCATGGCGACGCGACGGGAGAGGCCGCGCTGCATCATGTAGAAGAGTTCGGCGGCATCGACGTTGCCAGTGGTCGCACCGTGGGAGCAGCGCACGTCATTGGCAAGGATCTCCAGGCCGGGCAGGGCGTTGGCCTCGGCCGTGGGGTCGAGGAGCAAGTTGCGGTTGGTCTGGTAGGCGTCGGTCTGTTGCGCACCTTCGGCGACTTTGATCAAGCCGGAGAAAATCGTGCGGCTGTTGTCGAGTAGCGCGTTCTTGTAGAGCAAGTCGGACACGGCGCTCGGCGCGTTGTGCGTCTGGTAGGTGCGCTGGTCGAATTCTTGGGTCTCTTCGGCCACGGTCAGTGAATACATCTTTACGTCCGCGCCGGCACCTTCGATCCGGGTCTGGCTCTCGAAGCGCGCACGCTCAGCGCCGATGTTGACGGCGACGTTTTGCACCTGTGCGTTGCGCTCGGCCACCGTGGTGTCGAGTTGGAAGGAAACGGTTTTTTCGTTCCAGTCCTGCACGACCTTGCGGAAGACGTGGGCACCCGCACCGGCGTGGATGTTGGATACGGAGACGCTGAGCGCTTCGTTTTCCTCGGTTTCTGAAAAGAAGATGTCGACGACGGAGGCCTTTGCATTGTCCTCGGCGATCACCAGCGTGTGGGGGAACACGGCTGCGCGTGCGCCACTCGTCCAGTAGTAGTTGACGAAGGGCTCGGCGATCTCGACGCCCTTGGGCACGTAGAGTACGGAGCCGACTTTAACTGTGGCTGCATGCAGACCGAAGAACTTCTCCGAGCCGAGCTCGGTCGATTCTTGGAGGAAGTATTTTTCCATCAGCTCCGGATGTTGTTCGATGGCTTCGGCGATCGGCAGATAGATCACGCCTTGGTCGGCGAGCTCTTGGCTGATGCCTTCGAAGTTGGCGGGGGCGTCGTCTACATAGACGCTGTGTCCGGCGCGGGCGGTCACGAGTCCGGAGCGCTCCGTCAGCGCATTGAGCGTGTCGGTGGCCGGGGCTTCGACGGGATTGAAGTCGTCGATGCTCAGCTTGCCGACACTGGCGAAGCGCCAAGCCTCGTCGCGCGCCGTGGGCATGGCGAGGTTCTTGAATTGCTCCAGTCCGGCGGCACGGCGCTCGGCCAGCCAGCTCGGCTCTTTCGCGAGGAGGGAATCAGTTGGTGTTTCCAAAGTGGTGTTCATTTGATGTTTAACGTTGAGCGTTGAATGTTGGGCGTTCGTTTCCCCGGTCTCACGACCGAGGCTACGACTCTAGCCGACAGATCCTTCCATTTCCATGTCGATCAGGCGTTTGAGCTCGACGGAGTATTCCATCGGGAAGGCCTTCATCAAGTCGTTGACGAATCCGTTCACCGCGAGGCTCATCGCTTCGCCTTCGGAGAGGCCGCGCTGCATCATGTAGAAGATTTGCTCGGCGCTCACTTTGGAGACGCTGGCTTCGTGCTGGACGGTGTTGTTCTGTCCGCGCGTGGTGATCGCGGGGTAGGTGTCTGTCCGGCTGTTGGTATTGATCAGCAAGGCGTCGCACTCAGTGTTGTTCTTACAATTCTTGAGATGCTTCGGCATGTGGACTTGGCCGCGGTAGGTGGAGCGCCCCTTGCCGATCGAAATCGACTTGGAAATGATGTTACTCGTGGTGTTGTCCGCGAGGTGCATCATCTTCGCACCGGTGTCCTGGTGTTGTCCGTCGTTGGCCAGCGCGATCGAGAGCACTTCGCCACGGGCGCCTTTGCCCTTCAGGACGACGCCGGGATACTTCATCGTGAGGCGGGAGCCGATGTTGCAGTCGATCCATTTGACCTCGGCTCCTTCGTCGGCCATGCCGCGCTTGGTCACGAGGTTGAAGACATTCGACGACCAGTTTTGCACCGTGATGTATTGAATCTTGGCATTCTTTAGAGCGACCAGCTCGACCACCGCGCTGTGTAGCGTCGCGGTTTCGAATTTAGGCGCTGTGCAGCCTTCCATGTAGGTGATCTCAGAGTCCTCGTCGGCGATGATGAGTGTGCGCTCGAATTGGCCGAAGTTTTCCGCGTTGATCCGGAAGTAGGCTTGCAGGGGCTGCTTGAGCTTCACGCCCTTGGGCACGTAGATGAAACTGCCGCCTGAGAAGGTGGCGCTGTTCAGTGCGGAGAATTTGTTGTCGGCGGTCGGGATGACTTTGCCGAAATAAGGACGGAAGATCTCCGGATACTTGGCGAGGCCTTCGGTCGAACCGACGAAGATGACCCCTTCTTTTTCGAGGTCTTCCTTCATGCGGGAGTAGGAGGCTTCGGAGTCGAACTGTGCTTCCACACCGGCGAGGAATTTGCGCTCCTGCTCGGGGATGCCGAGGCGCTCGAAAGTTTCCTTCACGTCGTCGGGCACGTCGTCCCAAGAGCGAGCCGCTTGTTGTCCCTTCGATAGGTAGTAGCGGATTTTATCAAAGTCGATATTCTCCAAGTCCTTGTCGGCCCACTTGGTCGGCATCGGCTTCTTCTTAAAGACTTCGAGGGCCTTGAGGCGGAATTCGCGCACCCAATCAGGATCGTCTTTAACGTCGCTGATGTATTTGATGGTGTCTTCGGTCAGACCCACGCCGGCGTCGAACTCGTAGTTTTCCGGGTATTTGAAGTTACCCTTCTCGGTATCGACGTGTATGGCTTCGTCTTGTAAATCGGTATCACTCATAGTAGTGGATCGGTAATGATTGGTAATGATAGGTGGTTGATGAATGAGTCAGCGATTAGACGCTAGCCGTCGCGAACTCTTCTTTGACCCAGTCGTAGCCCTTGCTTTCGAGCTCTTTGGCCAGTTCTTTATCGCCGCTGTGGACGATGCGGCCGTCGAACATCACGTGCACGACGTCGGGCACGATGTAGTCGAGCAGGCGCTGGTAGTGGGTGATCACTAGGAAGGCGCGCTCTTCGCTGCGCATGAGGTTTACACCTTCGGACACGATGCGGAGCGCATCGATGTCGAGGCCAGAATCTGTCTCGTCCATCACGCAATACTTCGGATCGAGCATCGACATTTGCAAAATCTCGCAGCGCTTCTTTTCACCGCCGGAGAAGCCTTCGTTCAGTGAACGGGCGGTGAACTTACGATCCATCTTGAGGGCGTCCATTTTGGCGTAGAGCTCTTTGTAGTATTCGACTGCGTTGATCTCTTCGCCTTCGGGCAGGCGCGCTTGGCGAGCGGCGCGGATGAAGTTGGCGATACTCACACCGGGTATCTCCATTGGATACTGGAACGCGAGGAAGAGACCTGCGTGGGAAATTTCGTCCGGCTCTTTACCGAGGATGTTTTCGCCGTCGAGCAGGATCTCGCCGCTCTCCACGGTGTAGTCTTCGTGACCGGCCATAACTTTGGCCAGCGTGCTCTTGCCGGTGCCGTTCGGCCCCATCAGCGCGTGCACTTCGCCCTTCGGGATCGTCAGGCTGAAGTCTTTAAGGATAGCTTGGCCATCGATGGAGACATTGAGATTTTTGATTTCGAGTGTGTTCATAAGGTGTTGTGAGTTGTTTGTTGTTAAAGTTGGAAGTTAAATGAAATATTTGGGTGTTTCGCGTTCTGAGGTTTCAGCATTGTTCCGGTTCGCTACGCGCCCGGTCTTGTCGCTTCGCTCGGAACAGCTTCTCGGCATTTCATTCACAGCAGTTGCATTTGCCGTCGTAGGCGATGTCGATGTGCTGGGCGGAGAAGCCTTCGGGGAGGACTTTCATTAGTTCGCCGATCAAGTGGTCGGATAGCTCGATGTCGATGATCTCGCCGCTCTCGCGGCAGTAGAAGTGGGCGTGCTGCGTCAGGTTAGGGCAGTAGCGGGTCGGCTCGCGCTCGAAGTTGACTTGGCGGATGAGCTTCGTTTCGACTAGGGTTTCCAGGCAATTATAGACCGTAGCGAGCGAAATGGTGGGCATTTCCGTTCGGGCGCGGGCATAGACTTCGTCCGCCGTCGGGTGGTCGCGCTGCTCCAATAGCAGGCCATAGACGTGCTCGCGCTGCTTCGTCGCACGCTGGCCGCTACCTTCTAAGGCATTGTCTAGCAGTTCTTTATACTGTGGTTCAAGTCGCATGGTGGATGGTAGGTAGTTGAGAATAGAATGATTCTAAGTATCATAAATAATGAGACTGAGTAGCAATAGATGCGAATTGTAGCGGGATTCAAGCCATAATTGGAATAATTCTAAATTTTCCCAGCTACTCTGTCTGCGAATAGAGGGTAGCGGGCGTTTAGGAGACCACTACGGAAGAATATCTCGAAATGGCGTATCACCCGAATGGCACTAACTTAAGCTCGCTTTCCGTAGTGGCGACTTCAGTCGCCATCAGGCCTAAACTCTTACAGACAGCTACATGGCAGCTAAAGCAGCCACTACGTTATTCAACTCAAACAACCGATTTCCCTCCTTAAGTTAGCGCCATTCGCGTATCACCCCAAATGGAATGATATGTAATTAGGTAGAGTATGCATTACTCTACTTTAATCCGTTTGACAGATGGGGGATGGGAAAATATCTCAAAATTACCGAATAACTTGATTCGGTAAGAAAATGAATACATGCGAAAACTATTCTTCTGCTGAACTGGCAACGAGATTCAAGTCGATGCTAGTGAATCTCGTTGTTTACGTTGGAATATCTGGTTTTCTGCTAGACCTAGTTTTCACTGACGAAGGAACCTCCCCTTTAAAATTCGGGGCGCCTGCTCTATTGATTGTCGTTTTTTGCTTCTTCCCTGAAAGCCCAGGCAAGCGTTGCTACCGTCTAAAACTTATCGACGAAAATAGAAATAAAATTGGATCGAAAAAGAGATTGTATAGATCCGTATTCCTTCTGCCATTTTTCCTCGCCTGCACCGCATTCCACTATGTCTCGATTCCTCAAGTAAAAGTAGTCTTTGGTGTAGTCTCTTGGGGTGCATTGGCACTCTTCCTCGCAAATGGGCTATCTGCACGATTCACGCGCGATCTAAGAACGTATCTCGACCGGAAATTAAATATCTACACCGTAAGAAATCGGAGATTATTGGAAGAAATCACACACCCTCTCAGTTCCGAAGCTGAGAAGACCTAACCAGTCGCTGCTGGACAACGTCGCTAACGCGCCGTGCCGGAGTTCACCGTAGAAGTAAATTAATCCCATCGCGACGCAAAGAATTTCCACTACGAAAGAAACGAGAGGGCGCGAAAAAAATGTAACTCTAGACGTCAGATTTGTTTCGCGTAATTTTGCGCTTTTTCGTAGTCAAAAAAAGAACCAATTATGGCAGCCCGAAAAGCATTGGACCCACCCCCGACCTTTCGGCCATGAAAGAAGCTACATCCAGTCGCAGCGATCAACCCATGGCAGCCGCCCGGTTTTCCGATAGCATACGGAAAAATTCAACCTCGCAGGCTGGGTGATCGTGCTCATCGTTCACTCGAAAAATGAATTCTAGACCGAATATTCTTCTTCTTTTCACAGACCAGCAACGATGGGATACCATTGCCGCCATGGGGTGCCCGTGGATGCAGACCCCGAATCTGGATCGGCTGGCGGCACGGGGCACGATGTTTACTCAGGCGTTCTGTAATTCGCCTCTGTGTATGCCGAGTCGGCAAAGTATGTTGAGCGGGCGTTACCCCGCAGCAGCGGGGTGCACGGGCAACGGGGTGGAAATGAGAGAGGACATTCCCAATGCCGCAACGATTCTGGGAGGGGCGGGGTATCACACCGCAAATATTGGTAAACTGCATTTTAAAAATCACGCACATCGGGATCATCGGGAACCACACCCTTCCTATGGTTTTGATACCTTACTTGTTTCCGATGAGCCGGGACTCTATGAAGATCCGTATGCCACCTGGTTACGGTCGCGAGGCCTGAATGACATTCGGACATGGAAATTGGAATCTTTTCCGGGCAGCGGGCACGATTTTCGTATTAGCGGACCGTCGCGGGAAGTCATCGCTCCGATACCCTTTCAGGGGCCGGATGATGCCAGCCATTCCTCATGGGTCGCTGAGGAGACCTGCCATTTTCTCAGTCAGCACCAGAAGGATCCATTTTTCTGCATTGCAGGATTTTTTGCGCCGCATTCGCCTGTGAATCCGCCACAAAAATGGTTAGACGCTTATAGTGAAACAGAAGTTCCTCTGCCTGTCATGAATGAGTCCGAGCGGGCAAACCTGGGACTGAGTGATGAGGAATGGATCACCATCCGGCGTGCCTACTATGCACTGGTCAGCCATGTGGATGAAGAGGTGGGGCGTATTCTCGATCATCTGGATGATCTGGGACTTAGCGAGAATACGCTGGTGATTTTCACGTCTGATCATGGAGAGCATCTGGGGGATCACGGAAAAATCCATAAAGGTCCGCCGGGGCTCGATTCCTGTGCGCATGTTCCTTTCATTGTGGCACCTCCCGGAAATATGGAGGCGCCACGTGGAGTTCAGTGCGATGAATTAGCTGAGTTAGTGGACTTTTTACCGACCTGTCTGGATTTTGCCCGTATCCCCGCTCCCCCCTCCCTGCAGGGGCAATCACTTAAACCGCTGGTGTCAGGCGCGGATGAGTCGACGTTTCAGCGCGATTCCATTTATATCGAATGGAGAAAAGCCTACGAAATGGGGTGGAAAGTCGTGAGAACAAAAACCGCATGGTATGCGCGTTCCCGCAGAGGCGAGGAGATGCTGTTTGATCTGGAGCGGGATCCCCATCAACTGGCTAATATGGCTTCTGATCCCGCCTCGAGTGACCTGCTCGCTTTGATGAGAACCGAGCTCTTGAGTAAATGCTTCGAGGTGGAAGACCAGGGGAGGCGCGCTTCCGGGCGCTATTAACCGCTGTTGCGAGACGTTGATTCAACACGCAGAGTGCTCTAGCTCTTATCCGGTGGTGTGAGTAGCACGCGGGTTTGGAGCCCCATCAGGTATTCGGAAAATTCGTCGCCTTCGGGGCAGTTGCGCAGCACGCGTTGCACCATGCCCATTTTGGCGTCGAGGTTGTCGACCATAGAGACGAAGACGGCTTCCGGGGTGGCGGCCATGGCGGCGGCGCCCCATTCTTTTTCGCCTTGGTGGCTGAGGATGATGTGCTCCAGTCGCTCAGTCAGGTCGGCGTTGAGCTTGGATTGGATCGCGGCCTTGCGGGCGGTGCGGAAGCCGAGCACGACGTGGCCTTGCAAGGTGCCGATGCGGCTGACTTTGGCGGCGAAGTCGCCTTGATACTCTTCGAGCTTACCGATGTCGTGAAGGATGATCCCGGCGATGGCCAGGTCGGCGTCGACTTGTGGATAGAGGGGGAGCAGGGCACGCGCGGCGCGCACCATATGGGTGGTGTGCTCCAGCAAGCCGTGGCGGTAGGCGTGGTGCATACTGATCGCGGCGGTGCCGGTGCGGAACTGCGCGCCCATCTCATCCATCACACGTTGCACTGTGTCGCGCAGCTGTGGGTGTTCGATCGCGGCGATGGCTTCGACGATGTGCGCCCAGAGTTCGTCTTCCGACTCCGGCGGCACTTCGACGAGTTGACTGAGCATGCTCTGCGCCTCTTCGTCGTCGGCGGTGACTTCTTCCGCCGCCTGTAGGCGGGGGGAGAAGCGGTCTTGGTAGTATTCCGTCTTGCCGGAGATACGCACGATGGAGCCTTCGGCCACTGTTTCGAGCGCGGCAAACACGGCCGAATCGCCAAAGGCGTTGGCTGTGAAGCTACCGCCCGCGTCGCCCAGTTCGATACTGAGGAAGGGGTTGCCGTTCTTCGCCGTCTTCACCGTCTTGCGGCGCAGGATGAATATACTGCGGAAGGGGGCCGCTATGTTCGGATCGAGCTGTTTGAGTTCTTGGACGGTTTTGAATTCGCTCATGATTGTATCTTTCGTAATGGCAAGTGGGTGATGTAGCCGAAACCGTAAGGTTTTGGACGATCAACACCAACGGAAAAATTGTCCAAAAATCCACGCTTGTTCTTCTGGCGTAGCGAACCCGCGCCAGCGGGGTCGACGGGCAGTTGCTGGGCATTGCCTACATCGACGCGACTGGCGTCGCATCGCTACGAGCGATGGTGCGGTAAGAAGAATTTAGTGCCCCGCCTTAGCGATGTTAGCGCCTTTGGTTTGGCCGATGGCGTCGAGCAATTCCTCGAACCAGGGGGTGTCGATGTTGAAGGGCTTGCCGCCCGCGATGCGGGGGAATTCGATCGCGCGGAGGATGTTGCGGTCGTCTTCGTCGTGGCCGATCACGCCGCTCTCGCGGACGACGGCGCAGTCGACGGCGAGGTCGGTGCAGCTCTTGATTAGGCGGATGTCTTCGACGTTGGCCGGTGCGGCGCGGGCGAAGTAACCGCTCTTTTGCACGAGCACTTTTTCGGCATCGAGCATCTTGGCAAATTGCTCGCCAAACCACTTGCCGGGATTGACGGCGTCGAGCTTGACGTGGCCGAAGGCATCGCGGGGCACTTCTTCGCCAGCCGCTTCCATTTCTTTGATGATGGTTTCGACGCCGGCACCTTCGGAGATGAAGATGTTGACGTTGTCGTGCTCATCCATGACGGCCTTGAGACGCTTGGCTTCGGCTTGGATGTCGACATCCATTTCAGGAATGAAAATAGCGTGCACTTCCTTGCGCTCGGCGGTCAGGCCGATCTCTTCTGCCCATTCGAGGCGGTCGAGGCGCTTGCGATAAACATCCGCAGTGGCGGCGGTGAGCCAGCCGCAGTTGCGCCCCATGACTTCGTGGATGATGAGCATGCGCGGGTTGGCGTTGTGCTCGGCGACGACGTTTTCGAAATACTTGGCACCTTCTTCGGCCGCTGTCCATGCGCCCAGACTTTGGGCGATGGGGAAGACGTCGTTATCGATCGTCTTGGGTAGGCCAACCACGGTGAGGGCGTAGTCGTTCTCAGCCAAATACGCGGCGAGGTCGGCGGCGGTGGTGTTGGTGTCGTCGCCCCCGATGGTGTGGAGCACGTCGACGTTGTCCTTGGTCAACTGGTCAGCGGCGACCTTGAGCGGGTCGTCGCCTTCTTGCACGAGGCCGCGCTTCACGCAGTCTTTGACGTTGGTCAGCTTCACGCGGCTGTTGCCGATGGGGCTGCCGCCGTGGGCGTGGAGTGTGCCAGCGGTGGCGCGGATTTCTTCGGTCACGGTGATGCTGTCACCTTGGAGCAGACCTTTGTAGCCACCGCGGTAGCCAATGATTTCGATGTCGGGATAGAGCTCTGTGTAGCGCTCGATCAGACCGCCGACGGCGGACGAGAGGCAGGGCGCGAGGCCACCGGCTGTGAGAAGTGCGACTTTTTTAACAGGTTTGATGTCTGACATAATAGATTTCGGATTGAATTAAAATGAAGCGCACAGCTTGTGTGGCTTTTGGAGCGGCTTGCAAACCAGAAAGCGGCGGGGGGATTCAGATTAGACGAGGCGATAATGGAATCGGTAAGTTTTGCTTACGTGGCGTGCGAGCTCGCTCGCGCCTCAGGAGTGGCGTTTGAGTCGGTTGAGAAAAGTGTTGGGTGTAGGACTTCTAGGCGCCTTACCAAATTTTTGATCGCGTGCAAGGGGTTTAGCCCAGCGCGAGCAAGCTCGCACGCCACGCTATTCAGCACTGCCACACGGCGACACCGGATTGCTCTCGTAGTATTCCACCAATTTTTGCGTGACCATGCGCTGTTCTTCGAGAGTGAGCTTCTGGTAATTGCGAGCGTCGCTCCAACCGTAGCCCCAGCGATACCAATTGGAGAAATACGGACTGCCGCCGAAACGGACGCCGTTGAACATGGCCTCGGCGAGGATCGGGTCGTCGGTCTTGGCCAGCACGCAGTCGCGCAATTGCTCATCGGCGGCGAGACGTTGCTCGGCAGTGCCGCCTTGCCAGTAGGCGATGTCGTGCTCGAAACAACAGGCGCACCAATCCTTGGCGTCGATCAGCGAGCGGTCGGGAAAGAGCGAGCATCCGTCGCTGGTGAAGTCGGCCAGCTCGGTCGTTTTGGAGCATGCGGCTAAAAAGAAAATGACCACAGGCAGAATGAGGATCGTCGGCTTAAAGAGCATTTTGGCGTTTATTGTAGTGACAAGCTTCCAGCTTGTCTTGCTGTTATTCCGACAAGCTGGAAGCTTGTCACTACTTTACACCGAATGACTGGAACTGACCTAGAAAAAACCGCCTGGCGCAATGTGCGTAGTTTTACGCTGTTTCGCATGTTTTTCTCGGCGCGGTTTTACTACCCGGTCTATGCGCTGCTCTTTTTGGATTATGGGCTCACGCTCGGTCAATTTGGTCTACTCAATGGTATTTGGGCGGCGACGATCGTGCTGCTGGAAGTGCCTTCGGGCGCATTGGCCGACACGGTGGGGCGTCGTAATCTGCTTCTCGTTGCGGGCGTCTGTATGCTTTTCGAAATGGCGGTGCTGCTCGTTGCACCGATCGGTGGGGGCGGCTGGCTTTTTGCCTTCTTTGTGCTCAATCGGGTGCTGAGCGGTGCCGCGGAGGCGGCAGCCAGTGGTGCGGACGAGGCGCTGACCTACGATTCGTTGAAGGCGGCGGGTCTCGAAGACCAATGGGGGCAAGTGCTGGAACGCGTGCAGCGCGACACTTCGCTGGCCTTCTTCTTTGCCATGATGACGGGAGCGGCGGTCTATGACCCGCAGATGGTCAATGCGGTACTGCAATTCGTGGGTGCGCCGTTTCTGGTCGAGCAAGCGCAGCTCATTAAGCTGCCGATTTTGCTGACTTTCCTCTCGGGCGTTATTGTTTTTTGGATGGCACTCCGCATGAAGGAGCCGCCCTTGCCCAAACAACTCAGCGTGCGTGAGACCTTGGCGCAGAGTTGGCAGCAGACAGGTGCGGCGACGCGTTGGATTTGGGCGACGCCTTTGCCCTTTGGCATTATCCTCGCCGCGATGGTGATCGATAGCGTGGTTCGGCAGTTTCTCACGCTGGCCAGTGAGTATTGGAATGTGATCGATTTACCGATCGCCAGCTACGGTCTGATCGGTTCGGGCATGGCGCTGATGGGGCTCTTTGTCCCGCGCGTCGCGCGCATTCTCGCGGAGAAGAATACGCCGCTGAAGAACTTTATGCTCACGGCGAGCGCGGTCTTTATCGGGCTGCTCGGGCTCGGCTTTGCCATTCCGATCTGGGGCATCGTGCCGGCGGTTTTCCTTTATGCCTCTATTCAACTCACTGGCTTTTTTGTAAGTCGTTATTTGAATGAGGTCGCGCCCTCTGAGCAGCGGGCGACCGTGCTGAGCTTTCGTGGATTGAGCACGAATTTTAGCTACGGTGCCGTGTCGCTGATGTATTCCGGCCTGATCGTGTGGATCAAAGGTCGGCAAAGCGGTGAGGTGGTTGGCGAAGCCGCGCAACAAACGGTCTTTGTCGATTCGCTACAGACCTTCGCTTGGTATTTTGCGTTCACCGTAGCGATGGTATTTTTCATCCATCGGCTGCGCTTCGGGAGGCGGTCGGCGTGAAGGAACGTTTACTGCGCGCCGGCGTTGTATTAGTGGCCGCGTGCCTGACGCCTGTTATTTGTGCAAATGTCGTTGGCTGGGGGTATGGACGTTTAATTGCGGGCAAGGAGGCTGCCTCGGCGGAATTTCTGATCGGATGGGTCTTTGGCCTATGGGCGGCTCCGGTGGTCTTCGTTGTTGGAGTGCTACTCTTTTGTGTGAAGAAGCGCTGAGGGGCTATCAAACAAACGGCACGTGCTCGAACTTTTCGCCGAGAATCTTAGCGGAGTCGGCTTCGAGCCATTTATCGAGCACGCTGCTGTAGATGCCGCGGAAGTCGGTGGAGAACTTGAGATCTTCTTTTTCGCTGATGCCGAGGTCGGGGGCGTTGCCGAGGAGTCCGCCGTTGACTTGCGAGCCCATCACAAAGAGCGGGGCGGCGGTGCCGTGGTCGGTGCCGGCGCTGCCATTCTCGGCGGGGCGGCGGCCAAACTCGGAGAAGGTCATGGTCAGCACTTGGTCGTCTTTCTTGTGCGCGTTGAGGTCTTGCTGGAAGGCGTTCATGGCGGCGGAGAGCTCGCCGAGTAGGCGCTGTTGGCTGTTCAATTGGTTCGCATGGGTGTCGTAGCCACCCTGAGAGACGTAATAGACGCGGGTCTCCATGTTGGCGTGGATGAGGGCGGCAACACGTTTGAGCGACTGGGCGAGTGTGGTGCCAGGGTAGTTGGCCTGCGCTTTGTATTTGGCGATGATTTGTTCCACGCGACGCTCGGTGACGAGGGTGTTCATCATTGTTTGCTGGAGGTAGGTGGCGTTGCCCTCGATGTGGTCGGCCGCTAGGAGCTTTTCGTAGGCGAGGTCGGCCGGGTCGTCGCCTCGGTCGAAGCGGCCACGGGCTTTCATCCCGAAGAGCGGATGCGACTGTTCGGACAGATAGCTCTGCGGAATCATATCGCCGACGTGGACGGCGGCGGGGTCTTGATTGATCTTATCGGCTTCGGGGCTGCCCGCGCAGGTGTTGTCGAGGTAGCGGCCGAGCCAACCTTCGCGTCGGAAGGTTTCGCTGTCGCTTCCTGTTTCCCAGATTTCAGTCGAGCGGAAGTGGCTGCGGTTCGGGTTGGGGTAGCCGACGTTTTGAACGATGGAGAGATTGCCGTTGTTGTAGAGCTGGTGAAGCTCTTTGCAGGCGGGGTGCAGGGCGAGGTCGTCGTTTAAATTGAGCAGGCCGTCGCGCAGACCGAGGGTGGGGCGGAGGTTGTAGTAACGGTCGTCGGTGAAGGGGACGACTGTGTTGAGCCCGTCGTTACCGCCGGCCAGTTGAATGATGACAAGTATGCTGCGGTCGCGCTCGGGGGCGGGCGTTTGCGCCATCGCGCTCTGGGTAAGGAAGGAGGGGGCGAAGCTGCTGAAGGCGAGGAAGCCGAGGCCGCCGCCTGCGCTGCGGCGGATGAATTCACGACGGGTGAGTGGTAGATTGTTCATGGGGGATAATGGCGGATGGCGAATTTTAGAAACTGAAAACTGGAAAACTGTAAACCGGAGAACTGAATCTGTGCGTCAGCACAGATTATAGGCCGGCGATTGGAGCAGGGCGATCATGGCGTTGCGGATGCGTTGAGTCGCGTCTTTGCCATGGGTGTCGCCAATGATGGATTCGAGTGTTTCGCGATAAGTGGCGCGTGACGGTGCGGTGATAAAGTAGGTGGTGAAGTGGGTGGCTAGATCGTCGGCGGCGGTGCCGAGCACTTGTTCGAGGCGCTCTTTGGTGACGAGGAAGTTACCCCGGCCTTCTTTACGCGCGCGTTCGAGCTCGCGCTTTTCGTTGCCGTTGAGCTTCTTCTCATTGAGCGGTGTGAATAGGTAGTCTACCACTTGGCGGCGGCCGCTGATCGTGGTCGAGTTAATCCAGTGCTCGCCGTAGAGCCAGCCGCGCACATTGGGTGGGTTGTAAAAGGACTGCCCCATCACGTTCATGCTGCGGAGCACGCGGCTATCGAAGGGCACCACGTCGAGACGGAGGTCTTGGCAGAGGCCGATGTAGAAGTGGATCGGGCTTTTGACCAAGTTGCCCCGGTAGGCGGGGTGGAAGAAGAGGCGGCTCTGGAAAAAGGTCTCGGTTAGGTAGCTGAGGCTGAAGCCGTGATCTGCCCATTTCTCGCCGAGGGCTTCGATGTAGGCTTCGGGCACGGCCTGTTCGGTCAGGTAGAACTTGATCAGCTCGCGGATAAGGAAAGTCTTGGCGGCAGGCTGCTTAAAGATGATGTCGATAATGTCGTCGCCATCCCAATTGCCCTTCTCGCCGAAGACGGTCTTCGGCGTCTTATCGTGCAGGTTCTTTTGGAAGAAAAAGTCTGTGCGATCCTTGATCCGATAGCCGGTGAATGCGCGGGAGGCTTCTTTGATGTCGGCCTCGGTGTAGTTGCCCTCGCCGAGGGTGAACAGCTCGAACAACTCGCGAGCAAAATTCTCGTTCGGCTTGCGGGCGGTGTTTTGCACGAGGTCGAGATAGCGCACCATGGCGGGCTGTTTGCTGACCTGTTTGCACAGCTCGGGGTAGTCCAGCGTGGTGCCCGTGCGGAGGGTTTGCTGCAGGTTGAAGAGCGCGTAGGTCTCTTTGATTTTCTGGCGTTCGACCACGAAGACGTCTTGCAGGAAGACGACGAATTTTTCGCGCGCGCTCTGCTCCGGATCGCGCGCGTAGTCAAACCAGTCCATGGCGTATTCTCGGAAGAGTTCCTCCTCCTCCTTGCGCAGTTCCTGTTGCAGTTCGCGTTTCGTCTCCTTGTCGGCATCGCTCTTGTAGATGTCCGCGTAGCGTTGATGGACGGTCTCTTCAAATTCGAGCAAAGCCTGAGATTTGGGCATCTTCGCGCCCGGCTCGAAGGCTTCCTGGACGGATTGCTTGGGCGACTTGCGCAGGGCGGCAGTGACCGCTTCCGGCGTGGCCGAAAAGCCCATGCGGCGGAGCAGGTGCTGAGCGGTCTCGATGTTCCAGAAACCGCCGGGGAGCGGCTTCCAAGCGTCTTCGACCGCAAAGGTCTGTGGGGTAGGGGCAGTTTGCGACATGGTCTGAGTGTATATCGTAGATCGTTCACGAAAAATGGAAAGTTTCAAAAGCATTCAAAATCGGTAAAAATCCTTAAAAATCGTTGAACTTAACAGACTTGGGCGTTTCGTAGGGGCTTCTATGTGCAGCTCCGATCAACTACCTCGACCTCTCTGGGCGCTGCTTGCCCTCTGCACGGTCTGGCTCGTTGGTTGCGGCGAGCCGCCACGTGTCGAGCGGGGGCAGTACCCCTTGCCTGAGGAAGTGTCAGTGACGGATTCCGAGCCGGGGCAATACGGAGGTATTTTCGTGCTCAATGAGACGACCCAGCCGGCCACCTTCAACCCGCAGGTGCCGAACAACGTCACCACGAGCATCCTGCTCACCCGTATACTCTCCCCGTTGGTGGATTACGATCCGCGCACCGAGAGCTACGTGCCCGCGCTGGCAAAGTCTTGGGAGGTCGGTGAAGATAACCGCTCCTACACCTTCCACCTGCGCCGTGGCGTTAAATGGAGCGACGGCACTCCGTTTACAGCCGACGATGTGATTTTTACCTTCGACTGTATTTTGACTGAAATCGAAGACTCGGAAACCGGCGAAATGCGGCCGAAATACCCCTCCCGCTACTACAAGCAGTACCACATCAACGGCGAGAAACTGAAATACTCGAAGCTCGACGACTATACCGTGCGCTTTGAGCTCCCGTCGGTATACGCACCCTTCATCTACGACATTCGCCAGCACATCCTGCCGAAGCATAAACTCTATGATGCCTTTCTGGATGGGAGTTTTACCAAGCAATGGTCGACTCAAGTGGCGATCGAGTCACCCAGTGAAATTGTCGGCACCGGCCCGTTCAGCGTCTTCTCCTACAAACCGGGCGAGCGTCTCGTGCTCACGCCGAATCCCCATTTCTGGAAGGCCGATCGAGACGGCCAACGTTTGCCCTACCTCGATTATCTGATCCTTAAATTCGTCTCCGAGTCGAATACAGCGGTCGCGCACTTCGCAACCGGTAAGAGCGATGCGGCCGGGGTCGGCGCGTCGGATTACGCGTGGGTCAAGATGGCGGCCGAGACCTACGATTTCACCCTGCATGACCGGGGGCCTTCTTCGAGTGTCAACTTTTTCTGGTTTAACCAACACCCCGGCAGCGACGAGGCGGGTGAGCCCTACCTCGCCCCGCACAAGCTGCGCTGGTTTACCGACAAGCGCTTCCGCCAGGCCGTGCAATACGGCACCAATCGGCAGGGGCTGATCAATGCTCTCCTCTTTGGAAAAGGCGAGCCGCTCACCTCTATCATCCCTCCTGCCCAAGGCAAATGGCACAACCCCGATTTGCCGCGCTACGATTACGACCCTGAGAAATCGCGCGAACTCTTGCGCGAGGCCGGCTTCTCTTGGAACGCCAAAGGTCGCCTTATCGACGAGGCAGGCATCGCCGTCGAATGGACGCTCCTACTTGTCGAGGGCGCGTCGTACGACACCGTCGGTGTGACCTTCGTCGAGAACATGAAGGATCTGGGCATCGCGGTGAAAATCGAGCGTTCCGATTTTACGACCCTCTTGCGACGCACCGACGACACCTTCAACTACGACATGACCATGCTCGGATGGGGCTCGCCCGACGCGTCCTACGATCCATCGGGCAGTAAGGCGCTCTACCTGAGCAGCGGCCAATATCACCAATGGTACCCTGAGCAACCCAAACCCGCCACCGAATGGGAGGCGCGGATCGACGAGTTGATCGGGCTCCAGGAGAGGACGCTCGATATGGAGCAACGCATCGCCTACATGCACGAAGTGCAGGCCATTCTCGCCGAGCAGCTCCCTTTGCTCTACGGTTTCACGCCCTACGGCTACGTCGGTATCAAAAACAATTGGCGTAACATCTTCGTGCCTTCCGCCGGTACGACGCTCTGGAATATCGAAGAAATCTGGACGCCGGAGCCGGAGCTCTAAGCCATGTTCGCATTCATCCTCAGACGCCTGCTTTCGCTTATCCCGCTTCTCCTCGGAGTCAGCCTCCTCGTGTCGATACTCATGTACCTGTCGCCGGGCGATTTCCTTACTCAGGCGCGTGCGGCACGCGACATCGACCCCGCCATCATCGAACAACAGGAGCGCCAGCTCGGCCTCGTCGATGCGGAGGGCGAGCCGACCGCCTGGTATGTACGCTACGGTCATTGGATGGCCAACATTTCGCCGGTCAAATACGGCCCGTGGATTGGGGATCCCGACGAAGGCCTCCACTTTGGTTGGCCGTATTTCGGCGAGTCCTGGACGTATAAGGTGGAAGTGCTGACTTTGCTCAAACAGCGCGTGCCCGCCACCTTCATCCTCTCGCTTACCTCGATCCTCTTCGCCTGGTCGATCGCCATCCCGCTCGGAGTCTTGGCCGCGATTTACAAAGATTCCATCTTCGACCGGATCAGCGCCTTGCTCGCCTATGCCGCGCTCTCCATCCCCGAATTCTTTCTCGCCATCCTAGCTGTTTATTTCGCCGCCATCACCGGGATCTTCCCCGAAGGTGGCCGATCATCGGTCGAGAGCGAGTTTTACAGCTTCGCGCCGCGGATGCTCGACTACGCCTATCACCTGATCTTGCCCACCATCGTCCTCGGTATCGGCAGCGTGGCCGGGATGATGCGCATCATGCGTGCGAATTTCATCGACTACATGCAGGCCGAGTTCGCCACCACTGCCCGTGCGAAAGGTCTGCGCGAGCGCGTCATTATGTTCAAGCACGTGCTGCGTAATGCGATCAACCCGCTCATCACCTCCTTCGGTTACGCCTTCGCCAGTCTGCTCTCCGGTGCCCTGCTCGTGGAGAACGTGATGAACTACCCTGGCCTCGGCCAGTTGATCTACGATGCGCTCATTCGTGAGGATCAATACGTCGTCATGGCTGGTGTGCTCATCGGCGTGGTTATGCTGGTTTTTGGCAATCTGCTGGCCGATCTCCTCCTCGGCTGGAGCGATCCGCGCATCCGCTTGGAAGGTGGCCAGGCCAAGGCCGGTTCCGGTGGCGGCAAGGCGCGTTTCGTCTGGCTCGCCATTGTTGGCTTCATCGCCTTTGAGATCTTCCTCGAAGCCTTTCTGCCTTCCGTGCTTTCCGGCATCGTCCTCGTTCTCAAATACCTGGGCCTCGTCTTGGTCGCGCTTCTCGCGGTGGGCTGCCTGCTTTTAGTCGGCTATATTATCTACATCCTCTTCCGCCAATTGATTGGTAAGGTGCTCCGCCGCCCGATGGGAGCGGCCGCGCTGGCCGTGCTCTGCGTGCTCTATTTCGGCGCTTTCTTCGCGCCGTTCCTCGCTCCTTATGCGATCACCGAGCAGAACTTGGAAAAGCCCTACCACCCGCCGACGGGGTTCACTTGGGAAGATGGCCGCCTGCAGGCCAAGCTCTATCAGCAAGAGTCTATCGGTGCGGCGAGTTACGTCCATATGGAGGGCGAAACCGCTCCTGTCGATTGGTTCGCCAAGACGGAGCCTTATAAGCTCTTCGGCTTCATCCCGATGGAGCGCGTGCTCTTCCAACTGGACACCGACGATCCCGGCGCACGCGTCTATCTGCTCGGCTCGGACGACACGGGGCGCGACATCTTTAGCCGCCTGCTCCACGGCTCGCGCGTCTCCCTCTCGATCGGGTTTATCGGCATTTCTATCACGCTCATCATCGGATTTATCGTCGGCTCGTTGGCTGGTTACTACGGCGGCACTTTCGACTTCATTGCCATGCGTTTGGTCGAACTGCTCATGGCCATCCCCGGGCTCTACCTTCTGCTCGCCTTGCGCTCCGCTTTTATCAGCCCCGACTTTTCGCCGACTCAAGTGTATATTGTGATTGTCGTTATCCTCTCCGTTATCGGTTGGGCGGGCACGGCGCGCATCATCCGCGGTATGACCCTCTCCATCCGCAACCGCTCCTTCGTGACCGCCGCCGAGAGTATGGGGCAAAGCGTGCCGAAAATTTTAATCAAACATATCTTGCCTAATCTCGCCAGCTACCTGCTTGTTGCAGCGACCTTGGCCATCCCCGGCTACATCCTTGCCGAGGCCGCGCTCAGTTTCCTCGGACTGGGCATCTCCGAGCCCTCTGCCTCGTGGGGGCTCATGCTCAAACAATCGCAGGGTAACATGATCGTCTTCTTTATGAACTTTTGGTGGATGCTCACGCCCGGCTTCGCGATCTTTGTGACGGTGATCGCCTATAACGTGCTCGGTGATGTGCTCCGCGATATCGTCGATCCTAAGATGCAGACCCGATGATTTGTTTTGAACCACGGATGAACACCGATAAACACGGATTAAGAAATGGCTGATCTACTCAAAGTCTCCGATCTACGGATCGCCTTCCACTCGCGCGGTGAAAGCAACGAAGTGGTGCATGGTATCGACTTCGCCGTGCAGTCGGGCGGGCAGACTGTCGCCATTCTTGGCGAAAGTGGCAGCGGCAAGAGCGTCAGTTGCATGGCCTTGACTCAGTTACTGCCCAAACCGCCGAGCTGCACTGTGAGCGGAGAGATTCTTTTCAACGGGAAGGACGTTCTCGAGATGGATGCGGATGCGATCCGAGGTGTGCGCGGCAACGGCATTGCCTACATTTTTCAAGAGCCTTCCTCCTCACTGAATCCGGTCTTTACGGTGGGCTATCAGATTGCCGAGGCGGTCAAACTCCACCGTCCTGATATTACCGACGTCAAAGGGCGCGTCGTCGAACTGCTCGAACTCGTCGGCATCCGCGACGCGGCTAAGCGCTTCAGCGCCTACCCGCACGAAATGAGCGGCGGCATGCAGCAGCGCGTGATGATCGCCATGGCACTGGCCTGCGAGCCCGATCTGCTTATCGCCGACGAGCCGACCACCGCGCTCGACGTCACCATTCAAGCACAGATCATGGAGCTGCTCCGCGATCTGCGCGAAAAGCTAGGCATGAGCATCGTGCTGATCACGCACAACTTCGGCATCGTCAAAGGCTTTGCCGACGAAGTGATTGTCATGTATCGCGGCGAGATCGTCGAGCAGGGTGCAGTGGATACCGTGCTAAGCGACCCGCAGCATCCTTATACGAAAGCGCTCATCGCATGTATCCCCAAGCTCGGCGTGAAGCAACATCGCCTCCGCACGATCGAGACGGAAATGGCTTTTTAGGCGTAGTCGGGTTGGCTTGCCGCCCGACCGCGACGGAATTGCGCTTTTGTAGGTCCTGAATATTCACGCGTCACATACGCTTTTGAACGCTTGATAGCTTACTTGCGTATCTGTCGGGCGGCAGAGCCAACCCGACTACTTGAGGAACTTTGAAATCTCGGGAATCCGCTTCGCCCGTTGCCCGCTTTCCAAGCGCTCGATGTAGATGTCGGGCTTGAGGTCTTCGGGTTGGTGCTCGTCCTCGAACTCGTCGTCCTCGATCGGGATGAGTTCGTCGAAGTAGAGTGAAACGCGGCGCGCTTCGGGGTCGAGCACTTCGGCTGGATTGGCGACGCGGCCTTTTTTAACGAGGATAAAGCGAGCGGGTGTGCGAGCCTTCTTGTGAGCGGTTTCTAGTTCTTTGATCCACTTGTTGCCTACATCTTCGCGGCGGTTAAGCAGCACGATATCCGAAAAGTGAATACAGGCGTCGAACCAGGCCTGGGCCTTCGGTTGCTCCATGAGGAAGTGACAATGTACGACCGTGAAGAGGCGGGCGATTTGGCACTGGTTGTGGTCTGTCCACGTCTTGAGCGCTTCGGCGCAGTCGGCAGGATCACTCGTGCCAGGGGCGAGGAAGATGATCTTCTCCGGCGCGGCGGAGATTTTGCCGTGGGCGACTTTACTGTCTTTGAGCTGCCAACTGACGACGTTGACGTTTTCCAAAGCTTCCAGCTGTTCATCGAAGGCGCAGGCCGCTTCGCCTTCGGGACGGAAGTAGAGCACCTGCTCGGTCGACGGGATACCACCTTCGATCAGATCGAAGATGACTTCGCGCCGACCTGAACCGGGCACGCCGAAAACGAGATAGACTAAGGGCTTTTCTGACATATTTGTGTTCTTTCGTAGGAGAGGGTTTATCTCTCGAGCTTTCTTATTCTACTGTCGTATCGGTCGAGGGGTAAACCCTCTCCTACGTTTCAGGATCCGAAATCGAAACTTTCGCACTGCGCTTTATGGCGCATCCAGTGGTCGACGAGCACGAGCGCGGCCATCGATTCGACGATGGGCACGGCACGCGGCACGACACAAGGGTCGTGGCGTCCGCGCCCCATCAGCTCGGTTTCGTTGCCGTCTTTGTCGACGGTTCGTTGCTTTTGAATGAGGGTGGCAGTGGGCTTGAATGCGACGCGGAAGACGAGTTCCTCGCCGTTGCTGATGCCGCCCTGCACGCCGCCCGAGCGGTTGGTTTCAGTGCCGACATGGCCGTCTTTGTTGATGAAAATGTCATTGTGCTCGGAGCCCTGCATGAGGGAGCCGTCGAATCCGCTGCCGACTTCGAAGCCCTTGGTTGCAGGGAGCGAGAGCATGGCCTTGGCCAGATCCGCTTCGAGACGGTCAAAGACAGGCACGCCGAGACCGACGGGAAGGTTACGCACGCGGCACTCGATGAGGCCGCCGACGGAGTCGCCTTCGTTGCGCATGGCTTTGATGCGGTCGATCATCTTTTCGGCCGTTTCCGGATGCGGGCAGCGCACGGGGCTGGCCTCGACTTCGTCCAGACTAGGGAAGTGATCGAGAGCGGGCATTTCAATATCGTGCACACGGGTGATGTAGGCACGGATTTCGACATCGCCAGCCAGCTTGAGAATCTTTTTGGCAATGGCACCTGCGGCGACGCGACCGATGGTCTCGCGAGCCGAAGAGCGGCCGCCGCCTTCGTGGTTACGGATGCCAAACTTCGTTTGATAGGTGAAGTCCGCGTGCGAGGGGCGGAACTTATCCTTCATCTCAGAGTAAGCAGAGGGGCGATGGTCGCCATTGGGCACGTAGATACCGATGGGGGTCCCGGTGGTGTGTCCCTCATAGATGCCGGATACGATCTCAGCCGTGTCGTTCTCTTTGCGCGGAGTGGTGATGTCGCTCTGCCCCGGGCGGCGGCGATCCAGCTCGAATTGTATCTCCGCGACGTCCAAGGGCAGGCGTGGAGGGCAGCCGTCGATCACGACGCCGATGCCTCCACCGTGGCTCTCGCCCCATGTGGAAATACGAAAAAGTGTGCCAAAAGAATTACCCATACAGCCTGCATGCAAAGGCTGTGGGGCATTAAGTCAATGCTGCCGCGCACAGCGCGGAGTGAAAGTGAGAGGGAGTGTGAAAGTAGTCAGGCTGCCAGACTAACAGTTGTCAGCGTGCTACAGACGGGACCCCTACGCCTCAGCGGTGCTCATGTCGCCACCGGTGGGGTCGACGAGTTTATTGGCGATCGCCCAACGTGTCAGCGCGGCCACATCATGGAGATCAAGCTTCTTCATGATATTGGTACGGTGCGTATCGGCGGTACGGACGCTCATCCCGAGCTTGGCGGCGATTTCCTTATTGCTAAAACTTTCCGCGATCAGCTGGACGATTTCACGCTCGCGGGTCGTCAGAGACTCGAGGGAGTCATCTTGACCGCCGCTTACCATGAGTTCGCGCATCGCATCGACCACACGTGGGCTGAAGTAGGAGCGTCCCTCGGCGACTAGATTGATCGCTTTTTCCAGTTCGATGAGTCCGGCGTCTTTTTCGATATAGCCGGTCACGCCCGATTTGAGCAAGCGGTTGACCATCGTGTTGGACGAGGCTGCGGAGAAAATGAGGATGTTAATCTTCGGATTCTTCGCCTTCAATCGGCGAAGCACTTCGCTGCCGTTAAGATTGGGCAGCATGATATCGAGGATCACAAGGTCGGGACTATGCTCTAAGCAAAGTTCGTAGCCCTCGGCACCGTCGCCGGATTGGGCGATGACTTCCATCGTCGTGTAGCCTTCGACCAGCTGACAGATGAGGTCTCGCATGATCGTTTGGTCTTCGATGACGATTACTTTTTTCATTTCGATATCGAGGTATGGGTCGCGGTAGTTATCGGACTTAGGGGTATCTAATAGCTGAGTCATGATGATGGGAATGTTAAAATCAAAGAAAAACCCCTCCCGCCTTGGGCGGAAGAGGTCCCTTGCTTACGGACAGATGAAAACAACAACATAAAGATCCATCCGAAATTCTGGTTTAGAGTGTTTTATAGGGATTAAAAAGTTTTGCAAAGTGCCGTAGGGATTGGGCTGCCGTTGGAAGCGACGACCGAACCGGAAGGAGCACCAGAAGTGTGGAAGACGGCGAAGACGGCACCGACCAGCATGTCTTGGGTCACCGGGGCGGGGTCAGCGCTCCAGTTGGCGACGCCGATTGTGCGGAGCGAACTTCCATTGTGGCCGATGACCTTGTGAGAGATCAGCTCACCTTCCGACGAACGGTAGACGACCATCATGCCGACGCGGATGTCCGAGAGGGCAGCTTTTTGAACGATGATCAGTGAGTTGTCGCCGAAGAAGTCGCCCATCGAGTCGCCGGATGTGCGTGAGACGCTCCAAGCTGGGTTGAGGGAGGCGACCATTTCAGCATCCTTCAGAGCTTTTTCAAAAGGGGCGGAAGACTTGGGGGCGGCGTTGAGAGTGGTCACTGCAACGAGGCAGGCGGTGAAGAAGGCTATGAAGGTTGTTGTTTTCATGCCTAAAGAATACTCGAACGGAGCTTCTTTGGGTATCGAGTGAAGCTGGCATAAGGTTTGTTTTGTTTCCTGAATTCGCGAATTATTTAAACGTAGATCATCTACGTATAATTACGTAGGCGGAATGTAAGTTGTTTGTGGTGATGTGGATGTGTTTGTGCGCTCTGGTTTTTACAAGCCCTTCACATTCAGGAAAAATCGTCAAATATCGGCGTATAAGTCTTCGGTTCTTTCCCTGATGTGACTTGCCATCATGACGTATTCTTTAATCCTTTAGCACATGATGAAGTTTTATACGATGGCACTCCTCACAATCGCTCTTTGCTTTCAGACAGGATGCAATACCACGAGTACATCGAACACGACCTTTGCACCCATCGAGTATGATGAAGCATTTAAGTTGGGGCAGATGGTAAAGTTTGCCGATAGCGGTGCCTACATGGCGCGTACGAGTGGCAAGTCGATGGAGCCGGTGTTGACTAAGAATACGATCATCATAGTGCGTCCGATTGATTTCGATGATCTGGAAATCGGAATGAATGTGGGCTACACCAATAAGGATGGTTATCGTGTGCTTCACCAGTTGGTGCGCCCTGCGGGTAAAGATGCCTGGGTGGCGAAGGGGATCAACAACGCCTACGAGGATAAAGATCGGGTGACGCGTAAGAACCTGCTCGGAGTGCTCTACACGGTGCTCTATAATGAAGCTTCGGAGCCGATCCAGCGTTAGCCACGGCGTATGTTCGACTACCAAACAGTCTATAATGCCTACACTGCTCTCATTGCGGGGCTCATTACCAGTGTGCACTGTGTTGCGATGTGTGGGCCACTCTCATGTGCCTTTGCGCCGACTCGGGCGGAGGATGCCAGTCCGCAGCTCGTGCTCACGTGCTATCATTTGGCCAAGCTTTTCTCTTATGCACTCGTGGGTGCGCTGGCTGGCGCCTTCGGTTCGGTGGTGATCCGTTCGGTCGAGAGTTCGTGGCTCAATTATCTGCCGTGGGTACTCGTCGTCTTTTTCCTGGTGGTTGCCTTTAGGCTGGATCGCTTTCTCCCCAAGCCGGTTTGGCTAGGTAACCTTTATAGAAGGATCACTGCCCGTTTTAGCCGCTTGCAGAAGCCTGTGGCGGCGGCAGTCATCGGGCTGGCGAGTCCCTTGCTGCCTTGTGGCCCGCTTTACATGATCTTTGGCTTAGCGCTCTTTTCGGGGTCTGCGCTGAAAGGGGCTGAATTTGCCATTGGCTTTGGGCTCGGTACCTTGCCCTTGCTTTGGCTAGCGCAGAGCCAGTTCATGCGCGTACAGCTCAAGGTCACTCCGACCACCTTGGTTCGGATTCAGCGTAGTCTCGCATTGATTGCCGCGCTTGTGGTCGCGTGGCGTTTGCGAACGACACTCGGGATCGAAGGTGCTGAGGATTGGGTCTGCCATCCCTTTTAATTTAATCCGTTTCGAAATTTGCGGAACCTCGCACTTCGATTTCTGTCATTTTCTAACTATCACACTTACGTATCCAAAGATGAAATACGCAGCTTATCTATCTCTCCTTTCCGTCTGTTTACTCACGACAGGTCACTCCGAGGAAAATATGCCCTTGGAGGTGAAACTGGATGCCCGCGCCATTACGGCTGAAGCGGGCAAGCCGATCGTCTCTTATGCGGATGTGCTCGAACAAGCGACTCCTTCTGTTGTTTCCGTTTACACTTCTCGAGTCGTTACGACGCGCCAAACACGGCAGTTGCCGGATTTCTTTCGTCGGGGCGTGCCGACTCCTCTAGAGGAGCCTGACTCCGGTTCGAGTAGAGAGCTCAAAGAGCAGCTTGGAGTCGGCTCTGGCGTGATCATTTCTTCAGATGGCTATATCGTGACAAATCATCACGTGGTGCAAGGTCTACGCGGGCGGGAGGTCGATGAGATTATCGTACGCCTTAATGATGAGACGGAGTATGTGGCGACTTTGATCGGCTCCGACTCCAAGACCGATGTGGCTGTCGTCAAAATCGAGGCCGACGCGCCGCTACCTGCCGTGACGCTAGCGGACAGTGATCGTCTGCGTGTCGGCGACGTAGTCTTTGCCATTGGTAATCCGCTGGATGTGGGGCTGACGGCGACACAAGGCATCGTTTCGGCGACAGGCCGTAGCCAGGGCGGGCGTATCTTAGGCCCCGGCTCCTACGAAGACTTTATCCAGACCGATGCGGCCATCAATCTAGGTAATAGCGGGGGGGCATTGATCGATGCGTGGGGGCGCCTCGTCGGTATTAACACGGCGATCGTCTCGGGTAGTGGTGGCAGCATCGGTATCGGTTTTGCGATTCCGGTGAATATGGTGCTCAACGTCGCTTCGAATTTGATCGAAAGTGGCGAGGTGCCCCGTGGCATGTTGGGACTCTTTCCCGCAGATTTAACACGCGATATGGCAGATGCCTTCGGCTTGGATAGCACGCGAGGTGCCTTAGTCAATCAAGTGCAGGATGATTCGCCCGCCTATGATGGCGGCATCGTGCATGGAGATATCATCACCAAGATCGACGAGATCGACATCGATTCAGCATCCGAACTTCGGCTTGTGGTCTCCCAGATACTTCCGGGCACAGAAGTCGCCGTGACGCTCGTTCGCCAAGGCGAAACGAAGGTGTTGCCGGTCATTTTGGGCAGTCTGAACGGCAAAATTGCATCCGTGAATAAAGTGCCCAGTCCGCTGGAGGGGGTTGTCTTGCGGCCACTCGATGAGGAAGTTCGCGACGGCTTCTCGATTCCTGAAGAGATCGAGGGCATGCTGATTCTGGATGTCGAGGAGGACTCGCCCTACATCGACAAGCTGGAAAAGCTGATGGTTATCATCGAAGTCAATGGCGAGGCCGTGGAGAGCCTTGAAGCGATTGAGGCCAATCTTAAAGAAGGGCAAAATCGCCTTTACGTATGGGCGGGCGGCACGAAGCGATTCGTGGTCTTTAAGCGCTGATTAGAGTTAGCTCCGTATCTATCTGTGGATTATGGCCTTGAGTATTGCTTAGGCTGATATTGGTTTCTCAGCTTCGTTTCGTCGTCAGCTGCGGCGGCATTCTGTATTTAGATCTATAATTTTTGAGAAACATGTCCGAAAAACGCACAATTCGCATCGGTTTGCTCGGCTTCGGTGTCGTCGGCCAAGGAGTTTGGAAAAACATCGAGAAAAACCGTCTCGCGCTAGAATACCGCTTGGGCGCTCAGTTGGACATCACTGAGGTCGTGGTCAAGAACCTCGGCCGTGAGCGCGAGGTCGTCGTGCCTGCTGAATTGATTTCCGCAGATCCGAGTCGCGTGGTGGATAATCCTGAGATTGATATCGTCTGCGAATTGATGGGCGGAACGGGCGAAGCTCTGGAATTGACGCGACGCGCGCTCAGCCAGGGGAAGATCGTGGTCACCGCCAACAAAGCGCTGATCTGTGAGCACGGTGAAGAGCTTTTCGAGATCGCACGCCAGAACGGCGGTCACTACTTCTACGAGGCCTCTGTGGCTGGGGGCATTCCCATTATCAAAACGATCCGAGAGGCACTGGTCGCCAATCGCTTCAAGCTGATCTTCGGTATCCTTAACGGCACCTCCAACTATATTCTGACTCGAATGGAGCGCGAAGGGCTGAGTTTCGAGGCGACGCTCGGCGACGCGCGCACGCTCGGTTATGTCGAGGCCGACGAGGCGCTCGATCTGGACGGCATTGATGCGGCACACAAGGCCGTTATTCTGGCCTACCTCGCTCACGGTAAGTGGGTTCACCTCGACGAGATCATCTGCGAAGGCATTCGCCAGATCACAGGCGAGGACATCGAAATCGCCGGGCAACTCGGCTATAAAATTAAACTACTCGCTGTGATCGCGCGCGATTTTGAAGCCAACAAGCTTTCCGTGCGACTGCACCCTGCGCTCATATCCAAGAAGGAAGTCATAGCCGGTGTGGACGAAGTCTATAATGGAGTTAGCGTGACCGGCGACGTGGTCGGTACCACTGTTTTGATCGGTCGTGGAGCGGGGCAGGATGCGACATCCAGCTCCGTGATCAGTGATATCGCCGATGCGGTCTTTATGCTGCAAGGTGCGCCGGCTCCGGTCATCTCCGAAGAAGACGAAGCCACTTACCAGAAATTGGCGGATGGCCTCGAACTCGCCCCGAAGGATGAGCTGCAAGGGCGCTATTACTTCCGCATCCACGTTAAGGATGAAGAGGGCGTACTGGCTAAGATCTCCGACATCATGGCTAAGGAGCACGTCAGCTTTGCTACCGTGAACCAGAAAGAGCTCGAAGACGGCACTGCCAAGCTAATGGTGACGACACATGTGACCAATGAGGCATCGGTGGCTCGGGTAAAGGTCGTGCTTTCGGAGCAATCCGCAGTGATCGGGAAACCGGTCAGCTTCAGGATTTTTGCTCCTGAGGCTTAGTTTTTCGTGTCCTTCGCGCTACTGGCGCTCTTGATTTCGTCGAGACCGCGAATGATGCGTTTCTTGCCTCTGAAGAAGCGCACGTAGCTATTGAGGCTCTTTTCCCATTCGTCGCGCATTTCTTCGTCGCCGGCAAGGAAGAGGATGACGTTGATGGAGGGCTCCTTGCTACCCTTATCCGTGTAGAGCACATCGACTAACTCGCGGAAATATTTTTCTACTTCACGGGCATCTCTGAAGTATGCCGGCTGCCAGCCCGGATGAGGCGTATTCCATTTTAGGTCTAATTCGTTAGCGTTCGAATAGACGCCATATCGCGATGCCAATACACGATCTGGTTGCCCTTTGGCGGCGCGCTCACTGTTGATCTCGGCTAATTTTGCCGCGACCCGCTTCTCCATCACGGGAACTTCCAATTTATGCTCCGCAAGTTGATCTTGATAGGATCGACTTGCGATTTTCCGTTCCCATTCGTCCTTTTCTCGTTGCGTAGGGATACGGCGAATGCGTTCGAAGCCTCGGTGGTAGCCTGTAATGATGAAAATAGCGTCCACACTCTGTTCCATCGCCACTTGGGTAATAAAGGCAGTTTCATTGCCTCGGTCTCCCGAAAAACTCAGGTCTTTATGCATGGGTTCAGCACTTAGAGTCTTGATGTTGCCTCTGGAGGCGCCGGAGGCACCTTCGAGCCCGGGATTATTGGCATCTCGGTTGATGGGAGCCATCCATTTAATCAATTCTTGGTGGATGTCCTGTCCCGCAGGGACAAGCTGCGGGCGGAACATCTTATTTTTACGGCGATCCATAATCATGATGTTAAACAGGGTGCCGGCAGAGAGATTGCCGACCATATCGGTGATCTCGTCTTTAATGACTTTGTAGCTGTTGAGGCCACCTTTAGCGTCGGTCACCATTTGGCGGTTTGCATCGATGACGAACAAAATACGCTCAGCTTTGGTTTTGAGACCAAAAACGCTGACATCCGAAACGCCGATGCCGATGCTACCACTGGTGCCGCCGAGCAGGCTGCCACTGCCGAAGCCACCGAGCCCCGCGCTGACCGTGAAGGACTGTTCCATGCTGGGCAGATCCACATCGATTGCACTGACAGCAATGTTGCCGACCTGCTTCATGCGTAGGTTTTGAGCGGCTTGTTGCTGAGGAGCCGGTTGCGGCTTGATCTCCACTTTCACGTCGGGCGGAGGTTCTTCCACGGTCATTTCAGGCGGCTCTTCGAACTGTGCCTCATCCGGGATGATATATTTATAAATGGTGATGCTCCCTAATACGAAAAGAGCTAGTGCATGCACGCCGCCGCTGATCAACAAAACGTTGAGCAGCATGGGGTTCATCTTACGTTTCTGTCTTGGGGAAAGCATGATGTAAATTATTCTGCGTAGGAAGCGAAGGAGACTTTTGTGATATCTGCGTTGGCGGCTGAGTTTAACACGTCGATCGAGCGCTGATGCGGGGAGTCCGGGTCGGCTTGGATTTTAACAACCGTGTCGATCCCCGCGCGATCTGAAGATAGCTTGAGTCGTGTTAAGGTCGTGGTCAGGCGAGCCATGTTACGGTCATTCACGCCGTCCATCGGCGCACCGTTGAGTAGGATCAGTCCGTTGGGGAAGATCTCTACGATATGTTCGCTGGGAAGTTCGAGGTTCTCTGCGGGTGGGGCATCGCTGGGTAGCTTGATGCCCACGTCGGCCTCTTGTTGAAGCGGCAGGAACATGAAGTAGATGAGTAGCAGGAAGACCACGTCGATCATCGGTGTGATGTCGACTTTGTCTTCGGATTGTAGGACTGAGCTTTGTTTCATCGGATTAGTCCTTACTTGAAGCGAAGATGAGATCGAAGATGCCTGCTTTAGCCGTCGCTTCCATCACCTTATTTACGTGGCGGTGGGCGGTCTGCGCATCTGCACGGAGAAATACCTTCAGAGTCGGCACTTCAGCCTTCATTTGGCTCAGGCGTAGTGTCAGTGCCTCTTCAGTGATCGGAGCCGCACCGTAGAAGAGTTCTCCTGCGGCGTTGACCGAGATGTATTGGCGATCGCCGGGTTCTTCCGGGATCGTCGCTTTCTCGGCCTCAGGCAGTTCTAGCTCGACGAGCTCGGAGCTGATGAAGCTGATCAACGTCATGAAGAACGCGATGAGCAAGAAAACGACGTCAATCATCGGAGTCAGTTCAAACTCCGGGTCTTGCTCGTCTGGTGTCCACATTGCCATATTGGAAGGGGGTCAGCTGTGGTCGTCTAATTAGGCGCGGTTCTTGATGGCTTTATTCAGAGTAAACTGAAGGTCGCCGACGATACGCCCGATGCGCGATGTGATCTTGCCGTAGCGATTCTTAAAGAAGAAGAAGAAGAACATCGCGGGAATACCGACGATCATACCAGTCGCGGTGGTGATTAGAGCTTCCGAAATGTTACCCGCGAGCGCTTGAGCACTACCGGCACCTTCCGCTTCGATCACGTTGAAGGCCTTAACCATACCGGAAACTGTTCCGAGTAGTCCGACCATGGGGGAGAGGGAGCCGACCACGGAGAGGTAGTTGATCAGGACGTAGGGGCCGGCGAGTTCTTCGGCAGAGGCCTCTTCGATCGCTTCCTTCACTTGTTCCGGATCGTAGTTGTTCACGTCGACACGTGCCATGCCGGCTTCGATGATGTTCGTGGTGGGAGAGGGGTTTTCTTGGCAGATGTTCTTCGCCTTCTCGATGTCGAGTTCCTCCAGTGAGGCATCAATTTGCTTCGTCGCTTCGGTGTTGAGAATTGGCTCTGGGCGCACGGCCATAAAGTTGTAAACGATCAGGCCGAAGCCGCCGATGGAAAGCAGGGTCAGAGGATACATCGCCCATCCACCTGCTTTATACATGTCGATGATCGACTTTTCGCCGCCAACCACAGCTTCGGCTTCCGCTGCATCGGTTTCAGCGGTTTCTTCAGTTTCTTGAGCACTTAGCGGCTGCGTGAGCATCCATTGTGTCGCGACTGCAAACAGCGCGATTGCGATGAGAGTGGGGAGGAGGCGTAACTTTGATGTGTTCATGATGATGTTTTAATAAATGAGTGCAGGTGTGTGCTGTTAGTTTGTAGATTGTTCAGGAGTGGGAAGTTCTGCAAGCGAGCTTTCGGCTCGTCCTGCCCATGGAGAATCGGGGTATAGAATGGCGATTTCTGTCCACACATTACGTGCGGCCACGGTGTCTTCGGATCGTGCATAGCAATCGCCGATCAGGAAGAGCATTTCGGGCACCCAGTCGAATGAGGTCTGCGCGCGGACAAATCCACGTGTCAGCACGTCGAGCGCATTGCCGTAGTTTCCGTTGCGATGCTCGCGAGAGCCTTGGAGGAGTTTGTAGAGAGAGAATAGGCGGTCTTTAGGATCGGGCTCTTCAAGCGCGTCGATCATCGGACTGGCCTCATCGACGCGGTCTGCAAGCACGAGGCAGTAGGCGAGCCACATGCGGACATTGTCTTTGGTTTCCTCGGGCACGACTTTTTCGATTTCTCGGTAGAGGGGGATCACGGCTTCGTATTCACCGGCAGCTCTTAGAGAGTCAGCGGCATTTACAATCGAACCAATGTTGACAGCGTAGGCACCCTCGACGGGTAGGCTATTGGCGAGCTTTGCGCCAGTTTCGATATTACCGCCCATAATGTAGGCATTCATTAGGCGAATGGTGCTTTCGCTGTATTTAATCCCAACTTTACTGAGGTCGATTCGAGACAATACATCCTCTGCTTCGCTAAATTCGCCAGCTTTAATCAAGGTGTCGATCAGTGTGCGGATCGGCACATGAAGCTGGGTGAAACTTTCAGGGACTTGGTGAAATTTAATCAGTGGGTAAGCCTTCGGGCGCAGGAGCGTCAACGCACCAGTGTAATTTTGCGAAGCAATCATCTGATTGATCTCCGGCATCTGCGAGTTCTCCAAGCGCAGACTCTTCACCATGGATTCGCTGACTGGTAGCGAGACTTCGCCGACGCCGCCTTCGAGTTCGGCCACGAGCATGCCATCTTTGAATGCGACAAACTTCAGAGTTTGAGTCGCACCATTATTATTCTGCTGAATCAACACGGGCTGGGCACCGTATTCGATCCAGAAGCTGTTGACCTCTTGAGCGGACAGTGGAGACAGCATCGTTGCCGATAGGAGAATGGCTTTTAGAGTGTGGCGCATACTTCGAGACTTTAAAGTTTGAGGGGGCTTCATGGCTGTAGCTCCTTTAGTTTGGCTTTGATTGCATTCATCACTTCTGTGGGAGCCGTGGCTGAAAGTTCTTTGATGCCTTCTTTCAGAGTGGTGATCGCATCTTGTGGCTCGTTCATTCCAACGAGCGCTTCGGCGTCGGCCAGATAGGCGCGGGCACTCCATTCAGCCAAGTGCGGGTAGCCCAAGAATGTGCGTTCGAAAAAGCCGTGTGCTTCCGCGTAGGCACTCTCTGCCATGTAGGATTGGCCGATCTGGTAGAGCGCGCGTGCCTGAAGCACTCCGCGCCATTCAGGAACGCGGAGCATGTATTGATACTTTTCGCGTGCTTCTTTGCTACGGCCAATCTCGCTGAGGATTTCGCCTTGGCGTAAAATCACAGCAGGCACTTGAGGCGATCCCGGGAAGAGCGTCGCGATTTGCTCCAGATAGTTGAGTGCGTCCGTATTCTGCCCTTTTTCTGCGCTGACGTCGGCCAGGCGCATGTAGGCGACGATGGTGGCATCGTCCGTAGGGTAGTTTATGAGTATTTGGTTCCATGCTTGGATCGCAAAATCAAGGCGCTTGTCGCGTTCGTAATCCGCGATATAGAGGATGGAACGTGGGGTCAGGCTGGCGACCAATGCATCGTCGAAACGTTGCTGTGGATCGAGCTCCACATCGAGACGGTAGAGCCCCATGAGCATACGTGTTTCGGCCACGCGGTCGCTGTTCTTAACTGCTTGCTCTAAGCCAGCGCGGTAAAATGCTTCCGGTTTCTGCTCGGGATACGCCGCGAGTTGTTCGCGGAAGGGTACCATGATCTCTGCGATCGGGCTTATGTCGTCCACAAGAGCGGGAGAAAAGGCAGGATTGCCGCGGAGCTGATTGTAGAGCGGTTGGTAGATGTCCTGATTGACGTAAAAGTGTTCGAAGAGGAATCCGCGATCTGTTACGAATTTCTCACGGAACTCAGCATCGTTTTGCAGCTGATCGAAGAGAGCGACCGTGCGTTCGAGCATCGTTTTGTTTTGCTCGTATTTTTCGGCGTATCCTTCGATGAGTGAGTCGACGCCAGAGTTGGTCGGGTCTTGAGCGTATCTGCTGATATTCTCACGATAGAGCGCGAGCATCTCGACTGGGCGCATCAGATACTCGTAAGCACGACCCAACTCAAAGACGGCTCGAGTTCGGTTACCTTCTTCGCCGAAACGTTCGATATAGTGTAGGAAGTGGCTTGCCATCTCATCGTAGCGTTCAAGAGCTTCGTAGATGACCCCGATTCGGAAGGCGGCTCCATCATGCACGTCTTGAAGTTGGGTAATCTCGTCGGCTTTAGTGAAGTAACCCAAGGCGAGCTCCAGATTGCCTGCCAGATTTTCGAGTTCACCGAGGAAAAAGTAGGCTTGGTCGAGTGCTTGTCCGTGTGGATACTTGCTGACGTAGAGCCGTAGCGTATCTCTCGACGGTTCAAAGTCCTGCGCGTAGAATTGGGCGGCACCTTTACGTAGAAGACCGTCTTCAGCATACACGCTGTTCGGATACTTGTCGACGAGGCGGGAAAAGCTGCCGACTGCATCTGCGAACAGGCCAATTTGTAGTTCGGCCATGCCGCCCCAGTAAAAGATGCCGTCTTCGTAGATGGAGTTGCTGTGCTTGTTATACCATGCGGCGGCCTGTGCAATGAGCTCTGCGTAGAGTTCGCGCTCGATCAGGAAGGTCGCCCATTGTGCAAAGAGGGCGCGGGATACAGCATCTTGAGGGCGCTGGTCCAAGAAATCGGTCGCTAGGGCGAGGAATTCGTCGTCGTAGCCATTGTTCTTAAATAGTCCGGCCAGTGCGCCACTGACGTCAGAGTAGTAATCGCCGGCAGGGAATTTAGCGCGGTAAATTCGCCCCACTTCGATCGCGGTTTCTGTCTTCTTGAGCTGCAGTGCGTTGGAGAATGTCGCAAAGTGGTAGAATTCTGCTTGCTCGTCGTCCGGGTTTTCGATCATCAGGTCGTAGAACATCCAGAACGCCTCGTAGCGGCGGCCAGTCTTCGTATAATTGCGCGCGCGTCGCACTAGCAGCTCGTTGCGCAGAGTAGGCAGAGTGCGGAGCAACTCTAGGTTTTTCTCTAAAGTGCTAATTTCTTGGGTGAGTCGTTCGACTTGGTCTTGGGCATTCCCGAACGCTATGCGCTGCTCTCTTTGAGCTGTCTTCAGCGCGATTTGATTTTCGTGAAACTCGATCATCAAATCAGTGGTTTTGATGAGGTTGAGGATTAGGGCGGCGTCGTTGATCCGTGCTTGGTCGACGAGCGAATCACTCGCCTTGAGCAGGGCGACGTTGAGGCGGGGGCGGTAACGCACCTCGGATTCTCTGGCCAGATTGGGCAGCAGTCGTATCGCATCATCGATACGCTTTTCGGCAAAGAGGGCTTCGAAGCTAGCGGCCGCAGCCAAAGCGCGCTCCTCTGGGTCGCGAGTCGTTTCCATGAGTTGGCCAAAGTAGGGGAGGCCTTCTTTGAGCTTGCCTGTACTGTAGTAAATGTCGGTCAGGTCTTTGAGGAGCTTGCTTTGTTCAGAGAAGCTCAGGCGGACGTTGCTGTATTTGCCTGAAAGTAGATCGCGCATGATCGTGGTTGCGCCATCGTTTTGCCCGAGTACGCGAAGCACATCGATACGCTTGAGTAGCATATCCTTGATCTTCGGAGAATTGGGAAACTCTTCTTGAAGCTTATCATACCAGCGGAGCGCTTCTTGCAGCTCAGATTCTTGGCCGGATGCGACATAGAGCTGGATATGTGCGGTGCCGATAAGGAAGACGGGGAAATCGAGTTTGATGTCTGATTTCTCCGCGGCTTCAACCCGCTCGACCAATTCTTTGAGCAGTGGCAGCGCTTCGACGAGCTTTCCCTGTTCAACCAGAGCGTTGGCCTGAGTTTGCAGCGCGGTGAACCCGAGCTGGCTGGCATCATCCTGTGCGCTCGCGACTTGCGCGGAACTCAGAATAAGGATTGAGAAAAAGAGACTTTTGAAAGTAGATCGAAACAGCATCGCGAATGGACGGGGGAAATGGCCGAAAAGCCTCAAAGTTCGCTTTTCTACTGTTCTTGTAAAGAGTATAAATGAGTGGAGCCATTCTTACTGGACTCAATTCAGCTTACTGAGTTCCTCGGCAGCCAGTTCCCATTCGTAGTTTTTTTCTTCAAGATATTTGGTGATCCGGGATACCTTGATCGTCAGTTCCTTCGCTGCGGCAGCGTCGGCGTAGGCTGTCGGATCTTCGAGCTGTTTCGTCAGTGCGGTTTGCTCGGTTTCAAGTGCCATAATCTCTGCTTCTAACTTTGCGACGCGTGTTTCGGCCTGCTTGCGCGCCTTGCCAGCGGACTTCCGCTCTTCGGCCGCGAGGCGGCGGCGCTCTTTCGCGCTGATCGTTTGGTGGCTACCTTCGCTCGCTGGGGCTCCGTCGGGGCGGGCGTTCTTGAGCCCCGCGATCAGACCGCTCTGCTCGGAGGCGGCGCCGGATTTACGTAGGTAATAATCGTAGTCGCCTGCGTAGCTGGTGACCTTGCCTGCTTGGATCTGGATCGTCGTCTCGGCGATCGCGCGGATGAAGTGCACGTCGTGGCTCACGAAGATGAGTGTGCCCTTATAGTCTTTGAGCGCTCGAATTAGTGCATCGATACTCGACATGTCCAAGTGGGTCGTCGGTTCGTCGAGTAGGAGGAAGTTGGGCGGGGCGAGGAGTAGTTTGACCAGTGCAAGGCGGCTCTTTTCGCCACCACTGAGCACTTTGACCTTCTTAAAGACATCGTCTCCCCTAAAGAGGAAGGCACCTAGGATGCTGCGCACGGATTGCTCCGAGAGGCCTTGCGTGCGGTCGGTGGCCTCGTCGAGCACGGTGCGCTCCACGTCGAGCACTTCGACGCGCTGCTGAGAGAAATAGCCCACGCTCACGTTGTGTCCGAGCTCGCGCTTGCCCGATTCGATCGGAATCAGTTCGCCGAGGATTTTAAGTAGAGTGGATTTGCCCGCGCCATTGGGGCCGACCAGCACCGTGCGCTGAAATTTTTCGACTTCGAGGCTGATGTCTTCGTAAACGACATGGTCGCCGTAGGCTTGTTTGACGTTCTCCAGAGTGGCGATGCGCTGCCCGCTGCGCATCGGCTGAGGAAAGCTAAACGAAATCGTATCGGCCGCGCTTTCGGGTGGGGCGATGCGCTCCATTTTTTCCAGTTGCTTGAGGCGTGCTTGGGCTTGGCTCGCCTTGCTCGCCTTCGCGCGGAAACGACGCACGAAGTCTTCGAGGTGCGCGATTTCGCGTTGCTGGTTATTATAGGCTGCGAGGTGCTGGGCTTCGCGCTCCGCTTTCTGTTTGATATAGTATTCGTAGTTGCCCACGTAGCGGTGTAGCTTGCAGTGGGCGATCTCGACGATGTTGTCGCAGATTGCATTGAGGAATTCACGGTCGTGTGAGATCGTGAGGATCGCACCTGAGTAGCGCTTTAGTTGGTCTTGAAACCAGCCGAGCGTTTCTAAGTCCAAGTGATTGGTCGGCTCGTCGAGCATCAGCAGGTCAGGCTCCATTACGAGCAGTCGCGCCAAGTGTGCGCGCATGATCCAGCCGCCGCTCAGAGTATGTGCGGGCACATCGTAGTCCTCGTGTCGGAAGGCGAGCCCCGCGAGGATGCGCTTGGCTTTTGCTTCGAGCGAATAGCCGTCCAGCTCCACGAAGCGCTCCATCGCATCGATCCGTTCCGGCGCGTCGGGGTCGGGTTGCTCGCGCAGCACCTTATAGATTTCGGTCAACTCCGGATCGACCGAAGCCGCCAGTTCGGCCACCGTCTCTTCGCCGGCCGGTGCCGTTTCCTGGGGTAGAAAGCCGATCTTGATCCCACGCTCCAGCTCGATCTCGCCGCTGTCCGGTTCGCCTTCGCCCAAAATGATATTAAAGAGCGTGGTTTTACCCGCGCCGTTCGGCCCCACCAGTCCATAGCGCTCACCTGCTAAGACGCGCAGCGAGATGTCGGTGAAAAGAGTCTTTTGGCCGAAGCCTTTACTGATTTGGGAAATGGTGAGCATAGTCGGATAATCCACAGAGAGACTTGCTTGATTCTTCGCAACCGTGTTGCTTCCTTCGCAACGAATGACCGAACGATCCAATCCACTCTCTGTATTCACGCTCTGGTATAAGCCGGGGCAAACGATGCAAGGCCTAATTAAAAACGGGCAGGGGCATCGGCTCGCCCTCGTGGTGGCTCTGTTTTTCGGGCTCGTCCAAGCAGGCCGCTTTTATATCTCCAATTCCGAAGCCGGGACGGCCTATTTCGTCGTCGGTTCACTCGCGGGTCTCTTCGGCCTCTACCTCTTTGCGTGGCTCCTGCGAAATTTTGGTCGCTGGTTCGGCGGTCAAGCGAGCCAGCGCGATGTAAGGGTCGCTCTCGGCTGGGGGCTCCTGCCGTGGTTGCTGCTCTTTCTCGCATTGATTTTCGTCCTAGGCGGAGTGGCCGATCCCGAGGCGTTGACCAATTATTACTGGCTCTTCTTTCTCGGCTTTCTTTACGGCTATGTGATTCTGCTGCTCTCTCTCGCGGCAGCTTTAAACTTGTCCGCCTTAAAAACCTTTCTCTGCCTGATCGTTACCTGCCTCGTCAGTATCTTTCCGCTCACCATGCTGATCCAAGTGCTCAGCTCGCTCCTCTAGTCGCCACACCCCAGTCTCCGATGCTTCAATACATTCGCATTAAGAATCTCGCACTGCTCGAAGAGGTCACCCTCGAGTTCGAATCCGGCTTCACGGCCGTGACGGGCGAGACCGGCGCGGGTAAGAGCGTGCTCCTAGGTGCCCTCGGCTTACTCTCCGGCGCGCGGACCGACAAGGGCATGATTCGCCAAGGCCAAGATCTGCTCGAAGTCGAGGCGGCTCTCTATTTTGCCGAGGCCGAGATGATCGATGGTTTGCTCGAAGCCTCCGGCCTGCCGCTTTGCGAGGACGGCGTGCTCCTGCTCCAGCGTAGTATCCACCGCACGAAGATCCCCCGCATCCAAATCAACGGCAGCCTTGCCACGCTCGCCCAGTTGCAAGCCCTCGGCGAGTCGTGGATCGATTTTCACGGTCCCGGTGAACCGCAAAAACTCTTTCAAGAAAAGCGCCAACTCGAGATGCTCGATACCTATGCGGGCAATGCCAAAGCTCTCTCAACTTACGGGCAAGCTTACGCCGAATGGCGCGCCGCTCTCCGCGAAATCGCAGAGCTCGAAACCGGAGAGCGCCTCGACGCCGATGAAATCGAATTTGTCCGCAAACAAATTCAAAAGATTGATGCTGTCGAAGTAAGCGAGGAATCCATCGAAGAGCTGGAGCGCGACTACACCCGCATGTCCAGCGCGCAAGAGCTGGTCGGGCTCGCCTCCGAGTGTGCCGAAGGTCTCACCGGCGAGCAAAGCGTCAACGACCTGCTCGGTACCGTGCTCGCCCGTCTCGAAGAGCTCGCGCAACTCGACCCCGGTTCCGAGTCGCTCCTCGAGCGCGCCCGCAGTGTGCAAATCGAGCTGCAGGATCTCGGCGACGAGGTCGGTCACCTGGCCAGCGATTTCGACTTCGACCCCGAAGCCATCGAAGCCGCCACCGAGCGCATGAACCTCTGGCAAGAGCTGCGCCGCAAATACGGCGGCAGCGTCGAAGCCGTGCTCGCCAAGCGTGAAGAGCTTGCCAATAAAATCGCCATTCAAGGCGACCTCGATGGTGTCCTCGCGAAGAAGCAAAAAGCCGCCGCCGACGTGGAGTCCGAACTTCAAAAGCAGGCCGCCAAGTTGACCGCTGCCCGTAAGAAAGCCGCCAAGACCCTCGCGCAGAAAGCGGCCGATCTCTTGCAAGCCCTCGGCTTCAAAAAAGCGCGCCTCGAAATTCAACTGATCGCCGACGCCAAACTCCACGAGCATGGCGACAGCCACTGCCAGTTCCTCTTCGCGCCCAACGCCGGACAAGACTTGCTGCCGCTCAATAAAATCGCCTCCAGCGGTGAGACCGCCCGCGTCATGCTCGCGCTCAAGACCGTGCTCGCCGAGGCCGACGCCACGCCGCTGCTCGTCTTCGACGAAGTCGATGCCAACGTCGGCGGCGAAGTCGGCCGCGCTGTCGGTGCCGAGCTTGCGCGCCTCGCCAAAAAACACCAAGTGCTCTGCGTTACTCACCTGCCACAAGTCGCCTCGCTCGCGCATAATCATTACGTCGTCACTAAATCGCAGGACGAAGATTCGACGGCTGTTAATATTGCACCGTTAGGCGAGAGCCGCGAAGCCCGACTGGAAGAACTCGCCCGTATGCTCGGTGACCGTAAGTCCGCATCCGCTCTAGCCCATGCTGCGGAGTTACTCGGATAGCAACTCGCCCAGCTTATTCATCACGCGGGTCGGTCCCATATACTTGCCGTTGACGTAGCTGTGCTCGATCACTTTGCCTTCGCGGTCGACGAGCACGAGGCAGGGGATGCCCGTACCTGAGAACTGACGCACAGTGTCGTCTTTCGCATCGTCGAACTCGACCGCAGGCCAGGGCATTTTGTAGTCGACCATATAGGCTTCCAAGTCGTCTTCGTCACGGTCGGAGCTGACGAACACGATTTCGAAATTATCATTTGCGTCGCGGTGCTCATTATAAAAGTCGACGAGTTTTGGCGTGAACTTTTTGCAAGGAGGGCACCAACTTGCGGAGAAGTAGAAGGCGATGTATTCCGCTTGTGGCAGTGCCGTTTCACGGGTGCGCTTGACGCGTTTTCCGTTGCTCGCTACTAGGCGGTTATCCAGCCACTTCGTTATGTCGGTCTCGGGGAGTGTGTCGGTTTCGACCGCGGGTTTTTGCGCTGAAGCGGCTTGACTCTCTTGGATATATTTTTGATCCGCTTCGCTCAGCTTGGAGATGGCGAATCGGTAGTGCATGCCATCCGGTTTGCGAAAGACGGCTTCTCCGTTTTCCACGCGCACCAACTCTGCATCCATGCTGCGGTTCTCGGTGTCTGTCCAAATCCGGGCAGATGCTGTCGCAGACAGTGTGAGGCTCAGGCAGAGCGCACAAAATAACTTATAGCGGAGGAGTGATGTTGTCTTCATGTTAATCCGTGGTTGATTATTTTTTTATTTCATTTTTTGATCCAACGCTCAATAGTAAAGTCATTGTTTCTCTCGATAATCGAGTCCAATTCAAAGCTGTTTTCGAAGTCGGGGAAGAAGGCGTCGCCTTCGACTGTGCGGTGCACGCGGGTCAGGTAGAGTTCGCTGCACTTGTTTAGCATCTGCCGATAGACTTCGCCCCCGCCGGCTATCCAGATCGTTTGGTCGGTTTTGAGGTGATCCAATGCTTCGAGATCGGTGAAGCTATGCACACCGGGAATCTCGCGCGGTTGGCGGCTGAGCACATAGGTGTCGCGCCCGGGAAGCGGCCGACCGATGGACTCGTAGGTCTTGCGCCCCATGACGAGGATAGCGCCCATCGTCGTTTTCTTAAACCACTTGAAGTCTTCAGGGAGATGCCAGGGTATATCGCCCGAGTTGCCGATCACTCGGTTTTCCGACATGGCTGCGATGGCTTTGAAAGTGTTCATCGGTTTTCGGTTTACCAGTTTTCAGTTTTTATGTTCTTTCTCCAACTGACAACAGGCTAACTGAAAACTGGTTAACCGCCGTCGTCAGACGGCACTAAACCGCGATGGGTGCTTTAATCGCAGGATGCGGATCGTAGTTCATGAGTTCAAAATCTTCGTATTTGAAATCGTTGATGTCTTTCACGTCCGGATTGAGCTTCATTTGCGGTAGTGCGCGTGGCTCGCGAGAGAGTTGTTCTTTGGCTTGGTCGAGGTGATTGGCGTAGAGGTGTAGGTCGCCGAAGGTGTGGACGAATTCTTTGGCCCTTAAGCCGCAGACTTGTGCCACCATCTGAGTGAGCAGTGCGTAGGAGGCAATATTGAAGGGCACGCCGAGGAAGATGTCGGCGCTGCGTTGATACAGTTGGCAGCTGAGCTCTCCGTTAGCTACGTAGAATTGAAAAAGTGCATGGCAGGGCGGAAGTGCCATGTGTTTGATCTCTCCAGGGTTCCATGCGCAGACAATATGGCGGCGGCTATCCGGATTGTTTTTGAGCGAATCGATGACTTCTGCTAGCTGATCGACGCGCTCGCCATCGGGGGCTGCCCAGTCGCGCCATTGGGCGCCGTAAACGCGGCCGAGGTTGCCCTCTTCATCCGCCCAGTCGTCCCAGATGCGGACTTTATTTTCCTTGAGATATTGGATATTGGTATTGCCCTGAATGAACCAGAGTAGCTCGTGGATGATTGAGCGCAGGTGGAGCTTCTTTGTGGTGAGCAGGGGGAAGTCGGGGTCGAGCGAGAAGCGCGCTTGCGCGCCAAAGATTGAGTAGGTGCCGGTGCCGGTTCGGTCGTCTCGGAAAGTGCCGGTTTCCAGAACCGTGCGAAGTAGATCAAGGTAGCTTTTCATTGTTGGCGTAGGAGCGTCTAAGAATTGGAGAGGCTGTCAATGCAGGGGCGGGGCTTTCTTTGTCATAATCTGAATCCTCAGAGTGGGAGCGCGGACCTCCGTGTCCGCACGCGTATCTAGGGGTCGCCGCCTTTCGAACTGAGGATGTCCGGACGGAGCCGGACGCTCCAAAGCCTCAACTTCGAATCACGATGTCCTTGATCCCTTCGCAGTGCTCCAGCGTCTGGATCTTTTTGAGCACTGAGCGTTTCATGAACTGTAGCTCGGAGCGCAGGGTTTGGTTCGTGACGGAAACGATCAGGGTGTTGTCATCTTTGAGTCGGACGGGATTGCAGCGCCCGGCCAGCTTGCCAAATATTTGCTCCCAGTTTTCGACGAGGGTGCGCTCGGGGCTGGGCTTCTCCAGTTTATACTTCTCTTGGAGCACGACGAGAAGGTTGTCCAGAGGCGTCGGCTCGCGGCGCGCGGCGGCGCTCACTGTGCGGGGTAAGCCCCGAAAGTCAGCAATGACGTCTTCGATGTTTTTGGAGAATTTCACGTTTAGGTTTAAAAATGGGCAAATTTTGCCCGTCGCTGGTAGTTGGCACGGTAGATGTTAATATCCATTTCAGTTCTTTCCAGTGATTTCCATTTCTCCCGTGTATGGGAGTTGGGGTAATAAGACAAAGCAGAAAACAGTGTGGCGCGGGGTTTAGGGGTATGCCTCGCGCCACTTTGTTTCGCTTGAATATTAATTAGCAAGGCTTATGGTTGCTATAAGCATAATAAGTATTGAGCCGATTTTATTAAATAATTCTTGCAGGAGCTCAGAAATAGTTTTTAGTTCGAAACATCAACTTTACTCCCGCAAGGGAGTTTGGGGTAACAGAATAAGTCCTCTTCGGAGGATATAAAGTAGACAATGGTTGGCGCAGTCCTTAGGGGTAGGGACTGCGCCATTTTGTTTACACCGATCTCGTAGCCGACATTTAAACTGTCGGTTTTTTTATGCCTAATACGCGGGCAGTGCGCTTATAACGCGAGCTCCAGCTGTTCGCTGCCGCCTTCGCTTTCGGCGAAGCGCACGCCGATTCCCAGCAGACGCACGGGTTCACCGCTACGCCCCCAGGCGTCGTTGAGCAGTTGCAGATAGTGTTTAATCTCGGCTTGCTGGCCGGGCATCTCGGCGGTGGTGCGCCGGAAATCGCTGAATTTTAGCTTAACCAGCAATTTGGCAATTTTCCGATCAGGCGCACTTTTTCGAAGATCTTCCATCAATTCTGCGTGCTGCCGCTGTAAGACTTCACGGCATTCTTCGAGGCTTTCGAGGTTTTTGGCGAATGTATGCTCATTGCTTAGACTCTTGCGGATGCGGTTGGCCTCCACGGGACGCTCGTCGATGCCTCGACAGAGATCGTAGAGCTCCAGCCCGAAGCTACCAAATTCCTGAGCGAGCCAAGTGCGGTCTTTGTCCTGCAGTTGTTGGCAGGTTTCGATTCCATGGGAGGCGAGGCGTTCTGCACTTTTGGGGCCCACCCCCCAGATACGCCGAACGGGGAGCTCACGCATGAAGAGTTCGACCTTGGAGGGCGCCACGACGCATTGGCCATTTGGCTTATTCCAGTCGCTGGCAATTTTTGCGATCAACTTATTGGGGCCAATCCCCGCAGAGGCGGTCAGCCCGGTTTCTTCTAGGATCGCCGCACGGATCTCGGCGGCAATCTCGGCGCCCGGGCGTTTAAGGTGGCTGACGTCTAGGTAGGCTTCGTCGAGTGAGAGCGGTTCGATCAACTCGGTATAACGGGCGAAGACGGCGCGCACTGCTTTCGATGCGGCGCGATAGAGATCAAAACGCACGGGCACGATAATCAGCTGCGGGCAGAGTTCTCGTGCTTTGAAAACCGGCATGGCCGAGCGCACGCCGAATGCGCGCGCGGCGTAGTTACAAGTCGTCAAGACGCCGCGCCCCGAGGCACCGCCTACGGCCAGTGGTCGCTCGGCTAGCTCCGAGCGTTCGCGCATCTCGACGGCTGCGTAGAAGCAGTCCATGTCGATGTGTATGATGCGGCGTGTCGTTTTCATTCGAGAATACGTCGATTCTCAGAGCGGAGCTTTGACTTTTCAACGCGCTTATGGCGAAGTTTGACTATGCTCCCCGAACCTTCTCTTTCATTGACGTATCGATTTAAATTTCTCGACGGTAAAGAAAAGGAATTTTTGGTACAATTGGATCGGACAAACTGTTCCCTGATTGCCCCGAAGCGGGAGAATTTACCCGAGTGGACGGAGTTGGCCTTTAAGCAATGCAGCAACTGCCCTCTGAGTAAGGAGGAACACACGCATTGCCCGGTTGCGGTCAACATTATCGATATCGTGGAGTTCTTCCAAGACTCCCAGTCGATCGAGCAGGCCATCGTCGAAGTCGATACGCGGCAGCGAGTCACTAAACGCGGAAAGACTGCCCTGTTTCCCGCGATCAGCTCACTCATCGGCATACATATGGTGACGAGTGGTTGTCCGATTCTCGATAAACTGCGCCCGATGGCGCGCTTCCATTTGCCCTTTGCCGATACTGAAGAGACGGTCTATCGTGCACTCTCAATGTATGCACTCGCGCAGTATTTTCGCTATAAAAAGGGTGAAAAAGCCGACTGGGACTTCGACGGACTGAAAAAGATCTACCAAGACATCAACCGTCTAAATATCGATTTCTCGAAACGACTCTACAACGATAGCATTAGTGAAGCCACGACCAATGCCATCACTAGTCTGGACTGTTTCGCCCAAGAAATCGATTTCTCCATCTCAGAAGATATGCTCGAAGATATTCAAGTGCTCTTTAATGGCTACCTGAACGATTGAAATTCAGACCTTTTTCGAATGCAGAAATAATCGTCGACCTTTCTGACCGGATACGCTCCTTGGAGGATGCAAAAGCCTCTGAGGCTTCAACAGACGACTAATTACGAAGACATGGACGCACTCCGAAAAAAATTCCCCAATATCAATGAAGACGCTTGGCCAGTGCTCGAGGCATGGGCAGTGCTCCTGCGTGAGTGGAATGAGAAGATCAATTTGATCTCCCGCAAAGATATCGAGCATCTTGAAGCGCGCCACCTCTCGCACTGCCTCGCGATCACCAATCACCTCAAGCTGATGCAGGGCGCACGTATCATGGACGTCGGCACGGGGGGCGGCTTTCCCGGCATCATTATGGCGATCTGTTATCCGCAGGCGCATTTCACGCTCATCGATTCGATTGGCAAAAAGATTACTGTAGTCAAAGACCTCGCCGAAAAGCTCGGCTTGAAAAATGTCGAAGCCCGCCAATGCAGAGCCGAGGAGATTAAGAAGGAGTTCGACTTCATCACGGGGCGCGCGGTGAAGAACTTGCCTGAGTATTTCAGTTGGATTAAGAGCAACCTCCGCCGAGGCGAGCGTAACTCGATCCCCAACGGCGTCCTCTATTGGAAGGGCGGCGAACTCGACGACGAGCTGCAAGCGCTCGGCATCCGACCGCGCAAAACCATTTCACTCGAAGAGACTTTCAGCGACCCGTACTTTGAGCAGAAATACATTCTCCACTTCGACGCCCGTGATGTACCACGCGCGCGTAAGCCGAAATTGTAGTGAGCGAGTTTACTCGCGCCCGCGTCACGCTGGCGAGTGGTAGCTTGGCACGGATGGCCTGAGCAAGCTCAGACACTACGGTTGTTGGAGTCGTGTAGAATGTAGTGTGCGAGTTTACTCGCGCCCGCGTCATGCTGGCGAGTGGTGGCTTGGTAGGCTATGAGGGCAATCAGGCACTACCTTCGCTCAGCTGTGGCGGTTGCATGTCGGCTTCGATTAGCGTTTGCGCGGAGTCGACTTTAGCCAGCCATTCAGGATGCGGGAATTCCCCATCTCTCAGATGTAGGGTAAACTCTGGTTTCAACTTACGATTAACTAGCCAATGCGGCCATGCATTGTCACACGAAGTGAAGCCTTTAGCGTAAGGGTTCAAGAATATGTAGCGGGCGAAACGGTCGGCGGGGACGTGCTCTCTCAGTCTATGGTCGAAATAGTTATCCTGCCATTGGATTCCATTCAATCGCAGTGCATCCTTCGTGAGTGTTTTGAATTTTGCTTGCACGCGTCCGAGGGAGAGTTTGTGCCCCAATCGATACAAAACGTGGAAATGATCAGGCATGGTTGTGGCGCAGATAAACTCGATGCTCTTTTCCCTGTGCAATTCTCTAAGCGCCTGAGCCAGTGTTTTCGTAATTTCGTTCGCTGCCAATTTTGAAATACGATTCCTTTCGCAGAGGGTAATGAAGTAACGCGCACCCGGGATTGAGATACGACCTTTTCGCAAGTTGTCGGCGCCATTGTGATCGAGCATATCCACGGTCTAAAGCTCTCAAGTAGTTCGGGGGATGTCGAACTAAGAAGCGCCTGTTTCGTGCGTAGCGTTCACTCGGATTGAGCTTCAGCTGGCCTGAGCGAGCTCAGACACTACGTTTGCTGGCTTTTAATCGCACGATTAAAAGCTGATCAAATAGATTGAGCCTTGCGAGACTTGCTCGGCTTGATCGACTGGCACCCAACGTTCTCGGTAGCTCGACCCCCAAGAGTCGCTGACTGCGATCTCATCGGTCTCCTTGTTGTAGCCGATAATCATGCAAGCATGTGCCGCCATTCGGTCTTTGCGCAGTTCGATCTCGCGCGACTCCGACTTCGTCGAGTCTGCCCAGGTGTCCCAGTCGGTTGTTTGCAAACGGCGTATGCTGCGCTCGTTGACGAATGTATTGTATTCGCGTGAGGAAAACATCGTCCAAATAATCGGCAGGCCGCGGTCGATGTATTTTTGCACCGTCCGCAACTTGATCTCGGTTTCGATCTCTTTCATCGAGCGGCTTTGCGAGGAAATGTAGCCGTCGATCGATTCTATGATATTCGAGAGGGAGGTGCCGCCGCCGACTTCGGTCTGCCCAGCCATGGCGAGAATATACATGTCGGCCGGGATCTGCATGTAGCGCAGATAGCGCTCGAAGGTCGCGGGCACGCAGTAGCCCTTGGGGCCTTGGTCGACCATCGGTATGTTGCCGATCAGCACGTCGCCGTTTGCACGGGTGACGATGTTTTCCGTCGTCAGTTCGCGTAGTTTGGCGTCGGATAGTTTCTCGCCGCGCCCTTTGTTGTCGGCGGCTTCAGTCTTCATTATCTTGAGGTTTACGTATTCGCCGTCCTGCGAGGCGAGAAGGAAGGCGTGGCCCTTCCAGTCCCATCGTTGGATCAGCTGCTTGATGCCCCGGCCGGATCCGAACTGCTGCCGATCTGCTTCGCCGAGCGCTTCGGTCAACCGGGCTTCGATCCGTTTGACGTCGGCTTCGATCGCTTCTTTCATGTGCTCGATTTCGTCGTCCTTCGGTGGCTCGCTGAAGCGAAAGTCACCTTTATTGGCAAAGACGATACTGAGGCGTTGCGCCGTTCCTTCATCGCCATAGAGCACCGCTGAGTAGGGGCGACATCCTAAAATTCGGTAATCGGCTGGGGGGTAATGCCGGTAGCTGGACTGTGTTTTGGTTTCCGATTCTTTCGGCCAGCCGAGACGTTCAGCCGCTTCTTTCGGGACGTCATCCCAGAGTTTGCCGTCCGCGAAAAGCGGAATGTCCAGCAGCTCGTTGATCTCCTTGAATGCTTCTTGCGCTGTCATTTCCTGCGCGGCAATGAACTCGTTCGACACATCAGAGAGACGCTCGCGCCCGAGCCAAAGCACGTTACCATTCGCCATGCGGATTTGGATACGATTGAGCTCGATGTCTAAAATCTCAACATCGATGACGGTGCCCTCAGTATTGGAAATTTCCACGGCAGGCATCGTGCTGATGCCAAATATAACTAGGGCGAGAAGGCTTTGTAGGATTTTTCCAATCACAAGCGGTAAGATAGATGGCTGTGCGGATTTCACCAGTTAAAATGCTTGCTCGCCGTTGAGCCGCTCGGTCAAGCTGCGGCTCTCTTACTTTCCAAAATCCGCATGAGTCAGACTACATCTACTGCCCGCAATCCTTGGTCTTGGGTGCCGACCGGATACTTCGCCGAAGGCATTCCCTACGTCATGATCACATGGGTGGCGGCGACGATGTTTAAGAATCTCGGGCACGACAATACGGACATCACGCTTTGGATCGGTAACATCACGCTGGTCTGGTCGCTCAAGCCGCTCTGGGCGGCCTTCCTCGAGATGTTCAAGTCGAAGAAGTGGATCGTGCTGGCCATGGAGTTTTCGATGGTGGTGCTCTTGGGCGTACTCGCATTCTGCTTGCAGTTGCCCAGCTACTTTACCGTTTCGATCGGTGTGCTTTGGATCATGGCGTTCGCCTCGGCTACGCACGATATTTGCATGGACGGCACCTATATCACCACGCTCGACAAGACTGAGCAGGCCAAATTTGTCGGCATTCAGGGGATGTTTTGGAATGTGGGGCGCTTCTTTTCGTCGACCGCTATCTTGCTCGTCGCTGCGTATTTCGGCGAGAAAGATACGACCTCGTGGACGATTGCTTGGGGGGTTGCCGCTGGTGTCATGGCGGCGCTGGCGGGCTACCATATCTTTTTCCTGCCGAAGGGCAGCGAGAGTCAGCGTCCCGAAAACTTTAAAGAGGTGTACACTACCTTCTTCGACGCGTGGGTCGACTTCTTCCGCAAGCCGCAGATTTGGGGCATGCTCGCCTTCGTCTTTTTATTCCGTAGCGGCGAGGGTTTGCTGCTCGGGGTGGGGCACCTCTTTCTTCAAGCGCCTATGGCCGAGGGTGGCGTTGGGCTCACGTTGACGGAGAAGAGCATCATCGACGGCGGTTTGAGTATTATCATGAGTCTCGCAGGAGGTCTGCTCGGGGGGCTCTTTATTTCCAGATACGGTTTGAAAAAGACGCTGTTCGTCATGGCGATTTGCTTGAATGTGCCGAACTTGACCTACGTCTATCTGGCCTATGTCGCCGCGCCGGACGTGCAGATTTCGTTGGTTACAGTGACGGTCATGGTCGTGATCGAGAAGTTCTTCTACAGCTTCGGCTTCGTGGCCAATATGCTCTACATGATGCAGCAGATCAGCCCCGGCAAATACCACATGACGCACTACGCCTACTGCACCGCGCTCATGAACCTCGTCCTTTGGCCGACCATCGCGATCAGCGGCTACCTGTCAGACCGCTTCGGTTATCTGACCTTTTTCGTCATCGTGATGGTGGCTACGATCCCTTCATTTATCGCTGCCTGGTTTGCGCCGTTTCCGAGGAGCGCGGAGGATTGAGCTCCGTAGTGTGCTCGCTTGCGAGCGCTCCCGCCAGAGTCAGCCTCTCGTCAAATTCTGGCGCTCGCAAGCGAGCACGCCACGGAGCTACGCAAACCAAACCACGAGTATTCCTGTCGCGATCAGCAGGGCGACCGACCAGAGGCGGTAGTTCTGCCAGAGAGGCATCGCTTTGAGTTCGCGCGTTTCAGCGGCGTAGAAAGCGGGCGTCCAGACGAGCGCTAGTTGTTTATCGTGGGGTGGTTGATCGGTGCGACTGGCGAGGAACAGGGTCAGCAGCGAAACCGCGAAGAGGATCGGCCCCACGTAGAGGAAGTGCAGGTTGGTCAATCCGAGCACTCCGTTAGCGACGAAGAGCGCCGCGCCCGCCGCTGTGCCACAGATGACGGCCCACCATGCGCCTTGCGCGTTGGCACCCTTCCAGAACGCGCCGACCAGATAGACGGCTACGATCGGCGGCACCGTGTAGGAGAGCACCATTTGCAGGTATTTGAAGAGAGAGGCGAAGTTCTCGATCTGCGGTGCCCAGAGCGCGGCGAGAATCATAAAGATGCCCGTCACCCAGCGCCCGACTTTCATCAGACCGGCGCTGTCTAGCTCAGGCTTCCATTTGTGCACAAAATCCATCGTGACTAAAGTCGAGGCTGCGTTCAGGGTCGAATCGATCTGCGACATGAGCGCGGCGATGAAGCCCGCCATAACCAGACCGAGCAATCCGGTCGGCAGGAGGTCGAACATCAGGGTCGGATAGACCAGATCCGGACGCGCCAGGTCGGGGTAGAGATGGATCGCCATCGTGCCGGGCAGCACCATGATGAAAAGCACCGGCAGCTTGAGGGCGGCGGCGAGCAGCACGCCCCAGCGCCCGTGGTTCACGTTTTTCGCGCTCAACACACGCTGCACCATGAACTGGTTGGCGCACCAGAAGTAGAACCCGAGCAGCGGCACCCCCGTGATCAGCCCGAGCCAGGGCACGCCCGCGTCATCGAGCGGGCGGATCAGGCTGAGCTGCGACGAGTCGAGTCCGGCGGTCATACCGCTCCAGCCGCCCACCTTGTCGAAGGCCACCACTGTGATGACGACCGCGCCGATCAGGAGCAGCACCGTTTGGATGGCGTCTGTATAAATGACCGCCGCGAGGCCGCCCGCAATGGTGTAGAGCCCCGCCACGATGGCGAGGATCGCGATCGTCACCCCCATGTCCAACTCGGGGAAGACGAGCTTGAGCAACAGTCCTCCCGCGAAGAGGCTGCCCGCCGTGTCCACGATGATGTTAAGGAAAAGCGTGAGCGCGGAGAAATAGGTGCGGATACGCCCGTCGTAGCGCCGCTCCAGAAACTCCGGCAGTGTGAAGACCTGCGCACGTAGAACGAACGGTAGGATGAATAGTGCGAAAAAGACCAACACCGCCGAAGCCATCCACTCATAGTTGAAGACGGAGATCCCCGTGTGGTAGGCGTCGCCCGCCAGGCCGATCAGCGTGGTCGACGAAATGTTGGAAGCGAAGAGCGAGATGCCGATGAGCGGCCAGAGCATACCACGCCCCGCGAGGAAGTAGTCTTCGGCGGTGTGATGCTTACCCGCCAGCCGCCAGCCGATCCAGACCACGACGAGTCCGTAGAGTCCGATCAAGGCAAAGTCCAAAGGAGCCAATGCATATTCGATGTCCATTCGTCGAGTGTATCATACGATGCAAATGCTAGGCGGAACTCCAACTTAATTGGCAGACTCTAGCTTGCATGCATGCCTGACAGTTTTAATTTTCTTTTCAGACGATGAGCCAACTTCACTTGAAACTCAATTTCGCAGAGGAATGGCGCGCGGCCGCGCCTGCTGCTGATTCGCCGTGCCTGCTTGCGGAAGAGGACGGGCGTTTACGCCTGCTCGCTCCGGATCTGCAAGTGCAGCACGACTTCGGCGCAGTCGGCCCGGTCGATTGCCCGATCGCTTACGATCCAGTGCGTCGTTTGGCCTTTCGCTATGTCTGCGCGTCGGGATTCCGACGGGGGGACTTCAGTCAGTTGCGCGCATTTTCGGTGGATCGCGGTGAATCTTACCCGCTCAAAGAACTACCACTCAGCCAATGGGCGCTCTGGTTTCTGGAATGGATCGATGCGAACGAAACGGAGCCGGGGCAACTCTTCGGCCTCCTTGCGATGGATCGACCTTCGGAAGATCAGATCGTGATCGAGCATCGGCTTTTCGCCTACAAGCTGGGCGCACCTCATCTCAATCTGCGGCTGCTCTGCCGCGATGCTTATAAGCCGCTCGCTTTCAGTCGACAGCGCCGCGAGATGCTCTTCGCGGGTGCCGATGGCATTTACTTGCTCAGTCTGCGGGGCGAGCGGAAGCTCTCGCTGCCAGCTGATGTCGGCGCAGGGGGGCAAGGCGCGGCCTTTGATCCGAGTGGCGCGCCACGTGTCGTGATTGGTGGCGATGGGCTACATCTTTGGGATCTAGAGCGGAATACTTGCCGCCGTCTGACGCGCAATGGACGACACCCCGTGTGGTCGCCGGACGGTCGTGGCCTCTGGTACCGCGAGAGCAGCGCGGATCTGCACTACTACGATTTCTCTAAGGACGAGACGTACAAGGTCGTCTCTGTCGGTAATCAACGTCACCCCGAATTCTGGCATGCGCGTCCCGTATGTCTTTCGACTTGCGGGCGCTACCTCGCGTTTTCGTTGACGGAAAAAGTGCTACGCGGCGTCAGCCGCAAAGGAAGTGCCGACGCCTCGCCCGAAAGAGTGTATGTGCACAATCATGCCTTGTGCGTAGTGGATTTGGTTGAGCAGACGTATTGGAGTCGCGAAGGCTTCGCCAACCATCTGCGATGGGTTTCGTAACCGACAACGCCACCGGCAGCTGAAGCAGCCAATCCTTGGCTTACTGGGATCGGCTGCTTTAGCTGCCGTTTAAGATCGGGAGTCGAGGTTTCAAACGGAACGCTCGCTGCCGTTCGACAGGCTCAGGCCGGGAAAGCGTCGCGCTACGAAAGCAACTGCGCGCCATCACCCGCGCGGGTGTGGAAGATCGAGGGCTGAATGCCGTGCTTGGCCTCGAAGGCGGCAGCGATGATGTCGGCATGTTGTTGGCCGAAATCGGCATCGGTTAAGGCCATGACGGCACCGCCGAAGCCGCCGCCAGTGAGACGGGCACCGAATACGTTGCGTTGGAGTTTAAGCAAATCGACCAGTGTATCCAGTTCTTCAATACTGTTCTCAAAATTTACGCGCGAGCTCTCGTGTGAGGCGTTGAGGGCTTCGCCAACCGTCTTCAAGTCGCCTTCAGCCAGCGCTGTCTCAACTGCACGCACACGGGCGTTCTCACCAACAATGTGGGCGGCGCGGCGGAAGAGTAGCGGGTCGAGCTCCTGTTTCGCCAACTTCAAATGTTCTGGATGGACGCACGAGAGGCTCTCGACGTCGGGATGTTTGACCTGAATTTGAGCCAGGGCTTCGTGGCATTCGCGGTGGCGGTCGGCGTAGGCGGAATCAACGAGGGCGTGCTTCTTATTCGAATTAAAAATCCAGAAGTGGGCACCTTTCGGCATCGGTTCGACGGCAAAGCTTTCGGTCGCGCAGTTGATCTTGACCAAGTGATCGGCCTTGCCAAATGCGGAGACGCCTTGGTCGAGAATACCGCAGGGCATACCAACGAACTCGTTCTCGGCCTTGCGCCCGAGGCGTGCGAAGCCAGCTGTGTCGGTCTCGTAGCCATAGAGTGCGGCCAGCGCCTTGGCGGTGGCCAGCTCGAAGGCGGCACTGCTGCTCATGCCGGCACCGGCGGGAAGCGTGCTGGTCACGGCCATGTTGTAGCCAGTCGGCGTGGCCATGCCGGCGTCGGTCATCACCTTGGTCACGCCGATCGGGTAGTTCGTCCAAGAAGACGCGCCTTTGAGTGGCTTGTAGTCGCCGAGGGGGATTTCGACGAGGTCGCCCGCATCGCTCACGATGCTGATGACGGCGTCATCGCGTAGGCTCACCGCGACTGTGATCCCCTCGGTCACGGCGGCACCCATCACGAGGCCGCCGTTGTAGTCGGTGTGGTTGCCGATAAATTCGATCCTCCCCGGCGCGAATGCGTAGTGAGCAGGCTCGCCGGTGAAGTGTTTCTGGAAGAGTTCGAGTGTGGGGGTATCCATAATCGTTAAGCGTTCTTTGCCCAAGAGTCGCGCAGGGCGACCGTGCGGTTGAAGACTAAAGCGTCGGGCTGGCTGTGTTGGGAGTCGAGGCAGAAATAGCCGATGCGCTCGAACTGACAGGTCACGCCCACGGGCAGCTCGGCTAGGCTTGGCTCGCAGTAGGCGGTGGTGATGGTCAGCGAGTCGGGGTTCACAAACTCGGTGAACGCGCGTTCCTTATCGGCTTCGGGTTTCTCGACAGAGAAGAGGCGGTCGAAGAGGCGCACTTCTGCTTTCACAGCGTGGTCGGCGCTCACCCAGTGGATGACGCCCTTCACCTTGCGGTCTTCGGGATTCTTGCCGAGTGTGTCGAGGTCGACGCTACAGAGCAGCTTGGTGACATTGCCGTCGGCGTCCTTCTCGCAATCGTCGCACTTGATGATGTAGGCACCACGTAGCCGGACTTCGTGGCCTTTCTTCAGGCGTTTGAATTTCTTATTCGCTTCTTCGCGGAAGTCTTCCTGTTCGATGAAAATGCGTTTTCCGAATGGGATTTTTCGCGTGCCTGCGGTTTCGTCCTCGGGGTTGTTGAT